>Ga0209060_10000028_pt1 | contig 463652 bp, 368 predicted proteins | sample Coa_R1_8_FD_187155 | JGI IMG/M metagenome (GOLD analysis project Ga0209060, IMG submission 187155) | Surface soil microbial communities from Centralia Pennsylvania, which are recovering from an underground coalmine fire - Coalmine... | ecosystem: Environmental > Terrestrial > Soil >... | reverse complement strand
ATTTTCCGCTGCGCATCAACTGCCACCATCTCGCCGACGTGATGCAGTTGATGCGCAGCGGAAAATTTGCCATGCCGCGGCTATCGGCCATTCAAAACACCACGCTCGGCGCGATCGCCGTGAACGTGGACCTCAACAAAGCGCAATTGACCAAAGTGACGCAGATGTCCACCGACGGCTACGCACTGGCGATCCGTCCCGTGCACACGCCGTTCGACGGCGACACGATTTTCGGCGCCGCCACCGGCAAGCTGAAAGTCCCCGCCGCCGAAATCGACCGCACCATCGCCATCGTGGGCGCGCTGGCCGCCGACGTCATGGCGCGCGCGATCGTCTCGGCGGTAACGCACGCGAAAGGGAGTCCACAGGCTCCGTCCGCATCCGAGTTGGGTGCATAGATCTAAAAACAATCCACAGATTACACAGATTGCACAGATTAAAAACGACACCCGAGAAGCCGAGTTCTTAATCTGTGCAATCTGTGTAATCTGTGGATAGATTTGGAATCTGTGGATAGTTTTTCCTATCTCGGGACACTCCTGGCGTACGCCGTCGCGCTCGTCGCGCTGGGCTTGTATCTCTCACAGCGCGTTCGCGTCGCCCAGGATTTTTTCGTCGCCGGGCGCGCCCTTTCTCCAGGACTCATCTTCGCGACGTTTCTCGCCGCCAACATCGGCGCGGGATCAACCGTCGGGGCGACGGGCCGCGGATACACGCAAGGACTTTCCGCCATCTGGTGGGTCGGATCGGCGGGACTCGGGTCGCTTGTGCTGGCGTTTTTCATCGGGCCGCGCATCTATCGCCTAGCCGCCGCGCACAATCTTCTGACCGTCGGCGATTTTCTGGAAATGCGCTATAGCCGCGCCGTGCGATTGTTTCTCGGCGCATCGCTGTGGCTCGGCGGGCTATTCATTCTCGCCGGACAACTGATCGCCATCGCGTGGATTCTCGACGCCGCGGCGGGAGTCCCGAAGGTGTGGGGATGCGCGCTCGGCGGCGCGGTCGTGGTGATTTATTTTTCCGCCGGCGGATTGCGTACGGCGGTTTGGCTGCACGTTGTACAGATCGCCGTGAAGATGACGGGATTCTTCATCGCCGTACCGTGGGCGCTGCACGCCATCGGCGGATGGGAGAAGTTACACGTGGCCGCCGCGCCGGCACGATATTTTTCGCCGGTTGGCATTGGAGTGCCGGGTATCCTCGGGTATCTTGTCGTCTTCATGCCGAATTTCTTCGTCTCGCCGGGGTTGATCCAAAAACTTTACGGCGCGCGCGACGAATCGGCGGTACGCCGAGGGATCGGATGGCAAGCGATTGTGCTTCTTCTCTATGCCGTGCTGCCGGCGCTGTTGGGAATGATCGCGCACGCGGCATTTCCGAATCTTGCGAATCCGGAGCTGGCGTTGCCGACAGCGTTGCGCCAGTTGCTCCCGTGGCAATTGGGCGCGTTGTTGCTGGCCGCGGTATTTTCCGCGGAACTAAGCGCCGGCGACGCCGTGTTGTTCATGCTTTCGACGTCACTTGGAAAAGACTTCTACGTGACGGTCGTGAATCCCGCTGCCGACGAACGGCAATTGCTGCGCGTGACGCGAGCGACTTCGATCGTAGCCGGCGCGCTGGGCACGGCGCTCGCGATGACGCTGCCCACGGTGGTCGACGCGCTCACGGCGTTCTACGGATTGCTGACCGTGGTGCTGATGGTGCCGCTCGTCGCTGGACTGTACTTGAAATCTCCCACGGCGGCGGCCGCTCTCGTTACGATGATCGTGTCGGTGGCTGCGGCGCTCGCGGCGCAGGTGCTGACGAACGGAAAAGGCGTCGGCGTTTTCAATCCCGTGGCGCTGGGGATTGGCGCGGGCGCGGCGACGATGGCCGTGATGATCGCGTTGAAAGGACCCTCGCATGTTTCGTCTTGATGGAAAAATTGCCGTCGTCGTGGGCGCCGGGTCGGGCATCGGGCGCGCCAGCGCCATCGCACTGGCTGGCCAAGGCGCTACAGTCGTCTGCGCCGACTTGCGTGAAAATGCCGCGCGGGAAACAGCGTCCTTGGCGGGATCCGGCGCGGAAGCCGCCGCACTCGACATTGCCGACGGCGGTGCGGTGCACGCGTTGGTTCGCGATGTCGCGTCGCGCTTCGGCGGATTGCACATCGCCGTTTCCACGCCGGGGATCAACGTACGCAAGACGATTCTCAATTATTCGAGCGAAGAGTTCGATCGCGTGATCAACGTGAATCTCAAGGGCACATTTCACGTGCTGCGCGAAGCGGGTGCGATCATGTCCGAAGCGGGCGGTGGCAGCATCATAGCGTTCTCGTCGATTCGTTCGCAAACCGTCGAGCCGGGCCAAGGCATCTACGCCGCGACGAAGGCCGGCATCGTGCAAATGGTGCGCGCGCTGGCGGCGGAGCTGGGTCCGCGCAACGTGCGCGTGAACGCGATCGCGCCGGGAGTGGTAGAAACGCCGCTTACGCAACCGATCAAGCAGTCGCCGGAGTGGTACAACGCGTACGCAGCGAAATCGGTGCTGGGACGATGGGCGCGCGCCGAGGAGATGGCCGGCCCCGTGGTGTTTCTCGCATCCGACGCCGCGAGTTACGTCACCGGGTCGCTCTTGTTCGCCGACGGTGGCTGGACCGCCGCGGATGGCCGGTTCACGCCGCCGCTTTAAAAACCAGGTGCCACAGGCGAGGACGCGTGTCTTACTTCACGGCAATTTCCACCACATTCGACAGCAAGTTGTACGGCGTGCGGATCTGCACGCGCAAGTGATTCGTCGCGGGAAGGGACGCCGGAATCTGCACGTTCACTTGATTCAATCCGGCGAATCCTGGTGCGGCGCCCGCGTAGGAAGCGGCAACTTCCACGTTGCCCATGATCCCGCTGCCGGAAAAAACCACGGTAGGCGGCGGAAGGCTCGCCGCGCCAAGGCCGGTTCCATAGATTTCCACGTAGCTTCCGCGCGCCGCCGGAGAGCCCGCGCCGGCGAGCGTACTGGTTCCCGCCAACAGAATCGCGCCGTAGCCGGCCCCCGACTGGTCGGCGGTGAAAATCGAGGGTGCCGTGGTGGTGTATTTTGCACTGATCACATTGCTTGGCTGGCCGTCGCGTGTCACCGTGACGATCCAGCGTGCAGCCGATGGCGGCGCGTTCGGTAGAACGAAATTCACTTGGCTTCCCGAAACGTAAAGCAACGGCGCCGCCGTGCCGTTCACCAGCACTTGCGTGGTCGCGAGTTGTGTGGGCAGCGGAACAGCCGTAGCCGAGGCCGTCGAGTCTGCGAGACCCGTTCCAAAGATCGTGGCAAGCGATCCCGGCGCCAGATAGCAATTCGTGCGTCCGCAATAGTTCGCCGCGTCGACCACGCCGCCGAAATTGATGGCCGGCGCGCCGCTCACTGCCGCGGGCGGCGGCGCGGGCGGTGGCGAGGACGGCGTCGTCGCCGCGCCGCTAACAACATTCACAGGAACCGATCCCACATTCTTGCCGCCGAGCGTGAAGAGCACCGTCCCGGAATAGCTTCCGGCGGGCAGCGGCGCGATATTCGCGCGGATATACACACCGTTGTCTGCGACCAATTGCGTGGTAAGCCAATTTCCACCGTTCGAGGTGGACGCGCCCCACGCTGGAATGTTTCCCGTGGGCACCGACGACAGCGGCAGGTAAATGTCGCGATACGCCGCCGTGTTCGCGGGAACAGAAATGGAAATCGCCGCGGGAATCGCCACAACGGTGCTGGTCACGTAGAGCGTCACCGAAATCGTGCGCGGCGAATCCGCCGCCAGGGGATCGTTCAGCGTGAACGCGGCATTGTACATGCCCGTTGCGAGCGCGTTACTTGAAATCGCGATCGTCCCGCTATTGCCACTGATCGAAACGGTGAGCCACGAATACGCAAAGGGCACCGACGCCGTGGGATTCAGCGTACCGTCACCGCGATTGAAGATGCGAAACGTTTGCGGCGGTGGACTTGCTCCGGGCTTGGTGCCAAACGTAAACTGCGCCGACGACACATCCAGTACGGGCATGGCATCCGTGGCCGCCGCCAAGAAGACCACGGCAAGCAGCACGCGAGTTGGCGAAAGAATCTTCACGGATAGATGTAACTCGCGATGTTTTGCGGGTCCCACGGATCGACGTTCAATCCAAAGAACCATGGCATGAGAATCGTTTGGTTGTATCCGTTCACCCATGACGCGATGTGCGATTGCTGAAAGCCTTGCGTCACCGTCGAAAGTCCTTGCCACGTGATCACCGCATCGGAATTCACCTCGCCGAGCTTCACCAGCGGCGGCGTGGAGAAGACTTGCGGCGAAACAGGCTGCGTGGCGCACTTCGTGGCGGCGGTTTGGGGGTTTCCGCTATGAAACGCGTACAAATCGTCGAAGACCTGCTGCGCCTGCGCCGGCGTTTCCTCGGGATTGCCGTTCAAATCGAGTCCTACGTAGCGATGCATGTCGATGAACCACGGAAACACAAGTTTTCGCGACGCCACGTAGTTGTAGTAGCTCTGAACGTCAGTCGTGGCCCACGGGCCATCGCCCCATCCGTTGTACGATCCCACGTTGCACTCGCCGCCCGTTTCCGCGCGCAGAATAAGACCCGGGAAAATCCGGCCGGCGATTTGTGGAAACGCGGCTTGCAGTTTCGGCAGCGTGGCGTCCATCAATTCCGCGGCGTATTGTCCATGAGCTTCATTGCCCCAGTTCCCGGGTGGCACGACGCGCGATTGAATTTGCCCCGGCGTCATATCGAGCGCGACGAAGTGATTTTCGATCGTCGGGTCGAAAAACTGCTCCTCTTGATATGGCTCGATCTGCGTGATCGTCGCGCCGGAGTCAACGAGCGATTGCGCCGCTTTCATCCAGATATCGGCGAGCGCCGGCAGGCCGACGAAAACGCCGGCGCCCGAGGGCGCGGTCCAGAAGCCGTAATTCTCGTCCCACTGCAGCACGAGATCCACTTCGAGTCCCGCGGCGGCCACGTCTTGAAAAAACATTTTCAGATTCGTGTAGACCCACGGCTGCAATCCCGGCGTCGACGCCGTTCCGAAACTTTGTCCCGTGAGATAGGGCGAGCCTCGTGTGAGAAGGTAGGGCTTTCCACTAAGAGCCGCGTCGGTGTATCCGCAACTTGGACACGAAACGTCCGATCCCGGCGAAAAGAAAATGCGGAGGATCGAAAACCCTTGCGCGTGCAGCGGCGGCAGGGCTTGATCGCGCACCCAATTCGCAAACGGCGTGCGTTGACCTTGCGAATCGGTGTAGGCGAATGCCGGAATGCCTGAGTAATCGACGTAGGGAGAACAGGTGGCGTCGTTCGCAGGACAGGTGTACTCAAATCCCCGGCTGACGTTCACGCCGAGTTTGGGTTGCACAGGAAGTTGAGCGGTGGGTTGCGCCGCAGTTTCCACAACGCCGGCCACCGTAAAGACAGCGGCGCACGCGAAGGCCCATGCCAACGAGCCGTTCTTCATACTTGGTTCAATGCTATCGCGAATTCGTGATAAGACAATGCATGAACCGGTTGGGGACCGTTTCACTTCAGCCTAAAGGGGGATCGCCATGGCGTTTTGTTCAGCGTGCGGAGCGGATCTGGGTGGGGAAGCAGCGTTTTGTCCAAAGTGCGGAAAAGCCACGGCGGCCGACGCGTCGCCGGCCGGCGCGCCTCCGCCGGTGCAGAGCGCAACCGATGCGGTCGCGGGAATGCCCGAGAATGTGGCCGGCATGCTCTCGTACTTGGTCGGATGGCTCTCCGGCCTGTTCTTTTTCTTCACCGACAAGCGGCCGTCGGTGCGTTTCCATGCGATGCAATCGATTGTCTTGTTCGGGGCCATCACCGTCCTAGACGTCGTCTTCGGGTGGACCGGCTTCTTCGGCGGTCTCTTCATGGGAATGATCATTAACCTCGTTGGGCTCGTCGCGTTGGTCTGCTGGGTGATTTGCATGGTGAAGGCGTATCAAGGCGTCCGCTTCAAGTTGCCGGTGGTCGGCGACATCGCGGAGAATCTCGCGAAATAGCGGCCTAGCGCCAGCCGTTGCGCTCGAGGATTTCGCGGAAACCGGGATCGTCGAGCGCGACGGGCGGAAAATAGGTGCCGGCGTCGTCGCGCAGCCACCACAATCCCGTGTCGCGCCGTTGATTCGGCGTGGTGAATTGATACTCGTAGAGCCGCGCGCGCACATAGCGCGGCGGTCGATCCGGGAATGGATTCGTCGCCAGCAAACTGAGCGTCGCGGGATCGCCGCCCAGCAATTTCGCCATGAAATTCACGAACCAGGGATGTTCGTAGTACGGTGACATTGAGGCGAACCACATCAACCAATCGAGGCGCAGGTGGTACGGCGCGATCTGGGGCGGCGCGCGGCGCAAATCGCCCGGCTGTCCTTTGAAGCGATACTCGTGCCACAGCGTCGCGCCGGTCGGCGGCGAGTCCATAGTGCCTTCGACAATCACTTGAAATCGCTGCCGGGTCACACTTCCGAAAGCCCCGTAAGTGTTCACCAAATGCAGCGGATTGAAGCTCGCGTTCATCGCTTGACGTGGTGAGATCAGATTTTGAATCGGCGCGATGCTGAGCCAGGCGACCACAGCGGCAAGCGCGATCGCGGGCAAGCGGTCGATGAAAAACGCTTCGCCGACTTCCGGCGGGCGTGCTGGAATCAGACGCGCGATGAACTGGTCGTCGAGAGCCGACAGCGCCAGCACGATGGTCAGCAAATTCAGAAACGACAGGTTGCCGCTCAGCGCCAGCGTCAGTTGAAAGAAAATCGTGAGCAGCGCGGCCGTTCGCGCGATGCGCGGAGGCGCGAAGAATCCGAACGGCACGATCAATTCCACAAAATGATTGAAGAGCACGCCGCCCTGATGCGTCCATTCCGGCGCCCAGTGGAAATACCAACTCAGCAGATTCGGCATCGGCTGGGTCATGTAGTGGTAATCGAGGCAGGTCAGGTCGCGCCAGCATTCGTCGCCACGCAATTTGATGAGTCCCGCGCCGAACATCACGCGGAAGAGTTGCCAACGGATCAGCCAAATCACCACCACGCGCGGCGAAGATCGCGAGCACCCAAGAAAAATCGCAAAGAAGCCGGCTTCGAGAAGCATCGTCTCCCAACCGAAGCCGTAAAACACTTGGCCGACGTTGACGAACGAAAGATAGAGTGCCCAAAGCAGAAACCAATGCGTCGCCGAAATCCACGAGTTGAAACGTTCCGATGCGCCGGTGAGCGACAGCGCCGCGAGCACAACGCCGGTCCACGCGCACACCTTGAACGCGGCATCGCGGGGAAAGAGAAAGAACAAACTCGGCGAGTCGGCAAACGAGACGGAGTGCACGAAGAGCGGCACGGGAAGCAATCCGTGTTCACCTAGCAGCGGACAAAACTGATTCACAGCCACGAGAAACGCGATCAGGTACACGAGCGCCAAACCGCGCTGGAAAATCAGGCGCACGTACCAGTATTTCGGAGTGCCATCCGCGAGCATTCGCCTTAGCATGACATAAGCGTCTGGCAAGCGGTAAGATTGCTCCTACATGCGAAAAGCGCTTTTCATTTTGGCGATGGCTGCTTCACTGGACGCGCAGTCGCGCGATTGGCCGGCTTACGGGGGCACTTCCGAAGGCCGGAGATACTCTGAACTGAAGCAAATCAATCGCCGCAACGTCAAAAACTTGCGCGTCGCGTGGACCTACGAGCTCGGCGATGCGGGTGACGTCGAGACGCAACCGATTGCAATTGACGGCGTACTGTACGGCGTTAGCGCGAAGCACGATGCGTTCGCGCTCGACGGGGCGACGGGTCGCGAGTTGTGGCGCTTTCATCCCGAGCGTCCAGGCAGCGGGCCGAATCGCGGCGTGACATTTTGGTCGGATGGAAATGACAGGCGTATCTTCACGGCGGCGGGCAGCATTTTGTACGCGCTCGACGCGCGGACCGGTACGCCCATCTCTACGTTCGGCGCGAACGGACACATCGACCTGCGCGAGAATCTCGGGCGCGACGCGACGCACCTCTATTACGTGCTCACCACGCCCGGCGTCATCTACAGAGATTTGTTGATTGTCGGCGGTCGCGTGTCGGAGTCGCTACCGGCCGCGCCCGGCGACATTCGCGCGTACGACGTGAGATCGGGAAAACTGGCGTGGTCGTTCCATACCATCCCGCGCGCCGGCGAATTCGGCTACGAGACATGGCCTGCCGGGCCCACCGAAGCGTGGACCTACATCGGTTCCGCCAACAATTGGGCCGGAATGGCCGTGGATGCGAAACGCGGCATCGTTTACGTCCCCACCGGATCGGCGGCCGACGACTTCAACGGCGCAAATCGACTGGGCGACAATTTGTTCGCGAACTGCCTGCTGGCACTCGACGCCGCCACGGGAAAACGCCTCTGGCATTTTCAAGGCGTGCACCACGACATTTGGGATCGCGACTTTCCTTCGCCGCCAACGCTGGTCACCGTGAAGCGCAATGGAAAATCGGTGGACGCGGTGGCGCAAACCACGAAGCAAGGCTGGCTTTATTTGTTTGATCGCGCGACGGGCACACCGCTCTTTCCCGTCGAGGAGAAGCCGTACCCCGCGAGCAGTCTCCCTGGTGAGAAAGCTGCCGCAACGCAGCCGCTGCCCACGCACCCCGCGCCGTTTGCACGCCAACAACTCACCGAAGCGATGCTCTCGGCGCGCACACCGGAAGTCCACGCGTGGGCTGTCGAGAAATTCAAGCAGTTCCGCAGCGGGGGGCAGTTTGTGCCATTCGGTCTGGAATCGGAGACCGTGATCTTTCCAGGATTTGACGGCGGCGCGGAATGGGGCGGCGCGGCCTTCGATCCGCACTCCGGATTGTTGTACGTGAACGCGAACGACATCCCTTATACCACGGCGATGACCGAGACCAAAGGCGGACACACGCGCCGCGACTTGTACCGCCGATATTGCGCGGCGTGTCACGGCGAGGACATGAAGGGATCGCCTCCGGCGACGCCGTCGCTCGTCGAGCGGCGCCAGGCGATTCCGGCAGACCGCTTCGCCGCGGTGATCCGCCTGGGATCGGCGCGTATGCCGGCGTTTCCCAACCTTACGAGCGATGAAGTGGGCGCCATCGCGGAATATGCCATCACCGGAGAGAATCGCGATCTCGACGCGGCGGCGCCGTCGCTTGAGGAAGCGCCATCGCCTGAAAAGTTGAAGCATCACTTCACGGGATACCATCGCTTCCTCGATCCCGCGGGCTATCCGGCGGTCGAGCCGCCGTGGGGAACGCTGAGCGCGATCAATTTGAACACCGGCGAGTACGCATGGCGAATTCCGCTCGGTGAATATCCGGAACTCGCCGCGGCAGGCGTGAAAAACACCGGAACGGAAAACTACGGCGGGCCGATCGTGACGGCGAGTGGCGTGTTGTTCATCGCCGCGACGAATTTCGACAAGAAGTTTCGCGCGTTCGACGCGCACTCCGGGAAATTGTTGTGGGAGACCACGCTGCCACTCTCGGCCGACGCCACGCCCGCCACCTATCAGGTGCGTGGAAAGCAATATGTTGTGGTCTGCGCGACGGGAGGAAAGATGCGAGGTCCCCGGGTCAATGGGGCGTACATAGCTTTTGCACTGCCGTGAGTCGCGCGCCGGCGGCGACCATTTCATCGATCGCGCGGCGGCCTGCAACCGCGTTGTCGAGCGAAGCAATTGCGTCGGTAATTACTTCCACGTTTTTCCCGAGCGCGCGCAGACCGCGCACCGCGTGCACCACACAAATCTCCGTGACCACGCCAAAAACAACGTACCGCTGTGCGGGGCGCGCGGCTAGAACATCGCGAATCGTGGCGGTTTGGAAAACGTCGACCGTTTGCTTCTCGACGATGATCTGCGGCGCGTCGGGAATCGCAGCGCCCGCGCGATTCGGCACGGCAATCGCGCCGGTCATCAATGTACCGGGGACTTTCGCTTGTCCCAACGTTCCGGCAATGCAGTGCGGCGGCCACGATGCAAACTCGGGATCGCGTTCGGAGTGCGCGTCGGCGGTGGAGATCACGGGAATTCCGTTGCTGCGCGCCCAATCGTAAATGCGTTCCAACGCCGGAATGAGTTTTTCCGCGCCGGGAACGTACAACGCGCCGACGGGAAGAAGAAAATCGTTCTGCGTGTCTATATCGACCAGAACTAAGTCAGTGAGGACGGCTCCATGCATCGATCGCGAACCTCCTCCATCAGTTCCTCGAGCGCGCGCGACCGCCGAACGGGATATGTGTCGGGCGCCTCCAAGCGGCGGTAGCGCTGCGGCAGCCGCGACAAATTGCTCGCCGCGATTCCGCGAATTTCCGCCAGCGACGGAAGCGCCGCCGGCAGTTTCCCGTTTTCCATGACTTGACGCAGCAACGGCTCGGCGCCCATGTGACCGCCGCTTTCCTCGCCGCGCTCTTCCCGCGCCCGGCCGATCACGTCGTGCGCGAAGCTCCCTGTGGCACTGGAGTAGCGGAATACCTGTTTGCGTCCAGGCCACGTGGCTTTCTCGTCGCTGAACTTGGCCGTGTAGCAGACTTGCCCACCGCGTTCCATTTCCACCAACTTGAAGATGCCGCTGAGACTCGGTGCGTCGCGCGACACGACCAGATCGGTGCCGACGCCGAAGGAATCGAGCGGCGCGCCGGCTTGCAGGTATTCGCGGATGCGATATTCGTTCAGGTCGCCGGACGCCATGATGCTCGCGTCGATGTGACCGTGCGTATCGAGAAGACGACGCACTTCGCGGCTCAGCCCCACGATATCGCCGGAATCGAGACGCACGCCGCGATAGCCGCGCCGAATGTTAGCGGCGATGCGCGCGCCTTCGAGACAATCGTACGTATCCAGAAGCAGCGTACTCCGTTCACCGAAAACTTCCAGGAACGCGTTGAACGCTTCTTCCTCATGATCGAAAGCCATGGTCCAGGAATGCGCCGCCGTGCCGACGGTGGGAATGCCGAATTCCTTCCCGGCGAGCGTGTTCGACGTGGCGGCGCAACCGGCCAGATACGCGGCTCGCGCGGCGAGCAATCCCGCTTGTGGTCCATGCGCGCGGCGGCTGCCGAACTCGACGACGCGGCGGCCTTCGGCCGCTTCCACCACGCGCGCGGCTTTCGTCGCGACCATGGTTTGATACGTCAACATCGAAAGCAGATACGTCTCGGCGATCTGCGCTTCGATCACCGGTGCGGTGATCCGCAACAACGGCTCCTCAGCGAAGACGACGGAGCCCTCCGGCACCGCCCACAGATCGCCCGAGAAACGCATCGCGGCCAGGTAGTCGAAGAACGCGGCCGGAACGCGCTCGAACATCGGATGGCGCTTGAGGAAGCGGAGATCGTCCGCGGAGAACTTCAGATTCTGCAGGTGCTCGACGGCTTGCTCGAGTCCCGCGGCGAGCAGAAACGAGCGGTGCTCCGGCAGTCGCCGGATGCTCAGTTCGAAGGTGGCACGCTCGTTGTGCTTGTTGTGGACGAAATAGCCGGCGGCCATGGTGAGCTCATAAAGATCGGTGAGCAACGGGCCGCAGGCGTTAGGCGATTTCATGGCGCTTCCAAAATAATGCTTACTTTTACCATATAACGCTTTCCCGCATTTCGAGCGGGCGCGGGAATCATCGGAGTATCCCTTAGATCCGCTGATCCCTCTGCATGGCCATCAAGCGCTCGATTCGTTCCTGAATCGGCGGGTGCGTACTGAACAGTTTCGTGAACGCTTGACCGTTGAACGGCGCCACGATGCACAAATGCGACATCGCCGGCGATGCGTCGAGCGGAATGCGCTTCGACCAGCCGTCGAGTTTCTGCAAGGCGCTCGCCAGCGCCTGCGGATTGTGCGTGAGTTGCGCGCCGGTGTGATCCGCTTCAAACTCGCGCGTGCGCGAGATCCAAAGCTGGATCAACGTCGCGGCGAGCGGCGCGATAATTAGCAGCGCCAGCGTCTCGAGTCCTCCGCCGCGGCGATCGTCGTCGCGCCCGCCATAGCCGCCGAAGATCATGGCGAATCGCGCCATGTAGGCCAGCGACGAAATCGCGCCGGCGAGCATGGCGGCCACCGAACTTGTGAGGATATCGCGATTCTGCACGTGACCAAGTTCGTGCGCGAGCACGCCTTCGAGCTCCTCGTCGGTCAGCAAATCGAGCACGCCTTGCGTCACCGCGACGGCCGCATGACTCGGGTTGCGTCCCGTGGCAAAAGCATTCGGCGAATCCGAAGGGATGAGATAAAGCCGCGGAATCGGAACGCCCATGCGCGATGCAAGGCGCTCAACGATCCGGTAGACGCGCCAGTAAATGTCAGGCGAATCTTCCGGAGTCAGCGGTTGCGCGTTGTACGAGGCGAGGGCGATCTTGTCGGAGTAAAAGTAAGCGACAGTGTTGGTAACGGCGGCGAACAAAAGCGCCAAGACCAATCCATTCGGCCCGCCGAATCGAGCGCCGGCGAACAGCATGAGTCCGGTCATCAGGCCGAGCAACAGCGTCGTCTTAATGGCGTTCATTTGTCTCCCTATTTGACTCTACCATTGCATTAGACGTGTCAGACGGGGCGAAGGTTCAACGTGGTAACATAAGGGCTCAGAGGTACCGTTATGTCCATTGAAGAGATGGTGGTCGAGAAACTCGGCAAGATGACGCCTTCCAAACAGCGGGAAGTGCTGAAGTTCGTGAAAACGCTTGAGGCAAAACCGGGGAAACCCACGACGCTCCGCAGCGCTCAGGGTTTGTGGGCCGGCATGGGCTTCGACATCACGGAAGAAGATATCGCCATGGTGCGCAAGGAAATGTGGCGCAGTTTTCCGCGCGATGTCGAGATCTAGCCGTGGTGCTCGACACGCACTCTGCTCTCTGGTATTTGCTTGGTACGCGTAAACTTTCGCGAGCCGCCCTTCGAGCCATCCAACAAACAGTTCGCCGCCGACGGCATCTCTGGATTTCCACAATCTCAATCGTCGAGACAATCTACTTGGTTGAACTCGGGCGCGTGCCCTTCGAGGCGTTTCGCCTTCTCGAACAGGAACTGAAGGATCCTGTTTTTGGGATCCAGTCAGTTCCAATTTCCGAGGGCGTGGCGGCGGCCGTTCGCGAAATTCCCAGAGGCATAGTCCCCGAAATGCCCGACCGTATCATCGCGGCGACGGCACTCCATTTAAAACTCCCGCTCGTTACCCGAGACTCGCGCATTCAAGCCTCGGGTATCGAGACGATTTGGTAGACACCGCGCTTACGCCGCCACCGGGACACTCGACGTAAACGCGATCTCCGCACCGCTGGCATCCGCTATCACGTGATCGCCCGGGGCCACCGTGCCGTCGAGCAACTTCATCGCCAGCGGATCCTGGATCAAGCGCTGGATCGCCCGGCGCAACGGACGCGCGCCATATTGCGGATCCCATCCCTCGTGCGAGATCAACGCACGCGCCGCGGGCGTCAGCTCCAGGTCGATGCCCTTCTCGGCGAGCATCTTCCGCACGCCGGTGAGTTGAATCTCCACGATCTGCTCGATCTGTTCCTCACCCAGCAACTGGAAGATCACGATGTCGTCCACGCGATTCAGGAACTCGGGACGGAACGCGTCGCGCAGCGCTTCGCGAATGCGCGATTCGGCTTCCTTCTGGCGGTCGGTCGGCGCATTGCGCTGGAAGCCGATATTCAAGTCGTTCAGGTGATGCGAGCCCACGTTCGAGGTCATGATGATGACCACGTTCTTGAAGCTCACCGTGCGTCCCTTGCCGTCGGTGAGACGGCCGTCGTCGAGAATTTGCAGCAGGCTGTTGAACACTTCCGGATGCGCCTTTTCGATTTCGTCGAACAGCACCACCGAATACGGGCGACGCCGCACGTGTTCGGTAAGTTGGCCGCCTTCGTCGTAGCCCACGTATCCGGGAGGCGCGCCGATCATGCGCGCCACCGAATGCTTCTCCATGTATTCGCTCATGTCGACGCGAATCATCGCGCGCTCGTCGTCGAAGAGAAACTCGGCTAGGGCGCGCGCCAGTTCCGTCTTGCCGACGCCGGTGGGTCCCAGGAAAATGAAGCTGCCGATCGGCCGCTTCGGATCGCCCAGTCCCGCGCGGCTACGGCGGAGTGCGTTCGACACTCTGGCCAGCGCTTCCTCCTGACCGACCACGCGCTGGCGCAAGCGTTCTTCCATATGGACGAGCTTCGATTTTTCGCCTTCCAGCATGCGCGTCACCGGAATGCCGGTCCACTTCGCGACAATTCGCGCGATGTCCTCTTCCTCCACCTGATTCTTCAACATGCGCGCGGCGTGCGACTCGGCCAAATCTTTGTTGGCCTTTTCAAGGTCGCGCTCCAGCGCCGTCAACTCGCCGTACTTGATCTCCGCGGCGCGCTCGAGATTGCCTTCACGCGTGGCTTTCTCTTCTTCCACACGCAGACTCTCGATGCGCTGCTTGATCTCGCCGGCCTTGGTGATCGAAGCCTTCTCCGTATTCCAACGCTCGCGCATGCGCGCCGTTTCTCCGCGCAAGCGCGCCAATTCGTCTTCGATCAAACGCAGCCGCTCCCGTGACGCATGATCGGTTTCTTTCGCCAACGCTTGCCGTTCGATTTCCAATTGGATCAAACGGCGATCGGCTTGATCGATTTCCACCGGCACCGAGTCGAGTTGCATTTTCAGCGCGGCGGCGGCTTCGTCCATCAAGTCGATGGCTTTGTCCGGCAGAAAGCGATCGGAAATGTAGCGGTGCGAAAGCGTCACGGCCGCCACCACCGCGGCGTCGGTGATGCGAACGCCGTGATGCGCCTCGTAGCGTTCTTTCAATCCACGCAGGATCGCGATGGCGTCTTCTTCCGCGGGCTCGCCGACCATCACCACTTGGAAGCGGCGCTCGAGCGCGGCGTCTTTCTCGATGTACTTCTTGTATTCGTTGATCGTGGTGGCGCCGACGGCGCGCAGTTCGCCGCGCGCCAACGCGGGCTTCAGCATGTTCGACGCATCCATCGCGCCTTCCGACGCGCCCGCGCCTACCAGGGTGTGCAGTTCGTCGATAAACATCACGATCGAACCCTGCGATTCGTTCACTTCTTTCAGCACGGCTTTCAGGCGCTCTTCGAATTCGCCGCGGAATTTCGCGCCGGCGATCAGCGAGCCGAGATCGAGCGCCACCAGACGCTTGCGCTTCAGCGTTTCGGGCACGTCGCCCGACACGATGCGCTGCGCGAGCCCTTCAGCGATAGCGGTTTTGCCGACGCCGGGCTCGCCGATCAACACAGGGTTATTCTTGGTGCGCCGCGACAACACTTGGATCACGCGGCGAATCTCTTCGTCGCGACCGATCACGGGATCAAGCTTGCCTTGACGCGCGAGTTCGGTGAGGTCTCGGGCGTAGCGGTCGAGCGCTTGATAGGTGGCCTCGGGCGTTTGCGACGTAACGCGCTGCGTTCCGCGCACGCCGGCCAGTCCTTTGAGAATGGCGTCGTGATTGGCGCCGTTGCGCCGCAGAATCTGCTCCGCCGGATCGCCGCCACCAAGGGCCGCGATACCCAGCAGCAAATGCTCCGTGGAAATGTATTCGTCCTTGAAGCGCTCGGCCTCTTTTTCGGACGTGATGAAAACTTCGTTCAATCCAGGCGTCAGAAACATCTGTCCGCCTGCTTGGCGTGCGCCCTTCACCTGCGGCAGCGCGTTCAACGCGCGGTCGGCTTCGGTGAGAATCGTATCGGGCGACACCTTCAGTTTCTCGAGGACCGGCTGGACCACGCCGTCGGGCTGCGACACCAACGCCACCAAAAGGTGCAGCGGCGTGATTTGCTGATGCTCGCGCTGCCCCGCAATCTGTTGCGATTGCTCGATGGCCTCTTGTGCTTTCAGCGTGAATTTGTCGAAGCGAATCATGATCGTTCACCCCTCTTTTCAGAATAGCAAAAAACCGAGGCCCGAGTTCCGAGGCCCGAGGCCCGAGTAAAAACCCGGGAATCGACGACTCGGGCCTCGGGCCTCGGGCCTCGGGCCTCGTGGCTCGTGTCTTGCGGCTCGCAGTTATGCTGCTGCCTTGACGTTGACCTTGATCTGCTTGGGCCGCGCTTCTTCGCGCTTCGGCATGGTGACGCGCAACACGCCGTTGTCGTAAGCGGCCTCGATCTTTTCGGGGTCCACCGTGTTCGGCAACGAGAAAGTCCGCACGAAGTTGCCGTAGGCGCGCTCCACGCGGTGATAGTTGTCTTCCTTCACTTCTTTCTCGAAGCGGCGTTCGCCGCGCACCGACAGGACGTTATTGTCCAGGCGGATATCGACGTCGGACAAATTGACTCCCGGCAGATCGGCCTTCAGCACGATCTCTTTCTCCGTCTCATAGATGTCCACGGCCGGAGCCCAGGTGCCCAACGGCTCCTCGGTTGTACCCGACTGGCGGGTGGCCTCGAAGCTACGGTTCAGGCGATCCTGGAGAGCGAGCAGGTCTCGGAACGGTTCCCAACGAACAAGTGACATATTGGATCTACCTCCTAAGGTTAATCTAACCACACTGCAATCATAAAATATGAGTGCAATACTGTCAAGAATTTTATGCACCTTCATTTTCATTGATATACGGACAAAGAAAAAGGGGACCGCCGGTTGGCGGTCCCCAAGAGAATCTACGAAGTGGCGCCTTTTGTTAGGCTTAGAAGGTGATCTTCCCGCTCAACTGGAACACACGCGGAGAAGAGTCAAATCCCAAGAACGTGCCGTAGGGGCTGGTCGGGGTGCCGGCCATACCCAGGATCTGTCCGAAGGTCGGATCGCCAAACGTGGAGTCGGGCTGACCGAAGTTCGGGTGGTTGAACACGTTGAAGGCCTGGAAGCCGATGCCGAACTTCACGCGCTCGCCGAGCGGCACGTTCTTGAACAGGGACATATCCACGTCGAAGAAATGCGGACCAACGAACTGGTTGCGGTTCTGCGTCGAGAGGCCTTTGTAGACCGTGAAGCTCGCCGCATTGGAATCGACAAAAGCGTTGATGTTCAAGCACGGCGTGACTGCGGCGGACGCGTTGCAGGTGGTCTGCGCCGGACCCTTGCCGGTGTACGTCGCCAGAAGCGCGCCGCCGCCGTTGCCGAGGGCCGTGTTGCCGTCGGTAACCGAGAACGGCAGACCCGAGCGCCAGAACACCTTGCCCGACCACTGCCAGCCACCCAACACGGCGTTGGTGACGTGGTTGCTGAACTTGTAGGTTGGCGTGACCAGGAAGTCGCCGTTCAGGTTGTGGCGGATATCGTAGTCGGCGTTGCCGTAGTTCAGCGCGCGCAGGCTCAGCGGAGAAATCTGGCCCAGCGTGGAGTCGCCGTAGGTGAAGATACCGCCGTTGGACACTTCGTCCAGGGTGTGCGACCAAGTGTAGTTCAAGTGGCCGGCCACCCAACTGGAAAAGCGCTTGTTCAACGAGAAGCTCAGACCGTTGTAGTTGGAAACGGCTCCGGTCTGCACTTCGGTAACGGTGCCATAGTTCGGAACGCGAGGGTTGGCAGGGATGCCTGCCACGCCCGGATAGATCTGATAGAGATCGTACGCGTTCGGCCAAGCGTTGCTATACGGCACGTGGATGCTGTGGTTGCCAACGTAGTTGGCGATGAACACCATCGAGTTCGACAATTGGTGCTGCACCTGGATGTTCCACTCCTGCACTTGGAGACTGTGCAGGGTGCCGTTGAACGCCGTGAAGCTCGGCGCCGCGAACGTCGATCCGAGAGCCGCCAACTGCGAAGCGATTTGCGAATACGTCTTGGTTAAGCTGAAAGCCGAAGCGGACGATTGCCAAACCGCGGCGCCGCCGGTTGCTCCGGTGGCGAAGGGCGCGATGCCCGCCGCCGGACGGACGCGGATGGCCACCGCTTCCGGAGGATTGGCGAGCAGATCGTCCACCAAGCCGGCCGGCAGATTGTCGTAGAACAGGCCGATGCCGCCGCTGATGACCGTCTTCCGATCGCCGAAAGGCGACCAGGTGAAGGCCGCGCGCGGCGACCAATTGAGGCTATCCGTTCCGGGATACGCCTGGTGCAAACCGCTGGCGATATCGGAAGCGTACGGAACTGTTCCCGGCGTGGCGCTATTGAAGCTCGGTACCGCGCTGAGCGGTCCCACGTAATCGGCGAAACAGTTGAACTGGCAAACCGGATTGGAGTTGTGCTCCACACGCAGTGCCAGGGTGACCTTCAGGTTCGAGCGAACGTTCCACTCGTCCATCGCGTACACGCCCATACCCCACAGCGCGATCGGCACGTCGGCGGCGAAGTTCAGCGACTTGCGGTACTGATACGCGAGACCATTGGCGAAATTCTGCAATCCCGCGCCAACGTATCCGAAGTACACGGCCGGTGAATTGAAGAAGAAGTTGTGGTCGCTGATATCGTAACGGCGGAAATTCTCGCCGAACTTGAAGTTGTGGTTGCCGTGAACATAGGTGAAGTCGTCGATCAACTGATACTGCGTCACGTTGCGCCCTTGCGGGAAACTGCCGAGCGCGTTGAAGCCGGTGAATGGCATCGGGCTCGAGGTCGCGATTTGATATGGGAACGTCGCAGCCGCTTGCGGACCCTGCGCGAACAGCGCCTGGTAGTAGCTGAACGTGCCCATAAACGAGTTCGTGGCATGCGGTCCGAAAATATGAGTCTCGTTCAACTGCGTGTCCCAAGAAGGTTGCGGCGAGAGCGCGTTGAAGGCCGGGTTGATCGGACTGATCGTGGTCGGCTGCACGCCATGATCGCCCTTGTAGCGGAAGTACGCCGTGTCGTTGTCGCCGAAGCGATGATCGACGCGGAACGCCAAAATCCACTCGCTGGCCAGCGCCGTGGGCGTCGCTTGGAAGCGCGCCGCGCAAGGCGTGGTGGCGGGATTGTAGCCGGGAAGGGTCAGCGAATTGCAAGCCGAGCTATTGGCGATCGTCTTGGCGGCGGCCGCGCCGGGCGCGCCGGCCCACAGCGAGAACATCTGCTGATAGGTGCTGGCTTCACTCGGTTGCTTCGCAGTGACGTTGGCGATCACCGCGTTGGCAAACGCCGTGGTGGGAATCGTCACCACATCGACGTTCGGCAACACGAACTTCAAACCTTCGTTATCGACGAAGAAGAACGTTTTGTCCTTGAAGATGGGACCGGACACCGAATCGGCCCACTGATTCGCGTTCGAGAACGGACGGGCCGTCGCAGTGGAATTATTGAACCAATCGTTGGCGTTCAAAACGCGGCCGTTCCACCAATACTGCGCGTTGCCATGGAACTGGTTGCTGCCCGACTTGGTCACGTAGGTAATCTGTGCGCCGGAGAGCTGGCCGAACTGGCCCGAGTACGGATTCGCCACCACCGAGGCTTCCTGCAATTCGTTCGATCCCAGCGTCAAGTTCGTGGCGCCGGAATTGTTGATATTGAAGTACGGATCCATGTCGTTCTCGCCGTTGATCGTGAAAAGATTCGACGTCGCCGGCAAGCCGTTGACGGTGAAGTTTCCGTATCCGCCCATGGGATTCGTAACGACGCCCGGCGCGGTGTCGGCGATATTGGTGATGTCGCCACCGGCGTTGGGCAACAGTTGCAATTGCGCTTGCGTGAAATTCGTGTTCTGGCTCGCCGTCGTCGTCAACAGCGGAGCGTCTTCGGTCACCGTGACGGTCTCCGTCGGTTTGCCGACTGGCAGCGTCAACGAAACGGTCACCGCCGTGCCGACCGAAACGACGATGCCGCTGCGATCGACTTTCTGAAATCCGGGATGCGTCGCTGAGACGGCGTAGTTGCCGGGCTTCAGCAGCGTGAAGCGATATTCGCCCGTGCCGCTGGTCGTCGTGGTCTGCGTAGCACCGGTATCGGTGGAGCGCACGGTCACCGTGGCGGCGGGAACAACCGCGCCGCTCGGATCGTTAATGGTTCCTTGAATGTCGCCCGTCTGGAGCGACTGGGCCGCGAGCGGATAGCCAACCACAACCATCAACGCCATCGCGGTCAGGAGGACGGTGGAAAACTTGCTAAATCGAGTCATTGTTTGATTTTCCTTTCCCTGTCGAAGCAAGGAGGCAAGTTTCGCCCCGGCACCACGCCGGAGCTCTTGCGAGTTCAGAAGTGCAATTTGGTAACCAACCCCACATGGAAATGCAATCCATAGTAAATGCTTGAAAACAAGCCAACAATGTGTACTTTTTCATACGTAGGCAGCACCACATTTCTAGCGGGCGTCACAGATTCATACATCTTTACGTACGAATGACTGGTCCTTTATGAAAAACAGTATTCTGGGAGATGAGAGAGGCTAGCGGGCGTCTCCAAATCGGGAATCTGGATCGAAAAGGCTCATTCCGGCGCTCGAACTGGCCGATCGACCATCACTCTCGGCCTTTCGGATCGATCTAAGGTCCGAAGAATACAAAATACCGTACCCTCTTGATCTGGCTAGTAAGCCAAATTACAATTCAGACTCCCGTCGGAGCCCTCGTCCACAGCGCGGAAAAAATAATTGACATTAAACAGTATTGATGCTTACTATTGGCAAATCGCTCTACGGGAAGGGGAAATTGATGTCAAGTCGTTTTTGGAAACGCGTTTCCGACTTTGCGCGACAACCATTGTTCAGAGACTTTTGCACCCACCATTCGATGGGAGAGGAGATCAAAATGAATCTGAAGGCGTTCTCGCTTCTGTTAGCCGTGGCGTTTCTAGCAAACCTCGGCGCAGCACCCTCGCTGTACGGTCAAGGCAGCGTTTCCGGCGGCTCCGTAGTGGGAGCGGTCACGGATTCCTCGGGCGCGGCAGTTCCAAATGCCGAAGTCACATTAACCGACGTCGGCACCAAGGTCGCCCGAACCACGAAGAGCAACGGAGCGGGGCTGTATGCCTTCCGCGAGGTGCCGGTTGGCACCTACAACCTCAAGGTTTCGACGTCTGGGTTTCGCACTCTCGAGATCGCCCGTGTAGAAGTCACCGTCGGTGGCACGCTTACCTTGAACGCCAAGCTAGAGGTGGGCGCTATTTCTGAAGTGGTGGAAGTGAAGGCCCAGCCCGGCGCGGAACTGCAGACCCTGGACGCCACGATGGGCGCGACGATCGGCGGCAAGGACATGTTGAACCTGCCCACCATCGCCCGCGACGCTTCCTCGTTGATTTACCTCCAGGCCACAGCCGCGCCTACGTTCAACGGGGCCCTCAGCAACATCTACAGCGGCCAAGTGGCCGGCGCCTTTTCCGACCAGAATTCGGTCCAACTCGATGGCGGAAACAACAGTTCCACACTGGACGGCGACAACGCTACGTACGTGGGACTGCGCGGCGGCGCCATGCAAATGCCGGTGGAGAGCGTCGAAGAGTTTCGAGTAAACACCAACAACATGACCGCCGATTTTGGCAGTTCCGGCGGCGCCCAGGTGATCGTCAGTACCAAGCGCGGGACGAATCAGTTTCACGGATCCGGTTACGATTTCTTCCAGGCCAATTGGCTGAATTCCAACGACTGGTCCAACAATTTTAACGGCATCGCCAAGCCCAAGCAGCATTACAACCGCTTCGGCGGCGCGCTCGGCGGACCGATGCTTCCTGCGATGCTGGGAGGCAAGACGTATTTCTACATGAACTTCGAGGGTGAGCGCTACCCGCGCAGCGGGCCGTTGACCAAAACCGTGCCCTCCGACGCGCTACGCGCGGGCATCATTACGATTCGCGACGCCAGCGGAACTCCCATCCAGTACAACCTGAAAACCGCCATGGTCTGCGGAGCGGCGGGCAACTCGCCTTGCGATCCCCGCCTGGCAGGCATGAGCCCGGTGGTCAGCAAAATCTGGAGCTACGAACCGGAACCGAACCTTTTCACATCCGGCGACCGCCTCAATACCTTCGGGTACCAGTCCAATTTGTCGTACCCGTTGACCAACAACTTCGGCGTGGTCCGTATCGATCACGACTTCGGAGACAAGAACCGTTTCTTCGCCAGCTATCGGATTTTCTCGCAAGACAATCCCACCACCAACCAGGTCGATATTGGAGGCGTGCTGCCCGGCGACACCAAAGGCCAGCCGGCCCCGGCGTCGATCACCGTCGACCAACCGCGTTACGTGGTGCTCGGCTTGAACACTTCGGTCACTCCTTCCATCACCAATGATTTGCACTTCAATTATCTGCGCGACCAGTGGCAGTGGCTGCGCGCGGGGGCCAATCCGTATATCCCAGGCGTGCCGGCGGGCGTCACCATTGGCGGCGACTCCAGCGGCGCCTTGGTTCCCCTGAACATCGACACTCAAAACTCACGTCCCCGCTTGTGGAATTCGCATAACTTCGATTTCCGCGATGGCGTGAGTTGGCTCAAGGGGAATCATTTAATCCAGGTGGGCGGCGATTTCCTGCACCAATGGTTCCACTTTGATCGCTACGACAACGTGACCGGAGGACTGACGCAGGACAAGTACCTCATCCAGAGCTCCGGCATCTCATTCTCGTCCGCTTTTCAGCCGGTGGTTTGCACGACGGCCCTGACGCACAACTGCATCCCGTCGTCGCAACTCGGTACTTACAACGGCTTCTACGCGGACATCCTGGGAATGGTGGCTCAGAACAACATCGTCGCCACGCGCACCGGCTCGAACCTGACCTTGAATCCTCTCGGCTCACCGGTCGCGTCGTACAGCCACGTGGAGAACTACAGCGTCTATTTCAACGACGCTTGGAAAATCAGCCCGCATGTCACGATCAACTACGGTCTGAACTACAACATTCAGATGCCGCCCTACGAGTTGAACGGCGCTCAAGACACCCTGGTGGACCAGAACGGCGTGCCGATCACCACCGCTCAGTTCTTGCAGGCGCGCCAGTCCGCGGCTCTGCTGGGACAGAATTACAATCCCACGCTGGGATTCTCGCCAGTCGGCGCGGTCGGTCTGAAATATCCGTACGCTACGGACTATCGTCAACTCGCGCCACGCGTTTCTGTCGCTTGGAATCCCTCGTCGAGCGGCGATAGCTGGTTCAGCAAATTGCTAGGTAACAATGCCACGGTGATCCGTGCGGGTTACGGCCGTTTCTATACTAAGAGCTTGGGAATCGATCTGGTTTCCGATCCGGTTTTGGGCGATGGCTTCTTGCAAACTGTTTCCTGCGCGGATCCGACTTCGGCGGGCGCCTGCACCAAGTCCAGCGGCACGACGCCGGCCTCGGCCTTCCGTCTGGGAGTGGATGGGAACACCGTACCGCTGCCGGCCATTCCGCAGACACTGGCCACGCCCGTCCGGCCCGGCGTGAATGCCGCCTACGAGACCTTTGCATCGTATCTGGATAGCGGCTGGAAACCGGGCTCCTCGGACCAAATTACATTCAGCATCCAACGCCAACTGAAGGGCAACACGATCCTCGAGGTTGGATACGTCGGAGTCTTCGCCCGGAACCTGTTTCAGGGCATCGATCTGAACGATGTGCCCTACATGATGACGCTCGGCGGCCAGAGTTTCCAAGCTGCCTACGCTGCCGTCTCCAAACAGCTCCTACCCACATCGCAGGGTGGGGCTGGCGTCGTTCTGGGTTCCAAAACGGTGCTGCCGGCGCAACCGTTCTTCGAGAGTGCTTTGAAAGGCAGCAGCTACTGCACTGGATACGCGAACTGTACCACGGCCGTCGCGCAGCAAGAGCAGTCGTACATCACAACTCAAGATGTGACCTCCATGGTGAGCGATCTGGACGGCGCGTGGCTCTTTGGCCCCATGTTGCCGTCGAGCACTCAAACCGAGCTGAACTACGGCGCGACCAGCATGGGCTTCTCGAACTACAACGCCCTGACCGTCACCTTGAAGAAGCGGATGTCGAACATGACGCTCAACTCCAACTTCACCTATGCGAAAGCAATGGGTACGATTGGAATCAACCAGGCCTACACGGAGAACAACGCCAACGATCCCTGGGATCTTCGCAAGGACTACGGCCCGCAGTTTTTTGATCACAAGTTCGTCTTCAATTTGTTAGGCACCTACACTCTTCCGTTCGGCAAGGGCCAGCACTGGAAGACCAACAATGGGATCGGCGACCGCATCATCGGTGGCTGGTCCGTCTCGCCGATCTTCACGATAGCGAGCGGATTGCCGCTCAGCATCTACAGCGGCTACACCTCTGCTTCCGGCGATCAGCGCGGGAACGGATACGTGACCAACGGCTGCACGGCTGTTCCCATGTCCAGCATGAGCTACAGCAACGGTCCGGTCTTCGGCGTCAAGAGCGATGGCAACGTGGGCGTGAACGGAGACTCCAACAACGGCGGTTCCGGCGTGAATATGTTCTCGAACCCCACGGCCGTCTACAATAACTTCCGTCCCTACATTCTCGGCGTCGACGGGAATTGCGGCGGCGGCGGCATCCTGCGCGGTCAGTTGCGCTGGAATGTGGACTTGGGTATCACCAAGGACACCGCGATTACCGAACGTGTGGGCTTCCAGATTTACGGGCAGATCTTTAACCTCTTCAACCACATGATGTGGGGCGATCCTTACTTGGACTTGCAGGATCCGGCTGATTTTGGCGTGCTCGGCGGCCAGTTCAATGCGTTGCCCTTAAGCGGCGCAGGTGCATCGGCCAACTTCACTCGAGTGATTCAGCTAGGGCTGCGAATCCACTTCTAAGCTCGAAGCGCAAATGATTACGGGCGCCCTGATGGTCGGGGCGCCCGTTTTTTTCAGGCCCTAGTCGAAGCTGCCCCCAACGTATGGAAGGATTCGTAATTCTGAATCTATTTACGATTATCTGTAGTACAAGTGATAATCGATGCTGTCCTGAATTCCGTGCAAAGCCAAACTATCCGTGAACTATCGCTTGTCTCAACTTTGGGCAGAGTATTGCTGGCCAAGTACTCGTAATCGCTAGGCCGAAGGAGCAGCTCAACTCGCTTCCGCTCGGGTTTTGTCGCTAGCCCCAGGTCCAGGAGAGGATGAAGCTCATGCGTAGATTCCTTTTGATCCTGCTTATGGCGCTTGTCGCCACGATGGTTTTCGCGCAAACCGAAACCACCGGCGATTTGACCGGCGTAGTGAAAGACTCGTCCGGCGCCGTCGTCGCCGGCGCGACCGTCATCGCCACGAGCCTGAGCACCGGCGAGACGCGCACCGTTACGAGCAACAACAGCGGCGTGTACCGTTTCTCGTTGCTGAAACCGGGCGTGTTTCAAGTTTCGGCTTCGTCCTCGTCGCTGAAATCCGACATCACCAGAGTAACCGTCGGCGTTGGACAAGCACCCACCGTCGATCTCGTGGCCAAAGTGCAAACGGTGCAGGAAGTCATCGAAGTGTCCGCCGCGGCCACCGCGGTGAACACGGAGAACGCCAATCTCTCGGCAACGTATGGATCGCAACAAGTGCTCGATCTCCCCGCGCCGGGCGGCGATCTCACTACGATCGCGTTCACCGTGCCGGGCATCGTGGTCAGCACCGGAATGGGCTACGGTAACTTCAGTTCGCACGGATTGCCGGGCACCTCGAATCTGTTCACCATCAACGGTAACGATTACAACGATCCCTACCTGAACCTGAATAATTCCGGCGCCAGCAATTTGCTCCTGGGACAAAACGAAATCGCTGAAGCCGCGGTGGTGCAGAACGGCTACAGCGTGCAGTATGGACGCCAGGCCGGTGCGCAAGTGAACTACGTGACGAAGTCCGGGTCGAACGATATCCACGCCAGTTTGACCTACAACTGGAACGGCGACGCGCTGAACGCCAACAGTTTCTTCAACAATCTCGACGGCGTGAAGAAATCGCGTGCGATTTCGAATCAATACGGTGCGCTCGTGAGCGGACCGCTGAAGAAGAACAAAGTGTTTTTCCTCTTCGACACCGAGGGCCTCCGCTACGTGCTGCCCTTCTCGGGCGTCGTCACCATTCCCTCGGCCGCGCTACAGACCCTCACGCTGGCCGACATTCCAGCGATCGCCGCGCCGATCTACACGCAAGCCTTCGCGGCGTGGAACAGCACGCCGGGCATCGCCGCCGCGGTGCCTGTGACCAACGGCTCAGGCCTGCTCCAGGACGGCAGCGGACGGATGGGCTGCGGCGACGTGACCGGCGTGCGCACCAAGAGCGGCATTCTCGGCAAGACGGCTTCCTGCGCCCAGGCGTGGGCCACGTCTGCGTCGAACGAGAATAAGGAGTATCTCGTCACCAGCCGCCTCGATTGGAACATCAACGACAACCAGAAACTTTACTTCCGCTTCAAGACCGATCAAGGATTGCAGCCGACCGAGACGAGCTTGGTGAATCCGCTCCTGGACGTTCAGAGCAATCAGCCGCAGTACGAAGGACAAATCAATCACACCTGGGTGATTCGCCCGAACATCGTCAACAATTTCATTTTCTCGGCGCTCACCTACAGCGCCATCTTCACACCGGCGAACATTCCCGCGACTACCAGCGTGTTTCCCACGGCCTTCGAAATGCCCGGCGGCCAAGTCGGCGGCGGATCGAATGCCGCCGGCTTCACGAGCCTGGGTCCCCCGCTCGGATGGGATGCTTGGCCGCAAGGACGCAACTCGAGCCAAGGCCAGATCGTCGACGATCTCTCGTGGGTGCACGGATCGCACACCGTCAAAGTCGGCTTGAATTACCGCAAAAATCTGGTGAGCGACTTCAGCGACTCCGAAGGCGGCATCGGTTCGTATTTCTTCTCCGATCTGGCGACTTTCGTGCAAGGCATCACCGGCGGCAATTTCTTCAGCTTCTACTTCCGGCAGTTCTCGCCCTTCCAAGACACGCACATCCGCTTCTACAACGCCGGATTCTACGCGCAGGACGAGTGGGCCGTGCGGCACGATCTGAAAATCACCGCGGGATTCCGCATCGATCGCACCGCGAATCCTTCGTGCACAGACAACTGCTTCAACAATTTCAACGTTCCGTTCTCCCAATTACAGAAGGGCTTCAACATTCCCTACAGCTCGTCGATCACTACGGGCGGACACCACGCCTACTACAGCGTCGACGGCGCGGTCTTCGATCCGCGGGTGGGCGTAGTGTGGAGCCCCGCGAATCATTCGACCTGGGTGGTGAGCGGAGGCGTCGGATTGTTTTCGGATCTCGCGGCGGGCGTGCTGGTATCGAGCATCTTCACGAACTTCCCCACGCCTTATGACGCGTTCGTCTTCGACGGATCACCGATCGGACCGGAATCAGGAGCGGCCGCGGGATCGGCGCCAGCCGTGGCAATCGCGCAAAACAGCGCGGTGAAGTCGGGCTACGCGAAGAACGCCACGTTGTCGCAGCTTTCCAACACCACGGGCGGCGTCTTCTCTCCACCAAACTTTTTCTCCATCCCCTCGCAGTTCACGACGCCGAATTATGTGGAGTGGGATTTCCAAATTCAAAAGCAGATCGCGCAGAAGAACGTCGTGATCGTCACCTACAGCGGCAATCATGGCTACAGTCTGCTGGCGCAAAACGGATGGCTAAACGCCTACAACGGCGGCGGACTCCCCGGCTTCTCGCAATTGCCCGCCGCGCCGCCCGATCCGCGCTTCGCCACGGTGACGGCACTGACCAACAGCGGATGGTCGAACTACGACGGCCTCACGGTGCAATACAAGCGCGCGTTCGGCTACGGATTTGCCGGCCAAGTGAATTACACCTGGAGCAAAGCGCTCGACACGGTGTCGAACGGAGGCGCGGGCCTGCCTTTCACTCTCGCGACCACGGCTTACACCGGGCAATCGAATCCGGTGATCCAAAACACCTACAGCTATGCCGACTACGATATTCGCCACAACTTCCTCGGCGACTTACTGTGGGATCTGCCGTTCAAATATCATCATGCTTGGGCGACGAACCTGCTGGGCGGCTGGACCTTCTCCTCGAAGATCTACATTCGTTCGGGTACACCGTTCAGCGTAGTGGACAGCTTGCTGAGCGGTGAGTTGGGCGGCGGCTTCGCGGGAATCCCCGGGACGCTGCTGGCCACGTCGACCGCGACCGGATCGACAATGCAGCTCACCTGCACGCCGCGCGCGGTGAACACTCCTTGCCTCGACGCCAATAACTTTGTGGCGGCGGGAGCGGAAACGGGTCTCGGCAACTTGCCGCGCAATTCCTTCCGCGGTCCCGGCTACACGAGCTTCGATTTCGCGGCGTACAAGGGATTCCTGCTGCACGACAAATACAAGCTCACGCTCGGCGCGAGCATGTACAACGTGTTCAATCACCCGAATTTCGCGCCCCCGAACAACGACATCGCGTCAGGCGGTTTCGGTTCGATTGAAGGCTCCGTGATTCCGCCGACCAGCGCGTACGGCGCGTTCCAGGGGTCGTCGGTGTCCGGCCGCGTCGTGGTGATGAACGGAAGAATTACCTTCTAACGCTCGGAAAAAACCATACCGCAGATGAACGCAGATGAACGCAGATAAGAACTGATGTATCCGCCTTTATCTGCGTTCATCTGCGTTCATCTGCGGTATGGTTTTTTATCTTCCGAACACTCGCTCGAAGATCGCGCCGACGTTATGAAGCTGGCGCTTCAAGTCAAACGCCGCCGCGATTTCCGCGGCCGTAACGGCCATCGCGATGTCCGGGTCCGCTGAAACCATCGCGCGGAAATCGCCGCCGGTTTCCCACGCCTTCAGAGCGTTTCTTTGCACCCAGGAGTATGCGGTCTCCCGCGATACGCCCTTCTTCTCAACCAAGTCCAAGAGGAGCTGGCCGGAGAAAATCAATCCGCGCGTCGATTCGAGATTCGACATCATCCGCGCGGGATCGACGCCTAGCGTTTCCACCAGCGACGCCGTACGGTCGAGCAAATAATCCATCAGAATCGTCGAGTCCGGCAGAATGATGCGCTCCACCGACGAGTGCGAGATGTCGCGTTCGTGCCACAGCGCCTGATTCTCCATCGCCGCCTGCGCGTTCGAGCGCAGCACGCGCGCCAATCCGCAGATTTGCTCGCTGACGATGGGATTTTTCTTGTGCGGCATGGCCGACGATCCCTTTTGTCCCGCGCCGAAATGCTCCCACGCCTCGCGGACTTCGGTGCGCTGCAAGTGACGCACTTCCAGGGCGATTCTCTCGAGCGATCCGCCGATGACGGCGAGCGTCGCCAGATACGCCGCGTGCCTGTCGCGCTCAATCACCTGCGAGGCAATCTCGGCGGGACGCAATCCCAGCTTCGCGCAAACGCGTTCTTCGATCGCGGGGTTCAAATGCGCGAACGTTCCAACCGCGCCCGACAGTTTTCCCACCCTCAAACCCTCTGCAGCGGCGCGAAAGCGTTCCAGGTTGCGTTGATTCTCGCTCCACCAATTCGCGAGCTTCAATCCGAAAGTCGTCGGCTCGGCGTGAATACCGTGCGTGCGGCCGATGGTCGGCGTGTCCTTGAATTCATAGGCGCGGCGCATCAACACTTCGCCCAGGCAAATCAGTCCCGCCTGAATCTGCGCCGATGCTTCGGCCAACAGTAACGCCTGCGCGGTGTCGACCACGTCGTTGGACGTGAGTCCATAGTGCAGGAAGCGCCCGGCTTCACTTGCGCCTGCGTCTGCAAGCTTCTCCGCGACCGCTGTCGTGAACGCGATCACGTCGTGCTTCACTTGCTTTTCGATTTCGAAGATTCGCGCGACGTCGAACTTCGATTTCGCGCGCAACGTCGCGGCAGCGGACGTGGGAATCATCCCGGCTTCGGCTTCGGCGTCGGCCACGGCGAGTTCCACGTCGAGCCAGCGCTGAAAGCGGTTTTCGTCGCTCCAAATGCGCGCCATCTCGGGGCGCGTATAACGCGGGATCATTTAGCCTCCGGCGAACGAATTAAGCCAATGAACACAGATAAACGCGGGTGAAGAAAGCGGCTTCCTATCCGTGTTCATCGGCGTTCATCTGTGGTTACATTTCTTCAGTACTTCGATCAGCGTTGCGTCTTGCTCTGGGAACACCGTTCGCAAGTCTATCAGCAAGCGATCCTCTTCCACCCGCGCGATCACCGGCGTCGATCCAGCGCGCAAACGGCGCTCCAGTTCCGCGGCGCTGCACGAAGGATCGGCGATCGACACCAGCGTCGTCAACAGAGTCTGGCCAGGTGTCGATCCTCCGCCGGCTACCGATTCACCGGGGCGAAGCTCAATACTCCATCCGATGCGAGCCAGGGCGGCGGTTAGCGCTTGTGCGCGCACGGCAATTTCTTCTGGCGACATGCGAATCATGCGCACAACAGGCAAATCACTCAACCGTCCCGCGACCCAACTAAGCAATGTCGCGCCAAGCGCGGCGTACGTCAAGCGACCGGCGCGCAAGGCACGGAACAGCGGACTCTTTCGCACACGCTCGACCAAATCCGCGCGGCCGGCGATGATTCCCGCCTGCGGTCCACCGAGCAGCTTGTCGCAGGAGAACGTCACGAGGTCGACGCCCGCGCGCAACGACGCCGCCACTTGCGGCTCCGGCGCCATCGCGCCCGGCAAGTCGAACAAACATCCGCTGCCCAGATCCTCTACCAGGGGCACGCCAATCTCTTTCGCCGCCTTGCTCAGTTCTTCAAGCGACGGCCGCTCCGTAAATCCTACAACTTGAAAATTGCTGGGATGCACACGCAAGAGCAAGCGCGTGTTCTCGCACGCCGCTTGTTGGTAATCCGAGACACGTGTGCGATTCGTCGTGCCGACCTCGCGCAGGATCGCGCCTGATTCGCGCATGATATCCGGCACTCGGAACGATCCGCCGATTTCCACGAGTTCTCCGCGCGAGACAATCGCCTCGCCGCCTCCCGCGATTTCATGGAGAACCAAGAACACCGCGGCGGCGTTATTGTTCACCACAATCGCCGGGACACCAAGCAATCGCTTCAAGAGCGCCGCCGCATGGACGTCGCGCTTGCCGCGTTTTCCCGCCGCGAGATCGTACTCGAGATTCGTGTATCCGGCCGCCGCTTCGGTCACGGCTCGCACGGCGTCCGCGCTGAGCGGCGCGCGACCCAAGTTCGTATGCAGGATCACACCCGTGGCGTTGATCACCGGCCGTAGCGTCGGCGCGATTCCGCGCCGAATCGCCGCGGCTATGCGTTCTTCCACGTCGCCAAGAGATCCGCCCGCGCGCAATTCCTCGCGCACCTCGTTCAGCACTTCGCGCACGACAGACGTGGCATACTCCACTCCGCACTCGGCGCTTAACGCCGCGATTGCAGGACGCGAGAGGATCTCGTGCACAGCGGGAATATCGCGAAGCGTCGTCATGATCCTCCCTGCAATGCAGCGGGAGTTGCGGACGCGTGCGCGCCCACCAGCAAAATCATCGACGCGCAAAACGCCCAGAACAAAATCGTCACGGAAACAGAGAATGGTCCGTAGGCCGCTTTGAAATCGAGCCACGGTAGCGACCAAATGTAGAGATACTTTACTGCTTCGGTCAGCACCCCGGCGAAAACGGCGGCCCGGAACATAGGTTTCGCGGGCACGCGACCGTTGGGCAAAATGTAGTAGAGCAGAAAAAACGTCAAGATCGTCACCGGCAGCGCGACGGCCTCCATTCCCAGGCGACGAATGGAGTCGCCGAGAGAGCCGGCGCTGAAATGTTCGTTCACGGCGGTCAAGTGCGCGCCTGCCAGAATCACGGAGAGAAACGCCAGTGATCCGCAGAAAAACGCCAGGCCGAACGAAATCGCTTGGTTCATCAGCCAACTGCGATTCGTGGGAATTCGCCAGATGCGATTCAGCGCGACTTCCAAGGGCAACAGCGCGCCGTTGCAGGTGAACAGCAGCAGCACCACCGAAATCACTCCCGACTTGCGCGATAGCGCAAGGACCTGCACGTTGCGCGCCAGAAAGTCGGAATCGGGATGTTGCGGATCGAAGTACGGCAAGTTGGCGCGCAGCATTTCGAGCACCGCGTCGTGTCCGGCGCTAGAGTGAATCCACTTGCAGAGTACCAGCAGCATCACGCAAAACGGAATGAAGGAAAGTAAGACGTTGGCGGCGATCGCGAACGCGTAGACGTGCACTTCCGTGGCCAGCAGGTAGCGCAGGCTCGGCGACCAACGAGTCCACAGCGAACGATGCGGCTGGATGCTTCGCGTGGCGGTGGCAGGCGTACTGAGGATGCTCATCGCGGGCTTCTAATCGGAACGCTTCAAGTATAGCAAGACCCATCAACTCCCCGTATTCCCGGCCCAGGCCCTTCGCTTCTTCCGCAAATCCGCGCCGCAATGCATGCTGGAAGTAGGAGGAAACGAATGCCTGCTTTAACTCGACGCGCTAAGAGTAATCGCCGCAAGATGAAGTCGATTCCGCAACCGCTTTCCGCCGAACGCCGCCGCGCCGCCGCCGACCGCCGCACCGCGCGCAGCAACCATCGCGTGCCGCTCGCGCTACCGGTGCGAATTTGCACGATGGGAGAGGATCGCCTCGACGAAATCACCGTCACTCACGACGTTAGCGGCAAGGGACTCTACTTTTTCTCGAGCAAGCCGTTCCAAGCCGGCCAACCCGTCTCGGTGGCGCTGAACTATCAGCCGGATATTCCGGACGCCTTGGCGCTGCCCGCCGAAATCGTGCGCATCGACACGTCGCCGGGCGCCGGTGGACACGGCTCAGCAGTTAGAGGTATCGCCGTGAAGTACGTGTAGATTCCCTCAAAAACTCGCGTGAGTTGCGATATCCTGAATGTCGCGACATTTCAGGAGGAGTTTTTGAATACCAAGGGAATCAAGGATAGAGCGGAGCGCAAGGCCAAGAAGCGCGCCGCGCGCAAGAAACGGCCGCCGCTCGCGAAATCGACCGCCGACCGCGGATCGCAGAAGCGGAAAGTGCGGAAGAAGGGTCCGGGCACGGCGAAACGCCGCTAGGACAATCGTAAAGACAAAAAGAGCACAAAGAAGACCAACCCATCGGTTTTTCTTTGTGCTCTTTGTGTTTTTGTTATGACTTCGTTCTTAGCTTACTGTTTTTGAAACCGTAGGCGAAATACAATACGAGTCCCACCACGAGCCAAACTGCAAAGCGAATCCACGCGGTGTCGGGCAACCCCCTCATGAGGAACAGGCAGGCCGCCGCCGACAAGATCGACACCGGCCACACGAACGGCACACGGAACGGACGTGGACGTTCCGGTTCCTTGTAGCGCAAGACCAAGACTCCGATACTCACTAAGACGAACGCGAATAACGTGCCGATGTTAGTCAGGTCGTACGTCTCCGCGTCATCGCCAATCAGCGCCCAGAAGGCCACGAACAATCCGGTCGCCAGCGTGGTGGCCCAGGGGATGTGCGTCCTCGGATGGATTTTTGCCGCCCACTGCGGAAGCAGACCGTCGCGAGCCATTGCGAAAAAGATGCGCGGCTGTCCATATTGAAAAACCAGCAGCACCGCCGACATCGAGACCGCCGCACCGAGCGCCACGATCCAGCCCACGGTTTTGAAGCCGGCAAATTGCAAGGCGTACGAAAGGGGATCGGCGGCATCGCCCAGTTTCGTGTAGGGAACCATACCGGTGAGCACCGCGCCGACAATGATGTAGATCAGGGTGCAGATCGCCAATCCACCGAGAATGCCGATCGGTAAATTTCGCTGCGGATTCTTGGTCTCCTCGGCGGCGGTGGAGATCGCGTCGAAACCGATGTAGGCGAAAAACAGGATCGCCGCGCCTTGGTGAATGCCGCTGAATCCGTTCGGCGCGAAAGGATGGTAATACTGTGCGTTCAGGTGCGTGGCTCCCACCGCGACGAATAGCGCCAAGACGGCCAGTTTGATGATCACGAAAACGTTGTTGGCGTTGGCGCTTTCGCGCGCACCGCGCAAGAGCAACCACGTGATCAGCATCACAATGCCAAACGCCGGCAAGTTGATCAGAATCGGAATGCCCAAGACGTGCGGGGCTTTGTCCAGGAGCCCGTGGACTTGAGGATCGTGGCTGAGCAGGGCACGGCGGTATCCCATCGCCAACCAATCCGGCAAACTGACGCCGAACCCGCGTAGCAGCGTGTTGAAATAGTCGCCCCAAGAAATCGCCACGGCGACGTTGCCTACCGCGTACTCGAGAATCAAATCCCAACCGATGATCCACGCGACGATCTCGCCGAGCGTCGCGTAGGAGTAAGCATACGCGCTGCCCGCTTGCGGAATCATGGCGGCGAGCTCGGCGTAGCACAATCCCGCGAGCGCGCAGACCGCCGCCGACAAGATAAACGACAGCACCAAGGCCGGGCCGGCGCCCAAACGAATCACCTCGCCCTTGGGACCCAGTTGTCCGGCCGCCGCCGTGCCGATCGCGCCGAAGATCCCCGCGCCGATCACCGCGCCGATCGCCAGCATGATCAAATCACCGGCGCCGAGCGTGCGCTTCAGTCCTCCGGTTTCCGTCTCCGCCATCATTGCGGCGATCGGTTTTCTCTTGAAGAGTTGAGACATCGGACGATTATATGGTTTTCTCTGCAATCCCGCTTACTTCCATGTGGATATAACCATTGACATTATATCCGTCTCGGGTATAGTTGACGTATGAACAAGCCCGATTCCCTGCTGCCGTTGCAACCGGCTACTTTTCACATCTTGATGGCACTCGCCTATGAAGACCGTCACGGCTACGCGATTATTCAAGATGTCGCGGCGCGCACGGCCGGCGAGATCAAACTGAGCGCCGGCACGCTGTATCGCTCGGTGCAGCGCATGTTGGAACAAGGATTGATTGTCGAAACCCGCGAGCGTCCCGCACCCGAGCACGACGACGAGCGCCGCCGCTACTATCGCATCACGCCGTTCGGCGAAGAAGTCGCGCGCGCGGAGGCGAAACGCCTGGCGCAGCTTGTGAAAATGGCGCGAGCTTCGGGATTCGCCGCGGGCAAGGCGTAGGAGGAAACGGCCATGCAGCGTTTTTATCGTGCTCTATTGCATCTTTATCCAGCGTCGTTCCGCCAGGAATACGGCGAGGAAATGCTCCGCGTATTCGCGCGCGGCGATCGCTCCACTGCCGCGATCGTCGGCGAGACGATCGTGAACGCCGCCGCCGTGCATCTCGACATTCTCCGCCAGGACTTGCGGTATGCGACACGCACGCTCATGCGCTCCCCGGGATTCGCGATCACCGCGATTCTTGTGGTGGCGTTGGGAGTGGGCGCGAACACCGCGGTGTTTTCGCTCACCGATCACATTTTCTTGAGCCCGCTGCCATTTCCCGCGCCGGATCGTCTTGTGAAATTGTGGCAAGCGCAGCCGGGATACGGCCGCATGGAATACTCGCCCGCCAACTATCGCGATATGAAGAATGCCGCGAAGTCCTTCGAAGCGGTCGGGCAATATTTCTCGCAGTCGCTGAATCTGGTAGGGGACGGCGAGCCGGTCCGCGTCGAAGCGGGACAATTAAGTTCCGACGTGATGCCGGTTCTCGGCGTGGCGCCGGCGATGGGCCGATGGTTCTCCGTCGAAGACGATATCGACGGCGCGCCGCACACCGTCATCCTCAGCGACGGCTTTTGGAAGTCGCGCTACGGCGCGGATCCGGGAATCTTGGGACACAAGTTGCTGCTCAACAACGCGCCTTACGTGGTGGTCGGCGTGATGCCGGCATCGTTCCGCTTTCCGCGGCGCGACATCGATCTGTGGGTTCCCAATCCGCTTACTGTTGCCGCTTTCTCCGATCGCAATAACAATTATCTAAACGTGATCGCGCGGCTGAAACCCGGCGTCACATTGGAAGCCGCGCGCGCCGAAGGCAATGTGATTGCGCGGCAACTCGAGGCGCAATATCCACGCGAGGACGAGAAAACAGGCGTGAACATGTATCTGCTAAAGGACGACATTTCGGCGCAATCGCGCTTGCTGCTCGGCACGCTGGCCGGCGCCGCGGCGTGCGTGCTGTTAATCGCCTGCGCGAATCTCGCGAATCTACTCTTGGCTCGCGCGATGGCGCGGCGCAAGGAACTTTCCGTGCGCGCGTCGATGGGCGCGGGGCGGGAAAGACTCGCCCGCCAGATGATCACCGAGAGTTTGATTCCTTCTTTGCTCGGCGGCGTGCTCGGCGTGGCCATCGCCATCTCCGCAGCACCGGCGTTGACGCGTCTCGCCCCAACGAATCTGCCGATCAGCGCGGCGCCACCGTTAAATTTGCGACTCTTCGGCATGGCCGCGCTGTTTACGTTGATCACCGGCATGGCCTTCAGCGTGATTCCCGCCTGGCGCATCGGCAGCAAGACGAATTTCAGCGGACTCCGCGAAGGATCGCGCTCCGGCGGCGGACAAAAAGCCCGCTTGCGTTCCATTCTCGTGGTGGCGGAGGTGGTGGTGTCGGTAGTGCTCCTGGTTTCCGCGGGATTGTTGCTGCGGGCGCTTTGGCGCGTGCAGTCGGTGAATCCCGGGTTCCAACCGTCGCACGTGCTCACGATGCGCACCGTGTTGCCGTGGCCGAAATATCAGAACACCGCGGTGGCCGACACGTTTTATCGCCGCGTGCTCGGCGACGCGCGGCGCATCCCCGGCGTCACGGGCGCGTCGTACATCAGCTTTTTGCCGATGGTGATGGGCGGAGGGATTTGGCCCATCACGGTCGACGGGCAAGTCAACGTTCAGCGCAACGCCAATCACACGGCCAGCTCGCGATTCGTCTTGCCGGGATTCTTCGAGTCGATGGGGATTCCGCTGCTGCGCGGCCGCGACATTGAGGAAGCCGACGACAGCAAGCGGCCCCCGGTCGCGGTGGTCAGCAAATCGTTTGCGGAAAGATATTGGCCCGGCCAGGATCCGCTGGGCCGTCACTTCAGCTCCATCAACGGCGATCAGATGGTAGTGGGCGTGGTGGGAGATATCCTGGTGCGCGGACTCGAGCAAACGAGCGAACCGCAAATGTATTTTGCCGCGCGCCAAATGCCCGATGCGTCATTCATTTTTTATCAGCCGAAAGATTTCGTGGTTCGTTCCACGCTGCCGCCGGCGACGCTTGTGCCCTTGTTGCGCGACATCGTTCACGCCGCCGATCCGCAGCAGCCCATCTCCGACGTGCAAACAATGGAAGACGTGATCGATGCCGAAACGGCGTCGCGCCAGTTGCAAGTTCGCGTAATTCTGTTGTTCGCCGCCACCGCGTTTCTACTCGCGGGCATCGGCATTCACGGTGTGCTTTCGTTCGCGGTTTCGCAACGAACACCGGAAATCGGAGTGCGGATCGCGTTAGGAGCGCAGCGCGGCGACATTCTTGGAATGATCTTGCGTCAAGGCGCGTGGCTGGCGCTCGCGGGACTCGTGCCGGGCGTCGCCCTCGCGTATTGGGCCGCGCTGGCGATGCAGGCGCTGCTCGCTGGCGTGCAGCCGGGCGATCTCACGACATTCGCATCGGCCGCGGGACTCGCCGGCGTGATGACGATCGCCGGATGTCTCGTGCCCGCGTTGCGCGCCGTGCGCATCGATCCGCTCACGGCGATTCGCGCGGAATAGCGAATGCCTCAATGATCTAAACCGAACGTGGGGTTCTTGGTGCTGCCGCCGATTTTGATTCTCAAGTACGTACCCGCGCCGTTTTTCTCGAAAAACGGATCGATCGGTTTGGCGAGCCAGCGCTTCCATCCTGTGAGCATCTCGGAGAGTCGGGCGTCCATGGCGATCGCGCCGTGAAAATCCATTTCGTCCTGATCGAGCGCCAGCGACCCGTGCATTTTCACGCCCGCGCCGGGAACGGCGAATGCCAGCGATTCGAAATTGAGATTCTGATCCTCGAGATGAAAAACGCCCTGCATGCTGGAGAAAACGTCCTCGATGGAATGATCGGACGGGCGGCCTTGCCCGCGGCGGCTCAGTTCATCGAGGACTTTTTGTACTTTCACGCGCAGGAATTGCCCGCTTTCGATGTCGAAGTGCCCACTGAAGCGCAACTTTTCGCGCACTTGTCCGGTCAGCGGAGGCACGACGATGTGCGCTTTCAAGGCGATCTCACCGGTGAGGAACGGTTCGCCTCTCATCGACAGCAGCAACAGGTCGCGGATGTCACCGTGCGCCATGTCCACATCGAACTCGATCGAGCGGCGCACGTCTTTCTCACGCTTCATCACCGTGCCGCTCGTGACGAACTGCGTTTTGCCCAGGCGCGCATGTATTGGATGGAGAGTGGTATTACCATTCTCGCCGTCGACGATCGCGGAAAACTCGGTGTGAAGCGGCACGGGATTGCCGCTGCGCTTCAACCGGAAATCCGGAACTTCCGCCGCGCCCTCGACGGCGATGGCGCCGAGCGTTCCAGAAAAGTTTCCCGTCGAGCTGACTTTGCCGGCGATGGCATTGAACACACCGAGGTCGGCGTTTTCGAAAATGTAATTGCCGCGCACCGGTGAGTCCGCGGGATTGGCGGCGTTCCATGGTCCAAACGTTCCCTGACTCTTCACGATGCCCGGCGGCTTTGGATTGTCGAGCGAAACGCCGTACGCCATGGCGTTTCCCGTGCGCGTCGGTTGCAGACGTAATTCGTGGATCGTGAACTCGAGCGGCGCACGCGTGGGATCGCGCGGAAGAATCGTGAGGCGGCCGTGAACAATGTCGAGATCGTCGATGCGTGTTCCGGCGACTTGCTCCAGAGTAAATCGCGGACGTTTCGCACCTACGCCCGGCAGTGCGGATGCGTTCTGTGGCGCGGCCGTTGCCTCCCTAGGCGGCACGTTGATCTCCAAGCCGTCGACGAACATGTGTGGGACCACGGCAGGCGGTGCGATCACCGACCCTAAGTCGAGATCGAAGGAAAAGGATTTTGCCGTGAGCAACGGCGGCGCATTCGATGCGTCGAGCCTGTGCAGGACCAAGCTGGTTCCCTGCACATGGGCGATCGTACCCTTGCCGCGCGTCAGCCACAGACGGACGGGCGAGAGTTTCGGCAAGTCCACGCGGAAATCGCCCAACTCGACGCGCGCTTGAAAGCGTTGCTCGAGATACTCTACGGCGAGGTCGTGGATCAGCGGTTGGTAGCGCGACGCCAGAGACGCCGCAACAAAGGCCAGCACGCCGAGAATTGCCAGCGTCCCGGCGCCTGCGAGAATGAGCCAAAGCTTCTTGGACCGCCGACGCGTTAGCGTGGTGGATTGGCTCATAGACGCCTTATAAACATTATAATTGAGGAGATGAGACTGGCTCTGGCGCAGATCAACACCACGGTCGGCGACTTCGCGGGAAATCGCGCCAAGATGACGGCGTATGCGCGGCGCGCGCAGTCGGCCGGCGCGGAGTTGGTCCTGTTCCCCGAGCTTTCGCTGTGCGGATATCCGCCGCGCGACCTCGTGGAGAAGCCCGATTTCATCGCGCGCAATCGCGCGGAACTAGAATGTCTGGCGCAAAGTACGAGTGGCATTCGCGTGATCTGCGGATTTGTGGGACCCGCCCCCGCGGAAAGCGCGCGCACCGCGATGAATTGCGCCGGACTTCTTGACGGCGGCGAAGTCCGGTTCATCCAGCAAAAGATGCTGCTGCCGAACTACGACGTCTTCGACGAGGCACGCCACTTTTGGCCTGCGTCGTCGCAGTCGCTGGTGGAGATCGGCGGAGCGCGCGCGGCGTTGACGATTTGTGAAGACATTTGGAACGACAAGGAACATTGGAAGAAGCGCTATTACACACGCGATCCCGCCGAAGAGTTGCTGCGCGGCGGCGGCGACGTGCTTCTGAACATTTCGGCGTCGCCGTACAACTTGGGCAAGCGCGAGCTGCGGCGCGACATGTTGCGCGCGTTGGCGATCAAGCATCGGGTGCCGGTGGTGCTCGTGAATCTCGTCGGCGGCAATGACTCGATCGTCTTCGACGGGTCAAGCTGCGCCATCGACGTGGAAGGAAACGTCCGCGCGTCGGCTGCGAGCTTCGAGGAGGATCTGGTTTTCTACGACACCGCGTCGAATTCGGGCGACAGGCACGCGGAAACACCGGAGGGCGCGGAATCCGTCTACGCCGCCCTGGTGCTCGGGGCGCGCGACTACGTGAAGAAGTGCGGATTCGCGCGCGCCATCGTGGGGCTGAGCGGCGGCATCGACTCCGCGCTAACCGCGTGTCTCGCCATGGAAGCGCTGGGAGCCGCCAACGTCACAGGCGTGGCGATGCCGGGTCCGTACAATTCGCCCGACAGTCTGGAAGATGCGGCCGTCATGGCGAAGCATCTCGGCATCCAGTTCCTTGAGATCCCGATCCATGCGCCGTTCGCCGCGTATCGCGCCGCGCTGAAGCCGGCCTTTGCCGGGCGCGCCGAAGACGTAACGGAGGAAAATCTGCAATCGCGCATTCGCGGCACCACGCTCATGGCGCTGTCGAACAAGTTTCAGGCGCTGGTGTTTTCCACCGGCAACAAGAGCGAAATGGCGGTGGGCTACGCGACGCTCTACGGCGATATGTGCGGCGGACTGGCGCTGCTCGCCGATGTTCCGAAGACCATGGTCTACGAATTGTCGCGACTGGCAAACACCCGGCTGAACGGCGCCATCCCCGAGCGCGTCTTCACAAAAGCGCCGAGCGCCGAGTTGCGGCCGAATCAAAAGGACAGCGATTCGCTGCCCGAATACAGTGTGCTCGATCCGGTGCTGAAGGCGTATATCGAGGAGTATCAGGCGCCGGAGCGTATCTCACAAGATCTTCACTTGCCAATCGAGCTAGTGCGCGATATATGCTGGCGTGTGGATCGAAATGAGTACAAGCGCCAGCAGGCTGCGCCGGGAATTCGCGTGACCAGCAAGGCGTTTGGCCCCGGGCGCCGGTTTCCCATCGCGCAAAAGTATGCCGAGGGGCCAGAAGCGAAACATGAAAGAGCTTACGTTGAACACCAATGAGGTCCAGGACCTTCCCGTTCTGCGAGGCAGAAACTCTCCGGAATATCTGCTGGGGGACGACGTGATGGAACGCGTCGGCAAGCTCCTGGCTGGGACACGCCGGAATGACGTAGAGGTAGCGGGCTTCGCGGCTTAGCGCCGAGGGCACGTTTCAGGAGATCTTATGCGCAAAGTCTTTCCATTGATCGTGATCGTTCTCGCCGCGCTCGCGGCGATTTCCGAAATGCCGCCGACCAAAGTCGGCAAGATGCCGGACGGCAGCTCGCTGCTCACTACCGGTTGGCGCGTCGCGCCGGAGGGAATCCAGATTCCGCTCGACCGCGACACCTACCCGATGAACATGGTGTGGCATCCCGATGGAAAAAATCTTTTCATCGTGAACAGCGGCTATCGGCCGCCGTCGGTGATGATCGTCGACACTTCGGACTTCAAGACTGCCTTGCGTGTGGCGCAGCCCGATGCCTGGCTCGGTCTCGCGATCAACAAAGCGGGCGATCGCTTTTACGTTCCGCAAGCGAATCTTGGATCGGTGCGGGAATTTTCCTTCACCGCCGGACAAGACCCCAAACCGTTGCGCAGCTTCCAACTTTTCCCCGTTCCCGCTCCGCCGCCTACCGCTCGCGATGGAAAAGTCCCCGTGCGTCTGCTGCCGAAAACGGATTATCTCGGCGACGCCGCGATTTCCGCCGACGGAAAATTCCTCTATGTGGCGAACCTGCAGGCGAACCTGGTCCACGTGATCGATCTGGCCTCGGGCGACATGTCCCGCAAGTGGACCACCGGCACGCATCCCTACAAATTGCTGCCGGTCGGCGAAAAGCTGTACGTTTCGAACTGGGGCGCGTCGAGTATTTCGATCCTCGACGTGAAAGACGGAAAGACCGTGCTGACCTTCGAGACCGGCGGACATCCCACCGCGATGCTTTTGCACAACGGACGCCTCTACGTCACGTGCAGCAATACGAATTTCGTGTACGTGCACGATCCCGACACGGGAGTCGTCCGCGAAAAAATCAACGTTGCGTTGCATCCCAAGTCGCCGCCGGGAACCACGCCGAATTTTCTCTCGTTTTCGCCCGATGGCAAGCGGCTCTTTGTCGCCAACGCCGACAACAACACCGTGGCGGTAGTGGACGTGCCCGGAAAAGGCGAGACCGGCGGATCGACCGTCGCGGGATTCATTCCCACCGGCTGGTATCCCATGGCCGTGACGATTTCCGGCGACGGCCGGCGCATGTTCATCGCCAATGGCAAAGGCGAGCATAGTTTTGCGAATCCGGAGAATGGCCGCAGCGGTCCGAGTACGCCTGTCCAGCAAGGCGACGCGGGGCGTCCCGGTTACGGGCCGAATCTCCAAAAAGGATCGATCAGTGTGGTCGACATGCCGCAAGGCGAGGCCTTGGCCGTACTCACGCGACGCGCCATCGCCGACTCGCCGTACCGCGACGAATTGCTCGAGCGCGCCCCGGGCCAGAGCGTAGCGATTCCCACGCGTCCCGGCGATTCCTCGCCGATCCAGCACGTCATCTACGTGATCCGCGAGAATCGCACGTACGATCAGATTTTCGGAGACATGAAAGAAGGCAACGGCGATCCCAACTTGTGCTTCTTCTGCGACGTCACGCCGAACGCGCACAAGCTGGCCCACGAGTTTGTGTTGCTCGATAACTTCTACGTAAACTCCGACGTCTCGGCCGATGGTCACGCCTGGAGCATGGGTGCGATTTCCAACGACTTCACGGCCAAGCTTTGGCCGTCCGGTTATGGCGGCCGCCGCAATCACTACGATTCCGAAGGCGACGACGACAACGAAGAAGCCGGCGGCGGATGGCTTTTTACCAACGCCATCAAGAAAGGCGTTTCATTCCGCGCGTACGGTGAGTGGCTGCACAACGACGGGACCGCGCCGAAGCCCGTTCTCCCGAACGACAAAATTCTCGCCGGACACTTCGATCCCATGTATCGCGCGTGGGATTTGGAATATCCCGATCAGAAACGCGTCGACGAATGGCAAAAGGAATTCGCGGAGTTCGAGAAGAACGGCAACTTGCCGAAGCTGGAGATCGTGCGGCTCGGCAACGATCACACCAACGGCACGCGTCCCGGCGGCGCGACGCCGCGATCGCTGGTGGCCGATAACGATTACGCACTCGGCCGTCTCGTGGAAACCGTCAGCCACAGCCGTTACTGGAACTCGACGGCAATTTTCGTTTTGGAAGATGATGCACAAAGCGGCCCGGACCACGTGGATTCGCACCGCAGCCCGGGATTCGTGATCAGTTCGTGGACCCACAAGGGCGCCACCGATTCCACGATGTATTCCACCGTGAGCATGCTGCGCACGATGGGATTGATCCTCGGAATGCCGCCGATGAGTCAATACGACGGCGGGGCGATGCCGATGCATTCCGTTTTCATGGACAAGCCGGATGTGCGGCCGTACGACGCCGCTAAGCCGGTGGTCGATCTCGAGGAGAAAAACAAACCGACCGCACCGATGGCCAAGGAGTCGGCGGCGCTCGATTTCTCCGAAGCGGATCGCGTCGACGAAGATTTGATGAATCGCATTCTGTGGGCATCGGTAAAAGGCAATCAGCCAATGCCCGCGCCGGTGCGCAGCGTGTTCCCGGCGATGTGGATTTTGCATGCGCAACGATAGCGCGCACAGTTCATGACTCGCACGGCTGTGCGGTTTGCCATCTACGCCGCGACAGCCGTGGGTGTCTTCTGGCTGCCGTTTCACGTCCCGCCGCTGCACCAGGTCTATTCCGTCTCGCAGGCGTTTCACTTCAACAACCAGGTAGCGATTCTCGCGCTGCTCGCCGGCGTGGGGATCGCCGCGCTGTGGGGAATGTTGGGACCGCAGCCGCACGCGCCGCAAGACACACCCGAGAACACAGGCCAACTTCCCTGGTGGCCGCTGGCGCTGGCGTGCGCGGTAAGCAGCGTCGAGCTCACGATGATCACGCTTGCTTCCGGCTGGCTACCGATGGATTCGGCGGCCTACTTCGTCTACAAGCTTTTCGAGATGCAGGCGGGCGCGATTCCCTATCGCGACTTCGAGTTCGCCTACGGCCCCGCGATGTTGTATGTGCCTGTGTTTCTCCGTGCCGTCACTGGAATCTCCGTCAACGCCGCGTATCTCGCTTCGTTGTGGATCTTCGCCTGGGGCGGATTGCTGATGTTGTGGTGGGTGGTGCGACAGGCGCGCGCCGCGCGAAGTGTGAAGATCGCGGCGTTCTTGCTGCTGGCCTCGTTTCCGGCGCTGAATCCGGAGTTTGGGATCTCATACACGATGACGCGATACATCGCCGGCTTCGCGGCGCTCGCCGCCGCGCGGATCGCGGTAGAGAAGTTAACGAGACGCTGGGCGCTGGTGGGCGTGTGTCACACCCTGCTGACGGCGGCCGTGTTCTCCATCTCTCCCGAAGTCGGGCTGGCCTTCTGCGCGGCGCTGCTGGTCTATTGGATCTCGGAGTATCGAGCTGGATGCCGTTGGATCCTCGGTAGCGCAGCCGTGCAAATCGTTTTGGTAGCTGGGCTGGCGGCGATCGCGCCGCACAATACGTTTCTCGCGATCTTTGGTTTTAGCGCCGGCGGAAACAACTTGCCGATCTTCCCGTCGCCGTACGTTTTGCTCTACATCGGATCGCTGATGCTCGGCGTCGCTCCTTTGCTCGCCGACGCGGGACGCACAATCCTGTTCGGACAGGAACAAGGAGTCGCGCGATACCGCATCTTCGGCGCGGCAACCGGCGCATTCGCCGTGCATACGCTGGCGATGATTCCCGCGGCGCTGGACCGGCCCGACACCGGACACGTGATCTACAACGGCGCCGGCGCGTTTCTTCTCGCGATGCTGATGCCGTGGCCGAAGCCTCGCGCGGGCCGCCGGGAAGTCCCGCTGCGCTGGCTCTATCAGGGCGCATTCATCGTGATTTTTCCGATTCTTTCCGTCTGGATGGGACGCGGATACATGCTGCCCGGTCTCGAGTATCTCGCCAAACTCCGCGTCGCCGAGTGGAGCAACGCCCACGCCGGCAGCGCACTGGCCGGCGTGGCGAAAACAGCGCTAGGTCCGGGCGAATGGGACTTCTTGCAGGGGAACAGCGCGAGTATCCGGCGGCGGAGTCTCGAAAACTCTTTCCCCGCGCTCAACGAATACGGGAAAGTCTGCGATCCGGTTGGCGAACCAGAGATTTATGCCATCCTGGGCCGCCACGACGCCCTGAAACCGGAGTATTATTTCGCCATCACCGACGAAACACCTCTTTCCGAAGTCATACGCAAAGTCGACGACGTGCGCGCCTGCGCTTATGTGATTCTTCCTGGCGATGCCCTCAGGGGATTGCCGCCGGTCCTGCCGCTCGACCTGGATTACTACAGCCAACTCCTGATGTTTCCCGTGTGGGGACCGCCGAAGTTTCCGCCGCCCGCGCCAAAGAAAGAGTTTTTCCGCTACGTGAAAGATTCCTTTGTTGCCATTCGTCAGGTCACGCCGGGAATGTATCTCTGCAAGAAGCGTGCCGGAGCGCCGTAGGTGAAGAAATCCGTCATCTACGCGGCCACGGCGGCCGGCGTTTTCTGGCTGCCCTTTCATGTTCCGCCCTTTCGCGTGATGCCTTCGATGTCGCAGGCGTTTCACTTCAACAATCAAGCGGCCATGGCGGCGTTGTTGTGCGGAATCGCGGCGATTGCATTGGTGAGTCGGCGCGAAAAAGGTCACGAAGCGCGCGTTGACGCCGCGCAGGCGCAGATGGGCGCTGTTCCGCTAGTGATTGCGCTCGCCGTGTCGGGCGTGGTTCTGGTGATGATCTGTCTCGCGTCGGCGTGGTATCCCTTCGGCGGCGGCGCATATTTCGTGAATCGCTTGTGCGAAATGGCCGCCGGCGCGACACCGTATCGCGACTTCGAATTCAGCTATGGCCCCACGATGTTGTATTTCCCGATGCTGCTGAGCAAAGCTTTTGGAATCCAGCTTCTGCCCGCGTATCTCGCGACGCTGTGGATTTTCCTGTGGGGCGGGTTATTTCTGTTGTGGTGGATTGTCAGGCAATCGCGCGGCGTGTTGCAGCGCGATCAAACGATTGCGTTCCTGCTGCTCACGGTGGTACCCGCGCTCAACGCCGAGTGGGGATTGCAGTACATGCCGGTGCGATTCGTTTGTGGCTTCGCGGCGCTGCTCGTCGCACGAATGGCGGCGGAAAGACTTGCGGGGCGATGGGCCCCCGTAGCGGCGTGTCATCTCGGCCTGACGGCGGCGGTGTTCTCGATTTCCACTGAAATCGGGCTCGCGTTCCTCGTTGCGCTGATTTCATATTGGTTTTTTGAGTTTCGCTCGGGCCGCCGCTGGATGGCGTTAACCGCCGCCGCGCAGATCGCGGCGATGATTCTGTTCGTCCTGCTGGCACCGAAAGAATTGTTCCTCTCCGTGAGTGTCTTTTCCGCGGGAGGCAGCGCGCTGCCGTTGTTTCCGTCGCCGTACATTTTGCTGTACGCCGGATCGCTTCTGTTGGTGATCGCACCCGCGCTCGGCCGTGCGGACGGTGTGTTCGGCACGCTCACGCCGGTCTTCGCGATCAACGCCATCGCGATGATGCCGGCGGCTCTGGGACGCTCCGATCCCGGTCATGTACTTTTCAACGGCGTGGGGGTTTTCCTCTTGGCACTGCTCGCTCCGCCTATCCGGCCGCATTGGATCTATCGCGGCATCTTCTTGCTTGTCTTTCCGGTGCTCGCATTGTGGATCAATCCAGGCGGCAATTTGATTTGGTTGGCGAGAGTTGCCGAGTCGGCACGGCGCAACGCTCAGTTGATCAGGCAGAATAGTTTGGACCGCCGTTGGCCCGAGATCGCGCGCTACGGAAAAATCTGTGTGCCGTTCGGCGATCCCGATGTCTACTACGTGCTGTCGCGGCATAACGCCTTGCAACCCGGATACTATTACTCAATTACCGTGGAGTCGCCCGAACCCGAAGTGGAGCGCCAGATCACCGACGTGCAGTCGTGCCAGTACGCGATCGTCCCCGGACAGATTCTGGCCGGCGCGCCGCCGGTGGTGAGCGTCGACCTGACGTACGCGAGCCGCCTTCTGATGTTTCCCTTGACCAGTACTTACGGCACGCCGCCGGTGCCGGCGCCTGCTCCCGCGGAGGCTTTCGCAGACTACGTGAAGGCGTCGTTCATTCCTCTGCGACAGGTCACGGCGACGCAGTATCTTTGCGTGAGGAAACCGGGTTCATGAACCGCACGACCACGCAAGTGACCATCTACGTCGCGACGATGCTCGGAGTTTTCGCGCTGCCGTACTACGTGCCGCGCTTCTCGGACACGTTTTCGATTTCCGCCGTCTTTCATTTCAACAATCAAGCGGCGATCGTCGCGCTGGCCGCCGGCTTTGCCGCCGCGATTCTTTGGCATTGGCGATTCTCGAGCGAAAATCCTTCCCCCGCGGGCGACAACGGTCCGCTGCCACTGTGGCCGCTTCTCGTCACGTTCGGCGCCACGGCTGTCTGGATGATCCTCGACTGGCTGGCCGCGATTCTTGGCACCACGTCGAACGCGCCGTATTTTCTGTACAAACTTTTTTGCTTGCAAGCGGGTCTCCGGCCGTATCGCGACTTCGAATTCGCGTACGGGCCAGGAATGCTCTACATCCCCGACGCGGTGATTCGCGTCACGGGTCTCTCGGTGGTGGACGGTTATCTCCTCGCGTTGTGGGTCTTCGTATGGTTCGGATTGTTGATGCTGTGGTGGGTGGTGCGCGAGGCGCGCGCCGGCACGCGCGACAAAATCGCCGTGTTTCTTGTGGCCGCGGCGTTCCCGGCGCTCAATCCCGAATACGGCATCGAATACAACCTCACGCGCTACGTCGCGGGACTCGCGGCGCTCGTCGCGGCGCGGTTCTTCGCCGACAAACTTTCCGAACACTGGCTCGAAACGGGATTCTGTCACGTGATCCTGACTCTGGCGACGTTTTCCATCTCGCCGGAAATCGGATTGGCGTTCCTCGCGAGCCTGATGGCGTATTGGCTTCAAGAATTCCTGGCAGGCGAGCGATGGATCGCGCGCGCAGCCGCCGTCCACATGGGTTTGCTCGCGGGATGCGTTCTCGTCGCGCCGCGAGGCACATTTCTTTCGGTCGGCGGATTCGGCGCGGGACAGAACAACCTTCCGCTCTTTCCCTCGCCATACAACTTGATCTATGTGGGATCGTTGATGCTGGCCGTCGCGCCCATGCTCGCGGCCTCGGCGCGCGATCGCGTTACGTCACGCGCGCGTACGGGAGTCTTCGGCAATCTCACGGCGCCGATCGCCGTGCAAGCCGCCGCGATGATTCCCGCCGTGTTTGGCCGCGCCGACGGCGGCCACGTCTTTTACAACGGCACCGCGGTTTTTCTGCTGGCGTTGTTTTATCCGATGGATTCCACCGCTGCGACGGCGGCGAAATCACGATGGTTTCCGCGCCGTGCCATCTATAGCACGGCGCTTCTGGTCACGTCGCTCGTGCTCGGCATCGGACTCGATCGCGTGGCCTTGCTGCCGTCGCTCGGCAATCTGGCGGCCTTGCGCCTGACGGCGTGGTCGGTGGATCATCCCGGCTCGTTCCTCGGTGATATCGTGCCGGGAGCGTTCGGTCCGGACGCGTGGAAACGCCACGAGAGAGACCTGGCTTATTTCCGCGCGATCGATCTGGAAAATCGCATCAAAGACCTGCGGCCGTACGGAAAGATTTGCGAACCCATCGGGCACCCGGAGATTTTCATTCGTCTCGGCGAGCACGGATTGCTGCAGCCGGAATACTACTATGCGCTCAGCGAAGAATCGCCGCGCTCCGCGATGCAACGCAAAGAGAAGGATGCCGGCGCCTGCGAATACGCAATTCTTCCCGGGATGATCGCGACCGAAGTTTTGCCCGCCGGCAAGTATGACATTCCGGCGCTCGAGAAGATTCTGATGTTTCCCATTGGCGTCGACCCCGTTTTCAGGCCGCCGGATCGCGCGTACTTGAAATACTTGCACGAACACTTCGTGCCCATCGAGCGCCTCACGCCGGACGAGTATCTTTGCCGCCGCGTGCGCTAAAAGCCCTTGCGCTGAATCGCCAGTTCATTCGGCCACGGATTCCCTTCGAGATACTTCCCGTAAGCCTTTTGGCCTTTCAGAAAATATCCCAGAAATGCCGTGCTGTAGGAATTCACGATCGCATACGTCGTTTCCATCGGCGTGAATGCCTCGCCGATGCCGTCGCCGAACGAGTGGGACAACTTGAACATGTCGGTGAACGAGTAATGACCGCCGTTGATCAACTCCAAAAGCATCGACGGACCCGAGTGCGCTTCGTAAACGTTCTTGATCATCATGTTGCCGATTTGTCCGATGGTTCCATCCTTGCGGCCGAGGAAATAGAGCGACGGTATCGTGAGATTCGTGTGCTTCGACGGCGCGGCGGCCATGCCCACCATCGCCGCGAACCGCGTGTCGGCGTCCGCCGCCTGCACGGCGCAATACGACCCCAGGGACATTCCGCTGACCGCACTGTGCGCGGTGTCGATGTGTCCGGCAAAGCGCTTGGCCTGCTTGTCGTCGGATTTCCCCTTGTCCCACAAGATCATTTCGTCGAGCAATTTGCTCATGTCCTTGGGGCGATCTTCGGTGGAATGCGCACGCTCCTTCGATTGGTAGCGGATCAACTGGCCGTCGATGATCGCGTGGCGCGAATTGCCGGTGTGATCGGGCGACACGACGATGTATCCGTGGCTGGCGAGATAATCGCACCAAAACGTGTTCTGCTGGCGCGAACCGCCGTTGCCATGGCCGAAAATCACCAGCGGAAAACGGCCCGCGCGCACGGGAGCGTCGCGCACCGAGTTGTTCCAGAAAATCTTGTCCAGCTCATCCGCCGACAGGTGATAGCTCGCTTGAATCACCGCCGCGACTTCCGGAGTGATGCCGCCTGGGAAAAAATCGTGGAATCGATTCTTCGGCATGTTGCGCGCTTCGTCCGTGGCGGGATACCAAATCTCGGTGACCAGCGTGCGCGGCTTTTCGGTGAAGCGATCGGTGCGTGTGGAATCGACAATCACGGTAGTGGTGACGCCGACCGGATACGGGCCTTCTTTACTGGGATCGGGAGGAGTTTGAGCTTGAACAAAAAGTGCGGCGCCCGCCAACATGGCGGTTAACAAAGTCTTCATGTCGCTACTTTAACCCGAAAGCCAGGGCGAACAGAATAGCGCCAAGGCCTAGCGTCAGCAGCATGGCGTAGACCGGCACGATGAATCGCACCCATTCCTCGAACTTCGCGCCGCTGGCGGCGAGCGTCGCGACGAGCGCGCCGTTGGTCGGCGTGAGCAATTCGCACAAACCCGCGCCCATTTGATAAGCAAACACCGTAACTTGGCGCGAAATCCCCAGCAAATCGGAGAGCGGCACGAGCAGCGGCATCGTCAACACCGCTTGACCGCTGACGCTGGGCACCGGAATGTGGATCAACGTGTGCGCCGCCACCATGCCGGCGGCGGTAGCCGCCGCGGGCCAATGCGAAAGCGGCGTGAAAAGCGCTTTCACCACTGTGTCGACGATGCGTCCGTCGTCCATCACCACGAAGATGGCGCGCGAAAATCCGATCAGCAGCGCGGCGTACGCCATTCCGCGAAATCCTTCCACAAACGCATCGGCGGTTCCCTCCACTCCGAGTCCGCCGATCACGCCGGCGATCACGCCCATCATGAAAAACATTCCCGCGAGTTGATCGAAATCCCAATCCCAGCGCGACACGCCGGCCACGAGCAGCGTAAACGCCGCGATCACCGACGCGAGTACAAGAATGTGCCGCCAGGTCCACGACGTTTTCGGGGCGGCCGCGACGGTCTCTTCTGTCGCCACACGATTCGGCCGCGTCCAACGAATGGTCCAGAAAATCCAAATGGCCAGCGCGAGAATCATCGCGATCGTGCGAAATTGCCAACCGGAGAGCAAGGGCAGTCCCGCGAGTTTTTGGGCGATTCCCACTTGAAACGGATTGATGGGACTGAACGCCGCCGCCACCGCAGCCGCGCCAAGGCTCGCCGCAACACCGGTGAGTACCGGAAAGCCAAGACGCCGCATCAACAGAACGAGCAGCGGCACGAACGCTAGGATTTCTTCCTGCATGTTTTCGAGCGCACCGCCGGCGGCGAAGGCCATCGCTAGAATCGGAATCACCAGAATGCCGCTCTTCCCGAGCGACCCAACCAGCGAATCGATCAGCGCTTGCAGCGCGCCGGTCTTGTCGACTACGGTGAAGGCTCCGCCCACGAGAAACACGAAGAAAATCACCGAGCCGGCGCTGAGCATTCCTTTGGGGATCGCAGTAAGCGTGTCGAAGAAGCCGAGCGGTGTGGCGGGCATCGGCTTGTAGCTGCCGGCGACCACCACGTTGCGGCCGGTGGTGGGATCGTCCTGGCGATCGTAGCGACCCGCGGGAAGGATGTGCGTGAGGATCGCGGCGAGCGCGATGCCCGCCGCCATCAAGACTAAAGGATGAGGAAAACGAAGCCGCATCCTGCGATGATATGCGCTTTTACTTAAATTCCGTGATCATCCTCTGAAGATCGCCGAACTCGACGGTGTCGAGCAAGTACGTGGTCGGATCGCCTTCCTTCGCCGCGTAGGCCTGGCCGTCTTTCAGGATCATCATCACGTGTTGCGTCTTGCCGCTCAAGGTGACCTTCACATCCACCACGGGTTTATCCAAGCCGTACTTCGCTTGCTCGGCGGCGTCGTCGGACGGATAGTCCTTTGCGCCCAGGCGTCGCAACAAGCTGATGAAGGCCTGAACTTTTTCACTGTCGAGTTTCTTGCTTCCGGCGAACCACTGGTCTTCCTTCTTGTCCTTGTCCGGCTTGCGTTCGACGGTCACGCGGAAATTATCGACGCGCAATTCCATCTTGTCCGGATCGCCGAAGTTGATGTCGAAGATGCTGGTGCGGCGGAAAGCGTTCACGCCTTTGTCGTACGTGGTGCCCGCAGTGCTCGCCAGTTTGAAGATGCCGGGCATCTCCGAAGTCTTGGCATAGTAATTCTTTTGAGTCGCGTCGCCGGGTTTCTTAGGATCGGCCTTGATGATCTGTTCCTGGATCGTCATCTTGTGCGATCCGGCCGGATCGATCACTTCAACCGTCGCCCAGGGCTTCGAGAAATCGAGCTTGCGCGCCTCGGCACTCTTCTCGTCGTCGGTGTAAACGGAGTCGTACGGCGACGACGCCGTGCGCACAAGTTCCTCGACGGCGTAGTTTTCCGCGCGCATAGCATGCGGCTGCACGAATTGCCATTCCGTTCCGCTGCGTGTAAACTCCATCATCTTGTTCTTAGCGCCTTGCGTGTTGGTGAACAACACTTTCGAGACGTGATCCACGTCCACGCGCAACATTCTTCGATCGCGCAGGTCGGGCACGGATTTGTCGAGACTCGACTTCACCGTGCTGGTCACGCCGAACAATTTGTCGCTCGCGCCGGGCGGCGTTCCGTTGCCGCTGACGCGCGCATACACGGGGTTGCCTGTGGGCGCGACATCGCCCAGGTCCACTTCCACTTTTTTGCCGTCGGCGAGCGTGGCTTGCACGACGGTGGTGGGCTGAGTCAAACCGTACGGCGACCAGTCGGTAACTTTGTCCGAGACCACTTGCTCGTTCCCAAGCGACGCCAGCGACGTGGCCAGCGCTTTGGCCGCGGCGGGATCGGCGGCCATCTCCTTCGGTTCGCGGATCGTCCACGTTCCGCGAACGTCTTTGTCGAGCGTGAGGGAGTCGTTCTGCGCAGGGCGCGAGATGTGAATCTCGTTGATCTGATCGTCCTTGATCGAAAGCATCTGGGCCTTCGGCGTGGTATCGGCGACGGTGTCGGGCTTCGGCGGATGCTTGTCGGAATACCAGATGGCGCCGCCCAACAGCGCCAGCGTCACCAGCGCGATCAACAGACGCATCGGTTTCATGGCGCTATCTCCTCTTCCACCACACCAAAACGGCCACAAGGATGATCAACAGCGGCAATCCAAAGACGTTGGTCAAAAGAATGCGGCTCATCTGAGACTGATTCAGTTGCAGGCGGCGATCCTCTACGTCTTTCGGGCGTATTGAAATGAGATCTTCGTCGTTGCAGAGCCAATTCATCATGTTTAGAAGCAGATCCTTGTTGCCGCCCGGAAATCCCAATGTGGAGTTGGTGACGAAACGCGAGCTGCCCGTGACGACAAAGCGTCCATTCGCCGCCTTCGGCGCATCGGGTGCGGCGTTGGGCGGCGCGGGAATGTTGTAGATCGCCGCAACACCCATGTTGATGGGACCCGCGGTGTCGCGCTTGGGATCGATCGCGATTTTGCCGCTGCGGAAATCCTTCACGGCAAAACTCTTGGATGTCGTACTGAAAAGCTTTTCTACCGTGACGCCGCCGCGCACCGGCCCCGGCACGACGCTGCGCGCCAGCGGGAACAGCGTCCCGGTGCCCTTCAGGTCGCGCCCGATCACGTGATCTTCGTACGAGGCGACGAGCGGAGAAAACTCATCGGTACCGTAAAGTTGTCCCAGGCCGCTCAAATCCACCACGAGATCGTCGTTGACGGACACCGACCATTCGTCGAGCATCTTGGTCAACGCCGTCGTGTCGACTCCCTTCGTGAGCGGGTCCAGCATGAACAGGGCGCGTCCGCCGCCTTCCACAAACTTCTTGATCGCGTCGATTTCCACGCTAACAAAATCGTTCTTGGGACCGCCGACAACCAACACCGTGCAATCGGACGGAACCGCCGGCGTTCTTTCGAGCAGCGAAACCGGCTTTACGATGAAGTTGGCGCCTTCCAGCATCTGTTTGAGTGCCGAAAAACCATCGGCCTTGGTATTTTCCAAATCGTGCTCGCCGTTACCGGTGAGGAAACAGGCCGTGCGTTTGTTCGGCTTCAACGCGCGAATCATCGCGTTGGTGATTTCCTGTTCCGTCAATCCCCTGGCTTCCTCATGGCGCCCGCCCGTCTCGACGATCACCGTGCCGAGCGTGCTGATGTTCATGTCGCGCGCCAATTTCGGCGTGCGCCGCGGGTCGACGTATTGCACCGTGATCTTCGGCGACAAGTTCGCGTAGCGCGTCAGTTGATCCTTGGGGCTGGGGCCGAAGCGGCTTTCGGTCCAGCGTTCGGCCTCGTCGAAGTAGTAGATCTTGACGTCGTCCTTCAGGTTGTGCGCGATCTTGACGGTTTGTTCGGAGAGGGTGTAGAGCTTGGTTTCCGTCAGATCTTTGGTCTTGTTGTAGCGATTCGCGAGGTAGTTCACGGCGCCTAGAATCGCCAGCACCACGAGCAAGTATCCCGCGAGAAACGCGCTGAACTTGGTTTGCCGCGCTTTCATGAATCCCTGATCAGCCATGGCTTAGCTCCTCCACCGCAGCGATTCCATGGAGCGCGACGTCAAGAACAGGCCCAGGAAAATAAAGGAACAGTAGTACACCACGTCTTTCAATTCGATCACGCCCTTCGAGAACGATTCGAAATGCGAGGTGATGGAAAGATACGCCAGCGCCTGCGCGACGGGACCGAAGGAGAAGAAGGTAATCCACTCCATCACCCACAGCATCAGGAAGGCGCCAAAAGTCAGTACGGCGGCGATGATTTGATTCTTCGTGGTTGAGGAAAGGAACGTTCCCAAACTCAAGAACGCGCCGCCCATCAGAATGAGTCCGAGATACCCCACCGCCAAGGCGCGCCAATCGGGCTTGCCGTAAAGAAAAAGGTTGGCGATATTCAAGAGCGAGACCGCCAGCAATCCGGCGTAGAGCAGGAGCGTCGCCAGCCATTTGCCCAGGATGATTTCGAGATCGGTCACCGGCGAGGTCAACAGGAGTTCGATCGTGCCGGAGCGTTTTTCCTCGGCGAACAAGCGCATGGTGATCATCGGCATTAGGAACAGAATGATCACGCTGGCGTTGCCGAGCAGCGGACGAATGATGTAATCGTTCAAGTTCATCGGCGGCGCGCCGCCCTGCGACATCGCCGCGCGGAGCGACTGGCTCATGAACGACGCCGTCGCCGCGTAAAAGAAATATCCGAAAATCAGCGCGAACATCGCCATCACGATGTAGGCGATGGGCGAAGCGAAATAGGCGTTGAGTTCGCGCTTCGCCAAGGTCCAAACGTTGCTCATTGGGCTCCTCCCGTGGGAGATTCGGCGACCGGCTCGGACGAGGCGGCCGCTGGGGTCTCGACGGCTTGGTCGTGCGTGGTCAGTTTCAAGAAGATATCTTCCAGGCTCAATCCCAGCGGACGCAGCTCGTGCAGTTTCCATCCGGATTGCACGACCGCCGTGGCAATCTCGCTGCGGACGTATTGATCCTTGGCCGCTTCCACTTCAAAAATCGCGCGGCCCGAGCGCGCACCTTCACGCTGCTCGACGCGGCCGACGCCGGCCAGTTTCGCCAGCTTGCCGGCGATTTGTTCCGCGGGACCCTCCACGTCGACAAAAACCGTTTCGTGTCCTTGCAAGCGCGCCGTGAGATTCTCCGGCGTGTCGATCGCTTCCAGTTTTCCGTTGTTGATGATGATGATGGACTCGCAGGTGCTCGAAACTTCCGGCAGGATGTGCGTGCTGAGGATAATCGTGTGCTCACCGGCGAGGCTGCGGATCAACTTGCGCGTCTCGATGATTTGCTTGGGATCAAGGCCGGCGGTCGGCTCGTCGAGAATCAGCAGCGGCGGGTTGTGGATCAGCGCCTGTGCCAATCCCACGCGCTGGCGATAGCCCTTCGAGAGTTTCGCAATCAGTTTGTTGCGCACGTCGCCGAGCGAGCAGCGCTCAATCACTTCGGCGGTGCGTTTGCCGACGTCGGCTGAACTGATGCCTTTGATGCGTCCCGTGAACTCGACGTATTCGCGGACCTCCATCTCGGGATAAAGCGGCGGCGTCTCGGGCAAATATCCGATGCGGCGCTTCACTTCCATGGGATTTTCGAGAACGTCGAAGCCATCGACGGTGGCCTTGCCTTCGCTGGGCGGCAGAAAGCACGTCAGCATGCGCATCGTGGTGGTTTTCCCAGCTCCGTTGGGTCCCAGGAAGCCGACGATGTCGCCTTTTTTAACTTCGAAGCTGATATGGTCCACAGCCGTAGCGCGACCGTAGCGTTTGGTAAGTCCTTCAACCTGAATCATGGGTTTAGGGTTCCTTGCGGATTAAAAAAGCGCACTTCTAATATATAGCAAAAGGACCTAGTACCGGTCCAACTTTCAGACTTGATTGGGTCGGGAGGATTCCATTTCGTAGACTTCCGGAAGTACGCCGCCGGCCCCCCGGCGCTGAAAGCTCCTGACCAACTCGGTCCTCGAGAACTCACCGCCGCTCAGCACCCGCGCGGCTAGATCCGCTCCGAACCGTTCCCAACTCCACCGGCTCCCCCAGGGAAAACAGGTCGCGGCAATCGCTGCCGGCGGCATTCCCTCGGATTGTCCGATCTCGATTTGCCGGCGAATCCAGTGGAAAAAGTTCAGCTTGGTTCTCAATTCTTCTTCCGGCGCGACGCGGATCACCACGTCCGGAATGTCTGGGACCAAATTGCTCAACGTATGAATGTGACCGTGCCCTTCCACCAAAATCTCGACACCGAGATTGAGTAGCCGCTCGAGGGTCTCGATCCAAGCCAAGCTGTCCACATCGGGATTCGGCGAAGAAAAGTAGCCGCCCATGAATGAATCGCCGGCGAAGAGAAGCTTGTACTGAGGATCGTAGAAACTTACGTGATCGTCGGAGTGTCCCGGCGTAGGAATCACTTGCAAGACGCCGCCGGAAGCGGTCGGGACACGTTCGCCCAACGTTTTCGGCGCCACGGTGAGATTCGGCGGCTGTCCAATGATCATTGCTCGCATCCACGGAACGCGCAACGTCCGCAGACGCTTGGAAGTTTCGGCCGCAAGCGCTAATTCCGCGCCGGATCGAGCGGCCAGCCATTCGAGGCTACCGCTGTGTTCTTCGTGATGATGCGTCGCGGTGACCGTGGTGATGGCCAACGGCTGCGCGTCCAAGTGCCGGCGCAGGGACCCGCGCATCTTCGACGAGCCTGGATCGATCATTACACCGTCGTAGCACACCGCCCAGAATCGTTCGCCAAAGAGCAGCGGAACAAAATCCGCCGTCGGGCTGCCGAGAAACAACAGCGTCAGGCGTCCATCGAGCAAGGTGATCCGGCGGCGAAATGTCCGGACATACGCGCGCAAGTTCGTCCCCAGCGATGCAATCCAAACGCCCACGACCAGCGGCAATCGCCAGAAGAATCCGATTGAACGGCACGTCCAGAACGCGCCCGACGCGGTCCGCCGGCGTACTTCCGCAGGTTTGGCCGACGCGCAAACGCCTCCTCGGCACCGGCTCACCGCATGACGATTCGCGGCGACGTAGCGATAGAGCCCGCGACCCAGCCACGAAAACGGCGGAACCGCGCCGACCGCACCAATCAGCCAAGTGGGAGGAAACAATCGCGCGAGGCGAGCAACGGCGTCCCAGCCGACATACGTCTTCTCTGCAATCACCACATGCAGTTCGCGAAGACAATTTTCCATCACGAGACCGGCAGGCAGCGGCACCGAACTGAGCGCGATCACATCCACCACGCCGCGACGATCGAGAACGCGCAGCCAGCTTACGCCTGCTTGGCAAACCTCGCATTGGTCGTCGTAGTAAACGTGAAATCCGCGCATCGCAACCCTCAAAAGTCGAGGTTACTGAAATCTTCGTCGAGCGTGCGGTAGTCGATGGTGAGTTCTTCGCCCGCGGCGATGTCGCGCGCCGCCGTTATGTCGTCTCCCACGTATTTCAAGTTTGGATCGCCGGCGTGATTCATGTACCACCATGCGCCCATGCGATTGAAGTCGGAGGGAATCCAAATGCCTTCCTTCGTCTCGACGCCGTATCGATTCACCAAGGTCTTCAGCGGTTCTTCGGTGGGCGCTTCGGCGATCAGCACGCAGTCTTCGGTGGCCTTATCGTCGGGGAAAACGATGTCACCCGCGCGCCACGGCGCCCACGTATACACGCCGACGCCTTGAATGCCCGAAGCGGCCAGAAAGAACTGCGGTTGTTGAAGCCGTTGCGTTTGGAGAGTCGTCACAACGCCGGTGCTCCGGCGCCGCCCCCGCGGACGGCCGGGATCACCGCTTTGGGCAATTCCGGCGTGAAATCCTCGCCGGGATTGATGAAGCGGTTGAGTTCCAGCTTGTATTGTTTGTCGTAAAGCTGGCGATAGCGGCCGTTCACGGCCAGCAATTCATCGTGCGTGCCGCGCTCGACGACTTCTCCGTGCTCCAGCACCAGAATCTGGTCGGCCGAGCGGATCGTTGAAAGCCGGTGCGCGATCACAAACGTGGTGCGTCCTTCGCGCAACGCGCGCAAGCCATCCTGAATCATGCCTTCGCTTTCGCTATCCAGGCTCGACGTCGCTTCATCGAGAATCAGAATGCGCGGGTCCGCTAAAATCGCACGGGCGATCGCGATGCGCTGGCGTTGACCGCCGGAAAGCTTGACACCCCGCTCGCCGACCACGGTGTCGTATTTCTCCTTGAATTCGTTGACGAACTCATCGGAGTGCGCGATCTTGCTCGCCGCGACGATTTCCTCACGCGTCGCGCCGGGCTGCGCGAAACGAATGTTGTCCGCGATGGTCCCGTCGAACAGAAAATTGTCCTGCATCACCACGCCTAGATGCTGGCGGTAGCCGCGCAACGGAATCGTCGCCAGATCGCGGCCGTCGACGGTGACCCTTCCACTCAACGGACGATTGAACGCCATCACCAAACTGATCAGTGTGCTCTTGCCCGATCCCGACGATCCCACCAGCGCGGTCGTCGAGCCGAGCGGCGCGTGGAAGGTAATGCCCTTCAACACGGGAACATCTTTGTTGTACTCGAATGTGACGTTTTCGAACGCCACATCGCCGTGCAGCGCGGTCAACGGCTCCAAGCGGTCGTCTTCCTGATCCTCGGTGAGCATGGCGCGGATTTCGTAGATGCGATCGAGTCCGGCGAAGGCCTCGGTGATCTGCGTGCCGATGGAGGCGATGGAAATCAACGGCGCCGCCACCAGTCCAATGAAGAACATGTACATGATGAAATCGCCGAGCGTCATTTGCTTGTGGACCACGGCGCTGCCGCCGATGGTCATCATGACCACGCCCACCGTGCCGATCACCAGCGTCGCAAACGATCCGGTGGCGGAAATTCCCGTGATCGACTTGGCGATGTTCCGGAAAAGTTTGTGGACGCCTTTCGCGAACACCAGTTCTTCGCGGCGTTCCGCCGTATACGCCTTCACCACGCGGATGCCGCCGAGGGTTTCCGCGAGCCGCCCAGTAATATCCGCGGTGATCTTGCCGCGCTCGCGAAACAGCGGACGCAATTTCGTAAACGCCAGCGACATCGCGCCGCCGAACGCCAGCAGCACGACCAGGATCGCCGAGGTCAAGCGCCAATTCAGATAAAACAGCACACCCATCGCGATGATTGCGGTGAATAAACCGCCCGTGAGTTCGATGAGTCCCGTGCCGACAAGATTGCGGATGCCTTCGGCGTCGTTCATGACGCGTGAAATCAGGATGCCGGTTTGTGTGGAGTCGAAATAGCGCACCGGCAGGCGCGCCACGTGCTCCATGACCTTCTTACGCATGTCGGTGATGGCGCGCTGCGCAGTCACGCTGATCACCTGGGAGTTCGCGAACGCGGTGGCCGCCTGAATCAGCGTCGCGCCACCGCCGGCCAGCGCCAATTTCGAGAGCAATTCGACGTGACCCTTGTTAATCACGTCGTCGATAAAGTATTTCGTGGTGGTGGGCAAGACCAATCCGGCCACGCGGCTCACCAGCATCAGGCTGAATCCCAACGTCAGGTTCCAGCGATGCTGGAACATCAGGAGCTTTGCTTCGGCCCACGCGTTCGTGTAATTGGTCGGTTTCTTGGCGGGTTTTGGGTCCACTGATCTATGGTATCGCAAGTTCGGATGATCCCTGGCCGCCGCCGCCGGAACCGGAAGTTTGTGCCCCATCTTACGCGCAACGACACGCGATTCCGTTAGTCTAAAGAAATGATGCCTCTTCGCCTCCGGTGCGCCGCAGTTACCTGTGTGCTGTTTTTTCTCTCGTCGCTTCACTCACAGGATTGGACCCAATGGCGCGGACCCAATCGCGACGGCGCGGCCACCACATTTCAGGAACCAAAAGTGTGGCCCGAGCGTCTGCAACAAGTTTGGAAGGTCGATGTGGGACTCGGCTACGCCAACCCGATCGTCGTGGGACGCCGTGTGTACATGCACACGCGCCAAGGCGGCAATGAAGTGGTGGCGTGCTTCGATCTCGATTCCGGTAAGCAAGCCTGGAAACAGAGCTATCCCGCGCCTTACAAGATGAATCCCGCGGCGGCGTCGCACTTGGAAGGCCCGAAGTCAACGCCGGTGGCCGCCGATGGGCGATTGTTCACGTTCGGCATCAGCGGCGTGCTTACGGCGTGGGATCTGGCAAGCGGCAAACAAATCTGGGGCCACGATTTCACGAAAGAATACTCGGAAACGTGGCCGGATTTCGGCGTGGCGATGTCGCCGCTGGTCGACGGCCGCATGTTGATCGCGCACGCCGGCGGCAACAAAGAAGGAATGCTCGCAGCTTTTGATGTAAAGACGGGCGCGGTCCTGTGGAGTTGGAAGGGCGACGGCCCGAGCTACGCCTCGCCGATCGTCGTGACGCTCGACGGCGTGCGCCAGGTGGTCACGCAATCGCGCGACAACATCATCAGTGTCGCGGCGGCCAACGGCGCGCTGCTGTGGAAACTTCCTTTTAAAACTGCCTATACACAAAACATCATCACGCCCGTCCTATACAAAGACACGGTGATTCTCTCGGGTCTCGATAAGGGCGTCTTCGCCGTGCGTCCGCGCAAAAGCGGCGCCGGATGGACCACCGACAAAGTTTGGGAAAACGCCGACCTGCCGATGTACATGAGTTCGCCGGTGCTCTCCGGCGATTATCTCTACGGAATGACGCACAAGAAGAAAGGCGCGTACTTCTGCCTCGACGCGCGCACCGGCAAAACGCAATGGGTGACCGACGGCCGCGAGGCGAACAATGCCGCGTTGTTCACCACCGCGGCGTCGCTCTTGATCTTGAACGATTCAGGGCAATTGCTGGTGGTGAAGAAAAATCCGCGCGCGTACGAACTGGTCCACAAATACACGGTCGCCGACTCCGCAACGTGGGCCGCGCCCAGTTTCACGGGATCCCGGCTGCTGATCAAGGATACAAACAATCTGGCGCTTTGGAGAACGGAATGAGATTTCGTTTGTCGATCGTGCTCTTAACAGCGGTGGCTTGTTGTGCGCAATCGCACCCGAAAGTTGTGGCGGCCAGCGCGAAGAAGTCCGCCGCGACGCCAAGCTCTCCCGCCGAAATCGCGGGATGGCCCGGCTACGGCGGACCGACGCGCAACTTCGTGGTGCCGGACGCGGGCCTCGCGAATCAATGGCCGGCCACGGGACCAAAAGTTTTGTGGAAGCACGAATTGGGCGACGGCTACTCCGGCATTTCCGAACACAACGGCAAACTTTTCACCATGTTTCGCCGCGATGGACATCATGAAGTGATCGCCGCGCTGAATGCCGCCGACGGAAAGGTCGTTTGGCAGTATCCGTTCGAATCTGGATCGATCGGCGATAAGGATTTGTCGTATGGGCCCGGTCCACATGTGGAGCCCCAAGTGGTTGACGGCCGCGTTTTCGCGGTTGGCATCGCCGGCAAAATGTTTTGCCTCGACGGGCAAACCGGCAAGGTGATCTGGCAGCACGATCTGGTGGCCGATTTCGGCGCGGAATCGATGGGGCGCGGCTACGGCAACAATCCACTGCCGTACAAGAACACGATTCTGTTGCCCATCGGCGGCGCGCACGCCATGATCGCCCTTGGGCAGGGCGATGGAAAACTCGTTTGGCAGAGCAAAAACTCCTACAAGAACGGCTACGCCGCGCCGATCTTGATTCGCGTGAACGGACAGGAGCAAGCCGTCTTTTTCATGGGCAACGAGATCGTCGGGCTCGATCCCTCGACCGGCGCCGAGTTGTGGAAACACGCGCATTCCACCGAATGGGGCTTGAACATCAGCATGCCGGTTTGGATGGGTGGACGCTATCTCTTCATGTCGAGCGCCTACAATGCCGGCAGCCGCTTGCTTGAACTGGAGCGCGACATCAACACCACGGTCAAAGAAAAATGGTTCACCAACAAACTGCGCATTCACATCGGTGACGCCATTCCGTGGCACGATTGCATCATCGGCGCGAGCGGCGACTTCGGTCCGGCGTTCATCACGGCGATCAACGTGAACACGGGCCAGGAACTATGGCGCGATCGCTCCGCCGGCAAGGCCGACATGGTGTTGGCCGGCGACAAACTCGTGCTGGTCTACGAAGACGGCTCCGTGGCGCTGGCGAAGCCCGACAATTCCGGATTGCATGTGATCTCGCGCGCCGAGTTGCTGAATCACAACGCCTGGACCGCACCGACGCTGGTGGGAACGCGGCTCTACTTGCGCGATCGCCAGCAGGTGATGGCCGTGGATTTGAAATAGCGCGCCATCACGGTTCGCTCGTATAATCACTGCCCATGATCCTGCGAGCGATCCTCTCTCTGGCGCTGTTGTTCAGCGCCGCTCCACAAGCGCCCGCTCCCAGCGACATTCGCGCGATCGCCGGGCGCGCCTACACGTTCGCGTATCCCATGGTGTTGATGGAGTTCACGCGGCGCGCCGCCGTCGAGCGCGGTAACGGCGTGATGAATCGCTTCGTGCATTCGCCGGCGTTTCCCGACGCGAGTTTCCATCAAGTGATCCGGCCGAATGCCGACACGTTGTACTCCACGGGATGGCTCGACCTGAGCGCCGAGCCGATCATGTTGCACGTGCCCGATACGCACGATCGTTATTATCTGATGCAGTTCATGGACGCGTGGACCGATACGTTCGATTGCCCCGGTAAGCGCACCATGGGCACCAAGGAGCAGTGGTTCGCAATCACGGGTCCCGGTTGGAAGGGAACGGTCCCCGATGGCGCTAAACAAATCAAGTCGCCGACAAATTCCGTGTGGCTTTTGGGGCGCACGCAGACCAACGGTGCATCGGACTATCCAACGGTGCGTGGATTGCAGCGCGGATATACGCTCGTGCCGATGAGCCAATATCCCAATGGAGTGTCGGCGGCTGGAATACCCGCTCCGCAGTCGGTGCAAGCACAGCGCGCCGCGGGCGCTGCGCCGGTCACGCCGCCGAAACAAGTGGAACGCCTCTCCGCGCGGGAGTTTTTCGACACGTTCGCGCAATTGCTCGCCGCGAATCCGCCGCATCCCGGTGATGAGGCAATGATGAAAGATCTGGCGCGTATTGGCATTGAGCCGGGCAAATCGTTTCACGCCGATGCAATGGGCGCCGGCGCCGCCCAAGCCATCGACGAAGGCGCGCACGCGGCTGCCGAGCGATTGTCCGCGATGGACGGCCGAGCGGGAAGCGCGAATCGCGATGGATGGTCTGGATTTAGTTTGAAAGTTGGGCGCTACGGCAACGACTACGAGGCTCGCGCGGCCGTCGCGCGCATCGGACTCGGCGCGCTGCCGCCCGAGGACGCGATATACATGCACAGTCACCAGGACGCGCAAGGCCAGGAGTTTGATGGCGCGCACAAGTACCGCATCCATTTCGACAGAGGGCTCACGCCGCCGGTGCGCGCTTTCTGGTCGTTGACGATGTACAGTCCCGACGGGTATTTCGTTCTGAATCCGATCAACCGCTTCGCCATCGGCGATCGCGACAAACTGGAAATGAACGCCGACGGCTCGCTGGACATCTACATTCAGCACGACGCGCCGGGCGGATCGAAAGACGCGAACTGGCTCCCTGCGCCGGCAGGCGCGTTCAATCTCAGTTTGCGGATGTATTGGCCAAAGGAAGAAGTGATGAACCGCAAGTGGACGCCGCCGGGTATCCACAGATTCACGGATTAAAAAGATCATCCACAGATTACACAGATTGCACAGATTAAGGACTGAGGATTCGGCCAATGCTAGCGTTGGCGCAATCCTAATCTGTGCAATCTGTGTAATCTGTGGATTGTTTTTCAAATCCTACCTAAGCGGTGGATTCGATTCCAAACCGCGAGCGCAATTCGCTTCGCCCGATGACTGTGACGCGTAGCGCGCGACTATCAAGTTCGCGTGTGACCCACTTTTTCTTCAGCGCCGCGTCGAGGATTGCCGCGCCCAGCGCGCCGCCGATGTGCGGACGCCGTTCGCTCCAATCAAGACAGGCGCGCGCGAACTGGCGCCGCCGCGAGCGGGCGCCGGCGACATCGATCCCCAGACGTGTAAGCGCCGACGCTCCCGCCGGCGTAACTTCATAATTCATGCCGCGGTGTGTCGCGTGCGAGGAGAGCCATTTCATGGCGCGAAAATGATCGTGCAACCGGACGGCCAGATGCCCGGCCATATGATCGTAGCAACTGCGCGCGGTGACCAGTGCATCGGGCGTCGACGGCGTGAACTCGGTGGGGCGAGCCCCGGCCAAAACACTGAGTCCCTCCAGCACGTAGGCCACGCGCGGACCGTTCAAGCTGTAGTAGCGATGCTTGCCTTGCGCCACGACCGTCACCAGACGCTCGCCCTTCAAGCGATCGAGATGCACGCTCGCCGTCGAGGGACTGACTTCGGCCAGCATCGCCAACTCCGTGCTGGTGCGCGCGCGGCCGTCGAGGAGCGCGTAGAGCATCGACGCGCGTGCCGGTTCCCCGATCGCCGAAGCGACCTTGACCACCGCGACGTCCGCTGCATCCATAGTTTGATGATAATCAAAGTATGCCGGACGCGCAAGTGTCATGCTGGGCGCATGAAAATCACATGCCTCATCCGCTACCAGATCGATCCATTCCAACGCGATGCGTTCCAGAAGTACGCCGAGAATTGGGGACACATCATTCCCCGCTGCGGCGGCCACTTAATCGGTTATTTTCTGCCGCACGAAGGAACCAACGACGTGGGATGGGCGCTCGTCGCGTTCGAAAGCCTGGCGGTCTACGAAGCGTTTCGCGCGAGAATCCACGCCGACGCCGAGGGGCTCGCGAATTTCGCTTTCGCCCGTGAAAAGCGGTTCATTTTGCGGGAAGAACGGAATTTCGTGCGGATCGTCGAGGGAACGTTCGAAAAGCCTTCGACGTTTTCGGAAGGCTAACCGCCCAGTTCCGCGAGCGCCGCTTGCATCTCCGACGCCGCATGCGGGTCGCCCACGCGAGTGGCCGTCTCGATCCCGGTGCGATACATTGCGCGCGCGTCATCGCGGCGTCCCAGTTGATCGAGTGTTTTCGCGCCGTGAAAATACGCCGCGCAATAATTGGGATTGGCGGCGATCAAGCGTTGATACTGCGCCGCCGCTTCGTCGAGACGCCCCAGTCCCGCGAGTTCCTGCGCGAGGCCGTAGCCCAGCAACGCATTGCCGGGATCTTGCGCGAGCAAAGCTTGCAGTTGTTCGAGTCGCGGCACTATTTGGAACCGCCGGGACCAGTGCCACCCTCGACCGCGGGCGCCGCGTCGATCGTAAATGTGATTCCGGTGTACTGCATTTCGTCCCAGGTCTGCTGACCCCAGCGGACGCTCTTCGTGGGGTCGGGATTCGATTTGTTGGCGGTGGAATTGTCGTAGTGCGCGATGCCCTTGATCCGCGCCCCCTTGGGCACGGCCAGCGGTTTCGCGAAAACGTAATACGTCTGCCAGTTGAAATCGTACTTCGGCACTGAGAGGATCGCTTCGTCACGGCCGTCAGGATAAATCACGTGATATTCCCAGCTCTTGCCGCGCAGATGGGTGTGCGGCAGCAGCCCTTGGACGTGGGCGTTCTCGGTGAATTGAATTTCCGAATCCACTTCTTCGTTGTCCGCACCCGCGGGAATCTTCAGCATAGGATTGCTGAACGCCGCGTTGCGAACTTCCACTTCCGGCGCATGCTTCGCGAAAATAATCCCCAGGCTCGAGCGATCTTCCGCTTCCGTTCCGTTGGAGGTGTAGTGGATCTGGAAGACCACTTTCGCGCCCGCGCGAATCAGCATGGCTTGCCCCAAGGGAAACGTCTGCGCGTTGGTGCCCGGCGCGGTCGATGCGATCAGCGAAATCGATTCGCTGCGCCTGCCGGCGCGCGCGGGAATCTTGGGAATCGTAGATTCGAACGCCTGCGGACGCGGCTCGCCGGGTTCCTGGCAGAAAACCAAAATGTGATGCACCACGGCGCGCGTGCCGGGACGCACTTCAATCGCTTGCACCCACTTGTCGGTGGTGAAATTCGTGGGCATGGTGAACATCTGGTAATCGATAGTGCCCGACGCCGGCACTTTGTACGGCTCATTCATCGAAATCACCACGTCCGGCGTGCCAATTTCCCAACCGTTCGCGAATTTCGGCGCGGCCGGCAAGTCCTTGGCGTCACCCTTCGGCGCGCCGCTCGACGCCCAACGCACCAGCGTCTCGCGATCGTGCGCGTTCAGCCGGCGATCGTTGGCGAACGTGCCCACCGGTTGCGTCGAGTGCCACGGCGGCATCGCGCCCGACGCCACTTTCTCCTTGATCGCCGCGGCCCACGGGCGCGCGTCTTCGTAGGTGATCAGCGACATCGGCCCGATCTCGCCGGGCCGATGGCAGGTCACGCAGTTCTTGTAGAGAATCGGCGCGACGTCTTTGGAAAAAGTAGGGATTGCATCAGCCGCAAACGCGGCCGCGGAAAAAAGAACGAGGGGGAGGATGGCACGTTTCATAACGAATCGATTTTACCACGCTCGGATAAAAGCTTGCCGCAGATGAACGCAGATGAACACCGATAAAAATCGATCTCAGGTTTTATCTGCGTTCATCCGCGTTCATCTGCGGTTGCTTTTTCCTGTTATTCGTCGGATCCAAGCGACGCCGAAAGGCCCGAGCGTTTGAACGTCGCGCCGTGACCCATGTACTTCATGGGATTCACCGGGCCGCCGTTCACTCGGACTTCGTAGTGCAGATGCGATCCCGTGGAGCGCCCGGAGCGTCCCACGTAGCCGATGATTTCGCCGGCGGTAACGGCTTGTCCCACCGACACGGCGAATCCCGAAAGATGCGCGTAGCGCGTCACGACGCCGCGGCCATGCTCGATGTCGAGCATTTGGCCGTACCCGGCGTAGCGTTCGGCGTACACCACCACGCCGTCGGCGGTGGCTTTCACCGGCAGTCCATACGGCGAGGAAATATCCACGCCCGAGTGGAACGCGCCTTCTTCGGTGAACGGATCCATGCGATCGCCGAACGATCCGGTAATGGGACCTTCAACCGGCCACAAGTTCGGCAGCCGCAATCCGGCCCAATGTTCGCTCAAAAGATTTTGCCGCTGGAAGGGACTCGCGTAACTGGCGCGGATCAACAGGCGATACTGCTCGACGGAATTGCGATACTCTTCCGGCGCCACGCGATTCTCGTCGCTGGGCGCTTCGGCTTTGGTGACTTGCTTCAAGCCGTAGGCCATCGACACTTCGCTGGCCAGCGACTGCAGCGAAGCGAGCTGTTGCTGCTGTCCGCTGATGGTCCCTTGCAGATCGCTGTAGCGTTTTTGCAGCGCTTCCACTTCGCTGCGCATGTGATTGTAGTGCGCCGTCTTCAAAAGCATCCGCGAATAAGAAAAGACGCCGCCCAAAACGGTGGCCGACCCTACCACCGCCAGCGCCGCCACCACATAGAGGGCGTAATAGGGCACGTGAATCCGGCGGATGCGTCCCTTGATGCTATGAGCTACAACGAAAATAAAATAGCTTTGAGACAACCATTACTCCCTATGATTCCATCCGCTGAACCCTTGCAATGGCGACCGTGGGTTTCGGAAAACGGATGAGTTTTGGAACTGCTCGGGTAAAGCTGACTACCGAACTCTCAGGTTAGATCTCGGTGACCCCTAAGCCTCTCGTTGGAGTCGACAGCGTTTGCGAACCGTGTCGTAATGTATCAAGGGTCCGAAGGTGTGTCAACCAAGAAATCGCCAAAACGACTACTGTAACCTGATGCAAACAAAGGGTCGCTACAAATTTCCATTTATTGGGATATAAGGAAGACGTGCAAGAACGGGCTTTGATAGCGAGAATCCGCAAGCTGGCGGGACAGCACGGCGGGCGGCTGCGAGTGTCAATCGGCGACGATTGCGCCGTCTGGAAACCAGACCCAGGACTAGAAACGGTCATCACGACCGACCAGCTTGTTGAGGGCGTGCACTATCTCTCGGGATCACCTGGGCGCGCCTTGGGCGCAAGGCTTGTCGGACGCGGACTCTCCGACATTGCGGCGATGGGCGGCGATCCTCGCCTGGCATTCCTCAACGTCGCTTGGCCCGCGACTCTGCCCGAACGTTGGTGTCTCGATTTTCTACACGGATTCGCGACAGAAGCGCGGCGCTGGAAGACAGCATGGGCGGGTGGCGACGTTTCGAGCGTCGCCGGACCGTCGGTCGCGTCGATTACGATGATCGGCGAAACGCCAAAGGGTGGGGCGCTCTTGCGATCGGGCGCGCGCGCCGGTGACCTTATATATGTCAGCGGAAAATTGGGCGCGCGGCCTCGCAAGATTACGCCAAGGCTGGCACTCGGCAAAGCGCTTCGCGGCGTCGCAACGGCGTGCATGGATCTCAGCGACGGCCTGTCCACGGATCTACATCATTTGTGCGATGAAAGCGGCGTCGGCGCGGTGATCGAAGCGAAACGCATCCCCGCCGCGGGGAAATCGTTGCATCACGCGTTGAATTGGGGCGAGGATTACGAACTGCTGTTCACCGCGCGCGTATCCACGCGCGTGGAGGCGAGAATCGCGAGTGTGCCGATCACCTGCATTGGCCGCTGCACCCGGCGTGGTGTGCTGATCGAAGATGCCGCGGGGCATCGTGCTCCGATGGAGCCGCGTGGCTGGGAGCATTTCAGTTAGCGGCTACACCACCGCAACCTTCACGTTGTGAATCGGCGGCAGCGAATCGAACAAACAATCCCAATGTTCACCGCCGTCGCGTCCGATCCATAACTGACCGGTCGTCGTGCCGAAATAAAGCGCCGGCGACTTCAACTCGTCAATCGTCATGGCGTCGCGCTGAACGGTGAAGAAGCTTTGCTTCTTCGGCAATCCGCGCGCCAGCCGGTTCCACGACGCGCCGCCGTTTTCGCTACGCCACACCGCCGGCGCGTTGTCCGGACAGGTGCGCGTCTCCCCCGCGAGCGGCAGCACGTAAACCGTGTCGGCGTCATCGGGATGCACGACGATCGGAAATCCGAAATCCGACGGCAATCCTTTGGCGATCGATCGCCAAGTGCGTCCGTAGTCGTCGCTGCGAAGCACGCCGATGTCGGGGCGCGGTCCGCCCGGGCCGGTCCAATTGGCCCATCCGCCGTGATTCTGCATGTACAAGCGGCCCGGCGCGTCGTCGTGCCGCACAATCTTGTGGACACATTGTCCGAACTCCGGGTACGGATCGGGATTGAAGCCCGCGCCGACGCCTTGGTTCGACGCCGTGAACGTCTCGCCGCCGTCTTCGCTGAGATAGTGCCCGCCCGTTGAAATTCCCAGGTGCACGCGATTCCCGTCGCGAATGATCGTGTGCATGCACAAGCCGCCCGCGCCCGGCTGCCACTTACGCGCGTGCTCGTGATTGCTGATGCCGGGGACCATTTCCCACGAATCGCCGCCGTCACGGCTGCGGAACAACGACGCCGGCTCCACGCCGGCCCACAAATCCTTTTTGCCAGCGCCCACTTCCAGCGACCAAATGTTGGCGAGCGCGCGTCCGTCGTCTTTGGGGAACGCCGGCGCGGATTTCGTCTCCTTGAAGCTCTTCCCTAGGTTGGTGGAGCGCAGCACTTTCATCCCGAAGAACGGATTGCAACACGAGGCATAGATAGTCGGCGTCCCACGCGTGTCGACGAGCGTGGAGTACACCGGAACACCGGTGCCGTACGGCCCGCGCAGCGCGAAACTCCGCCGCGGCTTTCCGGATTCCGCAACGAACACGCCTTTCCTAGTGCCAATCGTGAGAATCACTCGTTCCGCCATTTTTTCAGCCTCCCGAAACCGCCGGCAGGATCGTGACTACGTCCCCCGGCGCCAGTGTGGTGTCGATTCCGTTCAGATCTCGCATATTGTCCGCGTTTACGAAAACATTCAAGTGCTTTCGCAGCGCGCCTGTTTCATCGCAGACATTGCAATACAACGCGGCTTGATTCCGCTCCAACTCCTCCAGCACGCCGCGCACGGTTTGCGCTGAAATCGGCAGTTGCGACGCGCCTGCACAGTATGGACGCAATGGAGCCGGTACGTGAAGTCGAATATTTGACTCGGGCCCCATGAATTTGAGATTACCACTGCTCGTGCGATAACGCCCGCGCCGAGTTCTGCGTTGTCGATGAAATCTGCTTTATCTCAATACGAGAGTGACCGTGTTGCTGGCGGCGCCCCCCACATTCACAACCAACGGCGCCGGGCCGGCCGCTAGGCCGCTGGGAATCTGTACGTTTACTTGATACAACCCCACAAAGGTGGGAGCAAGTCCCGCAAACTGCACCTGCGCAGGTTGGCCGCCCACCGTCGCCGTCACCGGCGCGACGACCATCGCCAATGGCGGCGAGGCCGGCGCACCCGCGGCTGTCGCGACCGCTGGATTCGTCGCGCCCAAGCCCGTTGCGAAAACCTCGACGACGTCTCCTGCGGCGGCCGGCGCTGATGCATTCACCAGCACGTTCTGCACATTCAGGATCGCGCCCTGTCCAGTGCCCTGCTGATTAATGGTGAAGATTCCCGGCGCTGCCGGCGCTACCACGATCGTCTCCGGCACGGTCAGCGCTCCGCCCTGGCTGACGACCGCTTGCGGCCGGTTGTTCACGGGCAGTTCGTAGGGAATCTGCGCGTTGATCTGCGCGGCGCTGGAATAAAACAGGGGCGCATTGATCCCGCCTACGGTGATTGCGGCGCCGCTCAACGTAAACGGCAACGGTACCGTGCTCGCGCTGCCCGAGGAGTTGGCCATATTGCCGCCGAACACAGATACAATGCCCCCCGGCGACAGCGGCGCTGCCGGCGCAAAGCTGGCCGCGTTAACCAAGCCTCCGGGAAACACCACCGGCACACCGGCGTTCCCACCCACTTGTCCCTGAACCGTCACGACCGCGGGGGCGAGCGGCGGCGATGTGACTCGCGCCGTCACAGTAACCGCCGATGAAGTGTTCCCAGGACGCCACGTAGCCGTGTAGACACCGTTTTGCAAGCTGGCCAGCGCCAGTGGCGCATCCCCATTCGAAAAGCTCGCTACCACCGTCGCGTTGGTGACCGGGTTCCCGCAGTCGTCGGCCACTTGCAGTTCAATGCTCGTGGGCCATGCGATCGGCGACAGGAAGTTACTTCCCAAGCTGCGAAACAATCCCAGCAATTGCGTTGGCGAGCACGACGATCCTGCACCATCCACCGAGACCGAGTTCGTTCCCGGCCCCGATCCCGTGACCAGAAACAGAAGATTCACTACTTGGAGCGGGCTATTGTCGCCGAAAACAAACGTGAGCGCGCCGCGATAGACGCCTGGAGCCAGCGTTCCCAACGATGGCTGGACTACGATCGTGCGGCTTGGATTGCCGGGCGTGAGTTGCGCATTCAGCGGCAAGGCCTGCGCCCAATTGCCGCCCGCCGTCACCAACCCAGCGGAATATGTCGTCGTCGCCGGCCCAACCAAGGATACTTGCACGGTCTGTGATCCTGGATCGGAGGTCCCAGCTCGCGCGGTGAAGATGAGTCCGGCCGGCTGCACGATCACTCCGGGATCGCTGCCCGCCGGCAACACGTTCAACTCCACGGTGACCACTTGCGGCGAGTTGTTCGCGCCCGGCGCGCTGACCTGAATCAGCGCGCTATATTTGCCCGCCGCCAAGCCGCCGAGGTTCGCGCCAACCGCGAAAGAAGAAACTTGCTGCGATCCCGCCACGCTGTTTCCGCTGCTTGGCGTAATCGTCAGCCAACTGCTGCTGAAGAACGTGTTGGAAGGGGCCGTGGAAATCGCGCTCCAGTTCATGGTTCCTTGCCCGGTATTCAACACGCCGATGGTCTGCGGCTGCAGCGGAGCGCCGCCCGCCACTCCGATGAATTGCAATCCGCTCTGGCTCAGCAGAATCGTTTGCGTTGGCGGCTGCACAACCAGCGTGACCGGAACCGTAATGCTGTTGCCGTTCGAATCGGTCACCACCACCGAACCGGAATAGACTCCCGTTGCCAGGCCCGTAAGACTCGCGGTGACTTGCACGGCGACGGCGGCGCTCCCGCCGGAAGACGCGGAGAGGCTCAGCCACGATCCTCCGCTGGCCGTCGTGGTTCGCGCGGTCCAGCTTGCGCCGGAGATCTGCAACGATTGCAGCGCGGGACTCGCCCCTCCCGCGACACCTTGAAAACTCAGCGCGGCCGGCGCGACCACCAGATGCGGCGCTACGCACGGGGGAAGCGCCACCAGCACATTCACCGTCTGCGTCGAAGGAACCGCGCCCGGCGCTTGCACGGTGATGGTTCCGCCGGAAGGCGCCACCGTCCCGGTTGCCGATCCGATGGTCACCGCGATAATGGCGGGCGTGGTTCCCGAAGTGGATGAGATGGAGAGGGACGATCCCGTCACGCTGGCCTGCCACGCGATACCGGGCACCGAACTGCTGATCACGAGTTGCTGCGTGGCGGTGGCGGAGGGATCGCACGGCGCGGTGAAGCCGAGCGACGCCGGCGTAACACTGAATGCCGGCGCGGTCGCCAGGACCACGCGGACGCGGTCGGTCATCGGGTCCGCGATGTATAGATTGCCTGCGGCGTCGACGGCAACGGCCGCAGGGTTCTTGAGCACGGCGCTCGTAGCGGGCCCGCCGTCACCGAGCGCTTGCCCCTGCGTCGATCCCGCATATGTGCTGATCGTTCCACCGGGGCTCACCTTGCGGATGCGTCCGATGCCGCCGCCTTGATCCGTGACGTAGAGATTCCCTGCCGCGTCCAATGCTACTCCGTGCGGATTGGTGACCGATGCGCTGGTGGCTGGTCCGCCGTCTCCCACTCCCGGTGAAAAGCCAGGTGTGCCGTTTCCAGCGACGGTGGTGATCGTCCCTGCGGTGCTGATCTTGCGGACCCGGTGGTTGAGCGTGTCGGCGACGTAGACGTTACCCGCGGCATCGACGGCCAGATTGGCGTTACCACCCAGGCCCATGTTCAAGGCCGCGGCGGTCGCAGCTCCGCCGTCGCCGGAGAATCCTGCCGTGCCGTTCCCCGCAATGGTGGTGATAATTCCGCCGCTGACTTTTCTGATTCGCGCGTTTCCAGTATCGGCGATATACAAATTACCCGACGCATCGAAAGCCACGCCGTTCGGGCTGTTTAGCAATGCACTCGTGGCCGGGCCGCCATCCCCGGAAAAACCGAAGTTGGTGGCACTGCCCGCCACCGTGACGATCAGCCCGTTCGAGCCAATCTTCACGACACGACTACTGCACTGCAGGCCGAAATACGCGCTGCCCGCGGCATCGAACGCTAATTGTGTGACGTACCCGATATTGGCGCTGGTCGCTGCGACGCCATCGGCGGAACAAGAATCTCCCAGGACGCCGCTGCCGGCGAAGGTAGAAATGATCTCCGTCGCCCCGATGCCGTTAGGGCCAGCCGTGGAATTGAGCGTCCGTGTCACCTTGCGGATGCGATGAAAGAAGCCGCCCGTATCGGAGATGTACAGGTTGCCCGACGGATCGACGCTCACGCCTTGGGGCTGGTCCATGCTCGCGCTGGTGGCGGGTCCGCCGTCGCCTGCGAATTTGAAGTCGCAGGTGCCGGCGACCGTGCTGAGCATTCCGCTGGCGTTCATCTTGCGCACGCGGCAATTATCTGTGTCGGCGATGTATAGATTTCCCGCGGAATCCACCACCGATGCCGACGGCAGACTCAAGCTTCCGTTGACGGCCTGCCCGCCGTCGCCGGTGAAGCCGCTGAAGTTTCCGCCGGCGATGGTGTTGATCGTGCCCGCCGGCGTGACCTTACGGATTCCGCCGCCCGTAGCGATGTACAGATTTCCCACGGAATCCACGTTGATGCCGGAGGGTGAGAACACAGGCGCGCTCAACGCCGAACCGCCGTCGCCCGAGTAATTTCCCACGCCGCTTCCCGCCACCGTGGTGATGGTCCCGCCGCTCACCTTGCGGATCCGGTTGTTCAGGGTGTCGGCGATGTACACGTTACCCGCCGCATCCACGGCCACCGCAAGGGGACCATTGAGCATGGCACTGGTTGCAAGCCCGCCGTCACCAGAGAAACCGGCTTGGCCGTTTCCCGCAACCGTGGTGATGGTTCCACCGGGAGTCACTTGGCGGATGCGGTTGTTGCTGCGATCGGCAATGTACAGGTTGCCGCTTGAGTCCACGGCCACGCCGGTCGGTTGGTTGAGCGATGCGCTGGTGGCGGCACCGCCGTCACCGGAGAATCCTTGTGTGCCATTGCCGGCGTATGTGGAGATGATCCCGCTCGGCGTCAGCCGGCGAACCCGGCCGTTGGTGAGATCCGAGATATACAAGTTCCCCGCGTTATCGAAGGCGATGCCCCAGGGAGATCCCATCGCCGCGTTGGTTGCCAGTCCGCCCTCTCCCGAAAAACCCAGGAATCCGTTGCCCGCCAGAACGGTCAGCGTGCCGTTCGACGAAACGCGGAAGACAATATTGTTGTTGCCATCGGCTGCGACGACGTTGCCGGAAGGGTCCAGAGCGACGGAGAGGATTTGGCCCGTTGGCGCATTGATGGCGGGCTGGCCGTTGCCGTTGAAGATCCAGCTGCTTCCGGCCGTGGTAGAGATGATCTGGCCGTGAACGGGAAGGATTGTTAAAAGTGCGGCGAGCAGGCCTAGCGTGCAAACTGACTTCCCCAAAGAAACGGGAGGCAGAGACACTACTCTCATTCCCGGTATGCTACCACGAACGTCGTTGTTGATCCCATCCATGGGCGCCGCGGTAACGTCTCAGTTTTAATTCTTGATCCCGCGGAGCCGGATAAGCCTGCGCAGCAGGCGATACAATGTTAGCCCCAGGCGTGAGCCTGGGGAAGACGGAGCAAAAAAGCGAGCCTGCGAAGCTGGCGGCACAAACACCTTGCCAGGCGCCAGCGCGTCCCAAAATCGCAGGTTGAGATCGTGCGAAAGTACATCCGCAACCAGCAGCAGCACCATCGAAGGATGGTCTTCGACGACAACTTCCAAAAGTTATTGCGCGCGCACGGAATCGAATTCGAAGAGAAACGCTTGCGGACCTGACGGCCAAAATGGTGAAGCGATTTGTGCCGCCCGCTTCGCAGGCTCATTGCTGCTGCTAGGTTTCCCCAGGCTGACGCCTGGGGCTAACGTTGTACCGCCTGCTGCGCAGGCTCGCTTGCATCAAGTCCAACCGATAGCGATGTGAACGACGGAAATACCGCCTGCTCCGCGGGATCGATTTCAAACTGAGACACAATGGGGGCCGCTCTCCTCGATCCGGAAGCTACCTCCTCTGCAAACTGATCAGCGCGAACCTCATCGACAATCATGGTCTGCGGAAATGTCGTTGAGTCCCCGGGGTTTTCCGGGCCAATTTCCACCTGTTGACAGCGGGGAATATTCAACATAATCTGCGGTCGGAACGGATTTTAGGAGGAGAAATGCACGAGAGCCGTCGGGAATATCTCACCCACCACAGGTCGGCGCGCGCGTGGGCGGCGCTCGACCGCGCCACCAACGATCAAATGCGGGTGACCTACGATCCCATTGTGATCGAGCAAGACAGCCTCAATGGAAAGCATGTCGTGATCGTTGGTTCCGGTGTCGCCGGACTGACAACTGCGTACGAGTTGCTCTCCCACAACAGCGACATCAAGGTCACAATTTTAGAAGCTCTCGACCGCACGGGAGGTCGCTGCCTAACACTGCGCACGGGAGACACGCTGACCGAAGACAAGAACAGCAATCTGGAAAGCACGCCCGGCGAAACGCAAGTGGTGCGCTTCGAGCGTCCCGTTGGCGACCGCGAGCCGTATCTCAACGCGGGACCCGGACGCATCCCTTCGAGTCACAAGCGCCTGCTCGATTATCTGCGTCGCTTTGGCGTCGAGGTTGAGATTTACGTCATGGCCAGCGATTCCAACATGACGCAGATGAAAGGCGGTCCGAACGGGAACAAACCGATCGTCAACCGCCAGCTCACCCACAATACTCGCGGCTGGATTGCGCAAATGGTGTACCAAAACGCCGCGACACTGCTGGGAAAATCCGGCCACATTGAGAGCCGCGTCGAACAATTGCGCTCGTTGATGGTGACCTTCGGCGATTTGACGCAGGACGGCCGTTATGTCGTGGGCACCGCCAAGCCTGGGCAAGACGATAAGGTGGACGCCTCCGATCGCGCCGGTTTCGACGAATTGCCCGGAGTCAGGCCCGGCGAAATCGCCAAGGCGCTGGGTCTCGATCAATTGCTCGCGTCGGAGTACTGGAAGAAGACGCGTTTTTACCAACCCGCCGATTTTCTCTGGCAGCCGACCCTTTTCCAGCCCGTCGGCGGCATGGATCAGGTGCAGCACGCCTTCCGTCAACAAGTCGCGGCGCTCGGTGGAGTGTTCCATCTGAACAGCCCGGTCACCAAGATCGACTACGACCAGCAAAAACGCCAGTTTCTCATCTCGGCCAGGGGTCATGCGACGCCGTTTCGCGCCGACTATTGCTTCTGTAACCTGGCGATTCCGTTTCTCAAAAAGATTCTCTCCAAGCGGCTGCAATCCCCGAGTGAGAGAAAAGGATTTTCAAGCAAGTTCAAGGACGCGCTCCACGCCGTCTATGACGCGCAGGCTAACGAAGACGAGACCGAGCGATTCCTCGCCTGCACCACAAAGGTCGGCTGGCAAGCGGACCGCGCATTGTGGCAAGGCCACCCATTCCACACGCACAAGGATTCCGAGGGCTGCTCGGTGGCGACCTGCGAAAATGCCGAAATCGGTGTGGTGCCGATCTACGGCGGAATCTCCTGGACCGAGCACCCGATTACGCAGATTTGGTATCCGTCCAACAACTATCATGATCGCAAAGGCGTGCTGACGGGCTGCTACAACTTCTCCGAAAACGCCGCGTCCTTCGGCCACATGTCGGTGGAGAAACGCCTGCGCGAAGCGAAGGCCGGCGCGGCGCTCTTTGGCAAGCGGTTTGCCGCCGGCCTCGGGCGTGGCGTCACAGTCGCGTGGCAGAACATGCCGCACATCAAGGGCGGCTGGGCCCAGTGGCAAAACGTCAAACGCAGTGTCCACCACTACAATCACATCATTCAAGGCACGGGTGTCGACGGCGCCAGGAAGCCTTGTTTCTTCATCGTCGGCGATCAAGTATCGTCGTTGCCGGGTTGGCAAGAAGGTGCGATCGCCTCAGCGCTGAACGCCATCAGCCGCTTGGCGCGACCGGACAGAGTGCTGCCGTTCTTGAGCGCGTTGCCGGACACGAAACTCATGGTGGAAGGCTTGTAGGACCGGCTCATGAGACCGCGGGGGCCGAATTGGCCTGATTCAGCGCCCCTCAAGAAACCGGTCCTTGAACTTGTCGGTGAATTCCGCGGGATATGGCTTGGGCGGCGACGTTTCGTTGCAACTGAACTGTAGCCCGGCTTTTACTATGAAGGTCTTGTGGTTCGGATTGGAGTCTCTTACCGCGACCTGTCCGGAGAGCACGGTAACAAGCGTCACAGCCAGGTTGCGACTCTCGATAAAGAAATCGGAGCGACCCAGCGCGCCGACGACGCAATCATTTGTTCGGGTCTCGAAACTCGAATCCGGTTTGACGAGATTCGCAGATTGTAAACGAACAAATCCATCGAACAATTCCATCGCGGTTCGCTGTGTGCGCGCGTGATGCTGAATAACCCGGAGTCTTGTCGACGAGCTCAGAGAAACCAGCGAGCCGTCTGTTAGCTGCGCAGAGATGCGTCCGTCGTCGCCGGTTCTCAAGATTTCTCCCCACTGAACTGATCCTCCGACAGTCGCGGCCTTGGCGCGCTCTTCGGCTCCGAACTTCAGGGGAATTCCCACAATGGTGGCGGGTGACGCCACCCCAGTGATCCGCCCGGCGTTTTGGGCCGTGGATGAGAACCCCAAGAGGAGAATAGACGCAATCGCTAAACGGTCGGGAACCCGCATGGCTGAAATATATACCTTGGCCGGGGGGATGACGTCTCAACGGTCGAAACTAGGGGCCGAGTTCGCTTAACCCTTAATCGTTTGCGGAAACGTCGTCGAGTCGGTCATGGCTCTCGGTGAAAGCTGGCGCTTCGTGCGACTAAAAGGACGGCCCGAAAACCTCGCGTACGCTCGAGCCCGTATACCGCGAGGAGTACCATGTCCACTGCGCCCATAGGCGTTCGCGCCAATCGTCGAGTTTTTCACTGCCGGGCTTCGCGAACTTCTCGCACTCCTTCAAGTAGGAGAACACGGGAGCGATTTGGCCGTAACGCAGTAGTTCATTCGCAAGCGCCATTTCCGGCCCAGTCGACGCCAAGGCAGACGATCCGTCAATTTGGCCCGATTTCAACAAATAGCCGCCAGCCTTCTGGAAATCGCCTTGCTTCAGCGCCACCAAACCCAACACCGTGTCGGCCTCGTGGATGGCCCAGGCAGGGTCGGGAGCTGCGGTCGATGCCAGCAGCTCCGCTGCATAGGCGTTGGCCTGATCGAATGCGCCGGCTTCCGCCGCGAGCCTGCCCAAGGCGGGCAATAGGATCACCCGGCGGTGCTCGTCGCCGCCTCGACTATCCTGTTCGAGATCGGCAAGCACCTGTTGCTGGCTACGAGGAAACCTCTTGCGAAGCTCGAGCGTTCGCTTTTTTGCTTTGTCCAATTCCGATCGGTCTGCGCGGTATGGCTTGGTGTTGGCATCGCGAAAAGAGACCAACGCCGACGTATAGGCCGGAACAGGTTGATCGTGCCGCAACACTGGTTGATACCGGAATTGCATCGCGGCATCGATGGCCGCTTGACGCAAAGGACGCGGCCCGACCAGCACTTCGGCGGCGGCGACGTTTCCTTCTGCGTCCACGGTCAAGAGAAGGCTCACGAGCCCGCCGACATGATTCTGCCGCGCCGGATCAGGATAAATCGGATCTACCCGCTTGAGCGGCAAGAGCGGCACATACGCTTGCACGTTGAGTGAGGCGGGAGGTGTCGCCTGTGCGGCAGCCATCGCGCAGAAGAGCGTCGCGATAGGGAACATGACTCCAGTATAGCGCCGCGCCGTCGCCCGAAGCAACTTACTCCGCCGCCTGATAGACGCGCACGTAATCGACAATCATCGTTTGCGGAAATGTCGTCGAGTCGTCCGGATTGCCGGGCCAATTTCCGCCCACGGCGAGGTTCAGGATCAGAAAAAACGGGTGATCGTAAACCCATTTCGCGCCTTGAGGCAACGACGCGGGCGTGACCTTTGAATAGGTCGCGCCGTCGATGGAAAACTCGATGGAATCTCGCGTCCACACGGCGGCGAATACGTGAAAATCGTCGGAAAGTTTTTGGCCCGCCGGCAATGCTTGCTGGGCGGTGATTCCTTTGTCGCCGGAATATCCAGGACCATGAACGGTCCCGTGAACGATGGAAGGCTCGCGGCCGATGTTCTCCATGATGTCGATTTCGCCGCACGACGGCCACCGCGCGGTGTCGATATTGTCGCCCAGCATCCAAAACGCCGGCCAGATTCCTTGGCCGAATGGAATGCGGATGCGCGCTTCCACCTTGCCGTAGGTAAAAGTGAATTTCTGTTTGGTCTTGATGCGCGCCGATGTGATCTTGCCGGCGTCGCTCCGCTGCGTGCGGATTACCAAGTGGCCGTCGCCGTCGAGAAACGCGTTCTCCGTTGACTTGGTGTATTCCTCAAGCTCGCGGTTGCCCCAGCCAGTCGCGCCCACGTCGTACGTCCATTTCGCGGAGTCGGGCGCGGAGTTCGCAGGACCGGAAAACTCGTCGCTCCAGATGAGTTTCCAATTTGTCTGCGCGGTCGCGGAGCTGCCAAGCACGCAAACGGACATCAAGAACGCACGAAGCCTCATGAGCGCATTGAACCACAAAGACACAAAGAACACAAAGAAAAGGAAGCACGATGAACGACCCCGAACCACGGCCTTCGTTCTTCATCCTGTGAGTCCTGTCCATCCTGTTACGACTTCCCTTTCTTCTCTGAGTGCTCCGTGCTCTCGGTGTTCTCGGTGGCAATCTTTGTCCTTGGTTTTCTTTGTGTTCTTCGTGTCTTTGTGGTGAAATCGTGTCCGTGCCACTGAAACCCGGGATACAACTCGGACCCTATGAAATCCTCGCGCCGCTCGGCGCGGGAGGAATGGGCGAAGTGTATCGCGCGCGCGACACGCGATTGCAGCGCGAGGTGGCGGTAAAAGTTTTACCCGCGTCGTTCGCGGCCGATGCCGAGCGTCTGCGGCGATTCGAGTTGGAAGCGCGCACCACAGGGATGCTGAATCATCCCAACATTCTCGCGGTCCACGACGTGGGCACGCACGAGGGCGCGCCGTATCTGGTCACCGAACTGCTGGACGGCCGAACGTTGCGCGAGGAACTGCCGACTCCCCGTCGAAAAGCCCTCGACTACGCGCGGCAAGTCGCCGCCGGTCTCGCGGCCGCGCACGCCAAAGGCATCACACATCGCGACCTGAAACCGGAGAATCTTTTCGTCACGACCGACGGCCGCGTGAAGATTCTCGATTTCGGACTGGCGAAGGTCGCCGAAGACGAAGCCGCAGAGCTCACGCGGACCGCCGGGACCACGCCCGGCGTGGTGCTGGGGACCGTCGGGTACATGTCGCCCGAGCAAGCACTCGGTAAATCGGCCGATCATCGCTCCGACATTTTCAGTCTCGGCGCGATCCTTTACGAAATGCTCGGCGGGAAGCGCGCGTTTCAACGCGATTCCGCGCCGGAAACCTTGACTGCGGTGATCAAGGACGATCCGCCGCCGCTGGCCGATGCGGGACTCGAACGTATCGTGCGGCGATGCATTGAAAAATCGCCGGAGCAACGCTTTCAGTCCGCCAGCGATTTGGGTTTTGCGATGTCGAGTCAGAGTGACGCACTCAGCGGAAGCGTGACCAACGCCGGCGCCGCGCCCGCCACGACGACAGCGCAGCGATCACGTTGGCCGTGGCTCGCGGCCGTCGCCGCGGTGATCGCGTTCGCCGCGGGATTCTTTGTGCATTCGTTGCGCGTGACGCCCGCTGAGAATTGGGTCGGCGTGCATCTGGGTGGTCCCAACGTTGCTTGGTGTCCCCGCGTTTCACCGGATGGAAAATTGCTGGCCTTCCAGGCTTTCGAGGGACGGCAAGCGCAGGTGGCGGTGATGAATCCAGAGACCGGCAATTGGACCTTCCTCACTCATGACCGCGGAAAAGGAGTTGTGTGGGGCTTGAGCTGGTCTCACGACAACTCGCGAGTCTACTTTGATCGCTATTCCAGCGGTCCGCGCGGAATCTACAGCGTGGCAGCACTCGGCGGCGACCAACGAACCATCCTGGAAGATGCCGGCATCGGCGCAGCGATGCCGGACGGCAGTCTGATCACGTACCAGGTGAACGCCGATCGCAAGATGCAGCTTCATCGTTTCTGGCCCGAGACGAGCCGCCTGGATGCCTTGAACGCGGAGGCGGTCGGTGCTTTTACAAGGTTTGCGGTTTTCCCGGATGGAGAAGAAGGGGTTTACTTTGGCCGGCCCCTACAAACAACCGCACCCACTGCACCCACCGGCTATTACGTGCTGGACTTGATTTCGGGCGCCAGCCGTCCTCTCGCGTCCAACCTGAAATCGATTTGGTTTTTTTATCAACCGCCAGTGGCCATTCCGCCCGGCGGCAACTCCACGATCGCGGTCGAGCGGGTGGGCGATGAAGACCGCATCGTTGAAATCCCTCGACACGCCTCCAGCCCTGCCGCGGCTCGCACCCTGTTTTCGGTTCAGTCACCGATTTGGCAGCTTGACGCGGGGCCCGACGGAAACATCTATACCGATCAAATGTACCGACCTGGGGAAATCCTGCGTTTTCCGGTCTCGGGAGGAATTCCAGAATCACAACCGGGTGAGGGAGACCAGCAAGGTGGCATCGTTCAACTTTCCGATGGCCGCGCCTTGTTTTTTTCGGCGCTCTCCGGAAAGCGGCGTTTGATGGGGGCGTCGCCCGGCAAGGACCCCGCGCCGCTCGTGCAAACCGAAGAAGCCAACGGTGCGCCATTCGCGCGCGTAGGGGAACGCGTGGTGGCGTTCGAACTAGGGCTGGCTCCGAATCAAACCATCGCGCTGGCTTCGGTACCCGATGGACGCATGGTTCGCCGGCTCGACGCCACCAAGGGCCTGAATGTGGAGAGTTTGGCGGCGTCTCCGGATGGAAATACTTTGTACTACGTGGTGTCTGGAACGATCTGGGCGATTCCTTCCGCCGGCGGGGCGCCGCGCAAGATCGCGCCGGGCGATGTTGTCGCCGCCGATTCCAACGGACACGATGTGATCGCACTGCGCAATGAGAAAGACGGCGTCCGGTTGGTTCGCGTGTCCCTTTCCGGCGGACCAGAGACGCCGATTCCCTTTCACGGCGGCGAATATCGCCTCTCTAACACGCTTTCTCCCGACGCCGTGAACGCCGACGGTCGCATTCTGGTCTACATCCAATCGCCCGATTCCTGGTGGGATGAGGTCGGAATTCTGGATCCGAAAACCGGCGACGTGACACGAGTGGACGTTGCCTATTCCGGCGACATCGACGATGCCGGATGGACTCGCGACGGCAAGATCATCGCACAAGGTTTCCCATTGCGTTCCAGCTTGTGGCGCTTTCGGCGCGAAGGCAAGCCGTAAACACCAGCGATTCTTTTGAACCACAAAGACACAAAGAACACAAAGAAAACGCTCAACACAGAGCGCACAGAGATCGCAGAGAACACAAAGAAAATCAAGAACGGAGCGGATCCGTAGTCGGACGCTCCACCGATTGGAAACGGTTTTGCTTTCTTTGTGTTCTTTGTGTCTTTGTTGTGAGAGTCCGTCTTTCTCTGTGTTCTCTGCGTCCTCTGTGGTCTCCATGTCAAACTGCCCGAAACCTCACGATACAATGATCGAATGAAGTGTGCGGTCCTAGTTCTGGCACTGTGTGGCACGACTCTCTCGTCCGCGCAAACGCCGCAAGAACGCGACCATCCTTTCGAGCGCTATCAATGGTTCGCCGAGCAGCGTTCCGATTCCTCAGGCGCGCTCGCTGGACACTTGCGGCTGCGCGCGCTGCGCCAATTACCCACGCCGCAATCGGTCCGCGCGCGCACGGGCGCTGCTGTCGCGGGGCAGTGGACCAACATCGGACCGCAGCCGATCAACTCGAATCCCATTTCTTCGGGACGCATCGCCGCGCTCGCTGTCTCGCAGCAAAACTCGAACGTCGCGTACGCGGGCGCGGCCGATGGCGGTGTGTGGCAGACCACCAACGGCGGTGCCACCTGGACCGCGCTCACCGATCAGCAGCCCTCGCTCGCAATTGGCGCGATTGCGCTTGATCCGCAAAATCCCAACACGATTTACGTCGGCACCGGCGAAGCCGACAACTGTTCGCCGTGCTATTACGGAGCGGGCATACTGAAATCCACCGACGGTGGCGCGACTTGGTCGAACATTCAAGCACCTTTCGTCGACTCCACGGGCCGCGGCGTAAGAATTTCGTCGCTCGCGGTGAGTCCACAGAATGGCCAAATCATTTTGGCTGCCGTCGCGGGACTGATGCCCGCGTATCAAGGCGGACCGAGCACCATTCCCTCGGGGATTTATCGCTCGACCAACGCAGGCGCCACGTGGACGCTGGTTGCGGGCGGCGGACCCGGCACGCGCGTGGTCTTCAATCCCGCGAACCCGGCGCAGGCGTTCGCGACGATTTCGGGCGTGGTGAGTTCCACGTATCCGCTCACCACGGGGCTCGGCGTATTCGTGTCGAACGACTCGGGCGCCACGTGGACCGCATCAAATGGCACGGGCGTGAACGCGCTCGCGCTGGCGAGTTCGGGACGCATCGAAATCGCGCTCGCGCCTTCGAACCCGCTGGTGTTGTATGTATCGGTCACGAACAACAATCCGTCGCCGGGAAATCTTCTCGGATTTTACACGTCGCCGGACGGCGGGCAAAATTGGTCGCGCCTCCCCAACACGCCCGACTATTGCCAGCCGCAATGCTGGTACGGCAACGCGCTGGCCGTCGACCCCACGAATCCGGCGATCGTTTACGCCGGCGGCATTGAATTATGGCGCACGATCAACGGCGGACAATCGTGGACCACTGTGGATCAAGGACAGTTGCACGTTGACCATCACGCACTCGCCTACACCGCGGGCGGCGCAACACTCTTCGATGCCAACGACGGCGGCGTATGGTCGACGGCCGCGCCGCGCGCCACGCAACTTTCGTGGACGAATCTCAACTCCACGCTTTCCATCACGCAGTTTTACCCTAGCTTGTCGATCCATCCCGGCGATCTCACGTTTTCGCTCGCGGGCGCGCAAGACAACGGCACGCAGCTTTACTCGGGATCGTCGTGGCAATCCGTGACCTGCGGCGACGGCGGATGGACGCTGATCGATCCCACGCAACCGAGCACCGCGTACGCAACGTGTCAATACGCGGACATCCAGAAATCGACGAACGGCGGAACGGCGTGGATCGAGTCCGACAACGGTATCAACCAAAACGATACGGTGAATTTCATTCCGCCACTGGTAATGGATCCTTCCAACGCGCAGCGCCTCTACTTCGGCACGTATCGATTGTGGCAATCGAACGATGCCGCGGGAAACTGGTCGGCGGTGTCCGGTGATTTGACGCAGCCGGCCGCGACTCCCGGCGCGCAGTCGATCCGCGCGATCGCCGTGGCGCCGAGCGATTCGCAAACCGTGTACACGGGATCGTCGGGTGGACAAGTTTTCGTTACCACCGCCGTGGATTCCGGCGACGTGACTACGTGGGTAAACAGGTCAAAGAATCTTCCGCCGCGTTTCGTCACGCAGATTCAGGTGGACCCGGCGGCCGCAACGACGGCGTACGTTTCTTTTTCCGGATTCACGGGACTCGTCAACGGCGACACGCTCGGTCACGTCTTCCGCACCCAGGACGGCGGCAATACGTGGCTCGATATCAGCGGAAACTTGCCGAACATTCCGGTGAACGACATGCAACTCGATCCCGATGTGCCGGGAACAATTTATTTGGCCACCGACATCGGCGTGTTCGTCACGTCGAACGCGGGCGTAAGTTGGCAACCGCTCGGCACGGGACTACCGCGCATCGTGGTGATGGGTTTGCGCCTGCATCGGGCGAGCCGTACGCTGCGCGCAGCCACGCATGGCCGCGGCGTGTGGGACATTTTGGTGCCTCTTGGCACAGGCTTGAACGTTGTGCCGGGCGTGCGATCGCTGTCGCCGTCGTCGACAGCGCCGGGAACGCCGGGCGTGACCATCACGGTGAAAGGCTCGGGAGTCACGGCGCAAAGTGTGGTCTTGTGGAACGGGCAACCGCGCGGGTCGACATCGTTTGTTAGCAGCACACAGATTCAAGTACTGATTCAGCCGGTGGATCTCACAACGGCGGAGCTGGCCCAGGTTTCAGTGATGAATCCGTCGCCGGGCGGCGGCGTTTCGAATGCGCTTACGTTTGAAGTCGGCGGAGGTCCGGTGGTGAACCCCACGGGAATCGTGAACGCCGCAAGTTTTACGGCGGGCAGCACCGGCGTCGCGCCGGGATCGCTCGCGTCGCTCTTCGGCACCAGTTTGGGCGGCGTGACGGCGGGCGCGGCGCAGCTCCCGCTGCCCACCGCGCTCGACAACGTCACTGTGCGCGTGAACAATTTGTCCGCGCCACTCGTTTTCGTATCGCCGAAGCAAATCAATCTGCAAATCCCCTGGGAGATCACGGCGCCATCGTCGGCGACCGTGGTGTTGAACGCCGGCGGAGTGAATAGCGCCCCGATCACCCTGGCGCTGAGCGCCGCGAATCCCGGAATTTTCTCGGTCGGACAAAGCGGCATAGGCCAAGGCGCGATCCTGATTGCCAACACCTCGACGCTCGCGGGTCCCGCGACGATTGCCGGCGCGCAACCCGCCGCGAAGGGCAGCGCGGTTTCGATTTTCTGCACGGGATTGGGTGCGGTGTCGGCGTCGCAATCAAACGGCGTCGCCGCACCGAACAGTTTGGTCACCACAGTCGCTACGCCGACGGTGTCAATTGGCGGCGTGAACGCTCCGGTGCTCTTCTCCGGTCTCGCCCCGGGATTTGTGGGCTTGTATCAGGTGAATGCCACGGTTCCCGCGACTGCGCCGAGTGGCGATACCGTTCAAGTCGTGCTGACGATCAGCAATGTCGCGTCGAATACGGTGACCATGGCAGTTCAGTAGGGGAACGATCCGAGCAAATTCACTGCTTAATGATGGTCCCGTCGCTGCGGCGGATTTCGCCCCAGCCTCCGTTCAACCGTTGACGCTCGCCGCGTTCGCCTGTTCCATAGGGATATTTCGCCGCGGCTTTCTCGTCCACTTCAATGCCCCATCCGGGTTTCTCGTTGATATAGAGATAACCGTTTTTCATCACCGGGCAACCGTCGAAGACTTCGCGCGACGCGTCGTTGAACGGCGAGTATTCCTGGATTCCGAAGTTGTGGCACACCAAGTCGAGTGTGACATTCGCGGCATGTCCGATCGGCGACACGTCGCCGGGACCATGCCACGCCGTCTTCACGCCAAAGATTTCTCCCATGGCCGCCACTTTGCGCGCGGGCGTGAATCCACCCATTTGGGTCACGTGCATGCGCATGTAGTCGATCAAACGCTCCGAGATCAGCGGCGTCCACTCGTGGGGACTGTTGAATAGTTCGCCCATCGCCAGGGGCGTCGCGCACTGTTGGCGAATCCGCCGGAAATAGGCGATGTCTTCCGGCGACAACACGTCTTCGAGAAAGAACAGGCGGAATGGTTCCACCGCTTTCGCCAGTTGAACCGCTTGAATCGGCGAAACGCGCTCGTGGACATCGTGGAGCAATTCGACCTCGTCGCCAAGTTCCTTGCGGCAAGCTTCCAGCATTTTGATCGCCGCGCGCATGTAATACGCGGGTTCGAAAACCGGACTCGAATGTAGCACTTCGGGTTTGGCTTGAGCGTCGCCGCGCGCCGAGCCATATCCAGCCATGCCCGCCACGCCCACCTGCACGCGAACGTGACGGAAACCTTGCGCCATGATCTTCCGGGCGCTGTCGAGGACCTGTGGTATGTCCTGGCCCGAGGCGTGGGAATAGCAATCCACAGCTTCGCGGTGTTTTCCTCCGGCCAGTTGGTAAACGGGCATTCCGGCTTGACGGCCCTTGATGTCCCACAAGGCCTGATCGACGCCGCTGATAGCGTTGTTCAACACAGGACCGTTGCGCCAGTACGAACTGTTGTACATGGCCTGCCAAAGATCGTCGATGCGATCGGTCGTCTTGCCGATTAAAAACGGGCGGAGGTATTTTTCGACGGCGGCATTCACGAGTTCGGCGCGCTGCGTGAACGTGCCGCACCCGTAGCCGTAAAGCCCGTCCTGATCCGTAACGATCTTGACGACGGTCAAGCGCACTCCCGCCGGCGCGGTCGCAATCACGCGAACGTCTTTGATTTTGGGCGTCGGCAAAGTGCGACTGGCGCGCTCTGCTTTTTCCTGAGCGCGAAGCAACGGGGAAGGCAAAGCCGCTCCGGCCGCGGCGACCACCCAACTCTTCAGGAGTGACCTACGATTCATGACGCCTTGGGAAAGGCTATCACGAAAGGCAATCGGCTGTCGTGGCGCGACCGGAACGTCACTCGTACCTTAACGCAACCAGCGGATCCACCTTCGTTGCGCGTCGCGCCGGAATATAACAAGCCAACAATGCCGACCCGACCAGAAGCAAGGTCACACCGGCGAAGGTCAGCGGATCCGTGCCAGTCACGCCGAACAGCAGCGAGGCAATCGTGCGCGTCAAGGCCAATGAACCGGCGATCCCGATCGTCACGCCGATGAAGATCGTGCGCAGTCCTTGGCCCAGAATCAGTTTCAGAACGTCGCCCGTGGCCGCCCCCAGAGCCACGCGCACTCCAATTTCTCGCGTGCGCCGGCTGACCGAATAGGCCATCACGCCAAAGACGCCGATCGTTGCCAGTACGAGCGCAGTGATTCCGAATGATCCAATGAGAATCGCGTTGAATCTCCGCGATCCCAGCGAGGCGGAATACAATTCCGCAAAGGTGCGGAAGTTCGAAGGAATCTCCGGATCGAGATCCCGCAGGATTCCTCGCGCTGCCGCGGTTACCGACGCGGTGTCGGTGTCGCTGAGCATTGCTACGCTGATGTGCGGCAAGGGACGCTGAAACAAGTTCACGTAGACCGTGGGAGTCGGCGCCAAGTCCAGGCCGTACTCCCGCGTGTCGCCGACGATCCCGACAATGGTCAGCAGGCGAATGTCGCCATCCATATTTCCAAACTCGATGGTGCGGCCGAGCGGATCTTGATTGGGCCAGCGTTCGCGCGCCAGCGACTCGGTGATCACAGCGACGTGCGGAGAATTCGCGCCGTCGTGCTCGTTGAAGAAACGGCCGCGGATCAGCCGCATTCCAAGAACCCGGAAGTAATCTGGAGTGGCCGCGCAAAAGTCTGCGATGCCGAGGCGCTCTTTCTGCTGCCCCAACTTTCGTAAATCGTCCATCGACTTCGGCACTTCATTGGGCGCCATCATTATGAACGACCCATCGGGATGCCCACCATCGAGCGGCAATCCACTGGTCGCGCCCACGCTGCGCACGCCGGGAATTTGTTTCAACCGTTCGATCAGGTTGGAAAAGAAAACGGCCTGGCCCGCTCTGGCGGCCGGATCTCTGGTCCAGGGAAGCGCGATGTCCATGGCTACAATTTTGTCGACGCGAAATCCGGGATCGACTTCCAGCACTTTCATCAGACTGCGCCCGAACAATCCCGCGCCGACCACCAACACTAAGGTAATCGCGATCTGGGCTGTCACGATGATTCGGCCCACACGCTGACTTCCCAGCGAACCGGCTTGTCCACGCCCGCCCTCTCCCAAACCCTCGCGCAAGTCTCCAGAGGTCGCGCGGATCGCCGTGAACGCTCCCAAGCCGGCGGCCACCGCAGTGGAAAGAAGCAACGCGAACGCCAACACCGGAAGGTTCACCGAAACGCTCTCCATTCGCGGAAGATTGCCCGGCGCCATTGCGACGATTCCGCGCACGCCCCAGAACGCGCCGATCACGCCCAGCCCGCCTCCCAATAACGAAAGGAGAAACGCCTCGGTCAGGAATTGACGGATCAATCGCCCGCGTGCGGCGCCCAGCGCGCTACGAACGGCGAGTTCGCGTCCGCGCACCGAGGCTTGCGCTAAGAGCAAGTTCGCCACGTTCGCGCACGCCACCATCAGCAGAAATCCCACCGCACCCAGCAAAATCAGCAGCGGCGTGCGAACCTTACCGGTAAGCGAATCTTGCAGCGGAATTACCGTTCCGTCTTTGAGCAAATAATCGCCCTGCTCGTTCGAGGCATCGTGAATGCGCCGCGCGATCACACTGATGTCGCGATTCGCCTGCTCCACTGTCACGCCGTCGCGCAATCGTCCGGCAGCGCTGTAGTTATGCGATGTGCGGTGTAGGTTTTCGCCCGTCAGATCGGCCGGCAACCACAAGTCGACGTTCGCGGGAAAATGAAAAGCGGGTGGAAGTACGCCAATGACGGAGTAGACCGTTTGATCGATCCGCAAGTGCGATTGTGAGAGATCGCGCGGCGATCCCAGATACTCGGTCCAATATCCGTAGCTCACTAGAGCCGTGGGCCCGGCGCCTTTCTTCGCGTCGGCGGCGGTGAAGTCGCGTCCGATGGCCGGCTCGACGCCGAAGACCTTCAGGAAGTCGGGCGAAACGCTTGCCACGACCGAGCGGGTGGGCTGCGACGCACCGGAAACCGAGACGGTGTACGCGGAATACTTGGCGATACTCTCGAAGCTGCGGTTCTGGTCGCGAAAATCGTCGAAGTTTGGATCCGCCAGACGCGTCGTCCGCCCCTTCGAGGACACTTCGAAGATGGCCATGATCCGATTGGAATCGCGATAAGCCAGCGGCCGCAACAACACGCCGTACACGACGCTGAAAATCGCGGTGGTCACACCGATGCCCAAGGCCAACGTGAGGACGGCGATGGTGGAGAAACCGAAATTCTTCTGCAGTTGCCGAAGCGCGTAGCGGCCGTCGGATACAACCGAGGAAAGCCAATTCCAACTCCACATATCCCGTGTGACCTCCTGAATCAATCCCTCATTTCCCATTTCCCGCCGTGCGTTGGCCTCGGCCTCGGCGCGAGATTCGCCGCGTTCCAGGCGATCGCGAATGGCCATTTGCAAGTGGCTCTCGATTTCGGCTTTCAGTCGCTCGTTACGATTGGCCATGGCTCAAGATTCCTCCGATTGCCGCGACAATCTGCTCCCAACGTGACCGCTCCGAAAGGAGTTGCTTCTTGCCTGCGGCGGTCAGCCGATAAACTTTCACGCGCTGCTGATTCTCCGACGTCTTCCACTCCGCGGCGATCCACCGGGAGCGTTCCAGACGATGCAGCGCCGGGTAAAGCGAACCGGTGTCCGCGTGCAGGACGTCGCTCGATCCGGCGCGGATCGCCTGGCTAATCCCGTAACCATGGCGCGGCCCCCATTGCAACGTCTGCAGGATGATCAGATCGAGCGTGCCCTGCAACAGTTCGATGCGGTTCCGGTATCTCGGTTTTGTCGGCATGTAGACGTTCTACTCCCATGGATGTAGACGGTCTACTTCCTAGGTGGTTAGCAGGAAATTGGACCGTATAGGGAAAGATCGCTGGATGCGGCTCTCACGAGACCGAAGTCCACCGTCTACTCGTCGGGACGCTGCGCTTCCCAAAGGGCTTCTAGTTCGAGCAAGGCCTCACGATCTTTCACACGATCGGCGGCGCGCTTCGCGGCGATCAACTTGGGGAGCGAAAGGACCGCACAGGGAAAACCGAAGACCTCCGTCACGAGAGCGCCCGCCCGTGCTTCGTCGTAGCCGCCGACCCCCGCCACTTCTCCCAGGAGATCAAGCGGCCCAATGTCGGTATTGAGGATAAAGTTCAGACCCCGACGCAACGTTTCTGCGTCCCACAGGAAAGGGATACCCTCCGGCGCACCACGAAGTTTCGGATGTAAGGGAGCAAGCGTACGACTGAGGCGTTTCAAATTCTCCGCGTCGCGCGCGTAGCAAATGTCCAGGTCGAAGGTTGGCCGAGCCGCTCCATGTGCCGTGGCCGCGCCGCCTCCAACAATTACAAATTGAACGCCACCGTCGGTAAGAACGCGAAGAAGCTGGCCAAGGATTCTCATTTCATAGGCCGCGCAGAGCCCCGGAGCTCGGCGAAATCTTCCATCACGGAATCCAAGTACTGCAGCCGCTCGGCAGGTGTCCGCTGCAACTGGCTGATCAGCAGCGTGAGATCCACGCCGTACTCGCGCGCTTCCCAAATCTTGCCGCCCGGTTTGGGATTCCTTAGGCGTTCGATGGCGACCTCAGTCGATACCATGCCTTGAGTGTAACGCAAAAAGGCCGCCCGATCTTCGAGCGGCATTTTTCGTGAATCGCGAGCAACCAAATTAGCGCTTGGAGGTCGCTGACTGGCGCGGCGGCCTGATTCGGCTGAAAATGATTTGGATCGCCGTGCCGCCTCAGGGTGTCTAATAAGTGTGAATAGGTATTGGACAGGAGGCAACGTCATGAAGGACGATCAAAAGCTTCCACAAATCAACATGTCGAAGTTACCGGTTGCGGGCGGCGTGGCCGGCGCGATCTTCGCCCTGGCCACCATGTCGATCTTTTTCACCGGCGTTCCGCTGGTGCGCGTCTTTTTTCCAGTGGCCATCGCTGTCGGCGCAGGACTGGCGCTCGCGTTTCATTTCTTCCACCACGAGAAGGCGAGCACGTCCCGCATTCTGTCCTAAGGGCGCGCGATCCTGGCCGCGCCAGACGCTCAGTCGGATTGTGATAGAGTGGTTTCAATAGAAACGAGGTCATCGATGAGAACCCATCTGTTACTTGCTGCGATTGCTGCCGCGATTCTGGCCTTGAGCGGAAGCACGGCTTTAGCACAAGATCGAGACCGGCAGGGTCATACCCAGTTTGACGACCATGACCAAAAGGCTGCGCACGACTGGTACGACAAGAATAAACAGCATCCTCCGGCAGGATTTAGAGACCAAGACCGCCTGTCTCCCGAGGAGGAATCACGTCTTCACGAAGGCACGGTGCTGGACAAGGACATGCGAAGGAAGGTCCACTCTGCACCTCGCGATCTGGCGCGCCAGTTGCCTCCCCCGCCCAGCAACCACCGCTACGTTGCGATCGGCGGCCATGTCGGCCTGATTGATAACAAATTCCAAGTCAAGGCTGTCATCCACCTGCACGAGTAAGGCCTGGAGAGCAAAGCGCCTTCAAGTAGCCGCTGGCGCAGCCCGCGACCGAAATATCTGCCGTTCCAGAGGCGTTCGGAGTTGCCCGCTTCGCCCAGCGTCAACCTCAAAACCTGTGATCCACTTGGCCGCGCGGCCGCGCCGTGGCCTCGCGGAATCCTAAAGAACCGCAAAACAAAAAGGCCGCCCGATCTCTTGGGCGGCCTTTTCGTGAATCGCGAACAACCAAATTAATCGTACATTTCCGGACCACCGCCGCCAGGACCCGCAGGCGCTCCGGCTTTCTTCTCCGGCTTGTCGGCGATCATCGCTTCAGTCGTCAGCATCAATCCAGCGATCGAGCTGGAGTTTTGCGCGGCCAAACGCACCACCTTCGTCGGGTCGAGGACTCCGGCCTTCACCATGTCCTCGTACTCGCCGGTTTGCGCGTTGTAGCCGTAGTTGACGCTCTTGTTGGCCTTGATGTGCTCGGCCACCACCGCGCCTTCCACGCCCGCGTTCTTGGAGATCTGGCGAATCGGCTCTTCGAGCGCGCGGCGCACAATGTTGCCGCCGATCTTTTCATCGTCTTCGAGCGAGTTCACCACTTTCTCGACCGCCGGCAAGGAACGCAGCAATGCGACGCCGCCGCCCGGAACGATTCCCTCTTCCACCGCGGCGCGCGTCGCGTGCATGGCGTCCTCGACACGAGCTTTCTTTTCCTTCATCTCGGTCTCGGTCGCCGCACCCACTTTGATCACGGCCACGCCGCCGACCAACTTCGCGAGACGCTCTTGCAGTTTCTCGCGATCGTAGTCCGACGTTGTTTCCTCGATCTGCGCGCGAATCTGCCGCACGCGGCCTTCGATCGCCTTGGACTGCCCGTTGCCTTCGACAATGGTCGTGTTGTCCTTGTCGATCGTGACGCGCTTGGCGCGGCCCAAGTCTTCGAGCTTGATGTTCTCGAGCTTGATGCCGGCTTCTTCCGCGATGTTTTGACCACCCGTCAGGATCGCGATGTCCTCGAGCATCGCCTTGCGGCGATCGCCGAAGCCGGGAGCCTTCACCGCCGCGCCGGAGAGCGTGCCGCGCAGCTTGTTAACCACCATCGTCGCCAAGGCTTCGCCTTCCACTTCCTCGGCGATGATCAACAACGGCTTGCCCGCGCGCGCGATCTGTTCGAGCAGCGGCAGCAAGTCTTTCATCACGGAAATTTTCTTCTCGTGAATCAAGATGTAGGGATTGTCGAGCACCACTTCCATGCGCTCGGGATCGGTCACGAAATACGGAGACAAGTAGCCGCGGTCGAACTGCATGCCTTCCACGACTTCCAGCGCCGTTTCCATCGTGCGCGACTCTTCCACCGTAATCACGCCGTCCTTGCCGACCTTCTTCATCGCCTCGGCGATGATTCCGCCGATGGTGGCGTCGCTGTTGGCCGAGATCGTCGCGACTTGCGCGATCATGTCGCCCGACACCGGTTTCGAAAGCTTCTTCAGCTCTTCCACCGCCGCCGCGACCGCTTTGTCGATGCCGCGCTTCAACGCCATGGGATTTGCGCCCGCCGCTACCGCCTTCACGCCTTCGCGGTAGATCGCTTGCGCCAGCACGGTGGCGGTGGTGGTGCCGTCGCCCGCGGTGTCGCTGGTTTTCGACGCCACTTCACGCACCATCTGCGCGCCCATGTTCTCGAGCTTGTCTTCTAATTCGATTTCCTTGGCCACCGTCACGCCGTCTTTGGTGATCGTCGGTCCGCCGAATTTCTTTTCCAGCACAACGTTGCGTCCGCGCGGTCCCAACGTGACCTTGACGGCGTCGGCCAATTGATTCACCCCGCGCAGAATCGACTGCCGGGAGTCCTCGCCGTAAACCACTTGCTTGCCCATAACTGAATTGCTCCTTTGGTTTGTTGCGCCGAATCCAGCACTGGAGTGCGTTTGATCCGGCCGTGAGAAAAACGTTTAGGCGGCTTTGCTGCTCTTCTTGCCGCTGGCTTCCTCGATGATGCCGAGGATTTCGTCCTCGCGCATGATCAGGAATTCCGCGCCGTCGATCTTGACTTCGGAACCGGAATACTTCGCGAACAGGATGTGGTCGCCGGCTTTCACGTCCAGAGGCACGAGCTGACCGCTCTCCAGACGCTTGCCTTTGCCCGCCGCCACAACCACTCCGCTTTGCGGTTTTTCCTTGGCCGTGTCGGGGATGATGATTCCACCCTTCACTTGCTCCTTTTCCTCGGTCCTCTTGACCAGAATGCGGTCATAAAGGGGTCGAAGTTCCATTTGATAACCCTCCGTATGCTGAAATATGCTAATTGAGCACTCAACCTTGCTCAGTTACCTATTATCATGTCACCGTTCGCACAATGTCAAGCGGAAATTTTGCGAAAATGCCCAAGCCTGTTTGCGTTTTGTCGATCGCCGCTGTTATCATACGGAACGCAAACCGCCGCCACCCGGCTCAAAACGTCGACCTATCTATGAGCTTCGCCCTCAACCAAATCAGAAAATACCAGCCGCACTTAGGACTCTACGAATCGTGCCGATGGACGGCGTCACGGATTTGGAATCTGCGTTTCGGGCAGGACGGAGCCAGCAGCCGCGTGCGACCACCGGCAGCGCCGCATCGCGTGGAGTGCCGTCGTGACAGCACCGACGAGGTCTGTTTCCACCACCTTTTCATTCGCCGGGAACTTGAAGGTGCGCGAGCGTTCGCCCCTCCGGATTTGATCATGGACCTTGGGGCCAACGTTGGGTTTGCGTCCATCTATTTGATGAACCTGTTCCCTGCGGCGACATTGATCGCGATCGAGCCCGACCCAGCCAATTTTGAGGTGTGTCGGCGCAATCTGGCGCCATACGGAAGCCGCGTTCGGTTGGTGAAGGGCGGCATTTGGCACAGCCGAGTACCTCTAGTCCTTTCGCGCGGCACTTATCGGGATGGCGGCGACTGGAGCGTGGAAGTGCGGGAAGCGCAGCCCGGCGAGACGGGCGACGTAGAGGGCTGGGATATTCCGAGCCTCTTGGCGCTTACCGGCCACACGCGAATCGGCCTGCTCAAGGTTGATATCGAAGGTAGCGAGCGGGCGCTGTTTTCCACGAACTCAAAAGCGTGGCTGGCGCGCGTCGACAACATCGTGGTGGAGATCCACGACGAGCACTGCCATTCGGCCGTCTTCGACGCGATGCAGCCGTACAACTACGATCTCAGCGTCTCCGGCGAATATCAGGTTTTTCGCGGGATCACTCCGAAGTAGGGCGAATCCACTTATCCTTTTCTGATTCAGCCGTTTATGTCGAGCCAGGGGACCGAAGGCCCCGCCGACAAGATGGCAGCTCACCGGTTCAAGTAACGTAGGAAAGCTAACACAGAGTTAGGAGTACCGTTTCGGTAGTGCTATAATCGGTCGGCTTATTTTTGGCATCATGCCTGTGTCGTCCGCACCTTCGCCGCACGTTATTCCTGTTGAGCAAGTCGCCAAACTCTCTCGTTGGGGACGAGTCGCATTGGTCGCGCGCGCTTCGATGCGCACCGTGCCATGGTTTGTTCCCGGACCGATGCGGGCGCGCCAGCTCGCACTCGCCGATCTTTTGGCGATTGACGTTTGCAGCACATTAGGAATGCTGGCGGCCACCGGTGGGCGTCAACTCGCGACGGCCGTGGCGGAAGCCGCCGCGAATGCCGCGATGGCCGCGCTGGCAGCGCCCGGTCGCGTGCCGTTGCTCCCCACCGATCAAGCGGCGATGCTCGCGGGACTCACCGTGGAATGGGCCGGCGCGTCGGTGCCTCCCGACGCCCTCGACACGGGATCGGTGGACAACGCCCGCGGCGCGTTCCACGATTTGCAAGCGCTTCTCGCGATGGGCATGCAGGAGCGGGGCTACGAGTACGCCGTGCCGGCCAATTTCTTTTCGCTCCCTCTGTGGCCGGCGCCTTTGCCCGATCTCCGGGCCCAGATCGCGCAGTGGGAACAAGTTCTCGCGCCGTTTAGTTTGCTGGAATCCTCGCAGCGCTTCCAGGCGTGCTGCGCCGGACACGGCGTCGATTGGACCGAAGCGCAGCGCCGCGCCGAAGCCTGGATGCGCATGACAGTGCCAACCGATGCCCTGCCGGTGGCGCCGCCTGGACCGCATCAAGCAACTCCGCGTCCCGCCGTTTCGGCCCAGCTTCCCGCGCCGCATCCTACATTCGCGAGTGGAATACAGGCGCCGGCTCCTGCTCCCGCGCCCGCGACATCCGCTCCGGCGTCGTCCGCACCGTCCTGGCAATCGCCGATACCTGGAACGTTGGCGCGCCCTTCGGATACCGAACTCGAAGGACCCCCGACGCCGCTTCTGCGCGTGCCTCCGCCGGCGCGCAACGCCATCGGCTACGACGACCTGGAACCCTACGCCGACGCCCTGGCATCGTTCATCGACTCGATGGAACCGCGCGCGCCATTCACGCTGACGATCCAAGGCGCGGCGGGATCGGGCCGCTCGGTGATCGGCGGAATGTTGCGGAGGCGTTTGGAAGGCAAGCCGGCGTGCCGTTCCACCGAGCCGCACATCACGTTGTGGTTCGACGCAAGCTTGCCGCGTTCATCGCCCACGCTCACAACGTCGTTGATGCGGGCGCTGGCGTTGGCGCTCGATCGCGAACGCCCTTCGGTACAGCGTCATCTTCATCGTCTGCCGCTGGGTTTGCAAACGCCGGTCGCGTATTGGAAGAGCATGGTGAAGATCACGCTGTCGTTGCTGACGATTCTGCTGGTCGCGGGTGGATTCGCGTTGATGACCCCGGGCCTGCCGCCCGATCTGGTCTCGATGCGCAAGGACATGTTGCAGATTCTCGACCAGTCCATGTTGGGCAACGGCTTGGTGTGGGTGGGCGCGTTCGGCGTGGCGGCGGCGTTGGCGACGGCTCTGGAACTGTTTGGATTCCTGTTTCCGCACGGGCGAAAACTGGCGCGTTATGTGCGCGACAAACACTCGGCGGAGGAACCCAAAGCGCGCGCGGAATTGGGCGCGCTATTGCGCGCCGGCGTTCCGGCCGGATGCCGCATGGTGGTTTTCATCGAGAATCTGGAAAAGGCCGGCGTGCTTCGCTCGGCGGAGCTCTTGGATTCGCTGAAGACCACGTTGAAGTTTCCGGAAGTGGTTTTCGTGTTGCTGACCGATGCGCAGGCGCTGCGCAAACAATCCGAGGAAGATTCCCAGGCCGTGCGCGGCGGACGCTCCGCGCGACTGGCCGGCGTCGCGAATCTGCAAGTGGATTTGCCCGGGCGGGCGGTGGCGCGTCCCGACACCGCATCCTCGCGCTCGAAAGGCAGCAAGGTGGGACACGCCCGCGGCTTCGCGGCGTTTTGGGGACCGTGGTCGCGTGACTGGCGCGGCGATCGCCGCATCGAAGAAGTGATGCAGCGAACGATGTTCGTGGATCCGCCCTATCTCGCGCCACTGGTGATGCTCGGTTGGCTCTTGTTCTGCCTGCCGATTACCGCGTTCATCGCCGTGCAAGAGTGGATCTATCCGGCGCGCAACGTGCGCATCTTCAGCCGGTCGCGAGCGGGATTATTGGGCCTTGTTCTCACCTTGGCGGTTCTCGGTCACGGCGTGCTGGCGTTCCAAACGATCGACGGCCTCTTGACCAATCTGCACTACGTGATTCTGTGGCCCGACACGCACCCGTTTTCACTGTGGGTCTTTCTGCCGTTGGAAATTGTGACCATCGGCGTGATCCTATTGTGCGGCGCGCTGTTGGCGCGTGCGAGCGCCCATCGTGAAACGTCGCTCGTGAAACAAGCGCGCGAAGCGCTGCGAACCAGGCTCAAGGAGATTCGCGCGACGACCAACGATCCGGTGCAAGCGGCGGCGGCACTGAAGGGATCGACGCGGCTCGGCGATCACGAAGACGTCTTGGTGCGCGAGACGGTGGTGCAGGAGTATCTCACCGCCGAGCCCGATCCGCTGGCGCGCCTCACCGCGATGACGCGGCTTACGCTTTAGCAAACGGCCAACCGTCGCGCGACCGTTGATGGATCAGAAACGCGGCAACGCCGGTCAACAAGAATCCTCCGCCCAGCAGAATGAATTGTCGCGCCGTGAAAAAGATAAACAGCCATCCGGCGAGCGCAATGATCCCGGGAATCGGATAAAGCCACATCCGAAACGGCATCGGTAAATCGGGGCGATTCCTTCGCAGCAAGTACAATCCAACGTTTTGCCCCATGAACTGCACGGTCGAGCGAATCACCACGAGCGAGGTGATCACTGTATCGAGCGAAAGCAGCGTGAACGCCGCCGCCACCGCGCCCAGCGCCAGCAACGACACATAGGGGAATTTGTCGGCCGGATGCACGCGCGCGAAGAATGAAAAATACTCGCCGTCGCGCGCCGCCGCATAGAGCACGCGCGAATTCGCCAGCATCAGCGCGAACAGCGACGCGATGGCCGCCCACAGGATCAGCATCACCAGCACCGTGGCCGCCGTTTTTCCGAAGGCCCGCTCGGCAATGGTCGCGGCGAGGTAGCGCGTGTCGGCGCCCTGACCCGGAATGATCTGACGCCACGGCATGCTGCCGAGAATCGCGGAATTCAAAGCGAGATAAAGCACCGTGACGATCCCCACCGCCGCGAGGATCGCGCGCGGGATCGTCTTGGTGGGATCTTTCACTTCGTCGCCGATGAAGCAAACGTTGTAATAGCCAAGAAACGTATAAATGCCCCTACGAGTCGCGTCGCCGAGTCCCAACCAAAATTTCGTGGTCATGGAAAATGCGTCGGCCGGGAGATCGGTGAGCAGCGACCAGTGGAAATTCGCGAATCCCGCGGCAATGGTCATCAACAACGCGAGCACCGCGCCCGCCGCGAAGACGGTGGCGAGTTTTCCGATCACCGTGATGCGGCGGTAAAGCAGAAAAACTACAAACACCGCGACCAGCATCGGCGCGATTTTTGCCCACACGCCGTGCATCGGCACTAGATACGCCATGTAATTTGCGAATCCAATGCATCCGCCGGCGAAACTGAGTGGTCCTTGAAAGCTGACTTGCCAGATGAACAAAAACGACATCAGCAATCCCCAGCGATCGCCGTAGCAGACGCGCAGAAAGCGATACGTGCCGCCGGATTCCGGCAATCGGCTGGCAAGTTCCGCCCACACCTGGCCGTCGCACACCGCGACGATCGCGCCGACGATGTAGCAAAGCATCGCCTGCGGTCCGCCCATCGACGCGACGATCAGCGGCAAGGTGATGAACGGCCCGATGCCGATCATGTTGTTGACGTTGAGCGCGGTGGCTTGAAGAAGTCCAATGCCGCGAATCAGCGGCGTGCCTGCGGGGGAATTTGGGGAGGAGGCCACGGCACATTTTAACCTGAGTGCTGCGGTTAATTCTCCGTCGGCCTCTCGATGTGATCGATGATCAGAATCTGGATCGGACCTTTCGTCGATTCCAGTTTCAATCCCAGTTGCTCGCGCAGAGCCTGTTGCAGCGTTGGTCCCTGCAAGTCGGGCGAGGCGTTTCCATCCACGAGGAGAGGCGCGTATTGCTCGGGGACCCACTCCAGTATGAAATCAATCTTTTCGTTGATGCCGGTTTGATCGAGCACCGGTCGGCCCGCCCCGCCGGAAATGGACTCGGCAAACAGAGCCATGGTGGTATTTCTCGAGCCGTCTTTGAAGCCCACACCGTTGGGTCTCCTTTCTCGGGCGTAGACGTCGCACACCGCTGGGAACACATCGCTCACAACACGCGGGGAGCCGTCCGCGGGCGGCGGCTCCGGCGCGTGACCCTCGCACGGCGGTCCGTCGGAATGCAGATGAAGGTTCGGACCCAATCTGCCGGGCTTGATCAGAGTGAGAGCAAATACAGGAACTTCCGGAGTCTCGAAATGCACCGCCAATTTGAAGCGATCAGCGAGGAGCGACTGCATCATCAGCCGCATCTGATCCTTCGTCGGATTTCCTTCCGCCTTTGCCTCGATAGTGAAGCGATCGTCGGACACCCACTTCGGCAAATGCGCCAGCATGGCGTGGGTCTGGTCCGGCGTGAAGCGGTGTTTGTACGCGAATTGCAGGTAAACCCAAAGCGGAAAATTCGATTTGAAGCGACCTGCCGTGGGCCGGTACGAATCGCCGTTGTCGAGAGGGAAAAGCGAGTTCAATGGCGCGTCCGGCGGACTCAGTTTTACAGATGCGACATCGAAGGCCATCTTGCCGCCGGCCGCGATTTGCCAGGCGGGCGGGTCGGGCGATGGTTTCGCTTGGACGAAACCCAGCAGCGCCGCTAACGAAACCTTCAATGCGAGATTCATTATCGGCGCTCCGGGGGGCGTTTACCGATTCGGATCCTTGATCAGCTTGTAGTCGCCGTTGCTTTCCGTATCGTCGAATTCCAGGATGACGTCAGTGCCGACACCTTCGATCCAGCGATAACGCCACATTTCGAACGGACACTTGAAGACAGTTCCGCCGCCTTCTTCCGCGGGCCGGTTGTAGTTTCCAGCAGTAGGATGCGAGTCAATCTCGTCGGGCGGACCATAAATGATGTAGATGCGGCCGCGATCCGTTTTCCATCCGGGGATGCCCGAGCCCGTGCTGAAGCGCGAGTCGACATAGGCAAGGCGGCGGTAGTGTTCCTGTTTATACTCATTTTCCGGCGTGCCGGGCGTGGGATCGCGCCTGAGCCAGAAGTCCTCGATGAAGCGATCGCGGTCTGCGTCGGTCGTCAAGGCGAGAAAGTCGGCGCGCTCCTGCTTGGAAATGATGTACACGACTTCTTCGTTGAGCCACTTCTGGTAAACCTTCGGAAAGTTCGCGGTAGAATCCTGCGGCGTCCTCGCCGCGGGCGAGGCAGGAGATTTTGCCGGAGCAAGCGCGACAGCAGGAGCCGGCGCCGCGACCGCCGGCGCCGCATGCGCTGCCGACATCGCTTGGATCGAGCCGGCCACGGCGATCAGCAGCAATCCTACGGCGATCGCCGGCGCTGCCGTGCGATTCGCGCGGGCGGGCGTGTCGAGAAGACGGTGAATGCGATTCATAAGACTTCCTCCAGTCGCAGCGAGGACAGCCTCGCCGCGGATCGGCCTGTTCTCTTCGAGCGTCGCTAACGCCGCCGCATAGGCGCGGGCGTCAGGACAGTGCGCAAGGACCATATCGTCGCAGCAATTCTCGCGCTCGGTGCGGACCACGCGCGAGACCCACCACACGGCCGGGTGGTAAAACAGCAATCCCTCCACAAATCCTTGCAGCAGATTCACGGCGTAATCGTAACGGCGAATGTGCGCCAGCTCGTGGACCAGAATCGCTTCCACCTGACCTTCCGAGAGTCCCGCCAGCAATCCGAGGGGGGCCAAAATGACCGGGCGAAACCAGCCGATCACCACCGGGACATCGGCGAGGCACGATTCCAACAACACCACGGGCCGCGACAATTTCAAACGCGCCGCTAGTTCGTCCAGGCGGGTCTGCCACATTTCGGGCGCGGCGCAAACACCGCGGCGGCGTAAGCGTAACGCACCCGCCCAAGCGATGAGGATTCGCGCGTAGCAAACCATGACGCCGGCCATCCACAAAGGAACGATCCATTCCACGCCGCTGGTCCGGCTGGGCAGGGAGGTCTCGCCTTCGAGCGCCGGACTCACGTGCACACGCGGCGGCGCAACAGCGCGCGCCACGGCGACACGGCCGGGCACGCACAACTCAAGCGTCACGCCAAAGGCCGCGACCATCGCCAGCAGCGCGGCCACGGCCAGCGCGTAGCGCACGCGCGAAGAGCGCACGCCGCCATAGAGGATCGCGGCGAGCAAGGCGGCAATCGCCGCGCCTTCCCAAACAAAGTGGGCCAGCGCCCGTGCCAACGCCGGCGCTAGGGGCGCCCAAGTATCGAGTACGGTGGTCATCGGATTCCCTTTTCGTAGTCGTCCAGAAACTTGCGCAGCTCCACCAGTTCCTTCGCGGACGCTTTGCGCGCGGAGAGCGCGCCGACCAGCAGACTCTTCGCGGACCCCGCGAAGCCGCGCTCCAGCAAATCGCCGGCCAGTTGCCGCTGTGTCCACTCGCGCGGGCGGCTGGCCTCATAGACGTGAGCGCGATTCTTCTCGTCGCGCCGAACCAGTCCCTTGTCGGCCATGATCTGCATGAACTTCAGAACCGTGGTGTATTGCGTTTCTTTTCGGCGCGAAACGATCTCGTGCACTTCCCGAACCGTGGACGGCCCGCGGCTCCACAGCACGGTGAGAATCTCCAGTTCGGCGTCGGTCGGACGAGGCGGCGTCTTAGCGGTCATCTACGAAGATCATACTACGAACGTTTTCGTTGTCAAGAAAAAAGGATGAACGGGCGAACGGCCCGATACAATGACCGAATGACGATTCGAGTTGCCATCATCGGCTACGGTACGGTGGGACAAGGCACGGCGCGCATTCTTACCGCGCATCGCCAGGAAATTCGGCGTAAAACGGGCGTCGATATCGAGATCGCGTCGGTGTGTGCGCGCACGGTTCACAGCAAAGACACTTCATTTCTTCCTCGCGAAGTCGCCCGGCTCACCGACTGGCAGGAAGCGCTCACCGATCCCAGCGTGCAAGTCGTCGCCGAATTAATCGGGGGAACGTCGGTCGCTTACAACGTGGTGATGAAAGCACTGGCTTCCGGACGCGCGGTGGTAACCGCGAACAAGAATCTGCTCGCGGAACGCGGCACGGAGTTGGAAGCATGCGCGGCGCGCCATAGTCCCGGCCTGCATTGCGAGGCGTCGGTGGCGGGCGGCATCCCAGTGCTGGCGGCGATTCGTGAAGGACTGGCGGGCGACAACATCGAATCGCTTTACGGCATTTTGAACGGCACGTGTAATTTCATCCTCACGACGATGGAGTCGACGGGGCGCGAAATGGCCGACGTGCTCGCCGAAGCGCAGCGTCTCGGTTACGCCGAAGCCGATCCCACCGCCGACGTGGAAGGCTATGACGCGCGATTCAAGCTGGCGATTCTGGCGCGCCTCGCCTTCGGTGGAGAGATTCCGCTGGCGACGATTCCCTGCCAAGGAATCACGCGCGTGTCACGCGTCGATTTCGAGTATGCGCACGCGCTCCACTCGACGATTCGCCTGCTGGGCGCGGCGCGGCGCGATGCCGAAGGCGCGGTGTCGTTGTTCGTGCGGCCCATGCTGATCTCGCGGTCGCACATGCTCGCGAAAGTGGAAGGATCGTACAACGCGGTTTGGGTGAAGGGTGAGCGCGGGGGCGACACGATGTATTACGGCCGGGGCGCCGGCGCCGATCCCACCGGCGTGTCGGTGGTGGCCGATATTATCCGCGCGGCGCGCGACGCGCGCACCGGCGCGAAGTCGCGTGTGCCGACGCTGGGTTTCGCCGACACAGCGGCAGCGTCACGCATTTCCCTTGAGGGTCCACCGGCCCGGCACTATTTGCGATTTGTGATCGACGATCGCCCGGGAATCATCGCCGCGCTGAGCGGTGTGCTGGCGCGCCACAACATCGGGATCGACGCGGTGATCCAAGTGCCGCATCCCGACAAACACAACATGCCGTTTGTGATCACGCTGGAACCCGCGCCCAGCGCGCTGGTGGCGCAAGCCGTCAAAGAAATGCAGACCTTTGATTTCCAGCGTGAGCCGCCGCTGCAACTGGCGATTGCGGACTGAACCGCTCGGCTGATTGATTCGAGCTTACCCGAGCGGCTCTTCCCAATTCTCCAAGCGATTCTTGACGAAGGCCATGAACTCGTCGGCCACCGCGCCGTCGATCAAGCGATGGTCGAAGCTCAGGGTCAGATAGACGATCGTACGGATCGCGATCGCGTCCGCTCCGTCTTGCGAAACCACGAGCGGCGCTTTGTGAATCTTGCCCACGCCCATGATCGCCACTTGCGGCTGATTGATGATCGGTGTAGCGAATAAGCCGCCGATGTTGCCGGGATTCGTCACGGTAAACGTACCGTTCTGCAATTCGTCAGGCGAGAGCTTCTTATTGCGCGCGCGCTCGGCGAGATCCGTGATGGATCGCACGAGGCCCAGGAAGTTTTTCTCCTCGCAGTGCATCACCACCGGCACGATCAATCCCCAATCGAGCGACACCGCGATCCCGATATTGAGGTCGCGCTTGTAAACGACGTTGGTTCCGTCGATCGACGCGTTGATCACCGGATACGCGCGCAGCGCTTCCACGGCGGCGCGGACCAGGAACGGCGTGTAAGTGAGTTTCAGTCCGTACTGGCGCTGGAATTCGTCCTTTTGCTTCTCACGAAGCCGCGCGACTCTGGTCATGTCCACTTGGAAGACGGTGGTCACGTGCGCGGACGTGTGTTTGCTCTCCACCATGCGCTTCGAGATGGTCGCGCGCATGCCCGTCATCGGTTCGACGCGTGTGGCGCCCGAGAAAACCATCGGTGGTGCAGCAGGCGCCGGTGACGGCGCGGAAGCAGAAGCCGGTTTCGCAGCAGGAGCCGTCGCGGCAGGCGGCGCGGCGAAGGTCGGTTCCGCGGGAACCGGTTTCGGTGCGGGCGGCGCGGGCGCAGCGGGTGCTGCCGCACGAGCGGGCTTCGCGCCTTTTCCACCGCTGGCGATGAAATCGAGAAGATCTTGTTTGCTGATTCGACCACCGGCGCCGGTGCCCGGCACCAGCGCGAGATCGATATTTTTTTCCTTCGCCATCTTGCGCACGAGCGGCGAGGAACGCAGTTCACCATCTCCTTCGGCGACCGCTTCAGGCTGCGGCTCGGGCTCGGCGGCAGCGGGCGCGGCTTTCGGAGTCTCCTTCGCGGCGGGAGCGGCCGGCGCTGCGGGAGCGGTCGCCGGGACCGCGGGAGCAGCCGCGGCGGGAACCGATCCATCGCCGTCGAGCACGGCGACAACTGTGTTGATCTGTACGGTTTGGCCTTCGGTCACGAGCACGTTGGTGAGCTTACCGGCGGCCGGTGACGGAATTTCGGCATCTACTTTGTCTGTGGAAATTTCAAAGAGCGGCTCGTCGCGCTGGACTTGGTCGCCCGGCTTCTTCAACCACTTGGTAACCGTTCCCTCAAAAATGCTCTCCCCCATCTGGGGCATGATGACGTTAGTCGGCATTTTCTTATTATCGCTTGGAACGCGGCGCGTTCACTCAGAAAGTTAGGCGTGTTACTGCGCTTTCGCGGCGATGCGGTACAACACGCGCGCCTTCATCAGTTCATCACGCGCTCTTCGCACTCCGGACAAAACAGCGTTTGGTCCGGACGGCGAATGCACAGCATGCGAATGCCGCTGTCGGCGGTTAACGGCTCGGAAAGCTCCTCATCGAGCCATCCCCATAAAAAACGCCGCTGGCAGTTCGGACACTCGGTGGGAAGTTTTTGAGCAATCCAACAACTCAATGGACTTTCAGAATGAGGAACGTTTCGATCTTCACTGCGCATTGCCAATCACCCGCTTCGCCTCTCTTCAGCGTTCCGAGCCCCGGGAAGAGACCGTGCAACGGTCTTATCTCCACTGTGAGAGAAACACGCGTGCGAGTCAAGTAGTTGCGCGGATTTTTCCTGGCTATACGTACTGGGTCTGAAGTTCTCCTGCAACGATTTAATGACGGCGCGTTTCACATCCTGAAAAACGACGGCGCGCCCCAATTCCCTTTCCATCGACGTCACGCCGCGGTCGCGAATGCCGCATGGCACGATGCAATCGAACCACGCCAGGTCCGGGGTCACGTTCAGTGCGAAGCCGTGACTCGTCACCCAACGGCTGAGATGCACGCCCATCGCGGCGATTTTGTTGTTGCCCACCCACACGCCTGTAAGGCAGCGGATGCGCTCACCGGCAATGCCGAACGGCGCGAGCGCCTCGATCAGCGATTGCTCGAGCGTGCGCATGTACCACGCGATGTCGCGGCATCCGCGCGCGGCGAGATCGAGGATCGGGTACCCAACGAGTTGTCCGGGACCGTGATACGTGACGTCGCCGCCGCGATTGCTGTGATAAATCTCGCAGCCCGCGGGAACCCGCAGGATGTTTTGTTCCGTCGCGTTGCGGCCGAGCGTGAAGACGTGGGGATGTTCGACAATCAGCAGAGTATCGGGAATCGCGCCGGATTTTCGCTCGACGACAAGCTGTTCCTGCAACACGCTCGCTTCGGCGTAAGGGATCACGCCGAGGTCGCGCACCACCAGCGATTCGACGCCGGGCTCAGATGTTGAGCGTGAGTCCATAAACCGCGTTGGCGGCGTCGTAGGTTGCTTCGGCGAGCGTGGGATGCGCGTGGATCGCGTGCATGAATTCTTCGGCCGTCGCTTCCAGTTCCATGCCCATGACCGCTTCGGCGATCAACTCGGTGGCCATCGGACCGATGATGTGTACGCCGAGCACTTCACCGTACTTCCCGTCGGTCACCATTTTCACAAAACCTTCGTGCGCGCCCAGAATCGTGGCGCGGCTGTTGGCGGTGAATGGAAACTTCCCGACCTTCACGTCGTGGCCTTTCTCCTTGGCTTTGGCTTCGGTCAATCCCACGCTGCCGATTTCCGGATGCGTGTACGTGCATCCCGGCACGCGATCGTAGCGGATGGGCCGCGCGTTTTTCTGCGCGATGTGATGCACTGCCACGACGCCTTCCGCCGACGCCATGTGCGCGAGCTGCGGACTCCCGGCCACAACGTCGCCGATGGCGTACAATCCCGGCTCGGCGGTTTGCATGAACGCGTCGGTGTGGACGAATCCGCGCTCCACTTTCGCTTTGGTCTTGTCGAGGCCGACGTCTTCGGTGTTCGGTTTGCGTCCCACACCCACGAGCATCGTTTCAGCTTCGATCTTTTGCGTTTTGCCGTCGACGGTGAACTCGACCGTCACGCCCTTATCGCCGACGGCCGTCTTCTCGACTTTCGCGCCGGTGTGCACGGTGATGCCTTGCTTGCGGAAATTGCGTGCGAGCTCCGCGGAAATCTCCTCGTCTTCGATGGGAACGATGCGCGGCAACATCTCGATCACCGTGACGTCCGTGCCAAACGTCCGGAAAATGCACGCGAACTCCACGCCCACCGCGCCCGCGCCGATCACGATCAACGATTTCGGGATTTGCGGCAGCGACAGAATCTCGCGATTCGTGACCACGCGCTTGCCGTCGGGCTGCAAGCCCGGGAGCATGCGCGCTTCCGATCCAGTGGCCAGAATAATCGCGCGCGCGGTGATCTCGCGCGTGCCTTCTTTGGCGGTGACCACAACTTTTCCGCCGCCTGCGAGGCGTCCATAGCCGCGGATCGACTCGACCTTGTGTTTCTTCATCAGAAACTCGAGACCCTTGGCGTGCTTGGTGATGATCTTGTCCTTGCGCGATTGCGCCGCGGACCAATCGAGCTTCGGCTCGCCGCAGGTGATGCCGAATTCCTTCGAGTTCTGGATCAGCGACCAAACTTCGGCGTTCTGCAAGAGCGCCTTGGTCGGAATGCAGCCGACATGCAGACACGTGCCGCCGAGTTTTTCGTCTTTCTCGACGACGGCAACTTTGAGTCCCAATTCAGCGGCGCGAAACGCGGCGACATATCCGCCGGGGCCGCTGCCCACGATGATTACGTCAAAAGAAGTTGTTGGCATGGAAGAGGTTATTTTACCACGCGAAGCTTGGCATCGAACGACCGCAAGGTCTCGCGGCATTCTTGCTCGTAGGCCAGGCGATCTAGCGGTTTCTGCCAGCGCACCACGACCTCGAGCGGCGAATCCTTTTCCGCACCCCACGCCGCTACGGCGTCCGCGCCCGCGCCGAATCCCAACGCGCCAATGCGCGACGCGTCGGCGTTGCCGAGCATCGCCGCGAAGCGATGCAGGAACAGCATGTCGCGAATGCGCGCCGTTCCGTCGCATGGAGCCACGGTCGCCAAATCTTCACAGTGATATGACGTGCTCAAGACAATGTATCCGTGCGACGCCAGATATTCGGCAGGCACAAAGTTCTCGGCGTATCCGCGACCGCCGTGACTGTAGATGATCACCGGAAACGGTCCTTTGGCCGGCGGCGCGTCGAACTTGGCGTGCGTGCGCCAATCGAGTTCTTCCTTCCGCACAGCGCCTTGCATTTGCGCGTTCAGCTTCAGCGCCAATTCGTCGAATTGCGTTTGCTTGCTGCGCAGATCGAAGTAATCGGCCACTTGCATGAATTCTCCCGGCGACGGACGCGCCGGATACCACACGCCCACCGGAATCGGCCGCGGACGCTTCGTGCCATCGGGATTGGTGCCGTACGTGCGCGACGGATCGGTCTCCCAACGCAATCCAAAGCCAACCTTATAAGGACCTTCGTCGAGACCGCCCCACAGTTTGGCATTCGGCGGCTGCGGCGGAGGAGAACACGCGGCCAACACCATCAGCATCACGCCAAGAAGTCCCGTGCGCATTACAAAACATCATATCCCGTCGCCGCGAAAACGCGCCCTGTCGCGCGAAAACGCAGTATCATGGCTCCTTATCAGGTTCGGTCTATTTACATCTAGAAAAGGGGATTTCGTAATGTTCACCAAACGCAATGTGCTGATCGGCGTGTCGCTCACCGTCGCGCTGGCCGTGGGAATCGCCGCGGCGCCGGCTGCCGACGACAAACCCGACTACGCAGCGATCTACAAGATCAAGGAAGAAGGACTGAATCGCTCGCAGGTGATGGAGACGCTCAGCTACCTCACCGACGTGCACGGCCCGCGCCTCACCGGCTCGCCGCAACTGCGCGGCGCGCAGCAGTGGACCATGGATCAAATGAAAAAGTGGGGACTCGAAAACGTCGAGAAACATCCCTGGCAATTTGGGCGCGGCTGGCAATTGAAACATTTCTCCGCGCACATGACCGCGCCGAGCTATGCGCCGCTGATCGCGTATCCGAAAGCGTGGACGCCCGGCTTTTCGAGCGCGGCTCCCGTGACCGGGCCTGCCATCCGCGTGGACATCACGAGTGAAGCCGATTTCGAAAAATATAAAGGCAAGCTGAAGGGCGCGTACGTTCTCACGGCGCCGGCGCGCGAGTTGTCCACGCATTTCACGGCGGACGGCAAGCGCTATACCGACGAGCAACTCGCCGAACTCGACACGCAGACGTTCCCGCGCGGCGGCGCGTTCCCGTTCCCGGGCGCTGCTCCAGCGGCCGGCGCACGCGGAGGCCGCGGCGGTCAAGCGGCTCAACCGGCGCGCGGTGGTTTCGGCAATCAAGGATTGCAGCGCGCCATCATGGCGTTCTACCTGCAAGAAGGAATCGCGGCGATGGTTGATCCCGGCAACCGCGGCGATATGGGCACGGTCTTCGTGCAATCGGGCGGTCAACAAGCAAACGACGCGCCGCCGGTTCCCGCACAGATCGTCGTGGCGACCGAGCACTACAACCGCATGGTCCGCATTCTCGAGAAGGACATTCCTGTCTCGATGGAAGTTGATTATCAAGCGGAATTCTCGAATCCCGACGGCAACGACTTCGACATCACCGCCGAGATCCCGGGCGGCGACAAGAAGGATGAAGTCGTGATGGTCGGCGGACACTTCGATTCTTGGCACACCGGCACCGGCGCCACCGACAACGGCGCGGGCAGCGCGGTGGCCATGGAAGTGATGCGCATTCTGAAGCAGAGCGGCCTGAAGATGCGCCGCACGGTGCGCATCGGCCTCTGGACGGGTGAAGAAGAAGGCCTGCTCGGATCGTGCCACTACGTGAACGACGTGTTCGCCTCGCGCCCCGGCGCGTGCCAGCGCGGCGGCGGTGGTGGTGGTGGCGGCGGACGCGGCGGCGCCCAAGCGCCACCGACTCCACATCAACCCGCCTACGACAAATTCGCGGGCTACTTTAACATCGACAACGGCACCGGCAAGATTCGCGGTGTCTACTTGCAGGGCAACGAAGAAGTGCGCCCGATCTTCCAAGCGTGGCTCGCGCCGTTCAAGGACATGGGCGCGACGCAGCTTTCGATCCGCAACACCGGCGGCACCGACCACTTGTCGTTCGACGGCGTCGGTCTGCCGGGATTCCAGTTCATCCAGGATGAAATGGATTACGATACGCGCACGCACCACTCCAACATGGATACGTGGGATCGCGTGTCGCGCAACGACATGATGCAGATTGCAGTGATCGAAGCATCATTCGTGTATCACACGGCGATGCGCGAGCAGAAACTGCCGCGCAAGCCGCTGCCCACTCCGCGTCCGGAGTCGGCGGGTAACTAAAAGCACGTTCGTGGCGCGGGTTCGCTCCGGCGGACCCGCGCTTTTTCTTTCCATGGACCGCATTCTCTATCTGCACGGCTTCGCGTCGTCGCCGCAATCGTCGAAGGCGCGCTTTTTCGGCGAGAAACTCGCGGCCAACGGCGTCACGCTCGAAAAACCCGATCTTACGGAAGGCGACTTCGAGCACTCGACGCTTTCACAACAACTCGCATATCTGGAACAAACCGTCGGCGACGCGCCATGCGTGTTGATGGGATCGAGCATGGGCGGATACCTTGCGGCCCTGTACGCGGCACGCCACGCGCGCAGCGTGCGCAAAGTGGTTTTGATGGCCCCGGCGTTTGGATTGTCGGTACGCTGGACGCGATCGCTGGGATTTGAAGCGATGGGCGAATGGCAGCGACACGGCTATCGCGAGGTATTTCACTACGGCGAAAATCGCCCGGCACGGATTTCTTACAACTTGATCGAAGACGGATTGCAGTACGAGGAATTCCCCGACGTGCGTTGTCCCGCATTGGTACTTCACGGGCGCCGCGACGAGTCTGTGGACTATCACTTGAGCGAGCGCTTTGCCGAAGGTCGCGCGAACGTCGAGTTGATCCTTTACGACTCCGACCACCAACTGCTGGATATGCTGGAACCAATGTGGTCGGCTGTCGAAAAGTTCATCTGAACCACAAAGACACAAAGGACACAAAGAAGAGAAAGACAAAGAAAACGTCCAACACGATGGCAGGATAACGAACATACCGACCACTGGGACCGGTCATACTGTATGTCCTGCTTTTCTTTGTGTTCTTTGTGTCTTTGTGGTTCAAAACTCACGCCCAAATGTCACCGACCGTGAACCCGGACGGAAACGGATCCTCCGGATCGAGCACGTACTCCGCGAACCCCGTGATCCATCCTTGACCCGAGAGCTCCGGCACCACGGCCGGGTATTTTCCGACGCGCGTTTCTTCGATCAACCGTCCGGTGAACACCGTGCCCAAGATTCCTTCATGTACGAAATCCTGATGCAACGGCAAGCGCCCGCGCGCGTGCAGCGTGGCCATCTTCGCGCAAGTTCCCGTACCGCACGGCGAGCGGTCGAGCGCGCCGGTCCATGTCGCCGGGCGATCCCAATCGAACGCTCCGGTCGACACGACCACGGCATTTTTGCGATGAACGCCGGGGCGCGATGCCTCGCCTGAAATCTGCGCGATCGTCACACCTGAAATTCCCGGATTCTCGGGATGCTCGACGGCGATTTGCTCGCGCGTCGCCGCCTTAATCATCTCGGCGAGGCGCGCAATGTCGGCGGCTTCGTCGGGCGTTAAGCGAAGCCCCAGCGCCGCCGCGTCGGCGATCACGTAGAACATGCCGCCGTACGCCACGTCGACGGTGACGGCGCCAAGTGTCCGCACTTCTACACGCGCGTCCAAATGGGTCGCAAACGCGGGGACGTTGCGAAACGCCACGCGCGTCACTTTTCCGCCGCGAACGTGCGCCTCCACGGCAACGAGTCCCGCGGGCGTATCGAGTTTCAATCGCGTTACCGGCTCGACGGCCTTCACAATTCCGGTTTCTAGCAGCACCGTGACCACGCAGATTGTGTTCGTGCCCGACATCGGCGGATATTCCACTTGCTCCATGATCACGAAACCGGCGTCGGCCTCGGGATGCGTGGGTGGCAGCAGCACGTTGCAATTCGCCGCGGGATATCCGCGCGGTTCGCGCAACATGCGCAGGCGGATGTGGTCGAGATGGCGTTCGAGATAGTTTTTCTTCTCGAACATGGTGTTGCCCGGAACGTCGGGCACGCCCGAGACGATGACGCGTCCCGGTTCGCCGCACGCATGCGCGTCGACGGCCTGGAGGACGTTGCGGGAAAGTCTGGAAGGAATCGTCACGCAGTTAGCGCTGCCACTGCCCCATGCGGAATGCCACGCCGAAGCTGAAGCGCACGTCTTGATTGTATTCCATCGACTCGAGCGGCGGAGTCCAGGAATGTTGGAATCCAAAATTGCCCACGCGGAACTGCACGCCGGAATCGGTTTGATAGGAAAGTCCTGCGTTCGCCAGTACCGTGACTCCGTTGGCGTTCACCGTAGTCGTATACTCGCCCGGCTCGGGACGCGGCTGATGCGCGGCGATGGCCGCTTGCATCAACTGCGATTGCGCCTGCGCGTTGATGTGCTCGTGCGTGATCTTGGTTCCGCCGACCAAGACTTCGGCGTACGGAATCCAGCCGCGATTCTTTGACGCGAACCAGCGCGGACCAACCGTGTAATTCAGCACGTCACCGCTTGAGAATTGCGGGAACGGCATCAGCGTGCAACCGTCGAGCTCAATGACGATCGCCGTCGTATTGCTCATGCGAAACGACGCTTCTCCGCCGCCGCCCATGCAAGTTTGTCCGTAGCGTCCCGTGAAATGTTCGGCGATGGGCTTCACGAGCAACTCGAACGGCTGGCTCGGCCAGGACTTTGCGTTGAATTTCGGTCCCTTGATATCGTCTTGAATGCGGAAATCGCCATTGGGGTGATACGCCAACACGCCGGGGCGCGTATCGCGATCCCAAGGGACGTGAAAACGCATCAGGTTCGCATAGCTGCGCATGGGATTCAGCATGCTGCGCGCGAAAATCCGGATCCAAGCATTCTCGTAGCGGTCTTCGACTTTCTTGATGAAGTAGCGATCCACCGCGTCTTCGCTGACCATCCAGCCGAAGCCCATCGCTTCGCTTCCAATGGGATCAACGAGGCCCGGCGAGGAATGCAGGTCGACGTTGCCGAGCCCCGCTTCGCCGTACGGACTCAGCGACCACATCGCGTTGTAACCGGTGGAAAATGCCAGCGACCGAAACGCACTTTGCCAATAACGCTGCGATGATCCGAATTCCACGGTGCGATATTGCGGATCGTTTTGGCGGAAGACAAATCCCGCGAACGCGCCTTCCATGGGATGCGCAATGTAGCTGGTGACGAATCCATCGTGATCGTCCCAGCCGTGGAGATTCTTGATGTCGCAAAGATAGTTATTCCAGAAAGGGCCTGAAATGGCGTCGCGCGAGCCTTGCTCGTTCGTGAATCGCTCCGCGTTCGCGATGGTGAACGCGAGAAAACTCTGCGACACCGCGGAACGCCATTGAACGGTCGCCTCGCTTGACGGCGCGGCGTTCACCGGATTGGTGGGATGCGCGGCGGGCGGAGACGTGCCCCCGGCCGGAACGCCGACGGGCACATCCGGCAGATCGGCACTTGGAGAAGGCATTGAAGCAGGCGTGGGAGGGGGAAGTTCACTCTGCTGTGCCGCCGCGAACGAAACACAAATCCAAACAACTGCTATCCCTAACAAACGTTGTGACATTCGGGTCACCTTAACGTTGGTTTAATTCGTAACTCTCGCGTAAGACGCAGTGAGTAGCATTTCAGTTGCAGGTTTTCCGCAGATTTTTCCGCGGTCTTCCGGAGGTGGTTTTACACTTCGTCGCCGGCCTCGGGCTTCGGCAGGATGTCGTGATCGCCGGCGACCCAAACGTAGAGGGTCGGCAGCAAGAAGATGCTCATCACGAGCGCGGCCATCAGTCCGCCGACAATCACGATCGCGAAGGGACGCTGCGAATCGGAACCGATGCCGTGCGACATGGCGGCGGGAAGCAGGCCGAGCGTCGCTACGAGCATCGTCATCATGATGGGACGCAAGCGCAGCACCGCGCCTTCGATCGCGGAATCTTCCACCGAATCGCCGCGCGCGCGAAGCTGATTGATGTACTCGAGCAGAATCACGCCCACCTGCACCGACACTCCGAACAACGCGAGGAAACCGACGCCCGACGACACACTGAAGTTGGTGCCCGTCAAGAACAGCGCCACCACGCCGCCCACCGGCGCGATCAAAATGTTCACGAGAATCAATCCCGCCCACTTGAACGACTTGAACATCGTGTAGAGAATGATGGCGATGAGCAGAACCGTCAGCGGAACGATCATGAACAAACGAGCTTGCGCGCGTTGCTGGCTGGCGTACTCGCCTTCCCAAGCGATGTGGTAGCCTTCCGGCAACTGCACGCCTTTCGCGACTTTGGCGATCGCTTCTTCCACCGCGCCGCCCAAGTCGCGGCCGCGCACGCTGAACTTCACGGCGACATAGCGGGAATTTCCCTCACGATAAATCTCCGACGCGCCATCTTGCGCTTGCACTTTACACAATTGCGCGAGCGACACGCGTTCACCCGAGGGCGCCAGCAGGCGGATGTTCTCCAGCGCTTCGCGCCGATCGCGAAAATCGGGAAGATAGCGCATCACCAAGTCGTAGCGTGCTTCGCCTTGCAACACTTGCGTCAACGCGTTGCCGCCAACGGCTTGAATCGCGTCCTGCACGTCGGCGGCGTTGATCTGGTAGCGTGCCGCGGCTTGACGATCGACTTGAAAATTCAGATTCGGTTGGCCGAGCACGCGAAAAACGCCGAGATCTTCGATGCCCGAGATCTTGCGCATCACGCCGGTGACGGCGTCGGCTTTGTCTTCAAGCACGCGCAACTCCGTGCCATAAATTTTCACCGCCAACTCACCCTTCACGCCGCTGACCGCTTCTTCCATGTTGTCGGCGATTGGTTGCGAGAATCCCCACACCACGCCGGGCAGTTTCGACACTTCGCGGGACATCGCTTGGATCAGTTCTTCCTTATCTTGATGGAAAATCGGCCGCCATTGCTCTTTCGGTTTGAGGTCGACGAAATACTCGGTGTTGAAGAAACCAGTGGTGTCGGTGCCGTCGTCGGGCCGGCCGACTTGGCTGGTGGTTTGCGTGACCTCGGGAAACGAAGCGAGAATAATGCGCGCTTGATTCGCCAGGCGCGTGCCCTCCGTCGGTCCGGTACTAGGTGCAAGCGTCCCGCGCACCCACAACGCGCCTTCGTCGAGATGCGGCAGAAACTCCGAGCCGATCACGAAGAGCGTCAGATACATCGCCACGCCCACCCCGCAGGCGCTGAAGAAAATCGGCGCCCAGCGATGCTCGATCGCCCATTTCACCGCATGGCGATACTGCGCCGTGAGCCATTCCATCACCGGGTTGTGCCATTCCTTGGTGCCGCGCGGGAAAAACAAACTCGCCAGCACCGGCGCGATCAGCATCGAGAATACCAGCGCGCCGAGCAGCGCGAACGCCACGGTCCAAGCCATTGGCTTGAATAAACGTCCTTCCACGCGTTCCAGCGTAAAGATCGGCAGATACGCGGTGATGATGATGCCGATGGCGTAAAACACGGGACGCTGCACTTCGTGCGCGGCTTGGAAGATGCGCGTCATCACGGGACGACGGTCGTCGCCACGCGCGTTTTGATGGCGGATGATGTTTTCCACCATCACCACCGCGCCGTCCACGACCATGCCGAAATCGAGCGCGCCCAGCGACAGCAAGTTCGCCGGAATTCCCTTGAGCTTCAAACAAGTCGCCGCGAAGAGCAGCGAAAACGGAATGGTCAGCGACACGATGATCGCGCCGCGGACGTTTCCGAGGAAAAGCAACAGGATCACAACGACCAGCGCCATTCCTACGCCGAGATTCTCGAGGACCGTGTGCGTGGTGAGATGCACGAGATCCGAGCGATCGAGGAACGGCACAACTTTCACGCCCGGCGGCAGAATGCCGGGATGCGTCGCGTCGCCGTTCAGTTCCTCCACTTTCGCGTGCACGCCTTGCAGCGCTTCGTCCGGATCCGCGCCCTTGCGCAGCAGCACAATTCCGCTCACCACATCGGGATTGTCGATGATGCGGCCGTCGGACTTGTGCGTCGCGCGTCCGAATTGTCCCAAGCGAACCTTTGGCCCCTGCTCGACAACTGCGATGTCGCGCATACGCAAGGGTGTCCCGTTTTTCGTGGTGATCACGGTGTCGGCGATGTCGCGCACGCGATCCACGAGTCCCACTTCGCGAACGTTCACCTGCTGCAAGCCCGTTTCGATGAAGCTGCCGCCGGCGTTGGCGTTGTTGTTGGTCAACTGCTGCTCGACCTGCGCGATCGAGAGACCGTGCGCGACGAGCGCGTTGGGATCGAGGCGCACTTGATACTCGCGCGTGGGTCCGCCGAAGCTCGCCACGTCCACGATGTCGGGCACTTGCTTGAAACTTTTCTCGACGGTCCAATCTTCCAGCGACTTCAACTCCATCACGTCGTACTTGGGATTCGTCGATTTCAAGGTGAAGAAATACACCTGCCCGACAGGACTCCAGTCGGTGCCGATTTGCGGCGTCAGTCCCTGCGGCAGCGTCACTTGCTGCAAACGCTCCAAGACTTTTTCGCGATTCCAGTCGTTTTCCGACTCGTCGTCGAAGACCATCATCAAGCTCGACAGTCCCGCCAGCGACACCGAGCGCAGATGCACCATGTGCGGAATGCCGTTCATGCCGATTTCCAGCGGAATCGTGACCTGCTGTTCGACTTCCTCGGCGGCGCGCCCCGGCCACTGCGTGATCACCTGGACGTAGTTGTTGGCGACGTCCGGATACGCTTCGACCGGAAGCTGATGGAAGGACAATCCGCCCCAGGCGAACAAGAGGATCGCGCCCGAGAGAATCAGGAAGCGATTGTTGAGCGCGTAATCGACGAGCCGGTTAATCATTGTGGAATTACTGCTCGACGGTGTTCTGCAACACGAGCGCGTTCGCCACCACTTGCATGCCCGGCTTCAGATCGCCCTTCAGGACTTCCTGCATGCCTTCGGGCAGCGTATTGCCCGATACCACTTCCAAACGGCGGAAGCGACCCTCGCCGATCGGCGTGTAGACCCAATCGCGATCGTGCAGATGCAGGATGGCGGTCGCCGGCACTACCGCGCGTTTTTCTTTCGAGGCTCCGTGAAACGTCGCGGTCACGAACATGCCAAGCTTCATCAGCAATCCGGGATTCTCCACTTCCAGGCGGACTTTTCCGGTGCGCAGGTTGGGATCGAGAATCGGCCCGATGTTGGCGATGCGCGCCTTCCAAACTTTTCCGGGATACGCATTCAACTTCACGTCGGCGAATTCGCCCACCACAACTTGCGACAAATTATTTTCGTAAACGTCGCAGAGAATCCACACGTGCGAGAGATCGGAGATGGTCAGCGGGTTGACGGGATTCGCGAGTCCCTGCACGCCGGAGGAATTGGTGATTTGCTGATCGGTGATCACGCCGGAAACCGGCGCGACCACGCTGACGATGCCGGTGGGATGATTGACGTCGGAGTCCAACAACTTGAGATGCTCGGTGGCGGTGTCCAAATCGACCTTCGCGTTTTGCTCGGCGTTCTGCGCCACTTCCAACTGACTCTTGGCGATCGCGCCGTGATCGTAGAGCGTTTGCGCGCGGTCGAGTTGCACCTTCGCGAGTTGTTCGTTGACCACGGCCTTGCGGTAGTCGGAGAATGCGGAGGCAATATCGCTGGAACGCACTTTGAAGAGAAGCTGGCCCTTCTTCACTTCGTCGCCGAGACGCGCGTCGATTTCCACGACGCGTCCCGAGGCCAGCGACACCACGGGAACCTGACGCGAAACGTCGGGACTCACCGTGCCCGTGACGTTCAAATCCGGCGACGCTTCGCGTTCGGTGGCGGTCGCCAGCGGAAAGCGTTCCGCGTGGTCTACTTTGAAGTTGCTGGCGTCGTCGTCTTGCTGAACTTCGGCCTTGGGAGGGGCTTCGTCGCCGGCGGCTTGCGCTTGCGAGCCTTTCCCGCAGCTTGAGCACAAAACGGTCGCGAGTACAAGGCACACTGCGCCCCAGAACAACGCTGGGTTTTTCATACTTGAATGTAATCAAGTCTAGAATCAGCACCCGAATCAAGGCTACTGATCTTGTTACTGTCGGCGGTTGCAATGGTTGATCGTTCGATTAGCCGCCGGATGCGCCTCGCGCGCGGAATCGCCGCAGCGTTAGCAAAACCACAGAATCTAAAGCGAAAAACTGGTTGAACAAAAGTATGTTAAGAAGTGTTCGAGACGGTTCGTAATGAATCCGCGCTGAGTGTACACTTGATACGCCATGAATCAATTGGCTAATCGATGGATAGCATGGATATCGATCGGTCAAGTGCGCGGCTGTCGCGCATTCGCATTCCTGTTTTTGGCGCTGAGCTTGCTCCTGTTGGCGGCGTGCAATGGCGCGCCACAAAGCGAAGCCGCTCCCGCCGCGACCGTCAAGGAAGAGCCGCCCGCCGATCCTGACGTTTTCACAATCGAGAAGCCTGAGCAATTCCCCACCGTCGAAGCCGATGAGCAGAAATTTCACGAAGACGTCACGGCGAACGGCGTCGTCGCGGCCGACGTGTCGCGTACGGTGCCCGTTCTGGCGCTTTCCGGCGGCCGTGCCGTGGAAATCGGAGCGCGACTAGGCGACGAAGTCAAGAAAGGCCAGCTTCTCCTCAAGATTCACTCGACCGACTTGGCCACGGCATTTTCCGATTACCAGAAAGCCGTGGCCGACGAGGCGCTGGCGCGGCGGGCGCGCGATCGCGCTAAGGAATTGCTCGATCACGGCGCGCTGCCGGCCAAGGATCTGGAGACCGCCGAGGATGCCGAGCAAAAGGCGCAGGTGGATTTGCGAACCACCGCCGAGCGCATCCGCATTTTGGGCGGCGAGCCGGACAATCCGTCATCGATTTTCGAAGTGCGCGCCCCGGCTTCGGGCGTGATCGTGGAGCAGAACATTCAAACGGCGGGCGGCGTGCGGTCGCTGGACAACTCACCAAACCTTTTCACCATCGCCGATCTCTCCTCGGTGTGGATTCTCTGCGATGTCTACGAGAATCTGCTGGGCGGGGTGCGCCTGGGAGATACCGCGGAAGTCACATTGAATGCATTTCCCGACAAAGTGCTCAAGGCGCGCATCAGCAACATATCGAGCGTGCTCGATCCCGCCACGCGCACCGCGAAAGTCCGCTTGGAACTGGCGAATCCCGAGAAAATCCTGCGGCCCGGAATGTTCGCGGTGGCGCATTTTACGTCGCAAACGTCGCGGATGCGGGTGGTGATTCCGGCCACGGCGGTCTTGCGGCTGCACGACAAAGATTGGGTCTTCATGCCGCTCGACGGCAAGCGATTCCGCCGCACCGAAATTCGCGGCGGCGAAACCAGGCAAGACGGCATGGAGTTTGTGTTTTCCGGTTTGAAAAAGGGCGATCACGTGGTCAAGAACGCCCTGCAGTTTGCAACCGCAATCGAGAAGTAGGCTCGGCAAGACCCAGCAGTCTCAGCTAGCTCAAGTACGTTCCGTAAGTTCAGTCCGGACCGATTCGCATGATTCGCTGGATACTTGATTTTTCCCTGCGCGAACGTCTGCTTGTGATCGCCCTCGGCGCGGTGATCCTGGTGTGGGGAATCATTTCGTTCATCAAGCTTCCGGTGGAAGCGTACCCCGACGTCGCCAACAACTGGGTGCAGGTGATCACGCAATGGCCCGGCCGCGCCGCCGAAGAAGTCGAGCAGCAAATCACCGTTCCGATCGAATCGCAGATGAGCGGCCTGCGCGACATGACGCACTTGCGCAGCGTCTCGACGTTCGGGCTCTCGATCGTCACTGTGATCTTCGACGATTCCGCCGACGGCCAGCACAGCCGGCAGGAAGCGCTCGAAAAACTCGGACTCGTCACGCTGCCCTCCGGCGTGAGTCCGCAACTTGGACCGGACTACAGTCCCGTGGGGCAAATCTATTGGTACACGCTTCAGAGCAGCAATCCTCGCTACGACTTGATGGAATTGAAGAGCCTGGAGGATTGGTACGTCGAGAAGCAGCTCAAGAGCGTTCCCAACGTAGTCGACGTTTCCAGTTTCGGCGGGACCACGCGCGAGTATCAAGTGCAAGTCGATCCGAACAAGCTGGTGTCGTATGGAATCGGCATCGGTCAAGTGGAACAAGCACTGGCCGCGAACAACATCAACGCCGGCGGAAGTTTTCTCGAGCACGGCCAGCAGCAATTCAATATTCGCGCCGTGGGATTGATGCAGGACACCGAAGATATCGGCGCGACCTTCGTGAAATCGCAGAACGGAACGCCGGTGCGCGTGCGCGACGTGGCCACGGTGGTCCAAGGACCGAAGATTCGTCTCGGACAAATCGGCCGCGCCATCCACACGCGCGACGGACACGTCATGGATGAGCCGGACGCCGTCGAGGGAATCGTGCTGATGCGCAAGGGCGCGGAGTTTGATTCCACGCTCGAGGCGATTCACTTGAAGGTCGACGAACTAAACGGCGACGAACATCATCACGGGACGCTACCGCCGGGAGTCAAGATCGTTCCCTTCCTCGATCGCTCCGACCTGGTGCATCTCACCACGCAAACCGTGATGCACAACCTGATCGAAGGCATGCTGCTGGTGGTCACGATTCTGTTTCTGTTCCTCGGCAACTTGCGCAGCGCGCTCATCGTGGCGCTGACGATTCCGTTTTCTCTGCTCTTCGCGGCCATTTGCCTTGATCTGCGCGGCATTCCGGCGAATCTGCTTTCCCTGGGCGCGCTCGACTTCGGCATGGTGGTCGACGGCTCCGTGGTGATGATCGAAAACATCCTGCGCCACTTGAACTCGAAGGGCGAGCGCCGTTACGACGTCCGCGAAGTGATCGCGCACGCCGCGCACGAAGTGCAGCGTCCCGTTTTCTACGCGCGCGGCATTATCATCATCGCCTACGTTCCGATCTTCACGCTGCAACGCGTGGAAGGAAAACTCTTCCGCCCGATGGCCTGGACCGTGGCGTTCGCGCTTTTCGGCGCGTTGATTTTTTCCATCACGTTGGCGCCGGTGCTGGCCAGCTACATTTTCCGGCAAGGCGCGAAGGAATGGCACAATCCCGTGCTGGTGTGGGTCACCAAGCAATACCAGCACTTGTTGCATCGCTGTGTGCGACAGCGCTATCTCGTCACCGGCGTGGCCGCCGCGCTGCTGATCGCCACGATCATGCTGGCCGCGAGCGGCGCGGTGGGATCGGAGTTTCTTCCGCACCTCGACGAAGGCGCGATTTGGGTGCGCGGCACGCTCGCCGCGAGCACGGGACCCACCGAGGGCGAACGCGTGATGCGCGAAGCGCGCGCGATTCTGGTGCGTTATCCGGAAGTAAAGCAAGTGGTGTCGCAAGTCGGGCGCCCCGATGACGGCACCGATTATCCGGGGTTCTTTAACAACGAACATTTCGTCGATTTGCGCCCGCACAACGAATGGCGCGCACAATTCCATCGCAGCAAAGACGAGTTGATCGCCTCCATGACGACCGATCTCGAAAAAATCCCCGGCGTCAATTGGGGATTCTCGCAACCGATTGCCGACAACATGGAAGAAGCCGTCAGCGGCGTGCGCGGGCAGTTGGCGATCAAGCTGTACGGCACGGATTTAAAGACACTTGAGGAAATCGGCGATCACATCGTCACGATCATGGGGAAAATCCCGGGCGTGGAAGATCTCGGAATCTTTCACGTGATCGGACAACCGAACGTCAACATCACGATCGATCGCGCGCGCGCCGACCGCTTCGGAATCAACGTGGCCGACGTACAAGACGCCGTGGAAACCGCCGTGGGCGGTAAGGCCGTCAGCCAAATCCTGAAGGAAGACCGCCGCTACGATCTCGTGGTGCGCTATCTGCCGCAATATCGATGGAGCATCGAGGCGATTGGCGCGATCCGCATTCTGTCGCCTTCCGGCGAGAGAGTCGCCCTGAGTCAACTCTGCAACATCACCGTGGACGACGGCGCATCGGTGATTTATCGCGAGACGAATTCGCGCTATGTCGCCATCAAGTACAGCGTGCGCGGCCGCGACCTCGGCAGCACGGTGCAAGCCGCGATGGCGTCGGTGGACAAAGAGATCAAGCTGCCGCCGGGATATCACCTCGACTGGGCCGGCGAGTACGAGAGCCAAAAGCGCGCCCAGCGGCGCCTGTCGATCATCGTGCCGCTGACCATTCTGGTGATTTTTTTCGTGCTGTACTCGGATTTTGATTCCTTCAAGTGGTCGTGGCTGGTGATGCTAAGCGTGGCGATGGCGCCGGTCGGCGGCATCGCAGCTTTGTGGCTCACCAAGACGGCGCTCAGTGTGTCCTCGGGCGTCGGATTCCTGGCCCTGTTCGGCGTGTCGGTGGAAATTGGACTCATCATGGTGGAATACATTAATCAGTTGCGCGCGTCCGGCTACAGCATCGAAGAAGCGGCTGTGCTCGGCGCGGTGCGGCGCTTGCGTCCGATCATGATGACGATGCTTGTGGCGACACTGGGCCTTGTACCCGCGGCGTTGTCGCACGACATCGGCTCGGACTCGCAGCGTCCGTTCGCGATCGTGATTGTCGGGGGACTGGTCGGCGTCTTCGTGATCTGCGCGGTACTGCTGCCGACGCTGTACGTGTGGTTCGCGCGCGACACCGACAAGTTGGGCGAGCCGGCCGTGGAGGATTAGCTTCAACGTGCGGCGGCTTGCCGCCTACTGTAAAATCTCGCGGCCCACGGCCATGTTCATCTGCGCCGCGGCGGTCAAATACGTTCCAATCAAATTGATGTACGCCAGGCGCACGTCGCGATAATCCTTTTCGGCATCGAGGTAATCGAGCAGCGATGCGCCGCCGTGCTGATAGGAAAACTCCAGGCGATCGCGCACGTCGCGCGCCAGATCCAGGTATTTCGTCTTGTAGGCGTGCAGTAAATTCACGTTTTGCAGCAGGACCACGTACGAGGAATCCACGTCGCTGTAGACTTGTGCTTCGGTGGCGTCCCTCAAACGTTGGTGAAGCTCGATGTCGATGCGCGTGCGTTCCTTCTCGCCTTGGTTTTTGTCGAAAATGCGCAGCGGGATCGACACGTTGACACCGAAGTACGCCGGGATCGGCGGATTGCGCGCGACGTCCACGCCGAACGTGGGATCGGTGGATCCGTTGGCGATCGCCAGTTTGTGGTTGACGTCGGCCAACTCGACATTTTGCACGGCTTCCTTCAAATCGGGGCGCGACTCCAACGCCGCTTGGCGAAAACTGTCCTGCGGGTCAAGGTGCTCGGTGAATTCGTAGGGGCCGGCGATGTCGAAGCGATCCAGCGGCGTGCGATCGTTCAGCAATTGCAAGAGTTGAATCTTGTTGGTGCGCAGGTCGACCACCGCGGTTTCGTAGTCGGACTCGAATTGCACGCGCTGCAACTCCAGGCGATTCAAATCCACTTGCGCCATGTCGCCCGCCTGCAAACGCAAGCGGTTGACGGCCAGTTCCTTGTCCCAGTATTCGAGATTCTCTTTGGCATTCTGGAGCACCGCCTTCGCTTGTAAGGTCTGCACGAAAGCGTTGCGCAGCGTGAACAGCAAGCTGCGCGCTTGATCCGTGTACATCGACTCCGCAATCTCAGTGGATTTTTTCGCACTTTCCAGGCGCAACTCGCGCTTGTGGCGGCGTTCGTGCAAATAACTGAACGAAGCGGACGGAAACGCCGACGCGAACGGCCGATACGGATTAGTGGAGAATGGATCGATCTGATCGATGCTGAAAATGGCGTTCGGATTCGGCCGCAAGTACGCGGTAATCTCGTTGGCCTTGGCTTCGTCCACGTTGGAGCGCGCCGCCTTCAGCGTGGGATTGGCGCCGGAAAACTTGTCCTTAATCTGCTGCCAAGTGAACGCCGTCGGGGACGGGGCGGGAGTTTGCGCGCCGGCGGAAACCGCGACGAAAACAACAGCCCAGACGGAGCGCTCAAGAAGAGTTGCGGGTCTCATAGGCGTCGCATAGTGCGTTCTGGTTCAGAATCGCACCTGAAGGACAATCGCGAAGAGATCTTTTGTTGCCAGCGCGACCACTAAAGAACAATCGTATAACCAATCTAGCGATTCACCAAGCCCGCAAGAGGCGGTGTTTACAAAAGGTCACGGAACTGTTCCAGCGCCACGCGGACCAGTTGGCTGCGGCTGCGCACGCCGGTCTTAGCGAACAATTGTTGAAGCACGTTCTTCACGGCGCTCTCGGAAATCTCCATACGCGCGGCGATTTCCTTGTTCGCCAAGCCTTGCACTACGAAGCGCAGTACTTCCACCTCGCGCGAGCCGAGCGACACGCGGCCACTGCCGTTCGAGTCCTCCGGCACGCCTGGCACGGGCGTTGTCGATGCCGGCTCGTCTGTGACTTCGCCGATGATCGCCGCCAGTTTCGGGGTGGCCGCTTCCTTGAAAGTGGAAAACCACACGTCGGCCATGAACGACTCTCCGCTGGCTCGATGGCCACGGCAACGCATCGAGGTACGGAATTGCGGACCTTCCTCGTGCCGCAAGGCGTGATGCAGTTCCGGCAGGAACGCCGCCACAGGATGACCCACCAGCGTGCCTTCGCGCGGCCCGAAAAGCTCGGTCGCCGCGGCATTGGCGAGTTCGATGAACCCGCGATCGTCGATCGTGAGGATCGCGGCGGGGCTCGTCTCCACGAGAATCCGCAAACGCTCTTGCGCTTCCATGGTGAGCCGGCGATTCCGCACAATCTCGGAGACGAAGAGACCGCACCCGCCCAGCGCCAGCGTTTCGAAGGTCAGGCGAAACGATTCGCCTGTGGGATCAAGATAACTGAACCGATCGCTCAGCACCGCGCACGCAATGCCCACCAAGACCACTGCCCATCGCGGCAAAAACGCCGCCGCCAGCATGATGGGAAACAGATACAGAAAGCCAAGGGAAATGTACGCTTTGGTCGCGTAGTCGACGATCGCGATGATCAAAATCGCGACGGCGCTCAACGACAGCAGCGCTGTACGGTTGCGTTTATCCCAAATCTGTTCGAATCGCCACATGAAGATTCAGTTCGAAGAGGTCAGGCTGATTCCAGAATCAAATTCCCGTACTGTATTGTATCGCCGGTACGGATCAATCCGACGGCCGAGGGTACGCGGCGCTTAAGCTCCACGTGCGGCTCTTCGATCACTTCAATGCCTTTGAACGCTCGCGCGCGCTCCTGGCGAACCAGCTCGTTGTTGACTTGCGCGAACTCGCGCGCCTGATAGATCCGCCCGACGATGAAGTTGGCGCGAATCGCGGCGAGCACTTGGAGCACCGTGGGTATATCGTCAACCAGCGAGATGTCCACGGTTTCGATTTGCGGCCAAAAGGGAAATCCGCGATCGGCGATCACCAGCGTGTTCGTGTGACGAATCCGGCACAGCAACGATTGAACAGCGGGATTCAATATTCCGGTCTTCAACATGGATTGTTCCAACCGTAAATCGTGATGGTAACATGCAATCATCATGAAAGCGTTCGTAATTCGTTCACCGGGCGTTCATGCGATGGAAGACATCGCGGAGCCTAACCCGGGACCGGGCGAAGTGCTGCTCCGCGTGCGCATGATCGGTTTCTGCGGCACCGATTTGAGCAGTTTCAAGGGATCGAACGCCATGGTTTCCTATCCGCGCGTGCCGGGACACGAGATCGCGGCGACCGTGGAAGATCCGCGGGGCGTGCCGGAGTTTTTCGCAGGACAAGACGTGACGTTGATGCCATACGCGAACTGCGGGGAGTGTGCCGCGTGTGCCGCCGGACGCCCCAACGCGTGCCGCGACAATCGCACGATGGGCGTGCAGCGCGAAGGCGCCCTGACCGAGCGGATCGCCGTACCCGCCGCCAAGATTTTCGCGTCGCCCGCGCTTTCGATTCGCGAGCTTTGCCTCGTGGAACCGTTCAGTATCGGCGCACATGCGTGTTCGCGCGGCGCCGTGACATCCGCCGATGCGGTGGCGGTCTTCGGATGCGGCGGCGTGGGCTTGGGTGTGGTGGCGATGGCGGCATTTCGCGGGGCAGAAGTGATCGCGGTGGATGTGGATGACGAAAAGTTAGCGCTGGCGCGCCGCTGCGGCGCGTCGCATGCGGTGAATTCCGCTAAGGAATCGCTGCACGAGCGCTTACGAGAAATTACGGGCGGACACGGACCCAACGTGATCGTGGAAGCGATCGGATTGCCGGAGACGTTTCGCGCGGCCGTCGAGGAAGCGGCGCCGGCGGGCCGCGTAGTGTATCTGGGATTCGCGCGCGATCCGGTGACGTATGACACGCGCCAATTTGTGCTGAAGGAGCTCGATGTGCGAGGATCGCGCAACGCCCTGCCGGCGGATTTCGCGGAGACGATCCGGATGCTCGAGTCGCGGAAATATCCACTGGAGTCGGCGGTGGGATTGACGGTGCCGATCGAGGAGGCGGGCGAAGCGCTCGCGGCATGGAGCGCGAATCCCTCGAGGTTTCGCAAGATTCACGTGCAGGTTTAGAGCCCGTCCGAGTTGAAGGTGGGCGGGCATTGCACTTATGTCTGAAAGCTTGGTGAAAAAATCGCGGGACAGGCAAGGATGCCTGTCCTATTGATGGGACTTCTTTTCGCTCTCGCAGCGTCACTCGCCGCCGCGTTCACCGACGTGCTGCGCAAACGCGCGTTCACCGGCCGCGAGTTGGCCGCCGCCGCGTTTTGGACTCGCGCGGCGGCGGCGCTGACGCTGGCGGCGATGCTGATTTATCGCTTTTCCACGGGACGCATCACCCATCTCCGCGCGGGCGGCGCGTTATTCAGTCCGTCGCCGTTTCATCTCGATCCGCTGGGAACGTTCGCGTTCTACTGGGCGATCAACGCCGCGATTCTTACATGCGGGCTGTTCCTCTACTTCCGCGCGCTGCGTGATGAGCCGCTTTCTGAATGCGTCCCTATGCTCGCGTTCACGCTGGTCTTTGCGATTCTCGTCGCCGGATTCTTCGCACGCCTGGGAATCGGGCGCTGGAACTGGCTGGGAGCCGGGGCGATCGTGGTGGGCGCGTTTCTGCTGCCGCGAAGGAGTTGGAAAATGCTGGCGGCGGCGCTGCTGCTGGGCGTCAGCAATCTGCTTGATCGCCAGTTGATCTCAATGTCGGACGGTTACGTCACAGGCTTCGCGATGGCGGTCGCAACATGTTGGAGTTTTTTCCTGGCCGCGATCGTGCGCCGCGAAAATCTGGAGACCGCGCTCAAAGACAACAAGGAGTCTCTAGCTCTGGCGGGCGCGGGCGAAGGGTTAGCGTTGATTCTGTTGTTGAGCTCTTACGCGATGATCGCACCGCGGCTCGCCGGGGGAATTGAACGCGCGGGAATCGGACTGGCTCCGATGCTCGGCTGGGTGTTTTTCCAAGAGCCGGGCGCGAAGGCGAAATCGATCGGCGCGGGAATAATGGCTGTGGGACTGTTGATCCTGTCGCTGCCGCTGCGATAGAAAGGGACGGGCAAGGATACCGTCCTACTTCTGAAGGGCGATTTGGATGCGGATGTTTTCGAGCAAGCGTTGCGCGCGAGCGTACTGCGCGTCACGCGGTGAAATGCTCGCCAGAACCTTCCGCGCGTCTTCGAGTCTTCCCTGGGCAACATAGGCTTGCGCCAGCGAGTACTCGACGTGCGCTTCGGGATCGAGTTTCAGCGCCGCAAGAAACGCCGTGATCGCCTCGGGCCCATTTCCGCTCAACAAATAGAACTCACCGGCGGCCGCTTGATTCGCGGCGTCGTCGCTGTTCAACGCAGCGCGGGCGCGATAAATCTGCTGCGCGCGTTCAAAACTCGCTTCGTCTTCTCCATTGAGCCGCTTCACGCCGAGATTCACCAACGCTACGGCGCTGGTGACGCGCACAATGTTCACCGGATCGTTCAGCATCGGCGTGAGCTTCGACACCAGCATCGATCGATACGACGGGAGACTCGGCACGGAGAGTGCGGCCATCGCGCGTACCAACGGATCGTCATCCTCAAGCGCCTTGTACAGCGCGTCAAACGCGACCGCGTGGCCGGGAAACCGCCCGAGATACGCGGCGGCATTCGCGCGCGGCAGTGGGCCTTCGGAGGGATCGAGAAGAATCGCGGCGAGGTCTCCGATGGCCGCGGTGTCTTTACGATTTCCGCCGGCGAACGCGTCGGCGCGGCGAATCAGTTTGGCGCGACTTCTGGACGACGGACCATACCACGCGGTGATCTTGGCGGCGGCCCATTCCGGCGTGCGGTCCTTGTGGCACATGTTGCAGGCGTTGGGAATTTGATGATGGATCGTGTTCTCGGGCACCGGCACGGTCATCGAATGATCGCGAATCTCCGCCTTGATACTCAAGACGGTGCGCGGCATGTGGCAATCGACACAGGAACTGCCCGCGCTTTTCAAGGCATGATGCGTGTGCTTCTCGATCGCTTCACCGATGGCCGCGTGGCACTGCGTGCAGATGGCACTGGAATCGGCGGCCAGTTGCGGGTTCTTGTCGATGTTGGTGTTGTGCGGGATCGCGTGGCAGGAGATGCAGGTCGCCTGGCCCTTCATGTAGCACTGGCTTTGCCACAATCCGAAAGCATCGTTCGAGAAACGGCGCGTGCGGCCGTCATCCCAATACGCGGGATCTTCCTGAGACCCGAGTCCCGGCTGCAACACCGGGAGAAAATGATCGTAGTAGTTGTCGCCGGCCTGGAAACCATCCACGTAGATGTCGCGAAACGAGTGACACTGCGCGCAGATCATCGTGTTGCGCTCAGGCGTAAGGCGCGATTGCATCACGATGTCGTCGGGCGCTTTCCGATCGGGTGCGCCGGTTGAGTATTTCGCGATGTGCTTCGCGCCCGGCCCATGGCAGCGCTCACAATTGATGCCGAAGTCGATCCACTTGGTGTTGTAGCGATCGGCGGCCGGAACGAAATTCTTCTGTTCCTGACTGACGTGGCAGGAATAGCAGCTCTTGTTCCACAATTGCAACTGCACACCGGGCACTTCCTCGGGATCGTCGATGTCGGAGTTGTGAAACCACTGCTTGCGGCGAATGTCCCAGCTCGGCGGCAGCACGATAATGCGGCCATCGGAAAGCCTGGTGAGGTAGTGCTGAATCCTCCGGTTGCCCAGCGTGTAATCGACGTGATGGGCGGTGAGCTTTCCCGAAAGAACCGTCTCGCTGATGTAGAAACCGCCGGCACGGTGCTCCAACACGTACGGCTTGCCTTGCAGCACGATCCGGCCGCGCGCGAAATCGCCTTGCACCGCTTGCACCGTCGCCGGCTGGACCATCTTGCTGTGCCGCGACTCGGTCCACTGATGATGAACCGCGGCGTGGCACTTCTGGCACGCGGATGCGCCGGCGTGCTCAGCGTCGAAGGCAGCGAGCGGCATCGTTGCCAAGAACAGCGCTGCAATGAGCCGGAGATTCATGCGCATGAAGTGCTCCAAGAGAGCATAGCCCAAAAATGAAAATCCCTCCGCGAACCGGGCTGCCGGCTCGCGGAGGGAAATGGTACCGAACCGCCTACGCTTAGAAGTGCAGGCGCAGAGCGAACTCCATATTGCGCGGAGTGTTCGCCTGGGTGGTGATGCGACCGAAGGTCGTGGGGCCCGTGAGACCCGCGGACGGACCGCTCGGCTGCATGTGGTTCAACACGTTGGTAACCTGCAAGATGAACGTGGCGCCCAAGCGATTCTCCTTCAGGATCGCGAAATCCTTCGAGAGCGTTGCGTCCACGTTCCAGATCGGCTCGGTGCGGATGCTGCCGACGTAACCGCCGCAGTTGGTATCCACGCCCAACACGCAGGGACGGAACTGGCTATAGATCTGGCCAGGATTCGTCCACATACCCGTACCGGCCGGGTTGTTGCTGCCGATGGTGGTGTTCGACGCCGTGGTGCCGGAGAGGCACGTGGTGCAGGTGGAGGTCAGCGTAACGTTCGACTGACGGGAGTTGCCGCCCGTGTAGGGTTGCAACGATACCGCGTTGCCGTCCGCCGTCGACGAGATGGAGGACGTCGGTCCCGCCGTCTCGCCGAACGTGTTGCTGAAGTTGCCGTTGCCGGTGGAGCTGCCCACCGAGCTGGGATTGCCCGACTGCGCCTGGAACAACGGGGAGAAGGTCCATCCGCTCATCAGGTAGCCGAGAGCGTCATGACGGCCCTTGAACAACGAGGGCTGATAGTAACCGATCAAGTTGAAGATGATCGGAATATCGTACGCCTGCGGTCCGTAGTTGGCACCCAGGTTCCACGGATTGAGCGCCGTGTTGGAACTGGTGGCCTGATAGGATTGCGCCGTACCGAGCGCGCGGCTCCAGGTCAGGTTGCCCTGGAGCGTGATGCCCTTCCAATCCGCCATGCGCGTGGAAACGTACAGTGCGTTGTAATTGGAATAACCGAGCGCCGTGGTCAAGTTCGCGGAATTGGCCCAGTTCTGTTCATCAATCGTCGTCTGTTTCACGCCGAAGATATTCGAAGATGCATTATTCAACGCCTGCCACAAACCGGCCACGTTGTTGTTCTTCATGAACGTCTGGTTGGCACTGGCCCCCACGATCGCCGTGGTGCAGTTGGCGAAGCCCTTGCAGAAGGACGAATTCGCTCCGCCGAGCAGGTTCTCGAAGAACGGCTGCGCGGTCAGCGTACCACCGAAGTTGGCGGCGCAAATCGGCGACGACAACGTGCAAGTCTGCGTGTAGAGACCCGCGTAGGCCTGAGCGAAGGTCTGTCCGCCCAGCGTCATCATCGTGGGAATTGCGTCGATGTTGATTTCCTGGAAGTCGTGCTTGTCGATGCGGCCGATGTAGCCGACATCCACCGTGAGCTTCCGGGTGATCGCGCGCTGAATCGAGAACTGGAACGAATCAACACGGTTCGGCTTGAAGTTCGGATCGATCGTGTTGGGATCGCCCGCGTTCGGATAACCGTTGCTGCCCGGGAAATAAGGCTGCGGCAACGTCGCGGAAGGAGCAATGATCGGAGCCACGATTCCGTCGGCGTTGGAGCCGAAGCGGAACACGTTGGAGGCGTTCGGGCTGCCCGAACCGCACGTGCCGTTCGAGAGCACCGCGGTGCAAGCCGAACCCTGGAGGAAGCCCGGTCCCAACAGCGGAACCAGCACTTGATCCACGCCGTTGACGCGACCGTAGAGACGAGTGTAGCCGCCACGGATCACGGTCTTGCCCTGTCCGAACAGCTTACCCATCAGACCATCGGAGAAGCTCGGATTCCACGCGAAAGCCGCGCGCGGGCTGAACTCCCCGTAGTAGGGATTGTACGGATACTTCAATCCCGATCCCACGTTGCCCACGAGCGCGTAACCGATCTGAGGATTGTAATTCTGTCCCTGCAGCGCAGCGCTTTGCTTGGCGGCCAAGTAGTTCGACGCGGTAACCAAGTTGCCGGAGGCATCCACCAAGGCGATTTGCTTGCCGTTGACTTCGTACGGCGGCATTTCGATGGAATACGCCATGCCGTAGACAACCGTCAAGGTCGGCTTGACGTGCCACGTGTCGCCCCAGTACACGTTGTAGTAGGGGATGATGCTTTGATCGAACGCTTGCGAACCGATCGGCTGCAGGTTCAAAGCCGATCCGGCGCGCGAATAGAGCACCTGCGATTGCGCCACCATGCCGAGAACCTCAGCATAGTAGAGGCTGTAGGTGCCTTGGTTCGACGCAGGAATCGCAGCAGGAATCACGCTCTGGCCGGCCGCGTTGGTCATCGTGATGCCGGTCGAGGTGATCAGGTACGTGGGGTTCACGTCAATGGTGCTGCCGTTGTCATTGCGGCTGTGATAGTCCCAGTTGCGTTGATACGAACCACCGAACTGGAACAAGTGGTTGCCCTTGATCAACGATAGATCGTCGCGCAACTGGTAGTCATGACCATCCCAGAAACGCGTACGGGTGCTCTGCGTGTTGATGTTGTACGGCAACAACGGAGTGGCCGTCTCGCCCGAGATTTCCGGTCCGCCGCCTTCGCCCGGGATCAGCGGGTTGGCCAACGGCGATGCGTCGAACCACTGCCAGTAATTGCGCGTGTAACCAACGCGCAAATCGTTGGTGAGCGACGGGGTCAGGTTGCTGGTCAAACCGGCGATGAAGTAACCCGGCTTCTGCGGACGGGGAGCCGTGGCCACGGGTTGGCCCAGCGTATCGCCCGGCAGACCGCCGCCGATGTCGTACTGGTTGCTGGTCAGATACTGGAACTTATAGTAGCGATAGCTGACGAAGAAACGGTTCTTGTCGCCGAAATCATGATCGACGCGGCCGACGTAGTTGTTCGTCGTCTGACGCTGCTTGATGGAGGAGAGGAAACCGGCGGTGTTGAACAAGTCGCCCGACGCGCCCGAGAAATCGTTGGGCAGCGGCATGTACTTGTTCCAGATCAAATTCGTCGCCGAGCTCATACCAATGTTGCGGGGATCACAGGACACCGCTCCGCACAGTGCCGGCTGATACGTCACGCCGCCGACCGTGACCGGAGTGGGATTCAGGTTGTACGGCTGATACACACCGGCCGAATTGGCCACTTGCACGACGCCGGCGCGCAACTGCGCGGTGGGCACGGCGCGCTCGAACGAACCGTAGTTCGGGAAGCGCAGATACTCAAAGTTCATGAAGAAATACGTCTTGCCGCCGAGGACGCTCTTGTTGCTCACCGGGCCGCCGACGGAGAATCCGTAACGGTTGCGGTGATTGGAAACGATCGGCGTGTAAGGTGTGCCGAAAAGCGCGCTCGGTGTGTGGTTGTTCTGCCACGAGTTGGCGCCGCCGAAAACGGAATCGAAATAATACTCGTACACCGAACCGTGGAAGCTGTTCGTTCCGCGCTTGGTCACCATCTGCACATCGGATCCAGCGGAACTGTTGAAGTCGATACCTTGACCGGCTACGGAAACCTTGACTTCTTCAATGCTCTCGATGGGAGTCGGAACCACGCCGGACACGGCGCCGTTCTCCTGCGTTCCGCCTTGGCCCACCATGTTCTGGTTGTAGGTGATCGTGTCACCGCCCATATCGTCGCTGACGTTGCCGCCATCAAGACGATAGCTGTTCTGATCGCGCTCCGCGCCCGCCGTGTACCCCGAAGGAGTGACGCCCGGCTGCAAAACAGCCAGCGCTTGCACGTCGCGGCCCATGTTCGGCAAACTCGCCATCGTTTTCGAATCGATGGTGTTGCCGACGGTGGCGTTGGTGGTGGCCAACTCGGTGAGGGTCTGCGCTTCCACCGTCACTGTTTCCTTGGTGGAACCGACCTTCAACTGAGCGTTGACCGTAACCGACGCGCCGATCGTCACCGCCACGTTGGAAAGCGACTGAGTAGTGAATCCTTCATGACTCACTTTCATCGTGTACGTTCCCGACGGCACACTGACGATAATAAAGCGGCCCGCGGCGTTCGACGTGGTACGCAATTGTGCTTGCGTAGACGCGTCGATCAGCACCACCTCCGCTCCCGGAATCACGCCGCCGGACTGGTCAGTCACCTGTCCGGAAACGGATCCGCTCTGTGTTGCTTGCGACCATGTAAACATCGTGCCTAACAGCAAGATGCTCATGAAAAACACGGCAAGCCGTGAAATTGCTCTTGCAGACATACCCACCTCCTGAGATTTACGGCTGGAGGAACTTAGACATACACCCGAACCCAACCCACCAAACCGTCAGGCAGCATTACACTCCAAATGTAAAGGTTGGTCAAGGTTTTTTTCGATTTCGAACAGTAGCTGCCATTCCGAAACGTTGTTATCTAGGAAAGCTGTCTTACACAAATGTGTTTCTTATCCTCTTGTAGTAGCCATAAAGACAAAGCCCCCCGCAGGCCGGATGAGCCGGCCAGCGGAGGGCGCGTTGTGCGGAACTGCGATCCCGTTAGAAGTGGATGCGCAGACCAAACTCCATATTGCGCGGAGTATTTCCCTGACCCGTGATGCGACCGAACTGCGTGGGACTGGTGATGCTGAGCGACGGTCCGCCCGGCTGCATATGGTTCAGGATGTTTGTAATCTGGAAAATCAACGTCGCACCCAGGCGATCTTCCTTCAGGATGCTGAAGTTTTTCGCGATGGTTGCATCCACGTTCCAGACAGGTTCGGACCGGACGCTGCCGATGTACCCGCCGCAGTTTGTTTCCACGCCCAGCACGCACGGCCGGAATTCACCGTAGACCGCGCCCGGGTTGGCATACATTCCCTGCGTCGTTGGGTTGGTACCACCGATGGTCGGGTTGGTCGCCGTCAGCGGACCGCCGACGACTGTGGTTCCCGCGCATGTCGTGCACGTGGTGTTGAGCGGCACGCCGATGATGCGAGAGTTGTTGGAAGTGTACGGAGTGATCCCCGCCGCGTTACCGTCCGCCGTGGCGCCGAAGGACGAACTAGGAGACGCTACTTCCCCGAAATTGCCTGGCGAGCCGACCGAAGTGGGATTGCCGGTTTGCGCCGTGAACAATGGAGCAATCGTCCAGCCGCCCAAGATCCATCCGAGCGGTCCGTGGTTGCTCTTGAAGAACGGCGGTTGGTAATACGCGATGAAGTTGTAGTTCCACAGCACGTCGTACGACTGCGGTCCGTAGTTGCCTTGCAGATCCCAGGGATTCAGCGCGGTGTTGCCGCTGTTCAACTGCGCCAAAGCCGCCGTACCAAGCGAGCGGCCCCAGGTCAAGTTGGACTGGAACGTGATGCCGTGATAATCGGCCATGCGAACCGAAACATACAGCGCGTTGTAGTTGGAAAAACCCGTCGCCGTGGAGAGCGCGATCGAGTTGCCCTGGCCGACTTCGTCCACGGTAGTCTTGCCGGGCGCCCACGAGGACGCGTTGTTCAGCGCCTGCCAGAGTTGGTTGACCGAATTGCCCTTCAAGTACGTCAGGTTGGAACCCTGCGATAGAATGGCCGCCGTGCAACTGGCGTATCCCTTGCAGTAGGTCGATGTCGGTCCGCCCAACGCCGCTTCGAAGAACGGCTGCGCTGTGACGTTGCCGTTGGTGCCTGCGGTGAACGTCGACGGCGTGTACGCGCAAGTGGGTGTTTGCAGGGAGCAAACTTGACCGTACAGCGCGGCGTACGCCTGCGCGAAGGTTTGTCCGCCCAAAGTGTACATGGTCGGAACGGCGTTCAGGTTCAACTCCTGGAAGTCGTGTTGCGAACGCCGGCCGATGTAGCCGACCTCCGCCGTGATCTTCCGGTTGATCTGGCGCTGCACCGAGAACGTCACGGTGTCCACGTAATTCGGACGGAAGTTCGGATCGAGCGTGTTCACGTCGCCCGCGTTGGGGAAGCCGTTGGTGCCCGGATAATACGGCTGCGGCAGCGTGGCGGTCGCGGAAGGAAGCGGAGCCACGAGTCCGTCGCCGTTCGAGCCGAAGCGGAACGCGTTAGCGGGCGTCGACACGGTGCCGCACGTGCCGTTGTTCAACGGAGTAGTGCAGGCGACACCTTGCAGGAAGCCCGGACCGAGCAGCGGAACCAGCACTTGGTCCACACCGTTCAGACGGCCATACACGCGGCCGTAACCGCCGCGGATGACGGTCTTGCCCTGGCCGAGGATTTTCCCGAGAATCCCGTCGCTGTAATTGGGATTCCAAGCGACCGCGACGCGCGGACTGAATCCGCCGTAGAACGGATTGTAGGGATACTTTAGTCCCGAGCCGATGTTGCCGACGAGAGCGTAGCCGATCGTGGGATTATAGTTGAGGCCCTGCAATGCGGCGTTCTTCTTGTTTGCCAGGTACGTCGCGGCGCTCAGTTGATTGCCGGAGGAATCGACGAGATCGATCTGGCGGCCCAACAACTCATACGGCGGCATTTCCAACCCGTAGGCCAAGCCGTAAACAACCGTCAACGTCGGCTTGACGTGCCAGGTGTCGCCCCAGTAGAAGTTGTAGAACGGGATGATGCTGCGATCGACCGCCGGAGTCCCGAGCGGGTTGAGATTCAACGCCGCGCCTTGACGCGAGTAGGTCACCTGCGACTGCGAAACTAAACCTAGAACCTCGGAGTAATAGGTCTCGTAGGTGCCGTAGTTCGAGCTGGGCACGAGCGACGTCGCAGGAATCACGGTGGATGGGAACGAGATGCCGCTCGACGAAATCAGGTACGTGGGATTCACGTCGATCGTCAGACCGTTGTCATTCCGGCTGTGATAATCGTTGTCGCGCTGATAGGCGAAACCAAACTGGAACAAATGGTTTCCCCTAATCATCGTGACGCTGTCCGACAACTGCTTGTCCTGGCCGTCCCAGAACCGCGTACGCGTGCTCTGCGTGTTGATGTTGTAGGGAATCAGGGCGGTCGAAGACTCGCCGCCGATTTCCGGACCTCCGCCTTCGCCTGCCAGCAGCGGATTGGTCAACGGCGACGCGTCGAACCACTGCCAATACGTACGTGTGTAGCCAACGCGCAGGTCGTTGGTGATGGTCGATGTGAGATTCGACGTCAAGCCGAAGATCAGGTACGACGGTTTCTGCGGACGCGGAGCCGTCGCCGCGGGAATGCCCAGCGTGTCTCCGGGCAAACCGCCGCCGATGTCGTTTTGGTTGCTGGTGTTGTATTTGAAACTGAAATACCGGTAGCTCACCATGAAGCGGTTCTTGTCGCCGAAGTCATGATCGATGCGGCCGGTCCAGTAATACGACGTTTGCGTCTGGCGAATCTGCGAGAGATACCCGGCGGTGTTGTAGGTGTCGCCGGATGCGCCCGTGTAGTCGTTGGGCAGCGGCATGAATTTGTTCCAAATCAAATTCGTGGCCGCGCTCATGCCAATGTTGCGCGGATCGCACGAAACGGCTCCGCACAGCGCCGGCTGATAGGTCACGCCGCCCACGGTGACGGGCGTCGGATTCAAATTGTACGGAAGCCACGTGCCGGCCGGATTGGCCACTTGGATCACGCCCGCGCGCAACAGCGGCGTCGGCACCGGACGCTCGAACGCGCTCAAGTTCGGGAAGCGCAAGTATTCGTTGTTCACGAAGAAATACGTGCTTCCGCCCAGGATTTTCTTCTTGATCATCGGACCGCCCACGGCATATCCAAAGCGATTGCGGTGATTGGACACGATCGGCGTGGCTTGGTTGGCAACGCCGGCCACCGTCGTCAGGGTGTGGTTGTTGGCCCAGCTATTGGCCGATCCCAATGCCGTATCGAAGTAGTATTCGTAGAGCGCGCCATGGAATGTGTTGGTGCCGCGCTTGGTGACCATCTGCACATCGGCGCCGGCCGAGTTGTTGAAGTCGATGCCCTGCCCGGCGACGGATACTTTCATTTCTTCGATACTCTCGATGGGCGTGGGGATCACGCCCGAGGCGAATCCGTTTTCTTGCGTTCCGCCCGTGCCCGTCATGTTCTGCTGGTAGCTGATCGTTTGTCCGCCCATGTCGTCGGTGATGTTGCCGCCGTCCAGGCGATACGTGTTCTGATCGTAGTTGGCGCCCGCGGTGTACCCGGCGCCATTGACGGCCGGCTGCAGCGCCGCCAGCGTCGACACGTCGCGGCCCAGGTTGGGCAGCAATTGAATCGACTTGGAGTCGATCGTGTTGCCGACGGTGGCATTGGTTGTCGCCAATTCCGTGATCGTCTGCGCTTCCACGGTCACAGTTTCTTTCGTGGAGCCGACCTTCAACTGCGCGTTCAACACAATCGACGCGCCGATGGTAACTTCAACGTTGGAAATTGTGGCCGAACTGAAACCCTCGTGGCTCACCTTCAGAATGTAATGGCCCGATCCCACGTTGACGATCGTGTAGCGACCCGCCGCATTCGTCGTGGTGCGCAACTCGAGCGCCGTGGCGGTATCCACCAGCCGAACTTCCGCGCCGGGGATTACGCCTCCTGATTGATCGGTGACTTGACCGGAGATTGCGCCGGTCTGTGTGGCTTGCGCCGAAACGAGCATCGAGCCCAGTAGCACGATGCCCAGGAAAAGAACGGTAAGCCGTGACGTACGCCTTTCGGACATACCCACCTCCTGAGAAATTTTCACGCTGGCAAGCTAACTACACCCGAAACCCAAACCCAACTGGCGAGCATTAGAGCCTAAATGTAAAGGTTCGTCAAATTTGTTTTAGTTATATGTGTATTCAGGATTTGTTATCGCGTCCCCCTGGGCACAGCGTGCCGGAGACTACAGACTGTCGCGGGATGGCAGGTCCTGAGGATCCTTCAACAGTAAGCTACGTTACTTTACAGTGGGAGGCGCGTGACGCAGTGGCTGTGAATTCGCTTGGCGGTTATACTCTTGACTGCACAGAAAAATGGGCAAGGCCAAACGCCGGCAGCATCGAACCCCCGTCCAGACTCCAGCGCCGCGACGACCGGATTCCGGCTTCCCGCGGACGGGCTTCCCTTGGACGATCAGTGCCGTGCTTTTTCTGACGACCCTGCTGATCTATGCGCCGGTCTCCCGTTTTGACTTCGTGAATTTCGACGATCCCGACTACGTGACGCGCAACGCGCACGTGCTGCGCGGCCTCACGACCGACGGCGTTTCTTGGGCGTTCACTTCCGGCGAGGCGGCCAACTGGTTTCCGCTGACGCGGCTGTCGCACTTACTGGATGTCCAACTGTTCGGTCTCGACGCTGGGTTTCATCATCTGGTGAGCGTGTTCATTCACGCGCTCGCCACGATGTTCTTGTTTGCGTTTCTCTATCGAGCCACCGCGGCCCGCTGGCCGAGTGCGTTCGTGGCGCTCCTTTTCGCACTGCACCCGTTGCACGTGGAATCGGTGGCGTGGATCTCCGAGCGAAAAGACGTTCTCTGCGCGTTTTTCTGGTTCTTGTCGCTGTGGGGCTACGTGAGGTACACGGAGAAAAAATCCACCGGCCGATTTCTCTTTGCGCTTTTGGCGTTCGTTCTTGGATTGCTCTCCAAGCCGATGATCGTAACGCTGCCCTTCGTGCTTCTGCTGCTGGATATCTGGCCGCTGCGAAGGGCGCTCGACCGAAGTGTCCTTCTGGAAAAAATGCCGTTCTTCGCGCTGACGAGCATCGCCGCCGCCGTCACGTATCGGGTTCAGCAGGGCAGCGGAGCGGTTCAGACGGCTGAGATATTTCCCTTCGCGTTGCGGATCGAGAACGCGGTTCTTTCCTACGTCACCTACGTTGGCGAGATGGTCTGGCCGGCCGGACTGGCCGTTTACTATCCGTATCCCTCAAGCATCGCGGCGTGGAAGTTCGGTGCCGCCGGCGCGCTGCTGGTGGGTGTTTCGATTGCCGTGGTGCGCTACTTTCGCGAGTGTCCGTACCTGGCGGTGGGCTGGTTCTGGTATCTGGGAACGCTCGTGCCCGTGATCGGCCTCGTGCAAGTAGGCGCGCAGGCCCACGCGGACCGCTACACGTACGTGCCGTCGATCGGTTTGTGCATCATGGTCGCCTGGGGCGCGGCGGATCTGCTGAAACGGCGGCCATCGGCGAAAGTCGCGCTGGCCGGAGCGGCGGCCGTGGTGTGCCTGTCGTCGGCGGTGCTGTGCGAAGCCCAAATTCAATATTGGAAGAGTAGCGAGATGCTTTTCCGGCATGCCGTCGACGTCACCGATCGAAACTTTCTGGCGCACTATGACCTGGGCATCGCGGTGTCGACCATTCCGGGACGTCTTCCCGAAGCAATTTCCGAGTACCAAGCCGCGCTGCGGATCGAACCAAACTCCGATCGCGTTCACACCGACCTCGGAAACGCCTTGGCGCAAACGGGCCGGCTCGCTGAGGCGATCGCGGAGTATCGCGAGGCCGTGCGCATCTCACCGAATTCGCCGATTCCTCACGTTGATCTGGCAAACGCGCTGGCGAGCGACCCGGCACACTTAGCGGAAACGATCGCCGAATACGAAACCGCCCTGCGCCTAAAGCCGGACTATGTGCAAGGTCACATTAACCTGGGTGCCCTGTTGGCGAGTACCGGGCAAATGGATGAAGCGATCCCGCATTTTCAAGCTGCGCTCAAGATCGATCCGAATTCGGCTGAAGCGCACGCCAATCTCGGGATGGCACTCGCGGGATTACCGGGGCGAACGGCAGAGGCGATCGCTCAACTTCAAGAGGCTCTGCGAATCCAACCCGATCCGCGAATCCAGCAAATGCTCGACCGCTTGCGCGCGGCAATTGCCGATCACTGAGTCTTCGCGGCCTTGTGACGCGGGAAGTCGAAGCGGCGGCCGATGATCATCTTCAAAATCAGGTGATCCGTGGACCGTGTGACGCCGACGCCCATGCCGAAGTTGAACTCCCAGTCCTCGCTCAAGTTCAAATCGACGCAAGGGAAAAACTGCTGTTCTTGGTCCTTCAGCGCGAAAAATCCGGTGACCGGCCCTTGCGATCCGTAATACTCGAAGCCGGCGTTGACCTTCTTCGTGAAATCCCATCCGATTTTTGCGGCGGGCGCAAACGCCACGCCTTGATTCACGCTGTCTCCGTGCCAGGAGCGCTCCAGTGCCGGATTGAAAGCCCAATACAAGCGGCCTTGCTGCTTGTCTATGATCGGGCGAATCTCCCACGTCCAGGTATCGGTGGAGTAGGCGCGCCGCGTGTAGCCGACCTCCTGCGAGAGGCTGACGCCAACGGGCCAATGCCAGCTTTCCGGCACGCGAACGCGCGGACGTATGTGATCGCCGACCCACTGCGGTCCGAAGTGTGTGCTCTCCGCGGTGAAAATGTAAAAGCCGGTTTCGAACCAGTCGTTGAAGCCGTGTGTAATCTCGATGGTCTCGTGAAAGGAATGCTCGGTGGGCATCACGCCGTCGACGACGGTTTTGGTTCCAGCGAGCGTGAAATTGCTGTGCAGCTCGACCATGGTGTGGCCCGGCTTGACGGTCTCCGCGCCGTACACTTGGATCTCGTAATTCGTTTGCGCGCGCAGAAGCGCGGCGCCGGCGAGCAACAACCAACCGAAACGTGAAATCACGCCGGCTATTGTATCAACTATTCTTCGTAGTGAAATAGGTCCGCAGGACGGAAAGAGAAGCCAGGTAGCACGTCGCCACCGTCGACCACGCTGTCGGCGGAATAGGACTGCGAAGATCCACCAGGAAGATGCACCGTCACGGTTTCCGTCTTGGGATCGACGATCCAAACTTGCCGTGTGCCGGCCTTCAGGTATTGGTGAGTTTTTTCCTGGACCTCGCTGGCGAGATCGCGGGGAGACAAGACTTCCACCGCGAGATCGGGCGCGCCTTCGAAATACTTAGGCGAGGACGGATCTGTCATGCGCGACTTGGCGATGAACGCGATGTCGGGACCGAGCACGGTGTCTGGATCGCGCGACAGGACCACGCCCAGTTCGGGACCGGCGAATCCAAGTCTGCTTTTCTCAAGGAAGTTTCCAAGCCACAAGAGCAAGCGAGTCACCAGAAAAACATGCACTTTCCCAACGGGCATGTAATCCACCAATTCTCCACGCACTAACTCCCGCCGGTCTCCCGAAGCTAGGAGTTCCTCAGCCGTGATTAACGTGGTCGTCGCCATAACCGGATTCTACCACTTTGCGGCCCTTTACTACTCGCCGCGGAACTTCCGGTGCGCGTTCTTTGTCCAGCAACCAGCACCAGCAACCGTCAACCGTCCTCACGCTTTATCCCGCATCGCCGCGCGCAGAATTTTCTTCCGCAACCGCAGCGACTTCGGCGTGACCTCGACAAGTTCATCGTCGCGGATGAACTCGATGGCGCGCTCCAGATTCAGGATGCGCGGCGGGACGAGGCGGATCGCTTCGTCCGCCGTCGACGCGCGCATGTTGGTAAGTTTCTTCTCGCGCACGATGTTGACGTCAAGGTCGCTATCGCGGGCGTTCTCGCCGATGATCATTCCCTGGTAGACTTCCTGGCCGGGTTCGACAAAAATCGCGCCGCGCTCCTGCAAATTCCAGATCGCGTACGCCGTCGCCGCGCCGGAACGATCCGCCACCAGCGACCCCGTCGGGCGCGTGGGAATATCGCCCTGCCACTCGATGTAGCCGTGAAAGAGCGAGTTCATGATCGCGGTGCCGCGCGTGTCGGTGAGAATGTCGGAGCGCAAGCCGATCAATCCGCGCGAGGGCACGAGAAACTCCACGCGCACACGACCGGAGCCGTGATTCACCATCTTGGTGATTTTGCCTTTGCGCGTGCCGAGTTTTTCGATCACGACGCCCATGAAGGATTCCGGGAAATCCATCACCAACAATTCCAGCGGCTCGTGCACCTCGCCATTCACCATGCGGGTGAGGATTTCCGGCTTTCCGACCATCAGTTCGTAGCCTTCGCGCCGCATCATTTCGACAAGAATCGCCAGTTGCAATTCGCCGCGGCCCATCACCTTGAACGCGTCGGGACCGCCCGCTTCTTCCACGCGGATCGAAACGTTGGTCAGCAATTCTTTGTCGAGACGATCCCGCAAGTTGCGGGACGTGACGTATTGCCCCTCGCGTCCCGCGAACGGCGACGTGTTCACCATGAACGTGACGGCAATCGTCGGCTCGTCGATTTGAATATGCGGCAAGGGCTGCGGTGTTTCCGCGCTCGTGACCGTTTCGCCGATCGTGATGCCCTCGACGCCGGCGATCGCCAGAATGTCGCCGGCGCGGCCGATGGTTTCGTCGACGCGCTTCAATCCGTCGAAGGAATAGAGCTTGGTGATGCGCGTGGTCTGGATCGACCCGTCGAGTTTCGCAATGCTCACTTCATCGCCGTGACGAAGCGTGCCGTTGAACACGCGTCCGATGGCGAGCCGCCCGAGATAATCGCTGTAATCGAGATTTGCCACCAGCAATTGCAGCACGCTTTCGGGATCGCCCGCCGGCGCGGGAATGTGTTTCAGGATGGCCTCGAAAAGCGGACGCAGATTCGTCGAAGGATCGTCGAGCGACGTTTTGGCGATGCCCGCGCGCGCATTCGTGTAGATAACCGGAAATTCCAATTGTTCGATCTGCGCGTCGAGATCGATGAACAAATCGTAGACTTCGTTCAGCACTTCGGCCGGGCGCGCGTCGGGGCGATCGATTTTGTTGATCACCAGCACCGGAGGCAGGCGGGCTTCGAGCGCTTTCATCAAAACGTAGCGCGTTTGCGGCAACGGACCCTCGGCCGCGTCGACCAGCAGCAGCACGCCGTCGACAATTTTCAGCGCGCGCTCCACTTCTCCGCCGAAATCGCTGTGACCGGGCGTGTCGACAATGTTGATCTTCACGTCCTGGTAAACGATGGCCGTGTTTTTCGCGAGAATCGTGATGCCACGCTCGCGCTCCAGATCGTTCGAGTCCATGACGCGTTCGATCACGGTTTCGTTGTCGCGGTAAATACCGCTTTGTTTCAGCATGGCGTCGACGAGCGTGGTCTTACCGTGGTCCACGTGCGCAACGATCGCCAAGTTACGATTCGGATTCGACAATCCCAAACTCCTCGAGTGTGATTCGGCGGCGGTCGCCGCCCAGGTCCTGGAAGTGTAATTCCCAGCGCGGACCGGCGTAGTCGGAAACCAGATCCGCAGCCTTTTCACCCCATTCTATCACTACGACGGCGTTTTCTCTGTTAAACCAGATATCGTCGAGTCCCAAAGTGTCGAGATCGCGTCCTGCGTCTTTACCGGAATGTTCGATTCGATAAAGGTCCACGTGATACACGATGGGCCGCGGACCATACTGATGCACCAGCGTAAACGTGGGACTAGCGACGTCTTCTTCGCGCGCCACACCGAGTCCGGCGATCAATCCTTTGGAGAACGTGGTTTTCCCAGCGCCCATGTCGCCGTGCAGCAAGGCGACCAGCGGCGGGCGGACCGTAGCGGCCAGTCGCCGCCCGAGGGCAATCGTGGAGTCGTCGGAATCAGTGAAAAATTCGCGGGGCACGCTTTGATCTTATCGAACTTGAGCCGTTGGGTTGGCTGTCGCGGGAACGTGAACCACCTCGCCGGGCTGCACCGCGATGATGGCGCGGCCAAGATCGCCGGCCAGCGGACGGTAGAACTCCACTTTGTTTCTCGCCACGTGGACGATGACGATGCCGAAGCGCAGCGTCTTCAAATTGTGTTGGAATTCGAACCCGCGATCAATTGTGACGAGAACATCGAACGTCCCTTGCATCTTCAATAAGAGTTCGTGATCCCGCAAGTGTTGCCATTGACGCTGCGCGGCCGTCTCGCACTGGAATTCCTGAAAAAGACTCGCTAGGCGCGGGTCGATACAGGCGTCTAAGAGGACACGCACGAGAGTTGCTCGATGGCGAGATCTTTGCTCAAGCGAAGGAACGTGCGAACCTGTTCACTGGTCACGTACGGAAACGCTGCGAGAAAATCCTTCACGGTTTCGCCGGATTCGATGAAGTCAATGAGCGTCTGAATGGGCACGCGTGTGCCCGCGAAGCAGGGAGTCCCATGCATCACATCCGCGTCCACGGAAATGACTTTCGAGAGCGCGGCATGTTGGTCGGTCGTCATTTCAATGCCAGTATAGCATTGCTGGAAATGCGGAAGCGACGCCACGCTTAAAGTGATCGGCGTAGGGTGCGAGTGCCGCTCCAAGACATTATTCGCGGTCTTCAGGAAACTTTTTTCAAAGCCGCCGGGAAAAATCGCATGATGTCGCTCGCGGTCACCGGCAACTCGCCGAGTTCCGCCGCTGCGAGATCGCCGGCGAGTCCATGCAAATAGACCGCCGCGGAGATTACCTGCGCCGCGGGACGCCCGGAGAACTGCGCGAGAAACGCCGCCGTGATTCCCGTGAGTGAATCGCCCATGCCCGCCGAGGCCATCCCTGGATTTCCGGTGTTCGAAACAAAAACTTGCCCGCCCGGTTCGGCGATCAGCGACGTGTGCCCCTTCAGTACAACGTAAATCTGATGTCCCATGGCCATGGCGCGCGCCGTTTCCACGCGACGCGCTTGCACGTCGGACGAGGAAATGCCGGTCAGGCGCCCCATCTCACCGGGATGCGGCGTCACAACAATGGTGCGCTCGCGTCCGTCCAGTAGCTCGGTCGCGCCGGCGAGCGCGTTGAGCCCGTCGGCGTCAATGACCATCGGCAACTTCGATTCATGCACGATGCGTTTTACCATCGCCGCGGTCTCGGGATGTTGCGACAATCCGGGTCCGATCGCGAGAAGCGTTTTGCCTTCGAGCATTTTGTCGAGCAATCCGTAATCAAAAGCGCGCATGGAAATCGCGCCCGATTCGGTTTCCGGCAGCGCTTCGGTCATCAACTCGGGCATCGACGCCGCAATCAACGGCAGCGCAGACTCCGCCGTGGCCACGGTCACCAGTCCCGCACCGGCGACCAGCGCCGCGCGACCCGCGAGCGCCGCGGCACCCGTTTTGCCGCGGCTCCCGGCGACCAGCAAGACGTGGCCGAAGTCTCCCTTGTGCGCGTCGCGCAGACGCTTGCCGAGCAGCGGCGCGACGTCGGCCGGCTCCAGCAGATTCAGAAAAAAATCGCCGCGTTCCAGAAGTAGTTCGGGCGGCGTGCCGATCGATTGCACGACAAGTTCGCCGGCCGAGTAGGAATTCGGCGGAAAAATCTGACTGACTTTGGGAGCGGTGAAAGTGATGGTCACCGCGGCGCGCACCGCTTCGCCGAAATAGTCGCCGGAGTCACTAGGCAATCCACTGGGCATGTCGACGGCGACAATCGGCACGTGCGCGAATGAGCTGTTCACGTCGCTGACGACTTCGAGCGCGAGTCCATCGAGCGGGCGCTGCAATCCCGTGCCCAAAATCGCGTCGATCAACAACGTGGAGTCGAGTAAATCTTGTTTGGCGGTGATCCACTCTTCCAGATTGCGCACCACAAAGGCCTCGATACCGATGCGCGTGAGGTAACGGTAGTTCACCGCGGCGTCGGGACTCAGTTGCTGCGGATCGGCCAGCAGAATGATGCGCGGCACGATGTTGTGGCGCATCCAAAGCTGTCGCGCGATGACAAAGCCGTCGCCGCCGTTGTTGCCTTTTCCGCAAAGGAGCGTGATGCGTTGCTTGCCCAGCGGCGCGAAACGCGCCTCGAGCGCCTCCACAAAGCGCGCGCCGGCGTTCTCCATCAGCGTGAGCGAGGGCAGCCCCAACTCCTCGATCGTGATGCGGTCGATCTCACGCATCTGCGCAGCGGTGAGGATTTTCATTTGATGAGAGTATAGCTGAAGCGACGCAGAAACTACTCGCGGCGCTCCTCTATTTTCAACCTCGCCACGAGCGCGCGAGCCTCCGCGGCGCGATCCCTCGCGACCTGCACTTCAAACGGCGTGTCGCCGGTCAACGCGGGGAACGCCCGGATGCTTGTTACCGGTCCAAACCTTTGGCCATTGAGAAGGTACGGAATACCCGCGTCCTCTAGGATGCCGCGCACCAATCCCAAGTCCAAGGCGTTTTTGCATCGGAATATTGTTTCGAGTTCAAGTTCATCGGACATCACGGCCTCCCTCTGCCCGCTATGAAATTTATCTGAATCTTCTCAGTCAAACGCTGAGTCTATAGTTAAGATACGATACGAATGGTTGGAGGCGCCTATGCCTGCCGCTGAAGCCGTCCGGCAACCTGAGCGGAAACGCGAAGCCCTGTTAGCGCGACTGGCGGATGCGCGCGCGAACACAGATCAGCTCTTTGATCTTGTTCACCCGGATGCGCTGTACGATCGCCCCATCCCCGAACGCCATCGCCTGATTTTCTACGTCGGGCATCTCGAAGCATTCGATTGGAATTTGATAGGCGCGGGTGCGCGGGAACGCCCGTCGCCACGCGCGTCTCTCGACAAATTGTTCGCATTCGGCATCGATCCTGTCGGCGGCAATCTTCCCAGCGATCAGCCAGGCGACTGGCCCTCGCTCGAGCAAGTGCGCGACTACCGCGCGGCCACGCGCCACGCGCTGGACACCGAACTCGCAACGTTTCGCGATGAACAAATGCTCAACGTCGCGATTGAACATCGCTTGATGCACGCTGAAACGCTGGCGTATTTGCTGCATCATCTTCCGTTCGACCGCAAGAAGCGCGCGCGCCAGGACGCGTTTTTCACGGGACACGGGGCGGCCCCGCACATGGTCACGATTCCCGCGGGCCGCGCCACCCTCGGGCTGGGGCCTGAGGGTGGTTTTGGTTGGGACAACGAGTTTCGCGGACACATTGTCGATGTTCCGGCGTTTGCGATCGACGCGTATAACGTGACCAACGGCGAATTTCTCGAATTCGTCAAGGCGGGCGGATATCTCGATCGCTCGCTGTGGAGTGACGGCGCGTGGGAATGGATTCAATCGCAGAACGTCACGCGGCCTGGTTTCTGGAACGAACACGGAAATTCCTGGTCGTATCGCGCGATGTTCGAGGAAATGCCGCTGCCGCTCGATTGGCCTGTGTACGTGAGTCACGCGGAAGCGTCGGCGTACGCGCGCTGGAAGAATCGCGCGCTGCCATCGGAAGCGCAGTATCATCGCGCGGCCTTTGGAATCCCCGCGAACGCCGTGGCAGGCGACGGCGACGAGAATCCATTTCCGTGGGGACATCTCGCGCCGGAAGAAGCGGCGGGCAATTTCGATTTTCGCCGCTGGGATCCCGCGCCCGTGGGCGCGCATCCCGGCGGACGCTCCGAATTCGGCGTCTCCGATCTCACCGGCAATGGCTGGGAGTGGACTTCCACGCTCTTCGCGCCGTTTGACGGCTTCGAAGCGTTCCCTTTTTATCGCGGATACTCCGCCGATTTCTACGACGGCAAACACTACGTGATGAAAGGCGGATCGCCGCGCACCGCGGCGTGTTTGTTGCGGCGCAGTTTCCGCAACTGGTTCCAGCCCCATTATCCGTACATATACGCGACGTTCCGTTGCGTGGAAAACTAAGAGGCGCACATGCCCAGGCCCGCCCCGCTTCGTGGGATTCGCCCCACTGCCAGTGTCGAAGCATTGTTGGCCACTCCGCCGGCGACGCGCGGATTCTCCGAGGAAATTCGTGCCGGATTGATGCGCGCGGGACAAAAGGAACTGCCCAGCAAATACTTCTACGACGAAGTGGGCAGCGCGTTGTTCGAAGTGATCTGCGCGCTGCCGGAGTACGGACTCACCCGCGCCGACGAACGCATTTTGCGCCGTCATGCTGTGGACATCGTGTCGCGCCTGCCCTCACCGTCGATCGTAGCGGAGCTCGGCAGCGGATCGGGACGCAAAACGCGCTGGATTTTGGAAGCGCTCTCGCGCCGGCATCCCGTGACATATCACCCGATCGAGATTTCCGCGTCGGCGCTGGCGCGCTGCGAGAAGGAAATGTCGGCGATTGCCGCGGTCAGTGTGGTTGGCTTCGAACGGCCGTATCTCGATGGACTCCTCGCTGCGGCAGCCCGGCGTCAAGAAGCCGAATGCTTGCTGGTCTTGTTCCTGGGGTCGACGATCGGCAACTTCGATCGCTCCGCGGGCGACGAGTTTCTGTGTCAAGTGCGCGGAATGCTGCGTCCCGGCGACGCGCTGTTGCTGGGCGCCGATTTGGTCAAGCCCGTTCCCACGATGATCGCGGCGTACGACGATCCGCTCGGCGTGACGGCGGCGTTCAATCTAAATTTGTTGGCGCGAATCAATCGCGAGTTGGACGCGCAGTTCGATCTCGCGCTGTTCCAGCATGTGGCACGCTACAACGAAGAGCATCAGCGGATCGAAATGCACTTGCGGTCACGCGTGGCGCAAGTGGTTCCAGTGGGCGCGTGGCGCGACGCCGTTGCGTTCCGCCCGGGCGAAACGATTTGGACCGAGAATTCGCACAAATACACGCCGCGTGAAATCGTCGCGCTCGGAGAACGTGCGGGATTCCGCTGCGACGCGCAATGGCTCGACCAGGAGTGGCCCTTCGCGCAGAGTTTGCTGGTTGCTGGCTGAAGGCTGCCGTTTCGGAACACGGAAAGACACGGAAACGGCATACGGAAAGCACTGAGAAAACTACGCTGCCGCTTTTCTCCGTGTCCTTCCGTGTTTTTTCCGTGAATCCCGTGTTCCGATGACGCCCGTTATTTCGGAGGCGGCACCGGTAGCTGGCCGGCGAGTTTTTCCACCAACTGCCGCAACTGCTCGACCTGTTTCTTCAGGTCCTCGACCTGTTGGTCCTTCCTGTCGTTCTGTTCCTTCAATTCGCGAATCGCTTGCAGCATCAGGTACGGCAGCTTGGTGTAATTCACTTGCTCGAAGCCATTCTGATCCGTCGAGACAAGCTCGGGGAAGATCAGTTCTACTTGCTGCGCGATCAAGCCGATGCCCTCGGCATTGCCCTTCATGTATTCGGGCAATTCGTTGCGCCAGTGGAAGGTAACCGGCTGCAGGAGAGCAACTTTCGACAGCACATCCGATTCGAAAGGCTTGATGTCCTTCTTCAAACGCTCATCGGAAGAGCAGGTTCCGCCACCGGGGATTCCCGATCCGCCGACCGAGAAGCACGTGGCGGTGTTGATATTGCCGATCGCGTTGATCGAAACACCGCTACCGTTCGCGACCTGCGCGTCCACCGGAGCGGACGGTGAGGTCGTGCCGATACCAATTCGGTAATCCGCGGCAATCGCACCGTAGGCGTGAACCAACGTTGAGGTGGTCGAGCCGATCCCGCCCTTCACATCGAGCAGGAAGGCCGGAGCAGTGATTCCGATTCCCACAGATGTGCTGAAGCCTGCGCCGTTGGTGCCATTGATGGCGCCAAGTACGAGCGAGTTGCTGGCCCCGACTGCGGCATAGGCGCCGATCGCTGTCGCGTTCGACAACGAATTGGCAGAGGGAACGCTTGGTCCCGCGAAAGCACCGATAAAGGTGTTGTTGGACCCAGTGGTATTCGCGTTGGTGCCCAGATCCGAGAATCCGGCCTGGATGCCAAGGGCGGTGTTCGAAGCACCGGTGCTGTTGGACAATAGCGCGTCAAAACCAACAGCGGTGTTGGACGTGCTTGAGCTGCCCGCGGCGTTCTGGAGAGCTCCGGAACCCACGGCAGTATTGTTGGTGGAGTGATCGATCTGCTCTAGGGCAAAAAAGCCCACCGCCGTGTTCGAGGAACCGTCACTGAGGCTGTCAAGAGCGTGCGCGCCCAAAGCCGTGTTTTGCCCACCGGTATTGGCGCTGGAGAGGGCCGCATAACCAAGAGCGGTGTTTTGCGAGCCGCTCGTCGTGGTGGCAAGAGACAACCCACCGACGCCGGTGTTTTGCGTTCCTGATTGGGTGAAGTTCCCGGCGGAAGCTCCGACAAACACATTTGTGAAGTTCGTCGTGTCGCAGCACATGTGCATGAACGAGTTGGTGCCGAGCTTCAACACGCCGACCGTCGAACTGGTGGTTAGAGGCAGAGTGAAGGTCCCGGTAGCAGTCATGTTTCCGCTGCTATCGACCTTGAAGACCTGCGAGCCGTTGACTCCCGCACCCAGCAGCGTGAAGCCCGCGGTCGCGGAAGACGGGTTGAGGCTCAGTGTTCCTTGCGTGACTCCCGAGCCGGTTGGAGTGCCGGTCATGGAGATTGGCACCGTGAAATTCGCCGACGCCGAACCTGTTGGTCCCGTCACGCCTTGCGCACCTGTCGCTCCCGTGCTGCCTTGAGCACCGGTGGGACCAGTTGGACCGGCGACACTCGACGCGGCTCCCGTGGTGCCTTGAGCGCCTGTCGCTCCCGTGCTGCCTTGGGCGCCAGTTGGGCCTGTTGGACCAGGCACCGTGGAAGCTGTTCCCGTAACGCCAGTGGCGCCTTGCGCACCGGTTGGGCCGGTTGGACCAACTACGTTGGACGCCGCACCTGTCGCGCCCGTCGCGCCTGTTGCTCCGATCGGACCTGTTGAGCCGGTTGGACCGGCGACGGTCGAAGTTGCGCCCGTAGCTCCCGTAGCTCCCGTGGCTCCTGTCGCGCCCGTCGGACCGGTCGGACCAGCAACCATTGACGTGGCGCCTGTCGCGCCGGTGACGCCCGTTGGACCCGCCGGACCGGTTGAACCCGTCGGACCGGCGACCGTCGAAGTCGCGCCTGTAGCGCCGGTGGCACCCGTCGCACCGGTCGAACCTGTCACACCCGTTGGACCAGGAACCGTCGATGTCGCGCCTGTCGCACCTGTGGCTCCGGTCGGACCCGTCGAACCTGTCACACCCGTTGGACCAGGAACCGTCGATGTCGCGCCTGTCGCACCTGTGGCACCCGTCGGACCCGTCGAACCCGTCACACCCGTCGGACCAGGAACGGTCGATGTCGCACCTGTCGCACCTGTGGCGCCGGTCGAACCTGTTGAACCCGTGGGACCAGTCGGACCAGGAACGGTCGAAGTCGCGCCTGTCGCACCTGTGGCGCCGGTCGAACCTGTTGAACCCGTCGGACCAGTCGGACCAGGAATGGTCGACGTTGCGCCTGTTGCGCCCGTGGCGCCGGTCGAGCCTGTTGAACCTGTCACACCAGTCGGACCTGGAATCGTCGACGTCGCTCCTGTCGCACCTGTGGCGCCGGTCGAACCAGTCGAACCTGTCGGACCAGTCGGACCAGGAATCGTCGACGTTGCACCTGTCGCACCTGTGGCGCCGGTCGAACCAGTCGAACCCGTCGGACCAGTCGGACCAGGAATCGTCGACGTTGCACCTGTCGCACCCGTGGCGCCGGTCGAACCAGTCGAACCCGTCGCACCCGTGGGACCAGGAACGGTCGACGTTGCACCCGTCGCGCCTGTGGCACCAGTCGGACCAGTCGAACCTGTCGCACCAGTCGGACCCGGAACGGTTGACGTCGCGCCCGTTGCACCCGTGACTCCTGTTGCGCCGACGGCACCGGTTGGACCGGTTGGACCCGGAATGGTCGACGTTGCGCCAGTCACGCCCGTCGCGCCCGTCGCTCCGATAGCACCTGTCGCGCCCGTCGCGCCGATGGCACCTGTAGCACCGATCGAACCAGTCGGACCTGTGAAGCCTGTCGCACCGATGGCGCCGGTTGGACCGGTCTGTCCGAGTAAGGCCCAGAATCCTGGGCTGGTCAGCGGATTGTTATTTGTATTGCCAGAACGTAGCGAAATGAAAGCTGAACCATTCGAGGCTGCCACGGCGTCGCCGGCGTTGTACGTTGCTCCTGAACTCCAAGCTCCGAAATTCTGATTGGAAATATTGACGCTGCCCGTAGCTCCTGTCGGACCCGTCGCACCCGCCGCCCCAGGAAGGCCATTGGCGCCCGGAGGCCCGTTCGCACCAGGCGCGCCATTCGCGCCAGCTGCTCCGGCTGCACCCGCGGGTCCTTGCACGCCCTGCACTCCTTGTACGCCCTGTGCTCCGTTGGCTCCGTTCGCGCCCGCCGGACCAGTTGGTCCGATGGGGCCCGTTGGACCAGTTGCACCGGTGGGACCGGTTGATCCCGCTCCGCCGGCTGTTCCACCAAGTACAACAGTTACGCTTCCGTTCACACTGACCGGATTGACCACGGTCACTAAGTAAAGGCCCAAGCCAACCAGCGTCGAAGAAGTGGGTGTGACCAAAGTTCCGTTGACCGTGACACTGGGCACGGCCAGCGTATTGAAGGTAGTGCCCGCCGGCGGCATGATTCCGCTGGCTACGGTCGGCGTAACGACACCCAAGCCAAAGGCCACGATCGCAATCTGAGCTCCAGAGGAAGCCTGCACGACGGCTGTGTTCCGAGCCGCGACCGGAAAAATCTGCGATCCCACTTGCGCGTAGGCCATCCCCAAATCCTGCCCGACAACATTGAGCGTTACAGGAGAACTTGAGGATGTGGCAACCGTGACGATCAAATTGACCGACGACACGCCGGCGGGTATCTCAAATGGTACCTGCACGTCGATTTGGCTGGGGCTGGCATAGACGATCGGCGCTTCAATGCCGCCGATTTGAACAATGGCGCCGCCCAGCGAAAGCGTTGGCGAGGTGGGGGTGAAATTCGAAGCGGTGCCGGTTGCAAGATTGGAACCGTAGATACTGATCAGTTCCCCTCGGGCAATATTTCCGGTGCTCACCGAGAGTGGAGCGGCATTGCCGACAGACGTAATGGTCGGCGTCTGCGCGCACACTAAACAGACGGTGCCCAATAGCACGAAAAGGAAAGCTGCTCGCTTGATCACAAAAATCCCCCCGAGGGTGCCGATTCTATTCCAAAACGATTTCTTAGGGCAAGCTGTTTCTCAGAGTGGCCCCAAACTTTAGACCCCCTACTACAAGGCGCGGAAAAGCGCCGAAGAAGGTCAACGACGATCAGCAGCCTTTTTTCTGGTCGCTGGCATCTTTCTTCTGGTCGTTCGGTTCTGTGTCGCGGCGCGGTCTCCCTTGCGAGCTCACATCGATTCTGGTATTCTGATGTGACGCGCCCGTAGCTCAGTTGGATAGAGCGTCTGGCTACGAACCAGAAGGTCGGGAGTTCGAATCTCTCCGGGCGCGCCATATCTTCACGGAACCTGCGTTCCGGTCCTTTTCCGCGTTTCCTTCGGGTGCTACTGTCGCGCTTTTCAGCACCCGAGTCATTGAACCATCCGGTCTACCCTCGGGCCATGGTACTATTCACCCGCACCCCTTCGGTCTGGCCAAGGAAATGGGATATACACGGGAAAAAGTTGAAAGTGTTTGCACGGTAGCCGGACCGCCAATCTTTCGATGCTTGTATTTTCAGCTATTTATATAAAAACAGGTTTGGAATGACGATTGCTCTCTTGGGGTTGGGGTACGAAGGCCCATAACTTGGCTGTTCGGGAGAAAACTATGAAGATTCGCATGTTTTGCACGTTTGTAGCACTCGCGGTGCTATCGCTAGGTACGATGGCATACGCAGACACTTTTGGCACGATCACTCAGGTGTTGTTTTATCCTGGCACTGGCGGACCGATCGGCGGCACTGGCACGTCGTCCCAGAATTACACTCCGGCTTCGGTGGCACATCCCAATGGCACGGGCCTCGTAACGGCCACGTGGACGGCGTCGTATACGTTTAACCAGTATGGCTTTTACGCGGGAAGTCTGCCGGGTGGCGCTACCTTCGTGAACTTGAGCGTAACGGCAGTCGATACCGAGACCGGTACGATCACTCTGTCGCAGAGTTCGGGCACGGATGGCTACTACGCCTACGACGTTGGTACAACCGACAACTTCACCACGGACCCGGCTTTCAACAACACATTCATTTTCGATCAAACTCAGGCTGCGGGCTCGATCGGTGGCACCAGCGCAGCCTGCCAGGGCAACCCGTCGCTGAATGCGAACGGCTCCACCGACGCGCAAGGCTGCGTCGATCTGAGAGCAAGCGGGAGCGCGGTCACCAAGAGCGGCTTTAACAACACGGTTATGAACGATTCCACCGGCTCCGGCCCGAGCGGCGCCGATGGCTCGGGCAACTTGGTGAATTCGAACTTCACCGGCGCGGGAACCGTCACCCTGTACGAACAAGTGAAAGGTATCGCGGGTATTCAAGGCACCTCGCCGGACAGCGACACGCCGAATTCCTCGAGCGCCGCGACCGAACTCGTCCTGGTCTACACGTACGATATTCCCGGCCCCAACAACACGCCCGAACCGGGCACGCTGTTGCTTCTGGGAACTGGTCTCTCCTTCGTAGCCTCGAGACTGCGCAAGAGCGCGGTTAAGTAAGATTGTAATTCTGGAGCCTTTGACCACAGGCGCCGCTAAACGCGGCGCCTGTTTTTTTGTCTTCATCCCCTACCCGGTGCGTCAACGCAATTTCAGCTTTTCTGTAGTGTCCTTAGTTTGCGTCTCACTGGCTAAAGCCCACTTTTTCCAAACATCTGGGTCGGCACGGCTGAAGCCGCTGAAGCCAGGCTGAAGCCGTGCCCCTGATACAATGCGCCTGCGGAAACGATTTGCTCACGGTTCACACAGGGATCAAATTCAAATTGAGCCACGACCTACGGCGGCGTCCGCTTGATTTGAACCAGCAGATCAGTTTGTTCCCGATCCCGCGCATGGAGACCGCATCTGTGGCGTGTCGTTGGGCGTTTTTCTGGGGTCGCTTGAATGCGGAATGGTTTCGATCCCGAAAGGGATTTCGCAATGTCCGAACTGGTCCTCTAAATCTTGATTCCGGTAAACCTTGATTCCGGCGTCAGGACTTGGTGGAGGAAGTCGGCGGTTCTGTCATTGAAGTAGAGCCTTAAACACCATCGGCTCTCAACGTTCTACCGCTGGATGGTCTGAAGGATGTGGCGCGCGTCCTCGATACCTGTGTAGGTGGGATTGCCGCTCACAGCTTTGGCCAACGTAACCTGAGCGTCACGCAGTTTGCCCGTGCGGTATTGAGCGACCCCCAAATGGTACAACTTTTCCTGATTCTTAGGATCTCCGCGCACCGCATCCTGAAACTCGCGAAGCGCCAGGGACATATTATTCTTCTTCAAGTAAATCCAACCCAACGTATCGGCGATGGTGGGATCGGTGGGCTGCTTCTCCTTGGCCTTCTGCGCCAGGGCCAGCGCCTCGTCCACGTTTCCGCCCGTTTGCACGATCAGCCACGCCAAGTTGTTCATGGATTGCCGGTCCTCGGGATTCCGCTTCAGCACCTCCCGGTATTGCAACACAGCATCTCCATACCTCTTGCGTGAAAGATAAATGCTCGCCAGCGCCACGAACGCGCTGGGATCGTCCGGATGGGACTTGATGATTTGTTTAGTGATCGCTTCCGCCCGCTCCGTGTCGCCGACTTTATACCGCAGATCGGCGATCATTTTCAGGGCCGTCACATCGTTCGGGACCACCGTCAGGAATTGCTGAAGGCCTTCCTCCGCTTGAGCGTCCCGATGCTGAGCTTCGCGCACCCACGCCAAACCCACCGCCGCAGCTTCCGACTTGGGATTGTCCTTCGCCATCTTCGCGTACATGGTTTCGCCCACGGACGCTTCCCCAGTTTGGATGAGCACCTCGTACATTCCTTCGATGGCTATGGGATTCTTGGGCGCCAGCTCCAACGTTTTGGCGAAATTGTCCCGAGACTCCTTCCATCTCCTTTGCAACGCGTACAACACTCCAAGGTTGGCGTACGCTGAGGCCATCTTAGGACGAGCCCTCGCCAAAGCGGTTAGATCCAGTTCGGCAGGGAGGTAGTCGTATTTGGCAATCTCGGCTCGTGCTTTTTCAAGGTATATCGCGTACGACTTGGCTTGGCTGGCCGGCGTCTCCTTGATCGTCTCCTGCGCAGCTTCCGTCGATCCTTCTTGAAGCAGAAGCTCGATCATTTCCACGCGCGCAGCGAGATTGGCCGGTTGGTATTTGAGAGCATCACCCAATTCCTGCTTGGCGAGAGGGCGCGAGCCCTGCTCGAGGTGAGCCATCGCCTTGTAGTAGTGGGCCACCGACGAGGCGGGCTCCCGTCGCAATACCTCCAGAATGTCAGCCAATGCTTGATCGCTCTTTTCAGCTCGCAAGAAGAGGATGCCGCGGCTCAGATGAGCCGGTACGTCGTCCGGTTCTTTCTTCAGGATTTGTTCCGTCAGGGCCTGCGCTTCGGCGCCTCGATCCGTCTCCACCAGGGCATTCAACAGCGCATTGCGGCTGTCCTTGTCGTCGGGGTATTTCTTAACGATTACCTGCAAATCGGCGATCCCTTTGTCCGTTTGGCCGCCATAATAATGAAAACGCGCCAACGCGCCACGATCCCGGGGATCCTCCTGATGTTCCGAACTCAGCTTTTGAAAAACAGGCTCGGCTTGGTCGGGGTGTCCCGTGACCATGTAAAAGAGTCCCAGTTGGTACAGGGGGTCGGCTGATTTGGGCTCCAATTCGACCGCTTTTTTCAGGCTGGCCTCGGCCTCCTTCAGCTTGCCTTCGCTCATATAAAAGTTACCGAGCGCGGTGAGCGTTCGAACCGTGGGTTTCCGCTCCGTAAGGGCCTTGAGGGTCTCTTCGGCTCCCGAGAGGTCTTTTGTGCGCAACTTGACGAGAGCCAGCGTCATCGTAGCGCTGACCGCCATTGGGTCGTGCGCCACAAGGTCTTCTAGACCCTTGGCTGCCGTCTCCAGGTCGCCGGCGCCGGCGTAGGAATCCGCGAGGAATTCGAGAGATTGCGTGTCGCCCGGCTTGATCTTCAACGCAGCCTGAGCGTACGGGCGCGCCTCTTTGAATCTCCTGCTTCGTAGGAGAACTTGAGCCAGATCGCGGTTGGTTTCGAAATACATCGGCCGCAATTTCACGGCCGCGGTTAAGGCTTGATACGCCTTGCGGTAATCGTTTAGCGCGATGCTGGTGGAACCCAGTTGATACTGGGCCATCGCGAAATTGGGATCCAAGTTCACGGCGCGCTGAAACTGTATCTGCGCCTCCTTGGGCCTGTTTTCCTGCAGGAATTTTTGGCCGCTCGCAAACGCGCGGTCCCTCCTCGCCTCCCTGGAGAAGTAACACCCCGAGGAAACGATCAACATCGCCAATACGCCTGCCACCAGAACGCTGTTTGATAAAGTCCGTGGTTTCAAGACTTCGCCTCTTGTCGCGAACTAAATTATCTCATACGACCTGGCCCGCCAAGTTATCTTCCGGCCAATCTGAGTTAGTACCGTAGTACACGGTAGAGTGCCGCCCCCAGAGTATTTCGCTGGGACCCAATCAATTGGCCACAAAAGGAACGCGCGGCAAAAAAGAGCGCGTACGCGCACACGGTCCATGAGATTCTGACATATGGCCTTTCGTTCCGGATTCGTTTCCATCCTCGGCCGGCCCAACGCCGGGAAATCCACGCTGCTGAACCGCATCGTGGGCATGAAGGTCGCCATCGTTAGCGATAAGCCGCAAACCACCCGCCAGATGCTGCAAGGCGTCGCCAATCGGGAGTTCCCCGATGGCGGCGCGCAGATTGTCTTTCTCGATACGCCGGGAATCCACAAAGGCGACTCGAGAATGAATCGCCGGATGATGGAGGAAGTGGAAGAAGCGCTGGCCGATCGCGATTTGTTGCTCCTGGTGGTCGACGCCTCTGCGCCGTTTGGTCCCGGCGATGCGTACGCGCTCGAAGTGGTGAAGCGCACCAAGACACCCTGCTTCCTCGTTTTAAACAAAGTGGATCTGGTGGACAAACCCAAACTTCTCCCCCTGCTCGATCGCTACAACAAGATGCACGATTTTGCCGAGCTGGTGCCGATCAGCGCACGAACCGGCAACAACGTGGATCACTTGGTCGAGACAATCGCCAAACATTTGCCGGAGGGGCCCGAGTATTTTCCGAAAGGCCACGTCACCGACTTGCCGGCGCGCTTCCTGGCCGCGGAAATCATCCGCGAGAAAGCGATTCTGTTGACCCATCAGGAATTGCCGTACTCGACCGCGGTGATTGTGGATCACTACGAGCAGCGTGGCCCCATCCTGCGCTTGCACGCGCTGATCTTCGTGGAAAAAGAAGGACAAAAAGGCATTCTGATCGGCGCGCACGGCGAGCGGCTGAAAACGGTGGCCACGCGAGCCCGCGAGGAGATCGAAAAAATCTTCAATACGCGCGTCTATCTCGAGGTCTTCGTGAAAGTGCGATCGGGTTGGCGCGAAAACGGCCGCTTCCTCGAAGGACTCAATTGGCGTAATATGGTGGGAGGCGAGGATCTTCCGCACGCATCGCACGAAGCGAACGAGAACGAAGAGAGCACGCAATGAAAGAGAAAAGTCTCATGACATCAATCCATCCAGCAACTCGCGTTCTTCACGCCATCGCAGCCGTGCTGCTGGCCGCGGCGCTCATAGCGCCGTACGCCTTGGCGCGTCCCTTCGTCGACGACGATGAGATCTACGATCAAGTCAATCGCAAGCTGAATAGCGATCAGGACATTCACGGCCGCATCAAGATCGAAGTGAAAAACGCGGTGGTCACGCTGACCGGCACGGTGGGCACGGAAAAAGTGAAGTCAAAAGCCGAGAAAATCGTGCGCAAGGTCGCGGGCGTGAAAGAGGTCGTGAATAAGCTGGAGATCGGCGAGAACATTCCGAAGTGAGTTAGGGCAACACGCGCGATTCCACTTGAAATTTTTTGTAGTCGCTGTAAGTCGTGGTGTCCTCCTCACGAAAATTCTTGAAATACGCCAGGCGCGCCGATCCCGCCGCGTAGACAAGCTTCGGCAGCCACACTTCGCCGTTGACACGCGTATTCTCAAGGCGCAAGTGCGCTCCCGCGTGGAGCCGCACGAACGATAGACCCCACGAGATTGTGTCGGTCACTTCGATCTCGGCGCGCGGCAGGAGGTATTCTTCGCGATCGATCCACACCTTGCCGCGCAGTTTCGGCAAGATGCGCGCGTCTTTCATCTGCGGCTGAAATCCGGCACGTGGCTCGGCGGAAATCACCCAGCAATCGCGGCCGTCGATCGGTTCGCTGCCCTCGAGTTTGAAATTGTACGCGCCAGTGACCTCGTGCAGAAAGCGGCGGCCCTCCTCGCGGTCTTTTTCGTACTTCGCCAGACGCTTGGCGCGCTGCTCCGGCGTTTCCTTCTCGTGTTCGTGGATGCTCTTCTCGATTTTCTCGCGCTCTTTCTTCTCGTCCTTCTCGGAAAGCGGCTGATCGTTCTTCTTCACCAGGCGATAGTACGGCTCGCCTTCTTGCAACGTGACCTCATACGTGTTCACTTCCGTCTTCTTGACGACGCCCGAGCCGTCGAGACTGCGCTCCTCGTCGCGTTCGGTCCACGTGTAGTTGCGGGCGACTTTCCAGTTGCGCTCGTCGGCGTCGACGGCGCGTTGAATGATGGCGATGGGATCGGGCGCGGAATCGGGCCCGGAATCAGGCGCCGGCGTGGCTGGCGCGAAAGTCGCTAGCAGAAAAGCAACGACTGTTGAGATGGGCACGAAATAAGGACGAGAGGATGCGGGGGATTGTTACAAGAACAACCCTCGACAACTACGACTTGCGCGGAGACACGGTCACTATCTGGAATATGGATCGAATCCAGTAGGCCAACGCCGCAATGGACGATATCAGGACAAAAAGGCTGAACGCCATTTTTCGCCCCTCGCTCCAGGGGGATTCACTTCGAGCTTTACTACGTCCGCAAAACGCCAACTGCCGGGCCCAATACTGTAAAAGTACTGTCAACCCGGCAAAATAAGTACCCAGAACCATCGCCGGAACCTACCGACGATGCTAACCGCTCATCCTAACCCTCTAGGGTGACACCGGCTCGCCCACTAAGCGAGCCGTTCCCCAACCCACGCCCGAAAATCAATTTACGCGACGTCCAACGCGAAACTCGACATCCGGCGGCTCATCACGCCGGCGAAATGCTCCAGCACCGAGGTCATCTCCAACAGAGCAAAGCGTTCCATGCGCGGCGACAACGCCCGGCCGAGGGTGTAGACCATGCGCATCACGCGGAAATCCATGATCAACAGTTTTTCTTCGTACGAGTAGCGGCCCACGTTGACCGTGGCCGCGAAACGCAACAAGTAGGTCAGCGCCAGGAAATCGTGTCGCAGGGATTCCACCAGGCGTCCGTACTCGGCGGCCTGATCGGCTGCGGCGAGAGCCTGACGCACCATCGGGAACTCCAAGCGATTCGCTTCCGCCAAGCGGATGGCTTCGGCCGTCGCTTGGCTGGAATCCAGAATGGTCTGGATGGTGGACCGCAGCCAGTAGAACAGGGTGGCCACCGAGAACAGTAAGATGAATACGCTTACGAACATTAGCCCCGAGCCTCCACCAGCACCAACTCGCGATCACGTTCGGTTTCCGTCTCATCGACAGCCACCGGTAGCATGGTCAATGCGTAGCACCAGATCGCCAGCATCGCCAACGTTGCCACAGGCGAGATATATCGAACCACGCTCCACAGAGCATCAAACTGATTCTTGGGAACCAGACTCTGGACAGCCCAACTCGCCGCCTGCATGGCTGCGGACATTCCCAGGCCTCCGACCAGCGCACGCAACTGAGGTTCCTTGACTCGCAGATACGCGAGGGTTACGCAGAGCATGAGGGTTAGCACCACAGAGGCGAAATACATGTTCTGTTGAACTTCCACGATCAGGCGCTTCAGGAATAGCGTTTCGCGGGAGATCACCAAGTTGGAGGTAAACCAATAGGACACGGCGACCACCAAACCGACTAGGGTCAGGAAGGCCATACGCGCTTGGGTGCGAAAGGGAGACTCGCTGAGAATGATCTCAAAGATGCTTATGGTCGCTAGGTACCGCAGGACCACCAGCAATACATCCAAGCCAAAGTAGGTGAAAAAGTATTCTTGCGAGCGCCATCCGTAGGCGCGCAGACACGCCTCGCGCAGGATATCGCAAGCGATCATGCTGCCAGTGTAGATGCACAAATATTTGTACCGGCGGAAGGTCCCTTTGAACAAAGCAAGACCCACAAAGCCCCAAGCTAGGGCTTGGCCGACGCACAATAGCAGCAATTGACCAGCGTTATGCATAGTTCCTCCAAGCAAAAGTACTGTAACCTGCTGGCGGAACCGTGTCAACGCCTTCTAACTAGATTTTTTGAACCGCGCTAAAGCTTAGTTGCGGTCCGGGGTTCCACCGCGCTGTCTCATCTCGGGAGCGGTCGTAGTGCCATCCCGCATCTCGGGAGCGGTCGTAGTGCCATCCCGCATCTCGGGAGCGGTCATAGTGCCATCCGCTACCAATACGAGGCCGTGGTTGGAGGTCGCAGAAACAACCGTGTTGCGCAAGCCAACCACCGCTAAAGCCATGACAAGCGCCAAGATCACGGACAAAAGAACCTTTTGCATTTGCTCACCTAAGTCCCCAGTTGGGACTTGAAGAGCATACACCAAAGGCGTAGCCCGTGCAGACAGAGTTCTACCGCGTACTGTGAAAGCAGTACTAGTAAGAATGGGACTCGACGAGTATGTCCCTAATCATCTGTCGTTTGCGCTATTACTACCTCCCAAACAGAATCCACGACCTTTCTGACAGCCACCATCCTAATAGCATTTGGGTAACCTAAGCACCCCGATCAGCGGCACCACCATCTAAGATATTCATTTTAAGTATATAAACGACATCCAGGGACATTCGAAGGCGAATAGTCACAGCTAACACAGTCTACTATTTGGTTACAAAAGGTGCCAGAAATGCCGGTTCTAGAACCACCCATGGCGCAAGACCAATTTCGCTCTGGTATTACTGGTCATGGTCCACTAGAACTGCTCCGCGAACCTTTGAATTTCGTGCATAATGGGTTGTCACCGGGATCACCGTTGAGGCGTCCTTAAATGACGTTGTCCAAGCAACCGCAACAAGTTCCAGCCAATCAGACGCAGTCCGCCACGACTCGCGTCCTGGCCGATCTGGCCAGCGACCTGCGCCACGGCCTGCGAATCCTTCGTTTGAACCCAGGATTCGCGACCGTCGCCGTATTATCGCTAGCGCTGGGTGTCGGTGCGAACAATGCCATCTTTGAATTGCTGGACGCCGTTCGGTTGCGCTCTCTGCCGGTCCGCCATCCCGAAAGTCTGGCGCAAGTGCGCGTTTCGAACGATGGCTGGACGCCCATCGTTTCCCTCGGCAACTATCAGGACATCAGCAATCCTCTGTGGGAACGCATCCGTAGCGAGCAACAAGCGTTTTCGAGCATCGCCGCTGTCGGCAGTTACCCGGTGAATCTGGCCCAAGGGGGCGAGGCGCGTTACGCGCAAGCGTTGTGGGTGAGCGCGGGATTCTTCGATGTGCTGGAGGCTCAGCCGTACGTGGGACGCGTGTTCTCAGCTGAAGATGATCGTCCCGGCTGCGGGTCTCCCTCGGCGGTGATCAGCTACGCCTTCTGGCAACGCGAGTTCGGCGCCGATCCCAACATTGTCGGCAAGAAGCTGAATGTGTCGGGCCATCCTTTTACGATTGTCGGTGTCACGGGACCCCAGTTCTTCGGCCCGGAAGTAGGGCGCGCGTACGACGTGACGCTGCCCATCTGCGCGCAGATCTCGCCGGCGGGAGGCTCGGTGCTCGATCATCGGGACAACTCGTGGCTGCTGGTGGTTGGGCGGCTGAAACCCGGATGGACACTGCAACAAGCGTCGGCGAACCTGGCGTCAATCTCCCCCGCGTTGATGCGCGAAACCGCGCCCAGCGGATATTCGCAAGAACGCGTGAGTCAGTATCTTCAATTGAAATTGGCGGCGTTTCCGTGGGAAACCGGATTCTCGCGGCTCCGCACGCGGTACGAACAACCGCTTTGGGCGCTGCTGGCTATCACCGGCATGGTGCTCTTGATCGCGTGCGCCAATCTGGCGAATCTGATGTTGGCACGAGCCAGCGCGCGTGAGCGCGAAATCGGCATCAGACTCGCCATCGGCGCGTCGCGCGGACGCGTGATCCGCCAGTTGTTGAGCGAGAGTCTGCTGCTCGCCTTGCTCGGCGCGGCGATCGGCTGGGTGGCCGCGCGCGGACTGAGTCGCTTCCTGATTTCTTCTCTCAACGCCTTCGGCACGCGCAGCGTCGGGTATTTCTTGGATCTTCACGCCGATTGGCGATTGCTGGCATTCACGCTCGCCGCCACGGTTCTGACCTGCGTTCTGTTTGGACTGGCGCCGGCGCTCCGCGGAACCGCCATATCACCGGCGACACTCCTGGTGAACGGACGCGCCTCGACGCCGGGCCGCGAACGATTGAACTTGCGCCAGTTCATGGTGATCGCGCAAGTGGGATTATCGTTTGCGTTGATGATCGGCGCGTTTCTGTTTGCACGCAGCCTGGATAATCTGTTGAACGTCGACGCCGGGTTCCGCCAAGAGAATCTGCTGCGCGTGAGTTTCGACCTAACAGGCACACGCATCGACAGCAACCATTTGCAGGAATACCGGCGCGCCACGCTGGAGCGCATCCGCGAACTTCCGGGTGTGAAGAACGCCGCCGACTCTTTTGTCGTCCCGATGAACAACGCTTCCTTCTGGCGCTTGACGTTGCGTACCGGCAGCGCCGGCGAAGGAGAACCGCGCAAGTCGATGTTCAACTGGGTGAGTCCCGGATTCTTCCAGACGATGGAGATTCCCATTCTCTCCGGGCGCGACTTCGACGATCACGATACGGCGGCATCGCCGAAAGTTGTGGTGGTGAACGAAGCCTTCTCGCGCGCGTTTTTCGCGGGCGCCGATGCCATCGGACAAACGTTTACGTCCGTCGCGGAACCCGGGTATCCACAGACGACCTTTCGCGTAGTCGGCGTGGTGAAGAACGCCAAGTATCGCGATATCCGCGAGGACTTTCAACCGATCGTCTACGCACCGGAGTCGCAGCACTCCGTTTTCGAACTTTATCAAGTGATGCTGGTGCGCTCGAGCGCGCCGCCCGCCAGCATCATCGCGGCGATCAAGGAGAGCGTGGGGAAACAGAATCCCGAAGTCGGCTTGGACTTCGACATGATCCGCACGATGGTGCTGCGCGGCATGGTGCGCGAGCGCTTGATGGCCGCGCTCAGCGCGATCTTCGGAGTGCTCGCCGCGATTCTTGCAACGGTGGGACTCTACGGAGTTGTCGCGTACATGGTGGTGAGTCGCACGCGCGAAATCGGAATCCGCATGGCGCTCGGCGCGGAACCGCCGGGAATCGTGCGCATGGTGTTACGCGAGGCGTTTACGTTGTTGGGCGTGGGACTCGTGGCCGGCGCGATACTCGCGTGGTTCGCCGCCGATTACGCGTCCAAATTGCTTTACGCGCTCCCGGCGCGCGATCCCGCAAGCTTCGCGCTGTCGGCACTCGCGTTGACGCTAGCGGTACTCGCCGCCGGCTACGTGCCGGCGCGCCGCGCGTCGCGGTTGCATCCAATGGTCGCGCTGCGGCAGGAGTAGCGCGCTCAACGCCCAGTTAGCCCAGCCGCGCCAGAATTTCAGCAGGAACGCGCGAACGCAGATTCGGATACGCCTCGATAATTCGTTCGATGTCGAGGATGTCCTTGCGCCGCTTGCTAGGACGGCGTGTTTCGTCAGAAGCGGCCCAAGTCTTCCCTTGCAGCACGTCTTCAATCGCCGCCACGGGAAGTTCCGCGCCCAGCACCTCGCGCCTCGATGCGCGCGACGCGAACGACTAATATCGCGGGTCGGTTTGCAACTGCACGCGAAGCTTCGATCCTTCCATCGCAAGATTCAAACTGTGAGGGAAACGCTCGATTTGGAATTTTGCCTGCAAGAACGGCTCGATCCGCGTGATTTCGCCTGCGGCCAGCGCAAGATCAAGGTCAAGACTCACGAGAGGATCGACGTAGGCATTCACGGCCTGCCCGTCAACCACGCAATACAGCACACCGTGTTCGTCGAGAAACGAAACCATCGTTTCGAGAAAATCGGCGCGGTCCACGGTTACCGCCTGCCAAAAAGCTAGAGCCTGCATGACGTTATTCTACGCCTCTGCGGCTACTGAATGATCGGAAACGGAGAGTCTGGAGGCTCGGTAGCCTCGATCGCGTCTTCCAGTTTTTCTACGGCCTGTTGGACGCGCTGGGCCAACAACTGCAAGTCGTCGGCGACTTTTTCCCAGTCTTCGCGCAAAGGAGACCCGAGTTCCAGTTCCATCGTGGCCAGGATTTTCACCAGCGCGGCCATTTCGCTTAAGCCCGACGCGAAAAAATCGACGCGATCGACCACGTCGCTCGGCTCGCCCTTCTCAATCCCCGCGACCGTCTCCTCGGTTTCTTCGCGCGCCTGGTGCAGCACCGCATACGTCATCATCGGCAGCAGGCTGCCGCCGAGAAACGTGGCGTTTTCCTCGCTCGCGCGGCCCATCAGTTCCTCCACGCGCGACGCCGCGGCGGAAATCGCGCCGAACGCCGGACGCACTTGCTCGCGAAACTGCACAACCGCGGTCGCGAGTACGGGAGGCAGCGAAGTTCGTCGCGGTTTTGGGTTGGGCTTGCGCATGGTCTCAGTTTAGCCCGTAATTCCAATCGCCGAACGTTGCTGGCCCATCCCCGGACCTTCGCGACGATACGAGTGCAGCAGGTCCGCGCGGCACTTCGTGCACACGCCACTGCGGAAAATTCGCGCGTTCGCGACACCTGCGTCCATCAATTGCCGCGAGTTCGCTTCTTCCAGACTCAAGAACGCATGGCGGTCTTCCAAGTCCCGCATCACGGCATGACCGCCCGTCAAATGCTGGCGCGGCAGCATGACGAGCGCCGGATTCACGGGATCGAGTTTGTCGAACAACTCGTCCGAGTACACAAATTGCGTGCGAAAGTCATCGACAACTTCCATGCCGACTTCGAGACAACACACTTGTATCGCGGGACCAAACGCCGCGACGATCTTCTCGGGATCGCAACCGAAGTGCGCGCGCATTGCGCCTACGGTTTTCTGCGTGATCCGTTTCAGCGTCCCGCGCCAGCCGGCATGAATCGCCGCAACTACGCGATTTTCGGGATCGGCCAAAAGCACCGGCAAACAATCGGCGGCAGCAACCATGAGTGCAACGCCGGGGTCGGCGGTGATCATCGCGTCGCCTCGTAGGTGCGTCTCCGCGTCGGGCGCGGACACCACACGAATCAAGTCGGAATGAAATTGTTTCAACCGAACGGCGGTCCATTGGCGTGGAGAGAAATCGGGATCGGCATGGCGCGTGCCGAAGGCGTGCTTCAGCCAGGTTTGTTTGACGAGCTCCGGCGCACCAAGCACGCCGTCGTTCTTCGCGCCGCTAGCTCTCAAGAATCACCTGCGCCAGCGCTTGCCCGGCCGTATGCGTCAGCGACAACGCCACGTGGCGGACACCCATACGCTCCGCGATCCGTGCCGCTTCGCCGGAAAATACCAGCGTCGGCCGTCCGCCCGGCTGGCGCACTACTTCCAAATCCACCCAGCGAATTCCGCGACGCCAGCCCGTCCCCAGCGCCTTCATGCCCGCTTCTTTCGCCGCGAAGCGCGCCGCATAGCGCTCGGCGCGATTCTTGAAGCGCTCGCAATAGGCAATCTCGCGCGGCGTGTAGATGCGCGACTGAAAACGCGCGCCAAAGTTTTTCAGCGATTGTTCGATGCGGCCGACTTCCGCCAGATCGACTCCCGTACCCACGATCGGCATGCTTACGCCTTCTTCCACCGCACGCCGTCTTTGGTATCTTCCACGACGACGCCGAGCGCGTGCAGTTCTCCGCGAATGCGGTCGGCGGCGGCGAAGTCGCGACGCTTGCGCGCGTCGGCGCGATCGGCCAGCAACGCTTCCACCTTGGCGGCAAGTTCGCCGTCTCCGGATGCCGCCCCGGAGGGCTCCAACACTTGAAAGACGCTGTCGAAACGCGCCAGAAGATCGAGCGCGGCCTTTGCGTTTCCCGCGCGCAGGTCGCCTTTGTCGGCGTGAATGTTCAACTCGCGCACGGTTTCGAAGACCACGGCCATCGCGGCGGCGGTGTTGAGATCATCGTCCATTCCTTCTTCGAAGCGCGTCACCGCTGCGCGGATGTCGGCGGCCAGCGTTTCGTTTTCGCCTTCCGGCAGCGCGTCCGTCTGCAAACGCAAGCGGAAATTCCGCAGGCGATCGAGCGACGCGGCAGCCTGCTGCAATCCGTCCCACGTGAAATTCAATTGCCCGCGATACGGGACCGAAGTATAAACGTAGCGAATCGCTTCCGGGCGATAGCCTTTCTCCTGCAAATCGCGCAGCGAGAAAAAATTCCCCAGCGACTTCGACATTTTCTTGCCTTCCACCATCAAGTGCTCGCAGTGCAGCCAATATTTGACGAAGCGTTTCCCCGTGGCGCCCTCCGATTGCGCGATTTCGTTGGCGTGATGCGGAAACACGAGATCCGTGCCGCCGGTGTGAATATCGAAACTTTCGCCCAAGTAACGCATCGCCATCGCCGAACATTCGATGTGCCACCCAGGACGCCCTGGACCAATCTCGGTTTCCCACTGAGGTTCGCCGGGCTTCGGCGCTTTCCACAGCGCGAAGTCCGAAGGATTTTCTTTTTCGTACTCGTCCACTTCCACGCGCGCGCCGGCGCGATTGCCGTCGAGATCGAGCCGCGCGATTTTTCCGTAGCCCGGAAACGCCGCGATGCGGAAGTAGATCGATCCGTCGCTGCGATAGGTGAGTCCGCGCGCTTCCAGCCGTTCGATCAACGCGACCATTTCGGGGATGTGCTCGGTAGCGCGCGCCACGTACTCCGGCGTTTCCACGCGTAACGACGCCAGGTCCTCAAGGAACGCGGCGGCGTACTTATCGGTGAAATCGCGCAGGCTCAGCCCGGCAGCCTGCGAGTCGCGGATGATCTTGTCGTCCACGTCGGTGATGTTCATCACGTGGAGCAGTTGATATCCCTTGTATTTCAGGTAGCGGCGCAGAACGTCCTGAAAAACGAAGGTTCGATAGTTGCCGATGTGCGCGAAGTTGTACACCGTGGGACCGCACGTGTACATGCGCACACGGCCGGGCTCAAGGGGAACAAACTCCTCCTTCTGGCCTGAAAGCGTGTTCAGAAAGCGCAGTGACATGAAGAGATTATTGTAGCGTAGAACGATGCGAAGGCCGGAGAGCGTCAGCGAGCAGAAAATTGCGTGTAGAAAATTGCAGGCGGGAGAAGACAGGTCCAAGGGCCTGCCTTACTCCCGCCAGCGCGCCACTTCGTCTGCTATTCCTAAGTGCATCTCGCGTGCCATCGCCAATTACGCCGTTTCAACAACATGCGCCAAGACCAGGCGCATGTGCAACGCATTTTCTACACACATTGCGTGCAGAAAACTCCATCCAACGGGTTACTTCTTCTTTTTGGCAAAAGGATGCGCCGCCAAGCTGACTTCCATGCACGTCTTGTGGCTCGGCAGGACTTTCAGAGGATTCAACAATCCTGTGGGATTACACGTGTCCTTCACGCGCCGCATGATTTCGAGGTCGGCATCCGAGAACAGCAGCGGCATCATATCGCGCTTCTCGATGCCCACGCCGTGCTCTCCAGTGAGCGATCCGCCGACGGAAATGCAGTAGGAAAGAATCTCCGTGCCTGCCTGGACCACCTTTTCGTATTCGCCGGGCTTCTTCGAATCGAACAGGATCAGCGGATGCAAGTTGCCGTCGCCGGCATGAAAAATATTTCCAATCGTCAGACCGTAGTCGCGACTCACCTGCTGAATCTTCCGCATGGCGCCCGGAAGCTGCGTGCGCGGGACCACGCCATCTTGCACGTAACACGCCATGCCGTACATGCCGATCGCACCGAAGGCGCCCTTGCGACCCTGCCACAGCCGCTCGCGCTCGGCGGAGTTTTGCGCGACGCGAACGTCGCGCGCGCCACTCTGCCGGCACACTTGTTCCACGCGCGCCTGCTGCTCTTCGACGACTTCGCGCAATCCCTCGAGCTCGATCAGCAGCACCGCCTCGGCATCCATTGGATAGCCGGCATGCGTCTGCTCCTCGACGCAGCGCAACATCCAGCCGTCGAGCATCTCCATGGCCACGGGAATGATCGCTTCCGCCGTGATCGCGGCAACGGCTTGGCTCGCCGCATCGACGCTATCGAAAATCCCGAGCATCGTCTTCACGGCTTCGGGCGCGCGCATCAAACGCACCGTGATTTCCGTCACGATGCCGAGCGTGCCCTCGGAACCGACGAACAATCCGGTGAGATCGTAGCCGGGAGAATCGGGCGCCTTGCCGCCGGTGCGAATGATCGATCCATCGGGCAGCACCACTTCGAGGCCGACCACGTGATTCGTGGTGACGCCGTACGCCAGCGTGTGGGGACCGCCCGCATTCTCCGCGACGTTTCCGCCGATGGTGCACGCTTTTTGGCTCGACGGATCGGGCGCGTAAAAATATCCGTGCGGCGCGGCGGCCTGCGTGATCTCAAGATTGACCACGCCCGGCTGGACGACGGCGCGGAGATTCGCGAAGTCCAACTCGATGATGCGATTCATGCGCGCCGTGCTCAGCACGATGCCGCCGGAAATCGCGACCGCTCCGCCCGAAAGCCCCGTGCCGGCTCCTCTCGCCAGAATCGGCAGCTTTTCCTCGGCCGCGAGCTTCACGATGGCGGCGACTTGCTCTGTGGTCTGCGGAAACACGACCGCTTGCGGCGTGGATCGCTGCAGTCCGCCGTCGTATTCGTAGAGCATCAACTCATTCTCGGTGTCGAGGACGGCGCGCGGTCCAACGATCGCGCGCAATGCCTCACCGATCGCGGACGTGGCAGCAAGAGCCATGGGATGATTGTACAATCAAGCGACGCGTTCGACGAAACCACATGGCGGAACATCTCTATCTCGGCATCGACGGCGGACAAAGCTCCACCATCGCGCTGATCGGCGACGAACACGGCGTGGTCGTGGGATTCGGACAAGCGGGCCCGTGCAATCACGTGAAGTCGGGACGCGGCGAGGCGAAATTGCGCCGCGCGGTACTGGGCGCGGTGACAGCCGCGTGGCGAAACTCGCCGCTCGCGTCCAAGCACCTTCCCGAATTCGAAAGCGCGTTCTTCGGCATGTCAGGCGGACCGGAAGACAAAGCCGCGATCATCGCACGCGTGTTGCGCGTGCGCAAACTCGAAGTCACGCACGACGCGGTCACAGCGCTGGTCGGCGCGACGCGCGGGCGTCCGGGGATCGTGGTGATCTCCGGCACTGGATCGATTTGTTTCGGCATGAACGCGGCGGGCGCAACCGCGCGCGCGGGCGGCTGGGGATATGTTTTCGGCGACGAAGGAAGCGCCTTCGATACCGCGCGACAAGCTTTGCGCGCGTCGCTCGCGATGGAAGAAGGTTGGGGGCGCGCGACGGCGTTGCGCGATCGCGTGGTCGCGTTCACCGAAGCACGCGACGTCAACGAAGCGCTGCACAAATGGTATACCGACGAATTTCCGCGGAGCCGCGCGGCGAAGTTCGCGCGCGTGGTCGATGAATGCGCCGGCGCCGGCGACAAGGCGGCGCGCGGCATTCTGCTGCACGCCGCGGGATCGCTGGCAACTTTGGTGGAGCATGTCCGCGGCCGCCTGTTTCGTCCGCGCGAGGAAGTATTGGTAAGCTACATTGGCGGGGCGTTTCGCAGCCGCATACTGCTGGAACGATTTCGCAAAAGTGTCCGGCAATCGGGAAACAATCGTGTGGCGCCGCCGGCTTTTGGTCCCGCCGCGGGCGCGCTGCTCGCCGCGTATCGCGCCGCAGGACACTTTGAAAAGGGCGGAGACATTCGACTGAAGAATCTTCCGCCCGAAGCATAGGAGGCTAGCGTGGTATTCACTCGAAGAGATTTGTTGGCAACCGCGGCCGGCATCGCGGCCGGCGCTCAAGCGCAAACGCCGAGCGGCGCGGTTACGCCGTGCGCGATCGCCAGCGTAAACGGTCTGCGCGCCGTGAGCAAAGCGCTGGAGATGATTCGCGGCGGTGCGGACGTGCTCGACGCGGTGATCGCCGGCGTCAACATCTTGGAAGACGATCCGCAGGAGCACGGCGTCGGCTTGGGCGGCATGCCCAACGAAGAAGGCGTGGTGGAACTCGACGCCAGCGTAATGCATGGACCCACGCGGCGAGCGGGAGCGGTCGGGGCCATTCAAAAAATCAAGAATCCTTCGAACGTCGCGAAACTGGTGATGGAGCGCACCGACCATTTGATGCTCGTCGGCGAGGGCGCCCTGCGTTTCGCGATCGCCGAGGGTTTTCAGCCAACGAACTTGCTCACCGAAGACTCGCGAATCGCGTGGCTGGCGTGGAAGGAGAAACGCGGCACAGCATGGGGTCCCGGATTGGCCGATGGCTCGGGCGCGATGGCATCGGCCAGCGCGGAAACGCGCACGTTCGCGCAACGAATGCTCGATCATCCGATTACCGGCACGATCAATTGTCTCGGAGTCAACGCGAAGGGCGATCTTTCCGGAACGACATCAACCAGTGGCATGGCGTTCAAGATTCCCGGACGCGTCGGCGATTCGCCGATTATCGGCGCGGGCTTGTGGCTCGACAATGACATCGGCGCGGCGGGATCGACGGGCCGCGGCGAAGAGAACATCAAGATTTGCGGCGCGCATACCGTTGTGGAATACATGCGGCATGGCGCGTCGCCGCAGGACGCGTGTTTGGAAACGCTGAAGCGGATCCAGCGAACGTATTTCGGCAATCGCGCGAAGCTGGAGAAAGTCGACATTGACTTTTATGCGCTGAACAAGAAGGGCGAGTACGGTTCGGCGTCGCTGTGGGATCATCAGGGCGATGGACGCGTGTCGCGCTACGCCGTGGCTGACGCTAAGGGTGCGCGGCTGATGGACTGCGCGTTCTTGATGACGAGGTAGGACAGGCGTCCTCGCCTGTCCCAGATTTTCCAGCGGCGTTGAGCCGCTGGTTGCGCGGGCGCAGTCCGCGCAAATGCTAGCGACAGGCGAGGACGCCTTTCCTACTAAAGCCGCACCTCCATTCTGCCGATAGTAGGAGGTGAAAGAGGATTTATGTCCATCCCCCCAATTTCGCTCTTGAAGCAAGGCGTGCAATCGCAAGTGCAGAGCCCCACCAATCAATTCCAAGGCACGTTCCAACAACTCGCCGCCGCCCTGAAGTCCGGCGACTTGGCCGGAGCGCAAGCCGCGTTCGCCAAGCTACAACACGGCGCGCAGCAGTTGCATTTCACAGGATTCAAGGCGCAGTCCTAATCACGTTGCGATTGGCGTCGAGCAAGCGCAGCGTCAAGCACGACGCGCCCACGTTTGAGAACGTCGGCAGCGCGTAGGTGACGATGCTGGTTTGCTGCGTCGCGGGAATGTAGAACGCCGCAAAGCCCACCGATCCGGGAGCGAGGAATCCCCCCGCGTTTACGCCGCCCGAAAATCCGTTCGTGTTGTTCAACTCCATTTGAAATGTCGCACGCTGCGTTCCTTGCGCGGCCTGCGCCTGGAAAATGTAAAATCCGGAATTCAATTTCACGTCGAAAGCCACCGAATTCAATCCGGTTTGCGCTGATCCCACAGGATTGTGATTTCCGTCGAGCACCGTCACGACCAAACCGATTGGCGGATACCCCGGCACGGTGTCGAACGTCCCCGAAAGATCTTGCGACGCGGCCTGCACGTGCACGGTGTCGGCCGCACCCAAGTAGACCGCGCCGTACGAAGGATTGCCCAAGTTCTCCTGCAAGTCGCCGCCAAAATTGAATCCCCCCGACGCTTGATTCGTCGACACGCCGACGGCCCAATATCCCGCGGGCGTCCCCGGCGCGTTGCGAACTTCGGTGATGTAGAATCCCGGCGCGAGCGACATGTTGATCGAGGGCTGGGGAGTGCAGATCGCGTTGTTCAACACGATCACCGTGACCGTAAACGGCGATCCAATCGCACCCGCGTTGTCATTCACGCCGAGAAATAATCTCCCCGAGTTAGCCACTGGTCCTGCAAACGCTGCACCCACCGTAAACCACGGAGCATTGCCGATTTCTGCAGCGAGTGCGTAGCAGGTGCCGCCGTTCGGCAATTTCGACGACAGCGACGCCGAGCAGCCAAGTTCGCCGTCGGGTCCATAACCATTCCAACTTCCTTGGGCGTACACGATCACCGTTTGCCCCGCGCTCAAATCGATTCCGGTATCGAGTTGCAGGCCCGCTTGAAACGTGTACGTTTGCCCCACGCCCGTAGGCACGAGCGTCACCGACACGCTTGTCTCCTGACCATCGAACACGCCAACGGAAAGATTCGCCGTTTGATATCCGGGCGCGGTAACCGTGAGAGTGTTCGCGATCGCGAAGCCGGGATTGAAGCGAACGTTGAGGCTGCTCGCACCGACGCCATACGTCGCGCCGCCGAGCGTCACCTTCGCGCCCGCAACGGCCGCTCCGGTGATGTCGTGCACGTCAATATCGATTTGTCCCACATTCGACGGGGCCGGAATCTGAATGGCCGCGCTTATTGATGTAGCCGCCATCGATCCGGCCGGAGTGATTTGCCGCACGTCAGCAAACACACCGGCCACCGCGGCAGGAAAATCGTTCGGACTCACCGCGACGTTCAGTTGCGTCGCATTCACAAACGTAGTGGCATGCGCTGTGCCGTTCACGAATACCACCGAGTTTGTGGTGAAGTTCGTTCCTTGGAGCGTCACCGAAGGAATGCCCGACAGCGGACCGATGACCGGCGGAGTAATCGACGTAATCGTTGGCGGCGCAGTGGGTGCGGTCGCGGGAATCAAATGGAAAATCACGCCGAAGGTAGTGGGTAGGCCTCCTTGGAAATTAGGAAGCACAGGTCCCGGCTGCGCGGCGTTTGCGGTGACCGGAAAGTCGCCTTGCGACGTGCCGTTTACCCAAATTCCGCCCGTCGAGTCAAGCGACATCGATTGCACACTTTCGCCGTTCGGTCCGCCGAGATACGTGGAGAATTCCAGCGTCGCGAGCGTGGGATCGAGAATCGAGACAAACATGTCGATCGGCTGGTAGATCGAAAAGCATTCCGGGCAGTTATAGCCGGAGCTGAGCGGATTCATCATCGGAAAATTGCTCGACCCCGTGGTTCCCGCGAGGTAAATGTTGCCGGACGGGTCTAGCGCCATCGAGGAATGCAAATCGTTGCCGGCAGCGCCGCCATCACCGCCAAGAAATGTCGAGGCCACGAGCGCGGTGCCGGTCGCGTTCATCTTCGTAACGAAAAGATTCGACGAATTGGGATGGAACAAACAACCGCTCACGCTGAAGTGGCACGGCTGCCCTTGAAATTGGGTTTGAAAGGCACCCGGCGTCGTCGGGAACGTAGGATCGGTGGTCGTCCCCACGATGATCAGATTTCCCTGGCCGTCGGTGGCGATCGCAGCGCATCCGGTGCCCTGCGACGGGCTGTGCGTCGAGAGATACGTGGAATAGACGAGCGACGCGCCGTCGCCTGTCATTTTCGCCGCAAAACATCCGCCCGACGACCCGAACGTCGTTTGGTACGCGTTCGCGGAAATCGGGAACGACGTCGATCCCGGCGTACCGATCAGAAAAATCGCGCCGTTCGGATCGAGCGCGATGGCTTTCACGATCGAAGCCTTCGACGACCCGCTCGGATCGTTGCCAATGTACGTCGAGAACAAGAGCGCCGATCCCGCGGCATTCAGTTTCGTCACAAAACCCGGACCATCCGCGTTCGTTGCGGCTGTTGATTGCAAGACACCGGTCGTCGTGGGCCACGCGACTCCGCCGGCGGTTCCGGCGATCACCATATTTCCGCTTGAATCAACGGCGATCGCCTGTACGCCGGTCGCGCTCGAGCGTGGATTTGGCGGGCCGCCGAAGGTCGCGGTGTAAATAAGCTTGCCGCCGATCATGTCGTACTTCGTTAGGAACACCAGCGGCTGATTCGCGGTGTGCGGACCCTGAAACGCACCGGTGGTCGCAGGATACGCGCCGAACGGCGAGAATCCCGCGATGTAGAAATTGCCGGATGAGTCTACCGTGACGGCAGTGATGCTGTCGCCGGAACTGCCGAGCGTCGTTTGAAATAACGTTTGAGTGCCGAGCGGATCGAGGCGCGCAATCGTGATACCCAACGGCGTGCTGGCGTAGGAATAAATGTATCCGGAGGAATCGCGAATCAGTTGACGCTGCGGCGCGTAAGAGGAATAGCCAATCACGAACGCGGGTCCCGCGAAGACCGCCGCGGGAAGCAGGAGAAAGACGAACAGGAATCTCCGCATCACTTTCGTCATTGTATCCCGCGCGAGCGCAATTTCCATGGACGTGATATATGATGACAAGACGATGGCGGATCTCCCCATTTCGGCCAGCAGCGTGACGCGCGTACCGCTGGAAGCGTTCGCCGGACAGTGCCAGCGCAGCATGCAACCGCTGGTCGATTCGATCACGTATTTTTCCACGGCGACGCTGGAGGAAGATCAGGTGCGTCAGTTCCTGCGCGAACCGGCGCAGGCCACACCGCGGTCGCTGCTCGAAAAAATTCCGCCGATTCGCCTCGTGCTGGTTCCCTTCATCGAAAAAGGATCGGGCGGTTCCACCGACTACGTGAGTTTTGAGCGTCCCGCGAGCACCAAGAGCCTAGCCAGAAGCGCATTCGAATTGGAAGAAGCGGTGTTCATCTTCTTGTCCGCCGAAGGCCAGGACGTGGCCGACTATCATTATTGGTTCTACAACGGGATCGCCGAGCAAGCCGCGAGTCGCGTCGACGAAGCGGCGTTCGCGCGCTTCACGGGACTCGTCGCCGACGAGTTGAGCCGCAACGCGCGCGGCGAAGTGGATGAACGCAGCTACCAGTTGAAACAGAAAGTCAGCCGCAAGCAGCGTCTGCCGGGATCGGACTCAAAGTTGATGCAGGAATATTTTCGGCAAGCGCTCGAAGACACGCTGACGCTTTATTTGCACGGTCTCTGCTGCGACATCGATGTGGAACCGGGATCGCGCCAACTGGCGTCGCGCTACTTGCGCAAGCGTTTGGAATTGTTGCAAGAAGTTTTCCCGCCGAATCCGGGCTACAACGTTTTTCCCGCCGAGCCGAAGCAGCGGGAGGAAAATCCCGAAGCGTAGGACGGCGGCCTGGCAAATTTCACCACAGAGAACACAGAGAACAGCACACAGAGGGCACAGAGAACGTCCGCCTAGGGGCCAACATCTCTGCGTTCTGTGTGTTCTCTGTGGTGAAACTCTTAACCCGTGGTGAATGTCAGCGTCACGCGGGAACCTTCTTCTTGGTATCCTTGGCCGGTTCCTTCTTCTTTTCGGTCGACTCGCCGCCGGATTTTTCTTCCGATTTGCTCTCCGTTTTCTCCGCGGACTTTTCCGCGCTCGGGGCCTCGGACGGTTTCTTGCCGGCGTAATCGGTGACATACCAACCCGTGCCCTTGAATTGAATCGCGGACGAGGAGATCAACTGCTCCACCGCGCCCTTGCACTTGGGACATTTCTTGAGGGGTGGGTCGGAAAACTTTACGATCTTTTCGAAGCGATGACCGCACTTCTTGCACTTGTACTCATACAAAGGCATACAGAGGAATTTTATCGCAGATTGAGACTCTTGAGATATTCGCGGAACGGTCCGCCGAGATCGTCGCGCTTCAGCGCGAACTCCACGGTCGCTTTCAGGAAGCCGAGTTTGTCGCCGGCGTCGTGACGGCGTCCATGAAAACGCCAGCCGTAAATTTTTTGACCTCGCGCCAGCAGGTTTTTCAACCCGTCTGTGAGTTGAATCTCGCCGCCGGAGCCGGGTGTGGTCGATTCAATCGCCGCAAAAACTTCCGGAGTCAAAATGTAGCGCCCGATGATCGCCAAATTCGACGGCGCTTTTTCGAGCGGAGGCTTTTCCACCAAATCGCTGATCTCCCACAAGCGGCCGTCGAAGCTGTCGCCCGCCACCGGCTTTCCCGCAATCACACCATAGGAAGAAATCGCTTTGCCTTCCACTTCCTGAATCGCCACGACGGATTGCCCGAACTTCTCGTACACTTCGATCATCTGCCGCAAGCACGGCGTTTCCGCGTCGATGATGTCGTCGCCCAGCATCACGGCGAACGGCTCGTTGCCCACCACTTCGCGCGTCACCAGAATTGCGTGACCCAATCCAAGCGCTTCTTTCTGGCGCACGTAGGTCATTTTGATCAAGTCGGAAACGTCGCGCACTTGCGCCAGCAATTCCTTCTTGCCGCGCTGCTCCAGAATCCGCTCGAGTTCGTAGGAAACGTCGAAGTGATCTTCGATCGCCGTTTTTCCGCGCCCCGTGACCATGACAATGTTGTCCACGCCCGAGGCCACCGCTTCCTCGACGACATATTGAATGATGGGCTTGTCGACCAGCGGCAGCATTTCTTTCGGTTGCGCTTTGGTGGCGGGCAGGAATCGTGTGCCCAGGCCGGCCGCGGGAAAAACCGCTTTGCGAATGGGAGGGAAAGCGCGCATGGTGGAACTCGTATTGTATCAAGCGGACGCCGCGACGCGAAAACCGTAATCGGCGTACTCAAATTCCGGCGGAATGCTCGACCGCGCCGAGCAACGCGCGATCTTCACGTGGTGGCGCCACGATCCGCCGCGCGACGATTTGCGGCCGGTGTCGCGATCGCAGCAGGGATTGCGTTCCGGCGATTCGGCGTAGTACGCGGGGTCGTAGAAATCCGCACACCATTCGTGAACGTTTTCGCCCATCGCGTCGAGACCAAATCCATTGGCCGGCGACGTTCCCACGGGCTCGGGCGCGGTGCGCCAGCGCGTCGCGTAATCGGGCCGCGACTCCGCGGGCGTATCGCCCCAGGGAAAAAGCGCGGCTTCCCGGCCGCCGAGCGCCGCGCGTTCCCATTCGGCTTCCGTAGGCAAACGAAATTGCGGACCGAGCCATCGGCAATACGCGACTGCGTCATACCAACTTGGTCCCACAACGGGCGCGCGCGGATCGGAAAATTCGGGCTGTCCCCAACACTTCATCGGCTTGTGGCCGGTGGCGGAGAGGAATTGCGCGTAATCGGCGTTGGTGACTTGAAATCGCGCCAGACGAAACGTGTCGACCCAAATGCGGCGGCGTGGACGCTCGCTGTCTTGACCCACACCGTCGACGGCGCCGCGCCAAAACCATCCTTCGGGAATGGTGATGAGCTCCACTTTCACATCGTACAATGCTCGTGTGCTTCTTCTCGGCAAGATCGCCTTCGCGGCCGCCGCGCTTTTTCTCGCGGCGTTGGTCGTCCGCGGACCGCGCGTGCGTCCGTATCCGCATTACGGATACTTGGGACTCGCGGTGATCGCGATGGCGCACTATTTCGCGGCGCACGGACAGCAACCGGTCAGCACATTCTTCACGCCGATTGTTTGGACCGGCTACATCGCCGCCGCCGACGCCGCGGTCTTCGCGCTGCAAGGATACTCGCTGATGACTTATCAGCCGCGGCAGTTTCTCGCGTGCACGCTGCTTTCGATTCCGCTGTGGCTGGTGTTCGAAGCGTACAATTTGCGCCTGCGCAATTGGGTCTACGTGGGATTGCCGCCCCACTGGATTGCGCGATACTTCGGATACGCGTGGTCGTTCGCAACGATTTGGCCCGGCATGCTTGAAACGTCGCAGTTGTTGCGCGCCGCGGGATTTTGGCGCGAGAAGCGGCCGAAGTTCAAGCTATCGAATACGGCCCAAAATATTTCGATCGCACTCGGCGCGGCGATGTTGATCGTTCCGATCGCGCTGCCGCAGAGAATCGGCGCGTACCTGTTCGCGTTGGTGTGGATCGGGTTCATCTTTTTGATTGAACCGCTCAGTTTGCGGCGCGCCGCGGCCAGCATTCTCGACGATCTCGAAGTCGGCCGCCGCGACCGCCTGTGGTCCCTGCTGGCGGCGGGCGCGATTTGCGGCATCTTCTGGGAATTTTGGAATTATCAAGCCACCGCGCGATGGGTCTACGTGTTTCCGATTCTGCAAAACATGAAAGTCTTCGAGATGCCGTTGCCCGGCTTCCTGGGATTCCCGCCGTTTGCGCTGGAGACGTTTGCGATGTATTGTTTTACAGTTCGTTTTCTCGACTATGTCCCCGACATCTGAAGGTTTTTCCCAAACGGCGCGTGAGACTTCCGCCGTGCATTCTCCCGGCCTGTTGCTTCTCGGCGTCATGGCGACGTCCATGGCCGGACTGATCGTAGAACTCGCGTTGACGCGCTTGTTCTCGGTGCTGTTCTACTATCATTTCGCCTTCATGGCGATTTCCGTGGCGCTGCTTGGACTCGGCGCGGGCGGCTTGTTCAGTTATTGGATCGCCGGCGATGCGCCGCTCGACAAATTGTGGCGGCGGCTCGCCGCGCTCTCCGGCGTCAACGCGCTCGTCACCGTCGTGGCGCTCGACGTGATCCTGCACATGCAACTGGCGATTACCACGATCAACGCGCAGACACTCGTGCCGCTGGTCATCGTTTATTTTTCGGCGCTCGTGCCGTTTTTCTTCGCGGGCGTGATTTTGTCGCTGGCCATCGCGCGATCGGTGGACCAAGCCGGCGCGGTGTACTTCGCCGATTTGGGCGGGGCGGGGTTGGGCGGTTTGCTCCTGATCCCGTTGCTGAATTTTCTCGGCGGACCGAACACGATTCTGTTCGCAGCGCTGCTATGGGCGGCGGGCGCGATGTTATGGAGTTATCTGGGCAGCGGAAAGTGGCAGCGCTGGGCCGTGCTGCCCGTCGCCATGGCCGTGCTGATCGGCGTGAACGCGCGCGCCCATTTTCTCGATGTGAAATCGGCCAAGGGATACCTGCTGAATCAAGAAATTTTCAACAAGTGGAACTCCTTCTCGCGGATCGGACTGTCGCGGCAAGCTGAAGGCCTCAACATTCGCATCGACGCCGACGCCGCCACCTTGGTGGCGGAAACGCCGCTCACCGACAAAGCGTATTGGTCGAACGAAGTGAATCGCTACGGAATGGGACTGGCGCATCGCATTGAACAGCAATTTCATCCCGGCGCCACGACGCTTGTGATCGGCCCGGGCGGCGGCTACGATGTGGCGCGCGCGCTATCGGCGGGCAGCCGGCACGTCACCGGGGTGGAAATCAATCCCATCATCGTCAACGACATCATGCTGGGCCGAGCGCTGGGCGCGAATCATGGACTCTATCAACGGCCCGACGTAAAAATTGTCATCGAAGACGGACGCAGCTACGCGCGGCGCTCGCCCGATCATTACGGCGTGATCCAAGCGACGCTGGTCGACACGTGGGCCTCGACGGCGGCCGGCGCCTTCGCGTTGACCGAAAACAATCTCTACACCGTCGACGCGTTTCGCGAGTACATCCGGCATCTCGACGCCGACGGCATGATTTCGATCACGCGCTGGGAATTCGAGCAGCCGCGCGAAGCGCTCCGCTTGATTTCGCTGGGAATCGAAGCCCTGCGCGAGGAAGGCGCGTCCGATCCAGCGCAGCACTTCATTGTGGTGTGCGACGGCGCACTCAGTCATGAAGGCGCGCGCGCCACGATGCTGCTGAAGCGCTCGTCATTCACGCCATCGGAACTCGCCGCCGTGCAAGCCGATCTCAAAGGATCGGACATGTCGCTGCTCTACATGCCCGGCAAGGGAATTTCCAACGCCTTCACCGAAATTCTGCAAGCGCCCGACGTGGCGACATACGAAAACTCGTATCCGTATGACATCACGCCGGTGTGGGACAATCGGCCGTTTTTCTTTTTCAACGTGCGCACCGGCGACGTGTTGAAGATGTGGGCGGGGCGCGAGTCCATGGATTTGAAAGTGAATCTCGGGCTGCTGATGTTGATGGCGCTGCTGGCCATTTCCGCCGTCGCGGTGGCGATGTTTCTGGTGCTGCCGGCGCGGTTGAGCGCGCGGCTGCCACGCGTACCGGGAGTGAATCGCTGGCTCATGTTTTTCGCGGCTATCGGACTCGCTTACATTCTGGTGGAAGTGGCGTTCATCCAGAAATTCGTACTTTTCCTCGGACACCCGACGTACGCGCTCACGGTCGCCGTTTTTATTCTGCTGATGTCGTCGGGGATCGGCAGTTTTTGGACCCGCGATTTCAGCGATCGCGAACTAACCATCGCGTTGCCGCGATTCACGATGTGCGCGGCGATGTGGATCGCGATTCTCGCCGCGGCGGTAAGTCCGCTGCTTACGGCGCTGGTATCGTTGCCGCTGGCGGGGCGCGTTGTGGTGGCGGCATTGCTGCTGATGCCCGCAGGATTTCTGATGGGCACGGCGTTCCCCTCGGGACTGCGCCTCGCGAGTCTTGTCAGCAAAGATTGCTTGCAGTGGGCGTGGGCCATGAACGCGGCGACGAGTGTGTTCGGATCGCTGGCGGCGGTGTTCATCTCGATTCACATGGGAATTTGGCAAACCATGATTTTGGGCGCCGTGTTTTATCTGGCCGCCTCCAGCTTGGCGTCAGATAAGCGCGCGTCGCGGGCGCGAGCGGCAACAAGTTGAGTTCAAAATGCGGAAATTTTGCAAGGCGCTATCTCCTGCATTCACAGCGCAATAGAATGCATTCCACGCAACACGTTCCGGTTCATTATTCTTAACGAAAGATCGCCTCGAAACAGCACCCTTTCTTGCAACAATGAGGAGTGAGGCGGGTTGAAACTCCTCGTGACTATATTGGGCAAACAAATGACACCGAAGAAGCTTCTCATTTCGGCGGCGTGGGCCGCGGTTCGCTGCGTGGCGCTGTCCGCGCTGGTCAGCACGCATCAAATGGCGCAGCAGCCGGCAGGCCAATTTCCTACCGCTGAATCGGTGGCCGCGAAGATCAAACTTTCCGGCGTAGTTCGCAGCGCGCAGGGTGTGGCGATCCCCGGCGCGACCGTGGATCTCGTGCAGACGCAAACCGGACAACACCTCGTCACCTGGACCGATGAGAGCGGCAAGTTTGAGATCCCCGGAATGCCCATCGGACACTATCGCTTCACAGTGGAACAACTCGGATTTTCGCGCACATCGACTGAGACCGATATGTCAGTCGACAGCAAACCGATCACAATTACTCTAAAGATCAAGACCACCGAAGAACTCGCCGCCGATGCGAAAGCCGCGCAAGAAGCAGAAGCGGCGGCCGCGGTGAAAGCGGCGCCAAAAACTGAAGCGTCCACGGAAAAAGCGGAAGCGCCGAAGCCGGCCGAAACAACTAAGCCCGCGGAAAGTGAAAAACCCGCGGCCGCGCCCACGCAAAACGCGCAGGCGCGCCAGCCTGGTCAGGGACGCAATGGACAAGGTGGACAAGGACAAGGCGGGCAGCGTGGACCGCGCTTGGGTCCCGACGGCAAGCCGCTCACGCCGGAACAAATCGCGGCGCTCCGTTCGCAAGGCGGTGGCCGCGGCGGATTCAGTCGCGTGGACGCCACGCAGACCAGCGGAAACGACGCGCTCTCCGCTGACGATCAACGCGCCGCGAGCAATGACACAGGTCCGCTGGGCGATGCGTCGTCAGCCGAAGCATTTTCGATGATCGGAACAGTCGGCCGAGGCACAACGTCCGGCAACGACATGAACAATTTTCAGATGGGTTTCGGCATGATGGGTCCGGGCGGACCCGGCGGACCCGGTGGCGACTTCGGCGGCGGCGGTGGCAATCCGTTCGCCAATACGGCTGACGCGGGAGCGGGCGCACCTGGCGGATTCGGTGGCGGCGGTGGTGGTCGCGGCGGCGGAGGTGGACCCGGCGGCGGTGGTGGTCGCGGAGGTTTCGGTGGACCCGGCGGCGGCCCCGGTCGCGGTGGTCCGGGACGCGGTGGACAGCAAGGCGGCCGCGGGGGGCGAGTTGGACCGAACGGTCCGCAGACCGCGGAGTCGTTGTGGGGCGCGCAGCGTCTGTCGCGCATGGCCGCCAGCCGCGTGCGTTTCAGTTTGACGGAAAATTATGGCAACTCGGCGCTCGACGCCCGGCAGTATTCGCTCACCGGCACGGCGCCGCCGCAAATTTCCACCTTTCGCAACGGCCTGGGATTTAGCTTGGGCGGTCCGTTCTGGATTCCCAAAGTTTTCAAGAGCAAAGAGAAGACCACCTTTTTTATCAACTACCAGTGGAATCACGCGACGAACCCGGTGAATTCCTACTCGACGGTTCCGACGGCCGCCGAGCGCGCCGGAAATTTCTCCGCGCTCGCGACGCCCATCTACATGCCGGCGATTCTCACCGGCGGATCGCTGACCGCGGCGCGCACGCCATTCTCCGGCAACATCATTCCCACGCAGTACCTGAATCCGGTATCGGCGGCGCTGGTGAATTTCATTCCAATGCCGAACTTGCCGAACGTCACGGTGGATAATTTCCTGCTGCAAACGAAAACGCCGTCGAACACCAACAGCATCAACGGGCGTTTGATCCAAACGCTGAACCAGAAATTCAATTTGGCGGCGGTCTACAACGTCAGTGCGTCGCGCAGCCGCGGCTTCAACAGTTTCCCCGATCTCACGTCGCACTCGACGAACCTGGGACAGAACGCCAGCCTGACGCTCAACCAAAACTTCACGAAGACGTGGATCAACTCCACGGCCATCAACTGGAATCGCAGTTCGAACACGTCGCTGAACGGATATGCCTACGGCACCAACATCTCGGGAGCCCTGGGGATCGAAGGAACTTCCACGGCGCCCGTCAACTACGGATTGCCGCAAATCGGACTCACGAATTTCACCGGGCTCAACGACGCGAATCCCAGTCTCACGCACAGCCAACAATGGCGCACGTCGGACAACGTGACGTGGATTCACGGCAAACACAATGTGCGTTTCGGCGGCGAGTATCGCGTCAATCAGAGGAATACCGAAACGTCGCCGCAAGCGCGCGGGGCGTTCACGTTTACCGGATCGCTGACCAGCTTGCTCGGCGCGAACGGATTGCCCAGCGGAGTGATCCCATCGACGGGCGCGGCGTGCCAAACGGGGTCCACCGGTTGCGTTTCTACCGGCGTCGACTTCGCCGATTTCCTGCTCGGATATCCGTATCAAACCAGCGAACGCAACGGCTCGGCCACGTATTTGCGCTGGCACATGGGATTGGGTTACGCGCAGGACGACTACCGCATCACGTCGCGCTTCTCGATCCTCTACGGAATACGCTACGAATTGGCGCTGCCCTACACCGAGTTGAACAACCACATGGCCAATATCGATGTCAACCCGGCGTTCACGCAAGCGGCCGTGGTGCAGGCCGGACAAACGGCGCCGTTCAGCGGCAGCTTGCCGAATTCGCTGATTCGTCCCGACTACAAACAGATCGCGCCGCGCTTGGGCTTCGCGTGGCGTCCGCCGTACCTGAAGACGCACAACATCACGGTTCGCGGCGGCTACAGCATGTTCTACAACGGATCGGCGTACGGCACGGTGTCGAGCACGTTGGTGAATCAACCGCCGTTCGCGTCGTCGTTCATCAACTACACGTCGGACAAGTCGCTGTTGACGCTGGCCAACGGATTTCCGTGCGCAGTGAATCCAGGTGCGTGCACCAATACGATCCAGAACACCATCGCCGTCGATCCCAACTATCGTCTCGGCTACGCGCAAATCTGGAACGCGGGATTTGAAGGCCAGATCGTGCGCAACATGATCCTGAACGTGTCATACACGGGCACGAAAGGCACGCGCCTCGACCTGCTGACGTCGCCGAACGTTTTTGTCGGCACCGGCGCCGACGCCGCCCGGCGCATTGCCACCGCCGCGGCGTTCACGTTCGATCAATCCGACGCCAACTCCATCTATCATGCCTTGCAAGTGCGCGTGAACCGCCGCATGAGCAAGGGATTTATGGTCAGCGCGTCGTACACGCTCTCGAAATCGATCGACAACGCCAGTTCCATCGGCGGCGCGTCGCAAAACGTCGCGCAGAATTACTTGAACTTCGCCGCGGAACGCGAACTTTCGCCCTTCGACGTGCGCAACGCGATGTCGTTCCAGTACACGTATGAATTGCCGTTCGGCGAACGCAAGCCGTTTTTGAGTCACGGCAAGATGGCCTCGGTTTTCGGCAACTGGCAACTCAGCGGCAACACCACGCTGCAAGACGGCACGCCGTACACGGTGAAGCTGGCGGGGTCGGCGTCGAATAACTCGGGCACGGGAAACAATCTGTCGGAACGTCCTAACGTGATCGGCGATCCCAATCTATCGGGGAGCCAGCGCACGCCCCTCGCGTTCTTCAACACGTCGGTGTTCGCGGTGCCTGCGGCCGGAACGTTTGGCGACGCGGCGCGCGACATCGTCACGGGTCCCGGAACGTTCAGCACGAGCCTGAACCTGATGAAAGGCATTCGCTTCGGAAAAGACCAAACGAAGCGCATGGACATCAGCTTCCGCACCAACAACGTGTTCAATCACCCGAATTTCCAGGGATTGTCCACGTCGTTCCCGTCGATCACGTTCGGTCGCGTGGCCGGAACGGCGAGTATGCGAACGGTGAACCTGAACTTGCGCTTCAATTTCTAACGGTCGGCGGCTATGAGGAACAAAATGAGGCTAACGAATTCCGGTTTCACGGCGCTTACAGCGGCTGCTGTATTAGTCGCGCAAGCAGTAGTGCCGATGTCCGCGCAACAAGCCGCGCCGCAGCAAAACACCCAGCCCCCGGTGGTCGTCGCGCCGCAGCAGCCGCGACGCGTCGCGCCGATGCAGGCGCCCCAACAGCGTCCGCAGAATACGGGCGTCACCACCTTCAGTTCCCACGTCGACTTGGTGCTGATCGATGTCCAAGTCACGCGGAACGGCAAGCCGGTGAAGGACCTCAAGCCGTCGGCGTTCACCATCTACGAAGACGAAAAAATCCAGAAGCTCGAGCACGTCGACTACTTCGATATCGAGAAGATGGACAAAATGGAAGTCGCGGCGAATCCCGACGATAAGCCGCGCACGCTGGCGCTCGACTCCATGGCGCCCGCCGACGAAGTGCGCGAGATCGTGCGAGACCGCCGCCTGATCGTGCTGTTCTTCGACATGACCTCGATGCAACCGGACGATCTGCGCCGCGCCACCGATTCCGCCGAGAAATTCGTGAACGAACAGATGTCGCCCGCGGATATGGTGGGCATCGTGATGTACGGAACGTCGCTGCAACCGGTTTCCGATTTCACCACCGACAAGAAAGCGCTGCTGCGCATTGTCCACGCGATCCAGTCGGGTAAGGACGCCGCGCTCGCGGCCTTGGCCGCCAACGCGTCCGACACCGACGCCACCGAGGATACCGGCGCCGCGTTCACCGCCGATGAAACGGAATTCAACGTCTTCAATACGTCGCGCAAGCTGCAAGCCACGCAAGATCTCGCCAACATGCTGCGCTTCATCCCCGGCAAAAAACAGGTGATCGAGTTTACCGCGGGCATCAGTCAAACCGGCGACGAGAATCGCTCGGACTTGCGCGCCGCCACCGACGCGGCCAACAAAGCCAACATGAGCGTGTACTCGGTGGACGCGCGCGGATTGCAGGGCGCGCCTCCCGGAGGCGACGCCACCACAGGCGCGAGCACCGGGTCGTCGATGTATCGCGGCGCGTCGGTGGCGCGGCAAACCAGCCAGCGTGACGCATCGCGCGACACGCTGTACACGCTCGCTTCCGACACCGGCGGCAAGGCTTTCTTCGACGAAGGTGATCTGTCATCGGTATTCAAGGAAGTTCAAGCCGACACCGAGGGCTACTACCTGGTCAGCTACATCAGCGCGAATACGAAGATGGACGGCAAGTGGCGCCGCATCCGCGTGAAGGTCGACGCGCCGGGCGTGAAGATCCACTTCCGCGAAGGTTACTACGGTCCCAAGGACTACAAGATTTTCAACACCGAAGACAAAGAACGCCAACTGGGCGACGCGATGAATTCGGAAATCGCGCGCAACGAACTGCCGGTGGTCGTGGAAACGGATTATTTCCGCGTGCAAGGCCGCGCCAACGAAGTATACGTGCCGATTTCCGCGAAGCTGCCGTCGGCGGCGCTCGATTGGGCCGAGAAAAAAGGCCAGAAGCAAGCGGAATTCGATTTCCTGGCGCAAGTCACCGAGGAAAAAAGCAAGCACGTGGTCGACACGTTGCGCAATACGATTACATTGAAGCTGGATCCGGAGCGCTTCGAGGAAATCAAAAAGAAGGCGCTCGTCTATCAAGGCGGAACGATCCTCGGACCGGGCAAATACAAACTGAAATTCGTGGTGCGCGAGAACGCCAACGGACGCATCGGTACGTTCGAAGAAGATTTGAACCTTCCGTCGCAGGATCCCAGGATTCTGGGCATCAGTTCGCTCATGCTTTCGAGCCAAGTGGAACCGGTTCCCGCGAAGAGCAAGGAAGTGGACGTGCGCGCCGCGGGCGGACCAAACAACCGTCTACCAAAAAATCCGCTGGAAGTTTCCGGCGACCGCATGATCCCAAGCGTGACGCACGTCTTCACGCCGGACCAGCAACTCTACGTGCTCTTCCAGGCGTACGCGCCTCCCGGCAGCGATCCCGCGAAGTTGCGCGCCGGATTGGTGCTCTATCGCAGCGGGGTGCGTTCGAGTGAAACGCCCTTCATTGAACCGGCGGAAATCGACAACGCCACGCACACCGTGAGTTTCCGCTTGTCGATGGCGCTCGACAAAATGCCGGCGGGCCGGTACACCGTGCAGGCCGTAGCGATCGAACCGGGCGGCGGACTCAGTGCATTTCAACGCGCGTTCTTCGCATTGCGCGCGCCTGCGAAGCCGGCGGCCGAGAAGCCGTCCTCGGACAACTAGGATTTTTAACCACAAAGACACAAAGAACACAAAGAGAGCAGCACGAGAAAGCGCCGCGACGCTCGGACCCGCTTGGCGCTTTGTTTGGTTTCTTTGTGTTCTTTGTGTCTTTGTGGTGAAAATTTCGTTCGATACGGGTATCCTAGTGCGATATGCACAGGGAGCTCGATAAACTTAAGATAGCCATACTGCATCCTTCCTATCAGGAGTCGGATTCGGTATTCAAAGGCCTCGATCCGCCGTGCGATCCCGAGCAATACTTGCCGGATTTCCACTGCACGAATTTCGAAATCCACAAGCGCACCGCCGTCCAGCAAGTACTGGAGATCGCCCAGCAAGGTTTCGACATTTTCTTCAACCTCTGCGACGGATCGTGGGACGAAGACCGCCCGGGCATCGAAGTGGTGCAAGCGCTGGAGCGGTTGAATCTTGCATTCACCGGCGCGGGATCGAAATTCTACGAGCCGACGCGCGAGGCGATGAAGATGGCGTGCTTTGCCGTGGGTGTGAAATTTCCCGCTTACGTCACCATCACGGCAGCGAACAAAGATCGCGCCACGGCGCGCGCCGCCACGATGTTGAACTATCCGATGATTGTGAAGCATCCGAACAGTTACGCGAGCGTCGGCTTGAAGAAAGAATCTCGCGTCACCGGCGAGGCCGCGTTGCGCGCCGAGATCGACCGCATGACCGCGAGTTACGGCGGCGCGCTGGTGGAAGAATTCATCGAAGGCCGCGAGTTCACCGTGCTGGCCGCCGAACCGCGCAACGGGGAACGCGATCCCTGGGTTTTCAACCCGATCGAGTTCACGTTTCCCGAGGGTGAGAGCTTCAAACACTTCGACATGAAGTGGAAGACGTATCAGCAAATGAAAGAGCACATCGTGGAGGACGCGGCGCTGGCGGCGCGCATTCGCGAAGTGGGCGCGTTGACGTTCGCGGCACTTGGCGGCACCGGTTTCGGCCGCTGCGACATTCGCATGGACGCGTCGGGCGATCTCTACATGCTGGAGATCAACGCGAATTGCGAAATCTTCTGCCCGGAATATTCCTTCGGCAGCGCCGATTTCATTTTGGCCAACGATCCGGTGGGACACACCGGATTTGCGCGTCACCTGATCGAGTGCGCGCTGCGCCGCCAGGAGCGCGCCGCGCGTCTCTGGGAAATTCACTACGATCGACGCTCCGGCTTCGGCATCTACTCCACGCGCGACATTCGCGCCGGCGAGTTGATCGCGCGCGACGAAGAACAGCCTTGCTCGATGGTCACGCCGTCGTACGTGGAACGCAACTGGAACGGATTCAAGCGCGATTGGTTCGATCACTACGCGTGGCCGCTGGCCGAAGGTTTGCACGCCATCTGGAGTCCCGACGCCGCGGAGTGGCGGCCCATCAATCATTCGTGCGATCCCAACGTTTGGCTCGAGGGACTCGACATGGTCGCCCGCCGCGACATCGCGTCCGGCGAGGAATTGACCATGGACTACGCGACGTTCTGCGGGCCGGAGATGAAACCGTTCGATTGCTTGTGTCCGTCGCCGTTGTGCCGCGACGTGATCCGCGGAACGGATTACTTGCTGCCGGAATTGCGCGAACGGTACGGCGATCACGTGTCGCCGTACGTGCGGAATGCGGCGAAAGCCTTCGCGATGGCGCGATAAGAGCCGAAAAAAAGCAACCGCAGATAAACGCAGATGAACGCAGATTTGGGTCCGAGTTCTTATCTGCGTTCATCTGCGGTTCATTGTTTTTACCCCAGCAACGAACGTTGATCGGCGATGCGCTTTTCGCGATCGTTGGCGAAACGTTGCACGCCGGCGAAAATCGTATCCGGATCCAAATGCGCTTCGGCGATCACTTCCGGTTCGAGTCCGCCGGTGCGCCAGGAATTGTCCCAATCGCTGGTCAGCGAATAATCGTCGGTCAGCGGACCCAAGTTGCGCAGCGGCCATACGCGACGCGTACCCGTGCTCACCACCATCATGTCGTAGCGGGATCCCGGCGGTAACACGGCATGGCGGTACGCTTCCGGTTGCCGATCGAATAAATCTTCGCTGATCGCCGCGATTACTTTCACATTCACGCCGGCCGCTTCGAGTTTCCCGAGCCCCTTCACCAGATTCACCGTGGAGCTCGATCCTTGCGCGATCACATAACCGTGGCGCGGACCGGGCGCGAAATCGCGAATCACATACAAGCCTTTAGCGGCGGCGCGCAAATCGCTGTCCGCAAATGTGGCGCGATCGGCAACGGCGAAATCGGGGCGCGCGACTTCCAGAGTGATCAATCCCACGCGTGGATCGCGCGCCGCGATCGCGGCAGCGGCGAAATATCCCGGCGCCACGTCGTTGTAGTCCCAGAAACTTAGATTGATCGCTTGGCCGCGCGGAAACAGCTTCCACACCTGCGGCGCGAAAATTCCGAAGTGCGTGCGCGCGTCGGCGGCGGTCTCCGGACCCGAGTGCGCGGTGAGAATGTGCAACACGCCCACGCGGAACTTGCTGTCCTGGTTTTGTTGGCTCCACACGCGCGCCGGCGTGTACATTAGCGGAGTGAACGCGCCGTACGTTCCCGAGAGCGCCCACACTCCCGCAAATTTCTCAGGATCGAGCGATGCGCTTTGGCTGATCAATCCGATCGCCGTCGAGACGTTGCCCGCTTCCTGGATCGGCGCTTTCAACCGCGTGGCCACAGGATTCGCGGTGGGATCGTAGTGTCCCCACAAGCTGCCGTGCTCAACGTTGATCGATTCGGAGAGGTCGGCCGCAACGGTGAAGAAGCGATTTTCTGTTACGTAGTTCATCCATTTGATGATTTCCGAAATCGCGCGGCGGGTGCCGGCCATTTCTCCGGGCTTCTTGAAGAGCGCGATGCCGACTTCTTTCTCCGCGCCGGAAATTGGATTGCGCACTTTGACTTTCTGCGCGTCCACAGGCAGCGCGGCAACAGCCAAACGCGAATCCAAAAAGGGATCACTCGCCGCCGAAATGCGCAACGGCACGTCGTCCCGCAACCCGTCACCGATTTCCACCAGGCGATCCGCCAGGCGATCTCCGAGCCCGTTGCGATCAAGCAACGACATCACCACGTCCATGTTCGTCTTGAACTGAATCAACCGCTCGCGATTGTCTTTCACCGCGCCGTCGCGGATTCCCATGAACTCGACGCCGTATTTCTTCTCGAACGTGGTGGCTAGGGCCACAAAATACTCCGAGTTCATCTTCAACGCGTACGGATGGCTCGGGTAGCTCACCAACTGATCGCCGTAGCCCGGGATTTTTCCGTTTGCCGCGGTGGGCCAATAACCCTTCACGGTTTTTCCAATGACGGCAATTGGGCGTCGATCTTCGGGATCCACTGCTTCCATCACCTTCAGCGCCTCGACCACTTCGCCGTAGTCGTTGCCGTTGGCCAATGTAAACACGTTCCATCCATACGACGTCCATTGCTCGACGAGATCGTAGCCGGAATATTTTCCGGCGATCACGCCGCCGATCAGCCGATCGTCGATGCCCGCGTTGTTGTCGGAAATCATCACGCGCAACCGCTTGCCCACTTGCAGCGCGAGTGCTTGCGTCTTCAACTCCTGGGCGTGACCTTCCGTCAGGGCGAATTCGCCCTCGAGCGCGATGACCTTCGGTCCGGCGCTGGGCGCGCCGGCGATATCCCAAAACGCCGCTTTGCCCGCGGCTGTGGCGATGCCGATGCCGGACGGTCCGCCGTTCACGTCGTTGGTGCAGTCGGTGCTTTCGGCATGTCCGGAAAGGGCGCGAATGCCGCGCGCTTTGGCTTGCGCAAACAGCGGATGATCTTGCAAACCGGTTTCTTGCAACAACGTTTTGAGTGCGCCCGCGCCGCGGCGGAATCCCAACGCATCAATCGGCAGCATGGCGACGTGCGGATCGCAGTAATAACGCTTGTCGCCGGTGAGCGCGTAACGGCGCGCCAGCGCTTGACCCATCACCATCCACAGCGCGTAGCAGGTAGGAATGCTGTGTCCCGCGGCGAGCATGAATTTGTCGCTGTAAGGATGCTTCGGCCGGCGATAGTCATAACGCATGCCGCCGTTTTCAGGACCCGCAAGGTGCACGGCCACGTTGTACGGCGTGTAGGCGAGCGGACCGCCGAGATGGCCGGTCTGCGCGTAGTTCCCCAGCAACACCAGCGTCATGCAGGTCATGAAGCCGACGTCGTCGAGAAGCGGATCGTAGGCGAGCGTTTCCAGTTTTGAGACGGTAGGGAGCGCGTGAACCCGAGAAGTCATACGGACTTCTATTGTAGTACGCGAGGAGGCGAGCAGTTAGGCGTTCCGCTAAACGACGGGCTCGGAAGGTTCGGGCAACGGTTCGGCGTCGAGTTCGGCCGAGGGCGCGAACTCCGCAAATTTGGCAAACTCTTCCGCGGCGTGAACGGGGAGCGGCTCGAAGCGACCGTCGCGGCCGACTCGATACTCGACGCCGCGCCAAATAATCGTGCGGCCGGTAAATCCGCCGAGCCACACGGCAAATCCGACGAGATCGGTGACTGGAATCAACCAAAGCGACCGGCGCAGTTCCACGTCGCGCAATGTGTCCCAGCCGACCGCCCACGAAACCCAGATGCGCGCGGCAATCGCGCCGGCGATCATCGCGATGCCCGCGGTAACGGGACTACCCGACAGCGCCAAAGCCGCGAACGCGGCGACCGCCCACGCCGTGGGATGCGTGAATCCTTCACCCAAATATCCGACGGGACGCGAGCTGCGCGAACTGCGTTCCCAGCGGAGTTGATGGAGCGCCGTGGCCGCGAAACTTTCGCCCAATACCAAATGGTCGAGGACGTACGGCGAAAGCTCCACGCGATAGCCGCGCTCTTCCGCCCATTTGCCGAGAATAAAATCGTCGGCGAGATAATGCGACATCGCTTGAAATCCGCCGATCGCGTCGAGGCATTCACGGCTGACCGCCATCGTGGGACCGAGCGCGAAACGCAATCCCGTGCGGGTGGAATCGTCCAGGCGTTTGGTTTCGAGCAGCCACGCGACCAGCACGCCGGGAATGAAACGCGCCGACATCCCGAGCGCTTCCAGGCGCGACCACACGGTGGCGCCGGGTGTGCCGCGATACAAGCACGTGACAACTCCAGTGCCGGCGTTTTCAAATGGGCGCATCACCGCGCGCAAGTAGCCGGGCGTCACGCGGACGTCGCTGTCGCTGATCACGAGGACTTGGCCGCGCGCTTTCGCGGCCATGCGCTGCATGCTGTAAACCTTGGCGTTCGGATACGGAGATTCCGCGACGATCACTTGTACGTCGCGCTCCGGATAGCGGCAGCGCAGCCGCTCCACAACGTCCAGCGCCGGATCGTCGTCGCGATTCACCGCAAAAAGAATTTCGTAGTTCGGGTAGTCCTGAAGGAAAAACGATTCGAGATTCTGTTCCAGTCCGCGTTCGATGCCGGAGAGCGGCTTGAGAAGACTCGCGAATGCCGCTGAGGAACCGACACCCCGGCGCATGGCGTTCTCTCTTGCAAACTTGCGCGCCGCGATGACGCCAAGAACACAGTAGACAATTCCGCCGAGCCACAGCGTCCCGAACAGCAGGACCAAAACATTATTCCCCATAGCCGTTTGTCTACCATATCACGAACATGAGGAAACTCGCAGTCCGGGACATAGCATGTAGGACATATCAATGGATGGGTATCAAACGGCAGGCATTTATTGAAAACGCCGCATCAGCCGCGCGTGTTCCTTCAAGAGACAGCGATCCATCACCACGTCGAGGCCCGCGGCCCGCGCCTTCGCCGCGGACGATTCGTCCTCCACGCCTTCCTGCATCCACACAGCTTTTGCGCCGAGCGCGATCGCGGAGTCGACGATCGGCGGCACCAGCTCCGAGCGGCGAAAAATATTCACGAGGTCGATTTTTTCCGGCACGTCTTCCAGCGTGGCGTAGCATTTCTCGCCGAGCACTTCGGTTTCCTTGGGATTCACGGGAATGATCCGGTAGCCGGCCGCTTGCATGTAGTGGGAAACGCCGTAGCTGGCGCGAAATCTTTTACTGGAAAGTCCCACCACGGCGATGGTGGGGCAATTCTTCAGGATTCTCTCGATAGCGTCGTGCTCAGGCATGCTGCTCCGATTTCGCCGGGCGTTTTTTGATCTTGCGGAAGCGATCTACTTCCTGTGGAGTCAATCCGCGCGTAACGCCGGTGGGCAAATTGCCGAGCTCGAGAAAGCCGATCTTCACACGCTTCAGTTTTTCCACCAGGAAACCGATGCGCGAGAACATGCGGCGGATTTGATTTTGCCGCCCCTCGGTAAGCACCACTTCGTACCAGGGATTTTCGGCGTCCCGCAACAATCGCACTTGGGCCGGCGCCGTGGGACGGCCGTCGAGCATCACGCCGCGGCGCAGTTTTTCGATTTTCTCCTCGGGCGGCTTGCCGCTTACTTTCACCCAATACGTTTTGGGAATCTCCGGGCCCGCGCTCATAATGAGTTGCGCGAAGTCGCCGTCGTTTGTGAGCAAGAGCAATCCTTCGGAATTGAAATCGAGGCGTCCGACAGGATAAACGCGCGCGTGCACGCCCTTCAACAAGTCGATCACCTTGGGGCGTCCCTCCGGATCGAACGTCGTGGTGACGTAGCCGCGCGGCTTGTTCATCGCCAAGTGGTAGATTTCCTTCGCTGGGCGGACAAGTTTGCCGTCGACCTTGATGTGGTCGCGCGAAAAATCAGCCTTTGCGCCGAGTTGGCGAATTTGATCGCCGTTGACGGTGACGCGGCCGTCGAGGATCATTTGCTCGGCTTTGCGCCGCGATGCGACGCCGGCGCGCGACAGGATTTTTTGAATGCGCTCCATTATTGGGCCCTTGGGGGCTTACGAACTTTCCGCCATCGAGCGCGCTAGTTCTTCGAATTCCTTCAGGCTCGGCAGCTCGCTTACGTCCTTCAATCCGAATTGCACCAAGAATTCTTTCGTTGTGCGATAGAGCATCGGCCGCCCGATCACATTTTTGCGTCCGGCCGTAGTGACCAAGCGTTTGTCGAGCAGCGTTTTGATCACGCCGCCGGTGTTCACACCGCGAACTTCGCCGATTTCCGGAATCGTCACGGGCTGGCGATAGGCGACCACCGCCAGCGTCTCGAGCGCCGCTAGCGACAACTTCATCGGCGGCTTCAGCGATTTCACGAAGCGGCGCACCACGTCGTGATGCTCGGGCTTCGTCGCCATCTTGAACCCGCCCGCGACTTCCTTGATCTCGAGACCGCGCGAATCCGCGCGATATTCGGCGATCAGTTCGTCGAGCTGCGCACGTATTTCGTCGGACGTGGGGCCCGCGGGCGCTTCGACCTGCGGCGCCGCGTCGGGAGATTCCAGTACCAATTCCGGCGCCGCGGCTTCGTTGGCAACGGCGGGCACGGCTTCGGCCGGCGTCTCGGGCGCCGGCGTTTCAGACGCGGCCGCCTCGGGCGGAGGTTCGGGCTTGGGACACAACGCCACCGTCAACTGCGCTAAGGTCACCGGCTCTTCGGCAACGTAGATGATCGCTTCAATTTGTGGTTTCAGGTTCATTCGCTTCACTCAACAACTCGTCGCTCGCGGGCCCGGTTCCTTCTCCGGAAGCCTCACCTTCTTCCAACGCGCCCATCGCCGACGCCAGCAAGCCCGGTTCAAACATTACGTCGAACTTGCCGCCTTTCTTCACGTGAATGTCCGCGAAGTTTTCGTCTTGCCGCAGGACCACCGCATGCAAACGCGCCATCTCGAGAATCGCCAGGAACAGCGTGATCAGCGTACGGCGCTTCGAGTACGGCGAGAACAATTCGCCGAGCAGCACGGTGCCGCGCGTCTCGGCCAGGCGGTCGCGGACTTTTTCCATCATCTGCTCCACCGTAAATTCCTCGGTGGTGATGTCCAACTGCGGGCGGTTGCGCGCGCGCTCCAAAATCTTGTTGAACGTTTCCACCAAGTCGATGAGCGTGACGGCAACTCCGGGCTCCTCGCCGGGGTCGAGGAACTCCTTCATCGCCGGATTCGACCAACTGGCCTGCTCGAGCATCTGTTTCTGTTGGAGCATTTGTGCGGCTTGCTTGAATTTCTCGTGCTCCAGGAGCTGATTCACCAATTCGGCGCGCGGATCTTCCTGCTGATCCTTGGGGACCGTGGGATCGGCGGGAAGCAGCATCTTCGACTTGATGTGGATCAGCGTGGACGCCATCAACACGAACTCGCCGCCGGCCTCGATGTCGAGTTCCTTCAGTTTGTGCAGGGCGTCGAGATATTGCGCGGTGATCTTGTGAATCGGAATGTTGTAGATGTCGATCTGCTGCTTGCGGATCAAATCCAGCAGGAGATCGAGCGGTCCTTGGTAGGCGTCCAGATTTATTTGAAGAGGCGAGTCCATTCCGTGGACTTCATTGTATAACAGGCGATTGCTTACACTCGGTTCCAGTCCTTGTATATGAGGTATTTCGCCGGCGTTTTACCGATGGCGCCGAACCACTGCGGGCAATACGGGGCCATCCAAATGAAATCGCCGGCTGACGCCGCGTACCAACTATCGCCCAGACGATAAATGCCGCCGCCTTCGAGCATCAAGCAGCCGTGCTCCATCACGTGGACTTCCACCATCGAGAGCGACGCGCCGGGCTGATACGTCATCGTATTCACCGCAAAGTCGAACGCGGGACTATCGGGCAGTAGTACGCGGACTTCGAGCCACGGATCGCCGTTCAGCGCGACAGGCGTCACCCTTGATTCATCGCCGAGCAGCAGGCCCGGCGCGTCAACGCCGGGGACTTCGAGGTAAGGCTTTTCGATCACCTCCACGCGCGACTTCATCTTTGCGACGACGGCCTTGTCGCTCCCGCTGGGCAGATACGCAAATCGGCCGGGGCCTAGCTCCGCACCATTCGCCGTCACCACGCCGTCTAGCACATACACAAATCGCTGCATCGCCGTCGGACCCAGGCGCCCTCCGGAATCCATTTCCGCGGTGTACTCGGTGAACTTCGCGCCGATCGCAGGACTGGCGTGGACAATCGCCGTCGCGCCTTGCATTCCGGGCAAGGGCGCGCGCACAAAAGTGTCGGGCGTTTTAAAAAGATGATCGGCGCGGCGCGCACTGCGTGTTTGTCCTAATTGATGCATTTCGGAAACTCCTCCAAGAATCGCCGGCCGACCGCCAATGCGGCGGCGACATCTTCGACCAGCACATTTTCGTCCGGATGATGGCTGATTCCGCCGGGCGATCGCAAGAAAAGCATTGCGGCGGGCATGTGCGGAGCCAAAATCATGGCGTCGTGACCCGCGCCGCTCGGCATGCGGTGCGGCGTGTATCCGCACGCCTCAACACCTCGCGCGAGAGTCTCGGACATTCGCGCGTCCATCGCGACGGCCGACTGATCGAGTTGCTGCGTTAGCGACACGGCAACGCCGCGTCGCGCGGCGATTTCACGCGCTGCCGCCGTTACGCGCTCCACGCCCGCGTGCCGCACGACGTCCTGCGCATCGCGCAGATCGAGCGTCGCTACCGCGCGCCCGGGGATCACATTACTCGCGCCGGGTTCTATGCGCAAGCGCCCGACGGTCGCCAAAGCGCCAGAGCGCTCTACGGCGGTGATCCACTCGGCGGCGGCGGCCAGCGCGTCGTGGCGAAACGCCATCGGCGTCGTGCCGGCGTGATTCGCATGGCCGTCGAAAACGAACTCGAGACGACTCTGGCCCGCGATGGTGTCGACGACCGCCAGCGGCAGTCTCAACTTTTCGAGCACCGGTCCTTGTTCAATATGAAATTCCAAGTAGCCGAGCGCGTGCGTCACGCGCGCCGCGGGTATTTCCGACGGATGCAAGCCAAAGGCGCGGATCGCGCCGGCCATCGATGTACCTTCGGCATCGCGCGTTTCAAGCGCTTCCGCATCGAGCGTCCCTGCCAACGCGCGACTTCCGATGAACGGCACGCCGAAGCGCGATCCTTCTTCATCGGAGAATCCGATTACTTCAATTGGATACGGCATCTCGCGATGATCGAGCGATTCAATCAACGCGACAGCCATCACTACGCCCAGGATTCCGTCGAACGCGCCGGCATTGGGCACCGTGTCAAGATGCGATGCAATCAGTAACGCTGCGCCGCGCGGACCGTAGCGCCCGCGCAAATTCCCCGCCCCGTCAATAGTCACGTGCATGCCCACGCGCTCCATCCATTCGCGCAAACGCGCGTGGACTTCGTGCATCGGCAGCGTGAGGAATCGCCGTGTGGTCGCCGGAGGTTCTTCACTCAATCGCGCGAGTTCGCGGCAGTATTCGACGACACGTTCAGCAAGATGATCCATTCGGCCGCTTCAGGATAGCACGCAGTTTTCCGGTACAATGAGGAAATGCCCAACGATCCGAGCCATACGCGTCGCGAACTCGACGCCATGGAAACGCAGCTTCGCGAATTGCGCCAGCAAATGGGAGTGAAGCCCGATCCTGAAGCGCAAAAGCGGGTGGACACGCTTTCCGGTTTGGTAGGCGACTTGCGCCATGATCTCGAATCGCAGGTAGAAACGGCGTGGCAGCGCGTCAAGCTCGCCCGCCACCCGCAGCGGCCGTACTTTCTCGATTACTGCGGCTACATCTTCGACGATTTCAGCGAAATCCACGGCGATCGCGGATACGCCGACGATCCCGCGATCGTGTGCGCGATGGCGCGATTGAACGGCCGCGAAGTTTTGGCCGTGGGACAACAGAAGGGCCGCAACACCAAGGACAACGTGCTGCGCAATTTCGGCATGCCGCGCCCCGAGGGCTATCGCAAAGCGATCCGCGTGATGCAATTCGCGGCGAAATTCCGCCGCCCGATCCTCACGTTTCTCGATACGCCGGGCGCGTGGCACGGCATGGACGCCGAAGAGCGCGGACAAGGCGAAGCGATCGCGCGCAACTTGCGCGAAATGTCGCGGCTCGGCGTGCCGATTGTGGTGACCGTAATCGGGGAAGGCGGCTCGGGCGGGGCGCTTGGATTAGGCGTAGGAAATCGCGTGTTGATCCTGGAGAATGCGGTGTACTCGGTGATTTCGCCGGAAAGCTGCGCGGCGATCGTATGGCGCGATTCGGCGCAAGCGGAGTTGGCCGCGGGCGCGCTGAAATTGACCGCTCCCGATTTGCTATCGTTGAAGCTGGTCGACGAAATCGTGCCGGAACCGCATGGCGGCGCGCAGCTTGATCATCGCGCCACGGCCGACATGCTGAAGCCGGTGTTGGAACGTCACGTGGCGGAGTTGGAAAAAATGTCGCCGCAACAATTGATCGATCATCGCTACGAAAAATTCCGCCGCATGGGACAGTTCTTCGAGTCGCCGCAAGCGGCCGGGGGCAGGTGAGGAGTGACGGACCGTCTGTTCATTAGTTTGTGGCTGAAACAGTGGGACGAGGATTTGGTCCTCGAATCGTTCCACAAGCTGCTGGAACTTTTTCCGTACTCCGATCGCAAGCCCGGTGTGCGGATGATCACCGTCCAGCCTGTCGATTGGTCCGAACCGGCGACTCTCGAGCGCCATTTCGACGGCGGCGCGACGGCCACACAGGTGATCGAAGCGGTGGAGGAATTTCATCACTCCGATTGCGCGTATCAAGCCGAAGCGTGGTGGGATGCCGGCCTGGAGCTGGTGCAAGTGAAGATGATCGCGTACGGCCCCGACTTTGAAGGCAGCGACGATGAGGAAGGTCATATCGAAATCGATCTGGGTCCCGACACGCCGTATCGCGCGTCGCGCGAGAATCTCACCAAGCTGGTTTTTCTGATGCACGAACTTCCCAAACGTTTGCCGCTGCGCAAGCGCCTCTTGTGGTCGGAATCGGGCGAAGACGTGAGCGAGTTGCTCTCTAAAACAGTCCAGTGAAATCTTCCGCGAAGAAGTGGGTTTACAAAGTGAACTCGCACCGTCCGGGCGCCCTGACCGGATGGCACTTCGATCAGTATTTCAACTCGCGCACGCGTACGCCGAAGCCGATGGGCGGCGACGGCTGGATTAAGTCGCCGCAAAGTTGGCAGCGATTGAAGCTGGTGCGCCGCGGTGATCTATTTGTGTGCTATCAAAGCGACGAGCGTAGGATTTACGGCTTGGCGCGCGCGGCGTCGGATGGCTACGAAACGTTAAGCGGCTCGGGCCGATTCAATCGAGTTGACTTTGCGGCAGGCGGATTGCGCTTGAAATCCCCTTTAAACTTGGCGCAGAAAGACCAGCGCGAAATCTTCGGCAACATTCGGGCCTTCACGGTGCCCTCGCGGGGAACGATCCACGCGCTGGCGGCGGACGAGTTTCGCGCGCTGATCGGCGAATTGATCGCGGCGAATCCCTCGCAGGCCGCGGCGATCCGGGCGTTTGTGAAGTAGTTCCACGGCCTATGTTATTCTTGCGGAAGAATGCCGATGTCTCCTGAAGATCGTTTGGAATTGCTCAGAACCGCTCCTCCCGACACGTGGATCGCATTGTCGGATGACGAGAGCCGGTTGGCAGGCAAGGGAAAGACCTATCAGGAAGCCGTTGACGACGCCGCGCGCAGCGGATCGAATGATCCCATTCTGATCAGAATTCCTCCCACGTGGGCCCCGCTGGTCCTCCGGTGTGAGTCGACGAGGCGATCCAATGTCGTATTCCAAGGGTGAAGTGACAGAAACCGAACTGATAGCGTGGGCAATCCCGCTCATCGCCGAGGGCTCCTACTCCGTCCAGGGCGACGACTGCCGACGGGAACTCTCCATCCACGATGAAACAGCCGAGTTGGATTTCATGGAGGGCTGGCTTCTTCATAAGCGATCGAAGCAACAGGTAGATGCCTTCAAGCAGGCCAAGGAGTCATGCACCGCGGAGAACATCTTGCGTTGCTGTGAGGCTTACCTTGGACCTTTGGGACCGTCTCTTGCCAAACAACTCGAGATCCCTCAATTCGGGAGGCTTGTAGCCAGGATCTATGAACAGGAAAGGGCCCTCGTGAAATCGGTTGGGAGGATACTTATCGGCGAGCGCGAGGGGATCAGTTCGGAAATCGTTGACAGGGTCCTGCGCAACGCGATACCGGAAGCAATCGAGGTCGCTCTCGTCCAAGTGTATGCCCGCGAAATGGCGAATCTTTTTCCGCAACTCGTGGAACGAGCCGCGAAGCTCGCAGTTTTGGCCGCGACCTCGAAGCCGCCGAGGGAAGTTCAGTGTTACCTTGCGGAGGCAACGAAGTGCTACCTATACGGTCGTTTTATCTCTTGCCTTATTGTTTGCCGCGGTGCGTTGGAAGAGGCCGTCAGTGACCTGTTGGAACGTCGTGGACTCCGACAGGAGTTCAATCACGTCTCCAATTTCGGGGGCGGAGAGCTGGCGCGAATGATCCGATTTGCCAAGGGGAAACCGATTCCTGGTATTTCTTGGGATGAGGCCGACAACATCCGCAAGAGCGCTAACAAAGCAGCGCACGGACAGGCACCCTCAGAGGAGCAGTGCCGCAGTCTGTTTGAAGACACTCGATCGGTGCTGCTGCAGATTTACACGTTGATACCAAGCTAGGCGCGGAAACAATAAGGCATAATAGGAATTGCCGTTGGCACAACCTACCTTAAGGTGGCAAAAGATGGCGTCCATACAAGTCGACGTACCGGACAGCGCCCTTGGATCGGGACAGTCTCGCGAGGCTTTCGCCGAAGAAGCGAAGTTCCTCCTGGCGCTCAAGCTCTTCGAGATCGGACGGCTTTCGTCGAGCCGCGCGGCTGAGTTTTGCGCGATGAACAGAGTCGATTTTCTGCTCCGCGCGAGCCAGAGTGGAACGGCGGTGACCGATTTGGATGAATTGGTGATCCAAGAGTTTTCCTCCTGAGGGATGTTGGCTTCGATCGTTTGCAATGCCGGACCGCTCATCGCCCTGACGCTCGTCAACCGCCTCGAACTGCTTCGTGCGTTGTACCGAAACATCCTCGTACCAGACGCCGTTCATCGCGAGGTGGTCGAATCCGGTTTCGGGCGCGCAGGATCGGAGGAGTTGCGCAGCGCAAACTGGATCGAAGTGGTTCCTCCGATCACCCTCGACGGATCGCTTGAGGTCGTGTTGGGACGCGGCGAGAGCCAAGTGATCGCTCTAGCTCTAGCGCGTCACGCGGAATTGGTCTTGATCGATGAGCTCATAGCCCGCCGCGTCGCAAGCCGACTCTATCGGTTGCGTGTGAAAGGCAGCGCGGGCATTCTCGTTGCCTCCAAGAGGGCCGGCCTGATCCCAGCCGTTCGTCCATTGCTGGAGGCCATGAAGGGGCGCGGGTACTACTTGTCGAAGCGATTGATCGAGCGTGCCTGTGCCGAAGCTGGAGAGTTATGACAGAATGACGCGATGATTCCGTCGCTCGTTCTGTTCGTGTTGCAAAGCGCCGTCGCACAGCCGCCGAAGATCTCACAACCCGGCGGGCGGGCCATCCGCGCGTTTGTGAAGTAGGACTACCTGCCCAAGGTCACGCGCCGCATCAAAGATCGTGTTCATGGCGTGGGGCGCGCCGTTCGTAGGCGTGCAAACCACGCCTGCTGCTCCACGAGGCCGGATGTCGGCGGGGCTGGTTCCAGAACCGATTGGTCAAAGTCTTCGAAAATCTGGCGGACGGCCTCTCGCGTATCGATCGATTCAATCTCTGCGCGGCGAATTCGGTCCAATTCCGGGCCGGCGTGACGCCAAGTGTCAACCCATCGACGCAAGAGATCGCGGTCCATGCTCATATCTTAACAGGAGCAAGTCTGTGCGACCGGAGTTATGACAAAATGACGCGATGATTCCGTCGCTCGTTCTGTTCGTGCTGCAAAGCGCCGTCGCGCCGCCGAAGACGCCGCAACCGGCGTCGCTCGAGGCCAAAGCCGACTTCTTCGAGAAGCGACTCCAGCAACGCCACGACTGGGAAGGATTCATCCGCAACGCCGAGCTCGCGCGACCAGGCGACGTTGCGTCCGCGCGCTTACCGCCGTCCGACAACGATGGCCTGTGGACCGCGATTTACGTTGGCGCGGAGTCTTTCAGGTACGCAGTGACGAAGAGCCCTGACGCACGCGCGCACGCACGGCGATCGATGGAAGCGATCATGCGCCTGGAATCGGTCACCGGCATTCCGGGACTCCCGGCGCGTTCGATGATCCGCAAGGGCGACTTCCGTCACGAGGACGGCGTGTGGCGCCCGTCGCCGGATGGCGCGTACGAGTGGAAATCGGATACCAGTTCGGACGAACTCGCCGGACAATACTTCGCCTATTCGATTTATTTCGATTTCGCCGCCACCGACGCCGAGAAACCGGCGCTGCGGGCGGCGGTCGCGCGCATCACAACGCATCTGATCGAACACAATTACACGCTTGTCGATTGGACCGGCAAGCCGACGCTTTGGGCGCAGTATAGCGCCGAGTATCTCAAGGGACATCCCGATGAACAATCGCTGAATCGCGTGCTGCTGCTTGGACACTTGCTCACCGCCGCGCACATGGCCGAGGGCACGCCCGACGCCGCGCGATTTCGCGCCGAGTACGGCAAACTGATCGCCCAGGGATATCACGAAGACATCGCACGATATCTCGAAACGCGCACCGAGATCAATTATTCCGACGAAGAGATGGCCATGCTCGGCTTCTATACGCTGCTGCGCTACGAAAAAGATCCCAAGCTTCGCGCGGTGTATCTCAAGGGACTCGATCAGTGGTGGGAGAACGAAAAGCGCGAGAAAAATCCCGCGTGGATCGCCATCCGCGACGCGTGCATCGGCAAAAAAGAATCCGCCGCCGACGGCGAGTTGACATTGCGGCGCATTCCCATGGACCTGATCGAGTGGACCGTGCGGAATTCCGCACGCGCGGATGTAGTGATGGACAAAGAACTGGAACGCAACGGTCACGCGCAGGCCATCACATTTTTGCCGCCCGACGAACGGCCGATCATGAAGTGGAACGGCAATCCTTTTGTGGTCGACGGCGGCAACGACGGACACACCGAGGACGACGGCGCGTTTTTCCTGCTTCCTTATTGGATGGGGCGCTATCTGAATCTCTGGAAATAACTGTATAATCCGAGCGAACAGGGCGCGACGCTCACGGGTCCGCAGAGGCAAGAAAACGTTTTCGTCGCGGCCGTTTGAGAACGAAGTCACCGAAAGCACACATGAATCCCAATCCGGCTCTTGGCGTTTTCTTTCACTGGCTCGGCGGACTCGCGTCGGGCAGTTTCTACGTTCCTTTCCGCGGCGTGAAAAAGTGGTCGTGGGAAACGTACTGGCTGGTGGGCGGCTTCTTCAGTTGGATCATCGTGCCGTGGGTGCTGGGCGGATTCATGACCCACGATCTCCTCGTGGTGCTCGGCGAAGCGCCGGTCAAGGCGCTGTTCTGGACGTACTTTTTCGGCGTGCTGTGGGGTTTCGGCGGGCTGACGTTCGGGTTGACGATGCGCTACCTCGGCATGTCGCTGGGCATGGCGATGGTGCTGGGATATTGCGCGGCGTTCGGTACGCTGATGCCGCCGTTGTTCGCCGGCACTTTCGGTACGCTGCTCGCCACGAAGCCGGGACTGGTGATTCTCGGTGGAGTCGCGGTGTGCATGCTGGGAATCGCGGTCGCCGGCATGGCGGGCATGACGAAAGAACGCGAGATGTCCGCGGAGCAAAAACTTTCGGTCATCAAGGAATTCGACTTCAAGAAAGGCGTGCTGGTGGCGACGTTTTCCGGCGTGATGAGCGCGTGCTTTTCGTACGCGCTGGCGGCCGGCGATCCCATCAAGGTGCTGACGGTGCAACATGGCACGCCGCCGTTGTGGCAAGGTCTGCCGGTGCTGGTGGTGGTGCTGCTCGGTGGATTTAGCACCAACTTTATTTGGTGCGTCATCCTGCACGTGAAGAATCACTCGGCGCACGAATACTTGGGCGCGGCCGGCGCGCCGATGGGATTGAACTATCTGCTTTCGGCGATCGCGGGAACCACGTGGTATTTCCAGTTTTTCTTCTACACGATGGGCGAAACGCAGATGGGCGTGTACAAGTTTTCAAGTTGGACGCTGCACATGGCCTCGATCATCATTTTCAGCAATCTTTGGGGACTGGGATTGCACGAGTGGCGCGGGGCATCGTCGCGCGCGATGCGCTTGCTCTTCTTCAGCATTTTCCTGTTGGTGTTGTCGACGGTGATTGTCGGCTACGGGAATTATCTTGGAACGAAGGTTGAACTTTAACAGGATATCCAGGATGTAAGGGATTCGGAAGGAACACCGGTTCTGACCCGTTCATCCTGTACATCCTGTTAAAATACCGGCATGACCTTGTGCGAAATCACGTTTCGTTTGCCGTCCGCACTTTCCGAGCGTCAACTCGTGGCGCTCGAGCAGCTCAAGGGGCAACTCTACGGAATGCGCGGGTTCCGGTTTTCGGGTGACGGCGGTGAGATGGCCGTCACCTATGACGCGAGCCGCCTCACCCAAGCCGACGTGACGCAAGCCTTGCATCAGGCCGGCGTGCCCGTGTAATGCGCGGCTGGAACTTTCCGCTTCTCATCGCCGCACTCACTGTAGCTCTCTATCTGCCCTCGCTCTCCGGCGGCGCGGTTTTCGACGATCATCATCTGCTCGAATACCATCCGCGCCTGATGAATCTCACGCTGCACGACGCCTTCGCCACCGATTTTTGGGGCGGCAACCCAACGCCATGGAAGTCGATGCACTACCGGCCGCTGGCGTTGCTGGCGTATCGGGCGATGTATTTGCTTTTCGGCATGGATCCGGCGGCGTTTCACTTGGTCAACGTCCTGTTGAACGCCGCCGCCGCGTTTCTCCTATGGATTTTTCTGGAAGGCGCGGGATTCTCGCGCCGCGTCACCGCGATCGCGGTCTGTTTGTTCGCCGTGAATCCGTTGCACGTGGAAGCGGCGGCGTGGATCACCGGAATGATGGAAACGCTGATGGCCGCTCTGTGCCTGGCGTCGCTGGCGTGTTATGGGCGCGGCCATCGCATAGCAAGCGTGTTGCTGGCGGCCGCCGCGATGCTTGAAAAAGAGTCGGCGTTTGTACTGCCGGGGATTGTTTTTCTTCTCGAATGGCGACGCGCGCGCATCGAGGATTCTCCGAAAGCCTTGCGGCGCGCGGAACTCGCGGCCTTGCCTTACGTCGTGCCGGTGATTGCGTGTCTTGCGGCGCGAGCGATCATCCTGCCGCGCATGCCCGAGGACTTGCAGGCGCGCTTCCTCGACGGCGTACCCTTGATGGCCGCCGTCGGCGCGGCGTATCTGCGAATGCTCGTGTGGCCGTGGCCGCTCGGGATTTCCTACGCGTTGCCCGGAGCCGGTGCGATCGCTCTGGCGATTCTCGCCGTTATCGCAGGCGCTGCCGTTCTTCTCTGGCGAAAAAGCGCCGATCTCGCGCTCGCCGCCGGACTCATCGTGCTTCCGCTGGCCGCACCGGTCGTAGCGTCGCCGCTGATGACCGAATGGATACAGATTCAGGACCGCTACACGTACCTTTCCACCGCCGGCATGTGTTTGTTGATCGCGCTCATGCTGGCGAAGATTCCGCGAGCGAGTTTGGCCGTGGCCGTAATTCTGATCGCCGCGGGCGCGGCCGGAACGTGGCGGCAAGAACGCGTGTGGCAATCAAGCGAAACAACCTGGCGGCACGCGCTGGAGATCACGCCGCAATCGCAGTTCGCCAGCGTTTCTCTGGCACGCGATCTGGCACGCGATGGCCGTTTCGACGAAGCGGCGCAAGTCTGTCAGCAAGCGCTGACTTATCACCCCGGCAGCGAAGTACTTCGCAGTTTCATCATGCGCGCGCGACAATTGGAAACGCGATCGAAGCGATATTGGACCGCGCCTATTTCAAGAACTCCACGGTAACCCGCAATCCCACCACCAGCGTCCGTCCGCCGGGATCGAAATCCACGATCGCTTCACGAATATCGCGATCGGTCTTCTCCGCGGGATTCGTGCTGAGGGCCGTTTTGCGGCCCATCGTCGACGCCAGCCAGGTGACTTCGCCGGCGATGGGCGCATCGGGAAATCCCTCGGCTCGAATCAGCGCTTTCTGCCCGAGGCGCACCGCGCCAATGTCGCGTTCGTCGACCTCCGCGCGCACGCGGAAACGGGAAACGTCGGCGACCGTGAAGATCGGTTTCGGCATGATCGTGCTGAATGCTTCGCCGGCCTTCAAATTCACGCGCAACACGGAGCCTGAGAGCGGCGACCGGACGAAACACTTGTCGCGTTGCGCCATCGCGGACCGTAAACGCTGCTCGGCGTCCGCGACGTCCGCGTCAGCCTTGGCGATTTCTTCGGGAAGCGGCCCGGCCTTGGCGAGTTTTTCGCGCTCGCGCGCCGCTTCCAGCGACGCCAGGGTGTTGCGGCGATCGCGTTCCGCGGTGTCGGCGTCGGCGCGAGCAACCACATCCTTCGAGAGAATCTCCATGCGGTGCGCGCGCTTTTCCGCTTCGTCGGCCAACGCCTGAGCGGCCTGCGTTTCGCGTTCCGCCGCGCGACGCTCTTCGTCGCGGCTGCCGCGCACGACGCGCACGCGTACTTGACGCGCGCTCTCGGCTGCCGCTTCGAGCGATCGAATCTGCGCCGTCAAATCGTCACAGCCGATTTCCGCCAGGACGTCGCCGGCGCGTACGCGATCGCCTTCTTTCACGCGAATCTCGCGAATCACGCCGTCGATCGCCGCCGCCACGGGAACGCTCTCGGTGTTTCCTTCCACGCGGCCTTCCGACGCGGCGACCACCGCGGGTCCACCGGCTTTCGCCGGCTCTGGCGCCCGTTCTTGCGCAAGTGCCGTGCGGACCGGCGTGCGCGCCTGCGCGATCCACAGCGTGCCGAGCGTGGCCGCCGCACCGAATGCGACGCCGAGCATTACGCGTCCCAGGTTTTTCATACTTCGTCCCTCGCGATGATTTTCCCGTCGCGCATAAACAGGATTCGATCGGCCAGCGGCAACAGGCGTGGATCGTGCGTGGCGACAATCGCCGCGCAGCCGCGCGCTTTGGCGGCGGCCTTCAGCAACTCCGCCACTTGCTCGCCGGACGCGGTGTCGAGCGAGGCCGTCGGTTCATCGGCTAGAATCGCGGCCGGTTTTTTCAGCAGCGCGCGCGCCACGGCTACGCGCTGGCGCTGGCCGGCGCTCATTTGCCGGGGATAGAGACTCCCCTTGCCTTCGAGTCCCACCGCGCACAGAAGCTCTTCGGCGTCGGCGCGTGTCGCCGGCAGCTCGGTGTCGATCTGCGCGGGCATCATCACGTTTTCCAACGCGTTCAGCGCGGGAAACAAGCGAAACGATTGAAAGACAAATCCGATTTGCCGGCGGCGCAATTGCATCAACTCCGGTTCGCGCGCCCGCGACAGGCTTTTCCCCTGCCACTCGATCGATCCCGAGTCCGGCGACCGCAAGCAGCCGAGCAACGACAGCAGCGTGGTCTTGCCCGACCCCGAAGCACCCATCAGCAGCGTGATTTCTCCGGCGTAGAATTCCGCTGACACGGCGTCGAGCGCCGTGAAGCGCCGTTCCCCCTGCTCGAAGCCGACCGAAACTTCGCGCGCGGCGATGATGGTGTTTGGTGAGTTAGGCACGGAAGACTCTCCCCGGTTCGATCGAGATGGCCGCGCGCGCCGCGGTGATCGACGCGAGCGCCGCGAGCAAAAGCGTGGCGACGGCCAGCGCGGCGGCGAGCGGCCACGGCGTGTAGATCCAAGAAATGGCGTGGCGCGCCGCGGACATCAGCGGAAATGCCAGCGCCAGGCCGATGGCCGATCCCACCATCGCGCTCACCAACGCCTGCACCGCGACAATGCGCACGATGAACCAGCTCGATGCGCCCAGCGCCTTCAGTGTCGCGAATTCCTCGAGGCGCTCCATGGTGGTGGCATAGACGGTTTGCGAAACGATCAGCACTCCCACGAAAAATCCCAGCACGGCAGCCGTGAGCAGCGCGCCGCCCGCGCCGGTTTGCAGAGTCCAGTAGCGTTGCGCGCGCGAAGAAAACTCGCGGCTGGAAAGAACGTCGAGCTCCGGAGCGCGCGCTTCAAGGGCGGCGCGCACGGTGGCGGCATTTTCTCCCGGCGCTACGTCGAGCAGCAGGAACATCGCGCCGGAGTCGCCCAAGCCCAACGCTTGTCGCGCGTCGCTCAGGCGGCCAAAAATGTAGGGACTGCCGAGGAACGATCCAAAGCCCGCCACGGCACGACGCACGTGGCGGCGACGGGCGTTGATCTCCACTTCCGCCGGCAATTGGTCGAGTCCCAGCGCTTCCAGATCGCTGGTATCGACAAGCGCATCTTCGGGAAGCGTATTTTCGCGTTCGACCGGATACATGCCGCCGATTTCCGCGTCGCCGCCGATGACAATCACCGTCTTGCGGCTGCCATTAGGACGTTGCCAGAACGCGAATCCGCTGGCCATGCGGCGCACCGACCGCACGCCGGGCACGCCGCGGATTTTTCCGTAGTAATCGCTGGGCAGCGGCGGCGCGAAGTCGAACGCTTGGACCCCGTGCGCCATCACCCAAAGGTCGGCGTCCACCGAATCGATCACGCGCGAGGATGCCCGCTCGAATCCGCAGAGCAGGCTGCCTTGAAAGACCATCAGGAACGCGGAAAACGCAATGCCCGCGACGGTCAGCAGGAAACGTGTGCGGTCATGCGCGATGTTGCGAATCGCTAGTCGCATGGGCTTCCCTTTCGTCATCGAGATTCGCGAAATGGCCGAAAAGCGCGTCGTCCTCGATCGACGCTTCGATCATCCCGGCGATCGCGCGAATGTCTTCGGCGAACGTGCGATCGCACTCGATGGGAGGAACCGTCTGGCGGATCGCTTCGTAGACGCGGCGCAAGCGCGGCGGCAAAACCTCAGCCCCACGCAGATGCACCGCTTGGCAGGCCGCGAGAATCTCGATGGCCAGCACGTCCCGCGCGTTTCCGCAGATCCGCACCGCTTTCAAACCGGCGATGGGCCCCATCGACACGTGATCTTCCTGATCGCAATTCGTCGGAATCGAATCGACGGAGGCGGGAAAACTGAGCGTTTTGCACTCGCTGACCAGCGCGGCGGCGGTGGTCTGCGTCATCATCAGTCCGGAGTTCAATCCGCCTTCCGGCGTGAGAAAGTCGGGCAGGCCCGTCTTGCGCGAGTCCATGCCCAGATTCGTGCGGCGCTCGGAAATGGACGCCAGTTGCGTGAGCGCCGAAGCCAGCCGGTCGAGCACGCGCGCCGGAAAAATCGCGTGAAAATTTCCGCCATGCGCGAACTCGCCCGTCTCGAGCACCACAGGATTGTCGGTGGTCGCGCCCAATTCCTCTACGATCCACTCCTCAGATTGCTCGATTTCCTTCCACACCGCGCCGTGAACCTGCGGCGTACAGCGGAAACAATACGGGTCTTGCTGATAATTCCGAAAAACGGGCGGATTCGTTGCGCCGGAGAACCATTCCTGCTTGCGTAATCCCGCGTAGAGCGTCGCGGGATGGTGCATGTCGAGCACTTCGGCGCGCGTCACCTGCGGATTGGCGCGAAAACCGTAAGTACTCAACGCAGCGGCGAAGGTCGCGACGCGCCACAATGTCTCGGCTTCGGTCCAAACTTGGCAGGCCAGCGCGGTGGTAAGATGCGTGCCGTTGATCAGGCTGAGCGCTTCTTTGGCCCCCAGCGTGAGGGGCGCGCGACCTGTCCGGCGCAACGCTTCCGCCGCCGGCATCGTGCGGATCTCGCCGGAATCAGGCATCGAGCAGACTCCTTCGCCGATCAGCAAAAGCGCCGCGTGCGCAGCCGGCGCGAGATCGCCGGACGCGCCCACGCTTCCGCGCGACGGAACGGTCGCCAGCACGCCGCGATTCAGCAGATCGATGCAGGCGTCCACCGTTTCCAGGCGCACGCCACGATGTCCCTGCGCCGCGGAGTTCATCCAGTGGATCCACATGGCCGCCACGGTGGCGCGCGGCAACGCCTCGCCCACACCGCAGGCGTGCGAGCGCAGCAGGTTCACTTGCAGTTGCGCCAGATGATCGCGTTCGATCACCACATGACGAAGTGCGCCGACGCCGGTGTTCAATCCATAAACCGGCGACGTTCCCGCGGCCCGCGACACAACCGCATTCGCCGCGCGGGCTATGCGCTCGCGCGTGCCCCCGTCAATGGATACCCGGAGATTGGGCACTGCTTCCGACAGCTTCCTCGCAGCCGTCCACACGGCGCGTGGGGTCAGGTCCCCTGGCCCGAGAGAGAGCGTTCCGTGTTGCATCGAATGGTTGGGAAGGGTTGTCATGCGCAGGCCCGCCTGGCTTCCGAATCGGTGTCGGCACGAACGACCGAGCGCGAAGCCACCGTCGAACGCGCCGGAAGATGCACGTCGTCCTGGATGATCGCCGCGGAGTCCACGTAGGAGTGCGGGCCGATGGTAACGTTGCGCCCCACGCTCACGCCATGCGCGATGCCGCAACGCGCACCCACAACCGCCCCGTGCCGCAGCTTAGCGCGCAACCCAATCGCTGCGCCAACACCGACCTCGGAGTCCGCCTCCATCTCGACGCCGGGACCAAGCACCGCCAAGTGTCCGACCAAAGCGTCGCGGCGCAGCTTGATTCCGCCTACCAGCAACGTCCCGTTGCCGAGCACGATGTTGGTGCCCAGCGTGGCGCGATTCGACACGTACACGCCATCTTCAAATTCCAACAATGGAAGATCGCGTATCCAAGTATCGGGATAAACCGTGAAATTCATCGATCCCCGATAGCCGAACAGGCGAAAGGTAAGCCACTTGAGCACCGGAATGCTCAGGCAAATGTAGTAGGCCGGCGTGTTGTAGCAGACCGCCGTCCAGCAAAGTCCGTAGAGGCGGCGATGAAAGTAGTCGGGATCGTTGAGATCGCGGCGAAACTTTCCGGGCCGCACCGACGCTTGATGCGGACGGCTGAGCACTCCCGCCACGACGAGAAAAACCACAATCCACGCGGCCGGGGCGACGGGCGCGGTCCATCGTTCAACACGCCACATCGATAGCGCGGCGGCGGTTGGGAGTCCATAGATCAGCGCCAGATAAAGGCAACTCAAGCCGGGGAATATCAGGGCGCGCCAGCGAATCCTTGTGTTGTTCATCACAAGGCAAGAACGACAATCCGGGCCCAGTTCCCTTTCGGGATTCTGAGTAAATCCAATAAACCAAGCGCACTACGGGTACTGTGAGTACCTGGGTAGGCGGCGCGGACGTTCGAGGGATTAGCTGTTGGGATCGCCCGACTCAGGCGTGGTGATGCTGACGATGAACAGGGCGGCGACGAGAAAACTTAACACGGCTACGATCAACATTTGGAACCCTCCGTGGCGCGGCGGGTTTTGGCAGACTCGCCGCTGTTGCGCAGCGGAACGAGCATAGCGCCGACGGTCGCGACTTGCGCGCTTCGCCGGAACGAGCGCTACTTGCGCTCTTCGCTCAACTCATCGGGAATTTCTTCCGGCACGGGGCTGGTAATGCTGATGAGCAACATTACCGCTACCACCAAGCCGATTGCGGTCGCCGTCATAACACTTTCCTCCGAGCACGTTGCTTGCCAACTCCCTGCCTAGCGTTTTCTTACCCTTCAGCAAACCTTCTACATCAATAGACGTGTCATCCTTACACTGGGTGTCACCGAATGACCATGCCGGTAACGCTTTTCACAGAAAAAAACACCTGATCGCGCCACAGTTTTCTATCGGCTGAATGAACCGCCAGGATTACCTCTCGGCGCGGAGCAGTGGATCGCGGTAGAATTGTCCGGTGAATTTCCTCGCACGGCCCGGCCGTCGACTCCTGCGCCTCGCTGTGCTTGCGCTCCTCGCCGTGTGGAGTTACGGAGCGATCCGGATGCTGGCGCCCGGGTCCCAGCAGATTCGCCCCACGCCACCGGCGCCCCAGCCCGAATACGCCGACGAGGTCGACAGGCAACTCCGCCGATTCGCGATGGCCTACGCGGCGGTGGAGGAAAACTACGCCGATCCTATTGACGAAAGGTTGATCTATTCGGCCGCGATCCCCGGCATGCTGCACACGCTTGATCCCTACACGGTATTCTTCGATCCCGACCAGTTCCACCAGCTTCAACAACAGCAAAGCTCCAAGATTGAAGGATTCGGCACGATCGTCACGGTGGCGCCCGGACGCGTGATTGTGGTCGAAGCGCAGGTCAACGCGCCGGCGGCGAAGGCCGGCATCCAACCGGGTGACGAAATCCTGGAAGTGAACGGCTATCGCATCGAATATCTCAACATGGAGCAGCTTGTGGAGCTGCTCACCGAAGCCAAGCGCGACAAAGCGACACTGCGCGTGATGCGTCCCGGGTCGGCGGCGATGCAGACGATCATCGTGACGCCGGCGGAAATGGACGAACCAAGCGTCGATCGCGCCTACATGCTGGAGCCCGGCATCGGTTTCGTGCGGCTGAAAGGATTTGAGAGCACGTCCGCCGATCAGCTTCACGCGGCCATCGAAAAACTACAAGCGGCGGGGATGAAGTCGCTGGTGTTCGACATGCGCGAGAATCACGGTGGCCTGGTCGATGCGGCGGTGGAGATCGCGGGATTCTTCCTGCCCGCCGGCTCGACGGTGTTGAGCACGCGCGGTCGCACGCAGAAAGAAAAAGTCTACAAGGTCCGCGAAGATGCCAAACCGTGGGATTTCCCGATGGCGGTGCTGGTGAACAAGAACAGCGCCAGCGCCGCGGAGATCCTGGCGGGTGCGCTGCAAGATCACAAACGCGCGAAGCTCGTCGGGACGCAGACCTACGGCAAGGGAATCGTGCAAAGTGTGTACTCACTGACCGAAGGCACGGGTTTGGCGCTCGCTGCCGCGCAATATTTCACGCCGGCCGGCCGCACGATCCAAAAGCCGACGCCGGGTTTGGCGTTTACGAAAGCGATCAAGGGTCCGGGTGGGATCACACCGGACATCGTTGTAGAGGGATCGCACACCGTGGACAACGACTGGCAGGCGTATCTCGAAAACGCCAACGCATTTCTCGATTTCGCGCGCTTTTACATGACGCAGCACAAGGACATTCCCGATTCCTTCGATGTGTCGCCGGAAATGCTCGACGATTTCAAACTGTGGCTGTTGAAACAAGGCGCGTCGTTAAACGAACAGTTGTGGGTAGCGAATCGCCCCTACTTGCGGCGGCGGCTGAAAGTGGAGATTTCGAATTTGGCGTTCGGTGTCGCGCGAGGGGATCAAGCGGCGGCGGCCGACGATCCGCAGGTCCAGGCAGCGGTGGCGGCGGTGAAGGGTCAAAAATAAACGTAGTACAATCGGCGCGAGCGCGTGATCTCACGAAACACGTTGACGCAATTTGTCGCCGGTTTGCAAGGACACTCCGACCATCGCGCCGTGAAGGTGGCGCTGGAATGCTGGTTTCACGATGTGCGAAAGGCGCATTGGTTCACGCCCGCGGATGTAAAAGCGCAGTTCCGAATGGCCAGCATCCTCGACAACGAGCGTGTCGTTTTCAACATCAAGGGCAACAGCTATCGCCTGGTCGTCGCGATCAATTACAGGCGTCAGACTGTCTTCGTCAAGTGGCTGGGCACGCATCGCGCCTATGATAAGATCGACGCCAGAACGGTGGCATATGATCGCTCATGAAGTGAAACCCATTCGCAGCGATAAAGATCATCGCCAAGCTCTAAAGGAAATCGAGCAGCTTTGGAATGCTCCGGACGGCTCCGCGGAAGCCGATCGTCTCGAAGTGTTGATCACACTCGTGGATGCTTACGAAGAAAAACACTTCCCAATAGACATGCCAAGTCCAATTGACGCGATCCGCTTTCGCTTGGAGCAACAAGGCGAGACAACCGATGCGCTGGTCGGCGTTATAGGTCCGAAGAGCCAAGTCCTTCAAGTTTTGCAAGGATGCCGCAACTTGTCGCTACCGATGATTCGCCGCCTGCACGAACGCCTGCAAATTCCCGCCGAAGTCTTGATCCAACCGCCGCGGAAGCGCCGCACAAGCCGTGCCGCGTAGGGGCAGGCGATCTCGTTAAGCCTCTAGTTTTTCGTTCTCCGCCGCAATTCTCCCAGGAATCCCGACAACAACACTAAGTGCCGATCCGTTTGCAGCGGCGGCGGTGTGATCGCGGCCAAGCGTGTTTCACTAGAATGTCCGCTGGAGTCGATGTCATAGCCCCGAACCTGATCGAGATCCACAGAGGCGGCACTTGTCCACTGCACCGGCGCGCCGGTTTCGAAACGACCATCGATGACTCTCCACGACGCCGCCATCATCGCGCCATCCTTCGCGCGATAGAAGATCTGCTGGCCGTGGCGCGACCACACCGGCAGCATGCCGCCCTCGGGTGACACGCTCCACGGATCGCCGAGGGCCGGAAACGAACGCACGTACACTTTGCGTTGTCCCGTGGCATCCGAGGTATACGCGATCCAGTGACCGTCCGGCGAAAATGCCGCTCCGAATTCCCCCTCCTTGGTTGGATCCTTGCTCGCGAGGAGAGGCTTGGGATCATCAAACGTCCATCCCGTGACATCGCTGCCATGCACAGTCAGGAGTTTGATGTCGTTGCGCTTGAGGTAGGTGAATTCGCGAAACGCCAGCACCGTGCCGGACGGATGCCACGACTCCGGGATCTGAATGTTTGTCGAGTGCGTCAGTTTGTCCACCCTCCCAGGAGAATCGACACCGTGCCACACGATGCCATCGGCACTGTAGGTGACTCGCTTGCCGTCGGGCGTCCAGATCGGCGCGGTCGCGCCTTGGAACGAAGCCAGCACCGTCGCCCGTTGACTCGAGGGATCAAGCACGGCGATGGTGCCGTGCGAACCATCGGTTGTGCCGAAGGCGACGCGCGTGCCGTCGGGCGAAAGACTCACGCCGTAGTAATAATCGAGCAAGGGCGTGAGCGGTTGCCTTTCGCCCGTCCGATTCAACCACGACAACGCCAGTTTGCCGGGACGCCCTCCGTTCATGTACAAGAGCGTGCCGTCGGAGGCCAACGAAATCTGCGCGCCGCCGCTTGTCGGATCGGCGGTGACGCCCTCGAGCATCTTGACCGGCGGGCCATCCACGTCCAGCATGCCGAGATCGAAAGGAATCGCGTACAAATCCGATTGCAAGATGAACACGATGTGACCGCTCGGTAAGTAGCGATAGAAATATCCGCCGCGATGCACCACCTTGCGGCGGCCGGTTCGCAGATTCTGGATCACTCCAAAAGCCTCGTCGAAGCCGCCTGCTTTTGTATGCGCGGTGTACAACACTAAACGTCCGTTATCGAGGGCCTGCGGCCAGCGTTGCGTGACTTCGCGATCGTCGAGATCGAGATTTGTGAGCGGCTTCAGCTTCTCGCCAGCCGGCGACACGCGCAGGATCGCGGTGCGCGTACCGGCATAGCAAATTGTGTCGTGGTCGCCCCACCAGGCGCCGCGCGCCGCTTCAATTTCCATGATCGGCGTGACCGTGCCGCCCGCCGTTGGAATCTTCGCCAAGGTTTTCGGAGTGAAAAATGCGATCCATGCACCATCGGGAGAGAAAAACGGATCGCGCGCGCCGTCCGTGCCGGCCAGCGCAGTCGCATTTCCTCCGTCAACGCGCCGCGTCCATAGCCGCCCGTCGGCGCCCACGAATGCAAGCGAAGCCCCGTCAGGCGAAAGCACCGCCGACGGTCCATGCGTCAGCACATTCTCAGCGACGCCCTCCGCGATCGCGCCGTGCTCCCCAAAATCCACGTCGACGCGCCGCAACGGCGGGTCCGCGCGCCACTGCACCCGCGGTACGACTACCGCGGCGGCGGCCGCGATCCCGGCGGCGGCTAGAGTCCATTTCCAAGTCGAAGCCACGGCAGGATTGTGACATAAACTACGAGCCGAGATCGTCCGATTCAGCGCTCTCGACCTCTTTCGTCGCCTCGGCCGGAGACAGAACGATCGCTTTTGTCACTCTCCTGATGTTGTCTTTCAGAGCGTGCACTCCTCTGTCTCGAGTCACGATCCGGCTTGCCTCGCGAGAACGCGCTGGTCCAACAATGTGACGATCTTTTCGTGGTGCGAGGTCTTCACCAATGTCTTCCCAGGCCGCTTTGCTTGTACGGAGCCTCTTCATCTCACGAAGCTTCCACAACTCCGAATGCACGACGCTCGCTGGAAAGCCATATTTGGTCACTACCCTTATGTACTCGTCGATCAGGGCGTCATTGACGACAATGACCCAGCCAGCGCGGGTTGCGCTCGTGAGAAAAAGCGCATCCTCAGCCATACCCGCAAGCCCAGGAACGAACACGTTTGCATCCACAACGGATCCAATATCAGGCATCAGCCTCGATTCGGTCGCCTACATTGTGGATCCAATCGCGCAGGAGGCGGGTCTCCACTTTGGAGAAGCTAGGAACCCACCCTCGGATGTACCAAGCAGGATCGATCTCCAAGCGCTCCGCCGCAGTGCCCGCCGCAGTCTTACTTAGGTGGTAAATCGCGATATCAGACGGCTTCAATCGACCGTCTGAAGAGAGCTCTCCCAAAGCAGATAGAAGCGTCTGACTGTGTGTCGTAATCATTACTTGGCGGCCGGAAGAAACCGCATCTGCGAGCATGCGCAGCAGCGATACTTGAGCTTCCGGGTGAAGGCTGATCTCGGGCTCTTCAATCAACACAAGACCGCCCGGTCGTGCACAAAACAACTGCGTGATCACCGGAAGGATCTGCTGAGAACCGAACCCGGCCATCCCGGATTCGATCTTCTCTCCGGAGGCCGGATCACGATAGTCCGCAAGGAGCGTCGGTTGATTTACCCAACCGCTCTGAATTTCGGGCATTCCAAATTCCTTAGCCCAAAACACGATCTTCTTGGCGATCTCGTCACCGTTTCGTAGCGCTAGACTGAGCGCCGCGAGAGTATTCGAGCCGTCCTTGCCAACAGCGTAGGGTGCGAGCTGCACGGTTGGGGAAATCCGAACGGGCAACCTATGGGCGCCAATCAGATACACATCATCGCGCAGGAAGGACAGCAAGCGTCCCAGCGTGTTTGAAACCCTATCTGCTATTTCTTTGATAGGAGGCCGACGGTCTCCCTGGCCGATTTCTAGGACACTCGCATCAGGAAAGCTATCACCGAAACTCGCGTTGTAATTGGCGATTTCATGCTTCACACCGTCTGCATCGCGGGGACCGTAGTAGATAACCCTGGCCGCGTCTCCCTGTTGTCTGGTAGCGACCGCGATCTCCTCGCCGTCCACTTTGAATGCCTTCGATCTACCAGAGAAGTAGAAGGAGGCTTTGCCTGAATCGTGATCCCATGCAACGCTCGACGTCGTGCCCTCAGCGCTCAACCCTGCGCCGAACACAAGGCCCCCGGCGGAGCCACGGTGTTTCACCGAATTCAGTCCGCCCGGGAAGTCGACCCAGCGACCCGTCCAAACCAACCCTCCACTCGCAGAGCTTTGGGCCATAAGACCGACCGCCTCAAACACGGACGACTTGCCAACACCATTGGGGCCGACAAAAATAGTCAGTGGCGCGAGGTCGAATGAAACCGGCTCGCCAAAGCTCTTGAACCCCCCGATCATGATTTCGGATAACATTTTTGCTTTCTCAGTCCAAGCGTAACATAACTCCCCGTTCGGGGGAAAAACGGGGCCCGCCTGGACAGGCAGGATTCTTTTGAGAGCCGTCTTCCAACAAAGCCCAGAACAAGCTGCCCCGTCCTGATCTGCGTAGCGTGGTTTTTTCTTATTGCATCTTCGCCTTAGTGAATACACCATGCATTTCCGAATTCTGGCACATTGAATGTTCATCGAAAAAAAACACGCTACGCAGCCAGGATGTCCGCCGCTTTCCCCCTAACGCATTGCACCGATTCGGTTTGTTGGTCGGTGGCTTCGTTTGTAATTCTAACGTCTCAGAGGGGATTACTTCTCACGGCATCGCGCATCAAACATCAAACCATCATGACACGGTGGGTGAATCGTGTTCGGCCGCCGCGAAGCCTAACCGCCTTATTCAACGGGGGAAAAAACCGCAGTGCGAAAGCTCGCCTTGATTCATGGTTCGCGAAAATCTATCTCCGCCGGGCTCCGGGGCTTGACGATCTAATTCTGACGCCGTCCGAAGAGCGAGTAACCCCCGAGCGAGTCCAGCGTCCCGGCGTCCACACCGCAGCGGATTTCCACATTAGAAGACATTCAAGGATTCTTACACCAACCTCGTGCGATTTGCGACCAACGCCTCCCCCGTCCCATCTAAAGGGTTGTGGTAGACTAATTCAGTCGGACCATTCCTTTGAGCGAAAATACCTGCAAACGAGAGCTACTGATAGAAGTGCCGGCGGACGTGGTGCGTCAGGCCACGGAAAAAGTTGTCCGCGACGTGCAGAAACAGGCGCGCATTCCCGGGTTCCGTCCCGGCAAAGCGCCGGTCAGTTTCATCAAGCAGCGTTTCGCCAACCAAATCCGCGAAGAAGTCCTGCAAGACCTGGTCCCCACGCACTTCCGCAATCGGGCGCTTGAGGAAAAGCTCGCGCCCGTCGCTATGCCGTCGTTCCAGGACGTCGAATACAAGGATGACGAGCCGCTGAAGTTCAAAGCGGTCTTCGAAGTGCTCCCGGAATTCGAGTTGGGCGAGTATCACGGACTCGAAGTGGAGTTCGCTGAGCCTGAGGTGAAGGATTCCGAGATCGATCGCGCGCTCGCCCGCTGGCAGGAACGCGACGCCACCTTCGAACCGGTGGATGATCGCCCGCTCGTCGACGGCGATTTCGCCGATGTCAGTTTCGAGGGTCATCCGGTATCTGGAAAAGGCACGCCCGTGAAAGTTGACGACGTGCTCATCGAGATCGGCGGCAAAGAAACGGTCACCGAATTCAGCGATAACCTCCGCGGTGCGAAACCGGGCGAGTCGCGTGAATTTTCGATCGACTATCCAGCGGATTTCCACGATCAGCGCCTGGCGGGGCGGCACCTGAAGTACACGGTGAAGGTTCACGCGATCAAAGCGAAAAAGCTCGCCGATCTCGACGACGATTTCGCCAAAGCCACCGGCGAGTTCGACACGCTCCAGGAATTGCGCGACGATATCCGCGCCCGCCTGCTGCAACAAAAGCGCCACCGCCGCGTGACCGAAGCGAAGAACAAGCTGGTGGAAAACCTGGTCGCCGCGCACGATTTTCCCGTGCCCGAGGCGATGGTGGAACGCCAACTGGAAATGCGCATGGAAAGATTCGTCCGCCAGCTTCAATCGGAAGGCATCGACCCCGCCAAGTCGATCGATTGGGAAGCGTGGCGCAATAGCCAGATCGATCCGGCGCGCCGCGAAGTCCGCGGGGATTTGATCCTGGACAAAATCGCCGACCGCGAAGGCATTCAAGCCACCGACGACGAATACGCCCAAGAGATTCGCTTTATGGCGCGCGCCACGCGGCAGTCGGAAGATACGCTCCGCGGACGCATTAAGCGCGACAACGGCGCCGAAGGGCGCATCCGGTATCGCATCCGTATCGGCAAGGCGCAGGAGTTCTTGTTCAATGGCGCGAAGCACGTGGAGCCGAGCGCCGAAACCGCGGCGCAGGAAGCCGCCGCGATCGCGCACGAAGAGGAACACGAGCACGACCACGATCATTCGCACGGCGCCGACACCGTCGAAGCGCCCGGCGAGGACGCCAACGAATTGCTAGAACAAGTTCAGGAGCCCCACGAATGAGCAATCTCCCCAATGTTTATGGCGGCCTGATCCCCATGGTGGTCGAGCAGACCAACCGCGGGGAGCGGGCGTACGACATTTACTCGCGGCTGCTGAAGGACAACATCATCTTCATCGGCACGCCGATCGACGACATGGTGGCGAACGTGATCACGGCGCAGTTGTTGTTTCTCGCCGCCGAGGATCCCGAGAAGGACATTTATCTGTACATCAATTCGCCGGGCGGCGTGATTTCCGCCGGCATGGCGATTTACGATACGATGCAGTTTGTGCGTCCCGACGTTTCCACGATTTGCATCGGACAAGCGGCGTCGATGGCCGCCACGTTGCTGGCCGCGGGCGCGCCCGGCAAGCGGTTCGCGCTGCCCAACGCGCGCATCCTGATCCACCAGCCGCACGCTTCGGGATTGTCCGGCCAAGCGACGGATATTGACATTCATGCCAAGGAAATACTAAGAATGCGAGAGATCCTGAACGGCTTGATGGCCAAGCATACGCATCAGGACCTCGAACGGATTTCTCGAGATGTCGAGCGGGATTTCATTATGAACGCCGAACAAGCGAAGGAATACGGCTTGATTGATGAGATCATCTATAAGAATAAGTAACGTGACTTCGGTACTCTTGACGGCAAGTCAGGGCCGTGGTCAAATGCAGTGGTCCGGAGGGTTCTTTGCGCTGTTCCTTTTGCCATAAGAGCCAGGAGGTGGTGGGCAAGCTGATCTCCTCGCCCAACGACTTCCCTCGCGCTTACATCTGCGACGAATGCGTCGCGGTGTGCAATTCCATCCTCGAAGACGATCGCTCCGAGCGCCCCGCGCCCGCCGGCCAACAACTGCCCAAGCCTCAAGAGGTAAAGGAGTTCCTCGATCAGTACGTCATCGGCCAGGACAAGACGAAAAAGAAACTCGCCGTGGCCGTCTACAACCATTACAAACGCATTCAGATGACCAAGCAGCGCTCCGGCGACGTGGAACTGACCAAGTCTAACATTTTGCTGATTGGCCCCACGGGCACCGGAAAAACGCTGATGGCGCAGAGCTTGGCACGCATGCTCGACGTGCCGTTCGCGATCGCCGACGCCACCACGCTCACCGAAGCCGGATACGTCGGCGAAGACGTGGAGAACATCATCTTGCGTTTGCTGCAAAGCGCGGAAGGCGACGTGGCGCGCGCGCAGCAAGGTATCATCTACATCGACGAAATCGATAAGATTTGCCGCAAGGACGAAAATCCCTCGATCACGCGCGACGTCTCGGGCGAGGGCGTGCAACAGGCGCTGCTGAAAATTCTCGAAGGCACCATCGCCAACGTTCCGCCGCAAGGCGGACGCAAGCATCCGCACCAGGAATTTACGCCCGTCGATACCACCAGCATCCTGTTCATTTGCGGCGGCGCTTTCGTGGGACTCGAAAAGGTGATCGGACGCCGGATTGGCCGCAAAACCATGGGATTCCGCGCCGAAACGCCGGGGGGCGCCGAGAGTATCGAGCGCGGACGCAAGCCGAAAAACAGCGCGATGGTGCAGCGGCGCGAAATCGAATTGCTCGAGCAAGTGCAGCCCGTGGACCTGATGAAGTACGGACTGATCCCCGAATTTGTGGGGCGCGTGCCGGTGGTCGGCGTGTTGCAGGATCTGGATCGGGCGGCGCTGGTGGAGATTCTCACGCGTCCGAAGAACGCGATCATCCGGCAATATCAAAAGCTCTTCGAGTTCGAGCAGGTGCGCCTGCGCTTCTCCGACGACGCCCTCGACGCGATCGCCGGACTGGCGATGGATCGCGGCTTGGGGGCGCGCGGCCTGCGCATGATCCTGGAGGATCTGATGTTGGAGTTGATGTATCAACTCCCCTCGCACCGCAAGGTGCGTGAGTTTGTAGTAACCAAGGAAATGGTGGAGTCTCGCGAAATTGCCGCGCCGAGTTTGGAGAAAGCGGGTTAATATAGCAGTAGGCGGGCTGTGTGGTCACCTCTGGTTCGCGTCGCCTCTGGTTCGTTTCCCACGACAGTTCGCATCAAATAAAGCGCAGCGCGCCGTTTCAGCGCGAAGCGTAGAATAAAAGCGCAGCGCACCGTTTCAGCGCGAAGCGTAGAATACTAAAGCGCAGCGCGCCGTTTCAGCGCGAAGCGTAGAGTAAAAGACGCTGGTTTTCTCCCTGTTCCCGACACTTCTTCGCTAATGTGGTAAGAGAGGACGGTAGGTTCCCTCCATGCTGACAAATCGAGAAAAACACGAAACCAAACGGTTGCCGATGATGCCGATCCGCGAGGTGGTCATCTTTCCGTACATGATGACGCCGTTCCAAGTGGGCCGCGACATGTCCGTGCGGGCTCTGGAAGAAGCGCTGGCCGGTGAAAAGAAGATTTTCCTGGCCACCCAGCACGACGCCGCGGTCGACGAACCGCGCCCCAACGAGATTTACGGCGTAGGCACGGTGGCGAACATCGTGCAAAGCGTGAAATTGCCCGACGGCAACATCAAGGTGCTGGTCGAAGGCGCCGAACGCGGACGCATCGTCAGCGTCAGCGAGGACGAAGGGTTTTTCCGCGCCACGGTTCGCGTGTCCACCTACAAGCTGGAAATGAATCCCACCGTGGAGGCGCTGGTGGCGCGCGTCACGCAACTTTTCGAGCAATACGTGAAAGTCAGCCAGACGCTGAACTACGAGACGATGGTCGCGGCGGTGCGCGTGGAAGATCCCGCGCGCTTGAGCGATTCGGTGGCGGCCAACATGCAACTCGCCATCGAGGAAAAACAAGAGTTGCTCGAGATTTTCGATCCGCTGGAGCGCCTGCAGCGTCTCGCCGAAGTGCTGGACATCGAAATCGAGAAGATGAACGTCGACCGCAACATTCAGGGGCGCGTGAAGCGGCAAATGGAGCGGGCGCAAAAAGAGTATTACTTGAACGAGAAGATCAAGGCGATCCAGAAGGAGTTGGGCCGCGGCGAAAAGAGCGAGTGGGACGAGCTCAAGAAGAAGATCGACGCTGCGGGCATGCCGAAAGAAACGCACGAGAAGGCCGTCGCCGAGCTGAAAAAGCTCGAGATGATGCCGCCGATGTCGGCGGAATCGACGGTGTCGCGCAACTACATCGACTGGCTTCTCGCGGTGCCGTGGAAAAAGAAGACCCGCGAGATTCGCGACATTGGATTCGCCGAAAAGGTGCTGGAAGAAGATCACTATGGTCTCGAGAAAATCAAGGAGCGCATTCTTGAATTTCTCGCCGTTCGCCGGCTCGCCAAGAACCCGAAAGGTTCGATCCTCTGCTTCGTGGGACCTCCGGGTGTCGGAAAAACGTCCCTCGGTATGTCGATCGCCAAAGCCACGGGACGCAAGTTTGTGCGCTTGTCGCTCGGCGGCGTGCGCGACGAAGCGGAAATCCGCGGACATCGCCGCACCTATATCGGCGCGCTGCCGGGCCAAATCATCCAGATGATGAAGAAAGCCGGCACGCGCAATCCTGTGTTCATGCTCGACGAAATCGACAAGATGAGCATGGATTTTCGCGGCGATCCGTCGGCGGCCTTGCTGGAAGTGCTCGATCCGGAGCAGAACTACATGTTCCTGGATCATTACCTGGACGTGGAATACGATTTGTCGCAAGTGTTTTTCGTGGCGACGGCCAACGTGCTGCATACGATTCCGCCGGCCTTGCAGGATCGCATGGAAGTGCTGCGCCTCGCCGGGTACACCGATCTCGAGAAAGTGGAAATCGCCAAACGTTTCCTGGTTCGCAAGCAACGGGAAGCCACGGGACTGAAGACCGGGCAAATCGACTTCGACGACGAAGGCTTGAACACGCTGATCCACAGCTACACGCGGGAAGCCGGCGTCCGCAACTTGGAACGCGAGATCGGCAACGTGTGCCGCAAGATCGCGCGCAAAGTGCTAAAGGAACCGGAGACGAAAGTCTCGATCGATCCGGCGCAGATTAAAGATTTGCTCGGCGTCGAGAAGTATCGCGATTCACTGGCGCACGAAAAGAGCGAAGTGGGCTTGTGCCTGGGTCTCGCGTGGACCGAAGTGGGCGGCCAGGTGCTGTCCACCGAAGCTTCGGTGATGGACGGCAAAGGCGGCAAGCCGATCCTCACTGGAAAACTCGGCGAGGTGATGCAGGAATCGGCGCAAGCGGCATGGAGTTACATCCGTTCGCGTGGACCGTCGCTCGGACTGTCGCGGGATTTCTATCGCCACCTGGACATTCACGTGCACTTGCCGGAAGGCGCCATCCCCAAGGACGGCCCGTCGGCGGGCATCACGATGGCGACGTGCATCGCCAGCGCGCTGACGCGCATTCCGGTGCGCCGCGACGTGGCGATGACCGGCGAAATCACCCTGCGCGGCAAAGTGCTGCCGATCGGCGGACTGAAAGAAAAGATGATGGCGGCGCACCGCTCGGCGGTGTACGAAATCATTTTCCCGAAGGACAATGAAAAGGACCTCGCGGACATTCCGCAAAATATCCGCGAAGCCATGACGATGCATCCCGTCGAACACATGGATGAAGTCTTGAAGATTGCCTTGGAACGGCTGCCTACGCTGGCAACCCCGAGCGAGTCTGAGAGCCTGAACACGCCGCCGAACTTCGATTCGGTGGCGGCTGTGCCTCCCTCCGGCCTCCAGCCTTCCGGGCCGAATTCGATGGTCGAGAATTAGCAAATCACATCAAATCGGATAAGGGTCCCGCGAGCGAGACGCGGGACCACATCCAGCCGAAACGAGAATCTAGTCCCTTATGGATCTGACCGAACTGAAAGAAATGAATATCGCCCGCCTGACACAGGTAGCCAAGGACCTGCAAATCCCAGGCGCGGCGGGCCTTCGCAAACAGGAGTTGATCTTCAAGATCCTGCAAACCCAAACCGAAAAAAGCGGTTTGATTTTCTCCGAGGGCGTTCTGGAAACGCTGCCGGAAGGTTTTGGATTCCTGCGTGCGCCCGACTACAACTATCTGCCGTCGCCCGACGACGTGTACGTTTCGCCCGCGCAGATCCGCAAGTTCGACCTGCGCACCGGTGACACAGTGTCGGGCGAAGTGCGTCCGCCGAAGAACGGCGAGCGGTATTTCGCGCTGGTTAAAATTCAGGCGATCAACTTTGAGTCGCCGGACGAAGCGCGAAACAAAGTATTCTTCGACAACCTGACGCCGCTGTATCCGAACGAGTGGCTGCGTCTGGAAACCACGCGCGAGAATCTGTCCGCGCGCGTGATGGATTTGTTCACACCGCTCGGCAAAGGCCAGCGCGCCATGATCGTGTCGCCGCCGCGCACCGGAAAAACGATGCTGCTGCAAGCGATCGCCAACTCGGTGACGGCGAATCACCCGGAAGTTGCACTCATAGTGCTTTTGATCGATGAGCGCCCCGAGGAAGTCACCGATATGCAACGATCGGTGAAGGGTGAAGTGATCAGCTCGACATTCGACGAACCGGCCGCGCGTCACGTGCAAGTGGCGGAGATGGTCATCGAAAAAGCCAAGCGACTTGTCGAACATAAACGTGACGTCGTAATCCTGCTCGATTCCATCACGCGACTCGCCCGCGCCTACAACACCATCGTGCCGCCATCTGGAAAAATCCTGTCGGGCGGCGTAGACTCGAACGCCTTGCAACGTCCGAAGCGATTTTTCGGCGCGGCGCGCAACATTGAAGAAGGCGGCAGCCTGACGATCATCGCGACGGCGCTGATTGACACCGGGTCGCGCATGGACGATGTGATCTTCGAGGAATTCAAGGGTACGGGCAACAGCGAGATTCACTTGGAACGCAAGCTGGTCGACAAGCGCGTCTTCCCGGCCATCGATATCAACAAGAGCGGCACGCGCAAGGAAGAATTGCTGATCCCGCGCGACGATCTCACCCGCATTTGGATCCTGCGCAAGGTTCTGAATCCCCTGTCACCGACCGAAGCGATGGAATTACTACTCGATCGCATGGGGAAAGCGAAAACCAACAGCGATTTCCTGGCGAGCATGGCGAACGGCGGCCGAACGTAGCAGATTTCTCATCGACTCGGTCCGGCAGGGGCTACTCTTGAGGCAGAGAGATGCACCCACGCGCGAGCAAATTGCGGCAGTGCTCGATTTCGTCGCCCAAAGTCGTAGATCTTCCTTTTCAAGACGAGTCACCCAGCGATGCTCGTCCTGTTTGACCAAGGCACGCCGCGCGGAAATGCCGCAGCGTTGACAAACATACAGTCGAAAGAGCGATTGCCGAGGTGGTAGATGGCTCGGCGTCTGGCAGCTATAAAGAAGTCGCCATGCCCTTCCCGAGAGCTGCAAACTAGGGGTTACCGCGAAAAATCCAACGCCACAATCGACTTCGTATCGCGCAAGTAGAGCCGCGTGCCGACGAGTGTCGGAGGTGTCCATGCAGGCTCACTCAACACTTCCGCTTCCGCCAGCGTTTTCATTCCTTCCGGTGAAAGAGTCGCCAGCAAGAGGCGGCCATCTTCTTCGAGAATGATCGTCTTGTCGCCGACGCCGAGCAACGCGCTCTTCAAAAACTTGCGTTCCTGCCAAGCGATGGCGCCGTCTGAGATGCGCATGGCCGCGAGCGGCGTTGGCCCGAAGCCGCCGCCGTTCGAGGCGTAGAGGCAATCGCCGATGCGCAGCATGTTGCCGTGCATCACGCGCATCTTCGGCGCAGTCCACACTTCCGTCGCGGTGATCTTGCCGTTCTCGCGTTTCAGTTGAATCTCCCGCGCGCCGATGTTAAGCGACGCTGCAATTAGCGTGTCGCCCGAGACCACAACGGGATCGCTCGCCTCGATGTCTGATTTCTCGCGATGCGGGTGCCGCCACAAAATGGCGCCGGTTGCGGGGTTCACGGCCATCAATTCGTCCTGCAATTGCACAATGATCTGATCCTCGCCAAGAAGCTTGGCGTGAATCGGCGAGGAATTCGCATTGTCGCTGTCGCCCGATTGCCACGCTACGCTGCCATCGCGCATGCGAAACGCCATCAGCGCGTGACCCTTGCCGCCGACCGGCAGAATGATTTTGTCTTCGTCGGCAATGGGGCTGTTCGCGTAGCCATATGAAACGATCGTTCCACCCAGGCGACGAATCAGTTCCTGCGACCATACGATGCGCCCGGTCGCGCGATCGAGCGCCAGCAGACGGCCCATGAACGTGACCGCAAAAAGCTTGTCGCCGGAAATGAGCGGTGTCGAGCCGGGGCCAAGGCCGTGCTGTAAATCCATCTCCTTTGCTTCGGCGGCGTTCGGTTCGGCGTCGACGGCTTGTTCCCACACGGTTTTTCCACTCGCGGCGTCGAGCGCAATCACGACCGTTTCTTTGTCGCGCTTGAAGAGGGTGTACAACGTGCGGCCGTCGGTGACAATGCTCGAAAAACCGACGCCGAGATCGCGCTTCCAAACCACGCGCGGACCATCCGCGGGCCACGCGTCCGCGAGCGGCACAGGTGCCGCTTGAAAATTGCGCGTCGGCCCGCCCCATTGGAGCCAAGCGTCAGCGGGACCGCCCGCCAGCAACATGAAAATCGCGGAAAGAAAGATCACGCACCGATGTTAGACCACATTCGGGCGTCCGGAAATGATTGGAACACAAATTGACAGGTCGGCGGTCGTAGGAAGGCTTACATCGAATAATCGTACGCGGCGCGGGAGATCCGGGAGATCACGGAGTCCCCCCGGGTTGACCGCCGCAGAAACAGCGTTTTACAATCTTCCCCTTGCGCTTCTACAAGTGTTTGCCGTACCCTTCTGTAGAAGCGAAAAGGAAGCATGCCAAACCCACCAAGCATCGACTTACCGCAGGGCACACTCGATCTCCTGATCCTCAAGGCGCTGGCGCTCGAGCCCCAGCACGGATGGGGCATCGCCGTGCGCATCCAGCAAATCTCCTCGGACGTTCTACGCATTCAACAGGGATCGCTCTACCCGGCGCTGCATCGTTTGCAACGCCGCGGATGGATCAAGGCGAAGTGGGGCACGTCCGACAATAACCGGCGCGCCAAGTTTTACGAACTCACGGTGGCGGGACGCAAGCAACTTCAAACGGAAACCGGCGCTTGGAAAACGCTCACGGCGGCCGTCGATGCGGTGCTCGGGACCGCGTAGGAGGAAACATGTTCGCCGATCTCTTGTTTCGTCTGCGATCGCTCTTCCAACGCCGCGTGGTGGAGTCCGAATTGGATGAAGAAATGCGCGCGCATCAGGACCACTTGATGGCGACCTACTTGAGCCGCGGCATGACGTCAGCAGACGCGCGCCGCGAACTGGCGCGTGAATTCGGTGGCATGGAGCAATGGAAGGAAGAAAGCCGCGACGCCCGCGGCACGCGGCTGATCGAGACGCTTTGGCAAGATACCCGCTATGGTTGTCGCGGATTGCGCAAGAGTCCCGGATTCGCGCTGACGGCCATCGTTACGCTGGCGCTGGGAATCGGCGCAAACTGCGCGATTTTCACGGTGCTGAACGCGCTGTTGCTAAAAGAACTGCCGGTACGCCAGCCTCAAACCTTGATGCGCGTGATTTCCTATGGACTCAATCACAAGCCGAACGACGATCTCAACTACGGGCTGTATCGCGACCTCGCTGGCACCCAGCCCAGCCTGCCTTCGTTGTTCGAGTCCTACTACGCGGCTGACGACGGCACGCGCATGGATCTCGACGGAACGGAAAAGATTCAAGTCCAACTTGTCTCCGGCACATTTTTCTCGACACTGGGCGTGACTCCCGCGGCGGGCCGCGTGATCGGACTTTCTGACGATAAACTTGGCGCGCCGGAGCGCGTCGCGGTGATCAGCTATCGCTACTGGGTGCGGCGCTGGGGCCGTGACCCCGGCATCGTCGGCCGCACGCTCACCGTAAATCGCGTGCCGCTCACGGTGATCGGCGTCGGTCCCGCGGAGTTTTTCGGCGATCGCGTAGGTGAGTCGCAAGACTTGTGGGCGCCGGTCACGCTGCAACCGCAACTTTTTCGCGGCGACGACTACCTGAACAGTCCTTTCATCACGTTCCTTCATTGGATGGGCCGGCTGAAGCCGGGCGTGACGCCGCAACAAGCCGAGGCCGCGCTCGGCGTAGCGATCAAGCAACTGCAAGCGCAGCCCGATAGCGACAAGGTTCGGATGTACAAGGAAGTCAGTGCGTTCACCGTGGAATCGGGCGGACGCGGATTTTCCGATTTGCGCGCCCAGTTCTCGGCGCCGCTTCGCGTGTTGATGGTGATCGCCGCGCTGGTGGTGCTGATCGCTTGCGCGAACATCGCGAGCCTGCTACTGGCACGTGGACTCGCGCGCCATCGCGAGATGGCCGTGCGCGCCGCTACAGGCGCGTCGCTCGGAAGACTGGCCCGGCAATTGATCACGGAAAACACCTTGCTCGCCCTTCTCGGCGGCGCCGCCGGTTGGCTCGCGGGACGCTGGGGCAGCGAGTTGCTCGTCGCGCTCGCGTCGTCACGCCGCGCGCCCATGTTCCTCGACCTGCAACCCGATTCGCGCGCGCTGGCGTTCACAGTCGGCATCTCGATGGTCACCGCGTTGCTCTTTGGACTCGCGCCGGCGCTGCGCACGGCGCGCACCGATCCGATGGACGCGCTGAAAGGACCCGCCACCGGCGCACGCGCCGAACTGCGTTGGGGCAAAGTGCTGGTGGTGGCGCAATTTGCGTTCACCGCGGCGCTCGTGATCGCCGCAGGATTGCTGGTGCGCAGCTTTCACAACTTGCGCAGCTTCGACGCCGGGGTGTCGCGCGAAGGATTCCTGCAACTCGGAATCGACACCACCGCCGCCGGCTACAAGACGAATCAATTGCTGCCGTTTTACGAGCGCGTGGAACAAGCAATCGCCGCGATTCCGGGCGTCGAGGGATCGAGCGTCGGCTTGATGCCGTTGTTCGGCGGCGGCACGGCTGGAATCTGTTGTATCGGCGCGGAAGGATTCACGACCAAGAACCAAACCGATCGCCGCGTGATTTTCAACACCGTCACGCCGGGATATTTTTCCACGCTCGGTATGACGCTCCTTTCCGGCCGCGATTTCCAACGCACCGAAATGGTGAAGGACTCCAAAGCCATCGTGATCAACGAAACATTGGCGCGGCGCCTGTTCGGCGCTGCGAATCCCCTGGGCCGCCGCATGGGATTCGGTGAAGATCCCGCGGCGTACAAATGGGAAGTGGTGGGCGTGGTGAAGGACGCCAAGTACGCCCACCTGCGCGATGAGAACGCCGCGACGATTTACTTCCCGTTCCAAGTCAATTTGGGCGGACCGCTGCACTTTTTGTTCGTGCGCACTTCGAATCCTTCCGCCGTGGAACGGCCGATGCGCGAAGCCGTGCAATCGATCGCGCCGGATATGCCGCTTGGCAGCGCGCAAACGGTTGAGGAAATCATTTCCGAGGACTTGCGCCAAGATCGCCTGGTAACGGAATTGAGCACGGCATTCGGCGCACTCGCGCTGCTGCTTTCCGCCACCGGATTGTACGGCGTGCTTTCGTTCTCGGTAACTCGCCGCACGCCGGAGATGGGCATTCGCATCGCGCTCGGCGCGACGCCGGCTGCCGTACGCGCACTGGTGCTTCGCGAAACCGCAAGACTCGCCGCACTGGGCACGTTCGCCGGAATCCTTGCGTCGATGTTTGTATTGGGGACCGCGGCACGTGCGCTCGATGCGTTACTGTACGGCGTAACGCCCGCCGATCCGCTAACCGCGGCGTCGACAGTGATGACACTGGGATGCGTGGCGTGGGCGGCCGGATACTGGCCGGCGCGTCGCGCGTCGCGAGTGGAACCGCTTACGGCATTGCGTTACGAGTAATCACTAAACTTACAAGTCTGTCTTGACGCGGGCAGGCTTTCTTAAACCGTCGCCGTGCTGCAGTTCGCCGCGCCGGCCTAGCGATCGATTCAGGGAGTTTCGGAATGTTCTCGGAGATGGCGAATGCACCGCGGAAATTGCAGTTCAGCGCGCGCCTTCGTCCTGATCCGCGAGCAAAGAGTTCGGCTGCGCCATCGGTGTGGATTAGCCCATTCTGTCTTTGCCGGCTAGTTGGTCCTGCAAAGCCTTCAGATTGCCGCGCGTCGTCGCCAAGGTTTTCGCCGATCCCCGCTTCTCGGCAAGCGCAAGAGCTTTTCGCAGCCAAGCCTCAGCTTGCACTAGGTCGCCCCGTGCTTTATAAATCTGACCCAGGTTGCTGTAGTCGATCGCAAGATTTGGTTCGTCCCCTAGCCGCTCGTCGATAGCGATCGCCTTTCGCAACCACATCTCGGCTGGCTCAAGTTGGCCGAGAGCGTCGAAAATCTGGCTCAGGTTGTTGTACCTGACCGCGAGACCTGGTTCATCACCCAGTCGCTCGTCGATGGCGATGGCCTTTCGCAGCCAAATCTCGGCCTGCTGCAGTTCGCCGCGCGTCTGATAGATCTGGCTCAGGTTGTTGTATCCGATCGCTAGGTTTGATTCGTCGCCCAACCGTTCGGCAATGACAATCGACTTTCGAAGCCACGCCTCGGCCGGTTCCAGTTCGCCACGGTCGTAGTATATTTGGCTCAGGTTGTTGTACCTAATCGCGAGACTTAGTTCGTGACCCGTGCTCTCATCAATGGCGATTGCTTTTCGAAGCCAATTCTCGGCTTCGTCCCCTTCACCACGCGCCTCGTAGATCTGGCTCAGGTTGTTGTACCTGATCGCGAGACTGTGTTGATCACCCCGCCTTTCGTCAATCGTGATCGCTTTCCGCAGTAACGCCTCCGCGTGTTCCAGTTCGCCCCGCCCTTGATAAATTAGGCCGAGGTTGTTGTACTCGACCGCTAGCCCGGGTTCATCTCCCGTCGCTTCAGCCAGGGCGATGGCGTTTCGGCTGTATTCCTCAGCCTTCTCGTGTCGACCCAATCGCTCATAGGCGCGTGATAGTTCGGACTTGACACGACACAGCCTTTGCTGGTCGCCAAGGCGTTCGAATAGTGCCTCCCCTTCATGAAGTGCCGCCAAGGCCGCCTGGAGATCGTACTTATTGATCCGGATACGTCCAATATCCAAAAGAAGGTCAGCAACCGCGTGCTCATCGGGAGGTGATTTTGCCCGATAGACCGCAAGCTGCTCCATTTTTTCATGCAGGCTGTCTATCCCACGTGACTTCGGCGTCTCCCGTTCGCGGCCAACTTCCATCGAGTCACCAGCGTCGGAAGATGCTTCCTCAAACCGCGCTGTTCCCGAACGAAAGGACCAGAAATCGCGCGCGCGCGCCATCAAGTACGCCAGTGTCTCCGGATCTAGCCAGAAGAGACAGGAAATCGCATTTCGCCGGAAGACTTCCCGACCATAGTTGAGTCGCTGCACAACAGGCGCAACCCGCGAATCGTCATCGCCCTCTCGTAAACCACGCTGCGAGTAGATGAGTTCCGGTAAACCGTGGATCAGGAAGAAGGTCGGGGCGACTGCGACACGATCCGCGAAAAACGCTACTGGGTCTTCTACCAGAATACGATACGAAACTTCCTCAGACGCAGCAACACGCTCCGCGAGGATCACCCGCGAAACTCCAATTCCAGGAACGCGTAGCGACGCCCGCAATTCCGTCTCCACTGATTCACGCTTCAGGCGATTATTGCAAACTGCAAAGTAGATGCATCCTCGGCCGCGGCTATGAACTACCACCTGGGCGATCTCCGCAACAGCGCGCTGGTCGGCGTCGCTCAAGAACGGCAGAGGAATCGCCATTGACTCAGACGCCGATGAGTTGTCTGACAATGGGATTTACCTCGTACCAACCCGGCCCATTCGGATACTTGAGAATCATCAGATTGTGCATCAGATCGAGCATAGGGATTTGGTCATTCCAAAGCAGCTTTTTGCTCTTATGCACTGCCCGAAGAATCTCAAGTTGCTCCTGGCGCGTCAGGCTGTCGCTATATTCGCTTCTCATCGCGTTGACGGCTTGGTCCACGTGCTCGCGGTGAATCGAATTTGCCCTTGTAACAAGGGAGCGCAATGCCGCCGCACGAATGATGCGCACCAATTCCCGCGTTACGCCGCCGCTCATCTCCACGGCTTGATTCAACGCATCGTCCGCGATCAATTCCTTGTCGAGGCGGCGCCGCACAATTTCGTGCATAGGCTCCCAACCATCGCCTTGGTCCCCGTTACGATCCCTGACCTTAAAGCTGGGCAGCACGCACTGAGTTGGAAAATTCTGTTGCACGACCTTAATCTGTCCCGAATAGAGAACCGATGTTGGCACGGTGAAGATGATCTTGCAGACCGGCTGGATGATTACAGCGCCCTTACTAAGGAACAGATCCATCGACACGTCGACGGGCGGCTTGTCGAGATCCTCGATTACGAGCAGCACCTTTTTGCCACCGGCGTTCTCACTCGTTTCGATTCCGCGGACGATTCGGTTGATGAACTCCACAAGTTCGGGGACGCGCGGTTCGAACTTCTGCCTGAACTCACGCTTTTCGGAAAAGCCTGTCTTCAGTGTACCGACTACGCTCAGAAACCAAGCGCCGATCTTGCCCCTCGCTGCCAAATCGGCGGATGCCGACGTCGTCGTGACTTGGTGGACCTCCGACTGCCACTGCTCTAGGTCGCTCTTCAGCCGGTCTTGAAGGCCAAAAGCCTCTTCGCCGGCGTCGAAAAGGCGCTTGCCGATGGCCAGCAGCAGATCCGTGTAGGTGAGGTCGATGATGTTGAGGTCTTTTTCCACCGAGAACTGGACCACGAAGAATCTCGCCTTGATCTCGGGACACGCGGCTAAGCAATTGAGCGATGAGCTTTTCCCCGATCCGATGTGCCCGCTGAAAAGCATCTTGAGCGGTGACGGATCGTTCAATAGGAGTACCTTCATCTCCTCGTTCGGATTATCCGGCCGATCGACGTACCAGTCCTTGTGATACTCATCGAGCGACTGCATGGGATCGAAGTACTCGATGACCTTCCCTAGGTGAGAGGCTTTCATGAGTTTTCCCGCACGTAACGTAGTATATCCCCGCACGACGCGCAGGTGGGATCCACGTAGTTGATTCCGCCGATACCCGCTGAAACCGCTTATGGCACTGCATTACGAGTAACGGAGTCGCGCTCCATCATTCCGCACGGTTCAATGCAAACTTCGTGTTCGAATTGGATCGTAGTGTGGCGGATTTCGAAATGTTCGCCGAGCACTTGATTCACGCGTTTCAGGATTTCTCCGCTTTCCGACGGCGGAATGTCGGCGATCTTGATGTGACAACTCATTGCCAGCATCCTGGGACCGAGGGTCCAGATGTGCAGATCATGCACGTCGAGCACACCGCCCACGCCGCGCACTTCGGCGACGACTTGATCGAGCGTCAGGTCGCGCGGCAATCCCTCCAGCAAAATGTTCAGTGACTCCTGCACGATGTCCCACGCCGTCCAAATGATCAAGCCGCCGATCAGAATCGAGAGAATCGGATCGATCGCGGCGATTCCGGTGAAATAAATCACCGCCGCGCCGATGAGGATTCCGAGCGATCCCACCGCATCGCCGGCCATGTGCACGAACGCGCTGCGCACGTTGATGTCACCGCGCGACGCGCGAAACAGCGCCGCGGAAATTCCGCCGTTCATCGCGAGTCCCACGATGGCTACGCCCATCATCAGCGGGGCGTTCACGGGCGAGGGATTGCGCAGGCGTTCGTACGCTTCATAAAACAGGTATAGGGAAAGTCCCACCAGCGCCGACGCATTCACGAACGCCGCCAGCACCGCCGAGCGGTGATACCCGAACGTTTTCACGCGATCGGGCGGACGCGCCTGCAGCCACACCGCGAGCCAGCTCAGGATCAACGCCAGCGCGTCCGAAAAATTGTGGCCTGCTTCGCCGATCAACGCAAGACTGTGGCCGAAGTATCCGGCGGCCAGCGTCAACGCCACGTAGGCAAGCGTGACAATCGTGGAAATTTTCAGAATGCCGCTCAGGCGCTCGTTCGAAATATCGTGGGCGTGGTGATGGTGCGCGTGATGATGGTCGTGCCCGGAATGGTTGTGGCCGGAATGCACGCGAATTGTCCCTATTACCATTATGATGGATCAGGCGTATGAATTCCAGCCTGCCGCTCATGCTGATTCCGTTTCTCTTCGGACAAGCGATTGTCAATCCGCAGCCGGTTCGCCACTACGCCTACGGAACCGACAAGTATCAGTTCGGCGAGCTACGGATGCCTCAACGAAGCGGCCCGGTTCCCGTGGCGATCGTGATCCACGGCGGATGCTGGATGGCGGAATACGATTTGGAATACATGACGCCATTCAGCGAAGCGCTCACCGCCGCGGGAATCGCCACGTGGACGATCGAATACCGGCGCATCGGTAATCCCGGCGGCGGAATGCCGGGAACGTTCGACGACGTCGAGGCCGCCGCGGCGCGCTTGGCGCAACTCGAGAAGGAATTTCCGCTCGACGGAAAACGCGTGGTCGCGGTAGGACACTCGGCCGGCGGACAACTCGCGTTGTGGCTCGCGGCCAAGCGCGGTGGACTGCGTGGCGTCGTGCCGATCGCCGGCGTCCTCGATTTGCGCGCGGCGACGAAGCAGGGATCTTGCCAGGATGCCGCGCAGCGTCTCATGGCGCCGGAGGATTATTCGAAGTACTCGCCGATTGAAATGGTGCCGATCAAAACGCGGCAAATTCTGATTCACGGCGCGCAGGACCGGCACGTTCCCGTGGACTTCTCGCAGCGCTACGAAGCGGCGGCGCGCAAAGCCGGCGACGATGTGTCACTCAAAGTGATCGACGGCGCCGATCATTTTGCACCGATTCAGCCGGCAACGCCCGCCTTCGCGCAAGTCCGCGACGCGGTTTTATCGCTCGTGAAGCCATGAACAAATTGAAAGGTAAACGGATCATCGTCACGCGCAGCCGGAAGCAAGCCGGTTGTCTGGTGAACGCGCTCGAAAAGCAAAACGCGGAAGTCCTGGCCATTCCCGCGATCGAAATTCAGGATCCCGACGATCCCGAGCCGCTCGCGCGCGCGGCGGCGCACGCCGGTGACTACGATCTTGTGATCTTCACATCGGCCAACGGCGTTTCGCAATTCGTGAAACATCATCCGGAAAAAATTCGCGGCGCGATTTGCGCCATCGGACCCGGCACGGCGTCGGCGCTGCGCAAATACAAAATGCCGCCGCGGTTCATTCCGAAACGCTACATCGCCGAAGGCGTGCTCGAAGCACTGGCCGATTTTCCGTTGTCGGGTGCGCGCGTGTTGATCCCGCGTGCGGCCGTGGCGCGCGACGTGATCCCCGTGGAATTGGCGCGGCGCGGTGCGCGCGTGGAAGTAGTGGAAGCGTATCGCACGATTCTGCCGGCGGATTCGGTGCGCCTGGCGCGCACGATCACCGCGAAGTCGGCGGACTTGGTGACGTTCACGAGTTCATCGACGGTGGAAAACTTCGGCAAGCTTTTTTCCGAGCCGCCGCGCATTCCCGCCGCGTGCATCGGGCCGATCACAAGCGCGACCGCGCGACAAAACGGCTGGCGCGTGGTTGTGGAAGCGGAAGAGTACACCATCCGCGGATTGGTGAAAGCGATCATCAAGTACTGCACGGCCCTGTCCTACTCAGCGCGCAAAGCGGCCAGCGGATCGACGCGCGCGGTGCGGGATCGCAGCTTGTAACCGGTGGGATGCATGATGCTTCCAACGATCGCACAGCGGTCGGCCTTGCGCGACTGTAAGCGTTCCGATATTCTGAGGCGTCATGATTGGGCGCACCTTAGCGCATTTCGAAGTTCTCTCGAAGCTCGGCGAAGGCGGCATGGGCGTGGTCTACAAAGCCCGAGACACGCATCTCGACCGCTTCGTCGCGCTGAAGGTGCTTCCGCCCGACAAGGTCGCCGACACCGAACGGAAACGCCGTTTCATTCAGGAAGCGAAATCGGCGTCGGCGCTGAACCATCCCAACATCATTCACATTTACGACATCGATGAGTCCGACGGCGTGCTGTTCATCGCCATGGAATTCGTCGACGGCAAGTCGCTCGACGGAATCATCGCCAAGGGGACGCTCCGCCAAAACGACGCGCTGAAGTACGCGATCCAAGCCGCCGACGCGCTCGCCAAAGCGCACTCGGCCGGCATCGTCCATCGCGACTTGAAGCCGTCGAACATCATGATTACCAACGACGGTCTGGTAAAAGTCGTCGACTTTGGACTTGCCAAGCTCGCCGGCGCGCGCGAAAACGCGCCGGAATCGGATGTGCTCGAAACGCTGACACGAGATAGCCCGCACACCGAAGAGGGCTTAGCCGTGGGCACGGCGGCCTACATGTCGCCGGAGCAAGCCGAAGGCCGCGAGGTCGACGCGCGGTCGGACATTTTCAGTTTCGGCGTTGTGCTCTACGAAATGGTCACGGGAAAACGCGCGTTTCAGCGCGGCAGCCGCGCGGCGACACTCTCCGCCGTGCTCCGCGAAGATGCGCCGCCGGTGAGCGCGACACCGGAATCGTCGCCCGCCGAGTGGGATCGCCTCATCATACGGTGTCTGCGCAAGGATCCCGACCGCCGCTTTCAAAGCATAGCGGATTTGCGCGTGTCTCTGATGGAATTGCGCGAAGAATCGGAGTCCTCGCGAACAACCACGCGCGCCGCGGTGCGCGCGAGCGCAAAGGGCAGCAAGAAACTTTGGATGATCGCCGCCATCGCCGGCGTGATCGCGGCCGCGACGATGTTCGCCGTGTGGATGCTCACACACAAACCGCCGGCGCCCGCAACTGCCGTGGCGTGGAAGCCTCTCCCCCTGACATCGCTGCCGGGCCAAGAAACATATCCTAGTTTTTCGCCCGACGCCTCACAAGTGGCGTTCAACTGGGACGGCGAAGATGGCACGCGGCGTCTCTACGTAAAACTCGTGGGACCCGGCCGTCCGTTGCGACTCACCGAAGGAACCGCCCGTGGCGCCGCGTGGTCTCCCGATGGCCGCTTCATCGCGTTTTACCGCGAGTTGCAACCGGGCCACGCGGCCGTGCTCATCGTTCCGGCATTGGGCGGACCCGAACGGAAAATCGCCGAGTTCGATTTTCAGCCATGGCTCTTGCTGTCTCCGTGTTGGTATCCCGATTCCAAATCGCTGGTGATTTCGGCGCGCGTGGCAGGCGCGGAAAACAACAGTCTGATGCGTGTTTTCATCGACTCCTCAGAGATGGTTCGGCTTACCGAGCCTCCGCCTGCGATGACGCATGGCGACGATTCTCCTTCGATTGCCGACGACGGCCATGCGATGGCCTTCCAGCGCGCCGCCGTAAATGCCAGCGGTCAAGTCCACGTGCTAGCGCTTGTCGACGGCAAGCCATCGGGAACGCCGCGAAAACTGGATACCGGAACGACGCCCATCATGTTCACGGCTTGGGCTCCCGAGCTGCGCGATTTGATCCTTTCCAGCGGCGCGCGAGGATCGCTCTTTCGCATCCCCGCCGATGGCAGCGGCCCGATCGCCAACCTGGGATTGCGCGACACTGGAACGCTGAGCGTATCCGCACGCGGGCATCGCCTGGCGTACTCGGAGCGGCGAATTGACGTGAATCTGTGGGAGGCCACGCTCGATCCCGCGAATCCCGCGGCTCCGGTGAAAGGACCTTTTCGTAGGGTCTCCACGCCTGTAGGACGCAAGGTGAATCCGCAATACTCGCCGGACGGCAAACGCATCGCGTACTCATCCTCGCGCACTGGCGACCAGGAAATTTGGATGTCCGACGCCGACGGAAGCAATTCCGGCACGATTACCTCGCTCGGCGCGCCCGTTGCGGGATCTCCGCGCTGGTCGCCGGATGCACAAACCATCGCCTTCGATTGCAACGTTCGCGGCGCCTACGATATCTACCTGGTGAACCCGGACGGTGGAAAAGCGCGGGCCCTGACGCACGAGGGCACCAACTTCGCTCCGGCGTGGTCGCCGGACGCCAGCCGGATCTATTTCAGTTCCAACCGCAGCGGACGATTGGAAATCTGGAGCATGAAACCGGACGGAACCGATCCACAGCAAATCACGCGCGGCGGCGGCATTTCTCCACTGTTCTCCGCCGACGGGCAAACCATCTACTTCTCGCGCGGCGAAGGCAGCCACACCAAGCTGATGAAAGTGCCAGCGATTGGTGGAAAAGAAGAGGTGCTGGCCGACGATCTGTACCGCTACTCGTTTGCGCCGGCGGCACGCGGCATTTACTACTTGTCGTCTTCCACTACGAAGGTGTCGGTTCACTACATCGATTTCACAACGGGCAAGAACAACGAGGTACTCAGCGTCGACAATGAACAAGAGTTGGGACTGGCCGTGTCGCGCGACGGCCGGCGAATCTTGTTTGCGAAAGTCGATCAGGCGGATACTGATTTGATGCTGGTGGAAAATTTCCGCTGAGGCGGGCTAGCTGGCTTTGGCGTAACTTACCACACCGACCAAGCGTCGCGTTGACGTGCGCGATTTGGCGCCGTTATGCTGGCGAATGTCTTGAACACGGCGCACGGTATCCGCCGTCATATAGGACTCTCCACAATTCCGGCAAGAAACCACTGGCACGTTTTCGATCACCAGCATCTGCCGGCCGCGACCATAACATCGGGACATCCGGCGAACCTTCGCAGTACGCTCCCCGCAGTTGTCACAGACTGTGAATCCAGTGCTCATACAATCAAGTATACGGTAAGGAAGATCAGTTTGCCGGTGGCCCCTAGTTTGACCACGGCTTCTGCGGAGTCCCCGTCCAGTGTTGCACCGACCACGCGATATTTCAACTCGCCCGTCTCTCGATCTGTTTGTCTCTCGACGATTTCGCCGGTTAGAATCACATTCTCGAGATCGAGAGGCAAGAGATCGTCATCCGACATTGCTTCGTCGGCATGGACCGTGACAACGTAGGCCAACGTCCGGACTTTCTGTCGAAATACCAGCAACTCCTTCTTAAACACGATTAGCCCCTTAAGAATTGCACCGACCGACGTTTCATCTCGTTGGCGGCGGCGAACAACAACACTGCCGCGACCACGTACGCCGCCGCGGTAAACGAAATCGCCGCGCGCAAGCCGACGGCGCGCGCCAAATATCCGATCGCCACCGGCGCCGTCGCGCCCCCGCCTAGCCATCCGGTCATGTTCATCAGTCCCGCGGCTTTGCCTTGCGCTTCCACGGGAATCACGTCGTAAAGCGACGCAAAAATGTTGGCGTCGTGCATCCCTTTGAACCATCCCCAAATCGTGAGCGCCAGAATCAACACCGGCACGGAACGCGTTTGACCACACAACGCCACGAACGGCGCGCCCGCCAGAACGCTTACGCCTTGCACGAGCATTCGGCCGCCGGGAGTCCGTCGGCGCCACCAGTCGGCGAGCCATCCTCCGGCGGGCGATCCCAACATGCTGGCGAGTTGCACGAAGATCGTGGCGGTCAGGCCGGACATCGCGAGTCCGAGGTGAAATTCGTCGTACAAGAATTTCGGCATCCAAGTCAGCAGCACCACGGCGACGAAATTGTTCAACAAGAACGCTCCCAGCAACAGCCACGCCGCGGGAGTGCGCAACACGTCGCGCAGCGAGCCCGCGCTTGCCACCACGGTCGGCGCGCGTTGCGGTTCGCGCAATCCAAAGTACAAGAACACGCCCAATAACATGCCCAGTCCACCGAAGACCACGAACGAGTATCGCCAGCCATAGTACGCGGCGATCAATCCGCCAAAGAATCCGCCGGCGATGGACCCGGCGTAGACGCTGGTTTGATGCAATCCCATGGCACGCGAGCGGGTTTCTTTTCCGTGATACGCGGAGATCGTCGACATCGACGCCGGGAAATAAAACGCTTCGCCCAATCCTTCGGCGGCGCGGAAGAAAAGCAATTGCGCGAAGGTGCGCGACCACGCGGTGGCCGCGCAAATCGCGCTCCATACGTAGAGCCCGCCCAGGATCGCGCTCTTGCGCCGCACGCGATCGACCACCGCGCCGGCCAGCGGCGACGCCAAGCCGTAGACCAGCGCGAAACTCGATCCCAACCAGCCGAGTTGCACGATGTCGAGATGGAATTGTTTTTCGAGCAGGGGGAAAACGGAGAAGATCGCCTGGCGGTCGGCGTAGTTAAAGAAGCCGGTCCACCAGAGCATGCCGACGACGTACCATTTGTAGCGCGAGTGATCGGGCGTGTTTGGCAAGCTTCGCCATTATCGTATAATTCTTGAATGGAGTCTCTGCTCCTGCCCTTGTTTCCTCTGGAGTTGGTGCTTTTCCCCGGCCAGTCGCTTTCCCTGCACATCTTCGAGGAACGTTACAAGGAAATGATCGGCGAGTGCCTGGAAAAACAGAGCGAATTCGGCATCATTCAAGCGAAAGACAACTCCATCGTCAACATCGGATGCACCGCGACGGTGTCGGAAGTCACGCGCCGCTACGACGACGGCCGCTTGGACATCGAGACCGGCGGCGGACGGCGCTTCGAAGTGTTGTTCCTCGACCAGGAGCGGGCTTTTTTGCGCGCGGCCGTACAATTCTTTGACGACGAGGAGCCAAGCGCCGATCCCGCCGATCGCCGCCATGCTCTGGAACTGCATGCGCAAGTATTGGATTTGCTTTTCACCGACGCCGACGAGCGCCGCAAAAACGAAGTCGCCGCGGAAGCGCGCCCGCTTTCGTTCGCGCTGATGGCGCCCATGCCTGTCGATAACGATTTCAAGCAATCGCTCCTGGCGATGCGTTCGGAAGGCGAACGCATGGAGCAAGTGTCCGACTGCCTGGAAAAACTGCTCAGCCACTTGAAATTGATTTCCAAGGTCCGCGCCCGCGCCGGCACGAACGGTCACGGGCGGTAGGACCGGCGTGGTCGCCGGTCACTGATTTTCCAGCGGCGTCGAGCCGTCGGTTGCGCGGACGTTTCTTGTCCGCGCCAATGGCGGAACAGGCGGGGACGCGTGTCCTACTGTTTGGTTTTACGACCTTTTACGCCTATGTTCATGTGCTACGCTGATACCTTGGTTTTCGGAGGGCAAGTCATGCGTCGATTGCGATTTCCTTTGATCTTCATGCTGGTGCTGGCGATGTGTCCGGCGGGATGGACGCCCGCGAAAGCGGCCCAGAAAGCCGACACTGGCGAATTTTCCCTCGCCACGTTCGAAAAGTCGGTGAGCGAGTTCACGCTCGCCAACGGCATGAAGTTCATCGTTGTGGAGCGGCATCAAGTGCCGGTCGTGGCGTTCGAGCTTTACGTGGACGTGGGCGCGGTGGACGAGGTCACCGGCATCACGGGCATTTCGCACTTGTTCGAACACATGGCCTTCAAGGGCACGCGCACCATCGGCACGCGCAATTACGCCGCTGAGAAGAAAGCGATGGACGCGGCCGACGCGGCGTACGCGGCGCTCAACGCCGAGCGCGCCAAACTCGATCCCGATCCGGCGAAGGTGAAATCGCTTCAGGAATCGTTCGAAAAAGCATCGGAGGCCGCCGACAATTCGAATCCCGAGGAAGTGCGCGAAGAGTTCTCGAAGATTCTGGAACGCGCGGGCGCCGAAGGATTGAACGCCGGCACCGAGTACGATTCCACGCAATACACGTTTTCCCTGCCCTCCAACAAATTGGAGTTGTGGTTCAGCATGGAGTCGGCGCGCTATCTCGATCCGGTGCTGCGCGAGTTCTACAAGGAGCGCGACGTGGTGCTGGAAGAGCGCAACATGCGCACCGAAAGCGATCCGTTCGGCAAGCTCCTCGAGGATTTCCTGGCGGCCGCGTACAAAGCGCATCCGTATCACAATCCCGTCGTGGGGCATCGCAGCGAAATCAGTAACGTGACGCACGCCGAAGCGGAGAAATATTTCCGCGATCACTACGTGGCGTCGGCGATGACCGCCGCGATCGTCGGCGACGTGAATCCCAAGGAAGTAAAGCGGCTGGCCGAAACGTACTTCGGGCGTCTGCCGAAGAAACCGGGACCGCAGCCGGTGCGCACCGTCGAGCCGCCGCAACAAGGCGAGCATCGCGTGGAAGTGGAAGCGGCGGCGCAGCCGTATTTGTTGGTCGGATATCACAAGGGCGCGGCGCGCGATAAGGATCACGCCGTGTTCGAAGCAATCAGCGACATCCTGGGTGAAGGCCGCACCAGTTGGCTGTACAAGAGCTTGGTGAAAGAAAAGAAAATCGCGGTGGCCGCGCAGGCGGTCACGGGATTTCCGGGCGAAAAATATCCGGGCTTGTTCATCTTCCTCACCGTGCCCAGCGCCGGACACACCACCGACGAAAACCTGAAAGCCGTCGACGAGCAAATCGAGCGGCTGAAGACGGAAAAGATTTCGTCCGAGCAATTGGAACAAGTGAAGACACGCACGCGCGCGGGCGTGATCAGAAGTTTGCGGTCGATGGAAGGCTTGGCCGGCGCGCTCGCCGAAAACCAGGCGGTCGAAGGCGACTGGCGGCAACTCTTCAAGGACATTGACGAAATCGGCGCGGTCACAGCAGACGATATCCAGCGCGTGGCCCGGACGTGTTTCGTGAAACGCAATCGCACGATTGGTGTAATCGTGCCGCCCGAAAAGGCGCCGGAGAAACCGAAATCGTAAGCGGGCTTTTGTTGAATTCGCCGAGAGGAAAATTTATGAAGTCGCGTTCATTTTTCATTTCTGTCGTTGTCGGCGCGCTCCTGGTGTGCGCGCAAGCCCCCGCCAAACCCGCGCCGAAGCAGGCCGCACCGGCGGCCGGTGCTCCCGCCGCGGCGAGTACAGGCGCGAAGGCGTGGAACCAAATCGTCTACCCGAAGCTCGGCGACATCCATCTACCGGACGTGCAACGCTTCGAGTTGCCGAACGGCATGAAGCTGTTCCTGGTGGAAGATCACACGCTGCCGTTCGTCGACGGTCACGCGATTATCCGCGCGGGAGCGCGCTGGATTCCCGCGGACAAGACGGGACTCGGCGGAATCTTCGGCGCGTCGATGCGCACCGGCGGTACCACGACCAAGACCGGCGATCAACTCGACGAAGAGCTGGAAGCGATCGCGGCACGCGTGGAAACGAACGTCGGCCCCGACAACGCCGGCGCCAGTTTCGGCGCGCAGCGCGGCGACGCGGACAAAGTGCTGGCGATTTTCGCCGACATGCTGATGCATCCGGCGTTCCGCCAGGAAAAAATCGATCTCGCCAAAGTGCAGGCGAAGACGGCCATCTCGCGGCGCAACGACGAGCCCGAGGAAATCGCGCGCCGGGAATTCCGCAGAGCCGTGTACGGAGCGGATAGCCCTTACGCCGCACAGAGCGAAGTGTGGACCATCGACGCCATCACGCGCGCGGATCTCACCGCATTTTACGAGCGCTACTATCATCCGAACAACGTGATGCTCGGCGTGCGCGGCGATTTCAACGCCGCGGAAATGAAAGCCAAGATCGAAAAAGCATTCGCCGATTGGAAGCCGGCCAAGCTAGACCTGCCTCCGGTGCCACAGGTGGATCCCAACTTGAAGCCGAGCGTGAATCTCATCAAGAAGGAAGACGTGAATCAGTCGAACATTCGCGTGGGACAAATCGGCGGACGCTTCGACGATCCCGATTTCTTCGCGACAACGGTGATGTCGACAGTGTTGTGCGAAGGCGGATTCTCCAGCCGGCTGACGCGCCACGTCCGCAGCGCGATGGGCTTGGCGTACGAAGCGGGCGGATCGTGGTCCGCGGGCTTCGATCACCCGGGACTGTTCGCGATCGCCGTGGGAACGAAGTCGGAATCCACTGAAAAGGCGATCGAGGCAGTGCTGAAGGAGATCAAGGACATTCGTGAGAAGGAAGTCAGCGATGAGGAATTGAAGATCGCGAAGGAAACGATCCTCAACAACTTCGTTTTCAATTTTGAGGACGTCAGCCAAACGCTGGACCGCGTGATGACGTATGAGTATTACCACTATCCCGCGGATTTCCTCGAGAAGTATCGCTCGAACGTGGAGAAAGTAACCAAAGCCGACGTGCTGCGCGTGGCGCAGCGCCGTTTGCAGCCGGCGAGTCTCGCGATTGTGGTTGTCGGCAAGGATAAAGATTTCGACAAGCCGCTGACCGCGCTGAATTACGCGGGCGGCCACGTAAATGACGTGGATATCACCATCGCGACCACCAAACCCACGCCCGGCGGCGGCCGCGGTGGCGCGGCGAAACCCGCCGCGAGTACGGCGTCGCTGGAACAAGCGCGGCCGGTGATCATGCGGGTGCTTCAATACGAAGGCGGGATCGAAAAAATCCGGGCGCTGAAAGATGTCGATATGAAGGCGAAGGCGCAGTTGAGCACTCCGCAAGGCGACATTGAGCTGGAAGTGCACCAAGTGAACGTCTTCCCGGACGTCAGCCGCTCCGACATCCATCTTCCGTTCGGTGATTTCGGCAATTTCTTCGACGGCAAGACCGGATGGGCATTAGGAATGGGCGGCATCACCGATTTGACCGACGCGCAAAAATCCGACGCGCGCGAAAGCAATTTCCGGACGCTTCCCAATCTTCTCTCCGGCGTCGGCAATCCGACTATTTCGTATGAGAAGAAGGACGGCGCGAACGACGTGCTGCTGGTGACGTCGGGAACGATGCAAGTGCATCTCACCGTCGACCCGCAAGGCGCGGTGGTGAAGCGGGCTTATCACGGCACCACGCCGCTGGGTCCCGGCGATGTCGAGGAAACGCTCGGCGACTATCGCGACGTGAACGGCGTCAAACTGCCGTTCAAAACGTCCGCGTCCCTGAATGGACAAAAGTACATCGACGTCACGGTGTCCGAGCAAAAGGCCAACACGAGTCCCGACGTGAAGAAGCTGGCAGAAAAGCCGAAATAACCGAACTGAACCACAAAGGCACAAAGAACACAAAGAAAACCAGGAACCAGTCAATCAAGGTTTTCTTGGTGTCCTTCGTGTCTTTGTGGTTCGTTAAGACCACTTCGGCGCGCGCTTTTCCAGAAACGATGCGACGCCTTCGCGAAAATCGGTGGTTTTGCGGATCGCCGCATTTTCGCGGATCGCTAGTTCGATCTCGCGGTCTACATCTTCGTACGTGAACGCGCGCAACAAACGCTTCGTACGAGTGAGGCTTTCGGGACTGTTTGCCACGAGCATTGCAGCAATTTCCTGGACGCGCTCCATCAGCGGCCGCTCGGCGACAACCTCCGTGATTAAACCCATGCGCAGCGCTTCGGCCGCGTCGATGATGCGCCCGGTGAGCAGTAAATCGTTCGCCTGCTTCTCGCCGATCTGCCGCTTGAGAAACACCGAGACCAGCGCCGGCAGGAATCCAATGCGTACTTCCGTGTAACCGAATTTCGCTTCCGGCGCGGCGATCGTGAAATCGCAAAACGTCGCGAGACCGCAACCGCCGGCGATGGCGGCGCCTTTCACGGCGGCGATCGTCGGCTTGGGAAATCGGTATAGCGCCAAAAACGTCCGCGCCATTCGGCGTGAATCGTCGAGTGTTTCGTCGACGCTCTGCGACGCGGCTTTTTGCAGCATCTCCAAATCCATGCCCGCGCAAAATGCCTTGCCTTCGCCCGTGAGCACCAGCAGACGTGTGGCCGCCGACGCGGACGCCGTTTCAAGCGCCTGCGCGAGTTCGTCCATCATCCGCGACGAAATGGCGTTCCGCCGCTCGGGACGAGCCAGCGTGATCGTCGTGATGCCGTTTTCCGTCGCTACACGCAGAGTCTGTGTCACGTTTGCAGCACTCCCGTCTTGAACTCGGCGACTTCCGGATTCAGCGACGCGGCTTCCAACGCCAAAATCAGCGCCTGGCGCGTCCGCGCGGGATCGAGAATCGCGTCGGTCCAAAGTCGCGCGGCGCCGTAGCGCGGATCAGCTTGCTCTTCGTAACTGGCGCGCACCGATTGCCGCAACTCGGCGAGCTCGGTGTCGCTCAGCTTGCGGCCTTCGCGTTCCAGTTGCTTCACTTTGATGTCCACGAGGGTGCCGGCCGCCTGATCGCCACCCATCACCGTGTGACGCGTGGTGGGCCACGCGAACAGGAATCGCGGATCGTACGCCTTGCCGCACATCGCGTAATTCCCCGCTCCGAAACTGCCGCCGCACATCACAGAAATTTTCGGCACCACCGAATTCGAGACCGCGTTGACCATTTTCGCGCCGGCGCGAATGATGCCGCTCCATTCCGCTTCCTTGCCGACCATGAAGCCGTTCACGTCGTGCAAGAAAATCAGCGGGATCAAGTTCTGATTGCAGTCCATGATGAAGCGCGCCGATTTCTCCGCCGACTCCGTGTAGACCACGCCGCCGAACTCCATGCGTTTTTCTCCGGACTGCGCGGTGGTCATAATGTTTTTCTTTTGATTCGCGACGATCCCCACGGCGAATCCGCCGATCCGCGCGTATCCGCACAACACGGTGCGTCCGTAGCTCGCCCGATATTCCTCCCACGACGTTTTGCCGGCGGGCGCGTCGACCAGCCGCACGATGATGTCGGTCATGTCATACTGCTTCGCCGGACTCGTGGAGAAAATGCCGTAAATCTCGCTCGGTTCGCCTAGCGGCGGCGCGGACTCCGCACGATTGAATGGCGCGCCCGGACGGCGGCCCAGTTTGTCGACCAGCGAGCGAATGCGCGCGATGCATGCTTCGTCGGTGGGTTCGTGGAAATCCACTGTGCCGCTAACCTCGGCGTGCATTTTCGCGCCGCCCAAATCCTCCGCGGAAACTTTTTGTCCGATGGCGGCTTGCACCAGCGCGGGACCCGCCAGAAACAATCCGCTGCCCTCGGTCATCAGGATCGTGTCGGTCATCACCGGCAAATAGGCCCCGCCCGCCACGCACATCCCCATGATCGCGGTGATTTGCGGAATTCCCTTCGCGCTCATGATGGCGTTGTTTCGGAAGACGCGCCCGAAATCGTCGGCGTCAGGAAACACGTCTTCTTGCAGCGGAAGAAAAACGCCCGCGGAGTCGACCAAATAGATCGTGGGAATGTGGTTTTCCAACGCGATGTTCTGCGCGCGGATCACTTTCTTCGCGGTCATCGGAAAAAACGCCCCGGCTTTCACTGTGGCGTCGTTAGCGACGATCATCACCAAGCGATTCGCCACGCGGCCGAGTCCCGTCACCACGCCGGCACACGGCGCGCCGCCCCACTCCTGATACATTCCGAACGCCGCGAAAATGCTGAGTTCGAACAACTCCGTGCCGGGATCGAGCAGCAGCGCGATGCGTTCGCGCGCGGTAAGACGCTTCTTCTTATGCTGCGATTCGATCGCCTTTTCGCCGCCGCCTTTGCGAATGGCCGCTTCTTGGGTCTTGATTTGCGCCATCAGTTCCGTGATCGCGCGAAGGTTCGTTTGAAACGCCGGGGATTCTCGATTGATCTCGTCCATGAGAGGGTATTTTGAGTATACCGCCATCCGCAACGCTGCCTAGCCGTGCTATTCTGTAAGCTAATACCACACAACAGTTCAAACTGTTTTTCGGAGGAAATCTTTGGCCACTTCAACCATGACCGACTATGCAATTGTGCCCGATGCAATGGTCATCGAGCTGTATCGCAAGATGCTGGTGACCTACTTCGTCGAGGAGCGCATGAAGATTTTCGTGCGCCAAGGCAAATGCGGATTCCACGCGTCCACGCGCGGGCACGAGAAACTGCAAGTCGGTATCACCATGCTCCTGAAACCGGGGCACGATTGGTTTTACACCTACTATCGCGAGAAAGGCGTCGCGCTGGCGTTGGGCATTCCGGTCCGCGACATTTTCATGGGCATGCTGGGACGCGAGGGCGATCCCAATTCCAACGGCCGCAACATGCCGGAGCATTTCTCCAGCCGCAAACTGAATCTCGTCTCGATGACCGCGTGCACGGGCACGCAATATTTGGTGGCCGTCGGCACGGCGAAAGCGCTGAAGCAAGACGGCTCCGATGCCATCGTGTACGTCAGCTCCGGTGAAGGCGCCACCAGCGAAGGCGAGTTCTTCGAAGCCATCAACTGGGCGGCGCGCGAGAAACTGCCGGTTCTTTTCGTGATTCAAAATAACGGCTACGCGATCAGCGTGCCGCAGCACAGCCAGACGATTTCCGAAGTCCACCGCATCGCGCAGGGATTCGGCATGCCCACGACGAATCTCGACGGTACTTGGTATGAGCCGATGTATCAAACGATGCCGGCGCTGATCAAGCGCATCCGCGAGGGCAATGGGCCGGCGCTGGTGGAAGGCCAAGTGATCCGCATGGATCCGCACTCGTCGTCGGACGACCAGAAAAAATATCGCAGCGACGAAGAGCTCGCGGCGCTGGTGGACCGCGATCCGATCCTGCAAACGGAAAAATATCTGGTCAAACGGAAGATCATGACGAAAGACCAGATCGAAGCGACGCGCGAGGAAATCAAGAAGGAAGTGAACGCCGCCGCCGACGACGCGGACGCGCAGCCGCCGCCCAATCCCGAGACGTGCACCACGCACATTTACTCGGACAACACGCCGGTGTTCCTCGAGAAAACGCCGAAGTTGGTTGCTCCCGATCCCATTTCCATGGTCGACGCGATCAATCACGGACTGCGCGAGGAAATGGAGCGCAACCCCAAAATCGTGATGTGGGGCGAAGACATCGACGATCCCAAGGGCGGCGTGTTCGGCGTGACGAAGGGATTGTCGCGCGCGTTCCCTGGACGCGTGGGTAATTCCGCGCTGGCCGAAGCGAGCATCGTGGGAATCGCGGGCGGAATGGCGATCGCAGGATACAAACCGATCGTGGAAATTCAGTTCGCCGACTACTCGTGGCCGGCGTTCATGCAGATTCGCGACGAAATTTCCACCGTGCGCTGGCGCAGCAACGGCGAGTGGAACGGTCCGCTGGTCGTGCGCATCGCGCAAGGCGGATACATCAAAGGCGGTCCGTGGCATTCCACTTGCGTCGAAGCGATGTATTCGCACACGCCCGGCTGGTACGTGGTGTATCCGTCGACGGCCGACGACGCGAAAGGCCTGATCAAGACCGCGGCGCGCTGCGAGGATCCGGTGATTTTCCTGGAACACAAGGGACTTTATCGGCGCTTGCAAGCGCGTGCTCCCGAGCCGGACGCCGATTACCTCACGCCGTTCGGCAAGGCGCGCGTGCGCCGCGAAGGCAAGGACGCCAGCATCGTCACTTGGGGCAGCACCGTGCACTTGGCGCTGGAACTCGCCGAGCAGATGGCCAAGGAAGGCGTGTCGCTCGAAGTGATCGACTTGCGCACGATGGTTCCGCTCGATACCGAAGCGATCTACGCGACCGCGCACAAGACGAATCGCGTGCTGGTGGCGCATGAGGACGCGGTGTTCATGGGCTTTGGCGCGGAAGTCGCGGCGCGGCTCGCGGAGAATTGCCTCGACGTGCTCGACGCGCCCGTGTTGCGTGTCGGCGCGCCGGATTGCTTCATTCCGTCGGCGCCGAATCTGGAAGAAGCGGTGCTGCCGCAGGTCCATGATCTGCGGAAAGCGATTGAGAAGTTGCTGTCGTATTAGATATGGAGTGCCGCGACTTGCCGCCGCTTTGGATGCCGGCGGCTTGACGCGGACCGGATTGCACATGCTCGATCCTCCGCGCCCGGCGAGTCAAGGCTCGCTTGGTGAAGGCGGCGACCGCGGCACTCCAAATTTGACATCTGAAGGTCTATTCCCCGCCCGCCGCTTTCTGATAGCATCCCTTTGGACGATCGCCAATCATGCCCGACGCCGATACGCTCACCGGCAAAATGTTAGGCCGCTTTCAAGTCCTCGAAAAAGTAGGCGAGGGCGGCATGGGCGTTGTCTATCGCGCCGAAGACACTCGCTTGAATCGCCAAGTGGCGATCAAGCTGATTCATCCCAAGCACCTCAAGGACGAAGACGCGCGCCGCCGTTTCACTCGCGAGGCGCAAGCCGCCAGCACGATTTCGCATCCCAACGTTTGCACCATCCACTCGATCGAAGAAGAAGACGGCCAGCTTTTCCTGGTACTGGAATTCCTCGAAGGACGCACCTTCAAGGAAGCCCTCACCGACATCAACTCCGACTGGAAAACGCTGCTCGACGCGGTGATCCAATGCGCCGAGGGCCTCTCCGAAGCGCATCGCCGCAACGTGGTGCATCGCGACATCAAGTCGGCGAACTTTTGGATCACGCCGCGCGGACTGGTCAAGATCATGGACTTCGGGCTGGCCAAGCAGATCGGACCGTCGCGAACGATTTCATCGAACGATCTCACCGCGGACTTCACCGATCCCGGCGTAACCGTGGGAACCACGCACTACATGTCGCCGGAACAAGCGCGCGGACGCGAAGTGGATCCGCGCTCGGACATTTTCTCGTTCGGGGTTGTGCTTTATGAGATGGCGTCCGGACGCCTGCCGTTCACCGGCATTTCGACCGTCGACGTGCTCGACCAAATCCTGCACGGCGAGCCCACGCCGCTGGCGCAACTGCGCGCCGACGTCCCCGCCGACTACGAGCGCGCCGTCGCGAAGTGCCTGCGCAAGAATCCCGCGGAGCGCTACCAATCGGCGGCCGATCTGGTCGTGGATCTGAAGGACTTGCGCCGCAATATGGATCGCGGCGGGGTGGCGCTAGCGACGCCCTCCGGTCCGCGCCTGGTGGAAGTGCCCCCGTCGGCGACGGCCACGGCGGTCCCGGCGTCGAGCCAGTGCATCATCGCCGCGCCGGAGCACAAGCCGCTGCGTAGTTTGATCATCGCGGCGCTGGCCGTGGTCGTGCTGGTGCTCGCGACAATTGGGGGCGTGGTGCTGCTAAGCAACAAACACGACAACGCGGCGACGGCGCAGGCCGCCACGAAACCGGCGGTCGCAGTGTTGACGTTTGAAAACTCCACCGGCGACGCGAAACTAGCGTGGTACGGAAAAAACGCCGCCGACTTGCTGGCCGTGGATCTCGCCAAGCTCACCAACGTCGACATCATCAGCAAGCAGCGCGTCTTCGACGTGCTGAAGCAACTGAAGATGGAGAGCATGCCGACGCTCGACGCGGCGAATGCCACGGAAGTAGCCAAGAAGTCCGGCGCGAAATATATGGTGCGCGGCGATACGCTCATGGCCGCGGGAAACATTGTGCTGGAAGCGGAAATCTCCGAAGTTTCCAGCGGACGTCTGCTTGCGGCGGAGAAAGTCACGGGCGTCACCGAGAAAAACATGCTCGACAAAGCCGATGAACTCGGCGGATTGCTGCGCGATCGTTTGAAAGACGTGAAATAAATCTGCTGCTGAAACGTGGAATCAAATTGCACGCAGCGCCTGCGGCGCCGCGAGAGTTGAAGGACACAAACTAAGATGCCCGAACGTCGTCTCGTGAAGATGACCAAGGAAGACTGGCTTTGGCCGGCGATCTTCCTCGCTTTAGGCGTCGCCGGCGCATTCACCGCTCATCACTATTTCCATCAGGCTTTCCCGGAAGCTTCCGTCGACCTGCGGCTGACCCGGCCGGACATCGAAGCGAAGGCGCTCGATTTCCTGCGCGGCCGTGGACTCTCCACCGACGGCTATCACGTCTTTACGGCGTTCAGCTACGACGACGAAGCGAAAACATATCTCGAACGGGAACTCGGCGCCGAGGAAGCGAACCGCCTGATGGCGGGTCCTGTGCGCATTTGGAATTGGCGCACGCGTTTGATCAAGCCGCCGCAGAAGGAAGAACTCGTGGTGCATCTCACCACGCGCGGCGAGCTCATGGGATTCGCGCATGTCATCGACGAAGCGGCGCCCGGCGCTTCGCTCTCGAAAGCCGAAGCGCAGCGCGTGGCGGAAGTTTTTCTGCGCACCGAGCGCGGCATCGACCTGAAGCAGTATCACTTAGTGGAAGACAAAGTCGACACGCGGCCCAAGCGACTTGACTACACGTTGACCTGGGAAGAGAACGATTTTCGCGCCAAGGAGGCCACGCATCGTTTAAGCGTCACCGTGAAGGGCGATCAAATCGGGGAATTCGACGAATTCCTCAAAATCCCCGAGCAATGGACGCGCGATTACGAGAAGTTGCGCTCGCGCAACAACCTGCTGGAGATCATCGCCACGGCGCTCTACGTGATTCTGCTGATCGTGGCGATTTTCGTGATCTTTATGAGCGGGCGCGTGAAAAAAATCCATTGGAAGACGGCGCTGGCGCTGGGCGGCGTGATGGCCGTGCTGTTTTTCTTCTACACGCTGAACGAAATGCCGGAAGCGCTGCAGAACATGCCGACGCAATCGACGTACGGCACGTTGCAAGCGCTCATCGTCGTCGGCGCGGTGCTGGTGGCGCTGGGCAGCGGCGTCTACATCGTGATGCTGGCGGCGTCGGGCGAGCCGCTCTATCGCGAACTGTGTCCGGATCGCGTGGGTCTCGACCATTTGTTCACGTTCCGCGGACTGCGCACCAAGGAGTTTTTCAAGTCCACCCTGATCGGCTACGGCATGGCCGGCATGCACATTGGACTTGTCGCGCTGTTCTACACGATTGCGCTGAAACTCGGCGCGTGGGCGCCGATGGACGTGAACTACGACAACACCGTCTCGACCATGTTCCCGTGGCTCTCGCCGCTGGCCATGGCGTCGTTCGCGGCGATGAGCGAGGAATTTCCGTTCCGCCTTTTCGCGATTCCGCTGATCTTGCGCGTGACGAAACGCTGGTTCAACACCCGCTGGATCGCCGTGCTGATTCCCGCCTTTCTCTGGGGATTCCTGCACTCCAGTTATCCGCAGCAACCGCCGTGGATTCGCGGCGTCGAAGTGGGCGCCATCGGCATTGTGGCCGGTTGGGTGTTCTTGAACTTCGGCATTCTCACGACGCTGGTGTGGCATTACACCGTCGACGCGACGCTGATGGGAATGTTCCTGCTGCGCTCCGACCAGCTTTCCTACAAGATCGCCGGCGCTTTGGTCGGCGACGCGGTGCTGATTCCGCTGCTGATCAGCGTGGTGTTTTATCTGGAAGCGCGCGGATTCGTACACGATCCCGCGATCTTGAACCATGCCCCGGAGACGCCGCCCGGGCTCGCCCCGCCTGAACCCGCCGCACCGCCGGTGCCGAATTACGGACACGTTGCGGACATCGCGCCCGAGCCCGCCTTGCTCGACGCCGCGGCGGCGGAAGCCAAGAAAAAAGAGGAACAGCACGAAGAATCGCTTACGCTGCCGTTCCAGTTCATTCCACCGGCGCAAATGCGCTGGCTGGCGATCGCCGGGGTCGCGTTGTCCGCCGCGGCGATCGTGGTAGCGCACCGCCAGCCGGATCACAGCATTGAAGTGTCGCCGACGCCGGTCGAAGCGGAGCAAAAGTCCGTCGAGTTTCTCGTAAAACGCGGCGTCGATGTAGCCAAGTATCGCCGGGTCACGGCGTTGCAGGATGCCACCAGCGGTACCGCGTACGACTATCTCGTGCAATTCTCGAACCGCGATCAGGCCGCCAAGATTTATCGCGAGGAGATCCATCCCGTGGAGTGGCGCACGCGATTTTTCCGCGAGTTGGACAAGGAAGAATACGTCGTACTCACCGGTATGGACGGTGAAGTCAGCCGCTACGTCCACATCCTCGCCGAAGACGCGCCGGGCGCCAAGCTCGAGGAAGACGCGGCGATGGCCGTGGCCTCGCGCATCGCCGAGAAGCAAGGCGTGAATCTGAAAGACTACAACATGGTGGATCACCACCTCGATCACCGCAAGAATCGCGACGATCACACGATTACGTGGGAATCGAAAGCGAAACTGGCGGGAGAAGCCACGCATCGTTTTGAAGTTGTCGTGAAGGGAGATGAGGCGAACGGCCCGCGGCACTTCGTGAAAATCCCCGAGGAGTGGTCGCGCGAACACACACGGCAAACCGTACAGCAAGTTTTCGGCGTGGTGCTGGTGGTCATCGTGGGCGTCGGCGGCATTGTTTTCGCGGCCATCGCGATTTCCAGAGTCTCGGTGCATTGGCGTCTGCACATGACGCTGGGAGCGATGGCGGCCGTGCTGCGGCTGTTCTCGGTCCTCAACGAAATCCCCGAGTGGTGGGAGGGGTACGACACGGCTGTGGGATGGTCGAACTCGATGACCCAGAGCGCGTTGGGCGCGGCGATGGGGGTGATGCTTTCGTTTCTCGCGGCGGCGGCGTTGGGTGTGGCCGCGGAAGCATTGTTACGCGGACAATTCGGCGAAGTTTCGTTCTGGCCGCCCGCGGGAGCCGATCGCGCGCGCGCCATGCTCGAAGGATTGTTCGCGGGAGTTTTCGCCGCGATGATTTTATTCGGCGTCACCAAATTGGTGGCCACGGTGGTCAACAAGATTCCTTCCGCCGCGCGCGGCGAAGCGCCCGGCGTGTCGGGCTATCCGGTGGCGTTTTCACCGGGCTTGGCGGTTTTCCTGAACGCCTTCTGGATGACCATCCTCACGCTGCTGCTTTGTGGCGCGGCGATCGGAACCGTTTTCCGCATGCTGCGTCAACCGCCGTGGATCGCGCTGGGACTCATCGCCGCGGCGGCGGTGATGTCGGCGGCGGCCAGCACGGAGTGGGTGGAGTTCGTCAAGCACCTGGCGGCGATGCTCGGGTCGCTGGCGGTTGCCACCGTGCTGGTGCGCGTGCTGCGCTTCAACGTATTTTCCTGGCTGACGATTTGTTTGCTCGGCTCGAGCGCCACGGCATTTACGATGCTTCGCGATCCCGGGTTACAGGTCTACGGTCAGCAGGCACTCGTGGGAATTGGTGTGCTGGTGCTGTTCTACCTCGCCGCGATACGGCGGGAGATGAACGCGGCGTAGGCGCCGTCATTTGTCGAGAACATCGGAACTTCACCGGCGACCGCATTGACGCTCCAAGCGCGATTTCATACGATCTTAACGTGATCTCAAGGCGCGAGTTGTTTGCGGTGCATCAAGTTCTTCTGGTGATCGCCGAGGAGCAGGTCGGTGGACCGCTGCCTCTGCCGGCGATCGTGAAGGCCGCATTAGACGATCCCGCTAGCGACACGCCGATCGACGAAGGCGTCCTGGCCTGGATCGGATTGCTGGATCACTGCGCGATGCCCGCGCTTCTGCGCACAGCGGTTACCAACATCGAGCCGAGCGAGGCCGCGCTCTCCGCCCTGGTCCGATACTTCTGGGGCAAGGAGCGGCGATCCGACAATGATCGCGAACGTGCCGACTGGCTGATCACCCACATCTTCCGGGAACGCCAGCGCGAAGGCGTGTTTTCTGGAAAAGTTGACGACGAGTTGCCGGAGATTATCCCGGGCATTGACGTGTCGCCCTTGGGAGTTGAGACCCGGGCGCTGATTGGAGGTCTCGGCAAGATTCTTCAGGAGGTGTCGAAGTTCACCACCTTCCAGGAGATGAACCGTTCCGAGGCCACCACCCGCGGACGCGCGCTGAAAAAAGAATTGCACCAGGATTTCTTCCACCTGCGCGTACTCTCCGCGATCATCACCTACAATCTCGCCATCGGGCAACGATTCAACGCGCTGTTTGCGGCGGCTACCGCGCGGCGAGAGCAACTCGGCGCGATGTTGGCGCACAAAGAATATCGCTTGGCGGCAATGGACTTCGCAAAGCTCGCCGAGACGTCTGAACAACCTTCCGCACAGGCTCCCGCGACGCCCGCGCCCGCTGCACCCAACGTTCCGCGACCACAATCTGCCGCGGCGGCCGCGTCGATTCCCGCCCCCGCGCGTGCTCCTGAACCTACTGACGACGAACCCGAGCCGCCGAGTCTGCCCAACTGGAAGGCTGATCGGGAACTTCCGCCCGGCTGGAACGATCCGGTGGAGGAGGAAGAGGAAACGCCCTCGACGCCGGCTCCGCGACGCTTTGCCCCGCCCACCGCTTCCTACGGAGGTTTGGCCGCGCCTTCGCAAATGTATGTCGACACCAGACCTCAGTTCGACGATCGCGATTTGGTACGCGAGCAGATGCGCGAGATGGGCCTCGATCCGAAGCAGGAATCGCACAACTTGGAGGTTTTGCTGGCGACCATCGCCAAGAGTGTTGCGACCCTAACCATTACTCCGGTGGTCCAGCTTCGCCTGCCCAATTGCAATATGCCCGCCATGGAGTGGGAACTTCGCGCCTTGACTGCGGAGTTCGCCGAGAACGACGACAGTTTCCGCGCCGAGTTCACCCGCAAGATCCGCCACGCTTTCGGGATCCGCGCGGCCGCCGCCAACGAATGGGTGGTGTACGAGCACAAACGCGACACCACTGAGTTTCTCTGGAAGAAACATTACGACTCGCTGGTGTGGCTGCTCTTCGAGGGCCGGTATGCGAGCGAGGAGTTGGAGCGTTTCGCCCAGCAGACCGAGATGAGGGGCCTTCCCGATCGCGCCAGCCAAGTCCGCAAGACCGCCGCGCACCTGAACGGGATGCTGGAGCGATTAGCGAAGATTTTCTAAGGTATGATGGGGGTAATGGATAACGCCGAGAAACAGGCGCAGGGGATCGCTGGAATCCAAGACACATTTCTGAACGCCGCCCGCAAGGATCGGCTTTCAGTGACGATCTACTTGGTCAGCGGCGTAAAACTCAGCGGACGCATCCGCAGCTTCGACAAGTACGCCCTGATTCTGGAAAGCGGCAACCAGGAACAGTTGATCTACAAGCACGCCATCTCCACAGTGGTGGTGCAAAAGATGCATCTGGCGCACGCTGCGGGCGAAAAGCCGGCTGAACCGCCTGCCAGCCCCGTCGCGCAGGAGGCTTAGCCATTTCCGCTCGGGGACGTTCCCTCAAAGGCACCGCGCCGGCGCCGGAGAAAACCATTCTTGTCGGCGTGAACTGGAGAAGTCGCAAAGGCGGACCCGCGGGCGCGCCGCATTCGGTCGAGACGGCCGAAGATTCGCTCGAGGAATTGCGCGAACTCGCGGCCGGCGCCGGCGCCGAGGTGCTCGATTCCATCTTGCAGCAGCGCGAAGCGCCCGACGCCGCCACGTTCGTGGGTCGCGGCAAGCTCGATGAGCTGAAGGGCCTGGCGGAAGGCCTCAGCGCCGATCTCGTCGTCTTCGACTCCGATCTTTCGCCGACGCAATTACGAAATCTCGAAGGCGCGCTCGACTGCCGCGTCATCGACCGCACGCAACTGATCCTCGACATCTTCGCGCGTCACGCCCGCACGCGAGAAGGCCAGTTGCAAGTAGAGCTGGCCCAGTTGAATTACTTGCTGCCGCGTCTCGGTGGTCAGGGCAAGGACCTTTCGCGACTCGGCGGCGGAATCGGCACGCGCGGACCCGGTGAACAAAAGCTCGAACTTGACCGCCGGCGGATTCGCCGGCGGATCGCCACGCTCGAAGAAGCGCTCGAACACGTGCGGCAGACGCGCACACTGCAGCGCGCCAAACGTAGCGGTGTCCCGCTGCCCACGGTCGCGCTGGTTGGATATACGAACGCCGGGAAATCGACGCTCTTCAACCGGCTGACGCAGGCTAGTGTGCTGACGTCGTCGCGCATGTTCGCGACGCTCGATCCCACGATGCGCGCGCTGCATCTGCCGTCGCGGCGAGGCGCCTTGCTCTCCGACACTGTGGGCTTCATCCGCGGACTCCCGACCGCGCTCGTGAAAGCATTTCGTGCGACGCTCGAAGAAGTGCGCGAGGCGGCGCTGATCTTGCACGTCACCGACGCGTCGTCGCCAAGCCGCGAGGAACAAGATCGCCACGTGCGATTGGTTCTGGAAGAATTGGGCGCCGCCGACAAGCCGTGCCTGATGGTGCTGAACAAGACGGACAAATTGAATGAAGAGGAACGCGCCGAGTTGCTCCGCACCGCGGGCGCCGAAAAAGATTCCGCGGCGGTTTCCGCGCTTTCCGGCGATGGCATCGAAAATCTCTTGGCGTTGATCGACGCGCGCATCCCCGGCGATCCGATTCAAACGGTTTCTTTTCGTTTCCCGTACAGCGAAGGCGCGGCGCTCTCCTTGCTCTACGAAAATGCGCGTATTGTCAGCCGTCGCGACAAGGGAAAGACGGTCGAGGTGGAAGCAGAAGCGCCACAGACACTTGTCGCGCGGCTGAATCGTTTTATTACGCCGGAAAACAGCAAGCCGAAAGCTTCGCACAGGCGCTAACACCCCTGTGGAAAGCTGTGCAAAAGGCTGTGGAAATCGCTCTCAAGCCGATTCCCAACATAATATTAAGAAATTGTTTTCCACGGCCCATCGGGACTCTATTTCGGCAGTAAGCTACTGAAAACACAGTGGATGCGGGAAGTGTGCGATTTTGCACAGTTGCTGGGCAATTCGCGGATCAGAGAGCAGCGGTTTTGCACATGCGCGGGGCAGTTTCCAGAGTGTCGTGGCAGAGTGACGGCCAGGCGCGTTTGACTCGCGTTCCCTCGCGGCTTTATAGTTGGTAGCAACATACGCAGAATCAAACGTTGCGATGAATCTCCCCAATGCCCTTTCGCTGGCGCGAATCTTCCTTGTGCCGTTGCTGCTCACGGTGTTGCTGACGCAGACGTTTCCGCATAAGGAAATCATCGCCGTGACTATCGTGCTATTGGCCGCCGCCACCGACTGGTTCGACGGCTATCTGGCGCGCCGCCTGAAACAAGTGTCGAACATCGGCATGCTGCTTGATCCCATTGCCGACAAGCTGCTGGTGTCCTCCGTATTGATCGCGATGGTGGAGACGCGCCAAGTCGCCGCGTGGATGGTGTTGATCATCGTGGGGCGCGAACTCGCGGTGACGGGACTGCGCAGCATCGCGCAAGCGGCGGGCACCACGATCGCGGCGTCCGATTGGGGCAAGACCAAGATGGTGATGCAGATTGTCGCCATCGTCTCGCTGTTGCTGGTGCCGCTGGTGCGCATCGCCTACTGGGTGGCGCAGATTTCGCTCTACCTGGTGGTGATTCTCGCGCTGATTTCGGCGGTGCTCTACTTCGCGGCTTTCTGGAAGACGGTCGACAAAGAAGTGAAGCAGCGCAAAGGCCGGGTGGAATTGCTGCGCGCGCTGCGCCGGCAACGCCGCCGCCGCGAGGATTGAAAATGCCTGACACGGCGCTCACCGACGCCGAACGCCGGCGCTTGCTATTAATCGCGCGTGCCGCCATCACCGAAGCCGCCGCCAAGGGTCACGCCTCAACGCCAACGGGATCTGTCGAGCGATTGCGCGAACCTGGCGCGGTTTTCGTGAGCTTGCACGCGCACGGCGATCTCCGTGGATGCATCGGATCGACGGCGGCGCGCCTGCCGCTGGACGAAGCCGTGGCGCAAGCGGCGTGCGATGCCGCGCTCCACGATCCGCGATTCCCTCCTCTGATGCCGCACGAAGTCGCCGGAGTTGAAATCGAGATCTCGGTGCTCTCGCCGTTTCTGGATGTGGCGGCCGATGCGGTGGAATCGGGAATCGTTATCGGCCGTGACGGTGTGATGATCACGCGCGATTTCGCCAGAGGATTGCTCTTGCCGCAAGTGGCATCGTCGCGAAACTGGAGCGTCACGCAGTTTCTCGACGAAACGTGCCGCAAGGCGGGACTTCCCGCAGGCGCGTGGCGAGAGGGCGCGCGGATTCAAGTATTCTCAGCGGAAATCTTCGGGGAATGAGCCGCGGTTCAGCCGGCGGAGGCCGTAGTTCTCCGTGTTATTCCGTGTTCCAAAACCCGCCGGACGCTACTTCAATTCCACCTGATCGCCCGGGAAAATCTCCGCGCCCGACATCGTAATCAGCGCGGTGGCCGAATGGCCGTTCACCGAGAGGATCACCAGTTCGCCGAGCACCGTGCGCGGCAAAACATCGCGCTCGCTCTGCGAGAGCTTGTAGTTCGTGCGCATGCCGAAGAGTTTTTGCGGCGTCTGATCCAGGTACGCGCGATTGGGATCTCCCGACGCGGTGGCGAACGTCCGGAAGATGCGGTAATTCTGGCCCACGTCCACACCTTGTTCGGCGCCGATGCTCAGATACACGGTCTTGCCGGCGCCGAGCGTGCCTTCAAAATTCTTCCCGGTGACGATTCGGCCGTCGTTCTTGTTGGTGGCCGGCGCGAATTCATCGAAAACACCGGTAGGCGCCGGAGGAGTCGGTTTCAGATCGAGAGGAACGGCGATGTCGCCCGGCTGGATTTCCTCGCAGGTATGCGTTACCTTGGCGGTGGCCACGTATTCATGCACGATGCCCACGCGGATCGTTCCGATTTCCGTGTAAACCGTGCCCAGACTCTTGATGAGCTTGTTCTGGTCCTTGAACCATTCCACCCGGTAGTTGGGATCGATGATCGGGCGCAACAAGATGTAGTCGCCGCCGGGACGCACGATGTAGCCTGCGCCCTTGCTCAAGTAAATCGTGTCGCGATCGGTGAAGATTTCTTGCAAACCACCTTCCGCCCCCGAAATCACGTAAAGTCCGCTGACCGGCGGCTTGGTGGTGATGAACCCGGCGCAGTAAACGTCGGCGTCCTTGGGCGTGTACATATGAACCGGATGCGGCGGACGCACGCGAACGTCGCCAACTTTACGCGGCAGGAGTCCTTCGCCGGAATCCACGCGCTGCGGTGCGGGCGCCATCTCTTGCGACATGGCGGGTTGCATGGCAGGCTGCTGCATTGCGACGGGCTGCATCATTGCTTGAGCTGGGGCTTGAGTTGGGGCCTGAACTGGGGCTTGCGGCGCTGACTGCATCGCAGGCTGAGCCGGAGCCGCAGCCGCCGGGGCCGGCGCGAGCGTCGGCGAGAGTGCCGGCGCGGACATCGCGCCTGGATAATTCATGGAAGCCAACACCCGTTCAAATACCGGCGCGAGCGTCGGAAAAGCGACCGTTCCCGCCGAGCACGTCACAACATACGTGTTGCTGGTTCCGGAAAACACTACTTGCCACTGATGCACCTTGCCGAGGTCGCGATTGGGACCGTTCGAGGTGCTGAAATCCATATCGTAATCGGCCAGCAGCGCGTTGTGGCCGCCGTAGTTGTGGCGCGCCACTGTGAACGCTTGCAGCGCCACGCCCGCTTGCGCCGATTGGTCCTGCAACATTTGTGAATAGCCCTTGGCGGCGTCGTCGTCCATGGGAATCGCGCCCTGCAACACGATCACGTTCAAGTTGATGTGCGGATCGGTGGGGCTGTAGGCGAGGGCCGACATGCGCGCCGGGTTGAACTTGGTCTTCGCGGTAACGTCTTGGCTGGGCGGCGGACCTTCCTTGGTGAGCAATTGCCAGCCGTCCGGAACGGACAACGAAAAACCGGAGGGGCTGGAATACATCTGGCCCTGCGCGGCTAGGCCGCCGGACAGACCAAGGACGAGTAAACACAGTACGGCTAAGGGCTTCATGCTACAAGAAGTAGCAAACCGCTACTGAAGAGTCAATGGAACTATGGGGAATTAGGAGGAATCGTTGGTAATTAACTTGATACTCCCCCGTCACGCGATCGAGGCGTAAATATGTTATTCTACAAGACTTAGTATCCATGCCAGAGGGTCTCCTCCATCGACACCGCAAAGCGACTCGAACCTCGGGCCTCGGGCCTCGGAGCTTGCCTAAGGTCTGCGTCACGGTCGCCGGACCGAGTCTTGATCGCCTGCGCGCCGCCGCGCTGGCCGAGATCGCCCGGATCACGCCGGCGCAGCGCTTCCTCGAGCTCCGCCTCGACTTCTTGCGTCCCGCCGCTTGGCGGGACCTTCGCGGTCTGGCGCGTTTGGTGCGCGACCTGCGCCGGCGGCGCTGCGCGTTGATCGTGACGCTGCGTAGTATCGCTGCGGGCGGCAAATTCGCGGGATCGGCCGAAGAGCAGTTACAGATTCTCAGCGAGGTCGCGGCCGCGGGATCGAATCTCGTCGATCTCGAGGTTGAATCGGCGGAGCACTTGGGCCACGCGGCCGTGCGCGCGCTGCGTAAAGCCGCACCGGTAATGATTTCGTTTCACGATTATCGCGAAACGCCCGCGGGACTGGAAATGGCGCTGGGGCGCTTGCACCATTTTCCCGCCGATTATTACAAACTCGTCACGCAGTCCAACGATCCTTTGGACAATGCCACTGTGCTGGATCTCTTGGCACACGGACGGGGGCATTTGGTCGCATTCACGATGGGCGAAATCGGCCGGCCGACGCGCGTGATGTGCCTGGCCGCAGGATCGCCCTTCACATATGCCGCGGCACTACGTAGCGGCGTGCCGGGCATCGGGCAGATTCCCGCGACGTTGATGCGCGGCTTGTATCGCGCCGATCGCATCGGGAAGCGCACGCGGGTCTTCGCCGTGGTGGGCCATCCCATCGGACATTCGCTATCGCCGGTGATCCACAACGTCGCGCTGGCCGATCGCGGGCTGGATGCAACGTACGTCGCCTGTGAAGCCGCGGACTTCGTCAGTTTCTGGGAGACGTTTCGGTCACGGCTCGCCGGACTGAGTATCACCATGCCGCACAAAGAAGCGGCGGCGCGCGCGGCCGACGAGCGCGATCCTGCGGCGGAACGTGCCGGCGCTGCCAATACGCTCGTACGGCGTGGCGACGTTTGGAAAGCATACAACACCGACGCGATCGGCTTGCTGCGGCCACTCCAAAAACGCCTGAAACTTGCGGGCGCGCGCGTACTGGTCGCGGGTGCCGGCGGGGCGGCGCGCGCCGCGGTGACGGTGCTGGGCGAAGCGGGCTGCCGCGTGTCGATCGTCAATCGCACGGCGGAAAAAGCGCAGGAGTTGGCGCGCGAGTTGGGTGCGGAAGTTGTCACGCGGGAGTCGCTCGCCGGCACACGCTACGACGCCGTGATCCACACCACGCCGCTGGGCATGACGCCAAATGTCGCGGGCTGTTTTTTCGAACCGCACGAGTTGAACACGCGGATTCTCTTTGAAACCGTCTACACTCCCGCCACAACGTGCTTGATGCGGTTGGCTCAACGTAAAGGTATCGACGTGATTTCCGGCGTAGAAATGTTCTTAACCCAAGCCTTCGAGCAATTTCGTTTGTGGACCGGCAAGAAAGCGCCGGAGAAACTAATGGAAGACGCATTAAGGGCGGCGTTACCGAAATAAAGCTGGACGAGATAGCTATGGGTTTGTCGGAACTCCTGTTCGGTAGTCCTCGCTTATGAAAAGATTTCCCGTTTTTCTTCGAGCAACGCTGGCAGTCTTCGCGACGTTCGCCGCAGCGCAAGAGTTGCCAATCTCGCTCGTTCCGTATCACTCGAACGGGATTTACAAGGTTGGCGAGAAAGCCGGATGGACCGTGCGCTTCACGGGCCTAGCCGGTGCGCCGCTGAAATTCACGTATTCGCTGAAGGAAAACGGCCTCGATCCGATCGTCTCGGGACCGCTCGACCTCTCCACCGGCGAGGCCACCATCGAAATCACGATGAACGAACCGGCGATGATCTACGGCGAGATCGCAACAGAGAGAAGCACGCCGATTCACTTCGGCGCGGCCGTCGCACCTGAAAAACTCGAACCGGTCGTCCCGCGGCCCGCCGATTTCGACGCGTTTTGGGATGCGAAACTAAAAGCATTGAGCGAAATTCCCATCAATCCGGTGCTGAAAAAGCTCGACACGACGGTCGCCGGCGTCGAATTGTACCAAGTGACGCTCGAAAGCTTGGGATCGCACGTGCAAGGCTATCTCGCGAAGCCCGCGCGCGAGGGAAAATTTCCCGCGCTGGTGATTTATCAGTGGGCCGGCGTCTACGCGCTGCAAACATCCACGGTGACGAGCCGGGCGGCCGAAGGTTGGCTCGCCTTCGACGTGGACTCGCACGATATGCCGCCCGATCAAGCCACCGGCGCGCCGGCAAACTATCAAGCCGTGGGAAATACGGATCGCGAAACGTCGTATTTCCTGAACATGTATTTGCGCGACGTCCGCGCGCTCGACTACATCACGCGTCACGGCACTTGGGATCGCCAGACGCTGGTGCTGACGGGCACGAGCATGGGCGGGCAGCAGAGTCTGGTGACCGCGGCGCTGCATCCGCAGAGTGTCACCGCGGTGCTGGTGAACGAACCGGCCGGCGCCGATTCCAACGCCGTGCCACATGGACGCTCCACGTCGTATCCGAACTGGAACATGAGCGATTCGCGGGTGCGGGAAACGGCGCTCTACTTCGACACCGTGAATTTCGCGCCGCGCATTGCAGCTCCCGTTCTGGCCGCCATCGGATTCATCGACACAACCTGCGCTCCCGCCGGCCTATTCACGGCGATGAATCAAGTACACGCGCCGGTGGAAGTGATCCCGATGATCGAATCGGACCACAACAATCGCACGCCGGACAAGCAAATGGCGTGGCAGTCGCGATCAAAGGAAGCGTTGCAGCTACTTTTGACGGGCGGAACGTTCCAGCCGAATCATCGATAGCCGCGCCAACAGCGTAGTCCTGAGTACTGAGTCCTGAGTGCTGAGTAAGCTACGCGTTTCACTCAGGACTCGGGACCCAGGACTGTCCGGCAAATTCCGTACGTCTCCCCAGCAACTCGCCCATTTCGGCACGATTCGCCTTCCCTTTTTGGGTAATTCCTGAATTAGCCGAGGTACCTCCAACGAGGCAGCTTTTGCTACACGTTTCTGCCGCAAGGCTTTGTGGAGATTCTAATCTTGGAACCCGAAATGCATTAATGAGAACGCACTCGAATGGACGCCCTACACAAGTACTGGCTCAAGGACGCGACTCGAAGCGGCGTAATCCGCTTCGGCCGTGGCGCGCAATTCCTGCCATTTCTCCACGGGAATCCGCAGGAACGTTTTGGCGATGTGCGGATCGAATTGTTTGCCCGAGCAGCGGATAATTTCCTGGTGCACGGCGTCAAATCCGGCGGCCTTTCGATACGGCCGATCGGACGTCATGGCATCCATCGTATCGGCGAAGGCGAAAACGCGCGCACCAAGCGGAATGTCCTCGCCGGCCAAACCGTCGGGATATCCCTGGCCGTCGTAACGCTCATGATGATGGCGGACGATCACCGCCGCCGGTCCCAGAAACGCCACGTGACGCAGGATACGCTCACCTTCCACGGGATGCTTCCGCATTTCTTGCCATTCCTCTTCGGTGAGTTTGCCGGGCTTCAGCAAAATCGAATCGCTGGTGGCGATTTTTCCGATGTCGTGCAACAGCGCCCCGTGCTCCAACTGAGCAAGGAACGCCGCGGGATAGCCGATTTCGCGCGCCAGATGTGCGGCGTAGGCACGTACCCGAAACGAGTGGCTGGAGGTTTCGTGCTCGCGAGCGTCCAACGCGGCCACCAAGGCCTCGAGCGTCGCGCCATAGTTCGATTCCAGCTCGGCCAGCGCGCTGTCGAGATCTCGCGTGCGCCGCTCGATGCTCGATTCGAGCATTCCGTGATACGCGTGCGCCTCGCGGCGCGCCAATACTTGTGCGTAGGTGCGCTTCACCGACTCGCGAATATCCGCCAGCATCACGGGCTTGATCAGAAAGTCGGAAGCTTGCTGGCGCAGCGCGGAAATCACGTGCTGCGTGGTGGCGTATCCGCTAATCAAAATGAAACCGCCGTCCCAAAACGCGTCGCGCACGTGCGCCAGCAACGCCATGCCGTCGCCATCCGCCATGGCCAAGTCCGAGAGGATCAAGTCGTACTGGCGGCCACGCATGCATTCGATCGCTTCGTTGGCGCTCGATGCTTCGCCGACTTCGCGCGCAATGTAGCTGACCGCGCGCGTCAGGAATTCGCGGATCGAGGGCTCGTCGTCAACCACCAGGATATTGGGAAGCGGTTTGGCCAGCATCGTTGTGTTCACCTTTCGTGCGGGACCTCCGCTACGGCCGAGCCTGCTCGTGGGCATACTCGGGCGCGAAACGGGGACCGGTTTTCCGTCACGTGGGCTGCTGCTGCGGTGCCGGGGGGCGAAGTCGTTCTATCGGCGCCTCTTACCGAGGCGCTAGCGGCCCAATCATTTGTTCGGGTTCACGTAGATGATCGGCCTGATTGGGGCGGGCGTTAATGGTTGTCCAAATCTGAGCCGATCAAATAACAGTGTGAGAGTCGATTCATTAAAGACCATGGAGGAAAGAAAAAATGCGAGTGTTAATTGCGGAAGACGATAAGCCTGTCGCGATGTTTTTGCGCAAAGGGCTAGAGGCTGAAAACTACGCCGTAGATGTGGTGAATGACGGCAAGGGCGCGCTGCACATGGCCACCGAATATGATTTCGATTTGGTGCTGCTCGACCTGAACTTGCCGGAAGCCGACGGCCTCGAGGTGCTGCAAGGCTTGCGCGCCAAGAAGCCGAGCGTGCCGGTGATCGTGCTGACGTCGCGGGCCAAGGTGGAAGATCGCGTGAAGGGCCTGGACATCGGCGCCGATGACTATTTAACCAAACCGTTTGCCTACTCCGAGCTTTCGGCGCGCGTTCGCGCGTTGATCCGCCGCGGCGTCCGGCCGCTCGAAGCGACGCTGCGTTCGGCCGACCTCGAGATCAATCGCGTGGAACGCACCGTGCGCCGCGGCGAGCGCCGGATCGAGCTGACGCCCAAGGAATTCGCGCTGCTCGAATACCTGATGCTGAATCGCGGCCATCGCGTGACGCGCGCCATGATCATCGAGCACGTCTGGAATCTTTCGTTCGACACGATGACCAACGTGGTCGACGTATACATCAATTACTTGCGCCGCAAGGTCGACGAAGGCGCGCAGGTGCGCTTGATCCGAACGATTCGGGGAGTCGGCTACCAGCTCGGAGAGGACGCCGAGGCTGCGGCATGAGTTCCGCACCCGTGCCTGCGCCTTCCGGCCAGCCCTCAATCGTGATGGACGCCGAGTGGGTAGCCGCGCTGTTGCACAAGTTCGCCCAACCGCTGACGGCGCTCCATGGATCGCTGGAGTTGGGCCTCGAGTTTTCCACGACGGCGGAAGAGTATCGCCAAGCCATCGAAGAAGCGATGGTGCAAGCCGACCGCATGGTTCGGCTGAAGAGAGTGCTGATGGAATTGACCGGCCGCTACGATCTGGCGGCCGAATCCGAGCGGCTCGCGCTGGGGCCGCTGATCGAAGCCGCCGCCGAAGACTCGCTACCCGTCGCTGAGCGCATGGGTGTCGCGGTTCAAGCCGCGATTCAGACAAAAACCGCGCCGCCGTTGTATGCCCTAGTGAATGGTCCGCGCACGGCGCAGGCCTTGACGCTGCTTTTGAATGCCACGATCGAATACAGCGAGTCGGGGTCGGTGGTTTCGATCACCTGCGAAGGATCGGGCAGCGACTCCGTCACGACTTTCTCAAACTCCTCGGGCGCGATCCCTGAAATCGAGTTGTCGCGCATGTTCGACCCATTTTTCGTCACGCGACTGCGCTCCTCGGGCGAGGACGCGAGCGTCCACTTGGCCCTGGCGGCGAAGATTCTAGAGTCTGCGGGAGGCTGTGTGCGCGCGGAGAACCTCGCTCCGAGCGGGTTTCGGCTGGCCGTCCGACTGCCGTTGGTTGCGGCGCCGGACCATTAGAATTACGAAACGAACCTACCGAAGTTGTTGGAAATACACGCCTGGGGATTTAAGAGGCCCGGCCCTCTCAATGGAGGCGTGAGGGGCTATGAGGCGAGAACCGGGCCTATGGTGTGATTTAAACACAGAAGCCTGAAATTAGTTCTGCGCTTAACCTAGCTTAACGAAGCTTTACGATCCACTGATTTTCGAACGCGAAAAACCGTCCACAGATTTCACAGATTGCACAGATTCGGCCGAGCGAAGTAGGACAGGCATCCTAGCCTGTACATTTCCGGCGCTCAATTCGGAAGTCGAAACGCGGGCCGTGCTTGAAGTTTTCGCCACAGCCAACGAACGGGAAAAAAGAAGACCAGCACGATCACGATCAGTGTCGGAAGGTATTCGAGCAGCCACGTTGCGACTCCCATCAGGCCCTCGCCCAGGATTGTGAGTCCATTCCTGCCCGCTTCGCTTAGCCCACGCCACACGGAAGACGGCGCGGGTACCGGCGGCGTGTCGCTGATGCGCAAATTCACGGTGGCAAACTCCACGCGATTCTCCATGGAGGAAATCTGGGCCTGCATTCTCTCGATATCCTCGCGGACACGGGACAATTCGTTCTCCGCTTCCACGACATCGGAAAGTTTTCCCGTGCGGTTCGCCAGCAGTTCCTTCAATCGCGCTTCGGCCACGCGGGAGTTGGCGATGCGCGCCGCCAAGTCGACGTGTTGGGCTTGTAGATCCTCGCCGTTCTGCGCTTCTTGATCTACTTTGCCCAGGTAACGCAGGTCGGCGAGCGTGCGATCAAGCTCGGGATCGGGAATCCGCAACGTCGCCGTGAGATTGTTGCGGCCCGCTTGATAAGTCAGCGCGAGATTCTGTGCGAATCCGCGATGGACGCGCACGATTCGCTCGACGACATCGCGGACGGATGCAAAATCCTTGACGGTGAGGTTGAGCGTGGCGTCGCGCGCGATCATGGGTGCAGTTGGGACTGGGATCGCCGCACCGCGACGGGCTTCCATCGCAAATTGAGCTTGGGTACGCCGTTGGACGGACGTGGGAGGCGCTGCCATCGGCGTGGCGCTGACGATGCCTCCGATCACGCCGCCGAGCTGGCCCGTTCGTGCCTGTGCCTGCGGCCCAATCTCAGCGACGGAATCGTGGCGCCGCGGCTCTGCCGGCGGCAGGGGTAAATTGGATTCGCTCGTTCGCACTGAACCCACCGGCAACCAGCCCGTCTGGACGGTGGGGGCCGGAGGCCGTTTCCACGGCAGGACCGCGACCACCAACACCGCTGTCACCAAAGCCGCCGTCGGCCAATGCCACCACCAAAACTTCCCCTTCGGCTTACCCGCCCGGCCCGCGACGCGCCACGCCAACTGCGGCGATGGCTCTTCGACGGTCCACGCGCGCATCTGCGCCGACACGTCATCGAGACTCGCCGCGATCTCCTGGCATTCGGCGCATGTTTCCAAGTGCGCGCGAACGCCGGCAGCCTCGCCGGCCGCGAGTTGGCCGTCGCGGTACGCCATCACGATTTCGGGTTCGACAAGATGCGTGTTCATCGCGTCACCAACAATTCCTTCATCGCCATCCGCGCGCGAAACAAGCGCGATCGCACGGTGTTCACCGGCACATTCAGCAGGCCGGCAATTTCCTCGTAGCTAAGCTGCTCGTATTCCCTCAGCAACAAGACCTCGCGTTGCTGGTCATCCAATTGCTCGACGGCACGGCGCACCCACAATACGGCATCAGGATCCGCCGATGTCGCGGGTTCATCTGTCGTAGATCCGCGATCCTTCGCCGCACGTCGCCGTTCCGCCGACAGCAAATTCATCGCGATGGCGTACAAGTAGGTGCGGAACAGCGCGCGCCGCTCGTATCTCCGCGCGCCCTTGAGCAGCGCGAGAAACGTCTCCTGCGCCAAGTCCTCGGCGCGTTGCGGATCGCCCATGCGGCGCCGGAAATATCCATGGATCGGCCGGGCGTAGCGTTCGAACAGCGCGATGAAGGCAGGTTCGGAGCCCTGCTTCACCTCGAGCATCAGCGATTCGTCGCTTCCTGTCAGATCCATTCACTACTGTTAGTGTCGCGAGAGGGGAAAAAGTTCCCAGATTTTCGTGGAAGCTGGTTCGACGCTGGGCGTTCGCGACCGTCAAGGGCGCGCCGTCGCGCGCAATTTAGGACACTGCCTGGCCGGCGGCGCCTTACCTACAAACTCAGCACGGGGCACGGCGACTCGCGAACAATGTCGTAGGCCCGCGTCAACAGCCGCCCGAAACCCTTCTGGAGTTTGCCGCGGCCGATCACGACTAAGTCCGCGTTGCGGCTGGTCGCGACTTGATGAACGAGTTCACCGATTTCCTTGGACTCCACGATCGCCTCGAAGGCGGTGCCGGCGTCCCTCTGCATCTTCGCGATTTCTCCCCGCCGCACGTTGCGCACCTCGCGGGGATCGTCATCCGCGAAAATGATTCCATCCATCACCGGCGCGGCGTGCAGAAGGCAGAGGCTCGCCCCAAGCGTCTGGGCGAGATCGGTGGCGCGCTTCAACACGTCGAGTCCTTCCTCATTGTGCTCGACGGCACAGACCACGCTCTTACAATCCGTATGCGCGAGCAAGCGCGGATCGTCGGTGTGCGCGGCTGTCCAAACGGGGCATTCGACGTCATGCAGCACTTTGGCGGTCAGTGAGCCAAGCAGCAGGCGGCGGAACGATCCGTAGCCGTGTGTAGGCATCATGATCAAATCGACGCCGTGCGACTGAACATACTCGCGGACTACGCTTGCAGAATCCCCCGGTTCGCAGACGCCCGTGATGCCGGGCGAGACCGGGCCCGACAGCGCCTTCAGCCGTTCGACGATCGCTTCGCGTACCGTTTGGTAGTCCTCGGGCGCCTGGACCATGCCAACGTTGGGCCCAATCGGCATCGCGGTTTCGTTGATCGCGTGGAGCGCGGTTGCTCGCGCCCCGAAGCGATCGGCCATGCGCTTCACAAACGGCAGAAACGCGATGCACGGTTCGGAAAAGTCCACGGGAAACAGAATGTGCTTGAAGGCGGTCACGAGATTGCCTTCCTATCTATCGCGAACGTAGATTAACAACGCGATACCTCCGAGAAGCGCCACCGCGCCCGCGATAGGAGGGAACGGTATGGTGTGTTCGAGCTCACGGGTTGCGTGAATCGGACCCACGTCGAGCACCGTCTTATGGGTGTGATAGGTGAAGCCACCCCAGACGAGCCCGCAGAGTCCCAGAACGATCAAAACAACTCCCACGACCTTGTTCATGGCTGTTCCTCAGGAAAGGTTTCCCACTGACCACGCTATCAAGGCCGGCGACCTGCGTCTGTGCAGGAACGCACAATGCAGCCGGGCCGCCAAAAAGTTCCCGGCCATTGCAGAATTAACTCGCATAAGCTGAACGGATGCCGTTTGTCACGCTCCGGGAATCGCCGCTCGCGCAAGGATCGGAGCCGGTTCGCATTTTCTATCGCCAATATGGGCGTGGATTCCCGCTCGTTTTCCTGCACGGCGGTTGGGGATATCAGGTTTATCCCTTCGGCAAACAAATCGACGCCGTGGGACGCGACTTCGCGGTGCTGATTCCCGATCGCTCCGGTTACGGACGCTCTGGACGCATCGAATCGCTCCCCACCGACTTCCACCATCGCGCCGCCGCCGAAACCATCGCCTGGCTCGACGCTTTGGCGATCCCGAAATGCGTGCTTTGGGGACACTCGGACGGCGCGGTGATCGCCGCACTCCTGGGACTCGCGGCGCCCGAGCGTTTTCCCGCGCTGGTGATGGAGGCAACGCATTTTCTCCGCGACAAACCACACTCCTCGCGTGGATTTTTCGAGGACATGGTGAACAAGCCGGAGTCCGTGGGCGAGCGCGTGTCGGCAACGCTGGCCGCCGAGCACGGCGACGACTATTGGAAGAAAATCGTCGGCCTCAACGCCGACGCCTGGCTGCGGATCGCCGCCGAAAATCGCGCCACGCCCGATTTGTACGGCGGCCGCCTGGGCGAACTTCAGCAGCCGCGGGTTTTCGTGCATGGCAGCCGAGATCCGCGCACTGAACCCGATGAGTTGGCGGCGATCGAACAGGCGTGTCCCGGCGCCGTGCGCCTGATCGAGGGCGGCGGCCATAGTCCCCACAGCGAGGATGGCGCTGCGTCCGATGTGTCGCGCGCCGTGGGGGCGCTTTTGCGCCAAGTCCCCACGGGTCGCCTGGGCATGCCGGTGTAAAAACCTAGGCCCGAGCCATGAGGCCCGAGGCCCGAGTCAAAACCAACACGACGAACTAGTGGGCTGTCTGCGAGTCGTCTACAGCATTCTTGGTGCTTAGGTGAAGAATCGAGAGTTCCCACGCCTGCTTGGTTCGTATCGGGGCACGGCTTCAGCCGTGCCGCACGCTGACTCTCAAGTTCAGGGCTTTAGCCCCTGCGAATCGCAGGGGCTAAAGCCCAGTTCTTTTTTGCGCGACGGTCGGCACGGCTGAAGCCGTGCCCTGATACAAAGCGCCACAAAACGAACGCGATCCATCCCGGACCGAAAGCGCTATAGACAACTCACAGACGACCCACTAGCCTTTGACTCGGGCCTCGGGCCTCGTGGCTCGGGCCTCGCGGTGGCTGTGTAAAGGAATGTATTCCCGTGAGACACCCCCTTGAAAGTGGGATAATAACCGCATGGGCGTTTCCCCGATGTTTGGTGGGACGGGTGCGTTTCCAGCGATCTGGGTGTCGCTCGCCCTGCTGTTTTCCAACGCCACTCCGCCGGTTCAGCAAGCCGCCGCGAACGCTCAGCCTGCGAACACACTGCAAGAAGTGTTGAAAGTCACCACGCACTTGGTGCAGGTCAACGTAACCGTCCAGGACCACAAAGGCCAGCCGGTCATCGACTTGAAACGCGAGGATTTCGAGCTGTACGACAGCGGACAGCTTCAGGAAATCCGCCAGTTCTCGATGGAAAAGTCGCAGCCCAGCGTTCCGAGCGCGGGCCTGCCCGAGGGCGTCGTCTCAAACCGCATCGCCACGGTGGGCAAACAGGCGCAGCCGATGCCCAACGCTCTCACCGTGATTCTGCTCGACGACCTGAACACCAACTGGGGCGACCGCACGCTCGCCAAGCAAGGCGTGGTGCGATTCCTGCGCCAGTTGCGTCCCGGCGATCAAACCGCGATCTACGTCCTGGGGCAAAACGGCTTGAGCGTCCTGCACGAATTCACCAGCGACACGGGCGCCTTGTTGCGCGATCTGGAGCAGCATCGCGGCGTGGAGTCCGCGCTGCTTTCCGGCACGAATCCCGATCGAGCCACGGCGGGCCTGGCGAATCGCAGCAACGGAAGGCAAGCCAATTTCTATAAATCGAGCATCAAGGACCAGTCGCTCGACGCGCTGGTGAATATCGCGAATCACCTGGCGGGCATGACCGGCCGCAAGAATTTGATTTGGGTGTCGGACGGCTTCCCGGTCTTCGTAAATCGCGACTATGTGAACATGCACGAAGACCTGCGGCGCGCGATGGCGGCGATCAACGCCACGGGCTTGGCGATCTACCCGGTCGACGCGAAGGGATTGAATCCCACCGACGCCTTGACGGCGATCGCGCCGGGGTACACTCCGCCCTCGGGACGCAGCCGAATCACGACGCCGCGCCCGAACCTGCAACCCACGTTTGAATTGCAAAACACCATGGCCGAGATCGCCGACTGCACCGGCGGTCGCGCCTTCATGAACACGAATGACATCGCCGGATCGATCCGCCGCGCGATGGACGATTCGGCGGCGACGTACACGCTGGCCTTCAACCCGACGCACAATCAGTGGGACGGACGCTATCGCGAAATCAAGATCAAGCTGAAGCGCGGCGGATTGGAAGCGCACTATCGCAAGGGATACGCGGCGGTGGGCGACGTTTCCGAAAACGCCGAAGCGCGAAAGGCTGTGCTTCTCGAAGGCCTGACGAGTCCGCTGCTCTACACGGGCCTGGGAATTGTCGCGAAAGTGGTGGAGCCGCCCGCGCCCGAGACGCCGCACTTGCGCATGCGCTTCGTGATGGACACCGAAGACATCAATTTCCGCCAAGACGCCCGCGGACTGTGGATCGCCGATCTCGACATGGTGACGGTGGTGCGCAACGCGCGCGGCGAGGAATTGAAGCAACTGGTGCGCACGATGCATCTCGAGCTGCGACAGCGCCAATTCGACGATTATCAGAGGAACGGCATGTCGTGGACCGCCGACCTCGACGCGCCTTCCGGTTCGGTGGATGCGCGCCTCGTGGTGCGCGACGTGGTCAGCGGCCAAATGGGCTCGGTCGATCTGCAAATCGCTTCCGGAAAAACTTAAATGATCCGAAAATTTTCCTCCTTGTTTTTGAGCGCGTGCTTCGCGTGCGCGCAGAGTCCTGTGCCGGCGGCGCCGCAACAGGCCGCGCCGGCCGCGGCGGCGCCCGATCAGCCGGCCGCGGTGATCAAAATATCCACGCGCCTGGTGCAAGTGAATGTCGTGGTGCACGATAAGAAGGGCGAGCCTGTCACCGATCTCAAGGAATCCGACTTCACGATTTCCGAGAAAGACGCGGAACAAAAGATCCGCTACTTCTACAAGGAAGATGCGGCCCAGCCGCCGCAAGACGTTCCCGCGTCCGTCGAAGGTGTCGTATCGAATCGCTTTGTCACGTACAAATCCGGCGACAAGATGAAGATTCAGCAACTGCCCGATTCCCTCACGGTGATCCTGATCGACGGGCTCAACACCAAATTCGCCGACCAAGCGCGCACGCGGGAAGCGTTGATCAGATTTCTGCGTCAGCTTCATCCCGGCGATCAAGTGGCCGTCTACACGCTGAGCAACGGCCTGCGCATCCTGCACGATTTCACGTCGGACACGGCGGCGCTGCTGGCGGCGATCGAACGTCACCGCGCGCAGGACTCCGCGGCGCTCGGCGCGTCATCCTACGACGACGCCAACACCGGCTCGGACGATCTCGACGCGTTTCTCGATCGCACCAACGACAAGATCGCCAACTTTTATCAAGCGCGCCGCGTTGAAACCACGCTCGCCGCGCTGCAAACCATCGCCAATCACTTGGCGGGCGTTCCCGGCCGCAAGAATCTCATCTGGCTCTCCGGCGGATTTCCGATTTACGTGGGCCAAGACGTCAACGGCGGCGCGATGAACGCGGATTTCCAGAGCTACGCCGACGAAGTGCAACGCACCTGGCGGGTGATGAACGACGTGGGACTGGCGATCTATCCGGTGGACGCGCGCGGGCTGCTTGGACTTTCCGACATCTCGCCTAGTTTCGACGCTGCGTCGCGCGCCAAGCCGCAGCGCGGCGGCGGCCGTCCGGCGATGGATAGCCGCGCGCAGAACCAAGCGATCCAAACGCAAATGACCATGACCGAATTGGCCGAGCGCACCGGCGGACGCGCCTTCATGAACGACAACGATATCGCCGGATCGGTGCATCGCGCGATGAACGACGCGCGGGTGAGCTACGCGCTGTTCTACACGCCGACGAATTCGGAATGGGACGGCAAGTTCCGCGAGATCAAGGTAAAGGTGAATCGTCCGGGCGTGGACGTGCGCTATCGCAAGGGATACTACGCGCTGCCCGATGTGCCGGCCGATCCCAAGACGCGCGAAGCGGTATTGGCGCAAGCGGGCATGAGCGCGCTGAATTCTACGGGTGTCACGATCCTCGCGCGTCTCGTCGAAAAGCCGACGCCCGAGAATCCGCACGCGATGGTTTCGGTGGTTGTCGACGGTCACGATTTACACTTCGAGCACAACGCCAAAGGCCAGCCCGACGCCACGGTCGATTTAGTGATGTTGGTTTTCGGCACCGACGTGTCGCCGTTGTCGCAAATCGCACGCTCCGTGCATTTGGCGCTGAAACCGGAACAGTACGATCAAATCCTCAAGGGCGGTCTGCGCATGACCGTGGACGTGGAAGCGCCGCCGAACGCCAAGCGCGTGCGCGTCGCCGCGCGCGACGCGTCATCGGGTCGCGTGGGCTCGGTGGATATTCCGCTGAATTGATGAAAGTCAGGATGGGTCTTTTTGTCGCGTTCCTTGAACTCCGCCCATGATTCCCAATCCGGCGATGACCAGCGCCGCCACCACGAGCCAGTGCGGTGGGATGTGCATGAGATGACCGGCGTAGACCAACCCGCCGATCAAAATAACCGTTCCCAGAAAATAGAGTCCAAAGGACATGGCCCCCTCCTGGCAGAACGCTATCAGGTCAGGAATACCGGAGTCTGTCCAACATAGCTCATGAGTACCTAGCGTCAGTCTGAGGTTGTGGGTAAAAACAGTTTAGCCGAAGGCAGGCGGTTCTTTTTCAACGCAGAGACGCAGAGGACCGCAGAGATCGCCGAGAACACCAACCAGTATGGGATGAGGAATCCTAACTTCATTTCCAGCAGCATGGTGGACCTGAGGGAAATGCTTTGTCTTCTCTGCGCCTCTGCGTTCTCTGCGTTGAAAAAAACCGCCGGCCTTTGGCTAAGGCGTGGCGTCGGATCAGCGGATATTCCGCTCATTTGATCGCGTAAATGTGGCCGCTGGAAAGGTCCAGTCGCACGGGGAACTTCGAGACGTCGCCTCCAGACGCCTGCACCACGGGGAGCGGTTGGACATCCAGCGTGTGATCGTTGTACGAAAGCTGGGTCAGGAACGGAATCATCCACGGAAAGCTGGAAGGATCGTTTTCAATCAGAATCGCCGTTCCCGGCGCGACACTCGGCAAAGCGCGATGCAGTTCGTCGTTGTACACACGGTTGCGATTCTGGACGTCGTGCACGATCGGGAGCACGTAGTGGAATGCGCGCGCGTTGAGCGTCACCGAATAGGCGGCGAGCGCGACGAGCAGCGCGGATTTCGTGCAAACTTCCGCCACGTTATTGGCACGACACAGGTGCATCAGCGCTTCGCGTACCGCAACCAGCGATCCCGCAAACCACAGCGACCAAAATAGCGACGGAATGTAGAACGCAAACCCACCACGCACCGGAATAAACGCCAGCGGCAGAATCGCGACCATCGCCATCAGCGACGCGAAGATCAGATGCTTCCGGCGAAACACCGCCGCCACCACCAACGTTCCCAGCAAAATGCCTGCCATGCCGCTCGGTTTCGGCCGCACGACGTTGAGCGTGAGTTGCCGCAGATAATCCGCGCTGGTCTGCAAATAAAGATGCCACGACGGATGCGGCTGGTACGCCCCGACGTGCGCCACCGAGTCGGGACCATTCACGAGTCCCACCAAGTACGCCACCGTCATCAAGCCGGTGAGCCACACGATCCGCGCCGGACCCGCGATCCAGCGAAGCATGCCGTCAAACCGAAAACGGGAAGGCGGATTCCACAAAATCTCGAAGATCAACAACGCCACCGGCAGGCTCACCGCGATTTCCTTGCCGTTGAGCGCGCACGCGTACAACGCCAGCAACGCGATGGTGCGCGGAATGCCGATCGCCTCGCCGCGCTTGCGGATACGCACGTACCAAAGGAGCATTCCGAAATAAAACGAGAATGCCAGGGTGTCGTAGATCATCCCGGTGTCGTAGTAAATCGATACGAAGCTCTCGTTCATTCCCGTGAGAAACAGCGAGAGCAGGGCGGCCTCGATGGAATCCGACAATTCCCGGACGATGAGGAACAGCAACAGCAGATTCGCCAGCACCAAGGCGAGCGCGCCCACGCGATACGGCAACGGATGCAATCCCCAAATCGCGAAGATTCCCATGTCGTAGAGTCCACCGAGCGGACGCGGGGATCCGCTAAAGAACACGAGATTCGCTTTGACGAGAGTGCTCCAGGGGCGCGACCAATAATAGTGGATGTTGAGGATGTCGTCGTCGCTGAACCAAGAGTTCAGACCGTCGGCGGTGAACCACAGGAAGTAGACGAGGAAAGCCCCGGCAAAAACGGCGTACAGCGAAAGGCTCCGGCGCGACAAAACGCTAATTCACTGGACCGCCGATGCCGCGCGCACGCGCGCGGATCGCCAAGTCCAGGCGATTGTCGATGCCGAGCTTGCGAAATACAACTTTCAGGTGAGATTTCACGGTGTCTTCGCGGATCGTCAGGCGCTCGCCGATTTCGCGATTGCTCAAACCGGCCGATACGCCTTCCACAATTTGCCGCTCGCGATCGCTCAGGGACTCCCAATCCTTACGGGGACGCGTCAGGTGACGCACCACGGCCGCCAGATAGCGGCGCTCCAGCCACAATTCGCCCGACGCCACGCACTTCACCGCTTTGCGGACCACTTCCACGCCGGCCGTCTTGAGCACCACTCCGGATGCGCCGGCGCGAACCAGTGACAACGCTTGTTCTGTATCGATGTCCCCGCTGAGCGCGAGGAAATGGGTGTTCGGCAACTGCGGCTTCGCTTCCAGCAAAACGCTCATGCCGTCTTTGCCGGGCATCTTCAGGTCGAGCAGCACCACGTCGGGCGCGGCCATTACCAGGCGCTCCACCGCGCGGGTCGAATCGGTCTCATAGCCGATCACCGAAAGTTCCGGATCGCCTTGCAGAAACGATCGCACTGCCTCGCACAACATGGCGAGATCGTCGATCACGAACACCGAGATCTGCTTGCGCACCGGGTTGGCCATCGCCGTTCCCATGGTTGCCGTCATGATTCACGCCCTGAGGTCAAAGTCATAACACCCACTAGTGTATAACCCCAAACTCGTTTGTGGGGTAGTTTTTTAGTACTAGACCGTTTGGGTCACTTTGGCGAGCTGCCGCGGGGCGTCCGGGTTGATTTTTTTCACCAGCGCCAGACTTGCCGCGAAGAGTTGCGCCGGAATCACGTACGGTATAGGCGTGTAGAGGTCACTCGTGGCTTGTATCGGAACGATAATCGTTCGATTGCCCCGAATTTCTCGCGACGCGAACGCGAGTGTGTCCGCGTGCAGCGACGTGAGCCGCTTCAACAGCGATTCCTGCTGTTTTAGCGTAGGCCCAGGTGGCGCGAAAACGAAAACAGGAAAATCGGCCTGCACAAGAGCGATAGGACCATGGAGGAAATCTGCTGAGGAGAATCGCTCAGTGACGACGTAGCAAGTCTCCATGAGCTTGAGAGCTAACTCCAGCGCGTTCGCGTAGCTTAACCCGCGGCCCACGACGATGGCGTGAGACATGAAGCGGTAGCGCTCAACCATCTCGGCAATGTGCTCGCGCAGGCCGAGCGCGCGCCGAGCCTCATCGGGAATCTGCGACAACTCGTCGAGCGCGATCGGCGCGCCGAGCGCATGCGCGAGTAAGTAGAGCAACAGAAGCTGTCCCGTATAGGTCTTTGTGGCGGCAACACTGAGTTCTTTCCCGGAGTGCACGAGCCAGCATTCGTCAACGACTCTCGTCATCGGCGAGCGCGGCTCATTCGTGATGCCCAGCGTCAACGCGCCCGAGCGCCGGGCGTCGGCGAGCACAGAATTAATGTCGGGACCCGCGCCCGATTGCGAAATTCCCACCACCAGCGCATGTTCTAAGCGCAAGTTCGCACGATACAACGTGTGCACCGACGGCGCGGCCAGCGACACCGGTAGTCCCGTGGTGATTTCGATGAGATAGCGGCCGAAGGTGGCGGCGTTGTCCGACGTTCCGCGGGCCGCCAGCACCACCATGCGGATGTCGCGCTTGGCGAGCACGGCGCGTAAGCGCCGCGCGCCAACAACGTTGCGGGCGAGCGTCCGCGTCAAGGCGTCCGGCTGTTCGAGAATCTCCGCCAGCATGCGCGACATTTCTACATGATTCTACATTATGCATTCCCGTATCTGGGGTATCCTCTTGCTATGAAGAAGTCGCGCATTTTCTTAGGGTGTTTTCTAGCTTTCGTTCTTGCGAATTTCCTTCACGCCCAAAGTCAGAGCGTTCCCGATCAGTTCTTCGACTCCAACGGCGTCAAGATTCACTACACCGTGCAAGGAAAGGGCGAACCGGTAGTCTTGATTCACGGATACGCCGTGAACATCGCCTGGAATTGGAGCGGGGTGATGGGCCTGTCGGACAGCTATCAACTGATCGCCCTGGACAATCGCGGCCACGGCAAGAGCGACAAGCCGCACGACGCCGCGGCGTACGATCCCGGCGTGATGGCGGGCGACACGATCCGGTTGCTCGATCACCTGAAGATTCGCAAGGCCCACATTGTCGGCTACTCGATGGGCGGCTTCCTCACGAGTGTGATTCTCACCGAACATCCTGAACGCTGCCTCACCGCGACCCTCGGCGGCGCGGGCTGGAGCTCGCCGGAAGATCGGGCCGCGACGAAAGGCATGCTGGAGCAACTCGCGGTGTCGCTCGAAACCGGCAAAGGCATGACGCCGTTGTTCATCGCGCTGAATCCGCCAGGACAACCGCTGCCGTCGGCCGAGCAACTGGCGCAATCCAACAAGATGATGTTGGCTGCGAACGATCCGCTGGCGCTGGCGGCGTGCGCGCGCGGTGGACTCGCGGGTCTTCAGGTATCGGAAGCGAAAATCCGCGCGAACAAAATTCCCACGCTCGCGCTGATCGGCGACAAGGATCCGTTAAAAGCGGGCGTCGACAAACTCGACGGCATGATGCCGAATCTCAAGATCGTGGTGATTCCGGGAGCCACCCATATGACGGCGCCCTCGAGTTCTGAATTCTTGAGTGGATTGCGTGTTTTCCTGGCGGAGCATTCCAACGGCCACCCATCCGAAGGCGCGGCGGCCGCAGCAAAGGGTACGCACTAAGTGACAGAACAAAAAGCGGCGGCGGCCGGAGCGGCTGCCGCACCTGCTGCCGAGATGCCGGGATTCTTCGAACGCACCTTCCAGGCGTTCCGCTATCGCGACTTCAGCCTGATGTGGTCGGGCGCGTTCACGTCGACCACCGGCACGTGGATGCAGACCGTCGCGCAAAGTTGGCTGGTGCTGGACTTGGCGGGCGCGGACTCAGCCGTCTACTTGGGCGTGCTCGGCGCGCTGGTGAACATACCTTACTTGCTGTTCTCGCTGGTCGGCGGCGTGGTGGCCGATCGCGTGGATCGCCGCGTGTCGCTGCTGGCATCGCAATACACGCAGATGACCTGCGCGTTCATTCTCACGCTGCTGGTGTACTTCCACGTAGTACAAATCTGGCACATGATGATCCTGGTTTTCATCGCCGGCACGGGGATGGCGTTCGGCGGTCCCGCGTATTCCGCTCTGGTGCCGGGCTTGGTGCCGCGCAAGGATCTTTCAAACGCCGTGGCGCTGAATTCGATTCAGTTCAATTTGGCGCGCGTGATCGGTCCGGTGCTCGCGGGACTCGCGATGGGATCGGGACCATTGGTGGCGCGCTGGTTGGGACCGCGTCTCTCCGGCATGACGCCGGACTCGGCCGGCGGCGTGGTTTGTTTTTTCCTCAACGGATTGTCGTTCTTCGCCGTGATCGCCAGCTTGTACATGATCCGCTCCGGTTTCCAGCCGCGCAAGACCAACGAATCGATGCTGGAAGGCATCAAGGCGGGATTTAAGTTTATTCGCGAGCGCGGGGCTCTTTGGCAGCTCACCGTGCTGGGCTTCGTGAGCACATTTTGTGGCGTTCCGTTACTGACGATGTTGCCGGTAGTGGCGCGCAACACGTTTCATCTGGATGCGCAGCGTTATTCCTACATGCTCGCCACGTCGGGAGTCGGCTCGATTCTCGGCGCGTTGACTTACGCCGGCCTTTCGAATCGCAAGAGGCAAGGACTGCTGGCACTGCGCGTGCAACTGACCTTCGCGGTTCTGTTGGGCGGGTTCGCCTTTTCGAAATTCCTGCCGCTGAGCTATGTCTGTTTGTTTTTCGGCGGCATGTGCTTACTGACGCTGTTCGCTTCCATCACCTCGCTCGTTCAACTGATCGTCACCGAGGAGATGCGCGGCCGCGTGATGAGCATTTTCAATCTCGCGTTCCGCTGCGGCATGGTCTTTGGCGATCCGGTGGCGGGCTACCTGGCGAAGCAGTTTTCTCCGGCGCGCGCCTTGTTCGGGCTGAGCGTGGTGCTGGCGTGCACCGCGACCGGATTCCTCATTTCTTCCTCGGGCGTCAAAGAGCTTTAGAGGCAGGTTGCCGGATCAAACCAGGTTTTCCGGCAACCGGCAACCCTTCTAGTTGACTCTCTACCTGAACTCTAGTAGACTGCCTACCAGTATGGAACGCCTCCCCCTCTTGCAAGGCACGCTCGACATGCTCATTCTGCGCACGCTTCTGTTCGGACCGCTGCACGGCCACGGCATCGCCGTGACCATCCAGCGGCAGTCCGGCGAATTGCTGCTCGTGGATCATGGATCGCTCTACCCGGCGCTGCAGCGGCTGGAGCGCGCGAGTTTGATCGATGCCGCGTGGGGCGTTTCGGAGCACAATCGCAAGGCGCGGTTTTACAAGCTCACGCGCGCGGGACGGAAAAAGCTTCACGCCGAGACGAGCAAGTGGGAAAAAGTTGTGCGTGCGGTGGCGGGCGTGATGGCCCCGGCCGCGAAGGAGGTCCAATGAGCTGGTTCGGACGACGCGACGACGATCTCCGCAACGAGATCCAAGAACACATCGAGATGGAAACGCGCGAAAACATCGCACGCGGCATGACGGAAGAAGCCGCGCGCCGCGCCGCCGAGCGCACGTTCGGAAACTCCGGCGTCACGCGCGAATTAGTTCGCGAGGGCAAGCCGTTGTTCTGGCTCGATACATTGTGGCAGGACGTGCGCTACGGAGTCCGCCAGTTGGCGCGCAGTCCGCTGCTCACGGCGATCATTCTGGTGACGCTTACGCTCGGCATCGGACTGAACGGTGCGACGTTTGCGCTGCTGCAAGGCTCGTTGTTTCGTCCCCACGTGTCGCAGGGCGCCGATCGCTACGTGCAACTCTATCCGGAGACGTGGAACACCGGCCGCCGGATGGTGGAAGCGGAAAAAACCACCTACGACGATTACTTGGCGTATCGGGCTTCTCTGGCCAAACTCGCCGACGTTGCGGGCTACGCTTTCGTGACACTCGTGCCCGACGTGGACGACACGCCCCCGTACGCCGCGACGCTGGCATCTTGCAATTTTTTCCACGTGATGGGAGTGGAGCAGCCGGATCTGCCGTCCAACTACGGCCGTTTGCTGCAAGAAGAAGACTGCTCGAGCGCCGCGCCCGTCGCGGTGATGAGCAAGGAGCTGTGGGAAACGCGCTTCGGCTCCGATCCCAAAATCTTGGGCAAAACGGTACATGTGAACAAGCGCGAACTTACGATCGTGGGAATCGCCCCGGCGGAGTTTTGGGGCGGCCGCGATAATCCCGCGCTGTTCATTCCCTACACGGCGCAGCCGCTACTCTCGCCTGAGAACAATCTGCGCCAGCCGACGGTAGCCTGGCTCCGAATGGCCGGACGCATGATGCCGGGCGTCACGCGCGCCGAAGTGCAAGCGCAAGCCGCAGTGGTCGCGCAACAACAAGACAAATTGCAGCCGCCGCGCCGCACGATTATCGTGGCCACCGATGGCGCGGACGTCAGCGATCCCACCGTGAATCCGCACATCAGCTTCGGGATCTACCTGCTGCTCGGCGTGCCGACGCTCATTTTGATTACTGCATGCGCGAATGCTTCGACGCTGTTGCTCTCGCGCGCCGTGCGACGCCGCCGCGAGATGGCCGTGCGATTCTCACTGGGGGCCGGACGCCTGCGCTTGTTGCGCATGTTGATCACCGAAGTTCTGTTGCTCGCCGCCGCGGCCACGGGGATCGCGACGTTGATCGTGTTCTTCGGCCCCAAGGCGCTGATGAACTTCATGGCGATGCGCGGCAATTTTTCGCTGCGTCCCGACTGGCCCGTGATCCTCTATCTCGGCGGCGCCACGCTTTTCGCCGGATTGGTGGCGGGACTCGCGCCGGCGCTGGAAGCGCTACGAGTCGATTTGGCGACGTCAATGAAAGGCGAAGACGGCACCTTGAATCCGCATGCCCGCGGCAAGTGGCAAGCGCGCGAAACGCTGATCGCGACGCAGGTGGCGCTGAGTCTCGCGTTGCTGACCATGGCGGGATTCTGCTGGCGCAGCTATTTCCGCATTTTCAACGACGATCCCGGATTCGACACGCAGCACTTGATGCTTTCCGGCGTGGGATCGCGCGGGCTGAAGTACACACCGCAAGCGTCCGACGCATATTGGAAGACGCTCCTGGAACGCACCAACGGAGTTCCCGGCGTCGACAACGCCGCCTCCGCAAGCACCCTGCGCGGAGGGGAAATCGAAAGTATTCGCCTGCCAGGACAAGATGCGGAAGCCAACCGGCCCGCCGCGGTGATCAGCGTATCGCCCACGTACTTCGAAACGATCGGTTTGCAACTTTTGCGCGGGCGTTCGTTTTCACCGGAGGAAGCACGCCTTGCCAATCCCAACGTAGTGGTCATCTCCGCCAGGTTGGCGCAATCGCTGTGGCCGGGACAAGACGCGCTGGGCAAAACACTGGTGGCCGCCGCCGATCCCAAACGCACGTTGCAAGTGGTCGGCGTCGCGCCCGACACAAAGTCAGGACTCTTCTTCGACGCCGACTATCTCTTCTATCGCGTGCGCACTGGCGGCGACATGAGCGACACGCTGTTGGTGCATTTCCACAGCGATCCCGACAAACTCGCGGTCGCGTTGCGCAAGATCATTCGCGAACTCGAGCCGCAAGTCACGCCCGCGCCGCGCACTATGGCGTCGCTGATCGAATTCACCACCGACCACATTTGGAGGGCCTCGCGCGTAATCCTGATGCTGGCTTTGCTTCCGGTGATCATGTCGGTGATTTCGATTTACGGCGTGGCCTCGTTCGCCGCCGCGCAACGCACGCGCGAAATCGGCATCCGCATGACGCTCGGTGCCAGCCGCGCCACGGTGGTGCGGCTGCTGCTACGCTCGGTAGCCACGCCCATCGCCACCGGATTGGTCGCGGGCCTCACGCTGGCAATTGCCGTGTCGGGCGTGGTCACGCAAGCGTTGAAGGAAGCGCCCGTCAGGATCGACGCTCATGATCCTGTCGCATATTTGGGCGCAGGAGTGTTGTTGGCGTTCACAACGCTGCTCGCCGTGATTGGGCCGGCGAGGCGCGCGGCGTCCGCGGATCCGGCGCGGGCATTGCGTCACGATTAGCGCGAAGCGTAGGCAATGGGCCGGTGATTGGAACTTCAAGTGCTCGAAGCGCGTATGATAGATTGAGAACGCGCTATGCCGTATTGCATCCATTGCGGAAGTTCGATGGGAACGAGTGATCGCTTCTGCGCTCACTGCGGAGGTCCGCAAGCGGCGCCGCCCAGCACGCCACCGCCTCCGCCTGACGATCCAACGGCAACTCAACCGATCGGAACCGTACCGCCACCGGGCACAGCGCGCGGACCGCAAACCAAGCCGAACGTCGCGGCGATGCTGTGCTACATTCCCGTGGTCGGTTGGCTGGCGGCGATTTTTTTTCTGATCTCCGACGACTATCGCCGCGTTCGCTTCGTCCATTTCCACTCGCTGCAAGCGTTGTATCTGTGGGCCGCATTTTGGGTGGTTCGCATCTGCTTTGGTTTCACGTCCAATCTGTTTTTTGAACCGTGGACGATGCACTTCAACAGCAATCCGCTGGTCAGCACGCTACGAATGGCGATGCTGGTGATTCAAATCGTAGGCATCGTGAAAACAGTCAAGGGCGAACAATTCCATTTGCCGGTCGTCGGCGAATTAGCCGAACGATCGATGGTGTAGCCGAAATTGGCCGCACCCGCACTCGCTCCTCAACCTCAAACTCCGCGCAAGAAAGTCGGACTTCTGGCGCTGACGGCGATCCTCTACTTCACCGTGTCCGGTGGACCGTTCGGTTTGGAACCAGCCATCGGCGCGGCGGGCCCGCTGCTGGCAGTGGCGCTGATCGTACTCGTTCCTGTGTTGAGCGCATTTCCGACGGCCTTCATGGTGGCGGAACTGTCCGCGGCCATGCCTGTCGAGGGCGGATTCTATCGCTGGGTGGATCGCGCGATGGGTCGCGCGTGGGGATTTCAAGAAGCGTGGTGGAGTTTCATCTGCGCCTTGCCGGACATGGCGATTTATCCCGTGTTGTTCACCGCGTACGCCGATCAATGGCTGCATCTTTCGCGCATGGGAAAGTTCGGCGTGTCGCTGGCGGTGATTTGGTTCGGAACGGCGCTGAACATTTTGGGCGTGAGCGCGGTCGGAACAACGGCGGTGATCTCGGGCGTGCTGGTGATCGCGCCGTTCGCGGTTTTCACGGCGATGGGATTTCACGCGCCCGCCGGCGGCGCGATTGTTTGGAGCACGTCGCCCGCGACGCAAGGCGGATTTCTCGCCGCGCTCAGCATCGTTCTGTGGAATTACACGGGATTCGATAACTTGAGCCTGGTCGGCGGGGAAGTCGACAAACCCGAACGAAATTATCCAATCGCGCTGATTGGCGGGCTGGCGCTAATTCTCGCGACGTACTTGGGTCCGCTGCTGGCGGGATTGCGCTTGTCGCCGGATCCCGCCGGATGGTCCGAGGGCGTTTTTCCATCGCTCGCCAAATCGCTGCCGGGCGGCGCGACGCTCGCGGCGTGGCTGCTGGCCGGGGCGCTGGTGAGCACGTTCACGCTCTTCAACAGCTTGATGCTTTCCTACTCGCGATTGCCGATGGTGTTGGCCGAAGACGGATACTTTCCGCCATTCATGGCGCGCGTGAACAGCCGCGGCGTGCCGGTGGCGACGCTGGTGGTTTCCTCGCTTTTCTACAGCGTGCTGGCATTGCTGAGCTATCAGCGGCTCGCCGTGTTGTACGCGCTCGTCTACACGCTGTCGATTGTGCTGGAATTCATCGCCTTGTGGATCTTGCGGCGGCGCGAGCCGGACATGCCGCGGCCGTTCCGCGTACCGGGCGGCCAAGCGGGTCTTGTGTATACGGTGGTGGTGCCGCTGATTGTCTCCGGCGTTGTCGTGGGATCGACGCTGTGGGAAGGCGTGAAGGAACCGCAGTGGCTCGTGCTGGCGTTGGCCGCCGCGATTTCGGGATGGCCGGCGTGGTTGTTGCTGAAGGGTCGCGGGAAAATAGGGACGACTTCCGCCTAAGCGCCATCAAGGCGCGCTTCCAACTCCTCGAGCGTGCGTGGCCAGTCCGATCCCAAGAGGCGTGAGAGCGCGCGATCCGCCAGAAGCTTTCCGCCGGTCTGGCACGCCGGACAATAGTTCGTTTCATTCGCGGCATAGCGAATCCGCTGAATTTTTGTGCCGCATACCGGGCACGGTTGCTTGTATTTTCCGTGTACCGCCATCTCCGGCCGAAACGCCGTGACTTTTTCCGGAAAACCGCCGGCTCTCTCCGCACGCATGCGATCAATCCATTCCGTTAGCACCGAGCGAATCGCGTTGTGCAGGGCGGTGATTTGCGCTTCCGTGAGCCGGGTGGTCCAAGTGACCGGTGAAAGCTTGGCGCGATGCAGGATTTCGTCGGAATACGCGTTGCCGATTCCGCTAAACATGCGGGGGTCGGTGAGCGCGCGCTTCAACGTGTGGTTGCGCGACGTAAGCGCGCGCGCAAATTCTTGGGCGCCGGCGTTGAGAATCTCCAGTCCTCCAGGATTGAGCGTCCGCAATCCCGCTTCGCCGGCAACCACGTGGAGCGACGCGCGCCGCTGCGATCCTGCTTCGGTGAGCAGCAGCGATCCGTGCGCGAAATCGAGCGAGGCGAGACCGCGCTTGCCTGGAAGCTTCCCACCCGCCTTGGTCCAATGCAAGCGTCCGGCGATCATCAGGTGCAGCACGAGCCACAGGTCACCGTCCACGCCGATGGCGATGCGTTTCCCAACGCGGCGAATCGCGCGAACCACGCGTCCAAACGATTTTTCCAGGCGTGGATCAACCGTACGGAGTAAGAACGGGCTCCCCAAGCGCACGCGAACGAGCTCGCGACCGAGCGTGCGTTCTTCGATCGCTTCAACGTACGCGGTAATATCGGGAAGCTCGGGCATCGAGTGCAAAAACGAAAGCGGCCCCGTTTCCGGGGCCGCTCCGCTGTAGGACTTGTCTGTTTCTACTTCAAACTAACGATTTTTGTTATGCCTTAACGGTCGACTTCTTGCGCAAACGGCGGGCAGCCACCAAAAGACCGCTGCCGAAGAGCAACAGCGTCGTCGGCTCGGGCGTGTTCTGGCTCTGCGTCAACAGGGTAACCTGATTGATTGCAAAGTTCACGTCCGCACCTTCTGCCTGGTTAAAGCTGTATCCCGACAGTACGACCGTGCCGACACCGTACGGATCGTTGGTCGTGAAGCCGAAGAACACCGGATCGCCGTTGGTGTCGCTGTTGACCGTCACGTAGCCAAGGAGCTGCACGTTCGAATCGTTGTAGCCACTGCAAGGCAGATCGTTAGGGTCAGGGGTGGCGCAATCGTTGCTGGTGTCGTTGCCCTGATTGTCGGTCATTTGCTGGTCGAAGTAATCGTAGCACTGGATGTCCGGAGCTTCGGCCGTGGTGATGATCGCGGAACTGTTGTCGTTGCAACCCGGCGTGGCACCGTAGATCGCGAAGGTCACGCTGAACGGACCCAACACCGTCTGATTGAAGATGTTGGTTTGGTCCATCTGGATATCGAAGCCCACGCCCGTGATGATCGCGTTGGTGTTCGTTCCAGGAACCCAGCAAGCCGGATCTTGATCGTAGTTCGTGGTGCACTGGTGACCATGGCTGTCGATCCGGTTCGGGTCATAGTGAGCACCCGTCGTGCTGGTATCCCAGTTCATGCCCAACCCCTGACCGCTCAACGTGCCGGTCAGCAAGTTAGCGTACTGCTGGGTGGGCATGTTTCCGAACTGGTTGGTGATCGAGAGAAGATCCGTATTGTCACCGTTGTTCGGGAACTGCGCCGTGGAGGGCACTTGGCCGACCGAATAGCCCGTGCCGTTCACGCCACCGCCATACGGCGGATTCGGGAAGTTGCCAGCCGAGCCGGTGCCCTGACCAGGTCCGTTGTTGAAAAAGACCGGGCTGACGCTGTAAATGTTCGGGTTGCCGTTGGGCACACCATCGACAGGATTGACTTCCCAGTTGATCGTGTCCAGATACTGTTGACCCGACGCGGCAATGAAGCTCGGGCGGTCAGGCGTTGCAGGCGGATACGGGCCAGACTGCAACGGAAAGGAATAGGGGCTAGAACAAAAAGTGGTGAGCACAGGAGGCACAAAGGCTGGTCCCGAAGGCGTATATTGAGCTTGCGAATTGGTTCCGTACGAACCAAACGGGCTTTGCGAGCAGACGAGCGGACCCGCCCAAGCCACCATCGTTCCCAGTGTCACCAGTGCCACAACACCAACAATTTTAATCATTCTCTTCACAGACATGTCCTCCTTCAAACCAAGAAACATATAGTCCTACGCGGCTTAAATAAGCACGCCACATGCCAAACCATTAGGCCTTCCTAAGATGACTTCCGGTCGGATTATCAATCTGTTACAGGAAAACCAAGGGGGTACCCACCAACCCTTGCGCAAAGAAGTGCACAATTCGGGCAAAAGTGGGATAACATTCGGGGCTCCGGGGACCGCATGCCAAGCCCACTAGTACTACTAGAAGCGCGCGTGATCGCATGCGAAAGGTGTCCCCGGCTGAGGCGATATTGCAGCGAAGTCGCGAGCACGAAAAAGCGCGCCTTTCTTGAATGGAAATACTGGGGCCGCCCCGTGCCTTCATTCGGCGACCCGAAGGCTCGGTTGCTGATCATCGGACTCGCGCCCGCGGCGCATGGCGCAAATCGCACGGGACGAATGTTCACCGGCGATCGCAGCGGTGATTTTCTCTACGACGCGCTGCATCGCACCGGCTTCGCATCGCAGCCGTCATCGATGAGCCGCGAAGACGGTTTGAAACTCCACGATTGCTACATCACGGCGGCCGTGCGTTGCGCGCCGCCAGACAACAAGCCGTCGCCGGAGGAAACGAAAAACTGCGCGGAATACTTGCAGCGCGAATTGGAACTGTTGCGCCAGATTCGCGTGGTGGTGGCGCTGGGAAGATTCGCGTTCGACGCGTATTTGCGAATGCGTCCCATTCCCGGCGCGCGATTCTCCCACGGCGCATTCGCGCGGCCCGTTAACGAACGCTTGCCGGTATTGATCGCGTCGTATCACCCGAGCCAGCAAAATACGTTCACCGGAAAACTGACGATGGCCATGCTGGTGGACGTTTTCCGCCGGGCTCACGAGGCGCTGGAATTGCCGCCGGCGAGCCCGACACGCGGACCCCGGTGATATACTGCCGCGCAAAACTACATGCCCCAGGATCAAGCGCAGAATCGCGGACTGCCCGCCTTTTTTGGCGAATTGGGATACACGATCGTTTGCGTGATTGCGGTGGGCGCGGCCGTGGAGTTTCTTTCCTACCTCGCGATGGCGCACTTCCTCGCGCCGCAGCCGTTTTACGCAGGGCGCTGCCGCGGAACGGCGGGTGGAAAATGTCCCGCGATGCAAGAAGACGTCAACATCAATAGCGCCGGCAGCGTGTACGAGAAATATCCGTGGGCGGAGGATTTCTGGCGCGAGGAACACCAACATTGGCGTCAGGCGAAATTCCGGTTCCGTCCCTTCGTGGCTTGGGACAACGCCGCGTGGCAAGGACGTTACTGGCACTTCGATCGAACGGCCACCGGAATCATTCGCCGCACCGCGAATCCCCAAGCAAACTGCGCCACCACGGTGTGGATGTTCGGCGGCTCCACGATGATGGGACAAGGCTCGCCCGACGACATGACCATCGCGTCGTATCTGTCGAGTGAATTGAACGCGGCGCCGGGAACGTGCGTCACCGTGATCAACCGTGGAGTGGATGCTTACAACAGCAATCAGGAGACGATCCTGCTTCTGCAATTGCTGAAGGCGGGCGAACGCCCGTCGCTGGTGATTTTCTACGACGGCGTGAATGAAGCCGTGGTCGGATTGTGGACTGCCGATGGCTGGAACTCGCATGGCGATGTTCCGCGGATGCGCCAGCTCCTGGAGAACGCCACTCTCTCGTCGTCGGTGCGTTCGGTTCTGCTCGATTCCTACAGCGTGGCCTGCGCGCGCTGGTTTCTCGCGAAGTTCGCACCGGCGCCGGGCGCGTACGCCGCGAATCCGGCTTTGCCGGGGAAAATACTGGACAACTATGCGGCGAATATGCGGATCATTCGCATGATCGCCCGCGAATACGGCTTCCCGGTGGCGTTTTTCTGGCAACCGGATATCTACTTCGGAAGCAAGCCTCATGACTGGTTCGAGAACGGTGTGGTGAAAAATCAACCGGACAATGGTGGAGAATTCGCCGGCGTGTTTCGCGAAGCGGAGCGGCGCGCCGCGGCAGGTCCCGCGGCGGGCCAATACGTTTTTCTCGGGCACATCTTCGATGACGTGCGGGATCCGCTCTACATCGACACCTACCACATCGGGCCCGAGGGGAATCGCATGGTTGCGCGGAGAATAGCGGAGACGATTCGCGCGCCGGGATGGCTCGCGCCAAAGCCCTAGTCGTCGTCAAACTCCTGCGCCGCGGAAGGCCATAACGCCGGGGCCTGCTCCGCTCTCCGTAGAAAACAATTTCCGATCGCCAGCACTTCGATGTCGGTGCTCAGAAAACAGCGGAATGCGTCTTCCGGCGACTCGACGATGGGCTCGCCGCGCACGTTGAAGCTGGTGTTGACGATCACCGGACAGCCGGTGCGCTGTTTGAATCGCTCGATCAGCCGGTAGAAGCGCGGACTAGTCTCGCGATGCACGGTTTGCACGCGCGCCGAAAGGTCGACGTGCGTGACGGCGGGGATTTCCGAGCGCGGAACAGCTACGCTCGCCGTCAAGAGCATGTACGGGCTGTCGCAGGCCAGGTCGAACCAAGACGGCGCGTCTTCGCGAAGAACCGAAGGCGCGAAGGGACGAAACGATTCGCGGCGCTTGACCTGGGCATTGAGTTTTTCTTGCATGATGGACGATCGCGCATCCGCGAGAATCGAGCGGGCGCCCAGCGCGCGTGGTCCAAACTCCATGCGGCCCTGAAACCATCCCAGCGCTTCGCCGCGATCGATGGCGGCCGCGCAGGCGTCGAGCAACGCGTCTTCGTCGAGCGTCTCGAAACGCGCGCCGGCGGCGCGCAGGCGCCTTTCGATCTCGTCTTGCGAATACTCGGGACCCAGAAACGCTCCCTGCATCGCATCGGGTGAAGTAGCGTCCCTCGGTTGTTGCGCGTACAGGTGATAGCCAGCTAGCGCCGCACCGAGGGCGCCGCCCGCGTCGCCGGCGGCCGGCTGAATCCAGAGGCCGTCGAAGCAGCCATCGCGAAGGATTTTGCTGTTGGCGACGCAATTCAGCGCTACGCCTCCCGCGAGACACAAGTTCCGGCGGCCTGTCTCGCGCGCCAGCGATCGCGCCAGGCGCAAGACGATTTCTTCGAGCACCGCTTGGATCGATGCCGCCATATCCATGTGACGTTCGCCGAGGGGTTCCTCGGGACGCCGCGGCCGAGCGCCGAACAATTCGTCGAAGCGCGAGTTGGTCATGGTCAAGCCGGTGCAGTAGTCGAAGAAATCGAGATTCAGACGAAAGCTGCCGTCAGATTTCACGTCGATCAAGTTGTCGAGAATCGCGCCGCGGTACTTCGGCTTTCCGTACGGCGCGAGTCCCATCAATTTGTACTCGCCCGAATTCACGCGAAATCCGGCGTGATAGGTGAACGCCGAGTACAGCAGTCCCAACGAGTGAGGAAAATGGATTTCGCGGATGATCTCGATGCGCGATCCCGTGCCGAGAGCCGCCGACGTGGTGGCCCACTCGCCCGTCCCGTCCATCGTGAGAATGGCCGCCTCCTGAAACGGCGACGGAAAAAATGCGCTGGCCGCGTGACTCTGGTGATGTTCGGTGAACAAGACACGGCTTTCGAAATCGAGGCTTTGATCGCATTCCCCATCAATCGCAGCCAGTTCGCGGCACAACAAACTTTTTTGAAAAAGCTTCTCGCGAATCCACAAGGGCATCGCCTTGGTGAAAGATCGCAAGCCGCGCGGCGCCAGGGCCAGATACGTTTCGAGCAGCCGTTCGAATTTCAGAAAAGGTTTGTCGTAGAACGCAACGTAGTCGAGGTCGCGCAGGCGCAATTTGGCGTGACGTAGACAGGCCTCGACGGCATGGCGGGGAAAACCGGCGTCGTGCTTACGGCGGGAGAATCGCTCTTCTTGCGCGGCCGCGGCAATCTTGCCGTCGACAACTAAAGCCGCGGCGCTGTCGTGATAGTAGGCGGAAATTCCCAGGACGCGCATTGGGTCCTAGAAAATCGTGTAGATGAACGGCGCCACCGCGGGAGTCTGCGCGAGCACAAGGAGGCCGCCGAGCAGCGCCATCAGAACCAACAGAGGCGCCAGCCACCATTTCTTGCGCACGCGAAGGAATTTCCAAAACTCTCGCAGAAAGGACATCGCTCCCGCCTTCTAAAACTGATTGAGCATGTCCTCAGGCGCCGGCCCGGGAGGGACACGCGGAATCCAGTAAGACGCAGCGTTCTTATCAAAACGCCGCCTCAAAAAATCTTGACCCGCCGCGCGCAACAACAATCCGGCCGGAGTGATCACCGCGTAATACAGCACGGCCAGCACAATGGGATTCACGATGCGTCCCAGGACGATTCCCACGCGCGTCCACAGCGTATTCACCGGCCCCAGCAGCGACGGCCGCACGAACGCCATGAGCGCGACGACGCCCGCGCCCGCGAGACTAATGATTCGTCCCGCGCCGGCCGTACGCAAGCCCACGACCAACAGGACCGCCGCTAGCAGCAAACCGATCGTGCGATCCGACGATTTTCGGACGATCGTTTCCCGCGAGAAATCTTCGTGAATGCGCGGTTGGTTCACGCTGGCGATTCTAGCATAGCGGCGCCTCGAGCCGGCCACATCACGATATGATGGACCGCGAATGTTCCGCAAAGTTCTCATCGCCAATCGCGGCGAAATCGCCGTGCGCGTGATTCGCGCGTGCCGCGACTTGGGGATCGCGCCGGTGGCCGTGTATTCGGAAGCGGACCGGCGGTCTTGGCATGTGCGCCTAGCGGACGAAGCGCAGGCGATTGGTCCGGCACCCGCGCCGCAAAGTTATTTGCGCGTGGAGCAAATCATCGACGCTGCAAAACGCTGTGGCGCCGATGCGATTCATCCCGGCTACGGTTTTCTCTCGGAAAATCCCGCCATGCCCCGTGCCTGTGAAGCGGCGGGGATCGTTTTCATCGGGCCATCGGCGGAATCGATGGAAATGATGGGATCGAAAACAAGTGCGCGGCGAACCGCGATCGCCGCCGGCGCTCCCGTGACGCCTGGAACCGATCGCGGCGTATCCGGCGCGGCCGAAGCCGCGGAAGTCGCGGAGCGTTTCGGCTATCCCGCGATGATCAAAGCGGCGGCGGGCGGCGGCGGCAAAGGCATGCGGCTGGTGCGCACGGCCGCGGACATGGCGCCGGCTTTTCGCGAAGCGCAATCGGAAGCGATCAACGCGTTCGGCGACGGCGAAATTTACGTCGAGAAATACATCGAACGTCCCCGGCACATCGAAGTTCAGGTATTCGGCGATCGCCACGGGAACCTGGTGCATTTGGGCGAGCGTGAATGCTCGATCCAACGGCGTCACCAGAAAGTTGTCGAGGAATGTCCGTCGCCGTTTGTCGACGACCAGTTGCGAATGCGCATCGGCGAAGCGGCCGTGCGCATCGCCGGAAAAGCCGGATATTACAACGCCGGCACCATGGAATTCCTGATGGACGCGCAGCACAACTTCTACTTCATGGAGATGAACACGCGCTTGCAAGTGGAGCATCCGGTGACGGAAATCGTCACCGGACTCGATCTGGTGCGCTTGCAGATGCAGGTGGCGGCGGGCGATCCGCTGCCCTTCACGCAGGAAGACGTCCGCTGGCGCGGCGCGGCTGTGGAATGCCGAATCTACGCCGAGGATCCGGACAATAATTTCTTCCCGTCACCCGGAAAAATCACCGCGTACCGCACGCCCGACGGCCCCGGCGTGCGCCTCGATTCGGGCGTCTATGAAGGCTGGACGGTGCCGATCGAATACGATCCCATGATCGCGAAACTGGTGGGCTACGGCGAGAATCGCGCCGAAGCGGTGGCGCGATTGCGGCGCGCCCTCGGCGAAATGACGGTCGGCGGAATCAAAACGAATATCGGATTCTTCCTGCGATTGATGCAGCGCGGCGATTTTCTGGCGGGCGACATGGATACCGGATTCATCGAGCGCATGCTGGCGGAAGAACGCCGCACGCCCGGACCGGCGCCTGATGAAACGGAAGAAAAACTCGCGGCGCTCGCGGCCGCGTATCACGACAGCAAGCAAGCCGCGTCGCAACCCGCCGCGGCGGCTGCGCCGGAGAGTCGATGGAAGCGCGCGGCGCGCGAAGAATTACTTCGGTAACTTTTTCCTAAAGCGCCACAGCGACGAATGCATTTCCCAGCCGGAGGCCGTCAGCGATCCATTCGGCGTCCAACCGACGTTAAACGCGTCGCCCACATACGGCACCGTCAGTTTGTCCACTTGACCCGTCTGTGGATTCAAGATCGCCGGCTCGTCCCACCAGGAGTCGGGACGCACCACCGTGATCGCTAGGCGGCCGTCGGCGCGGATGGCCGTGGGCGCCAGCGACGCATTCAGGCGAAGGTTCGACTTGAAAGGAATTTCCTGCTCGCTTCCGCCATTCACGGGAACGCGAAACAAATGCGCGCCGTCGCTCAGATAGCGCAACACCACAACGTCCTGCCCGTTGGGATTCGGCGCGAGTGCGTCACCGGCACAGAGCTGGCGCGGTTCGCCGCCTTCCACCGCCGCGGCGTATACATTTCCTTGCGAGGTGAAAAAAATCGTCTTCCCGTCCGCCGATCCCGACATCGCCGTGACGCTTTCTCGCCCCACGGTGGCATCGAGCCGGCGAACGATTCGCCCGTCGGCGACCGACACCACGGCGACACCCCAGCTCTTGCGCGGCACATCGCCAACCTTGCCGATTCGGAAAATGACTTGACCGGGCCCCAGCGTTCCGATCGGCCCGCCGGTTTTTTCTTCGGTGTCGACAAACGGCACGGGATTTTTTCCCGGCGATCCCACCATCACGGTCTCGCGGCCGGCCACCGCCGATACGAAGATCACGCGGCCATCCGGAAGCGCCACGGGCGACCAATTGCCGGCGTAGACTTGCGCCACAAACTCAGGCGCGCCGCCGGTGGCGGGGAAACGCAGAACATCGGTGGGACGTTCCACTTGGTCGACGTAGATCGTGCCATCGGGCGCGGAGTCGATGCCGTTCATCGCCTTGGTGGCCGACGCGATCGGACGAAACGGCGCGCCGTCGAGTGGAATTTCCACCAGCCGCCTCAATTCGCCCAACCCTTCGACGGCCAGAAGCGACTTGCCGTCCGGTGTGAAATCCACTGAAGGTCCTGCAAAATTGAAACGCGGCGCGATCATGCGCATCTTTCCCGAGGCAAGATCGAACACTTGCGCCTCGACGTCCGCTTGGGGATTCGAGATCGGACGGCCAATGAAAACGAATTGCTTTCCGTCCGGCGACGCGCGAAAAGCGTTGGTGATCGGCCGGGCATCGAGCGGATCGAACTTGCCGCTGTCCGGGAAATAGTGAAAGATTTGGGCCTCGCGATTCGAGTTGAGGCGTTCCGCCAAAAACGTGCCGTCGGGTAGCGGCTCCACGAGGAGGGTTTTTTCGAGGAAAAGGCGCTCTTCTCCACCGAGCGCGGGAACCGAATACACTCCATCGGGACGCGTGAAATAGAGGCGCGATCCGTCCCGCGACCAGGAAACGAAATCCGCTTCGCCGTGCTTATCGTCGTGCGTGAGCACACTCCAATTCGCGGATCCGGGATGCATCAGGCCGACTTGACCGCGTCCGTTTTCCACGATGCAAAACGCCAAGAGCGATCCGTCCGGCGACGAGCGTGGACCGTACACAATGCCCGACCCCGTGAGTTGCACGCCCTCCCACTCCGCCGCGGGATGCCGTGACTGCCACCACTTCACACCGCCGACGCCCGCCGCGACGCCGAGAACAATCGCGATCACCGCCACGGCGGCGAGCGCGCTCCCCGCGATTCCCACTTGAGTTTTGGCCGGCTCGGGCACAGCGGCCACCGCGCCGCTTCCGGAAATCGCCGGCGTCAGCGAGCTGCCGGTAAGGGTTTGAATCGCGAATCCTAGATCGCTGGCGGATTGGAATCGCTGCTCAGGCGATTTTTCGATGCAGCGGCGGACCACCAGTTCGAGCGCGGCGTCCGCCAGCGGCGGCGGATCTTCCTTGAGGATCGCGTTGAGCGTTTCGATCGACGAGTCGCGCTGAAACGCGCGTGTCCCGCTGAGCATTTCGTAGAGCACCACGCCGAAACTAAAAATGTCCGAGCGGTGGTCGGCGGGTTTTCCGAGCGCTTGCTCCGGCGACATGTAACCGACTGTGCCCATCGCGATTCCCGGTGTGGTTCCTCCGGTTTTCGTTACGTCGCTTTCGGTTTCCTCGGCAACTTTCGCTAATCCGAAATCGAGGATTTTTACGCGGCCATCGTTGGTGATGAAGAGATTGTCGGGCTTCAGATCGCGATGCGTGACGCCCTTGGCGTGCGCGGCGGCCAGTCCCGCGGCGACTTGGCGCGCGTAGTCGAGGGCTTTTCGTCTGGGCGTGGGCAGCTCGTCGCGAAGCGTCCGCCCTTCCAGCAATTCCGTGACGAGATACGGCGATCCTTGATGCGTGCCGACGTCGAAGACCGCGAGAATGTTGGGATGATTCAGCATTCCCGTGGCGCGCGCTTCCTGCTCGAAGCGGCGCAAACGGTCGGGATCGCTGGCGAAGGAAGACGGCAGAACCTTGATCGCGACGTCGCGGCCTAGACGCGTGTCGCGCGCGCGATACACTTCGCCCATGCCGCCCGCCCCGATGGGCGAGAGGATTTCGTAAGGTCCAACACGCGTGCCAGGGTTCATCGAAGATTATTATAGCCACCCAGATACCGAGAACAGAGAGAAAGGCTCACCTTGTTTTTCTCGGTGTTCTCCGTGTGTTATGTCCTCGTTTGCCTTGGAGCCGCGGTACGATTTTCGACGCGAGTGGAGTCCGCTAATCTTCGCGCAACGCCGACGCCGGATTGACGCTGGCGGCGCGCCACGCCGGACGAAACATCGCCGCCAGCGACGCGGCGGCGAGAATCGCGCACACCATCAGGTAAGGAACGGGGTCGGCCGCACGCATCGGCACGGGCGCACCGCGAAGAGCAACGCTCAACCCAACGGCCGCGACGCCGGCTAACACAATCCCCACCGCCAGGCCCGCGGCAATGGGACGGAAGCCGGAATCAAGCACGCATCGCACGATGTCGAGGCGTCGCGCGCCAAGCGCCACGCGAATCGCCAACTCCTGCGCGCGCTGGCTCACGGCAAACGAGACAACGCCATAAACTCCCACCACGGCCAACAGCAAGGCGATCGATCCCAGCGCCGTAACCATGTTCGAGATGGTCTGAAATCGCGCGGCCAGTTCGTGAATTTCCGATTGCACGGAGGCGGGCGTGGCCATTTGCTCGGGATCGAGAGCGCGCACAACTTCCGATATTTGCCGCGAGACAATCGAGGCATCGCCGTGCGTCACGACGACGAGATATCGGTAGCGCGACGCGGGCGCACCTCCCAATTGCTGCGCGGCCGGATTGGCCGCTGTCACCTCCGCCGAATCGACGCCGGGAATCGCGCTTACGCGCTCGACAAGCGCGCGCTCAAGCTTCTCGCTCGGTCCGCGCAGAGTCATGGCGATCGTTTGCGCGGCCTGGTCTCGCTGCTCGGCGGCGGCAAGACTCAGTTGCGCACGAAGAAACAAGGCGGCGCCGGTCACGAGCGTCACGCTCATCGCCACTAGCGCGCCCACCTGAAGATCGCGCATCTGCCAGCGCAATCGCGGGCGAAGAAACACCGGAGATTTCTTCAGCGCCGGCGACAAATCGGAGCGGAACGATTCGACACCCGGCCCCAGTCCCGCGAAACATGCGGCGACTAGCGTCGCGGCCGCCAGATACAGAAACGTTGACCCGTTCGGCGTGACCGGATAATACGGTGCGCGCCAGAAAATGGCGTGAAACGCCGCCGGAATCAGCCGCGTGAGAAACGCCGCCGCCCCGCCCGCGACGCCGGCGATCAGCAAACCCTCGGCCAGCAGCATTTGCACGAGCCGTCTGCGATCGGCGCCGAGCGCCCGTCGAATCGCGATTTCCCGCCGGCGCGACGAAGCGCGCGCCAGCAGCAATATCGTAACGTTCGAGCACGCCATTAACAGGATCGCGGCCATCACCACGCCAATCAGCGGAACGACGCCGAGCATCATCGTGCGTAGCGCGGGATGCTGCGCAAACGATCCGTTGGTGGCGAAGGCGCGGGGATGACCCGCGAGACCGGTCAGGATGCGATTCATTTCTTGCTCGACATCGCTCTTCGAATAGCCGGGGCGCATTCGCCCTTCGACAATCAACCAGGGAGTAGCGGGTTCCTGAAAAAAATCGCGCCCGGCGAACAAATCCGGCTGCGACGTATAGGGAACCCAGAGTCCTCCGCCGCGCAAGTTCCCCGAAAACTGCGCGGGAACCACGCCGACGATCGTATATAAGCGTTCATTCAGCCGAATCCGCGCGCCGACGATGCCGGGCGATGAAGCGAACCGGCTGCGCCACAGTTTTTCGCTGACGATCGCCACGCGAGGGTTCGTTCCGGCGCATTCCGGCGCGCTGAATAAACGGCCTTGCGAAGCGTGCTCCAATCCGTACAAATGGAAGAAGTCGCACGTCACCATCAGCGACAGCTCGAAGCGCGGATCGTCTTCCACGCGCGCCTGAATCACGCGCCACGCGGCAAAATCCGAAACCGTTTTCGATTGCGCTTGCATCGCACGGTAGGCGTCGAGCGAGGATGCCCACGGTTCGCCGCGATTCGGCGGACCATCCCTATAGTTCGTCAAGAGTTGAACGAAACTCGCCGGATCTTTCTCAACGCGTGGCCGAAACCACATTCCATCAAGCGCGGCGAAGACCGCCGTGCTGAGTCCGATGCCGATCAACAAGGTGATCGCGACGGTGATCGAGAGAACCGGATTACGCGCCAGGGAACGCGCGGCATAGCGAACGTCTTGCAGGAATTGCATACTTCTGAGGACGCCGGGGCGCCTGGAATGTTACCGGGTTCTACGGTTGCGTCTTCAAGAGTTGCACAATCTCGGCGGCGGCCTGGCGCGCCTTTTCATGTGCACCCGCTTCAAAGGAAATCGCGCCGACCGCCGGGTGTCCGCCGCCGCCGTAGCGCTCGCAGATGGTCGCGAGGTTGTGCATGCGCGGCGGATGGTTCCACGGGTTCGATCCCACCGAAATTTTCGTGCGATAACTCGATTCGGTGAGGCTTACCGTGTAAACTCCCTGCGGAAACAGGTCGTAAGGGATGAACTTGTTGTAGCCTTCCATGCCCGTTCCAAGAAGATCGAAGAAGATCACACCGTCGCGGCAACTGGCGTGCCCACGAATCACGTCGATGGACTCCAGGTGCGCTTGATAGAGCGGCTGGAAGCGGGCTTGAATCGACGGATCGGCGACAATTTCGGCCAGCGGCCGGCTCGCCAGCATGGGAATCAGGTGCGGCAGAAACGTGGCGTCGTTGGTCGCTTCGATCGTCAGCGTCAGTTTCATGGCCGGCGCTTCCATCCGCACGGCAGTGGCGGAATCGGGATAGAGCGCGCCGTCGATGATGTCGGCCCAGTGGATCAAATCGTCCAGGTCGGGCGCGTGAAATCCGAATTTCTGCGCCGTGACGGTGGCAATAAACTTGGTGCACGATTTGAACTTGGGATCGAAGAACTTTTTACCCGACACATCTCGCGCGAAATGGGCTTGGTCGTCCGGCGAAAGAAACGCGCTTTGATGGTGGTCGAACCACCAGGTGAGGCGATCGCTCGGCGTGTACTTGAAGTCGACGATGGCGTTGGCGTCGCCGTCGAATTCCGACTCGTCGAAGAGTTGCGACGCCTTATGCGCGAGCCCCGTGTAGTGGAATTCGGCTGACGGATCGATCTTGGCGCGGAAGAAACGGCTGAAAACGGCCGCCGAACAGGCGCCATCGAAACAACGATCGTGGAAGAATACGCGAACTTTCATCGGGAAAACATTTAGAAGTATCGCATCCCGGTGGCCGAAGCAAGGAAAAACGAGCCCCGCCCGAAATGTGCCCAGCCTCTCGGCCTGGGCGCGGCAACTCCGTCATGATGGCGATTCGGGGAAGAAACGTAACACTCCCCCCTTATGTCTAACCCAGTACCTAAAATGTATCCGTAGAAGCATGCAACACTTCGGTTCTGGACTCAGGCGTGCTATTTCATTAGAGAGGTCTTAGTCTCGGTAGGAGAACTGTCGGTAATCTGACGATGAACGGGATTCCCAATCTCTCGAATCTGGCGCCGGTTGATGAGTCCAGCGACCGCACACAGCGGCGGGCTCACGTCCTGGAGTTGGTGTACGAGGTCACCCGTGCCATCAACTCGTCGCTGAACCTCGATGAAGTCACCGAGTTCATCTATCAAGGATTCCGTCGCATTCTTCCGGCCGACAATTTCTACATCGCCATCGTCAAGGGCGCCGAGATCGACTTCGTGCTGGAGGTGGAAGATCGCCACCGCCGCCAGCCGCGCACGCGGCCTTTTGCCGCGGGGCTAACCGAATACCTGTTAGGCACGCGCCGGCCGCTGTTGATCCCGCGCAACTTCGAGCGGGCTTGCCGCGGCCTGGGAATCAGTTTCGTGGGACGTCCGGCGGCGTCGTGGATGGGCGCGCCGATGGTGTTCCGCGATCGCGCCGTGGGCGTGATCGCCACGCAGAGCTACGATCGCGAAGATCTGTTCGACGCCGAGCATCTCTCGGTGCTGGAAAACCTGGCCAGCCAAGCGGCGGCCGCCATCGAAAACGCGCGGCTCTTCCAGGAACTGAAAACTTCCTACCAGGACTTGCAAGCGACGCAGCAACGCTTGCTGCAATCGGAAAAACTCGCCGCCGTGGGACAGTTGATCAGCGGCATCGCGCACGAGTTGAACAATCCCCTGACGGGCGTGGTCGGCTGGAGCCAGTATTTGCTGGGACAAACGCTGCCCGAGCCGGTGCGTACGCACGTCGCCACGATTAGCGAGCAGGCGCAGCGGGCCACGCGCATCGTGCAAAACTTGCTGACGTTCTCGCGCCAGCATAAGCCGGAAAAATCGAGCGTCTCGCTGAACGACGTGGTGGAGAAGACGCTGGCGCTGCGCGCCTACGAGTTGCGGGTGAACAACATCGAGGTGGACAGCCGCCTGGCGCCTGAGACGCGCACCATCTGCGCCGACGCGCACCAGATCCAGCAAGTCATCCTGAACCTGATCATCAACGCGGAACAAGCGATGCTCGGCCACAAGCGCGGCGGACGATTGGCGCTGGAGACGCGGCCGGGCGAATCCGGCGTGCTGCTCACAGTGTCCGACGATGGTCCGGGCATCGGGCCGGATTTGCTCAAGAAGGTTTTCGATCCGTTCTTCACCACCAAACCCGTAGGGCAAGGCACAGGGCTCGGGTTGAGCATTTCCTACGGAATCATTGAAGAACACGGCGGACGAATCTGGGTGGAATCGAAGGCCGACTCGACGCCGACTTCCGTCATCGAGTTCGACGGCGCGACGCGCCCGCAAGGTCCCGGCGCGACGTTCTACATCTGGCTGCCGTGGGAAGCGCGGCGTGAAACGCCTGTGGAAACTCCGGCCGTCGAAACTGCGGCGCCGCTCTCCGCGCAGCGTGTGCTGATCGTCGACGACGAAGAAAGCGTCCGCGAGTTATTCGCCGCGGTGCTCGAGCAAGATCCGTTGACGGTGGACATGGCGGCCACCGGCGAGGAAGGCTTGCAGCGCGCGCTGGCCCGGGAATACGATTTGGTCATCACCGATCTCAAGATGCCGGGACTGAGCGGTAGCAGTTTCTACGACGAACTCAGCGCCCGGCTCGACGGCCGTATCCCGCGGTTCATCTTCATGACCGGCGACATCCTGGGCGCGGAAACGCAATTACTGCTCGACCGCACGCATTCGCAGTGCATCCTCAAGCCGTTCGATATTCACCAGGTGCGGGCGGCGATTCATCGCGCGCTACCGGGAGAAAAAGCAGCATCAACCACAGCGTAACGGCGGTCAGTGCGGGAATCAGCCGCAGACTTTCTCCGTAATACGGCAACAGATACGGCAACGGCGAAATGGCCCACGCCGCGGCGATCGTCCGCGCGCGTGATCCGGAAAACGGAACGGCCAAGGCGACGGCCAGGAACAGCAATCCACAATCGTAAACGTGCGCGTGCATGCTGGCGAGGAGCGCGGTAACGGCGGCGAGGGCGAATTGCTCGGGAAACGGCCGGCGGCGCGAAACGATCGCGCCGATGATCAGCACGGCGAACGACGCGAGAATCGCCCAGCGCGTCGGCGACACCAGCGCGTACAGATTGGGCATGCATTCACGGCATGGCATCACCGCGGCAGCGTTGAGGCCGGCGGGGAGAAGTGTGAGGTAAGCGCCCAAGCTACCAAGCTGAGGATAAATCATGATCGCGGAGCCGACGGCGAATCCGGCTAGCGCACGCCACTCCCGGCGAATCACCAGCAACAAAATAAAAGCGGGCAGCAACTGGAACTTGACCGTCAGGAATGCCAGGAACAGGCCGGCGGGAAGCGGCCTCTTGTTTTCGAGCAGGATAAACACGCTGACGAGCACCGCCAGCAAGAGAAGACTATCTTGACCGACTAGCAGGGAAACGATCAGGGGCGTGAAAATCGCCAGCAAGAGCGCCAGCGCCGGCTCTTTGCGACGCGCGGCCAGCCACCAGCCAAACATGAATCCAGCGACTGCGTTTTCCGTCAGCCACACGCCCGGCCACGGCGCGATTGTGTAGAACGGTGGGCGTATCGATGGAAGTTTGCTGGGCAGACCGGCCATCACCGCAAAGTCGAGTAGCGCGGGACCTCCGTGCTCGTAGTGCGAGTACGCGATCCACGAACAAAGAATCAGGCTGAAAGCGAGGGCGAGCAGGCAGGTGGCGCGGAGAATCGCCATTGGGAGTGCGGCTACTGGCTCGTCGCGAAATATCCCTTGCGGGCGCGTACTTTCACGCCCCTGCGCAGCGACACCACTTCAATGCGATGAAACTGACCGTCCCGCGGCGTGTCCGGCTTGAACACCAACGCATACTGGCTGCGCAATTCCAACGTGATGTTCTGGAACGACGTGGTCATGTCCTGCAAGTGAAATGGAAAGAACGAGCGTCCGCCGGTCTCTTCGGAAAATCGCTTGAGGATTTTGTCGCCCGGCATTTCGGTTCCCGAAATGTTTGTGCCGATGGTGAAGATCACCGCTTCGGCGCGCTGCGCCATAGCCAGCGTTTCCTCGCGGCTGGCGCGGCTGTTGTTGTCGTCACCATCGCCGATGACGATCAGCACGCGCCGCACACTCACGGGATCGTTGGAATGGAGAAACTTGTCGCGCGACGCCTCGTAAATCGCGTCGTAGAGCGCCGTCCCGCCGCCGGCCTTCAGGCTGCGAATGCCGCGCGTAAGCGACTCGATGTCGTCGGTGGAATCCTGCACCAACTCCACGTTGGTGTCGTAGCTCATCAGGAAAACTTGATCGGTTCCCTTGCGGATGATCGAACGCAGAAACTCGATGGCCGCCTCCTGCTCGAACTTGAAGCGGTCGCGGATGCTGTTGCTGGTGTCGACAAGCAATCCCACACGCAGCGGCAGGTCGGTTTCCCGGATGAAGTCGACGATTTGCTGGTTGCGCTTGTTGTCGGAAACCTGGAGGTCCGCCTTTTCCAGATCGGTGACAAAATGATCGCGGCGATCGGTGGCCGTGAACAGCACCGGCACACGCTCGACTTTCTCGCGGATGATGATGTCGGACTGCTGGCCGGACGGCGGTTGGTTTACCGGCTGCTGCGGTTGCGCCGGCGGCTGCGTCTGCTGTTGTGGCGGAGATTGCGCGACCGCGAAAACGGCGACGGCGACGACCACGCCTCCACACCAGCGAAAGAGCCATTTCCTCATTGGGGCGATTATATCACCGCGGCCGATCACCCGAATAATCGCGGAACGGCGCCAGCAACAAATGCCCGGGCCGCAGCGACTCCTCGGCGTTCACTTCACGCACGCCAAACTCGACCTCCGAATGTCCGCGCAGCGGCGTATCGAGGTACGTTCCGAAGAGCCGATCCCAGCATACAAACACCGTGCCGAGATTCCGTCCTTGATCGGGATCGTCGATGGAGTGATGAATGCGATGAATCTGCGGCGTGATGAAAACCAGACGCAGAGGCCGTTCCAACCAGGATGGAAGCTCCACGTTCATGTGCGCGATCATGCCCACGATCATCGCCAGTAGCCGGTCAACCACCACGGCCAACGCGGGAGGCGCGAAAAACCACACCACCACCGTTGCGGCGGCCACTTGCATCGCGGTGTCGAGCGGATGAAAGCGCAGATCGTTGGTGAAATCGAAATCGTGATCGGAGTGGTGAACCAGATGGAGCCGCCAAAGCCACCCGAACGCGTGCTGCGCGCGATGATTCACGTAGCGCACGAAATCCAGAATCAACAACGTCGCGACGAAGCTTACGATCCAAGGAATTTCCGGGCGGCTCAATAGGCCGGTGGCGCCTTGGCGCTCGGACGCCATGGCAATCGGCAACAAGTGGGCCAGACGAAACAGGCCGAGACCGATCAGGTAAAGCCCCAGGTGAGAAAACCAACGGCGAGGCGTGGACAGGCGGAGTTGCCGCCACGGAGCCACCGTCTCGGCGATTGAGAGGATCGCCACGAGCGCAGCGAAGACCCAAAGCGTGTTAGCGGACAGGCGCTGGGCCCACTCGATCAAGGTGCTACTTTTTCTTGTTGGCGCGGACGATCAGCACGGCGCCGCCGATCAATCCGAAAGCGCCGGCCACGCCCGCGGGACTCAACTCAGGAGCCAATGGCGAGCAGCCAGCGTGTAGGGAAGACGCCAACGATGCGACGAAGAGAAACGATGCTGCGAGTTTTGCGAGTTTCATAGGCTTACTTTTTCTTGTTGGCGCGCACGACCAGCACTACGCCGCCGATCAAACCAAATGCGCCCATTACTCCGACCGGATCAAGCTCAGGCGAGGTGACGCCGGCGTGCAGTGAAGTAGCGAGAACCATGACGAACATCAAGGAAGCAGCAGCGACTTTCAGCGATCTCACTAACCCTCCCACACAGCGTACAGATGAAAGCGAAGATACCACAAGCGCTACCACAAATACCACGCGTTTTTGGCGATCACCCAGGTAGCGAGAAGAGCATTGGCCGTGGCGTGCGCGGCCACGGCTTCTCCGATGCGTCCCCGCCGCAACATGGCGGCCGCGAACAGCAATCCGGCGAGGGTACCTTCCACCCAGCGGTCGCCGTGCGTCAGCCCGAAGATCAACGACGACGCACCGAGAGCCACCCAAGTGTACCGTCGGAAACCGACGCGCTCGAAATCGGCGCTTTGCAGCCGGCGCAGCGCGTATCCCCGAAACGCCAGTTCCTCGGCGATCGGCACGGTGATGGTCGCGCCGGTCACGCGGAAAATCATCCACAGCCATCGCCTTCCCGGAGCGAGCGCGGCGAGCGCGGCACCCAGTGCGTGCCCCGCGTCGGCGGGCGGCGCGCGAAACGTTACGTCGCGCGCGATCCAGATCGCGAACACGATCGCGCCGAGGATCACGCCGAGCGGGCCGAATCGCCAGTCGAGTTCGCGATAGCGGCGGCGATAGGTCCACAGGACCGCGCCCACGGCGAGCACTCGTAACGGATAGAGCCAATCGAAGTCCGCGGATGCGGCGCGCGTCAGGATCGAGACCGCCAGGATCGCCAGCAGCGGCACGAGGAAAACGGCCGTGGAATTGTCTGCGCCGAACGCGGCTGATACGTTCGAAGTTTCCGGCGACGGCGCGTAGCCGCCGGCCGCCGCCACTTCGCTCCGCAACCAACGCGATTGCGTAGCCTGCACCAGCCCCAGCGCGACGCACGTGAAAAAGATCCAGCCGGCGCTCGAGTGAAATCCGCCCACCGCGATCTTCGGCGCGCCGGCGTCGCCGATCAGGATTAAGGCGACGAGCCGCACGGTGTTCAGCAAGTAGATCAGCACCACGCTTGCCGGCAGCAGCAGCAGGCTTCGCGGGAAACGCATTTCCTCGCGGAAAAAAAAGAGCCATGCCGCGCCGAATACCAGGATCAAGGAAATGCCTTCCATTCCCGTGCAGCCGTAGCCGATTTGCACGCGGAAGTTCTCGGTGCCGATTTGCCAATGGTCGATATCGGTCCGGACCGAGTGACCCAAAAGCATGAGCAGGCCCTTGACCATCGCGAAGGTGGGATGCAACCCGGTGAGCCAGATGGTGGCGTCAACGTCGAGCGAGGTTTTGGCGTGAACAGCCCAGTCGCTGAGCGCGCCTACCGCGGACGCGTACAACCACAACCAGCCAGTTCGCTGGAGAAGAGTGCGAATCGCGGAAAACGGAAGAAACGCCAGAACGCCGCACACCGCGGCCCCGGCCACCGCCGCATACCACGCAAACATCAACGCCACGCCGGCCGCAAAGCCGGGTTCCCCGTGAATCAACAGCCAAGTGGACCCGATGACGACGCCGAGCGCCGCGGCATGCACCGTCAACAACGCGAAGTTCACGCGCATGGCGGCGAGATCGCGCAAACAATCGCTGAAGGCATCGGGATACTTCAGCGCGCCGGCGATCACAAAGATCGCCAGTCCGACGACGATCCACTGGAAAACAAATGACGCACCCACGCGAGCGCGCAAGTTCATGTAAAAGCCCGTCGCTTCCAGGAGAAATAGCGAGACGGGTAGAAACAGGCGCGGAGTTACGAAGGAATTTCGCAAACTACGGTAAGAAGGCCGGGCCCGCGGCGATCCCTTGGGGGAAATCGCCGCCGGCCGGAATGGTCTAGCGCTTACGGCTGCGAAGAACCAGCAGAACGCCGCCCAGGAGCAAGCCAACACTGGCGACGCTACCCGGATCGAGCTCCGGAGTAAGGACGAAGGCCAACAACGCCTGGGAAGAGCCTGCCACCAGCATCAGCAGACCCGCCGCTTTCATCAGCTTCATTTTTGTGCACCTTTCGAGCGAGAGTGAGTCTCCAACAAAAGAGACGCGCCACAGTTTAGCGTTTCCGGCTGCGGATGACAAGCAAAACACCGCCCAGAAGCATTCCGATGCTGGCGACGCTGCCCGGATCGAGCTCCGGAGTCACCGGAGTCCCAAACAACGCCGAAGAAGCCCCTGCCACCAACATCAGTAAACCCGCCGCCTTGATCAGTTTCATTTTTATGACCACCTTTCGAGGAGAATCTAACGCTTCTGGCTGCGGATCACAAGCAAAACACCGCCCAGAAGCATTCCCACGCTGGCGACGCTGCCCGGATCGAGCTCCGGAGTCACCAAAGTCGCGAACAATGCCGAAGAAGAGCCTGCCACCAGCATCAGCAGACCCGCCGCTTTCATCAGCTTCATTTTTGTGCACCTTTCGAGCGAGAGTGAGTCTCGAAAAACGAGAAGCTCAAAGTAACACAGCGACTCGCCACGCGCAAGGTTTCTTGCATGTCTAAAAACGATGCGGCGAAGTAGGACCGGCAACCTTGCCTGTCCCAGTTTTCGAAAGACGATTCAACAAACTGCTAGCGTTTGCGGCTACGGACCACCAGCAAAACACCGCCCAGCAGAAGGCCGACGCTAGCTACGCTACTCGGATCGAGCTCCGGTGTAGCAGGAAACGCCATCAAAACTGCGGACGAACCAGCTACCAGCATCAACAATCCTGTGAGTTTCATCAGTTTCATTTGGGGGCCTCGGTGATCGAAAGTTGGTCTCGCAAACGCGAGAAGCGCCAGCCTAGCACAGAGGCATTTGGAGGCAAAGGATATAATTGAGATATGCAGGTTTCGGCATCTTCCGCCGGATTCACTCCGGCCAGCGTCGCGCCGGCGATCAGTTATCAGGAACTGATGCGCAAGGTGCAACTCGCGCGTCCCAAGGAAGATCTCGACCTGCTCCGCCGCGCCTACGAGTTTTCCGCCCGCTATCACAGCATGCAAGTGCGCGCGTCGGGTGAGCCGTATCTCTCCCATCCGCTTGCGGTGGCGCACACGCTGGCCGACATGAAGCTCGACGTGGTGTGCATTTCTACCGGATTGCTTCACGACGTCGTCGAAGACACCGAAGCCGATGCCAGCGTCATCAAGAGTCATTTCGGCCCCGAAGTCGCGCACTTGGTGGAAGGCCTTACCAAGCTGAGCAAACTCGATTTCCAGAGCGCCGAAGCTCGCCAAGCCGAAAACTTTCGCAAGATGATGCTGGCGATGGTCGACGATGTTCGCGTGATCCTGGTGAAACTCGCCGACCGCCTGCACAACATGCGCACGCTCGAGCATGTGTCGCCGGAAAAACAGGAGCGCATCGCGCGCGAGACCATGGACATCTACGCGCCGCTGGCGCATCGCCTGGGAATGAGCAAGATCCGCGGCGAGCTCGAGGACTTGGCGTTCCGTTATCTGGAGCCGGCCGCGTATCAGGAAATCGCCAAGGCGCTGGAGAAGAAACGTAAGGTCAACGAGGCATTTCTGGCGGAAGTCGCGGGCGTTCTCGACGCCACGATGAGCAAGCACGACATTCCGGCGCGTCTGGAGGCGCGCGTCAAACGCGTCTTCAGCATCCACCAGAAGTTGCGCCGCCAGCGGATCACCATCGATCAGGTGTACGACTTGCTGGCCGTGCGCATCATCACCGAAACGCTCAAGGATTGCTACGCGGCGCTTGGCGTGATTCACAACTTGTGGCGGCCCGTGCCCGGACGCATCAAGGATTTCATCGCCATGCCGCGGCCGAATCTCTACCAATCGCTGCATACGTCGGTGATCCACGACACCGGTGTTCCGTTTGAAGTGCAGATTCGCACCGCGGAGATGCACAAGACCGCGGAACTCGGCATCGCCGCGCACTGGCGCTACAAAGAAGATGGTCCTGGCGCGACCAAACCCGCGACCAAAGACGCTCTCGACGAAGATCAGCGGATCGCGTGGCTGCGCCAAATCGTGGAATGGCAGCGCGACGTGCAGGACCCCGGCGAGTTTCTCTCCACGCTCAAGGTCGATCTGTATCCCGAAGAGGTTTACACGTTCACGCCCGCCGGCAAGGTGATCATTCTGCCGCGCGACGCCACGCCCGTGGACTTCGCGTACGAAATTCATACCGGCGTGGGACACGCCTGCGTCGGCGCCAAGGTCAACGGACGCATTGTGCCGCTGCGCTATCACTTGAAGAACGGCGACATCGTGGAAATCCTCACGCAGCAAGGCCACGGTCCCAGCCGCGACTGGCTGACGATCGTAAAAACGTCGAAGGCGCGCAATAAGATCCGCCAGTGGATCAACACGCGCGCGCGGCAGAAGGCGCTGGAACTCGGCAAGCGTTTGCTGGAGAAAGAGGCGCGGCGCTTTGACGTAAACCTCAAGAAAATCGAGGAAGCCGTGTATCAAACGGCCACCCAGGATTACGGCTTCCACAAAATCGACGACTTGATGGCGGCGGTCGGCTTCGGCAAGTATTCGGCGCGGCAGGTTTTGACAAAACTCTCGCCGCAGCCGTTGAAGGAACCCGAGGAGCCGGGGAAAATCGTCGCCACACTCAAGCAAGCCTTGGGCATTTCCAGCGACGGCGCGATTGTAGTGGCCGGCTCCAACGACTTGATGACCTATCGCGCGAAATGCTGCAACCCGATTCGCGGCGAACCGATTGTCGGCTACATTACGCGCGGCAAAGGCATCGGCGTTCATGCCAAAACGTGTCCTAACGTCGAGAACCTGATGTACGAGGCCGAGCGGCGTATCGACGTGGAATGGGCGCGTACCACTGAAGATACCTATCCTGTGAAGCTGATCGTCTACACGGATGAGCGTCCAGGTATGCTCAAAGAGGTGACGCAAGCGATCTCGGACGGCACCAACATTCGCACAATCGAAGCGATGGTGGACGAAACCGACCACAGCGCCACGATCGAGCTGATCCTGGACATCGCCGACATGAAGCATCTCGACCGCGTCCTCGGCGGATTGAAGCGCATCAGCGGAGTTCGTGACATTGAGCGCGTCTTGAAGCTATAATCGAACGCAAGGTCCCACCGCGCCGGGTGCCGTACGTCTAGCATTTCCTGGAAACCCAGGAGAAAGAAAGTACATGCCTACCCGAAACGCGCTTTCACGTTTCATATTACCCGTCATAGTCTTAGCTTTGTCGCCGTCCGTTTGGGCGGTGAATCCTTCTTTTCTGACCACGGGCCTGGCGCGCAACGTGCGCGCCGAAGGTCTGGCGGAACTGGCCGGCACGATCTCGCTAACCGTCAACAACTCGGGCGCGACGGTGGCCGGCGGCTCCTCGATCGGCATCACGTATTCGGCGCCCGTCTCGGCCACCGCCAGCGACGATGGCTCGAACAAGGCGCTCAGCTGCACGCTGGGCGGCGTTACGGGAGCCTGCCCATCCGACATCACGGCAACGCGAGCGGGAAACTCTATTTTCATCGGCTTCAACTCCACTCGTTCTTTGTCCGTCGGTGACGGCGTGGCACTCAATCAAGTGCGCCTAAACATCACCGCCGTGCCGGCGGGTACGCAGCAAGTGACCGCGCAGATTTCCGGCGGCGGAAATTTCTCCGTCTCGCAATCGACGATCACGGTGGTGAGTTCCATCCAGACTTCGTTGAACACCAGCGCATCCTCGGTGACCCCCGCGGCGAGCGGTGCCTTTGCTTGCACGACACCGGGAACTACGGCGATGGCTTTTAGCGTATCGGTGACGGAAAACTTCGCCGGCGCGTTCTCCACCGTCGCGCAGGAGGGCGGCGCGGGCGTGGCGACGGCCACGAGCGGCGGCAATCTCGAAGTGGTGCTGACGAATGTGCCCGCGGGCGTCACGATCACGCCGGTGAGCACCACGGGCACCACGAGCGCGTTGACATTGGGCGCCTTGCCTGCCGCCAGCACGTCGACGGGCGGCACCTTGACGTTCTCCTTTCCGTTTTCCGCCGTCAGCACGGGGAGCGTCGGGACGGCCGTGGTGAATTTCAACGCCGGATTCACCAGTCCCATCCCTTTGTCGGCGCTGTCGGCGTCGGCGGTGACGGCGCGCGCGCGTTTGGGCCCGATTTCATCGGCCGCCGTGAGTCCGCCCAATATCGTTTCGTTCGTCGACAACACGGCCGCCACCGGCTCGGTGTTTCGGATCGTTCCGTGCAATTTGTCGATTACAGGAACCGTGAATCCCGTGAAGTTCCAGACCGCCGCGGGATCGGGACCGGTGGCCGTTGTCGGCGCGGAGTTGTATGAGGGACAAGCCAATGTCGCCGCGTACGCCACGACCATATCGACCAGCAGCGGCGGCAACTGGCTTTCCATCGCGCCGTCCTCGGGAACGACGCCAACTGATTTCACGGTGACGTACGACGCCACGAATCTCACTCCTGGCACATACACCGGGCAAATCATATTTAGCGCGGTGGGCGCAAATCCGACCACGCTCACGGCGCAGTTCACGATTGTCTCGCCGAATCCGGTGATTTCGTTGAACCAAACGGCGTTCACTTTTAACGCCCTGACCGGCGCATCGAGTCCGCCGACCCAGAGCACCGCGCTGAACAACAGCGGATCGGGCACTCTGAATTGGACGGCCACGCCGGCCACCACGTCGGGAGGAACTTGGCTCAGCGTTTCGCCGACGTCCGGTTCGGGAGGCGCGATCCTCATCATTTCGGTGAACAGCACGGGACTCGCCGCCGGACAATACACCGGCACGATTCTCGTGGCGGCCACCGGCGCAACCAACACGCAGACGATTTCGGTGACTCTGACCGTCGCGTCATCGCCGATGATCGCGCTTTCGCCGACATCGCTTTCGTTTGCGTCGGCGGTAGGCGCGAATCCCGGTACGCAATCGATCCAAGTGAGTAACTCGGGCGGCGGGACACTCGGCGTCACGGTCGCGGCGTCGACCCTAAGCGGCGGATCGTGGCTCAGCGTCACTCCGACCACCGGCACCGCGCCGCTGACACTCACCGTCACCGCGGCCGCCAGCGGTTTGGCGGCGGGCAACTATCAAGGCACGATCACCGTGACCACCACGGCGGCTTCCGGTGCGACGAATAGTCCGCAAACCGTCAACGTGACGCTCGGTGTCGGTACGCCGCTGATCAATGCGGGCGGCGTGGTGAACGGCGCATCGTACGCGGCGAACGCTTCGGTGACGCCCGGATCGATCGGCACGGTCTTCGGCCAGCGGCTTTCGGCCAACACCGCCACCGCGCAGACGTTGCCGCTGCAAACCACGCTTGGTGGCACGCAAGTCTTTCTGAACGGGACAACTGGAACGGGCATCGCGTGCCCGTTGTTCTACGTCTCGCCGACGCAGATCAACTTCCAGATGCCGGTGGAATCGACGGCGTCCACCGCGACCATCACCGTGGTTTCAGGTGGGATCGCCGGACCACCCATCACCGTTCCGACCGGCTCGATCTATCCCGCCATCTTCACGACAAACGGCGGCGGCACCGGGCCGGCAGCCGCGCTAAACGCCAACTTCTCGGCGAACGGCTCGACGAATCCCGCGGCGGCGGGCAGTGGAGTTTCGCTGTTCGTCACGGGTCTCGGCGCGACGAATCCGGCGGTGGCGACGGGACAAGCGGGCGCGTCGGCGGCGCCGCTCAACCAAACCGTGGCCGCTGTCACCGTAACGATCAACGGCGTATCGGTGACGCCCTCGTTCTCGGGACTCGCGCCCGGCTTCGTGGGACTCTATCAACTGAATGTGACGATTCCGCAAGGCACGGCATCGGGTCAAGCGAATGTGCAAGTGCTCGCCAACGGCGTCACGAGCAACACCGCGCAAATCTCGGTGAAGTAGGACAGGCGTCCCTGCCTGTCGCGGCAACCGCCAGCACGAAAGGTGAACTAAGATAGAAGTTCACCTTTCGCCATGCATCTTTTTGAACTCACGCGCCGTTTGGTGGATATCGATTCCACCACCGGCCAGGAAGCCCCAGCCGCGCAATTCGTCGCCGACTATTTGCGCGGCTCCGCCTTTCCGCCCGACACTCTCGAACTGGAAGACGCCGCCCCTGGACGTCCCAACGTTTTTGCGGCGTGGGGACATCCGCGCGTAGTCTTCTCGACGCATCTCGATACGGTCCCGCCGTTTTTTCCTTCACGCGAAGACGATTCCACGATTCACGGGCGCGGCAGTTGCGACGCCAAAGGAATCGCTGCGTGCATGATCAAAGCGATCGAGCGTCTGCGCGGCGAAGGCCTCCACAATCTCGGACTACTCTTGTTGGTAGGCGAAGAACGCGATTCCACCGGCGCGGCCTTTGCGAATCAACACCCGCGCGGCAGCGAGTTTTTGATCAACGGCGAGCCGACCGAAAACTTGCTGGCGCTCGGCAGCAAGGGTTGCTTGCGTGTTGTGCTCACCGGTCGCGGACGCATGGCGCATTCCGCGTATCCGCACCTGGGCGAATCGGCCATCGATAAATTGGTGGAAGCGCTGCATCGCATCGCGAGCGTCAAATGGCCACACGACGAATTGCTCGGCGACTGCACGTCGAACACCGGGACCATATCGGGTGGACGCGCGCCCAACGTGATCGCCGATCACGCACGGGCCGAGTTGCTGATTCGCTTGGTCGGCGATTCCGCGTCGGTAAAACGCGCCGTCGAACAGGCGTGCACCGGGCTTGTCGACGTAGAGTATGTGCTCGAATTGCCGGCGGTGCGCTTGGGTGCGCGTGAAGGTCTCGCGACCACGGTGGTCTCGTTCACCACCGACATCCCTTCGCTGACGAATTGGGGTGCACCGTTCCTGCTCGGCCCCGGATCAATCACAGTGGCGCACACGGACCACGAGCATGTCGCCAAGCGCGACCTGGAACGCGCCGTCGAGTTATATTCCGAAATCGCAAGATCATTGCTCAAGTGAGAAAACCATGATCGTGATGAAATTCGGCGGCTCGTCGGTAGAAAGCGCCGCCGCCATCGAACGCGTTGCCAAGATTGTTGCAGGACGCCGCCGCGAGCGGCCGCTTGTCATTGTGTCGGCGATGGCCAAGACCACCGACCGGTTGGTGGAAATCGGGGAAAGCGCCGCGGCCGGCCGCCGCGCGAAAGCGCTGCGGTTGCTCGAAGCGCTGCGCGAGTTTCACGATCGCGAGACGGCCGCCCTTGGCGAGCAAGAAATCCTGCGGCCGATCTTTGAAGAGCTCACCGAACTGGTACACGGCCTCGCCGTACTCGGAGAACTCACTCCGCGCGCGCGCGACGCGGTGATGAGCTACGGCGAACGCTTGTCGTCGCTGATCGTGGCGCGATACTTCGCGCATTTCGGCTTGCTTGCCGTCCATGTCGACTCGCAACGGTGCATGATCACCGACGATCGCCACACACAAGCGCAACCGCTCGACGCGCCCACCCGCGCGCGCATGAAAAAACTGGCTGCTCCGCAGATCGCCGCCGGAAAAATCGTGGTGATGGGCGGATTCATCGGCGCGACGCGCTCCGGCGTCACGACCACGCTGGGACGCGGCGGTTCAGATTATTCGGCCGCGATCTTCGGCGCGGCCCTTGGCGCGAAGCGCATCGAGATTTGGACCGATGTAGACGGCGTCCTCACCGCCGACCCGCGCGTTTACGCGCACGCCAAACCTGTCCCGCAAATTTCCTTCGAGGAAGCGGCGGAACTCGCATACTTCGGCGCAAAAGTTCTTCACCCCGCGACGATCTTGCCGGCGATCGAGAAAAACATTCCGGTGCAAGTATTGAACTCTCGTCGACCCGAAGCCAAAGGCACGCGTATCGCGCGTCGCGCGGCCGCCGCGGGACAATTTCGCGCCATCGCTTGCAAGCGGAATATCACGCTGGTGGATATCACCTCCACGCGCATGTTGATGGCCTACGGATTTCTGGCGCGCATCTTCCAGGTTTTCGCTGCGCACCACACCTCGGTGGACATGATCGCGACCACCGAAGTCAGCGTCAGCCTGACGGTCGACGACACGCGTCATCTCAAGCCGATCGTGGCGGAATTGCAGCGCATCGCGCGCGTGGAAGTGAGCGGCGGCAAAGCGATCGTGTGCCTGGTCGGCGACAATGTTCGGCCTACGCCCGGCATCTCCGGCCGTGTCTTCACCGCGATTCGCGATGTGAACGTGATCATGATTTCGCAAGGCGCCAGCGAACGGAATTTGAGCTTCGTGATCGCCGAAACGGATCTTCCTCGCGCCGTGCGGCTTCTGCACGAGGCGTTTTTCAAATAGATTTTTGCTGTCGACGCCAGTATTCCCGGAAGCCCTGCAGCCTGGGCAGCGTCTCGCGATCCTTCAAGCGATTTGCAGCGGCTTTGCTCGCAATGATGTCGTCGATGTGGCAAACAGGAAATCCGTCAGACTCCAGGCGGCGCGACCAAGCATCTTCGAAGCGCGCAATTCCATCGGGCGCGAAGATCAGATCCAAATCGAAGGGACCGTTCTTCAATTGAACAAAGTCCTTGCCGCGGACGATTTCCGCTGTTTCGCGATCGTTTAGTTCGAAACCAAGATCCCGAAGTGCCAGCACGAGCGCTTGGCCGTTGGCGGGATTCTTGTCAACGTAGAGATCGGCATCCTGAGTCGTGTCAGGAAATCCCAGAAGAATCGCGCCGGAGTTGCCGATAAAGAGATATCGCACGCCGCGCCGACCGAGAGCGTCGCGCACTTCTTCGGCTTGGCGGTATTCAAACGCGGCCATAGCCAAGCCAAGGCGGAAGGTTTTCTTCACACCAACGCCGGTATTCTTCCATTGTGTCGAAGGAGCGATAACGCGCGTCGTCCATCACCGGTTTGTACGTCTTGATGAATGCGTACCGGAAGCGTTGCTTCAGCGGGCGCCGCGCCGCGGCTTCAAACTCCTCCAGCCACTCCTTGGGAATGTCAGCGGCGTCTGGACGTTCGCTCATATCGCTCATCATACCGCATCTGCGCGGGAACCTCCGCCAGGCACGCGGTGTCCAATCCGTGCAGGTGAGGGAGATCGGATTCTGCGCGCGAAGCGCTCGGAGGAGGACATTTATGTTCGAGCAAAGCTTGCTGCCCAGTGGCGGAAAAACCGGATGGAAGAAAGCGGCGGCCGTGGTGATTTCGACCATGTTTCAGGTCACGCTGGTGATGGTCTTGCTCGTGATGCCGCTTGTCTTCCCGGAAGCCATGCCGCAGCTAGCGCGAAAGGCAATCGTGATAGTAACACTGCCTCGCGATCCCGACCCGCCTGAGCCGCCAACTCTGCATCCAACGGGCGGCAGCGTGCCGCGCGGTGGAGTTTTATTCCCGGTGGATCCAGGACACCCGCTGCCGACACCTTCCGGCCCACCAACTGGCATGGAAACAACATCCGATCTTGAACCACCGCCGTGCCTCGACTGTCGGGCCGGAAGCGTCGTCGGAGTTCGCGGCCTCGGCCCAGGCGTGCCGTGGGGACTACCCAATGGTGACTTTGTTCCACCGCCACCGCCGCCTCCGCCGGCGCGCGTTGACAAACAGCCTTCCGCCAGTCCGATTCGCGTCGGCACGATCGATCCTGCCAAGCTCGAGCATTACGTCCCGCCGCAATATCCGCCGCCGGCGCGGCAAATGCGCATTCAAGGAAGAGTCACCCTGGAATGCAAGATCAGCAAGACCGGCGCGATCGAGGAGCTTCGCGTCGTCTCGGGCCATCCATTTCTGATTCAAGCCGCGCTCGACGCCGTGAAGCAGTGGCGCTACAAACCGACGTATCTGAACCGCGAGCCGGTAGAGGTCATCGCCACGATTGAAGTGAATTTCACGCTGAGCCAGTGAGCCTGCGTTAGAATCGGCTCATGCCGCAAGATCGCGAACGGCCAGCCCGTGACTCAGGAGCCGAAATTCACGACGTCATCGTCATCGGCTCGGGTGCGTCCGGCGGAATGGCCGCCTGGAACCTGGCGCACAAGGGCGTGAAGGTGCTGATGCTCGACGCCGGCGAGCGCTTCGATCGCACCAAGTTTTGGACGCACGTGCAACCGTACGACGCGCGTGAACGCAATCGCCGCGGCGAGCACGCTCCGGAATTTGTTCTCGACACGAAAGAACAGCCGTATTACACGCCCGAGGGAAAACCGTTCGACCTCGTGCGCGTTTGGGGACTCGGCGGCAAGACCAACATCTGGGGACGCGTCTCGCTGCGCTACGGCGATCTCACATTGAAGGAAGCCGAGCGCGACGGCTGGGAAATTCCCTGGCCCATCTCTTACGCGGACATCTCGCCGTACTACGATCGCGTCGATCAACTCATCGGCGTCAATGGCGGCGACGATTCGAGTGACGCACTGCCGGGCAGCAAGTTTCACATGCCGCCGCCGCGTCCTCGCTGCGGCGAAGCGATCCTGCGCGCGGCCGCCGGACGCGCCGGATACACCATCGTCAGTGGACGCCGCGCCGTGCTCACGCGCGAGCATCGTGGATTTCCGCCGTGCCATTATTGCGGATCGTGCGGATCGGGCTGCGACACCGCGTCGTTCTTCAACACCGCCGATCATTTGATCCCCGACGCGCTCTCTACCGGGAATTTGACGATCCGCTCGAACGCCGTGGTCGCGCGGATTCTCGCCGACGATCGCGGCCTCGCTTCAGGCGTGCAATATTTCGATCGCAAAACGAAGGAAGAGCGCACTGTGCGCGGGCGCATCATCGTGCTCGGAGCTTCTTGCATCGATTCCACGCGCATTTTGCTTAATTCGAAATCCACCGCATATCCGAATGGCATCGGCAATGGCTCCGGCGTCATCGGACATTATTTGTGCGAGCAAATTCGTTTTCACGTACGGGCTTTCTTGCCGCAGCTCTACGGACGCCCGGCCACGAACGACGATGGCATCGGCGGCGAGCACATTTATCTTCCGCGATTCAATCATCGCGGCAAGAAGCGCGACTACTTGCGCGGATTCGGCGCGCAGTTCTGGGGCATCGGATGTCAGGCGGGCGCGGGTCACTTCGCGCACGACCTTCCGGGTTTCGGCGACAGCTTGAAGCGCGAAATCAAGCGGCGTTATCCCTCGTGGATCGAGATGCATCCTTACGGCGAGGTGCTGCCGTACTACGAAAACCAAGTGACGGTGGAAGGAACGCCCAACGACGCCTACGGCGTCCCGCTGCCGAAATTGATTTACGACATTCGCGACAACGAGCGCCGCATGACGCAGGAAATGTATGACACGGCCGAAGCGATCCTGCACGAATCGAAAGCCGAGATTGTGCACCTGAAGCGCGGCGAACTCGACGGTAACGGATCGGCGATCCACGAGCACGGGACGTGCCGCATGGGGGCCGACCCTAAGCGCTCGGCGCTGAACGGCTTTTGCCAGATGCACGAAGTGAAAAATCTGTTTGTGGTGGACGGCTCGGCCTTCCCAACGGCCAGCGAGAAGAACCCGACGCTGACAATTTTGGCGCTTTCTTGGCGCGCGAGTGATTATTTGGCCGACGAAAAACGCAAGGGAAATATAGGATGAGCATTTCCAGACGCGACAACTTGAAGATCCTGGGCGCAGCGGCGTTGCAGCATCACGCAGCGAATTCACTTGACAGCGCGTCATCCGCGGCCCCGGCCGCGCCTTACCGGCCGGCGTTCTTCACCAATGAGGAATTCGCCTGTGTCGAAGCGATGGTCGATCGCATCGTTCCGGGATCGAAACAAGCGGCGGTGGCGGAATTCATCGACGAAACGGTGAATCGCAACGTCAGGCTCCATGATCTCTACCGCGCGGGTCTCGCGCCGCTCGTCGCGCGCAAATTTGCCGAACTTTCGCCCGCCGAACAGGATGGCGTGCTCGCCAAACTCGGCGAAGAAGGCGGCGCGTTCTGGAAATCAATCCGCAATTTGACGATCGACGGATACTACTCGTCGAAGGCCGGACTCGCGGAGCTCGGATACACAGGCAAGAGTTTCTTGAGCGAGTTCAAAGGCTGCACGCATCCCGAACATCAGGCATGATTCTTTTCCTATTTCTCCTCGCCTTACAGACGCCGCGCGTCGGCTCCGCAGCGTATCTCGAGGCAAAAGAAAAAGCCGTCGCCGCGCATCCCGACGACGTCGCGGCGCGCGAAGAAGCCGTCCGCGCTTACTGGGATTACGGCCAGAACAGCGGAATGCCGGTGGCGCAAGTGATTGCCGCGCGGCGCAAGCACATTGCCTGGCTCGTCGAGCATCATCCGGAAGCAACGGTCCTCGGCGATATGCGCGGCACGATCACGCCGGACGGATCCTACTTGCCGGACCCCGCGGGATACGCCGAGATCGCGCGATTGTGGAAGCAGAAAGTCGCTTCCGCCGGCGCGCCGACGCTCGCGATCGTTCAAGCAGCGCACTTTTTCCGGCTCACCGACCGCACTACGGCGTTTGCGATATCCGATCGCGTGTGGCCGTCGCAGCAGAACGACCCCGAAGTCGCTCGGCTGCGAGCGACACTCGACATATTGGAGATGATGGGCGCGACACACTGGCCGAATCCCGCCGACATCGTCGGAGATACCGCCGCCTTCGACTCGCCAAAAGGCCGCCAGGCTCGCCAAGAACTCAAGCAATCCACAAACATTGCGTTTCTTTTGAGCGCCGGGGAAACCGTTTTGCAGTTTGCGCACGTTTCGTTCATGCCGACGGGCGCGGGTCCCGACATGTGGAAAGAAGCGGAGCAGTGGCTCGCGCATGCCCATCAACTCGACCCCAAAAACAATACGGTCTCCGACCAGTTGGCTGGAATCATCTCGCGGCAAGCGATGTTTGAGCCGAACAAACAAGAGCGCGTGAAACTGCAGCGTCGCGCCCTGGAACTCTCGGCGAGCGACGAAAAAAAACCTCCGATGCTCTGGGCGTTAGCGAATTACGAGCTCGAAGCCGGAAACAAAGAGGCGGCGGAGCGCGACGCGCGCCAGTTGCTCGCCCTCGCCGAACGCGGAGTGCCGGGTGGCGCGCCCAGCATGGATAAGTTTCTGGCCGATCAGGCCCGCAAGATCATCGAGAAAGCCTCCAAGTAATCGGCCCGACGATTTCACACCGTTTTTCCTGCGAAGCATACGGCATGCGAAATAATTTGAGACATGTCTTTCTTCTGGTGTGCCTTCTTCCTGTTGGCCTCCGGCCCTCAAAGTGAGTGGTTGCAATGGGGAGGTCCGAATCGCGACTTCCAACTCCCTGCCGGAAATCTGAAAGCAGAGTGGCCCGCTGCGGGTCCGCGACAATTGTGGAAACGTCCGCTAGGCGACGGCTACTCGAGCGTGGTAACCGATGGCCGGACCCTTTACACATTGTTCAAGCGCGGCAGCGATACCGTGATCACCGCCCTGGATGCAACAACCGGCAAGACCATCTGGGAAAGCGCATTCGATTCCGCCATCGCGAACTCACATGAGAAAGAAGAAATCGATCCAGTACACGGCACGGCGCCCGCTTCGACTCCGGTGATCTCGGGCGATCGATTATTCGCCGTCACCTTTATGGGCCGCCTCGTCGCACTCGACCGCGCCACGGGACGGACAATTTGGTCGCAGGAATTGTGGAGAAAGCACGGCGGAACCATCGTTGGCTACGGCTATACGAACAGCCCGCTTCTTTACAAGGATCTGATCGTGCTTCCCGTCGGCGGCGAAGGCCACGCGATGATGGCCTTCCACCAGAGCGACGGCGCCGTCGCGTGGCAGGGCGGCACGAGCGATAACGCCATGTCGTCGCCGGTGATGATCGACGTGGAGGGAGAAAAACAAGTTGTCACCGTTATGTTGAAAGAGGTTTTGGCGGTGAATCCCGATTCCGGCAAAGTGCTGTGGCGCTTCCCGCACGCCAACAAGACGGAAACCAACGTCACCGACATCGTTTGGTGTCCCGGCAACATTGTGCTCGTATCATCCGCCTACGACTCCGGCACGCGAGCGATCCATTTGGACCATAAAAACGGCAAAACGACTCCCAGCGAATTGTGGTTCAACAAGAGAATGCGCGTCCATCATGGCAACATGATGCGGATCGGCGAATACGTCTATGCCTCGAGCGGCGACTTCGGTCCCGCACCCGTTACCGCCGTGAAAATCTCGACCGGTGACATCGCGTGGCAGAATCGCAGCTTCGCCAAGGCGAATTTTCTGCGCGTAGGCGGCCAAGTGATTGTCAACGACGAGGAAGGCAAGCTTGCGTTAGTAGAACTCACGCCGGAGGGAATAAAGATATTGTCGCAAACGCAGGCGCCGCTTTCCAACCCTGCTTGGACGCCGCCCACGCTCTCCGGGAAGACGCTGTTTCTTCGCGATCGCGCGACCTTGGTCGCCTACGATCTGCCGTAAGCGTTATAAACTCTTAGGATGCGTCTAGCAATTGTCGGCTACGGCAAAATGGGCCGCCTTGTCGAAGAACTCGCGCCAAGCGAGGGTGTCGAGATCGCGGCGCGCTTCGACCTCGGCCAGCCGCTTCAACGCGGCGATTTCCGTGTGGCCGTCGACTTCACCACGCCTTACGCCGTCGTCGACAATGTGCGCCGCGCGGCGGAACTCGGCGTAAATGTCGTGGTCGGGACAACCGGATGGTATTCGCACCTTGACGCGGTGCGTGAAATCGTCGAGAAGCACAAGGTCGGCGTGGTCTACGGCGCAAATTTCTCCGTGGGCGTGAATTTGTTTTTCCGTATCGTGAAGCAAGCGGCTGAATTGATCGCCACGCATCCCGAGTACGATCCTTATTTGCTCGAAATGCATCATCGCCACAAGAAAGACGCCCCGTCCGGCACGGCCGTCTATCTGCAATCGATTTTGCGCCAAGCGTACGGACGCGACGTCGCGGCATCGAGCGTGCGCGCGGGCGAAATCCCCGGCACACATGAAGCCGGTTTCGATTCCGAAGCCGACACCATCACCTTGACCCACACGGCGCGTGGACGGAAAGGTTTTGCCTTGGGAGCGCTATTGGCCGCAAAATGGATAGAAGGCCGCACCGGCCTGCACGAATTTCAGCAGATTTTGTAAGGAGGTATTGTAATGGGAAGCACCACGTTGAAGGGATGCGGTACGGCGCTCGCGACGCCCTTCACCCCCGACGGCGCGCGTCTCGATGAAAACGCGTTTCGCAATTTGCTGCGTTATCAAATCGAAGGCGGAGTGCATTTTCTGGTTCCTTGCGGAACGACCGGCGAAAATCCGACGTTATCGCACGAAGAAGCGTTGCGCGTCGTCGAAATGACCGTGGCCGCCGCGAAACCGGCGAGAATTCCCGTATACGCCGGCGCGGGCGGCAACAACACTGCGCACATCATCGAACTGGCGCGCGAGTACGAAAAGCTTGGCGTCACAGGGATTCTGAGCGTGTCGCCGTACTACAACAAGCCGACGCAGGAGGGTTTGTACCAGCATTACGCGGCGATCGCGAAGAGCGTGCCTTTGCCGATCATCGTGTACAACGTCCCCGGCCGCACGGCATCGAACATCGAGCCGGCGACGCTCGCGAGAATCGCACGCATCGACAACATTGTCGCGGTGAAGGAAGCGTCGGGCAACATTTCGCAGATGGCGGAAATCGCCGCGACCGTTCCCGATGGATTCGCGCTGCTATCCGGCGACGATTCCATCACCATCCCGGTGATTTCGCTCGGCGGCGTGGGCGTCGTTTCGGTGGTGTCGAACGAAATGCCCGCGGGGATGTCGCAGTTGGTGAATGCGGCTTTGCGCGGAGATTACGCGGATGCTCGCCGGCGCCAGAAAAAAATGCTGCCGCTGATGCAAACCAACTTCATCGAATCGAGCCCGATTCCCGTGAAAGCGGCCCTTGCAATGATGGGATTGATCGAAGAGAGCTACCGGCTGCCGCTCGTGCCGATGAAACCGGAAAACAAAGCTAAGTTGCGCGCCGCGCTGGAGGAGTCGGGTGCCTTCCAAGAATACAACGCTTGCCGAACGGATCGAGTCGCTGTTTGATCAGCCGGAAATCACCAAGGACCACAAAAAGGCGTTCGACGAACTGTGGTACGACTTGGACGCCGGGCGCGCACGCGCGGCCGAACCGGATTCGTCGTCGCCGACAGGATGGCGCGTCAATGCCTGGGTGAAGAAAGGCATTCTCATCGGTTTTCGCATCGGAAAAATCGTGGATATGTCGGCGCTGGGCCCTTTGCCGTTCTACGACAAGAACACGTATCCGGTGAAGCGCATCGGCATTGGCGACGGCGTGCGCATTGTCCCCGGCGGATCGTCAATCCGCAGCGGTGCGTTCGTCGCGCCGGGCGTCACGTGCATGCCGCCGATGTACATCAACACCGGCGCGTACGTCGATGAAGGAACCATGGTCGATTCGCACGCGCTCGTTGGATCGTGCGCGCAGATCGGCAAGCGCGTACACTTGAGCGCCGCGGCGCAAATCGGCGGCGTGCTCGAACCGGTCGGCGCGCTGCCCGTGATCATCGAAGACGACGTGATGGTCGGTGGGAATTGCGGCGTGTACGAAGGGACGATCGTGAAATCGCGCGCGGTACTCGGCGCGGGCACGATCATCACGGGGTCGACGCCGCTGTACGACACGGTTCGCGGGAAAATTTATCGGAAGACGGCCGACACGCCGCTGATTGTCCCCGAAGGCGCGGTGGTGGTGCCGGGATCGCGCGCCATTCAGTCACAGTGGGATTTGTCGCTGTATGCGCCGGTGATCGTGAAGTATCGCGACGACAAGACCGATCTTGGGACGAGGTTAGAGGAACTGTTGAGGTGACCATGCAGCAATCAACGGCCCTGATAGCGGCGATTCTCGCTTGTGGCGCTGCCGGTGCCCAAGCGCCTCACAAGCTGGAATTTGAAGTCGCATCGGTGCACGTTGCGCCCCCGCCCGACGGTCGCGGATTTCGCGTCGGCGCGCGCGGCGGGCCCGGATCTCCCGATCCGACACGCTGGTTATGCGAGAACATGACCATGTTCGGCCTGATCAGCCGGGCCTATGATGTGAAGGACTATCAAATCGCGCATCCGGACAACCTGACCGATTCGCCGCGGTACAACATTACAGCGAGAGTTCCCGAAGGCGCCACCAAAGACGACTTCCGCGTCATGCTGCAAAATCTTCTCACTGATCGCTTCAAGCTGAAATTCCATCGTGAGACGCGGCAGATGCCGATCTACAAACTCGTGGTCGGCAAGAGCGGAGTGAAGTTTAAGGAGTCGGGAGGACCGCCGAACAGCGAAGAATCGTCCAACGGACCCAAGTTCGATAAAGATGGCTATCCGAACGTGGCTCCGGGTACGATGGGCATCATGTCGCTGAACGGGGTTGCTCGCGCGCGGGTCAACGGCAGCAACGAAGCGATGGCGGATCTCGCCGTCACGATTTCATATCAAGTCGACCGTCCTGTTGTCGACGCAACTGGGCTAACCGGAAAGTACGATTTCGTTCTGTCCTGGTTCCCAGAGAATATGAGATCGCCGGCGGCGGCCGCTCCCTCGGCGGAAAGCGCCTCAAGCGCTCCCGCGCCGGAAGGTCCAACACTAATGCAAGCGATCCAGGAGCAGCTTGGGCTGAAACTAGAGGCAGCCAAGGGTCCGATTGAAATGTTCGTGGTGGAATCCTTCGAGAAAACTCCCAGCGAAAACTAGCGTGACTCCAAACGAAGGGTCACACCTAATGGACGGAGGGCCATGACGATCGCAACGGCTTCATCGTTTACCTCTTTATCCGAAAGCGTACGCTCGCTACTCTGGAACCGGAACCTCAAGAGCAAACTGTAGTGACCTTGCGGGACCTGCTCGCCCCGGAAAGGATCGCCAACGGCGATGATTTCGCGTAGATTAACAATGCCGGCCCCATGTACTTGGCGATGCAAAGACTGGAACGTCACGGAGTCGGGCACGATGAGCGACAAATCGCGATCCACCGCCGGGAAGCGCGGCAAGTCGCGGTGCTTCGGCACGCGGAGTCCTGCGCGATACAACGGATCGAGGAAAAACTCGGCGGCCCACACCGGCTGACGGAACCCGTACTCCGACGCAACACGCGGATGCAGTTCGCCGAAACGTCCCAGCGTTTCACCACCCGAGATCATGCGCGCCGAGCGGCCGGGATGGAAATAATCCACGCCGACGGCTGAGTCGAAGGAAACGGCGCACTCGAATTGATCGAGGACCGTTTCGATATCGCCTTTGAGATGCAAGAAATCGCCGGGCGCAAGAGCGATACCCAGCGTCGGCGGCTCTTCGTAGGCATTTCCCGCGTGGCGATAAATCTTTCCCACCTCGAAAACGCGCGACTCCGCTTCACCGTGATTCAAATTCCACAACACGGCGTCCAGCACGCCGGGCAGCGGCGACGTTCGCAGCACCGCCGACTCCGCGCTTAAGGGATTGCCGATCGCCGCCGGTTCTTCAGACGAAAAGCGGCGCGTCTTGGCTTCGGGCACGAGCGAGATCGCAATCGTTTCGTCGTAGCCGAGAGCGCGCGCCGTGTCGCGAAGCACGCGTTCCATCGCGGCATGCGGCGGACGATGAACGCCGCCGGCCCAGGAACAGAGGGAATCGGGTAAGCGTTCGAATCCATAGTGCCGCGCGACCTCTTCCACGATGTCGATCTCGCGCGTGACATCGAGTCGCCAACTCGGCGGAATCATTTTCCAATTGCCGTAGCCGAGTTCGTCGGGCATGAAGCCGAGCCGCCGCAAAATTCGCAAAACTTCCGCCGCCGGAACCTGCACGCCGATGATGCGATCGAGCTCCTTGCGGCGCAGTTCGATCACCGCGCGCGGCTGCGGATTCGGATACGCATCGAGGCGTCCCTTGAGGATTTCCCCGCCCGCGACCTTCTGGATCAACTCGGCGGCGCGATCGGTCGCGGTGCCCGTGAAATTCAAATCCATGCCGCGCTCGAAGCGATGACTGGCGTCGGTGTGCATGCCAAAATGGCGCGCTGTCTTGCGGATCGACTTCGGCTCGAACCACGCGGCCTCGAGCAGCACGTTCACGGTGCGATCGCTAATGCCGCTGTTCTGTCCGCCCATGACGCCGCCGATGCCGACGGGCTTTTCACCGTCGCAAATCAGCAAGTGATCCGGAGTGAATTTGCGCTCGATGCCATCGAGCGTTTCCATGGTTTCGCCGGCACGCGCGCGGCGCACGATGATTTTTCGCCCCGCGACCTGGTCGAGATCGAAGGAGTGCAACGGATGCCCGTTTTCTAGCATCAGGTAATTCGTCACGTCCGCAACATTATTGATCGACCGTTGTCCCGCCGCTTCAAGACGCCGCACCATCCACTCGGGCGACGGCCCGACTTTTACGCCCATGATCACGCGCGCCGTGTAGCGCGGGCACAAGTCGGCGTCGAGAATCTCCACCGACGCCACATCGGACGCCGCCTTGCTTGATTCTTGAAACGTTGGGCGAATCGGCTTGAGATCGCGATCGAAAATCGTGGCCGCCTCGCGCGCAAGACCATAGTGATTCATCGCGTCGGGACGATTCGTTCCGATGTCGGCTTCGAGCACGGACTCGCCGTTCGCCGCCGTCTCCACGCCGTCGATGGCCAAGCCGGCGAGCGTCAGCTTCTCCGCGAGCTCATGGTCGCTCGCGGGGATCTCGACAAATTCGCGCAACCAACTGGTAACGATTTTCATCGGACGTTAACGAAACTGCCGCAGGAAGCGCTTGTCTCCCTGCCAAAGAAGCTGAATGTCGTTGATGCCGTACTTCATCAGCGCCAAACGATCGGCGCCGCATCCGAAAGCGAAGCCGGAAACTTTTTCCGGATCGTAGCCCACGAATCCATAGAGCGCCGGATCGATCATGCCGCTGCCGAGCAATTCCACCCATCCGGTGCGTTTACACACGGGACATCCCGATCCGCCGCAAATCAAGCAGCCGATATCGAGTTCCGCGCTGGGCTCGGTGAACGGAAAAAAGCTCGGACGGAAGCGCGTCTTCACATGCGGACCGAAAAAGCGCCGCGTGAATTCGTTGAGCGTGCCCTTCAAATCGCACAGCGAGACGTTCGTGTCGACGGCGAAGCACTCCATTTGATGGAACATGAACGAGTGCGAGGCGTCGGGCGCATCGCGGCGATACACTTTGCCGAGCACTACCGCGCGCACCGGCGGCTTCTGCTTTTCCATGGTGCGAATCTGCACAGGTGAGGTGTGCGTGCGCAGCAAGTAGTTGCCGGATCCCGCGAGAAACAGCGTGTCCTGGGTGTCGCGCGCCGGATGGTCGGGCGGAAAATTCAGCGCTTCGAAATTGTAGTAGTCGGTTTCGATCTCCGGGCCCGTTTCGACCGAATATCCCATCGACCGGAAGATTTCTTCGATCTCTTGCATCACCCACTGCACGGGATGATGCGCGCCGATTTCGCGGCGAATGCCCGGCAGTGTGACGTCGACGCGTTCACCGGCGAGTTCTTGCGTCGCGGCGTTCTTCAATGCGTCGATTGATTCTTCGGCGTGCTTGCGAAGCTCGTTGATGAGTTTACCGGTGACGCGCTTCAGCGGACCCGGCGCGGTTTTCAGCCAATTGTCGTTGGCCGCACCGATCAATCCTTGCTTGCGGCCGAGCCAGTGAATGCGCAACGTCTCGGCGTCTTGACCCGATGCGAGGTCGCGATCGAGGGTGGCGCGCAATTCTCCCAATAAGGCCGTGACGGCGGCTTCGTCGCCGATGCCCAAATCCTGGAGACTGCGTTTGACCTTTTCTGAAATGGCTTCAGACATACAAAGGGATTTTTTCAACGCAGAGACGCAGAGGCGCAGAGAAAACCTGAATCGCGCGCGACTCTGGTTTTCTCTGCGTCTCTGCGTCTCTGCGGTAAAAGAACCGTCAATCTTAACTCTTCGCTGGAGGTTTGGGCGTAGGCTTTTCCGCCTGCTTCAGCGCCGCTTTCGACGTCTCGGCGAGCGACGCGAAGCCCGCCGCGTCGTTCACCGCCATGTCAGCGAGAACCTTGCGATCGAGATCGACGCCGGCCAGTTTCAGTCCATGCATGAACTGGCTGTAGCTCAAGCCGCTGAGCCGCGAGGCCGCACCGATGCGCACGATCCACAGCGAGCGGAAATCGCGCTTCTTCTCGCGGCGTCCGCGATACGCGTATTTGCCGGCCTTTTGGATGGCCTGCTGCGCGGCACGGTAGAGTTTTGATTTAGTAAGGAAATATCCGGATGCGCGCTTCAGTATCTTTTTGCGCCGAGCGCGCCGTTTAGTACCTCGTTTTACACGTGGCAAGGTTTTCTCCTTTCAAAGTGAGTCCGCACGTCTTGCGACGGGGACGGGCCGCGGAACAGGCACCTGCCAGGCGCTGTCCACAAGCCGAGGGATCGCCAGAAAAATCCTGGCGGCGCCAAAAAACTACTTCGGCAACATTTGACTCAAAGTCTTGGCCACCGTTCCGGTGATCTCCACGGGCCGGCCGAGCGAACGCTTGCGCTTCGGTCCCTTGCTCGTGAGGATGTGGCGGTTGAAGGCCTTGTGACGCATGATTTTTCCGCTGCCGGTGCGCTTCATGCGCTTCGCCGCGCCGCGGTGAGATTTCATCTTAGGCATAAGTTGATCCTTTGTTCGATTTGCTCGCGTGTACCGATCGCGATTTCGCTACGCTTGCGGCGCGGCGTTTCCGCTGGAAACACTGGCGCCACTCGCGGCGCTCCCGTCATTCGCGGGCGCCGCCGGTTTCGGTTTCGGCGGCTTCGTGGCTACTTTCTTCGTCGGAGCCAAAATCGCCGTGAAGAAACGTCCTTCCATTCGCGGCCGCGCTTCCGGTACGCCGTGTTCGGCGAGTTCGGCGATCAAGCGCTGCAACACTTCGCGTCCGATTTCCTGGTGAGTCATTTCGCGTCCGCGAAATTCGATCACCGCTTTCACCTTGTCGCCCTGGCCCAGGAAACGGATCGCGTGGTTCTTCTTGAAGGTGTAGTCATGCTCGTCCACGTTGGGACGAAACTTCACTTCCTTGATCACGATGCTGTGCTGGTGCTTCTTGGCTTCGTGCGCGCGTTTGGACTGTTGGTACAAGAACTTGCCGTAGTCCATGATCTTGCAGACTGGCGGCTGAGCGGTCGGTGCAATTTCCACCAAGTCCAGCCCTTGTTCCCGCGCCTTTTTCAGCGCTTCAAAGGGCTGCATGATCCCAAGCTGTTCCCCATCGTCCCCGATGACCCGAATCTCACGGGCCCGAATGCGGTCATTAATGCGAGTAAATCTGTCGGCGATAAGTCGAGTCCTCCTCCTCCGTTAGCCTTTGGATTATACCATAGCGGACGGGCGGTATTGGAACACGGAAGGCACGGAAAAAACACGGAAGGACACGGGAAGGTTCAACCCAGTGGACTATAGGCCTTACTTTTGCCTTTTGATTTTTGATTTTTGATTTCGGTTTTGCCTCGACTACTCCGTCGTCACCCGCCGGTGGTCGAGGTCCTGCAAGAACGCGGTGAACTCCGCCAAGGGCTTTGACCCTTGATCGCCGTGCTTGCGATGACGCACGCTGACTGTGCCGTTTTGCGCCTCTCGATCACCGACCACCAGCATGTACGGGACTTTTTGGAGTTGGTGCTCGCGGATCTTCGCGTTGACCTTTTCGTTGCGCTCGTCGATGTCGACGCGCAACTTGCCGGCACGCAGCTCCGCCGTGACCTTGCGCGCATATTCGGTATGTTTGTCGCTGATCGGCAGCACGACCGCTTGCACCGGAGCGAGCCACACGGGGAAAGCGCCGCCGTACAATTCGATCAAGTAAGATGTCATGCGTTCCATTGTGCTGATTACGCCGCGATGGATCATCACGGGTTGGTGCTCCTTGCCGTCCGCGCCGACATACTCCAAACCAAATTGGCTCGGCAGGTGGAAATCCACTTGAATCGTCGAGTATGTTTCCTCGTGACCCATCACGTCGGCGAGCTGGATATCGAGTTTCGGCCCGTAAAATGCGGCTTCACCGGGCGCTTCGACGTAGGGGAGATTCAGCGAGTCCATGGCTTCGCGCAAAACTTGCGAGCCATGCTCCCACATCTCGTCGTTGTCCACGTATTTTTCTTTGTTCGCTTTGTCGCGCAACGATAGCCGATAGCTGTATTTCGTGATGCCGAGATCGCGATAAGAACGCTCGACGAGACGCATCACATTCGTGAATTCTTCCTTGATCTGATCGGGGCGGCAGAAAATGTGCGCGTCGTTTAGGGTCATGCAGCGGACGCGGGACAATCCGCTCAGGACTCCCGAGCGTTCATAGCGATACATCGTGCCGAGCTCGGCGATCCGCACGGGCAAATCGCGATAGCTGTGCTTCTTCGACTCGTAGATCAAAATGTGGTGCGGACAATTCATCGGCCGCAGCACCATCTGCTCGTTTTCAAGCTGCATCGCCGGGAACATGTCCTCGTGATAATGCTCCCAGTGTCCGGATCGCTTGTATAACTCGACTTTCGCGAGATCCGGGGAGTAGACGTGCTGATAGCCGAGCTCGCGCTCGCGCTCCACAATGTAGTCTTCGAGAATTCGCCTAATTGTCGCGCCGTGCGGCAGCCACAGCGGCAAACCCGCGCCGACGGCTTCGTTCACGGTGAACAATTCGAGATCTTTGCCCACGCGTCGATGGTCGCGGCGGCGGGCGTCTTCGAGGCGTTGGAGATAATCTTCCAAATCCTTTGGCGAAAAAAACGCCGTGCCGTAGATTCGCTGCAACTGTTGGTTCTTTTCGCTGCCCTTCCAGTACGCGCCGGCGATGGAAAGCAGTTTGAAAGCCGTGAGTCGCCCGCTCGACGGCACGTGCGGGCCGCGACAGAAGTCGAGCCAAATGGGATTCGCGGCGGGACCGATCGTGTAGCACTGCACGGTCGCGCCGCCTTTGTCTTCCACCAGTTCGCACTTCATGTGCTCGCCGTCGGCCGCGAATTTCTTCAACACGTCGGCCTTGGGAAAGAGCACGCGATCGTAGGGCAGATCGCGCTGGGCGATCTCGCGCATTTTTTCTTCGATCTTCGGCAGATCGTCGGGGGTAAATTTCGTGGGACGCTCGAAGTCGTAGAAAAATCCATCTTCGGTGGGCGGCCCGATGCCGAGTTTGGTCTCGGGGAACAATTCCTGCACCGCGCACGCGCACAAGTGCGCCGTGGAGTGGCGCAGGACTTCAAGCGTCTCGGAATCTTTGTTGGTGAGGATGCGCACGGCGGCGGCGCGCTCGATGGGCCGTCCCACTTCCACGAGTTCGCCGTCGATCGAGCCGACCACAGCGGCTTGCGCGAGGCGCGGTCCGATCGATCGCGCAAGGTCCAGCACCGTGCTGCCCTTCGTTACGTCACGGCTGCTGCCGTCGGGTAGAGTTACTTTCACTGTTTCCATGTGAGTAATTCGTTATTCTATCATCCTACACATGAAGCCCCTCACAGCTCTGGTGATCGGCGGTACGCGCAACATCGGACCGCCGCTGGTTCAATCGCTTCTGGAAGACGGTTACCGCGTGACCATGCTGAATCGCGGCGTCACGAAAGCCGTGATTCCAGAGGGCGTGGAACGATGGCAGGCCGATCGCAGCGATGAAGTGCAATTGCACGCCATGCTCGCCGGCCGCGACTTCGAACTGGTGGTCGACACGACGCTGTACAACGGAAAAGACGCTGCCGCCGCCGCGCGACTGCTGCACGGCCGCGTGGGGCGATACATTTTCTTGAGCACCGGCCAAGTGTATTTGGTTCGCAACGATCTCGAGCCGCCGTTTCTCGAGACCGATTACGACGGCCCCGTGATGGCGAAACCCGATGCCGCGCATCCGGATCACGAAGAATGGGAGTATGGCGCGCAAAAGCGCGATGCCGAAGACGCGATGCTGCACGCGTGCGAATCGTCGGGATTTCCAAGCATTGCGCTGCGGCTGCCGATGATCAATAGCGAGCTCGATCATCACGATCGCATCTATGGCTACTGGCTGCGATTGCGCGACGGCAAACCGATCGTGATTCCAGAAGGCGCGGGACTGGCGCTGCGTCACGTCTATGGCGGCGACGTGATTCAAGCGATCCGGCGCGCAGCGCGCTCGGGCGTCCCGGGTCGCGCGTACAACATTTCGCAAGAGGAAACGTTCACGGTCGACGAGTTTCTTACCATGCTTGCGAAAACAGCGGGATTGCCTCTGCACATCAAACGCGTGCCGCGCGAAAAACTCGAAAGCGCAGGACTCTTACCGAAGTGCTCGCCTTTCAGCGGACGCTGGATGTCGAACCTCGACAACGAACGCAGCAAAAAGGAATTGGCGATGGCCTACACGCCCGCCGCGGAATATGTGGAGCGATTAGTGAAGTGGCATGCGTCGCGGCCGCTGCGGGAGATCCCTGGATACGAGCAGCGGCCGCGCGAGCTTGAGATTTCCTAGCCGGCCAATTGGCCGATTAGCGAGAACAGCGGCAGGTACAAGCTGACGACCACGCCGCCGATGATGATACCTAGCGACATGATGATCATCGGTTCGAGCAGTGTCAGCATGTCTTTCACCGCGTTATCGACTTCGTCTTCGTAGAAGTCGGCGATCTTGGAAAGCATGGCGTCCATGGCGCCGGTTTGTTCGCCGACGCCGATCATTTGCACCACCATGTTCGGAAAGATGCCGGTTTCGCGCAGCGGATCGGTCATGTTGCGGCCTTCCTCAATCGCTTTGCGGACGTTCATGATACCCGCTTCGATGACGGCGTTGCCGCTGGTGCGCGCCGTGATCGTCATGGCGTCGAGCAACGGCACGCCCGAAGTGATCAGCGTACCCAACGTGCGCGTGAAGCGCGCCACGGCGATCTTGCGGATCAGCATGCCGAACACCGGCAGCTTCAGCATGATCGTGTCGATGTTCCAACGTCCGGCGGGCGTGGCGTAGTATTTCTTGAAACCGTACCACAGGCCGACGATCAAAATCGCACCCGGAATACCGAAGGTTTGCGTGCCGTGACTGATGCCCATGACGATTCGCGTGGGCAGCGGCAGGGTCACACCCATGGCCACGAACATGTTGGCGAAAATCGGCACGACGAAGCGCATCAGCGCGAATACCACCAAGCCCGCAATGCCGACGATCGACGCCGGATACATCAACGCCGACTTCACAGCGGCTTTCAACTTCACGGCTTTTTCCACGTACTGGGCGAGTCTTTGCAAGATGGTGTCGAGAATACCGCCCGCTTCGCCCGCTTCCATCATGTTCACCATCAGGTCGTCGAAGGCGGTGGGAAACGGCCGCATGGAGTTCGCCAGCGACGAGCCGCCTTCCACCGAGGTCCGCACTTCGCTGATGACGTGCGCGAAAAACTTGTTCTCCTGATTGTTGCCCATGATCTCCAGACACTGCACCAAGGGCAAACCAGCGTCGATCATCACGGAGAATTGCTTGAAGAAGATCGCCAGTTCCTTGGGCGGCACGCTGCCCTTGACGGTCTTCTTGACCTCCACCTTCTCCTTGATCACTTGGGGGATGATCTGTTCCTTGCGCAGAAGCTGTGTCAGTTGAACCTTGCTCTCCGCCGAGAGTTCGCCGGTAACTTTGGCGCCTTTCGCGTTCTTCCCCGTGTAGGTGTAGGTCGGCATATCGGTCCTCCCTTATCTCACTTTACTTCGTCATGGCCGGCGCGCCGGTCATTTCTTGATCGCCGGCGCTCCCGGCTTGGCGCCCGGAGCACCACCCGCGGCCGTGCCGCGATTGATGATTTCTTGCAACTCGTCCGCATTGCTGGAGCGGACCAGCGCCGTTTCCAGCGTGATTTTTTTCGCGAAATACAAATTCGCCAGGCACTGGTTGAACGTCTGCATCCCCGATTTTTCCTGGCCTACCTGCATCGATCCGTAGATCTGGTGAATCTTGTCCTCGCGGATCAGGTTGCGAATGGCGCTATTGGGCACCATGATTTCCATGGCGCAAGCACGTCCTCCACCGATCTTCGGTAAGAGAGCTTGGCAAACCACGCCTTCCAGCACCAGCGACAACTGCGCGCGAATCTGCGATTGCTGGTGCGAGGGAAACACGTCGATCACGCGGTTGATCGTGGACGAAGCGGAGTTGGTGTGCAAGGTGCCGAACGTCAAGTGGCCCGTTTCGGCGATACGCAGAGCCGACTCGATGGTTTCCAAGTCGCGCATTTCGCCGATCAGCACTACGTCGGGATCTTCGCGCAGCGCGGCGCGCAAGGCGTTCGTGAAACTGAACGTATCCGCGCCGATTTCGCGCTGGTTCACGATGCATTTCTTGTGCTGATGCACAAATTCGATCGGGTCTTCGATCGTGATCATGTGCTCGTGACGCTCGCTGTTGATCTTGTCGAGCATCGCGGCGAGCGTGGTCGACTTGCCCGAGCCCGTGGGGCCGGTGACCAGAATCAGCCCGCGCGGTTTATCGCACAAACGCGCGATCACCGGCGGCAATTGCAATTGCTCGAAGCTCTTGATCTCGAACGGAATCACGCGGAAGACGGCGGCGACCGCGCCCCGCTGATTGAACAGATTGCCGCGGAAACGCGCCAGGCCCTTCAAGCCGAACGAGAAATCCAGCTCCCATTTTTCTTCGAACTTATGTTTCTGCGCGTCGGTGAGAACGGAGTAGGCCAGCGCCTTGGTGTCGGCCGGCGTCAACTGCGCCATGTCCAGCGGCGTCATGTGGCCGTGCACGCGAATCTGCGGCGGACTGTTGGTGGTGATGTGAAGATCGCTGCCGCCCAACTCAAGCATCGTCTTGAGCAATTCGCTCAATGAAACTGACATTTGACCGTTTTCTCCCTCTCGCGATTACAGAACCGTTTCCTTCACCACTTCTTCAATGTTCGCCGCACCGTCCATGATCTTGCGCAATCCCGAGCGACGCAGCGTGATCATGCCCTGCTCGACCGCCTTGCGGCGGATTTCCAGCGACGAGGCGCCCACCAGAATCAGTTCGCGCAACTCGTCGGTGATGGCCAGGACTTCGTACAATCCGACGCGGCCCTTGGTGCCCGATCCACGGCAGACTTCGCAGCCAGCGCCTTTGTAGATCTTCACCGTTTTCGATTCTTCCGGCGTGAATCCCAGTTGGATCAACGCTTCCGGCGAGTGTGGATCTTCCACTTTGCAGTTCGAGCAGATGCGGCGGATCAAACGCTGCGCGCAGATCAAGTGGACCGACGTGGCCACCAGGAACGGCTCGATGCCCATGTTCATCAAGCGGCTGATGGTCGACGGCGCGTCGTTAGTGTGCAGCGTCGAGAGAACTAAGTGTCCGGTGAGCGCGGCCTTGATGGCGATTTCCGCCGTTTCAAAGTCGCGGATCTCGCCGACCAGAATAATATTGGGATCTTGCCGCAGGAATGAACGCAGCGCGGCCGCGAAATTCAGGCCGATATTGTCGCGCATCTGCACCTGATTGATGCCGGGAAGCTGGAATTCCACGGGATCTTCGGCGGTGACGATATTCGTGTTCGGCTTATTGAGCAGCGCGATGGAAGAATACAGCGTATTTGTTTTTCCGCTGCCCGTGGGACCGGTGACGAGCACCATTCCGTACGGTTTCAACACGGCGGCCTGGAATTTTTCGAGCGATTCCGGCTCGAAGCCGAGTTTCGTCATGTCCAGGCGAAGATTTTCCTTGTCGAGAAGCCGGATACAGACTTTCTCGCCCCACAATGTCGGCAGGATGCTGACGCGATAGTCGAGCTGTTTCTTGCGCCCGTCCATGGTCATCTTCAGCATGATGCGGCCGTCTTGCGGCAGGCGCTTTTCGCTGATGTCCAGCTTGGACATGATCTTGATGCGCGAGATGATGGCGTCGCGCAGCTTCATCGGCGGATTCATGATGGTCTGCAACTCGCCGTCAATGCGGTAGCGGACGCGATATTCCTTCTCGTACGGCTCCATGTGGATGTCCGAGCCGCCGCGCCGCACGATTTCGGTGAGGATCACGTTGACGAGTTTCACCACCGGCGCTTCGTCGGCGGCGTTCTCCAGCGCCTCCATGGAAAGCTGCTCTTCGTCGGCTTCCATTTCCAGGGCGGTGTCCTCGGCGTTTTCGAGCTCCGCCATCATGTTCTTGACGGAGTCCTCGGCGCTTCCGTAAAGCTTCTTCAGCGCTTCCGCGATCGCCGCTTCCGACGCCACCACCGGCTCGATGTTGAAGCCGGTCATGAACTTGATATCGTCCATGGCGAAAACGTTGGTGGGATCGGTCATCGCGATGGTCAGCGACGATCCCACGCGGCTGAGCGGCAGCACTTCGTAGCGGCGTGCGGTATCTTCGGGAATCAGCTTAGCGACCGCGGGATCAAGGTCGAAGTAGGAAAGATTAATCGACGGAACGCCGTACTGGCGCGACAGGAACGTGGTGACGTCCTCTTCGGAAACGAACTGCAGCTTCACCAGGCAACTGCCCAGGCGGCCACCGTTCTTCTTCTGGTGGTCGAGAGCCTGCTGCAACTGTGCTGCGGTGATGACGCCTTCTTTTACTAAGAGATCGCCGATTCGCGCCGACATTCGTCTCCCGTCTCCAAGAGCCCTTAAGCCCCGCGCGTGGCATGCCTACACCACGGCTAGGACACGCAAGTAGCGTAAAGCAAAGTATACGGCATTCAGAGGTTAGGTCAAGGGGCCGTGAAACCTAGGAGATTGGAGTGGTAACTGGGGCTTCGTGCGCGCGTGGTATATAAACGTGCTGCGGGGGCACGGTCGCCAACGGAACCGCGATCCCATTCATCGTCGCGCTGGATCCGCCGAGCGGCATCGCTGTCGTCGGGAAATGTCTCGACGAAATCGTCGCGATGTCCGGGACGAAACCGAATGCACGGGCGGCCATCCTGGTTTTGCTGGTGCGGAAATATCCCGATACGCTGCAGCGCCTGGAAAGTTTAGCAGTCAAGCCACAGGGCTGGGGATGGCCTGATTGGGCGGGGCTTTACGGAATGGCGATCTTGTAGATCCCCCAACTGCGATTGCGGTCGCGCGCGAAGGCCACCCAGCGGCCGTCCGGCGACCAGGAGGGTTGCATGTCGAAGACGCGGCGAGCGGTGACGCGGGTTTGCGCCGAGCCGTCCGCGTTCATCACGAAAATCCCAAAACCAAAGCGGTCTCGATTGCTGTTGAAGGCGATTCGCGAGCCGTCCCGGGTGATCATGGGAGTGCCGTTGCCGCGGGCGTTGTTGGTCACGTTGGCGACGCCGCCGCCGTGCGGATTCACGCTGTAGATCTCGCGCACGTTGCCCAGCGGCCAAGCGAACAAGATACGTCCGGAACTGCCCGCATCCCAACTGCACTCCACGCCGTCGCTCAATTGACGGGACGCTCCGCCGACCGATGCCACCACTCGAATGCGGTCCGCGCGGTCGAAGCAAATCTGCCGCCCGTCCGGCGACCACGCTGGACTGTTGTCGTCGGGGCCTTCGCTCACAGGATGCGGATCGGAGCCGTCGGCGTTCATCACATAAATCGCGGACTTCCCGTCCCGGTCGCTTGTAAAAGCGATTTTCGTTCCGTCCCATGACCATGCCGGATGGTGGCTGGCCGGGCCGCGCGTGAGGTTGCGGACTTGCCGTCCATCCGCGTCCATCACGAAGATGTTGGGTGTTCCGTCTCGATTGCTCTCGAAGGCGATCCATTTCCCGTCCGGCGACCAACTGGGATGAACGTTGTTGGCCAGGCCGCTGGTCAGGGCGATGGCCCCATCGGGCGCGTCCGGCAGGCGCATGCGGTAGATGTCCGAATTGCCGCTGCGCTCGCTTTCGAAAACCAGGCTGCGGCCGTCGGGCCACCACGCGGATTCGTCCTCATCCACCGAGGCGTCGGTGACGCGATGTGGCAGCGTGCCGTCGGACTCCATCACGAACAGCGCGTCGTGCCCGTCGCGAGCGCTGTTGAAGGCAATTCGGCCGTCGCGAAACCACACCGGCAGGCGATTGGCGCCGCGTCCGGCGGCCAGCACCACGCGATCCGTGCCGTCCAAACGCATGGACTGAATTTCCAGGCCCTGCGCGCCCGCGCTGGTGAAAGCCAGCCGCGTTCCATCGGGAGACCAGGTGGGGTCGGCGCAAAAATGGTGATCGAAGGTCACCTGGCGCGGCGGCGACGAGCCATCCGCGGCGACCACGAAGATCTCCGAATGGCCGTCGATTGACCGCGCGCACGCCAGCATCTTGCCATCCGGCGACCATGCCGCGCGCGCGCCGGGCGCGATCGGAGTCGGATGGCCGCCGTCCGCATCCATCGTGAAGATGTCCGAGACGGAGCGGCGATCGCTCTGAAACGCGATCTTGCGGCCGTCGGGCGACCAGGCCGGCGAGTCGTCGTGAATCTTGGGGTCGCCGGTGAGATTGCGCGGATGGCTGCCATCAGCGTCCATGACGTAGATCTGCCCCTTCCCGCCATCGCGATTACTGACGAAGACCACGTGCCGGCCGTCCGGCGAGACATCGGGTTGGGTGTTGCTGCCGGCGTGAGCGGTCAGACGGGCCAAGACCGGCTCCGGCGTTGTGGTGCGGCGGACCAACTGCATTCCCACGGCGGCGGCCGCCGCGATGGCGATCAACAGGAGCCAACCCAACCGCGATCTGTGGCCTGCGATAGGGGGCTCGGCTGCCGCGGATGCGGGCGGCGCGGGCGTCTCGATCTTTTCAACCGGGGGCTGGATGGAAACCTGCTCGACCGCCGCGATGAAACGATAGCCGCGCTTGGGAAGCGTCTCAATGAAGTGCTCGCCGCCATCGCTGTTCAAGGTCCTGCGGAGAATGTGGATATTGGAAGCGAGATTGCTTTCATCCACGAAGGTGTCCGGCCAGACCGCCTGCATCAGTTCTTCCTTGGTGATCAGTTCGCCGGGCCGCTCCACGAACGCCAGCAGCGTTTGGACGACTTTGGGAGCCAGGGGAACCAACTCGCAGCCCCGATAAAGCAGGCCCGGGCCGCAATCCAGATGAAACTCGGCGAATTGCAATAAGCGCTTGGCTTGCTTAGGCATAGGCGAACCAAGAATTTCCCAAGAAAAAAATCAGACCGATCCAAAGACTTTGCTTTTGGAGTTATAGCAAAGTTGATTTCCTCGAAGCAAGTCCCCCCAGAAGAAAGGAGCAGTCACTATGAACAAAGGAAGTAGCCTGAATCACTCCTTAGGCACTACGGGGGGAGACCATATGAGCAACCGCCTTGGAGTCTTGGTTGCGATTGTCGCCATCGTGTTTGGCCTTACGGCGCCCGGCGCTCAAGCGGAGCCTATTGCTGCCAATTTCAATGCCTGTGCTCACGCAGCGCAAGTCACCCTGACCACCGTCTGTGCGAATCCAACCTGGGGAGTTCTGGGCAGTCCGCTCTCCTATTCAATCGACGCCGTAAGTGGAGCCGAGTCTTCCTATTCCGACGGAACGTCGTCTTGGGGACCGGGCGGCGATTCAGGAACGTTCACCATGGACGCCGGCTGGATTGTCGGGGCGCAGGGCGAGTCCGTTAGCTCAACCGATATCTGGTACTACGATTTCATTGCCGACGCCACCGGCACATTCACTTTCGACTGGGACGTCACAACGACTCCGTCTTACTTCGGGCTGGCGATTTACACCAGTATTTATCCCCTTCCTCAAATCGGTTTCGACTTGAACACGTCGGGTCAAGCGACCGGCACGGTTATCCAAGGGCAAGGATACGCTTTCGAGGTAGAAATTCAGCCCAACGTAAGCGGCAACATATATCCGAGCTTGAGCGGCGAGGAGGAAACGGGCGTGTTCAGCTTTACGTTGCCCGGGGCGCCAGAGGAAACGTCCGTTCCAGAACCTAGCAGCTTGGTCCTTTTGGGAAGTGGCGTGCTCAGCCTGGCAGGAGCGGTCCGGCGCAAGCTGAGGCCGTGACTTGCCGTTAGCAAACTTGCACAAAGGAGATTGCCATTGCGTGGACAACTGTTATTGGGCGCTCGGAGTGCATTTGCGGCTGTATTGCTTTCTCTTTTCGCTTCTCTGAATCTCGCGGCCCAAACGACGGTGACGGTAACCTCGGCCACCAAGAGCCAAGTCGTGCTCACCTGGACCCCAGTTCTCCTTCCCGGCACGGTCAACTACCAGGTCCAACGGCGCGCCATCAGCGACGGCTCCTATGGGTCCGGCGGTTCGATCGTGTCGACAACAACCTACACCGACACCACCATTGACGCCTTCACGGCATATTCCTACCGCGTCTACACGATTTGGAACGGCAACATCCTGCCGCCCCCCTCGGCGGAATCGTACGTAGGACCTCCTCCGACCGGATTCAGCGTGGTCTCGGCCGAGCCGCAAGCGGAGTTCACCACCGCCACCGGAAGCGCCACGGATTACGGCGATTACGTTTCCATGGCGCTTGACGCCAACGGCGATCCGGCCGTCGTTTTTGCCGACGCGGTCAACGCCTCAGCGCAAAACAAATACCTGACCTCGATCTATTTTGTCGGCTGGGATCGCGCCCACCACAAGTGGAAAACGCCGGTCCTGGTGGATACGCCGAATGAATTCAGCATCGGCAAGCCGTCGATGACGCTCGCTTACGACTCCAGCACCAACATGTTTGGGGTTCTCTACACCAACCAGACAGGTACGAGCGGATCTTTTGTCATAGCGCTTTCCAGCGATGGCGGGGCAACGTGGTCCAAACAGACGGTTGTAACGCTGGCCGCCAGCGCCGATGTCGTGGTTGGAAGCGGCCTGTTTCCATTGCAAATGGCCAACGGGCAAGTTTATTTGCTGTTAAGCGAAAATCCCGGAGCGATTTATTACATCACCGGCGCGGAGACGACCGCGCCCGGAACCTGGAAGATGACCGCGGTACCCGTCAGCAATGATTCCAACCCGGCCTTCGACTGTATCGCCTGGATGTCGCTGGACAGTTCCAACAGTCCCGGCGTGGCCTACGAATGCAGCAACGGAAATGTGTCGTTCTGGAGGCCGGGCGCCGCAGCCCCCACTCTGGCGATGAACCCAGGGACGTCGTTCGGCGGGTTCGGTGCGGCAGACGACATCAAGGTGGCGTTCGCCGGAACCAATCCTCGCATTCTGGTGCATGAGTTCAGGAACAATCTCGGCGGGACCATCGTGAACAATCTCTACATGACCGATCTTTGGGTGGTGGCCTCGAATGACGGCGGAAACACTTGGGGCACGCCGGTCCAACTGCCGGATGATGGGAACACCGGACTGAACAATTTCGTCACGCTGGCGATTGGCCCGCAAGGGCAGGCTGCCGTTTCCGCGCGTTCCGCGGGCGGAAACTCCGACCTGGTGACCTGCGGCTACCCGAAGTTGATGCAATCGACGGATCTAATCAACTGGACCCATTGCAACCCTGGGAACAGCCCCGCTCCGATCGTAGGGGACGATTACGAGACCGCCCTCTTCGCCTCCAACGGGAAGCTCTATCTCGCTTTTCAAAATTACAATCCTGCATTCTTCCAGAACAATGGAAGCGCTGACCTGCCGGCCGGCGTCATCCTGTGGCGGCAAGCGCCGCAAGCGAGCGGATTGCCCGCCCCGATGGTCGGTCTGGGAGGCGTGATCAACAACGCTGGCGAGACTCCCGGTGCGCCCGTCGCGCCAGGCTCGATCATCGAAATTTACGGCACGAACCTCGGCGCTACCGCGGGCTCCACGAGCCTTCCCCTGAGGGACACGCTGGGGCCAGTCCAGCGTTGACCACGTCGGTACTGATCGACGGCGTGCCCGCACCGCTCTTTTTCACGAGTGCCGGCCAAATCGATGCGCAAATGCCGTTTGAATGGCCGGGTCCGCTAGCAGTGTCGCCGCCGGGAACGAATGCTGGAGTTCAGGTCACGGTGAACGACAGCATCAGTCCCGTGTTGGGGTTTGTCTCCAGCGCCGTCGCGCCGGGGATCTACGTGGCGATCAACGCGAACGGGACGGGTCAAGCTCCGAACTCTCCGGCCAAACCGGGCGATTACCTCACCGTGTATGTGACCGGCTTAGGCGCGGTCAGCAATCAGCCGGCCGACGGCGCGGCATCGCCGGCCAATCCGCTGGCCAGCGCGACGGCCACGGTCACGGCGACTATCGGCGGACAGACCGCGAACGTCTCGTTTGCAGGTCTGGTTCCCGGTTCGGTTGCCTTCTACCAAGTCAACGTGCAGGTCCCGAATCTTGCGAACGGAACGTATCCGCTGGTGATTACGCAGGGAGGAGTGCAAAACTCCAACAAGTATCAGATCGCGGTTTCGAATTGATCGAATCGATCATTGCTTCACGATTCGGTGGCCTGGATCAGGGCCCGAATATACCCATAGCAAAATGCAAACGACTGCAGGCCATTGGGATCGTCCGGCGCCTGCGGGACGTGGTCGGGCATCAGCAATCCGTTGTAGCCTACTTCGCGGTACGTCCGGATCGCGCGCACGAAATCGACATCGCCGTCGTCGGGAAATGTCTCGACGAAGTCGTCGCGATGTCCGCGGATATTGCGAAAATGTACATTGAAGATTTTCTGGCGCGATCCGAAATAACGAATCACATCGAAAATCTCTTCGCCCGGACGCGCGAGCATTTCCGAAACCGTGCCTTGGCAGAAATTCAGCCCGTGATACGGACTTTCACGAATCGCCACAAACTTCTTGAGACCATCCACCGTGCCGAGCACGCGCGCGACACCCTGATATCCCTCCGGCGGCACACCGGGATCGTGGGGATGGCACGCCATGCGGATTTTGTTTTCATTGGCCGTGGGAATCACGCGATCGAGGAAATACGTGATGCGGTCCCACGCCGCGTCGGCGCTGACGCGGCCGGCGCGCGTCAGTTCCGGATTCGGATGGGCGTCGCGCAAACGCCACTGGCTGTATGTGGAGTCGCCGCGGCCGGGCGCGCGGCCCGTGCGCAGCACGCCCAGGATGCTCATGTTGTATTTGATCTGCGGAATGCCGGCAGCCGCGCAGTTGCGGATCAGCGTTTGCAATTGCTCGATATCGCGGTCGCGCTCGGGACTCTGGGCCAACATGATCGCGCCATGCTTCTCGCGGTCGATATGACTGGAAGTAAGAAACGGCGCGGCGATGGACTCGAGATTCAGGCCGTGTTTCTCGGCGAGATCGCGGAGGCGTTGCAATTCTTCCTTCGTGGCGTACAGACGGTCCCCCGCGATTTCCGGATAGCCGCACACGTAGCGGACGCCGTAGCGCGCGAAGTACGCAAAATGTTTTTCGTTGCTGGGGGCGCTTTGGCAACCGAGTCGCGGCTGTCCAGGACCGGCTGCGTACAGCGGAAGTTGGCGTGCGGCCAGTGCGCCCGCGGCGGTGAGCACGAAATGTCGGCGATTCATGCCGCCATCATAACGTGCTTCGCTTTGGGAGTGCTGCGGTTGACGCCGCGCTCCAAAGCGTTACTCGTAGCGCAAGCAATCGATCGGATCCAAATTCGCCGCGCGATTCGCCGGGTAGTAGCCAAAGAACAATCCCACCGAAGCGGAAATCAGGAAGCCCATGGCCACCCACGGCCACGACAACTCGGCGGGCAAGCCCGGAATGAATGTTCGCACCAAAAACGATATCGTCGCGCCGAGCAATACGCCGGCAATCCCGCCGAGACTTGTCAGAGTGACCGCTTCGATCAGGAACTGCGCGCGAATGTCCTGCTTCCGCGCGCCCACCGCTTTGCGTACGCCGATTTCCTGCGTCCGCTCGGTGACGGAAATCAGCATAATGTTCATCACGCCGATGCCACCCACCAGCAATCCAATCGAACTAATCACCGACGTCAGGACGACAATCGCACCGGTGAGCTGATTCCACAAATCCTTGATGAAGTCCGGCGTGGTCAATTCGAAATCGTTGGGCTTGGCGGCGGGAACGCGTCGCAGGCGGCGCAGGATCTCCACGATTTCGTCTTCGGCAAGGTTCATCAAGCGCGGATCCTTCACGCTGATCGCCAGCATGTGCTCCTTCGATTCCGGGTACACCTTCAGAAACGTGGTGAGCGGAATCACCACGAACTGATCGACGCCGGGACCGCCGAACAATCCCGAGTCCGGTTCGAACACTCCGATCACTTCATAGTGCCGGCCGTCGAGATTCACTTCCTGCCCGATCGGATCGATCGCGGGAAACAACGTGGTGGCCACGGCGCGCCCCAACACGCAGACGTCGCGGGTATGTTCCATGTCGTACTTGGAAATGAAGCGCCCGTCGGCGACCGTGAACATCGGGATCGCGTCGGAGTACTCGGGCTCCACGCCGCGGATGAAAGGATTCTCCACTTCCTCCCGGCCATGACGTATCACGTCGATGTCACCGAAGAAAACGATACGCGTGCTGAAGCCCGTGATTAAATCGCAGGACTTGCATTGCTCGCGCGCCGCCAGCACTTCGTCGTAGTTCAAGTATTTCCGCGTGCGGATTTCCTCCGTCATGCGGACCATGCCGTTGGGAATGCGCGTGATGAAGAATACCTTCGACCCCAGCGAATTCACGCGATCGGCCACGTTGCGATTCAATCCCGTGATGATCGCGGCCACCGAAATCACCGACGTGACGCCGATGACAATGCCAAGGATGGTGAGCGCGCTACGGCCTTTGCGCGCCCGGATGGTGTCCATGGCGAGAAGAAAATTTTCGTTCAGCTCGGTCTTGGTCATGGCCGGTTAATCGCTCCTCAGCGCCACCACGGGATCCAATTTCGCCGCTTTCATCGCCGGATAAATCCCGAAGAACAGTCCAATCACCGACGCCAGCACGACTCCCATCAGCGCCACCCACGCTTGCACGTCGGCGGGAAAATCGGTCGCGGCTTTGAGCAGCATCGCCGCGCCGAAACCGAGTCCCACGCCAATGCCGCCGCCGATCAGACATTGCAGCAACGCTTCGGCCAGAAATTGCCGCAAGATGTCAACCTGACGCGCGCCTATGGCCCGGCGCACGCCGATCTCGCGCGTGCGTTCGGTGACGCTCACCAGCATGATGTTCATGATCACGATGCCGCCCACCACCGTCGAGATCGAGGAGATCAGCACGAAGACGGCGAAAAACGCGCCGCTGATGCTCTTCCACAGCGACATGTAGCTGTCCGGCGTGCCGAAGTAGAAATCTTCCTTGTCGTGCGGTCCTATGTGGCGGCGGGCACGCATGATCTGGCGCACGTCGTCCTGCGCCAGTTGAAATTCGGCGTCGGAACTGGCGCGAATATTCAGTTGCAACGAGTTTCTGGTTCCCTGCAAGCGGCGGTAGGTTGTCCAAGGAATCAAGATAAAGTTGTCTTGATCTTGTCCCAGCACCGAGCCGATTTTTTCGATGGTCCCGACAACCCGAAATTCCTCGCCCGCGAAGCGGATGTACTGGCCGATGGCATTCACGCCGCCGAAAAACTTGTCGTTGATGCCGTAGCCGATCACCGCGACGGGCGTACCCGCGCTTTCCTCGAATTGCGTGAAAAAGCGGCCCATGTCGAGCGTGCGGCTGCCGATGGTTCCCATGTTCCACGTTTGTCCGAAGACCGCCGCGTCTTGCAGTTCCTTGTTCTTGTAATAAATGTGCGTGGAGTTGTTGGCGATCTGCGCGCCGACATCTTCGCAATGCTTGCAGCGCGTGCGCACGGCCTCCATGTCGTCGGCGGTGATGTTCTTGAAGCGCTGGGCGCGCAGGAATTCGTTGAAGTCGGTGGGAATCACCGGTGTTTTCTGAACCTGAAAGACGTGTGTGCCGAGGTTGGCGATCTTTTGCTCCACGTAGGAATTCGCGCCTTGCACCAGAGTCATCACGGTGATCAGCGTCGCGACACCCATCACCAGGCCCAACAAGGCGAGGAACGACCGCAGCTTGTGGGCCAACATCGTGGTCCACGCAGACCGTACGACATCCTTTAGTCTCATTCTTTCGAGCCCCTGTCCCTCGCACTCGCCGCCCTATGTTCCGCCCTACGTTCATTGTATCGCGGCTCTCGTCTCAACGTTCCAGCTTGCAAAAGGTACGGCTGCTATAATCACGGCATGGCCGAATGCATTTTCTGCAAAATCGCCGCGGGACAGATCCCCGCGCGCATCGTTCATCAGGACGATCAGGCGGTGGTCTTCGAAGATCTGAATCCACAAGCGCCCGTGCATCTGCTGATCATTCCGCGCAAGCATTTCATGTCGCTCAACGAGGCTGCGGCGGAAGATCGCGACGTTCTGGGCCACATCCACCTGCTGGCCGCGAAGGTCGCGGCGATGCGCGGAATTTCGGACGGCTTTCGAACGGTGCTGAACAACGGCGCGCGGGCCGGCCAAACGGTGTCGCACTTGCATCTGCATGTCCTCGGCGGCCGGCAGATGACGTGGCCGCCTGGATAATTGTGCTACGAACGGAAACGCCAAGAATTACAGCGGCGTTACTTCAGCGCCACCAGAATGATCAGGGTATTTTCTTTCCGTAGAAAAAAGTGCAGCGGCTCGTTCTGCTTGGCGATATCCAACGGCGCGGGCACTTGCACGCATCGCAAATGCGCATAGCCGGTGCCGGAACTGCCGTGTTCCACGTGGACCGTAACGGCGCCCTGCGCCGGAGCCCCCGGTAGCGGATCGCATTTGCCTTGCGGACAATATCGCGACGCCCCAAACGTCACGCGATAGGTTTGGTGCACGCCGTATCTCGGCGAGTATAGAACGTCCTTGACCATCACCGTATCGCTTTGCAGTTGATGGGCGGCGTTGCACACGTGCTGACTTAGACGCGAACCTTCGTCGTAAAACGGATCACACGCGGCGAGTGCGATGGTCAGAAGAAAGAGTCCCGCCAACGCCTGTTTAGTGCGCATAAAAGAAAGTATAACCTGTCGCGAATCAAAGCCGGAGTGCGGCTGGATGGGCCTGATACCATGAACTTCATGCTCGACGGTTGGTCGCATCAAGATTTGCTCTGGGAACTAGCGGGAATCGTTGCGGCGACCTTGTTTCTCTGCACCGGCCTCGCGTCAATCACTCTGGGCACACTGCGTTCACGCGACCGCACGCTGTTGTGGTTCGGCGCGCTCACACTTTTGTACGGAGTGCGCCTGACGGTGTCGAATCGTTTGACATCGTTGGCGATGGAATTCTCCGTGGTGAGCCAGCGCCACATCATCTTGGTCATCGCCGCGATCATCCAGATTCCGGCGGTCCTCTTTTTTCGGGAAATTCTCAGCCAACGCTGGAGAAGAACGGCCACGGTTTGGGCGGGCGTCGAGATCGCGTTCATGCCGATTGGAATTGCCTTTGGTTTCTCGCGTTATCAGCAGGTTTTTTGGACCACCAGCAACGTGCTGGCGATCTTGAGCGCGCTTTTGCTGATGACGGTGGTTTTTTGGCCGGGACTCTCGGGACTCGACAACGTCAGTCTCGACAAGACGAGCCGCCGTGTAATGTCGGCGACGTTGGTGATCTTCACGGCGTTTGTGATCGCGCGCAATTTGAACTGGCTTCCTCAGGGACACGATCTGGAGCCGATCGGCTTCGGCATCCTTGTGGCGGGACTCGGCTATGCGGCGGCGCGCGTTTCCACGCAGCGCGAAAATAAACTGCGCGACGTGGAGTATGAATTGGAAACGGCGCGGCGCATTCAACGATCGATCCTGCCGCGGCACCTTCCCTCGGTCCCGGGACTCGAACTCGTGGCGCGCTACGAACCGATGACCGCCGTGGCCGGCGATTTCTATGATTTTCTCCCCGTGCCCGGCCGCCGCGCCGTGACGATTCTGGTGGCCGACGTTTCCGGGCACGGCGTGCCCGCCGCGCTGATTGCCTCGATGCTGAAAGTGGCGTTCACAGCGCAAGCGGAATACGCCGATGATCCCGCGCGCATTCTCGCGAACCTGAACGCTACGCTCGCCGGACAACTCGACGGCCAATTCGTAACCGCGGCGTGCGCGTTCGTGGATCTCGACGCGGGCCAAGTGGTCTACGCGGGCGCCGGACATCCGCCGGCGCTGCTGGTGGGCGGCGACGGATCGATTTTCGAACTCAAGGAAAACGGATTGATGCTGGGACCGTTTCGCCAAGCGGCGTATCGCAACGTTTCGGCGAATTTCGCGAGGGGCGACAAGTTGGTGCTGTACACCGACGGCATCATTGAAGCTACCCTCGGCGACGGTGAGCAATTTGGTCTCGACCGCCTGAAAACATTTGCGCGCGGCCCACGCAAGTTCTCGGATTTCGCGGACCATTTGATCGCGGCAGTGGCGGGTCCCGTGCGCGAAGACGATCTCACGGTGGTTGTCGCGGAAGTGCATCACTGAATCTTTCTCTGATGTCACGGCATCTCATACCAATCATCCGAATGGGAGGACGATATGGGCAAACTTGAAGGCAAAGTGGCCGTGGTTACTGGTGCGTCCAAGGGAATTGGCGCTTCCATCGCCGAACATTTGGCAGCGGAAGGCGCGTCCGTTGTGGTGAACTACGCGAGCAGTAAGAGCGCTGCCGACAGCGTGGTGAAACACATTCAAGAAAAAGGCGGCAAGGCCGTCGCGGTGCAGGCGGACGTCGCGAAGTCCGAGGACGTCAAACGACTCTTTAGCGAAACGAAAAAAGCCTACGGGAAAGTGGATGTGCTGATCAACAACGCCGGCGCGTATGAATTTGTGCCGCTCGAATCGATCACCACGGAACACTTCCACAAGCTTTTCAATCTCAACGTACTCGGACTGCTGCAAAGCACGCAGGAAGCCGTGAAGTTGATGGACGGCCGCGGCGGATCGATCGTCAACATCAGCTCGATTGTCGGGCCGATGCCGGTGGGAACGGCGTCGGTTTACAGTGGAAGCAAAGCCGCGGTGGACGCCATCACGGTTTCATTGTCGCAGGAACTGGGCCCGCGCAAGATCCGCGTGAATTCACTGAATCCGGGAATGGTGGCGACCGAAGGGCTCTCGAACAGCGGTTTTAGCGAAAGCGAATTCCGCAAGGTCATCGAGGCGCGCACGCCGCTCGGAAGAATCGCGCAACCGGAGGACATCGCGAAAGCCGCAGTCTTCTTCGCTTCCGATGATTCCGGATGGGTGACGGGCCAGACGTTGATCGTGGCAGGCGGCGATCGCCAATAATAAAGATCGCCGCGGGCGGCGACCCGTCCACAAACTTAGGGATGCGCGATCACCAAAAGTGTCTTAGCGCGAGATAGTACGCAGTCAAGCGCCCGCTGCATCGTTTCCGGATCGAGCGCCGCGAGACTCTCGTCGAGGACCACGAGACTGGCGTCCTGAAGCAGCGCACGTGCAATGAAGACCCGGCTGCGCTCGCCTTGCGAAAGTTGCCATCCGGTTTCGCCAACCATTTGGAATAATCCGCCGGGCATGCGTTCGAGCAAATCGCCCAGACCCATCTCGCGGCAGATTTCGAGCGCCTCTTGCATTTCCGCTTCGCCGATCGCGCCGCGCCGGCCCATCAGCAAATTGAAAAACAGTGGTCCTGTGATCACGTGATTCAAGTGGAATTGCGGCGCTGCGACGATGCGGCGGCGCCAGCCGTCCGCGCCCAACGTGTGACGATCAAGTCCGCCGGCCAGCAAGAGTCCCGCGCTCGATTGGCGAATTCCGGTGAGCAGCGAGACGAAGGTCGACTTTCCGCCGCCGGAACTGCCGCCCATCAGCACGCGCTCGCCGGCGGAAATTCGCAGCGAGCAGCGGCGCAACACTGGCTCGTCGCGCGTGGGATAACGGAAAACTAATTCCTGCGCTTCGAGAGGAACTTCATCGCGCGACGCCGAAGTGGCGACGGCGAACACCGGCGATCCTTTGAGACTGGGACCAATTTCCGCCATCAACGGCGTGAGCTGCTCCCAGGCGATTCGCGCGTCGACCATCTGCCATGCCGCCGCCGAAAGCCGTTTGAAGGCGCGCTGCGCTAGAAAGATTCCGCCGATGCCGACGGCAAGCGGCGTCACGTTTCCTTGTGCCGCCAAGAATGCGGGCGCCATCGCGAGTAGTCCGGCGATGAGCCAACCTTGCGGAATCGCGGAGAGCAGTGCGGCTTCGGCGCGATCGCGGATGATCGAGGAATCGAGATAGCGGTCGAGTTCCTGATCTTCGTCCTCATGGCGCTGCTCGGGACGCTCTTGCGCGAGCCGGGTCCGATGGCCCACCATGCGTTCTACAAGCGAATGCGTCATGTCGAGGCGCAGCGACGTCCAGCGTCGCGCGCGTTTGAGATAACGCATGCAAATCAGCGCGCACACCGCGCACCACGCGGCGAGCAGCGCGGTGAGACCCCAGGCGCCCGAGGCAATCAGCACCGCGGCCGCGGCGGAAAGCTCCATCAACGCGATCACGCCGGTGAATCCGCCGCTCAACACCAGCGTTTCGAGGGAATCCGATTCGATCGCGCGGCCGAGCAATTGTCCCGCGCCTTCCGCCAGCACCGACTCGGGATCGAGTTGCAGCGCGCCGGCCATCAACCGCTGGCGCAGCCACGATCCCAGCGTCACCGCGACGCGTGCTTGCATGCGAATCGCCGCCATGCGGATCGGCGGCAGCGTCATCAGCAGCAGAATCCAGGCCCACAACCAGCCGCGATCCAAGCGTCCTTGCAGCGCGGCTTGGCCGATCACCACCCACGACAATAAGTAGATCGCTAAGAACGCCGCGTGCGCGCCGAGCGCTTTCATCAGGCGCGGGCCTTGTCCGCCCGATGCAGCGAGGCGGCGAAACGGCGCTTCAATCGGAAGGCGCAACATCCAACTGGAGATTTTCATGGCGCCGAGTTGTTCCGCCAGCATTGCGCGGCGCGCGGCGACGCGTGCCTTCTGCTCGATGCCCACAGATTCGAGAAACGCTTCAATGCGCTCGAGCGGTTCGGCCTCGCTCTCGGCGCAAATGGCCGCGCGAATTTCGGAAATCGGCAAGGTGTGCAGTTCGCGATCTGCACCGAGGACGACGCCGCCCGATCGCACCATCAGCAGATAGCGCGTGCCCTCAGAATGCGCCACGGGAATCAGCACGATTCGCGATGACGCAATGTACGATTCCAATTCCGCATACGGCGTCTCTACGCGTTCGGCTTCGATTCCCAGAATTTGCGCCGACGCTTCGATCCAATCGCCGTGGGCCTGCGACGGAAGATGCGGCGGCACGGGCAAATCCTTCGGCAGCGGATCGAGTCCGCCACGACGCGCGAGAGCGGTGATGGCTTCACCGATGCGCTCGAAGGGCCAGGCGATGACCCATGCGCGATTGGGGGCGCGATTCATGGCCGTGACTCCGTTTCCATCAATTGCCCGCCGAGGAGCGAAATGCGCCGCCACTCGGCGTTCTGCCACATATTGCGCGACACTCTTTCTTCGGCCGCGAGCATTTCCGCATAGCGCGATCCCGCGCGGCGCGCCAACTCGCGCGGTGCGCCGTCTTCGGCCACGCGTCCGTCTTCGATCACCAGCACGCGGTCGAACGTCAAGGCATGACTCACGTCGTGCGTGATGCACAAGATCGTGGCAGTACGCCACCACTCGCGGCAACGTTCCAGCAAGCGCGCGCGGCGTTCGCGATCGAGTCCCCGAAACGGCTCATCGAGAATCGCCAGACGCACGTTGTCGCGCAAAAATGCCCGGCCGAGGCGCAAGCGTTGTCCTTCGCCTCCCGACACACGCGCGCCGCCTTCGCCGAGCACGGTCTGCATGCCTTCGGGCAAACGTTCCAGGACGCCACGCAGGTCGGCGGCCTCGATTACGTTGGTCACGCCGGCTTCTGCCCCAGGAGGCGCGCCATAAGCAAGATTCTCGAGCACCGTTTTGTTCCACAGATGAACTTCGGGATTCAGCCAAGCCATTTGGCTGCGCAAGTCCTCGGGCATTTCCGAGATCGCGCGGCCGTCAATGCGCATTTCGCCCTCGGCCGGACGATGCCATCCGAGCAGCAAACCGGCCAAGCTCGATTTGCCTGCGCCCGACGGGCCGACGATGGCCACATGGCTGCCCGGCGCAATTTCCAATTGCAGTTCGCGAAGGATCAAGTGTCCAGCGGCGCGCACGGCAACGTTCTCAAGCGCGATGGCCATGCCACCCGCGGTTTCCTGGTGAGTGGCGGCGGGCGATGGCCGCGGCATTTCCGCGTGCTCGATGGCCCCCAGCGGCTCGAGCAAACGAAGCGTAACGTTGCGGTAGGCGGGATACTGCCACGCGGTCAGCGACAAATCTTGCGCGATGTTGGGAAGGTTCAGCGCCCAATAAACCAGCAGCAACGTAGATCCGCTTTGCCCGAAGCGCGCGAAGTGATCGAACAGCAGCCAGCCGCACAATCCGAATCCCACGGCGATCTGCCACCCTTCAACACGCGCCACCGCTTCTTGCAGCGAAAGTCCCGCGCCGGCCCATTCGCGCAGCAACTCGCGATGGGCCTGGCGCATCGCGGGCTGCGCGCCGTGCGTGCGAATGGGAATCATGCCGAGGAGCGCGTCGAGATAAAAGCGCGTGAGCGCGCCTGCATGTACGCGCAAACGCAAGTCGCGCTCGTTCAGTGCGCGTTGACCGAGTAGCGGCAGCGTGATCGCCGCAAGACACGCCAGCAACACGATGGGCCAAGCGCGCGGGTCGAGCCAAATGATTCCCGCCGCGGTGAAAAATAATTCAAAAAACGATCGCACCACGCGTCCGCCCAATTCCGGCAAGTGCCGGATGCGATGCAGGCTGTGACTGCGCTCCGCCATGTCCGACTTCGGACGGCTTTGGAAATAGCGGTCGCCAAGCCGTGGGATTTTCGTAAGAAACGCCAGACGCAAGCGATTTTCCAGTTGCCGCCCGAGCCGCAAGATACCGCGCGCCAGCGGCCACTCGATCGCCGGCAGCATCGCGCACAAGAAAATCACGGCGGTGTACGCGGCCAGCCGTTGTCCACTCAGTTGCAGTTCGCGGCCGAGGTCCAGCAATCCGCGCAACAACAACGCTTCTACCACCGTGCCTGCAGCGGCCAGGAGACTCGCGCCGGCGAGAATCGCGGGTGAGAGAAGTCCGTCTTGCTTCAAGAATCCGAAGAGCGCGGACGCCGGACGCAGCGGACGCTCGGCTAGCGCGGCGGCGAGTTCGGGCGAAAGCTTTTCTTCGCTCGCGGCCGACACGGCGCGGCGTCCCGACACCGAGATGAACACGGCGCCGCGCAATCGCACACAATCGGGATCGTCGTCCTGCCGGATGGCCCAACATGGCCCTGGCAGCAACGAAGGATCGGCGAGAAAACGGCGGATCGCACCGAGCGATTGCTCGCCGGTCTTCAGCGCGCCGGCATCCACGAGTGTTTGGGTTGCGCGAATAGCGGCGTCGAGCGCGCCGAAGGGCAGCCACGTGGGCGCGGCGGCAGCGGCGTCGGTGAATTCGCGCGCGGCGGTGGCACCGGCGCCCAAATTCGCGAGGCGCTCGTGAAACAACGCGCGCGCCGAGTCCGACGAGGCCCAATCGAGCCACTGATCTCCGGTCAGCGTCTGCTCGTGCACGAAAACTTCGCGCAGGAATGCGTCGACCGTGGTCCAGCGGCGGCCGGAACCTGGATCCATCACTTGCAGGAACGGGCCGATGACGCGCCACGCCACCACAAAGTGCGTGGAGCCGTTGGGCATCCGCACCACGATCAACGCCGGCAGCGAATCCGCTTCTTTCAGAAAAACTTGATCGAGCGGCAGCATGTTTTGCTGCGCTTCCAAACCAAGCCGCTGCGCGATTTCTTCGAGTGTGTCGATCGACGTGCCGTCGACGTCGGTTTGGCACGCTTCGCGCAAGCGGCCATAGCTGACCGGTACGCGAAACCCTTCGAAGAGACATTTCAGCGCGGCGGGACCACAATCCATCGCCGACGTTTGGATCACTTCATACGCGAGCAGAGGTCGGCGAGGCATGAAGGATTAGGATAACGTAAGGCGAACGCGTTACATCACTGCGAAGCTTGATTGGCGGGGCTTTGATTGACAGGACCTTGATTGGGACGCGGCGCCGCGCTGATTCGTCCGGCGAGACGCAAGGTGAGAACGGCGGGCGAAACGCGCTCCACTTCTACTTCCACCGAGCCGGGCAGCCCATGCTGCAACGGAATGGTCGACGATGACGCGTCCACCGACATTTCCACGCGCACCGTTCCGTTGCGCACTTCGCCGGCCACGCGTTCCACACGCACCGGCAGACTGCCGTATTGCATCCACGGGAATCCTTGGAGCCGCAAATGTCCTTCTTGTCCTGGGCGGATTCTTCCGAACGCCGACGCCGGCGCGTATTCCGCAACCAAACGCAGTTTGCCGCTGGGCACAATCGCCGCCAGGCGATCGCCTTCCTTGACGATCGCGCCCGGGCGGATCGCGGGAACGTCGGCCAGTTCGCCGGCCACCGGCGCGCGAATCACGCGACGCTCGATTTCCAGTTGTAGGCGCGCCAGCATCGCGGCGGTGGAATCGATATCGCCTTGCATTCGCGCGATCTCGCCGCGCAGACGTTGCAAGCGCGTCTGGCGCTCGGCGTCGCGCGTGGTTTGCTCGCGCTCGGCGCGCGCCATCGCCAGTCGCAAGCTGTCGACGGCGGCGCGGCGGCTCTGCGCGTCGGATTCTCCCTGTGCGACCTCGCGTTCGGCGACCAATCCTTCTTTGTTCAAAATTTGCAGACGTCCGACGTCTTCCTGCGCAAACTTGGCGGGAGCTTCGGCTTGGCGGACTTGCGCGCGCATCACTTCGAGCTGAGCGTTCAACGCTTGGCGCTCGTCGCGTCCGGCCTGTTCGTTGGCCGCGATCTCGGCTTCTAACGGCTGAATCTGAGGACGAAGCGCCGCCAAGCGCGCTTCCTGCTCGCGCCGCTGCAACGTTTGCGTGTCGGATTCAACGCGCGCCAGTTCGTCGCCTTCACGAACCTCGCGGCCCAGGGCGAGATTCGTGGAAATCAAGCGGCCTTCCACCGGCGATTGCACGGAGTATCCCGTGCGTCCATTTTCCACGCGCGCCGATTCGGTGACTTCGTACAGGGAAACGCGCGCCAGGAAAAACCACGCCAGCCACGCCGCGAACAACAAACTGGCCGGAAGAAGTCCGGCGACGGATCGCGCTAGGCGGTCGGCCTTCAAAGCGTGACTGGTGCGGCCAAAGCGTGCAGGCATCAAACACGAGCCTAGCACACGGAAGCCGCGCCCGCACTGCGAAGGCTCAGCGGGCGCGGCATCCTTCCGGAACTAGCGGATTTGCTCGTTGTGGTTCGAGGTCAACACACCGGCGCGAACGCGGGACTTTACGGCGATCTTCTTCATGGCTTTCATGGCATCTCCTTTTCTTCTTGTGGCTTGGCACGAAAGTGCCGAAAACCTCTGAGCATTTCAGAGGCTTCCAATCAGAAAAGGCGCAGAAAGGGGCGAAACCCTATCACGGAGGACGCCCCGTGCCGCGGTCTTGGTTAGCGAACCTGCTCGTTGTGATTCCCGGGCAGGCCGCCCGCCTTCACCTTCGACTTCGTATTGATCTTTTTCTTTGCTGCCATGACCGATGCCTCCCTGGATGTTTTCAACTACGCGGAACGGGCGGAGAGACTCGTGGACGCATCCGCCCTTTCCTGCCTGAAGCAAACGCTAGCGGGCCTGCTCGTTGTGGTTCAGCTGCAGAGCGCCACCCTTCACTTTGGACTTCATCGCGATTTTCTTCTTGGCTGCCATGATTCACTCTCTCTTTCCGGGGCGGTTCTGCCGCCTCCACTTGACCATGCGCAACGCGAGGTCGAAATCGCTCAAGAAACACAAAAGGCGGAGCCTGATGGGCCCCGCCCCTTGACTCGAAGGCTAGCGAAGCTGCTCGTTGTGGTTGAGCTTCACGCCATCGTTGCCGCCGGCTTTCACCTGCGTCCGAACCTTCAGTTTGGGTTTCGCCGTCTTCTTCATGGATCCCCCTTTAGAGAATGCGCTCGTTGTGGTTCAGGGTCCGGCCGTAGTTGTCGCCACCGCCGCCTTTGACCTGGGTCTTCACTTTCAATTTCGGCTTTCCTGCTTTTTTCATGGGCATCTCCTTAGACCCTGCGCTCGTTGTGGTTCAGTTGGACTCCGTAGTTGGGACCGCCGCCCTTGACCTGCGTCTTCACCTTCAGTTTGGGTTTGGTCGTTTTCTTCATGGATCCCCCTTTTAGAGCACGCGTTCGTTGTGGTTCAGGCTTCGGCCGTAGTTGTCACTGCCGCCGCCCTTCAGCTGCGTCTTCACTTTCAATTTCGGTTTGGCCGTTTTTTTCATGGAATCCCCTTAGAGCATGCGCTCGTTATGATTCAGGCTGACGCCGTAGTTGGGGCCGCCGCCCTTGACCGTGGTCTTGACTTTCAACTTGGGTTTAGTCGTCTTCTTCATAGAGTCCTTCTAGAGCATCCGCTCGTTGTGGTTGAGGGAGAAGCCGAAGTTCGGAGGATTGCCGCCCTTCACCTGCGTCTTCACCTTGAGCTTGGGCTTGGGTGTCTTTTTCATGGTGGTTAGAGCGCGCGCTCGTTGTGGTTGGTGGTCAGCGCCGGCAACCCGCCGCCGCCCTTGACCGTGGTCTTGACCTTCAACTTGGGCTTGGTTGTCTTCTTCAGCATTTGCTCGTTGTGGTTGAAGGTCAGCGCGGGCTGCCCGCCGCCGCCCTTGACCTGTGTCTTCACTTTCAACTTCGGCTTCGGAGTCTTTTTCATGGGATTCTCCTCGAGCATTCGCTCGTTGAATTTGTCCGGGGGATTCCCAAAAGTTACCTCTGGCGGTGATCGATGTCAAGCGGGAATCCGCTTTCGCGAATAGTACTTTTGGAAAACGGATGGTACTTTTGGACACTGGGACAAATGCGGCGCCGGACAACGACGCAGCGCCGCAATCGGTGGGAAACGGCCGCGCTTCCGAATCCCGATCGCGACACTGCGCCAACCCGTCGACTAATTCCCCTTGATCGAAATATTTCCCGGCGATGTCGCAATGCCACCGACGGTCAGCACCACCGGGTAGTCGCCGGTGGTCCACGCCGAGCCATCAGCCTTCGTGGCGGGCAGCGTGATATTGGCTTGCGCCAGTCCCACCGATCCCGGCGTAAGCCCCGCGAACACAACAGGCGCGGCCGTGCCGCCGATCGTCGCGGTGACGGTCGCGGTCACCTTGGCCGGCGGATTTCCCGGACTCGCGGCGCCGGTGGTTACCGCTTGGTCCACCGCGCCTTGACCCGTGAAGTACACGACGGCGATTCCGTTCGGTACGAGCGGTTGAGTCGGGGAGTTGGCGGAAAAATCCTGATTTTGCGCGGCGAGATGCGACGTGCCGCCGATCAGGAAGAGTCCCGGCGCGGTGGCGACGATCTGCACCGTCGACTGCGCGACCGGGCCGCCCGCGCTGGTCAACAATAGTTGTTGCGAGCCGGTGGACAATCCATACGGAATCTGCGCGTTGATCTGCGTGGCGCCGACGTAGAGCAATGGCGCGGCCACGCCGCCGACCGTGAGGCTCACGTCGCCCAAGTACGTCGGCAATGGAACGGCCGTGGCTCCCGCCGCGGTCGTGCTGCCCATCTGCGTGCCGTAGATCGTGAACAACGATCCCGGCGCCAAGCCGCCTTGCGCCGAGCTGGCCGCGTTCACCGACGCGCCAATGGAAGGTCCAGGCGCGCCGGAAACGCCGGTCAGGTTGATGATGTGCGGCGATCCCACGCCGCCATCGTTGATCGTCAGCACGCCGGTGCGCGTTCCCGTGGTCGATGGCGCGAACGCCACTTGAATCATGCAACTCGCGCCCGCTGCCAGCGACGTTCCGCAACTGTTGGTCTGTGCGAAGTCGCCGGTAACGGTGATGCTCGAAATCGACAACGCCGCGCCGCCGGTATTGGTCACGGATACCGATTGCGGGAAGCTGAACGATCCCTGCGATTGCGGCGGGAAACTCACCGTACCGGTGGAAAGGGTCAGCGAGGGAGGCGCCGCGACGGCCTGCACGGCGATATTCGCCGCGTCCATCACGTTGGTGTAGTTCTGGCTCGTGGCGGTCAGTTTGAATTGGAGCACCGTGTCCGTCGAAACTGTCGAAGGAGCGGTCACTTTCACTTGCACCGATTTGTTGGCGCCGGCCAGAAGACTGAGAGTCGAAGGCAGCGCGCTCCCATCGACGGTCAGGCCGGAATCGGCGGTCAACGCCAGGTTATAGCTATCGGCCTTGAGTCCGCGATTCGTCACGACGATCGTCACGGTCGCGGAACCTCCCGGCGGAAGTTGCACGCCGTTGGGGTACGACAGGCGCACCGCGGTGAAGACAGGGATCGCGTCGGCTTGGTCGCGAGTGATTTCGGCATCACCCGTCACCGGAACGTCTACGTCGATGCCCTTTCCAGAGAGCGATCCGCCGGAGAATACGAGTTTGTCCCAATCGGTTTGGCTGGCGCTCATCGGGCCGACGTACGCTGTGCCGAGGGTATTGTCTAAACCGTCGATGTCAACCGACTGCAGCACGTTCGCCGCTACCGTTCCGCAACTCCAGTCGATCCCGAAGCGGGCGTCCTCGATCGCTTTGTTCGGCGTGCCGTTGTTCTTGGCCAATGGCGCGTTGGGGCAGAACCACGACGTTCCAATCTTGGGGAAACCCGAGGGGACGCTGAGTCCAAGCTGAGGGTTCAACTGGGAGGTGTCGAGTTGCGGCAGCGCCCAGCGCGAATAGTCATAGGAAGGGCCACCGTCCGCGGGCAAGCCGCTCATCTGGAACGAATAGTTCATGATGCTCAAGTAGTTCGGCTTGTAGTTGAATCCTTCGTTGCCGCCGTGCTGCAGCCCCAAATTGTGGCCCAGTTCATGCATCAGCGTGCCGGCCTGCTCTTGAATGGTCCCAACGACAGTCGGGAATCCACCAAGCGTGATCATGAGTTTCGACGCGCCATCGCTGAAGGTTGCAGTGTTCGCCGACAGTCCGCTGCTGGTGGTGGTGCTGTTTTGCAGGTGCGAAGAAATCACATGGTGGAAAATCATCGCGCGTCCACTGGCGTTGAAGTTCGCCGACATCTTGTCGAACAATACCCAGGTGTCCGGCGAGGGGGACTTGGAGTTCGGCGGGTCCGACATCATGTATGTCGCTTCGTTGTTCGACAAAAGCGCCGCCTGCGTGTAGGGTTTGCCGTTGGCGTCGAGCGTACCCCACGTCTTGGTCAGTGTCATCGGGCATTTCGGTCCGCAATCGATGTGCATGTTGATGCCCTTTTGGCCGTCCACCGGCGCCTGTTTGAACGAATTGACGAGAATCAAGGCTGCAAAGGGATCGAGCTGATGCGAGTGGTACGGCAACCCCGTGGTCGCATTGCCTGGGAACGACGTCCAATCGACTTGTATGAAAATGTCCTTGGTATTGGGATCCGCGCCCATGCCCGGTAAGTCGATGAAGATGTCCTTGCCATTGGGGCGCATGTACACGCCGTGCAGCTCCCAATCGTCGCAAAGGCCATCGCCGTCAGCGTCAGGACAAGCGGTCTTATCCGACTTCGGTCCGCCATAGCCATTGGCGGTCAACGTCGGCGGATTGGCGGCGTTGCTGTTGAACGTGATCGTCACGTTAAGCGTGCCGGTAATCGTGGGATGGAACGTGAGGACTGCTTGACACGACTGCTGCGGCGTGAGAGTCAGCGGACAGTTTCCGAAACTGAAGTCGTAATTGACGAGGTCGGAGACGTTCGCCGAAGTCAGGTTCAACAGAGAAGTGCCGCTGTTGGTGATCGTAACCGTCTTCGGCCCCGTGCTGGTGCCGATCACGAAGCCGCCGAGATTGAAAAGTTGCGGCTGCAACGTGAAGGTGGGCGGCGCCGACGCCGTGCTGGTTCCCGTGACTGCAATATTCACGTTGGCGCCGGCGTTGGACGCGATGACGATATTGGTATGGAAGGTTCCGATGTCGGAGGGGATCCATTTCACCGAAAGGGTGCAAGAGTTGCCGGTCGTGATCGTCGCCCCGAGACAAGACGTGAGATCGAAGGAAAGCCCGATGTTCGGGGATTGCGTGATGTTGCTGATCGTCAAGGCCGCGCCGCCAGTGTTCGAGATCGTCACGGTTTGCGAGGAACTAGCGTTGCCGACAGAGGAGTCGAACGCCAGCACATTCGGACTGACCGAAATAATCGGCGTGTTCGGCAACTGCGCCGTCAAGCTGACGGGAATCGTTGTCGTCGCGGGCGACGCGTTCGTGGTGATCGTGATATTCGCGTTCGAACTTCCGGCCACGCTCGGCGTGTACGTCACGCCCAGCGTGCAGGAATTACCCGCTTGAATCGTCTGACCCAAGCACGAAGTCAAATTCAGCGAGAGTCCGGAGTTCGCTGTGGCCTGAATATTCGAAATCGTCAGGGCCGCGCCGCCGGTGTTGCTGAGCTTCACGTTTTGCACCTGGCTTGTCGTTCCCACGGGCGTGGAAAAGCTCAGACTCGTGGGACTCACCGTCAGGATCGGAATGTTGGGGGGATTGGCTACGAGCACCACCTGAAGCGTTACCGTGCTCGGCGTGGCGGTGGTCGTGATCGTGATGTTGACCAGTTGGCTGGCGACCTGCGACGGCGAATACGTCACGCCGAACTTGCAGTTTTGTCCGCCTTGCAGTGTCGTACCGAGGCAGTTCGTCAGGTCGAGAGAGATTCCGCTGCCCGATGGCGCCTGAATGTTGTTGACCGTGATCGACGATGTGGTGTTGTTGGTGATCGTGACCTGTTGCGACGCGCTGGTGACCCCCACCGTGGTGGTGATCGTGAGACTGCTGGGCGACAGCGTAATCGGCGGCGGGGTTGGCTTCACGACACGGATACGATTGTTGCCGCTGTCGGCGATGTAAAGATCGGTCCCGGTGCCGGACAAGTCGTTGGCCACCGCGATGGCGCGCGGAGAACTCAATTCCGCCGCTGTTGGCGAGCCGCCGTCGCCTGAAAATCCTGCCGTGCCGCTGCCCGCGATGGTGGTGACGTTGTTGCCGCCGTCGATCATGCGGATTCGATTGTTGCCGAGGTCGGCGACATAAATATTGAGGTTCGCATCGGTCCAAATGTTGCGCGGCGAATTGAATTGCGCCGATCCGACCTTCCCGCCGTCGCCCGAGAATCCGGCCGTCGATCCGCCGAGCGTCGCGACCGCTCCCGAGGACGCGTCGGCTACGCGGATGCGATTGTTGAGGGTGTCGGAGATGTAAAGCTGGTTGAACGCCGGGCTGTACGCCACTCCCACGGGAGTGTTGAGCGTGGCCGTCGATCCGTCCCCGACGAGCGTCTTGATGGTGCCCGCTTGCAAATCGATTTCGCGAATTCGATTGTTTCCGGAGTCGGCGACATAAAGGTATTGCGCGCCGGCCGAAGTGAAGACGTCGTTCGTGGAATCGGTGAATTGCATGCCCAGGCCGTTGGGCGCGTTGATTTGCGCCGCGGTCGCCGGACCGTTGTCGCCGGAGAATCCCGCGGTGCCGGTTCCCGCCAGCGTGACGATCGTGCCGTCCGGCTTAACTCTGCGGATTCGCTGATTGGCCGTGTCGGAGATGTAGACGCTGCCATCGGTATCATCGTAGGCGACACCTGACGGCCGATTCAGTTGCGCCGATGTAGCGGGTCCGCCGTCACCCGAAAACCCTGCCGTGCCGTTGCCCGCGACCGGCTTGATGATCCCGTTCTTGATCATGCGGACGGTGCTGTTGCCCGTGTCGCAGAAATAGATGACCCCGTTTGCCGTTACCGTGATCGCCGTCGGCAGGTTGAGCTGCGCCGACGTGGCCGATCCGTTGTCGCCGGAGTTTCCGGCCGTGCCGGTCCCCGCGGACGTGCTGATAGTAAGGGTTTGCGCCGAAAGCGACAGGATAAACAGTGTACTGGCAAGCAATTGAGTAATGGTTTTCATAAGCCCCTCTTTGGTTCTCATACCCTATAGGCGGAAGGGACAAAAGGGAACCCTCAACTTTTTTAGGACCACGCGGGGTCGCGCGAGAGACCCCAGCGGCCGCGGGAACACACGCTCGCGTGGTACAATGTGGACTCAAGCAAGCTAAATCGCGTACGGGGTACGGAATCATGTCAGGCCATTCAAAGTGGGCCACTATCAAGCACAAGAAGGGCGCGGCGGACGCCAAACGCGGCCGTGTTTTTACGCGCATCATCAAGGAAATTTCAGTCGCGGCGCGCGCCGGCGGCGGCGACGCCGATTCGAATCCGCGCCTGCGCACAATCATCGCCGAAGCCAAGGCCGAGAACATGCCTGCGGACAACATCAAGCGGGCGATTCAGCGCGGCACGGGCGAATTGCCGGGCGCCACCTACGAGGAAGCGATGTTCGAGGGCTACGGGCCGGGCGGCGTCGCGGTGCTGGTGGAAGTCGCCACCGATAATCGCAACCGCACGGTGAGCGAGTTGCGCCACATGTTCAGTAAGAACGGCGGAAACCTTGGCGAATCGGGATGCGTGGCGTGGATGTTCAGCAAGAAGGGTTATCTCAGCATTCCGAAGAGCAAAGCCAGTGAAGACGATTTGATGAGCGTGGTGCTCGACGCCGGCGCCGAAGACTTGAAAGACGACGGCGACGAGTGGGGTGTCCAGACGCCGCCCGATGCTTTTGAAGCCGTGAAGGAAGCGATGAAGAAGGCGGGCTTCGAGCCGACGTCCGCGGAAATCTCCATGGTCTCGCAGAACAGCGTGAAACTAACGGGCAAGAACGTGGCGGCCATGGTGCGGCTGGCCGAAGCGCTCGAGGATCACGACGACGTTCAGAAAGTGCACTCCAATTTCGACGCCGACGAAAAAGAATTACAGGCCGTCGAATAGCGGTCCCGCCCTATGCGCATTCTGGGCATCGATTGCGGATGCGATTCCACCGGTTACGGCATCATCGAAACCGACGGGCGTACCCATCGCATGCTGATCCATGGGGCGATCCGCACTTCCTCCAAACAAGCTTTTCCGGAACGCCTGAAAATCATCGGCGGCGCGCTTACCGACATTCTTCGTCAATGGGCGCCGCTTGACGTGGCCGTGGAAGAAGTGTTTTTCGCCGCCAACGCCAAAAGCGCGTTGAAACTCGGTCACGTTCGCGGAGTTGTACTCTTAGAAGCCGCGCGCGCCGGATTCGTGGTGAATGAATACTCCGCGCTCGAAGTAAAATCGAGCGTGGTGGGCTACGGACGCGCCGAAAAACAGCAAGTGCAACGCATGGTAAAGGCGCTGTTGCAACTCGCCGAGACGCCCGAACCCGAAGACGCCGCCGACGCTTTGGCGCTGGCGATTTGCCATGCGCATCATGCTCATGCGCGCGCGCAGATGGCGATGGTGCGTTAATGATGCGATTTCTTTGGGCGCTTGCACTGGGCGCGACGCTCACATCCGCTGAAGCCAAGCTGACATTCACGAAATCCTTCCCGGAGAGCGTGCCCGATTACTATCGCGTAGTGGTGCACGAAAACGGCGAGGCGGAATACGCGACCGCGCCCGACGATCCGCAGCCCGAGAAATTCAAGCTGTCGGAGGATTTGGTGAAGCAGGCGTTCGATCTCGCCGCTAAACTCGATCACTTCAAGGGCGAGTCGCTGGAAATCCGCAAGAAGATCGCCAACATGGGGAAGAAAACCTTCACCTACGACAATGGCGACGAGCACGGCTCGCAAACCTTCAACTATTCCGAGCGCCAAGAGGCGATTGACCTGCTGAACATCTTCGAGCACATTTCGAACACGGAGCAGGCGATCATCGAACTCGACCGCATCATGCATTTCGATAAGCTCGGCCTGATGAAGTATCTGCTCCAGGTGGAGATTCAGTTCGACCGTAAGGAATTGGCCGAACCAACGCTGTTGACGCGCACGCTCGAGGAAATCGCGGCGAACAAGGCGTACATGGACATCGCCCGCATTCGCGCGCGGCTGATCCTGACGAAGATTCAGAACGGAGCGAGCAAGTGAAACGCTTATTTACCGTGATTCGCCGGCGCGGACCCGCTTGGGATCACGCGCAATCGCTCGAAGGTCAAGCGCTTTGGCAACCGCACGCCGATTTCATGAATGGCCTGGCGCGCGAAGGCTTCGTGGTGCTCGCGGGCCCGCGCGAAACGGTCAACGACGCGCTGCTGATCGTTCGCGCGGAGTCGGCGGAGGAAATTCGCGCGCGCCTCGACACCGATCCGTGGACGCCAAGCGGTCATTTGGTGACGGGCGAAATCCTGAAGTGGGATCTCCGCATCGGCTCGTTGTAACGCCAAATCAGGATTCCACAAAGTGATAGCTGGCGTGGACGTCGTAGTCGATGGCGTGCTTCTTCTTGAGTTCGTCGATATAGCGCAGCGTCTTCGCTGTGTGCGGTCCCACGCCTTCGTTGGTGTGCAAGATCATCTCCTCGAGACAACTCCCCACCGACATGTTCTTGTGCGCCGCTAAATCCTGCAACAACGCGGCGAGGCGTTTTTCCAGGCGAGCCGTCACGTCGACGCGCTCGATCGCGACGTCGGGACCCTCCTTGCAAGAGCAATCGTCGCCGCAAAGATCGTGACCAAAACACAAAAAGTAGCCGTTCAAGTCGCGGATGGTGTAGTCGCGGATTCCGTAAGGCCGATCGGCGATCGGTTCGTCCACTTCGACGCCATTGGCGCGGTGAAATTCGAACAACTCATCGGCGTCGCCGACCGAAAAACAGATCGAGCCGCTATTGCCTGCAGGCGGCCGGCTGAGGGAGAAAAATAAACGCGTCCGGCCCAAGTCGACGCCGGCGAAGGTCGCTTTGTCGAAGCCCTCATGCGGCGCTTCTTGCGACCAAGTGAATCCCAGCTTGAAGCCGAGCTTTTGCGTGTAGAAATCGATGGCCGCCGGGAGATCGGGGACCATCAACGTTGGCGTGATGCGGTCGCAATCGACGATCGGAGGCTTGGGCATAGAAAACCTCAATTCTGCACAGCGATGTAGAGTTGTTGATTCACCGGCGCGCCATTGTAAGTAAACGTCAACGGAATCGCGTCGCCGCCCGGCACATTCGGCACAACGACATTGAACTGATAGACGCCGACCAGATTCGGCGACAGTCCCGAGTAAACGAGCGTGGCAGGTGTGTTTCCAAATTGCACCTGCACGTTCGCGGATACTGAATTGGCCCCCTGGACAAGTTGACCCGGTGGGATGTTGGGCGTGACCGAACCGAAGCCAACGCCGTAAATTACGATGGTATCGCCGGGCTTGGCTGGCCGCGATGCGAGGCCGGGAATCGCGCCGGATGGCAGCACGTAGGTAACATTGTCGGGAAAAAACGCCACCACGTATTGCTTCCCGTTAACCTGAAAACTGCCCGGTGCGAGCACGCCGGGCGAGGCCGCCGCGGTGTTCACGGTGAACGGCGCGCTGACGCCCGACGGTGACGTAACGATGATTTGCTGCGCGCCGGCGGTCACGGTCGCGGGCGCCTGCACATTCACTTGGCCCGCACTGATGTACGCGACAAACGCCGGCTGGCCACCGATGGTGACGCTGGTTCCGCTCAAGGAAGTCGGCGCGTTCACGCCGCTGAAGTCGCTGCCGGACCAGCCACGAGAGGACCCCGCGAGGTTCGATCCATAAATCTCGATCCACGACCCCGCGCCGATTGTCGAAAAGCCTCCGAAGGCGCTCGCGGAGACAACGCCCGCCACTTGCGGATTGTTCACGCCGGCTTGCGTCAACGTGATCGACTGGCCGGCGACCGCAGTCGTTGTTGTTCTTTGTGCTCCGGTGTTGGCCGCGAGTGCGGCCGTCACGATACCCGGTCCGCTTCCCGTTGCCGTCAGCGTCACGAACGAATCGCCGTCCGTCGCTTTGAAAGCGCATCCGGATTGCGTGAACACCAGCACCGCAACGCTGGACGCTCCGGCCGCGACCGATGTCGTGGAAGGGCTCAGTTCGTACGTGCAACCGTTGACAGCGGCGATGTTATCCGCGCTATCGAGGAAAAGCGTTCCGAAATATTGGCCTCCCCCGGCGTTGAGCGTGAGATAAGCGCCGCCGAGCGCAGCACTCGCGGGAAGCTGAAGGTCAATGGAATGCGTGGCGGTCGCTTGGACGGTCGCCGCCGTCGTGGCGCCGCTCGAGTCCGTCAACGTCACCGTCGGCTGGGCGAGCTTTCCCACGTTGTAAGCATTCAGGCGCACGACGCTCCCGGGCGAATACGCCGCCAGCTCGCGGGATTGCGTGTCACTGACAAAGACGACGCTCGAAAAAGAATCGATTGTGTTGTTGGACGTTGTGACGCCCGGTGAAGTCTCCACCACCACCGGCTGGCTTTCTTGCGATTGAAACGCGGGATACGCGGTTGAGATCGAGGGATTGTTGTTGGGATTCAAAAAGTAGTTTTCGCTCACCGAACCACTGGCGGCGTTGCCGATCCAAACGGCGGCGCGTCCCGGTTGCGCGACAAAGTTGTTAGTCACCGCAATCCCTTGATTCGGACTATTCGACATTGGCGTAAAATTCGTACCGAGGCCGAGCGCCTGAATCCCCGCCAATTGGATCAGGTTATTCTGTCCCGCCGGAACCAGAACGGTTCCGTCGAGGACGTTGTTCTTGATGGTCGCATTGATCGTCGGCGGTACGATCCAGTCCGCGGTGGCTAGCTGATGCTGCATGTCGATCCCGGCCATGTTGGAGTTGTGGATGTAGTTGCCGGTGAGCGTGGCGTTCATCAATCCCCACAAGCTGATGCCACGGGCCCAACCCTGTTGCTCCACGGCGTTGCGATCGAGAAACAGATTTCCGGCACGCCAGCTTGGATCGACGGCGTAGAGGTAACTTCCCGTGAGTCCGCTGGGCAGACTGCCGTTGAAAGTCAACAGCACTTGCGGCAGATTGTTCACGGCGGGTGCGGATGCCTGCGACGAAACGACCGCGCTTCCAAGAATGGCGCCGTCAGAGGGTCGCTGAAAAACCACGTTCGATCCGTTCGGCAGCGTGTAATATCCGTTGGCCGCCAGCGCGGTATTGGCGTCTCCTTGGACTTGCAGCACGTTGGTTGTCCCGGTCGGAGCGCTCTGCACCGAACCGAACACCCACGTGTGCGGTGAGATGGCGTCGTCCAAGGTGCGAATCGAACGGTTCAACCGCAGCGTGTTATTCAATCCCACTTGCGTCGCCGTGATTCCATCGGCCATCGTGCTGACCAAACGGTCGGTGCCGGGTTTGGGCATCACATAGACGTGATCCAACGTGCACGACTGCGCGCCGTCGATGGAGAATCCAACGAATCCGGAATAGATCTTGACGTTGTGAAACGTGCAGCCGCTGCAACCGGCCAGCGAACCGCCGTTGACGATCACGCCGCTGCCGCCGCCGCGCACCATTACGACGCCGACGTCCCCTGTCTGAACCTGGGCGATGATCGCAGGAGTGAGATCCGGGTCCGTGGTTGTGACCACGAGGCTTGTGTCGTTGAGCGGCTGCTGAATCGGCATACGTCCATAGACGCTCCACGGCCGTCCACTCCGGTAAATGAAAAGATACGCCGGAAGGTTCGAGCCGGCCAGCGCGTTCAACGCGGTCAGATTCTGCCAGTTCGGGGAAATCGTGAACTGTATGGTGCGCGTGGTCGAATTGACCGCGGTAACCTGCACCTGCGTGTACAGCATTTGCAGATAGTCGACCGTGAAATTCTGCACCGTGACGTTTTTGCCGACGGCGAGGCCGAGGCCCGAATGCAGTGGATTCGCGAAATACAGATCGGATCCCTGAAAGTCGATGGTGACGCCCGTGACCCCAGAGAGCGCGATGTAGCGATCGGAAGCGCCGAGGCTCAGGAAATAATACGCGCCGGGATCGGCGATGACGCTGGGAATCTTGTTCTTGTTCGCGTACGTGACTCCTTGTTGCAGCAGCGGACCAGAATCGAGGCTCGGCTGGTTCGGAGTCATGTTCGCCGTGGCGATTCCCAGCCGGACAAGGTCCTGCGACAAGTTCAGCGTGGTTTGCGCGAACGCCCAGCACGGGAGGATGGCGAAGGCGATAAACCATCTCGGCAAAAACTTCATGAATCGCTCCCAAGGTCTACGGATGATCGGGGTCGAGATCGTAGACCTCGCATTCCCAATCAAAATACGGTAGCAGAAAAATCCGAAAAATCTCGTGAACCAATGCGATAAGTTTGCGCACGGCGTATTCGTAGTCGCCGTCGCGGACGGTGAGGGTGAGCGATACGTTGCCGCGGCGATTCGCACACGTGATTTTCGCTTTCTTCGGGTCAATTTGGCGGTGCGTTGGGCGTTCCTTCGATGCGATCTCGCGAAGAAACGCCTGGAACGCGCGATACATCTCCGATTTCACGGGGACCTTCGGCAGCAGCGCCGGAAAGTGCAGCGTCTTGCGACGCGTGTCCATCACGAGTTCGAAAACTTGCTCGCGATGCCACAGCAATCGATGCACCACGCGCCCGTTCGACGGTTTTCCTTTGTTGTAGCCGCGGAAAATGGCCTTGTCGGCATAGCCCTGCAAGATTGTCGCGACCTGGTCGAAAGTGTCGTTCTTTGGCATGACGGTTTTGTTACCGCAGAGACGCAGAGGCGCAGAGAAAACCCAGCCCCAGCGATCCCAGGGTTTCTCTGCGTCCTCTGCGCCTCTGCGGTGAAAAAGCGTTAGTGCATGATCGCGCCGACGCTCGGCTCCGGACCCAAGCGCACGCCGACCGTGAATTCCTTCTTGGCCTGGCAATTGATCAGCGTGGAAATGCCCTGCTTCGCGGCGATGTCGTACGACCGCTTCAGAGCCACGCGCAACTGTTGCGGCGTCAGCACGTACTCGCCGCGCGCGCCCAAGCCTTCCGCCATCTGGTCGTAGCGCAAGTTTTCCTGGAACAGATACATGTGCTCGGCACGCGGCGATCCCGCGGCGTTCGGCCACATGCCCCAAGAGTTATTGTTGTAGACGAGTGCGACGATCGGGATCTTGTACTTCGACGCCGTGTCGAGTTCGAACAAGCTGTGCGCCATTCCAGCGTCGCTGGTGATCACGAACACCGGCGCGCCTTGATACGGCTTCTGCGGACCCACGCCGCGCTGCACGGCCGCGCCCGCGCCGATCGTCATGGCCATGTCGGGACCGATCGCGCCGTACTGGAACGCGCAGTTCACCACTTGTCCGGGGCGATAGGCGCGCAACCAGCGTCCCGTTTGATTTCCGATGGTCCAACCGCCCCATCCGAGCACCGTTTGTTTCTTGTCAATCGATCCTTTGTAGAGGAAATCGTGCGTCTCCTTGGCGATCACCGCGGGATGCAGCAAGCCCGTTTCGTTGGACGTCGTCAAGCCCTTGGCGTAGATGTCCGCGATTTCCTTCTCGAACCCGGCGCGCTGCGCGGCGATTTCGCTGACCCACGCGTCGCGCTTCTTCGCGCCCAGCTTGTTGTCCAGCGCTTCCAGGAACGCGCGCTCGTCGGAAACGATACCGAGGTCGAGCGGCCAGTTGCGCCCCAAATCTTCCTGCTCCGGATGCACGCGGATCGACTTCACGTCCGGGCTGAAGCCGTATTCCGTCGGGCTCGGCATCGAATATTGGCCGATGAACAGAACTACATCGGCGCTCATCAGCGCCTTGTAGGACATCGCCGCGCTCAAGCGATGATCGTCGGGGAAATGTCCGCGCATCGGACCGCTCGACACCACGGCGATTTCGTTGCGCTCCACCATTTGTTGCAGCACGTCCCACGCCTTGCGATGGAACACGCCGTGACCCGCCACGATCACCGGGCGCTCGGCCTTGGTGAGCATGTCGGCGCACTTCTCCACGTCCTTCGGCGAGGGGAACGCCCGCGACTCGGTGCGGTAGCGCTCCTTCGTGTAGAAATCGGTGAGTTTCGTCGATTCCGTGTAGCGGGCGCGCGCGACTTCGCCGGGGAAATCGAGATGCACCACGCCGGGCACGCCCGACTTCAGCGCGCGGAACGCGTACGCACCGTATTCATGCACGCGCGGCGGATCGATCAGGCGCTTGCCGTACTTCTTCATGCCGGTAGTGGTCGGCTGCTGATAGCCGGTCTGGATGAAATACTCGCGATCGTCCCAGGCCATCTGCATGTTGCTGGCCAGCACCAACAGCGGCGTGCGCGCGGCGTGCGCCGACGCCACGTTCATGATCATGCGCGTGAAGCCGGGACCTTCGGTGCCCGACGTGGCGGTGACTTCGCCGGTGACGCGCGAGAATCCGTCGGCCATGGCGCACATCGCGCCTTCGCAGCGTCCGCCGTAGGTGGGGATGCCGGCGGCGGCGATCGCGTTGATCACCGTGTAATTGCCGGGGCAGCAGAACATCGCCGCCAATTCTTCTTCCTTGCATAGTTTGGCGAAAACTTCCGCGCCGGTCATGCCGCGCCCTTCGAACGATCCAACCTTGGGTGCTTCGCTGAGCGATTCGGTGATTCTCTTCGGAATCTGAATTGACGTCGCGCCAACTTCGGCCATCAACGCCGCGGGACTCATGGCCGCCGACGCTTTGGCGGCGACGCTCGCCGCCGCGACGCCCGCCGCGACCGGCACGGCCAGGAAATTGCGGCGGCTCGTGCCATTGGAGTTATTCTTTGTTTCGCTCATAAAAACTGCCTCACTGTTTCTTGGATTCTTTCGCGTCGTCGGGCTGAAGTTGGGGCCGTTGATCCTCCGGCCCCAGGCTGCGGATGTAGTTGACCAGATTCCACAGGTCTTCTTCTTTGAATTGACTCTTGAACGGCGGCATTTGCAGGTTGGCGCCCGCACCGTCGCGGATGGAGCGATACATTTCTCCGTCGCTCGATCCGTGCTTGTATCCCTTGGGAACGGTCAAATCGGTGGCGTCGGCGACAACGTCGAGTTGCGCCTTGCCGTCGGTGCCGTGGCAGGTCGCGCAGGAGCGGGGAAAAAGCACTCTCCCCTTCGCCAGCGACGCGCGGCTGTAAGGAACGGGATTCTTGAGTTTCTTGGCTTCTTCCTGTGTCAACGTTTTGCCGTCATCTTGCGGCCAAACGGCTGTGGAGCACAGCAACACAATCAAGAAGAACTGGCCCCGTCGATTCATCTCCTTGAAAGCTACCAATCGCCGGAACCCATGTCAACGCGAAAGCGGCGCGATACGGTCGTTCAACGCGTCACTTCGAACCGGCCGTAAACACCGCGCCGATCGAAACACTCATACCCCCGCGCAGCGCCGTGGCCGCCGAGGATGGTTCATCGAAGCGCGTGAGCACGTAATTGACTTCCGGCAGTTGCAGCGTCAGATGATCGTTCATGCGAACCTGCACGCCGCCGCCGAACTTCGACATCAGCACGGTTTGATTGCGTCCGGTGGTCGAGAACGGTGAGTTGGGATCGAATCCGTTAGTGAATCGTGCGCCGCCGGCCAGTCCCTGGATGTAAAAGTTCACTTCGCGCGTCCGGAAATTAACGCGAGGTCCCGCCATGTAGGTGAGCGCGTTGTCTTCCACGTTCGGGAAACGGCCCACGTCGCCAATGTGATACAAGCCGACATCGGCCAGCAGGCCGAGGTGGTTTGTCACGTTGAATTCCAGCGTCGAGTTTCCGCCCTGCATCACGAACGACGGCACCGAGCCGCCGGGCCGCAACATGAGCGCAGAATAATTCAGACCCACCTCCACCACCGGAACCGGAGGCAATTCCTGCGCGCTTGCCAACGCGGCGAGGCCTAGCAACATTGTCGCGATCCAAACAATTTGAGTACGCATGGGATTTTTCTCCTTGAAAAATGTTGCGAAGAGACGCGCTTAGCCCACTGACACGACAGGCGTGCGTCCGGTTGCAGTTGGGAACCAACCTTCGTCCTGGGCCTTTGCGGGTTTTTTGGCAACTTCTGTCCGGCCGAGACCGTCTCATAAGAGATGCCGCGCCGCCCGCTCCAAACCCGCTGGCTGGTGGTGTGTGCGATGGTGCTTTTGACGGCGGGTATCGCGCGTTGTCAAGAAATCATCGTCGTCGATCAATCGAAGCAACCAATTCCCGGCGCGAAAATCGAACTGAGTGGCGGATCCTCGGCCATAACCGACGAAAACGGCAAAGCGCACGTCCCGTCCGGACGCTACGACATGACCATCACGCGCGATGGTTTTGAGACACTGAAGAAATCGGCGGTCGAGATCGGCGCGGCGACTCTGACCTTCACGCTCACACCCGCCACTCACCACGAAACCGTGAACGTGCAAGGCGCGGCGAGCGGCACACAGCAAGGCGCATCATCGAACACGCCGGTTCCCGTTGCGGTCACTCAAGACCTCTCGAATCGCCCGGCGACCGTGGCCGACGCACTGCCGCTGGTGCCGGGGATCGCGCGCACGCCCTCGGGCGCGCTGCAAATCTCCGCCGCCGGCGAACATCACAGCGCGATGCTCGTGAATTCCGCCGACGTCACCGATCCCGCCACGGGACAATTCGGTCCCACCGTGCCGATCGACGAAGTGCAATCGCTGAACGTCTATCAAACGCCCTTCCTCGCCGAGTACGGGACGTTCACCGCGGGACTGGTATCTGTGGAAACTCGGCGCGGCGGCGACAAATGGAAGTGGGAATTGCGTGATCCCTTCCCGGAATTCCGCATCCGGAGTTGGGATCTCGTGGGATTGCGCGCGGCGTCGCCGCGCCCCAACTTTCAAGGTCCCATCATTCCGGGAAAGCTTTACATCTCCGGCGGATTCCTGTTCAACATTCGCAAAACCGAAGTGTACGAGTTGCCGTTCCCGGCGAATCAGAAAAAAGTGGAAGGCGAAAACGCGTTCATCCAGCTCGATTGGGTGGTGTCGGACAAACAGCTCGTCACCGCGACCTTGCACGTCGCGCCGCAGAGCGCCGACTTCGTGAACATGGACTTCTTCAACCCGCAGCCCACCACGCCCGATTCGCGCGCACACAACTACGCGGGCGCGGTGGCCGACCATTGGAGTCTCGGCAGCGGAGTACTCGACACCACGCTCTCCACGGCTTACAACGACTCGCGCATCTGGGGACAAGGTCCGCTCGACCTCACGATGACGCCCGCCGGCAACAGCGGCAACTACTTCGCGCAGCAATCGCGCAACGCCTATCGCTATGCGGGATCGTCGACGTATTCGTTCGCGCCGGTGAAAGCAGCGGGATCTCACAACGTCAAGCTGGGCGTGCTGGTGAACGAGAACGTCGAGAGCGGCCAGGTGATCGATCACCCCATCGACATCATGAGCACGTCGAACGTGATGCTCGAGCGGATCGCCTTCACAGGCGGTGCGCCGTTCCGCAACTCGGACACCGAGTTCGCATTGTTCGCGCAGGATCACTGGAACATCACGCCGCGCTTCGCCGTTGACGCGGGATTGCGCCTGGAATCGCAGGAAATCTCCGGCGCCACGCGGCTCGCCCCGCGCGCCGGTGTCGCCTGGAGTCCGTTCGCGCATTCGGGCACGGTGATTCGCGCCGGCGTGGGACGCTTCTATGATCGCGTACCGCTGAACGTCTATTCGTTTTCCGATTTCCCTCGCGAGATCGTCACACCGTACGTGAACGGCGTCGCGGGCGCGCCTATCCTTTACTTGAATACCATCGGCGAGGAGCCTATCAAGCCGCCATTTGTCTTCGGCGCGCCGGCTTCGGGGCGTTTTTCGCCGCGCTCAACCACCGGAAGTCTTTACATCGAGCAACCGGTTTCGAGTTTTCTGAAACTGCGTTTGGGATATCTCGAAGGACAATCGGCGGGACTCGTGACGCTCGATCCGTTTGCGGATGCCCATGTGCTCTCGGGCTCGGGGCAGTCGCGCTACCGCCAAGCGGAGATCACCGCGAAGGTGCGCTTCAAGAACGAAGGCAGCCAGTTGTTCATTTCCTATGTCCACAGCCGCGCGCGCGGCGATCTGAACGATTTCAACAATTTTCTCGGCGACTACCCCGCGCCGATCCTGCGCCCGGATGCCTACGCGACGCTGCCCACCGACATGCCGAACCGTTTCCTGTTGTGGGGACTGATTTTGCTGCCGTACAAAATCCGCGTCGCACCGACCATCGAATACCGCAGCGGATTTCCGGTGAGTCTCACCGACCAAGCGCAAAACTATTTTGGATTCCCCGATCAAAGCCGCTTCCCGGGCTTCTTTTCCGCGGATCTGAAGGTCGCCAAGGACTTCAAGGTCAGCCCGAAGTACAGCGTGCGGCCCTCGGTCAGCGGATTTAACCTGACGAATCACAATGATCCGGAGGCTTTTCACAACAATCTGGCCGATCCGGGGTTTGGATTGTTCTTCGGCCATCGCGGGCGGCGGTTTACGGCGGATTTCGACGTAATCTTCTGAAACGACTTAATATTCTTTTACAATGCCGGATCGGCTGATAGGAGATTCTGTAAGGAGAACGATCTTTCGAGCGCTCGTGCGGGCATGCGAGCGGGTATCTTTTCGCTAAGTGGTTTACCGGGAACGGGTTCAAGCACCATTCGTTGTTCGAAGCGCAAGCACTGATTGGATGATGAGGACCCCATGAGGATCTGTGTATTAGGTGGTGACGGGTATTGCGGTTGGGCCACTTCGCTGTATCTTTCCAAAAAGGGCCACCAAGTTTCCATCGTCGACAATTTTTCCCGGCGTCAATGGGATTACGAGCTCGGCGTGCAAACGCTCACGCCGATCCAGCCGCTAGCGGATCGCCTGCGCGTGTGGCAAGAGCGCACCGGCGAGCAAATCCAATTGTTTACCGGCGATGTCACCGACTATGACTTTCTCTCGTCGGTACTGGCGGAAGTACGGCCCGACGCGATCGTGCATTTCGCCGAGCAGCGATCCGCCCCGTATTCCATGATCGATCGCAAGCACGCGGTGTTCACGCAAGTGAACAACGTGGTCGGCACGCTGAACTTGCTTTTTGCGATTCGCCAGTGGGCGCCTGATTGTCACTTAGTGAAACTCGGCACCATGGGTGAGTACGGCACGCCGAACATCGACATTGAAGAAGGCTACATTCGCATCGAGCACAACGGCCGCAGCGACGTGCTGCCGTATCCGAAACAGCCGGGATCGTTCTATCACCTCTCCAAAGTGCATGACAGCCACAACATCATGTTCACCTGCAAGATCTGGGGAATGCGCGCCACCGACCTGAATCAAGGCGTGGTCTATGGGACGATGACCAACGAAACGATGCTCGACGAGGCGCTGATCAATCGCTTCGACTACGACGACGTTTTCGGCACGGTGCTGAATCGCTTCTGCGCGCAGGTGGCCGCGGGACATCCGTTGACGGTCTACGGACGCGGCGGACAAACCCGCGGCTTCCTCGACATCCGCGACACGGTGCGCTGCATCGAGCTGGCGTGCATGAATCCCGCGAAACCGGGCGAATGTCGCGTGTTCAATCAATTCACCGAACAATTTTCGGTGCTGGAATTGGCACAAATGGTGAAAGCGGGCGCGCGCAAACTGGGATTGACCGTGCACATCGATCACCTGCCCGCGCCGCGCGTGGAAGCGGAAGAGCATTACTACAACGCCAAGCACTCGCGCCTGCTCGACCTGGGCCTGCGACCGAACTATTTATCCGATTCCCTGCTCGACTCGCTGATCAACATCGCGATCAAGTATCGCGATCGCATCGACCCAGCGTTGTTCGTGCCGCAAGTGAAGTGGCGGGACTCGGAGAACGTGCGAACCCGCACGCCGCCGGCCGCAGGCGCGTCGTTCCCGGCGTCCGCCGCGGCGGCCATCGCCGGAGACTAGCGAAGTTCCGGTTACAATCACAAGATGCGGATTCGAAGGCTGGTGACAGCCCCTGTGGTCCTGGTCTGCGCCGTGCTCGTCTGCGCCGTGCTATTCTGCGCCGCCGGCTTGCCCGCACAAGAACAAGCGCCGACTTTCCGCACGTCGACGGAGTTAGTTCTTGTGGACGTTCAAGTCGTCCACAAGAAGATGAAGACTCCCGCGCCGCTGCTCGAGCAAAAGCATTTCGAAATCTTCGAGGACGGCGAACCGCGGACCATCGCGACATTCGGACGCGATCAATTTCCGTTGTCCGTGGTGCTGCTGTTCGATCTCACCGATAGCGTGCGTCCGGTGCTGCATCGCTTGGCCGAAGGCGCGAAAGCCGCTCTCGAGCATTTGAAGCCCGAGGACGAAGTCGCCGTGATGGCGTACGCAGCGTCGGCGCAGATTCTCGACGGCTTTACGAAAGATCGCGCGCGGACCGTCGATGCCATCGTGCGCGCTTCGTACATGAAGTCGGACGAGGCGGCCTTCTTCAACGAAGGAGTTTTTCAGGCCGCGCAAGAATTGCGCGAGCCGGAGCATGAATCGAATCGCCGGGTGATCATCTGGCTTACCGACAATCTCCCGAACGTCCCGACGGAATGGAATCGGGCGCACAACGGGCGAAGCGTCGCGCCGGGCGATCTTCACACGCAGGAGCAGGCTGTAAAGGAACTGCACGAAAGGGGCATCACCGTCGCACCGCTGTTGCTGACGGACATGGCGATGGCCACGGCGACGATGCCGCTGCGTGCCGTTGAGGCGTTATGGTACAAATCGCATCCCCCCGGCGACGCCAACAAGTACGCCGAATGGACCGGCGGTCAAGCGATGCGCATGAGCGGCAAAAACGCCGACGAGCGCCTCGCCGAACTGATCGACGAGTTACGCTCGCGCTACACTATCGGCTTTCAGCCGTCGCGTAACAAGCCGTCCGGAACGTTCTCGAAATTGCGCGTGACGCTGGCCCCCGATGGTCCGCTGCATCCGCAGGACTGGAAAGTGCTGGCCCGCGACGGATACTACCGGAAATAATCGGCCACCGCATGCGTTATCACTACTTCATCGTTCTGGCGATTGCGGCGGCAGTCTACGCGGGCTGCATCATTTCCCCGCCCTCGTTGATGGACGACGTCGACGCGGTGCAAGCGCAGATCGCGCGCAACATGCTCACCAGCGGCGATTGGGTCACGCCGCGTCTCGACGGCGTCGTGTATCTCGAAAAAGCGCCGCTCATCTACTGGCTCATCGCCATTTGCTTTGCGATTTTCGGCGTGCACGATTGGGCCGCGCGGATTCCCGTGGTGCTTTCCGCGCTGGCGCTCGCCTGGATCACGGCCGCGTTCGGCACCTGGGCCTTCGGGCGTCGCGCGGGGATGTACGCGGGCATCTGCATTTCTACTTGCCTGGGTTTGTGGTTGTTCACGCGCATCTTGATCCCCGACGTCACGCTCACCGCGTGCATCGCGCTTTCCATGTGGGCGTTTTTGCGCGCGCTCGACGAAGAAGAATCGCATCCGCGATTGTGGGCGCTGGTGATGGCGGCGTCGCTCGGACTCAGCTTGCTGATGAAGAGCTTGATTGGCGTTGTGTTTCCGTGCGGCACGGCGGTGATCTACTTGGCGGTCACGCGGAGATTGTTCGTGGCCGATACTTGGCGCAGGCTGCGGCCGTTTTCGGGGGCGCTCGTCGCACTGGCGATCGCCGCGCCGTGGCATGTGCTGGCGACGTTGCGCAATCCGCCGTATTTCGATTTCACGATGCACAGCGCGGCGGGCGAGTATCACGGCTTCCTGTGGTTCTTCTTCATCAACGAACAACTGCTGCGCTTCCTGAATCTGCGCTATCCCCGCGACTACGACACCATGCCGCGATGGTTCTTCTGGCTCGGCCATTTCGCGTGGCTTTTTCCTTGGAGTGTCTATTTTCCTGCCGTCGCGCGGCTGAATTTCCGATGGAACGGCCGCGCGGGGCGCGTGCGTTTCGTCGCCCTACTGTGGACGGCCGTGATTCTCGTCTTCTTCACGTTCTCCACGACCCAAGAGTATTACTCGATGCCGTGCTATCCTGCGCTCGCATTGTTGCTGGGCTCGGCGATGGCCGAAGAAAACGTTTGGATCCGCCGCGCCACGCGCGTGCTCGCCGTCGTGCTGGCGGTGGCCGCACTCACCACCGTGTCGCTCTACGTGATGTCGCGCCCCTATTCCGCGCCGGGCGATATCTCGCAAGCACTAGCCTCGAATCCTGCCGCGTACAAGCTATCGCTGGGACACATGGGCGATCTCACGATCAAGTCGTTCGCGTACTTGCGAACGCCGTTGCTCGTTGCGTCGATCGCGTTGCTCCTCGGCGCCATCGGCACGATGTTCTTCGACGGACAACGGGCATTTTTCGCGGCGGCGTTGATGGCCGCGCTGTTTTTCCAGGCCGCGCGGCTGGCGATGGTGGCGTTCGATCCTTATTTGTCGTCGCGGCCGCTGGCGGAAGCGCTGAATCGGGCGCCCGCCGGGCAGTTGATCGTCGATCATCATTACTACACGTTCTCCTCGATCTTTTTTTACACCGGCCGCGGGGCGCTGCTGTTGAACGGACGCTTCCATAATCTTGTCTACGGTTCGTACGCGCCCGACGCACCGAACGTCTTCATCAACGACGAACAGTGGAGCAAAATGTGGCGGTCCTCGTCGCCGTACTATATTGTGGTGAGTGGCGAAGAAGAACCGCGCCTTGAAAAGCTGGTGGGCCGTGAACGCCTGCACGTTGTGGCCGAAAGCGGCGGCAAATTCCTGTTCGCCAATCGACTCGCCAAATGACGACTATTCTCCTCAGCGTCGCGGCGATCCCGTTCATCTACTACCTGATCTCCATTTTTAGCGCGTGGCGATTCTTCCGCCAGCCGGCTGCGGGCGGCGAAGGCGGCTTCACGCCGCCCGTCAGCATCCTCAAACCGGTTCGCGGTCTCGATCCGGAGGCGTACGAAAACCTCGCGAGCTTTTGCCGCCTCGACTACCCGGAGTACGAAATCGTTCTTTGCGTCGATCCCGGCGATCGCGCGGTGAACGACGTGGTGGAAAAAATCCGCCGCGATTTTCCCGCGCGGCGTATCCGCGTGCTGCCCGGCTCGGGACGCACCGCCGCAAACGACAAAGTGGCGAAGCTGGTCCGGCTCGTCGACGAAGCCGCGCACGAAATCGTCGCGATCAGCGACAGCGACGTGCGCGTGCGCCCCGATTACTTGATTCGCGTGGTCGCACCGCTGCGGGATCCAAAAGTAGGAATGGTCACATGCTTTTATCACTCCGCGGAAGAGCGCACCTTCGTCGATCGCCTCCAAGCCGCGGGCATGACGTCGGATTTTTACGCGGGAATCTTGGTGGCATGGCAGCTTGATGGAATCAAATTCGCGCTGGGTCCCACCATCGTGACCACGCGCGCGAACTTGCGGCGCTTCGGTGGATACGCGGTGCTGGAAAACGGTCCCGCGGACGATTTGCTCGTGGGCCGACTCACCGCCGAGCAAGGATGCGAAGTGGTGCTGCTGCCCTATGTGATCGACACGGTGCCGGACTACGATTCCATCGGCGCGCTGATCCAAAAACGGCTGCGCTGGATCGTGGTGATGCGCCACATGCGTCCGTGGGGGCATCTCGGCTTGCTGTTCACGCAAGGTCTGCCGTTTTCGTTGGCTGCCGTCGCGGTGCGGCCGTCGCTGGAAACTTTCGCGGCGTATTTCGGCACGTACTTGCTGCTGCGCGCCGCGATGACCTGGACCATCGGCACGATGGGAATGAAGGAACGCCGTTTCGTCAGCCACTTCCTGTTGACGCCCGTATGGGACGCGCTAGCGTTGGGGATTTGGCTGGCCAGTTTTCTGCGCTCGGGCATTCGCTGGCGCGGCGCCGACTACCAGATTCGCGACGGCAAGCTGGTTCGCTCACTGCCCGACTAAAACCACACCGACCAGCACGATCAACGCGCCGCCGGCGCGGCGCAATCCCACGTGTTCGCGCAAAATCACTTTGGCGGCGATCGTCTCCAGGATCAACGACGCCGCCGACGCCGGCACGGCGAAGCTGAGCGGCTCCACTTGCACCAGTCGCATGAAGGTGAAGAACGAAACGGCGAGACACGCGATCGAAAGGATCAAGTAGCGGCGCTGAACGATGGTTTTCAGCAGGCGCGGGCCGACCGTGTGCTCGCCCGCGCGCTTCATCTCGAAGCTTTGCAGCAAGTCGCTGGCGACGGTTGCCGCCACCATGATCGCCACGAGAGTCCACCTCATTCGACGACCACCTTCGGCGCGTCCGTGCGCGGTGTACCTGTTCCGACGAGCACCGCGCCAATCGCAATCAGTACCGCGCCGGTCCAGCGCTGCGCGGAAATGCTTTCGTTGAGAAACGCTTTTCCCAGCACCACCGCGACAATGTAACCAATCGCAGTCACGGGCAAAACGTAGCTCAGATCCGCAAGACTGAGCAGCGCCATCCGCGCGAGCACCGCAAGAATCAGTGCGGCGACACCGGCGATCACGAAGGGATCGAGCACGACGCGCAGAATGGTATCTTGTGGGACTCGTTTCATCCCCAGCGCGAGGGAGAGATTCCCCACAGCTTTCAGCGCGATGAAGAGAATCAGGATGGAGTACGCGCGTCCCGTAGACGAAGGATGATTGTCGGACATGTAGAGATATTGTATGCGCTGAGTGACAAGCGTCGACGTACATCGGTGGACGACGACTTGCGCTATCATACGAGATCGATGGCCAGAACTATAAAGCCGAGTCCTGAACCGGCATTCCCGCTAGCGCGGTTGTTCCTCAACGATGTTGCGGAGATTGCAGCCGTCGTAAATGAGGCACATGAGAAAGCCTACGAAGGAACGGGATATCTTCAACAAAAGTTCCGGATCGAAAAACAAAAGAATGTTTCTACGACGGAGTAAATGACCTCGCAACGGAGCGCGGCACAACGCGCAATATGAGGATTGGACGGGGTGCGACAAGTTTCGTCATCGAAAACGGAGTTTCCATACTACTTGTCCCCGCGGCGAAAATTGAGGATAGGCTGGCCTTCCGACAGAGAGTTACGGCGGTATTGCAGAGCCGGCCGCTGCCGTTATGGCGAACAAGAACAGCTTTTATCGCGCTCGCTCTTCTCGTCGGGTTTCTCTTGGTCAGCACATCCGAATTCACCGCGGCAGTCAAGCTCGGCAACCAGAGATTCGTGGAAACTACTCTACGGGTCTTCCTGGATGTCGTATTTGCGCTGCTGATCAGCCTGGGGCTTGGTGCGATCTTTTGGCAGAGATTCGGCGGCACAGTTGTGGTGTTCCGCGAGTCGACTGAGCCAGGTCGATTGAAAAAGCACTGGCAGGACCAGTGGCATGTGTGGTTTTACGCGGGCATAGGAGCGCTCGCCCTTTGGACCGTACAGCAAGTTTGGCACTGGCTGTTTAATAGATGATCAGAGGCGATTCGGTAGCTTCCTCGCTCCGTGACGCACGTGCAGAATGCTCACGCGTTCCTCTAACACGGTATAGAAGACACGATATACATGGCGTCTGCCAAATAGAAGTTGTCTGACGATCCGGTCGGGCTTCGAAAGTGATTGGACCTCAGGGAATCGGTGAGGAAATTGGGATAGGGAATGTAACGCAACCACTAGGCGTTCGTACCAAAGAACGCCCTGGAACGGCGCAGCCTCCGCGACACGAATGCAAATCTCGTTGAGGTCCCTTTCTGCGCGGGGTGTGATTTCAACTGTGAAGGCCAAGCTTGCTCCGCAACTCGGCGAGGACTTCGCCAACCGGACGCCCTTCGCCGCGTTCCGCTTGGGCCATGCCTTCAGCGACCGCCGCGCGAACGTCATCGAACTCGGCGTCCCTCTCGGTCAAGGGCGGCGCTTCGGTCCAGGCGCTGTCGTCCAAAATCAGTTGACCGACGTACTGCTCAACGGTCAGACCCTGCGCATCCGCCTGCCGCTGCAGGAGAGGATCGAGTTCGTTTGGAACGGAAATCGTCATAGCGCCATCATACACCTGGCGGCTGCGCATTGATCAGCGGCACCGTCGTCTTCACAAGCTCACAAAGATTCACATCAATCCAACCACGTTTGCACGCCGGACCGTTACCGTGACTGCATGAGCAAATTCACAATCATCGTAGCGACCCTGGGTTTGGCCGCCATTTCCGCCGAAGCCCAAAATCCGAACCAACTTCAATCCACGTTCATCCACATCCCGCAAGCCAGCCAGCGCGCGGTGTTGATCCAACGGATCGCGATGACCGACGTGACCGTGATCTATCATCGGCCCGTCGCCGGGGGACGAAAGGTTTTCGGCGGGATCGTGCCGTACGGGCAGGTGTGGCGCGCCGGCGCGAACGACAACACCACCATCGAGTTTTCCACTAACGTGAAAGTGGAGGGCCAGCCGCTCGCCAAGGGCGTCTATGGCTTGCATATGATTCCCGGCGAGAACGAGTGGACGATCGCGTTCTCCAACAACTCCACGTCGTGGGGCAGTTTCACCTACGACGAGAAGGAAGACGCGTTGCGAGTAAAAGTGAAGCCGGCGGCGACGGAAAATCACAACGTACTCACCTACGATTTCGACGATCTCACTGACGACTCGGCGGCACTGACACTGCGCTGGGAAAAAACCGCCGTGCCGGTTCGCCTTTCCGTGGACTTGAAGGGCACTACGCTTGAAAGCCTGCATCAACAACTGCGTTACGTCGCGCAATACACCTGGGAAGGACTGAACGACGCCGCAAGTTGGTGCCTGGAAAACAAAGTGAATTACGACGAGGCCATGAAGTGGGTAAACCAGTCGATTGGCGCCGAGGAGCGCTTCGAAAACCTGGAGACCAAGTCACAGTTACTGCGCGCGCAGGGCCATACCGACGAGGCCGACAAGATCAAGGCCCGCGCCATCGACAAGGCCAACGCCATTCAACTTTACGTCTACGGACGCGGGCTTCAACGGGAAGGAAAAGGAGCCGACGGGCTTGCGATCTATCGGACCGCGGTGAAGAAATTCCCCGACCACTGGATCTCGCACGTGGCGAATGCGCGCGTAATGGTGGCGGACAAGAATTTCGACGGCGCGGCCAAGGAAATCCGCGAGTCCATCGCGATGCTAAAGGAAAACCCGGCCCAAGCGCAGGCACTCGAAGGCGTGCTCAAGCGCGTCGAGAACAAGGAGGATATCAACAAATAATCAGCCACCGAGACACGAAGGACACCGAGAAACCTCTTCTTCTTTTTCTCGGTGTCCTCGGTGTCTCGGTGGCAGAATTGCGTGGAAATTTTGGTGGAGGCGGCGGGAGTCGAACCCGCGTCCGAAAGGGCCGGCCACCAGGATAACTACATGCTTATTCTGTTCGCAAAGTTTCGCGGCTGCCGATTGCGAGCAGACAACGACCAACCGCCGCTAGTCCGATTGATCTCACCGCGCGCCCCCGGACCGAGAGCGCTTGGCCAGTCCGCTAAGAGTGACGTCTCGCCGGGACCGCGGACTTTCCCGGCTCAACGCTATTCAGCCTTTTTTAGGCTGCGTAGGCCAATTGTGTATTGGCAGTTAAAGTTTCCAAACTGTTACGGGCGCCTGGACCCCGGCATGCCTCCTGGCCACCATTCCCTCCCGTCGAAGCCGTTTCGCCCCCACGTTCGGTGAAGTGACAATTTGATTATAGCACTCGGGAGTTCTTCAGCCACCGAGACACGGAGAACACCGAGAAACCAAATTCTTCCTCCGCTCGGTGTTCTCGGTGTCTCGGTGGCTAATTCTTCAACGCTAATTCTTCACCTTGGAGCTAAGCCAGCCCTCGCGGAACGCCTTCTGCGCATCCGTCAACGGATCGGCCGACGACGATTCCAGCGCCGGATCGGCGCGCAGCGTCACGGTCACGGTGGTCTTCGTTCCGTCGCGACGCAAGATACCGAGCATCACTTTGTCGCCGGGCTTCTTGCGCATGATTCCATCCCACGATTCGCGCGTCGCCGCCGCGCCGTCGATCGTCGTGATTGTGTCGTCGAGATCGACGCCCGCTTCGTAGAGCGGCGTGTTGAACGCCGTCGGCGCGGTCACGGGCAGACCATCCGGTGAAGCTTCCACGGGTTCTCCGCCGCCGCGCCCGCCACGACCTCCACCACCACCTCCGCCGCCAAATCCACCGAGCGACCCGATGAACGGGCGACCGGGATTCGCGGGCTTCACCACGTATCCAGCCAGCGACATCAAGTGCGCATAGTCGGCGATCTCGCGGCCCTCGACGTATTTGTCGAAGAAACTATCGGCCCACGGGCGATCCTTCGATAGGTCGGCGAGCGTGTCGCGCAGATCTTTCAGTGTGTACGGCTTGGCCACCATGCCCGGCGGCTTGCCGCCCGGCTTGCCGAAGCGCAACCACAGCATCTTCATGTAGTCGTCGAGCGAGATTTTTCCGCCGGACTTTTCCCGCAACGACAGATCGAGCGCCAGCGCGATCGCCGACCCGTACGTGTAGTAGGAAATGAAAGTTCGGTTGCGATCCGTCACATCGATGGCCGATGCTCCATCCGCAAAAACGGCGTATTCGCTCATTTCCACGGCCGAGCGCACCATGCGCCCCGATCCGTTGATCACTTGGTTCGGTGGCTGCGTCGGCGCATTCTGCGAGAGTCCCGCGCGATAGAGCAGCAGGGGTCCGTAGTATTGCGTGAATCCTTCGGCGACCCACAAGCAGCATGTGATGTTGGCGCGCGAAAAGTCGAATGGCTCGAGACCCGCCGGACGGATGCGCCGCACGTTCCAGTTGTGGAAGTACTCGTGTGAAATCGTGCCCAGCGCCCGCGAGCGTCCCGCCGGCGTTTTCAGCGACAATCGCGGGCCGCCGATCATCGTGCTATTGCGATGTTCCATGCCGTCGCCCGCGGAACTGGTCGAATAGTCGAGCAGAAACGTGTACGCGCCCGGCTCGTACTCGGGAAATTCGCCAAAAACTTGTTCGTGTTCCACCACCAAGCGCTTCACCAGCTTCGCCAACTCGTCGACGTCCGCTTGCGCGCCTTCGTAATGCCCCTCGGCCGGATGCACAGCGATCCGGAAATTCGCCGGCTTGCCGTCGGCGTTCGGCACGCTGAACGTGCTCATCACGAAATCCGAAAACTCCGTGGGACGATCCGTCCAATACTGCAAATTCGGCGCCGTGAACGTGAACGGATCGTTCGTGGGATACAACTGCGTGGCGACGCGCCAGTTCGATCCGCTGGGCGGAACGAACGTGAATCGCGCGGGACGCATTTCCAGGCCGTCGGCCCAGATGAACGTCGCGGGCATGTTCATATGCGCGTGACTCGTGTCGACGCCCAGGTACGTTCCGTCGGCGCGGTCGCCGAAAACTTTGTAGACCACGCGAACCGTGCCGTCGTGTCCGGCCACGTTCCATTCGGACGCGCTGGGGCGCGTGGTGGTGAGTCTCTTACCCTTGCCGTCGTAGGCTTCCAGCCAAAAAATGTTTTTCGAAAAACTGTGGGTCGCGTAACGTCCCGGCGACGAGACGCTCATGTGCAAATTCAGAGGATGTTTTTCGAGCGACGGGAACGTCGCTTCCACCTGGAGCCAGTGATGCTCCGGCTCGGGAATCGTGACTTTGTAAATGATGCTGGGATCGGCGGCTGACGCAAGAACGGTAAAGAAACAAATAAAACCCACGAATCGATACATCGAAAAATCGTAGCACAGTCCTTTGCGGATCGTTTGGTCTGACGGTTTTGCCACCGCAGAGACGCAGAGACGCAGAGAAAACCTGATTGATTCGGTTCTTGGGTTTCTCTGCGTCTCTGCGTCTCTGCGGTGAAAGAACCGCTTGGGCTATCAGCTACGTTTCAGGCATGACAAGCTGTGCGCTCTTGATGTCACCGATCAAGAACAAAGAACCAGCGACGAAAACCGTCCCGCCATCTCCTGCGAGTTTTGCAGCCAAATCGAGCGCCTCGCCGGAAGCGGCACGCAAATAGAGATGATCGTTGAGGTGCGAACCGATTTCCGCCAAAGTTTCCGGCGACGCCGCGCGTTTGTGCGAGGGCTGAGTGAGAACCACAGCGTCTGCTTCGGGAAAAAGAACGTCCGCGATTTCGGAGATCGCTTTGTCGCGCATCGCGCCGAACACCAGGATGCGCGGCGCGGCGCAAGTGCGCATGAAGTCGCGCAGCACGCGCGCACCGGCGGGATTGTGCGCCCCGTCCAAGTAAACGCTAGGGTGCTGCGCGATTAACTCGAGGCGCCCCGGCCAACGCGTCGTGGCGAGGGCGCGGCGGACGGCGTCATCGGGCAAATTCCGGCCGGTGCCGCGCAATTCCTCGACCGTCGCCAGCGCAGTTGCAGCATTGACCCGCTGATGCTCGCCGGGCAGACTCAATTCGTAACCGGATGCCGGCCCGGCGACGCGCACCAAGCGTGCATTGCGTTCGCGCGCAACAGTCGCAATCACTTGCGCTGCGGCAGGAAGTTGCGGGGCCATCACCACGACCCCGCCTTCCGTGATGATTCCTGCTTTCTCCGCTGCGATCAGTTCCAGCGTGTTGCCGAGATACGTTTCGTGATCCATGTCGACAGGCGTGATCACCGAAATCATCGGCTGCGCGATGTTCGTGGCGTCAAGACGTCCACCCAATCCCACTTCGAGCACCGATACGTCCACTGCCGACGCACGAAAGAGCGCCCACGCCATCGCCGTGACGCACTCGAAGAAGCTGGGATGCTTCGGCAACTGGCCTAATGCCAGCAGTTTTTCGATCGTCCGGCTGACCAAACTGAAGCCGGCCGCGAAACCTTCGTCGGAAATCTCCTCGCCGTTCACACGAATGCGCTCGTTGATGCGCGCCAAATGCGGGGACGTGTATAGTCCGGTGCGATAGCCCGATTCGCGCAGCACCGCTTCAAGCATCGCGGCCGTCGATCCCTTGCCGTTCGTCCCCGCAATCAAGATAGATGGAGATGCAAGCTGCGGATCGCCCATTGCGCTTGCGAGTCGCGCGATTCCTTCCAAGCCGAACTTGCCCGCCTTCATCTCGGGCCCGAGAGAAAGCAGGGTTCGAACAGCGTCGTCGTAGGTCACAGGAGGATTACGAGGCGGTGACGGAAGCGGTAGTGGGCGCGCAGCAAAAATCGAGCGCGCGCGCGATGTAGGTCTTCAATTCCTTGCGCGGCACGATCGCGTCGAGCATGCCCTTCTTCAACAGAAACTCACTGCGCTGAAATCCCTCGGGAAGTTTTTGCCTGATCGTCTGTTGAATCACGCGCGGTCCCGCGAATCCGATCAACGCACCCGGCTCCGCGATATTCAGGTCGCCCAGCATCGCATAACTGGCCGTGACGCCGCCGGTTGTGGGGTCGGCGAGCACACTGATGTAGGGAATCCCGCGCTCGTGCATGCGCGCGAGTCCTGCCGAGACTTTCGCGAGCTGCATCAGGCTGATCGCGCCTTCTTGCATGCGCGCGCCGCCCGACGCCGAGACGATCACGAGAGGCATATTGCCGGCCAGGCAACGATCAATGGAGCGCGCGATCATTTCCCCAACCACCGCGCCCATGCTGCCGCCGATAAATCCAATTTCCATTGAACAGATGGCCACCGGCCGGCTGGCGAGCGTCCCTTGCGCCGCGATCAGCGCGTCTCTCAGTCCCGTGGCTTTGCGTGCAGCGGCGAGTTTTTGCGGATACGGCTTCAGGTCGACGAAATGGAGCGGATCGCTCGAACCTAAGTCCTGATCGAACTCCGTCCACTCGCCGTCGAAGAGCATTTGCAGGCGCGTGCGAGCATCTAAGCGAAAGTGATAGCCGCATTTCGGGCAAACATTGCCGCCTTCTTCCAGATCCTTCTTCCAAACAATCTGGCGGCAGCCGTCACACTTGGTCCACAGACCTTCGGTCTTGACGTTTTTTTCGCCGACCGCTTCGAGCGGCGTTTTTTCTTTGCGGAACCAGGCCAAGGAAAATCTCCCAGCTAATAGTCTATCCCACGAACCGCCAGAATCCCTTTCTCGAAGGGATGCTTGATTTCCTTCATCTCGGTGACCAGATCGGCCATCTCGACGAGCAACGGATGCGCGTTGCGCCCCGTGAGAATCACGTGAACGTTTTCGGGACGCTGCTTCAAAGTGTCCGCGACTTCCTCGGGCGGCAGCATTCCGTAGTTGATCGCGTAGTTGATTTCGTCGAAGACCATCAACTCGTACCGGCCGCTCATCATTTTCTCTTTACCGAATTCCCAGCACTGGCGCACCAGTTCGACGTCTTGCGGATCGGGCTTCTCCGCGCCGATCTTCACGAAGCCGCGGCCCATCGGCACCATTTGAAAACGATCGTCGCCGAGCATTTTCGCGGTGTCAAGTTCGCCGTAATGCCACGACCCCTTGATGAATTGCACCATCATCACGCGCAAGCCTTGACCCACCGCGCGGAAGGCCGTGCCCATTGCGGCAGAGGTTTTGCCTTTGCCGTTACCCGTGTAGATGATTAGGAGAGCCATGGGAGAAGGGAAATCAAAAATCAAAAATCAAAAGGCAAAAATCAAAAATGAACGCGGGGGCGTCCTCACTTTTGATTTTTGATTTTTGACTTTTGATTTTTGATTTGCTTTGCATCGCTAGTCGAGTCCGTACCGCTTGCGCTTTTCGAGCAGTGTCTTGCGGCTGATCCCCAAGATTTTGGCCGCGCGGCTCTTGCGGCCATGCGTGTGGTCGAGCACTTCGGAAATGTACTGCTGTTCCATGTCCTCGAGCGACAGCAAACGGTCGAGGCCCGCGCCAGGACGCGCTTCCGCGAGGTGAGCGGGCAAGTGCGTAGTTAAAATCTCATCGCCCACGGCCATCAGGACAGCGCGCTCGATAATGTTGCGGAGTTCACGGCCATTGCCGGGAAAATCGTAGACTTCCAGGGCCTTGCGCACGGGCGCGCTCATTTGGAGCAGCGGACGATGATGCAACCCGCAAAGTTTTTCGGTGAGATGCAACGCCAACGGCAAAATGTCGGCGCGACGTTGGCGCAACGGCGGAATCTCGATGGGCACGACGTTCAAGCGATAGTACAAATCTTCTCGAAACGCCCGCTGCCGGACGGCAGCTTCGAGATCCGCGTGCGTCAACGCGATCAAGCGCGATTCAATCTTCAACGTGACGTTGCCGCCAAGGCGTTCAAACTTCTTCTCTTCGACAACTCGCAGGATTTTCGCTTGCATCGGCAGCGTGAGCGCCGCCACTTCGTCGAGCACGATCGTTCCCGCGCCGGCCATCTCCAGGCGTCCCCGCTTTTGCGACGCTGCGCCGGTAAACGCGCCGCGCTCGTGACCGAAGAGTTCGCTTTCCACCAGTTCCGGCGGAAGACTGGCGCAATCGATTTTTACATACGGTTCTTCGCGCGCGGGGCTCAGGTAGTGGATCACTTGCGCGAGCAAGTCTTTGCCCGTTCCGCTTTCGCCGCGCAACAACAACGTGGACGACGTGGCCGCGACCTTGCGCGCCATGTCGAGAATGCGCTGCGACACGGGGTCGACGGCCAGCCACAAGCTGGCCATGGACGCGCCCGGCGCTAATTTATCGGCTGCCTGCATGTTCACTCAACATTATTCAGGTTAACCAACTTCATCACGCGGAACTTTTCTTGCCGTTCGCCAGAGGCGTTCGAGATCGTAAAAGCCGCGTGCCTTCTCCGAGAAAATATGTACCACAAGAAAACCGTAATCCATCAAAATCCATTCGCCTTGATGGTAACCTTCCAGATGCTTGGTGCGGCACCCGGCCTTGGCCAGGCGCTGCTCGATTTCGTCGCAAATCGCTTGGCTTTGCCGCGTATTGCGCGCGCTGGAAATCAAGAAGTAATCGGTGAACGAAGAATGCTCGCCTAAATCGAGCAGCACCAAATCCACCGCTTGTTTTGCTTCCGCGCCTTCGACCGCGGCCGTAATGTAGTCCGGAACTGGACGTGATTTCATAGTGTCTCTATTTCAAGCCCACATACAACCCTGTTTTCTTAAGATACTCCGCGACCGGCGCTGGTAGACTGCGATCCGCGCGGCCTCCCGGCGCCAAGGCTTGGCGAATCGCGGTAGCCGAGACGTGCTCCCACACGCCGGAAATCACGAACACCGACGTATCGCGCAAGCGATACTCGATTCCCCGGCGGTCGCGCGGCGTTCCGCGCCGCTGCCATTCCGGCGGCAGCACCGTTTCCACGCGCGCCAAGTCGAAACCGGGACGGCTGATCACCACGAAATGCGTCAAATTCAACAGCGCGCGCCACTGCTGCCATTGGCGGATTGTGAGAAACGCGTCCGCGCCGATAAGAAAAAAAAACTCCGCGTCTTCGCCCAATTCTTTGCGAAAGCGACGCACGGTGTGAATCGAGTAGCGCGTCTTGCCGCCGGGCGCTTCCACGGTCGAGGAGATGAAACGCGGTTCGCCGCTGCACGCCAGCGCCGTCATCGCCAGGCGATCCGCAAACGGCGCTAGGCGATGCTTGTGCGGCGGGTTGCCGTTGGGAATGAAATAGATCTTGTCGAGCTGGAATCGCACCAATGCGGCGCGCGCCGCTGCAATATGTCCTACGTGAATCGGATTGAAGGTGCCGCCGAAGAGTCCGATTTTCACGATGTGTGGGTTTCGTTCGGCTCCGGGATCTTGTCGAACCGATCGCTCTCGCTCTCCGCCACAGGATCGGCGGCGCGAATCTCGGCGAGTTTCGTGGCCAGTGCTTGCTTGAGGTGCTCAACGCCTTCGCCGGTGTGCGAGGAAATCGGAAACAGAGGTAGGTCGCGTTCGCGGCACAGCGTTTCCAACGCTTCCAGGCGGCTCGGATTTTGCATCGAATCTAGCTTGGATGCTACAACAACCATCGGCTTCGCAGCAAGCAAGGGATTGAACTGGCGCAGCTCTTCCATGATCACGTCGAAATCGCGGCGCGCGGACTCTGCCCCCGAATCGGACGAAGTATCGCCGGTTTCCCAATCGCCGCTGACGTCGACCAGATGCGCGAGCAAGCGCGTGCGCTCTACGTGTCGCAAGAACTGATCACCCAGCCCGTGACCTTCGTGCGCGCCCTCGATCAATCCCGGAATGTCGGCCATCACGAAACTCGGCCCCGCGGGATCGCTCGGATCGACCGCGACGACGCCGAGATTCGGCTCGAGCGTCGTAAAAGGATAATCTGCGATTTTGGGACGCGCCGCCGAAACGCGCGACAGCAGCGTCGACTTGCCGGCGTTCGGAAAACCGACGAGTCCCACGTCCGCCAGCAATTTCAACTCCAGTTTCAGACGGCGTTCCTGACCCGGAAAGCCATCTTCGTGCTCGCGCGGCGCGCGATGCACGGGGGTAGCGTAGCGGGCGTTGCCGCGACCACCGCGGCCGCCGCGGCACACGATCATACGTTCATTGGGCATGGTGAAATCGTGAATGACGTTGCCGGATTCCTCGTCGTAGACCACGGTGCCGACGGGTACGCGCACCACGCGATCGGCCCCGGCTTGTCCCGTGCAGTTGGAGCCTTCTCCGTGGCGTCCGCGTTCCGCCTTGAACTCGCGGTTGAAGCGGAAATGGATGAGCGTGTTGTGCGCTTGACTGGCTTCGAACACGACGTCGCCGCCGCGGCCGCCGTCGCCGCCGGAAGGTCCGCCGCGCGGAACGTATTTTTCGCGCCGAAAGGCCACGCAGCCGTTGCCGCCGTCGCCGGCCTTTACGTAGATGCGGGCTTCATCGAGAAACATGTGGGGGAATGGTTGCTGGTTGCCGGTGCTGGTTGCTGGAACAAACCTCGTTCCGCGCTAACCAGCCACTAGCAACTAGAAACCAGCAACTAGGCCGAAGCGACAGCTTCCACCGGTTGGATATGCACGAAGCGGCCCTTGCTGCCGTTCTGCGTGTACACCACGAGTCCCGTGATCTTGGCGAACAGCGTGTGATCGCGTCCCAGTCCGACGTTCTTTCCGGGCTTGATCTTCGTGCCGCGTTGCCGCACCAGAATCGAACCGCCGGGAACCACCGATCCGCCGTACTCTTTGGTGCCGAGTCGCTGCGCGTTGGAATCGCGGCCGTTGCGAGAACTGCCTAAACCTTTCTTGTGTGCCATGAAAAATCTCCCTTACGCGGCTGTAATCTCGCCGATCTTCACGGCGGTGAACGCCTGGCGATGGCCGTTGGTGCGCTTGTACTGCTTTTTGCGCTTGAATTTGAATACGATGACTTTTTTCTCGCGCGCCTCGCGCATGATGGTGGCGCTGACTTTGCCGGCGGACTTCCCAGCGCGCAGCTTCTCGCCATCCGGAGCCACGGCCAACGCGGGAAACTCCACCGCACTGCCGGCCGCGCCCTTCAGCTTCTCCACATGGAGCACATCTCCGGGAGACACACGATACTGCTTTCCACCCGTCTTGATAATCGCGTACATATTGAACTGATCCGCCTGACTGTTGAGGTTGCCCTACGGAGTAACGCAGGAGCTTTACCGGAAACCCTTATCTTACAACGAAACCAGCTGTTTTGGCAACATCTGGATGGCATCGATTGGGAGAACGACCCAACCGGACGGCTAATACCTTAGGCCAGGCCCAGACGACGAAAGAATTACCACTCGACAGTTCTCAACTTGGTACCAATTTGGTACCATGGCATTGCTCGATCAGGAGGGTTGTGTGAGTTGGGTTTCTAGGAAGATGCGAGCGGCCCGAGACGCCATGTCCGTCTTAGTCTTCGAGGTAATCGGTAGACTGTTCCCCGAAGGGGATCCGGAGTAAACCGGCGACACGAGTAGGCTACGTTTATTCAGGGGCGCTTACTTCGTTGCGGTCGCGGTGATATTTCCAAAAAACAGGCGTGCGCGCAGTTGGACTAGGCGATGCTTGTCGTCGTCGGTAAGCCAGAGTTGCAGGCGTCCGCTCTTGTTGAACAACGTGCCGCCGAAAACCTGCGGTTCAATCCTGATTGTACGAACAACCCCGGCCGGTGTCTTGATTTCTTCCTTCGCCTGAATATCCACGTCCACGAAAATCGTGCGGCTACCGTCGTTGATGGGAACTTGCAGCGGCTTGCCGACCTCCAACTTCAGCGTGCGCAGATAGTACAAGCCCGAGAGCACGTCGAACGTGCACGGCGGCATGGGATTGTCCAGTTGCCGGATCACCTTATTGTTCCGCAAATCGGTCTCGCGAACGGCAGCCATGCGCCGCGCGGAGTCGAAATCGATCTTCATCTCGTGATGGCGATTCCCTTCCAGAATCGTTTTCTCGAGTTGTTCGGAACAATACGTGCCCGACTGAAACAGGGAGCGGTAAAGGTCCTCGACTTTGTAGAGACGCGAGACAATTCCGGTAGAGTGCGCTTCCACCGAGGCGCGCCAGGTAGGCTTGCCGTTGATTGTCTCCTCGGTGAGCGAAAGGCGCGCGACGCCCGCGTTGAAGACGCGCCAGGAAATATCGAAGTCGGTGGATTCGCCGGCGGCGAAGGGAGTTTGCGCTGGCGCTGCGATGGAAAGCAGCGCGACGAAGGCGGCGCAACCGAGAATTTTCCTCATCGCAGAAGCTTCCACAACAGCAAGGCAACGCCGGCGGCAAACCCGATGGCGGCGTTGTACTCCTGATTCTGACGATATAGCGCCCAACGGAACGGCATGTCAGCGCGCGTCTGCGAGCGAAGCTTTTTCGAATCAGATGCGGGCCAAAAGCGCGGGACGCGCTCGGCGTATGCCGCAAATCCGGGAAAAAGATTGCGCAAGTGCGACTCTTCCTCGATCACCACCGGCCAGTAGACGAAACCGAGCACCAGCGCGAACAAAGCGGCGATCCACCACTCGCCGCCGGCGATCGCGAATCCCGCCGCGACGGTCGCGGTGCCCAAGTACAAAGGATTCCGCGTATAGGCATACGGACCGCTCTGGCAGAGGTCACGGTTCTTGTCCAAGTGCCCGGTAGCCCACGCGCGCAACACAATGCCCAGGAACGCGAGTCCCAAACCAGCCGCGGCGCGCTCCCATACGGGTCGCGCGAAAACGGCGTACACGATCAAGAGCAAAAATCCCAACGGAACGCGCGCCCGCGCCGCGAACTCTTTGTAGCGCTTCGAGAATGTCATCGCGACACGTCCACCAGCGCGTTGAAAACTTCGTCCACCGTCACGCGGGCGATGTCGTCCGCTGTCGCCGAGCGTGAGTACGTCGTTTCGACGCCTTCGGGACGCACGATGCGAGCGCGTTTCGCGTACGGCCCGTTCCGTCGCGGACTGGTGGGACCAAACACCGCGACCACCGGCGTGCCGAGCGCCGCTGCAATGTGCAGCGGTCCCGTGTCGCCGGCGACGAACGCGCGCGCGCCGCGCGCCATCGCGATCAACTCGCGGAGGCCGCCTTGTGAGACGTGCGTGCGTCCTTCGCGCGAAATGGCCCGTGCCAGCGATTCTTCACCCGGGCCACAATTGATCACCGTCGGCCATCCAAGCTCGCGGTCGACGCGCGCCGCAAGTTCCGCGAATTTCTCCACCGGCCAGCGCTTCGCCGCCCATCCCGCCGAAGGACTCACGGCGAGATAGTCGCCGGGAAATGGCCGCGCGGCTTTTGTTGCTTCACCAGTAGAACCGGGCAGCGGAAATTCGAACGCGTCTTCTACTTTCGCGAGCGCGCCGTTGGCCACCGCATGCACCAACGCGAGATTCTGCTCGACGACATGCGCGGCGGCCGGCACATCCACTCTGTGCCGATACGCCAAGCCCGCGGGTCTCTCTTTCAGTGCATCGGCAGAGAATCCCACGGTCCGCGTAGCACCGGAGAAATACGCGATCGCCGCCGATTTCATCAGTCCTTGAAAATCAATCACGCAATCGTAGCGGCGCTCGCGTAGTTCGCTCACGGTTCGCATCAACGAAGACCAATCTCTGCGTTTGACCGTGCGCACCTGCGTCACATGCGGGTTTCCCTCAAGCAACATCGCCCAATGTTCTTCCACCAACCAGTCGATCTCCGCGTTCGGAAACGCGCGGCGCAGAGTGGCCGCCGACGGCAGCGCGTGAACGATGTCGCCCATCGCGCCCATGCGAATCATCAGCAATTTTCCGCTGGGGGGAAACGGAATCATCCGCGCTCCCGGATACTTCGGATGAGGTCTCGCGTGTTGTGATGCTTGGGATCACCGACAATCGCCGTTTCTCCGCCCGCGGCGATGACCGCGTCGCGTTCCGGCACGTTTTCCTTCGTGTAATCCGTCCCCTTGGCGTGAAAGTCGGGGCGAATCCCGGCGATCAAGCGACGCACGTTGTCTTCCTGGAAGATCACCACAAAATCAACCGAGCGCAGCGCGGCAACCAAGCGCGCGCGTTCGCTTTCCGGGAGCAGCGGGCGACCCACGCCTTTCAATCGGCGCACGCTTTCATCGCCATTGACGCCGACGATCAAGAGATGGCCGATCGCCGCCGCGGCGTCGAGATAGCGTAGGTGTCCCACGTGCAGCAGATCAAAGCAACCGTTCGCGAGCACCACGCGTTTGCCGGCGGCGCGGGCATCCGCAGCCGCCTGCGCGGCGCGATCGAGCGAAACGATTTTCGACGCTGAAGCCCTTACCATTCTTGTTTTTCCAATTGACGGCACGCGCGTGTCTAATTGTCCGTCAGCACCGTCCGACTAGCTACTGCGACATCGCGTCCAACAATTCGTCAGACGAAGCGGTGGCCGTGCCGGGTTTCATCACCACTATGCCGCCGGCGTAATTCGCTAAGCGCGCCGCGCTCGAAAAATCCGCGCCCGCCGCCAAGCTCAGCGTAAACGCCGCGATCACCGTGTCGCCGGCGCCGGTGACGTCGGTGTTCTCGCTGCCGCCGTGAATCGGGATGTGGCGCGTCGCGGCGCCCGGCTCGAACAGCGCCATGCCGTCGCGGCCGCGCGTGACGAGAAGGGCTTGCAATTTCATGCGGCGCAACAGGGCCCGGCCGCAGCGTTCGAGCGTGGCGAGATTCGTGCCGATGCGCTTGGAAAAAACGGCTTCCACTTCCGCTTCGTTCGGCGTGGCCGCCGAAAGCCCCCGATAACGCGCGATGTCGTAGCGCGAATCGACCGTTACCGGCGCGCCTTTCGCGCGCGAGCGCAATCGTGAAGCCAACGCCGGAGTCGCCGCGCCATAGCCGTAGTCGGAGACGAGCACGCCGCTCGCCTGTTTTGCCAGGCGCTCGGCCGTTTTCTCGATCCAACGGCGGGATTCCACCGAAGGCGAGTGTTGCGGCTCGCTGTCGATGCGCAAGACTTGTTGGCGGCTGCCATGGATCGTTCCCGCCAGGATGCGCGTCTTCGTCGTGGTGGAGAATTGCGCGTCGGTCAAAATGCCTTCGGTGGAAATTCCCGCCGCTTCGAATGCCGCGATCAACGCACGGCCCGCCGCGTCGTCGCCCACGATTCCCACGGGCAACACGTTGGCACCGAGCGCGCGCAGATTGTAAATCGCATTCGCGCCGCCGCCCGGAACGTAGCGGCTTTCGCGGCGCTTCAAGATCAGCACCGGCGCTTCGCGCGACACGCGCGCGATTTCGCCGAACACAAACTCATCCGCCACCAAATCGGCGACGGCGAGAATCGTTTGACGGCGAAATCCCAACACGACCTTTTGAAGCGCGCGCCGGCTCATGACTTTTTCGCCTCCGCACTGGCCGGGTGCGCTCCCACGCCGGCGCTGTGTGCCTCGGCACCGTGCTCGACAATCGCGTGCGCCGCTTCAAGCACATCCTGCGCGATGCGCCACGGCTGATGCGGCCACGAATGGCGATGATATTCGTACTCGCCGAGTCCATAGCCGGAGAGCACGAAAACCGCGGGCATTCCGGCGCGCCGCGCCGTTTCTACATCGATGAATCGGTCGCCGACCATGAACGAATGCCGCAAATCCAAATGCAAATCGGCGGCCGCGCGGCGAATCAATCCCGATCCCGGCTTGCGGCAATCGCAATCGCGCTTGTAGGCCTCGACTTTTCCGTCAGGATGATGCGGGCAATAATAGATTCCCGCGATCTCACCGCCTCCGCCCTCGATGTCCGCGCGCAACTTGGCGTGCAGCAACTCGACCAGGCGTTCGTCGAAGTATCCGCGCGCGATGCCCGATTGATTCGTGATCACCACTGTCGCGTATCCCGCGCGGTTCAGTTCGCGCACCGCTTCTCCGGCCCACGGGAAAACGTGGAAGCGCGACGGATGATTCACGTAGCCGATCTCCTCGTTCAGCGTGCCGTCCCGGTCGAGAAAGACGGCGGGACGGAGTCCAGAATCTGGCACGATTGTTCAAACACCTCTTCCACGGAAATAGCTCGCATGCAGCGATGGTCCACCGGACATTCTCGCAACAGGCAGGGACTACACGATACCGCATGTTTCACGATTCGCACGCGTGGACCCAAAGGCGCGGTGGCGCGTTCGTCGGTGGATCCGAACACGGCCAGCACCGCCACGCCGGCCGCGGCCGCCACGTGCATCGTTCCGGTGTCGTTGGTGACGAACAAATCGCAGCCCGCCGCCAACTGCAAAAATCCACCGAGGGTTGTTTCTCCCGCGAGCGAGACGGCGCGCGCGCCGATTCTCCGAGCAATCGCCGACGCTAAATCGCGCTCCACCGCCGATCCGAATAGTACGATGGACACGCCCCGCTCGTCTCGCAAACGGCGTCCCAATTCGGCGTAGCGATCCGGCATCCAGCGCTTCGCGGTTCCAAACGCCGCGCCGGCATTCAATCCGACAATCGGCGTGTCATCCGAAACGCCGCGCTCGCGTAAACGCGCGCGCGCCGCCTGCCTCGGATCGGGATTCGCGGGAAGCCGAAAACTGTCGACCGATGGCAGCGTGTTCAGAATACCCAATCGACGCAGCAACTCCAAGTAGTAATACGCCTGATGTTCCGGGATTTCCCCACGACGCGGCACGTCGATGGCGCGCGTCAGCAGCCACGAACGCGCGTCGCGCGCGTATCCCCAACGTTGCGGGACGCCCGCGCGCCAGGCGATCCAAGCGGCGTCGAAGGAATTGGGCAACAGCAGCGCGACGTCGAACTTCGCCTCGCGAATCTCGCGTGAAAGAGCCGCGCGGCCCTTAGCGGGATCGTGAACCATCAATCCATCGCCGGTTCCAAGGGCGCGATACAAATCCGCGACCCACGGACGCGCTACCACTACGATTTCATCTTGCGGACGCGCGGCGCGCAGCGCGGCGATCGCCGGCAGACTCATCACCGCGTCGCCGACCCAGTTTGTCGCGCGGACCATAATCCTCATTGGCGCACAGCCTCGATGACGCGCGCGATGATCTCGTCGCCGTTTTCGATCGCCAACTCCAGCCCCGCGACGATCAGCGGCATGTCGAACGCAGACGCGCCGAGATTCATCGCGTCTTTCTCCGTCGTGATCAAGACTTCAGCGCCCACTTCGCGAGCTTTTCTCCCAATGCGCTCACAATCCGCGGGCGTGTAACGGTGATGATCGCGGAACGAAAGATTATCGAGAAGATCGACGCCCGCGCGCCCCAGATCGTCGTAAAACGCTTTGGGATTGCCGATACCGGCGAACGCAAACGCCGGCGGTATTTCGCGGCCAACGCCACGCGACTCGGTAACGGCGCGCGTGACAAATGCATGTAAATTGTAGCGGCGCACAAGTCTTTCGATTTCCCCGGCGTGCGTCCAATCGTAGGCGCGCGTCAGCACCACGATTCCAGCGCGTTCGAGCGCCGACATCGGCTCGCGCAGCCGTCCTGCGGGAAGTAGATCGTACTCCCAGGGCGGACGCGTGCAGTCGACCAGCACGATGTCGAGCGCGCGCACCAGCGACAAACGCTGAAATCCGTCGTCAAGGAGATGAAGATCGACGTCGCAGGTTTGCTCGATCTCCGCGCCGGCCAGTTCGCGCCGCGCCGCCACGCCCACCGGATGCACGCCGCCGCGCAAGAGCAAGCGCACTTCGTCGCCCGCACCTTCGCTGCCCTCAGGCGACTGGAAAATCAGCGGCTCGCGATGGTCTTGTCTGCGATAGCCGCGCGTTAACACCGATGCGGCCAGGCTCCTTGCGGCCAATTCCCGCCAAAGCCACAACACGAAAGGCGTTTTTCCCGTGCCTCCCGCCGACAAATTGCCGACACTCACCACCGGCTTCGCCAAACTGTAACGTTTGAAGACTCCGCCGCGATACAGCGACACGCGCATGCGCGCGGCCGCTTCCCACACTCGCGCCAGGGGCCACAGGACTACGGACATCGGAGCAACTCCTCGAGCGCGCCGGCCGTGCGCTCGGTGGCGCCGCGGTTGGCTTCGAGAATCCCGCGCGCCCGTAGCCCCATCGCTCGTGCGCCTTCGCGATCGAGCAGCAGCGCCTCGAGCGCGGCCGGCAATTCGTCCGCGCCGCGCACTTGGCGAATCGCGCGACCCGCGAGCAACGCGGCGGTCATCTCGCGAAAATTACTCATCGACGGTCCCACAACGGCGGGCCTTGCGAACCACGCGGCTTCCAGCGGGTTTTGTCCGCCGTGGCTCACCAAACTTCCACCGATGAACGCGACTTCTGCGTGGCGATACATCGCGGCGAGTTCGCCCACCGTATCGACCAGCAAAACGTCCCCCGAAATCGCCGTGCCGTTCCCGAGCGCCGACCTCCGCACGAGCGAAAGCCCGCGCGCGCGAATCAAATCGGCCACGCGATCGAAACGCTCGGGACGCCGCGGCGCGATGATCAAACGCAGTCGCGGGCGACGCACCCGCCACGCCGCCCATGCTTTCAACACGTGTTCTTCCTCGCCCTCGGCGGTGGAACCCGCGACCAGCGCGCCCTCCGCGGTCCACGCTTCGAGCGACGCCGCGAGCCACTCGGGCAACGGGGCGGGTTCCGGCTGATCGTACTTCAGCGCACCGCTCACACGCACGGCATCGCTCGGCGCGCCGATCTCTCGCAAGCGCCGCGCGTCTTCCGGCGATTGCGCCATCAGCAATCGCGCGTCGCCCAAAACGCCGCGAAAGAAAAAACGCAGGGCGCGATAGCGCGGAAACGAGCGATCGCTGACGCGTGCGTTGACAATGGCGGTCTTGACGCCCAAGAGTCGCGCCTCGCGCAGGAGATTCGGCCACAACTCCGTCTCGGCGATCACCAGCATCGCGGGACGCACCGCGCGAAGCACGCGCCGCACGGCGAAGGCAAAATCAAAAGGACAATAGAAAAATCCGTCGGCGTTCAAGCGTTTTCGCGCGGCTTCTTGACCCGTTTCTGTCGTCGTCGACACGACGATCTGGCGCCGCGGCCACCGGCGGCGCAATTCGTCGACGAGTCGCGGACACGCTAGCACCTCGCCGACGGAAACAGCATGCAGCCAGATCGCGCCTTCGCCGCTTGGTGAGGGAAAATCCTCGGGCAGCACACCCCAGCGCGAGCGAAACGAACGCAGGTACTTTCCGTGACGCAGCCCTTGCACCAAAAACCAGGGGAGAGCCAGCGCGGCAGCGACAGCCAGCGCAGCGCTGTAAAGAAGGTACATTGGAGTCGTGGTTGATTATATACTCTTGTGTGGGAACTGCCCGTTCCCGCTGCGCCGGCCAATCCGCCCAGGCTTCAGCCGCCGCAAGTCAACGCAGCAGAGTAACCAAAAAACTGGATGACGAAGAAGGTCCGTTTCCTTGCCGTGATGGTCATGCTGGCACCCGTGTTGCTCACGGCGGTCGCCAGCGATCCACCGCGTGTCCGGCCGCGCGAGGCATCCACATACGAGTCGCGTGATTCGCACGAAGGAATCACGGTGGCCGCGGAAGCGTACGTCACCGACGAGCAAATCAAGACGGCGTTTGGAAATCATGATCCGCGCAAGTACGGCGTGTTGGCGGTGTACGTGGTTTTCTTCAATACGTCGAAGGACGCGCTGAAACTCGACACCCTCGACATCACACTGGAGCGCGCGCGCATGAAATTCGAGCAGATTCCCGGCGGGGAAGTCAGCCGGCGCCTCAATGGATTCAAAGCGCCCAACGGAGTGAAGCCGCCAAAAATCAAAGCGCCGATTTCGCCGGTGGTCGACCAGGAATTCTTGCTGAAACTGATCCCGCCCGGCGAAACCGCCGGCGGATTTTTATACTTTGATCGCTTCTTCAATCTCTCGGGCGACGGGCCTACTCCCTCGGAGCGAGCCGAGAGTCATTTATACCTGAATCGGATTCAGTGGGCCGGTACCGGCCGCGAATTAATGTTCTTCGACATCGCCTTGCCTAATAACACGAGGAAACCTTGATCTGGTCTTTATTGCTCGTCCTTTTAGCCGCCGTGCCTTCCATGTGGAAGGATTGGCTCTACTCGCGCACGATCTCGGTAAACAGCGCTGGCCTCAATACCTTTGTTTGTCCGCGCGAGCTTTACGATCACGCCGGCTCGCGGCTCGCCGATCTGCGGTTGATCGATCCCAAGGGCGCGGAAGTGCCGTTCGCGTTGCAGAAACGTCCGCTGCACGGCAAGCCGGCCTGGCGTCCCGTACAATTTGTGAAAGGACCGCCGGAACAAGCCACGCAGATGGAAGTAGTGCTCGACATGGGCGAGCAAAATCGCCTACACAATCTGTTGTCATTGGAAATACCGGAGATCGATTTCCTGGCCCACGTGGAACTTTCCGCGTCCGACGTACCGGATCAGGATTGGCACTTGATGCGTTCCGACATTCCGATTTATCGTTATCGCCCCGACGGGATCGAGGGCACGCAAACGCTCGCCTATGCGGAAAACTACTCGCGCTACTTGAAACTGAAGATCACCAGCGCACCAACGGATCATCGCACGCCGAACGCCGTCGCCAAACCGATCCACTTGCTGAAATGCGAGGCCGCCTACGACGACACGCCGCAACCGGAATGGAGCGAATACTCCCCGGTGTTTCTCAACGAAGCCAGCCCGAGCGACATGCAAACGTGGTTTCGCGCCGACGCGCAGATCAACAGTTTGCCGGCCATGGGAATCCGCGTTACGACGTCGGCCCGCGAGTTTCACCGCGCCCTAAAGATCGCCGGCAGCAACGACGGCCACACCTGGCAGGACATCGCTTCGGGGGATATCTACCGGACGGGAGGCGAGGAGCCGGCCGAAAAAATGATCGTGGAAACGCCCGAAACGATGTCGCGCTACTGGCGCGTGATGTTTCACGACGACGGCGAGCCGCCGGTCGTCATCGAGCGCATCGTGCTGCTCGGCATTCCGTATCACGTGGTGTTTCAGGCCACGGCCAACTCGCAATATCACTTGCTCTACGGAAACGGAAAGGTTCCCGCGGCGCAATACAACTTGGGCGGCGTGGTACCGGCGAACGCGTTCCTCAGCGCGCCGAAAGCCACGGTCGGCGAGGAAGAGTTGGATACCGTGCAGGGACACAGCACGAAATTCTGGGTCCTGGTGATCGGCGGCGCGTTGGCGGTGGTGATCGCGGGGATCGTGCTGCTGTTCGCCGTCGCCTCGGAAGGCTAGTAGGACCGACGTTCCCGCCTGTGCCTAGCGTTTGTCCTTCGGGATCATGAACTTTGTTCCCGTGTGCGTGTCGGAAATGCGCGCGACCTTCACATCGACGTATCCCGCTGCGCGACCCGCGTTGATCACACCGAGTTCGGTGATTTCTTTTCGGCCTTTCGGATAAATCACCCAGATGGCGCCGGTGGGCGCGAGTTGTTTCCCCAGACTCGCGAGTTTCTTCAACGCGCTGTGGAGTTCCGCCGGGTAAAACAGCACGTCGCAATCTTTCGTGGCCGTCACGGGCTTGCGCGATTTCAATTCGCGCAGAAACGCGGCGTCCTTCACGCCTGCCACATGCACGCGCGATCCCGCTTTCACGCCGAGTTTGTCCATCAGCGACGGCGGATTCAAGATTTTTTCGCGCCACTTTTCGGCGGCCAATCCTAGATCGAACACCGCGTCTCCGCCGGCAAACGAGACGCGCAGTTTTCCGCCGGCGGCGTCCATCTTCGTGATGCCCTTCAAGGGAATCTTCACGCGAAAATCCCCGCGGAACACAATCTCCGAGGTCTCCAGCAGCGCTTTCCCCTGACCCGATTGCGCATCACCGGACTTCGGCCGAAACGCCGCCCGACACATCACTTCTCGGCCCATGTTTATTTTTCTCCTCGCTTCCAGAGCGTCAAGCCAGATCCTGGAAATTCCTTCACCATGCGCGCGCCCGGCGGCGCCGACGGCGACAGCGTGTATTCGAGCGACGTCGATTCGTCCAACTGGCGGTCGCAATAAAACTCCAGGCTATAGCGAATCTGGCGGCGCACGCCTTCGATGCCAAATGTCTTACCGCAAGTGTCCACAGCAATCAGCCGCGCCGACGCCATGCGATCCACTTCCGGTCCGATCGCGGCGACGAGCCAAATCACGGCGAAAGTTGTGAGCGTGGCGGCCATCAGCGGCGCGGCGAAGCGGCGTCCACGCCATGCGAACCACGCGAGCAACGCGACACCGGCGGTCCACATTCCCGACCTTCCGGTAAACCAGCTTCCCAACGTCAACTGAAAGTCGGCGTGCGTGAGGCCGCGCGCCATCGCCGTGGGCAAGGCCCGCAGCAACGGAGCGAGGGCCAATAGAATCAGCGCCTGCGCCACGCCGACAACGCGAATTCGCCAAAGCGTCGCGCGCGTCCACTCTTCGCCCATCCACATGGCGACCGCCGGTACCGCCGCCAAAATGTATCCGGAAAGTTTTCCCTGCGAGAGCGAGAAGAACAGCAAGATCATCGCGGCCCACGAGAGCAGGAACAAGCGTCGATGGTCGCGCATTACGGGACGAACGTCCAGCAGCGCCAGGTGCGCGGTCCACGGCAACAATCCTGCCAGCAACACGGGAATGTAGAACCACCACGGCCCAGGATGCGCCAATTCCGGCGTGACGTAGCGGCGGAAATGCTGGCGGACAATGAACTCCTGAAAGAATGCATCGCCGTGCCTGAACTCCATCGCGCCGATCCACGGCAGTGCGATCACCGCGAACAACGTGACCGCTACCGGATTCAGCACACGCACAAACCAAACGAATTCGCGCGTGGCGCAACAATACGCAAACAAAATGATCGCCGCCAGCGCCACCCCGCCAAATCCCTTGGCGAGCACGGTAAGCGCCAGCAATCCATGAAACGCAAACAACCAGCGGCGGCGTCCTTGCCACAGCCACAACGCCATGAATCCCAGGGCGCCCGCGAGCAGCGACGAAAACAACATTTCCATCGTGGCGGCGCGGCCGAACGCGATCCAGCCGGCGCTTGAGAGCAGAATCGGCACGGCGTAGCGCGACGTTTCACCGGGAAATAACCGCCGCGTCTGCCAAGCGAAGAGAACGACAAAGCCGACGGCAAAAAGCGCGGCGGGCAATCGCGCGGCAGCTTCGGTAACTCCGAAAATCGCGAAGCACGCCGCCGTGATCCAGTAATAAAGCGGAGGCTTTTCGAACCACGGCTCGCCGTGCAGATACGGCGTGATCCAGTCGTGCGTGCGCAGCATTTCGCGCGACACTTGCGCATAACGCGGCTCGTCGGGACCCACGAGTCCCGCAGCCGAGGCTCCGTAAAAATAGAGAAACCACGCCAGCACGGCGAGAAACGCCGCGAACATTACGGCATCCCTGCGCATCCGGAGCGAGCCCACCACCATGGCATGCAAGTCTATCAAACGTGGATATACTGTGATTTGTTGCTCCGCCATCGTCTCGAATACGCGCTGATCTGGCCGGCGTTCAAGCTACTCGGGCTACTGCCCAGAAAAGCCGCCCGTGCCGCGGCGCAAGGCATCGGTTGGATTTTCTGGTGCACGTCGCCGCGTCTCCAGCGCGTGGCGCATCGCAATCTACAACTGGCAATGCCGGAATTGAGCGGGGCGGAACGCAAACGCATCGTGCGTGGCGTCTATCGCAGTCTGGCGCGACAAATGGCGGAAGTCGCGCTGCTCCCGAAACTGAATCGCGAAAATGTTTCCGACGTAGTGGTCTACGAGGACTTCGAGAATTACGCCGAGGCCGTGGCGCGCGGACGCGGCGTGCTGTTTCTCACCGCGCACGTCGGCGCGTGGGAGTTGAGCGCTTACGCGCACGCGCTCAATGGCCATCCTTTGTATATATTGATTCGCGCGCTCGACAATCCGCTGTTGAATTCCTTAGTGAACAGGTACAGAACGTCGTCCGGCAACAAGATCATCGAGAAGCGCGACTTCCTACGTGGGATTCTCGCGGCGCTGAAGGAAAATCAAGCGGTGGGAATTCTCGCGGACCAAAATTCCTCGATGACCGAAGGCGTGATGGTGGATTTTTTCGGGACACCCGCGTGTACCGCCGCGGGACTGGCGCGCATCGCGTTGAAGACCGGCGCTGCTGTAGTACCAGGATTCACATATTGGTCCGGCGACAAATATCGCCTCCGTTTCGAGCCGCCCTTGACGCTTGTTTCCACCGGCGACGCCGACGCCGACGCCATCGCTAACACGCAGCTTTTCACGAAGGTCATTGAAAATTGGGTGAGGCAATTTCCCGATCAGTGGCTGTGGATTCATCGGCGATGGAAGACACGGCCGCCCAGCGAGCCCGAAATTTACTGAAGGCGTGTCACGCCGACACGGAATCAAAGGTCCTGGTCCGGGCCGATGTGGTTGAAACGGAAGCGCGCGAGTTTGGCGCGCAACGTGCAACTTTCTTGGTCGATACCATGCGCAAAACGATCCTGCTCCTGTTCTCCCTCGCCGTTTCCGCGATGGCGCTGCAGGCCGCCGTCACGCCCGTACTCACGATGTCGCAACTGCTCGGCGGAAACACGTGGGGGTCGACCGCCACCGGAGTCGCCGTCGACAGCGCGGGCAACACTTACGTCGCGGGATACACTAACGATTCGAATTTTCCTTTTGTCACGCAATTGCAGAAAGCGTGCAGCATTCCGGCGTCTCAAGGCGAATGCGGGCAGATTCTCTTCGTTGCGAAATTCGATGTGAACGGCACGCTCGTCTACCTGACGCATTTCGGCGGCACGGGTCAGGATCAGCCGTACGCGATCGCCGTCGATTCCACCGGCGCGGCGTACGTCACAGGATCCACCACGTCGATTGATTTCCCCACGGTGAATGCGTATCAGACGGTGAATCCGGTGTGCCCGCCAGCGTGCGGCACCGAAGGACCAACGTTGAAGTTTTCGCAACTGAGTACGCCGTTTGTGGCGAAACTGAATCCCGCGGGAAACGCGCTCGTGTACTCGACATATCTCGGCGGACTCACGGCCATTCCGTATCCCGACGCGGGACTCGGCATCGCCGTCGACGCGGCAGGCAATGCGTACATCGCCGGCAAAACCGGCGCGTCGAATTTTCCGCTGGTGAATCCCATTGTCTCAACGTTCAAATTCGGCCAACACGGTTTTGTCGCTGAACTGAGCGCTTCGGGATCGCAGCTTTTGTTCTCCACGTATCTCGGCGGTTCTTCGAACGACACCGCGAACGCGATTGCAGTGGATTCCTCGGGCAACATGTACGTGACCGGCGCTACGTTTTCGAAAGACTTTCCCGTGATGAACGCCGTGCAGCCGTCGAATCAAGGCGTGCAGGACGTATTTGTCACCAAGATCAGCGCCACGGCAAAACTGGTTTACTCGACGTATCTCGGCGGATTCAACAACGACATTGGGAACGCCATCGCCGTCGACGCAACGGGCGCGGCGTACATCACCGGATCAACTTCCTCGCCGCCGACCACGCTTCCCAACAATCAAGGCGGATTTCCGCTCGTGAATGCGCTGCAAAGCAAACTCGGCGGTGCGACGGACGCCTTCGCCGCGAAGCTCGATCCCACCGGATCGACGCTCGTTTATTCGACGTATCTCGGCGGATCCTCCACCGAGAGCGGCACGGGCATCGCCGTGGATACGTCGGGCAATGCGTACATCGCGGGATCGACGGGATCGAATGATTTTCCGGCGGTGAACGCATTACAAAACTTGCTCGGCGGACCGGCAGGAACGACCAATGCGTTTCTCACAATCCTGAATCCCACGGGCAGCGCGATGATTGAGTCGACGTTTCTCGGTGGACAGGGTCAAGGGGCCGCGGCCGCGATCGCCGTCGACCGCAACGGAACGGTTTCTCTGGCAGGAAGTGCTGGCACGAATTTCCCCACGCTGCCACCGACGCCGCTGGCGGGCACCAGTATGTTCGGCAATGCATTCGTCGCGAGGATCGCGTTTCCCGCGACGGCGCCGGCGTGCCAGTACGCGCTGCCCTCGAGCAACGTAACGGTCAACGCAAGCGCCGGTTTCGCCAACGTTGTGATCGTCGCGAATTCTTCCGCATGCACATGGCAAGTGTCGCTCGGCGTTCCGTGGATCACCGTGGCATCCGCCCTGAACGGCTCGGGCATCGGCGACATCATGCTCGTGATCGCCGCGAACCCCGGCTTGACCTCGCGAACCGGCACGATCAGCGTCGCGGGACTCACCGTGAATGTCACGCAAAACGAGCCGGACCAATTCACGGTCAGCGCCGCCAGCGGCGTCGCCGGCGGACTGGCGCGCGTTCCCGTCACGATGACCGTCGATCCAAGCGATTTCCCCAATTCCGGTTATGAAATCGGCAGCATTTCGACGACTCTGACCGTGAGCCAATCGTCTTGCACGGGACTCCCGGCCGGATGCCCTCCGGCCATCACGGCGCCACTCGCATTCCTCGCCGATCCCGCGATGCCCACGCCGCAAGTTACGTCGTCGGCCGGTTCGATCACGCTGACATGGCCGCCGTACTTGCGTCCGTTACTTCTCACGGGCACCACCAAACTCGGTGAATTGCTGGTAACGATTCCTATCGGCGCGAACACGGGACAAACGTATATCGCGCACTCCAACGGCGGAACCATCCTGGTAGACAAGACTTACACGATTGGCGGTGGACCCGACGGGGTGATTTCCGTGGGCAATCCCGCGCCGGCGATCACGTGGCTAACGCCATCCAGCGCCGCGCCGGGTTCCGCTGCGCTGACCGTAAACGTGTACGGCCAAGGATTCGTGGCAACGTCGGTGGTCACCTGGAACGGCACTGCGCGCCCGACCACGTTCGTGAGCGAAACGCAACTGCAAGCGAGCATCACGACAGCCGATCTCGCATCGGCCGGCACGGCGCAGGTGGCCGTCAGTAATCCCGCGCCGAACGGTGGCGTGTCGGCCAAGCTGCCGTTTGCGATCACGACGGCAACCGCGCCGTCGATTCTCGCCGGCGGCATTGTCGACGCCGCGGACTATAAGATCACCGAATCGGGCGACACGATTGTTTCGATCTTCGGCGCGAATCTCGCGGCGTCCACGGCGTCCGCGACGTCCCTGCCGTTGTCCACGACGCTCGGTGGCGCGACGGTCCTGGTGGATGGTGTGCCCGCGCCGCTGTTCTACGTGTCGTCGACGCAAATCAACGTGCAATTACCGTGGCGCTTGCTGAATCAAACGCAAACCACAATCGCGGTGATGGTGAACGGCCTCACGAGCAATGCGATCGTCGTGCCGCTCGCGGTGCGCCCGGTGATTTTTACTCTGAACTCGCAGGGAACGGGACAGGGCGCGATTCTCGACGGCGTCGCCCCGATTTACATGGCGCCGGCCGGCAGCGTTCCCGGCTCCACGGCGCGGCCCGCGACGGCCGGCGAAATTGTGTCGATCTACTGCACCGGTCTCGGCGCCGTGCATGACCAGGACAGCCTTGTCGACGGCTATTCGACCGCAAACTCAACACCATTCAACGGTCAACTCCTCACCACGCCGACCGTAACGATCGGCGGGGCAAATGCAACGGTCCAGTACGCGGGACTCGCGCCAAGCTACGTGGGACTTTATCAGGTGAATGTGGTGGTTCCATCGGGCGTCAGCGGCAGCGCGCTAAATGTGGTGATGACAATCGGCGCCGCGACTTCAAACACGGTCACGATGGCAGTTCAGTAGGGTCACCAGAAGCTGCGCGATGTGCCGGACAAATTCCGCGCTTCGACGCGCGGACAAACGCCGCGAGATGCGCTGTTTCCAGTGTCCCGAGCGCGTCGATTTGCTCCAACGCTTGGTCGCGCGACAGACCGGAGCGGTACAACAAGCGAAACGCCTGCTTCAACGACGCGACCGCCTCGCGCGACACTCCGGCGCGGCGCAAACCAACGGCGTTCAATCCGTGCGCCGCGGCGTCGAACTCCGAGACCAGAAAATACGGCGGAATATCTTTGTTCACGCGCACGTTTCCCGCGATCATCGAAAGCCGTCCGATCTTCGAATACTGATGGATCACCACGCCGCCGCTCACAAAGCACTGGTCTTCCATTTCCACGTGACCGGCGACGAGCGAATTCGAGCAGATCGTGTTGCCGTTGCCCACTTTCGAGTTATGCGCGATGTGTACGTTGGTCATCACGTAGTTGTCGTCGCCGATTTCGGTGACCGAGCCAGCCTGCGTGCCGCGTGAAATCGTCAGGTACTCGCGCAATACGTTGTTCGATCCGATGCGCAAATAACTCGCGACGTTTTCATCGAACTTTTTGTCCAATGGATCGGTGCCGAGTTGCGCGCCAGTGTACAAATGATTCCCCGCCCCGAGAGTCGTGTAGCGCTTCACCACGGCAAAGGGATCGAGGCGGTTGTTCGGTCCCATCACGACATCGCGCTCGATGACGCAGTATTCGCCGATGGTGCACGAGGGATCGATGCGCGCGCCGGGCTCGACAATCGCGGTGGATGCGACAGGCATGTTTTAGTACGACATGGTTTAATACCAGCTATGAATCATTCAGGATACACCGTTTCCGAATTGGCGGAATTCTGTGGCGGCCGCGCCGAGGGGAACCTGGAGCGCCGCATCGCGGGCGTGGCGTCGCCGGAAGGCGCGGCGGTAGAGCATTTGGTCTTCGCCGACAGCGAGAAAAACGAGCGCGCCGCACTCGAAAGCGCGGCGGGATGCGTCGTGGTGCGCGAACAAACGCATGCCCCCGGACGCACCGTGATCCGTCACGCGCAGCCGAAGCTGGCCTTTGCCCGACTCGCGGCCAAACTTCATGAGGCGCCGCGACCCGGCGCGGGCGTGCATCCGCAGGCATCGGTGGACGCGTCGGCGAAACTTGCGCCTGGCGTTTCCGTCGCGGCGGGCGCGGTTATCGGCGCACGCGCGACGATTGGCGCGAATACGATTGTCGGCGCGGGATGCGTGATCGGCGACGATTGCCGCATCGGCGAGAATGGCCGCCTGTATCCGCGCGTGACGCTATATCCAGGCGTGGCGATCGGCCATCGCGTGGTGCTGCACTCCGGTGCGGTGATCGGCGCGGACGGATTCGGCTACGTCTTCAACGGAAAGAGTTACGAGAAATTCCCGCAAGTGGGAACCGTGGAGATCGGCGACGACGTGGAGGTCGGCGCGAACGCCACCGTGGATCGCGGCGCGTTGGGCGTCACGCGCATCGGATCGGGCGTGAAGCTCGACAACATGGTCCACGTGGGCCACAACGTGATTGTCGGTGAGCACACCGTGATCGCCGCGCAAACCGGCGTGAGCGGCAGCGTGGAGATTGGTCATCACGCGGTGATCGGTGGACAAGTGGGACTCGCCGATCACGTGCGCATCGAGTCCGGCGCGATATTGGGCGCGCAATGCGGCGTGCCGTCGCACAAAATGATCCGCCGCGGCGAGCCGGTGTGGGGCACGCCGGCGCGGCCCATCAAGGATTATCTGAAACAACTCGCGGTGCTTGCGAGACTCACGCGTGAACGAGGCTGATCGCTGTGTGGAAACTCAAAGCCATCCTCAAACGCCTCGAAGACTTCTATGGTCCACCACCGAAGCAGAAGCTCCGCGATCCTTTTGAAATGATGTTGTGGGAGATGAGCGCGGAACTGGCGACCGACGAAAAACGCGGCGCGGCATTTCAAGCGCTGAAGAAGCGCATCGGCTCGACTCCCAAGAAAATCGCGGCGGCGTCGCCGTTGGAAATGGTGGAAGTCACGAAACTCGGCGGCATGGAACCGGCGCGACGCGCCAAGCGGATGCAAGACGCCGCGGTTCTCGCGATTGAGGAATTCGGCGGCAATCTTCGCTCGATCTTGAAACGGCCGCTGAAAGACGCCGTGAAGGCGCTGCGCAAGTTCCCGTCGGTTGGCGGGCCGGGCGCGGAGAAAATCCTGCTGCTCACACGGAGCTATCCGTTGCTGGCGCTGGAATCGAACGGTCTGCGCGTGCTGCGGCGGCTTGGGTATGGCCCGCCCGTTTCAAGCAACGACGGAAAAGACTACGCGGCCGGCTATCGCGCGGTGCGTGAAGCGCTGGCGCCACAAGTGGCGGCGGCTGGTTTCGACACGCTGATTGCCGCACACCACTTGTTGCGCCGTCACGGCAAGGAATTGTGCAAGACGTCGCGCCCGCTGTGCGCGAAGTGCCCTCTGGCGCGCGATTGTCCGAGCGACACGCTGTGATAACTTAGTCGCGATGAAAGTTCTGGTGATCGGATCGGGTGGACGCGAACACGCGTTGAGCTGGAAAATCTCCCGTAGTCCTCTAGTGAAACAAGTTTGGTGTGCGCCTGGGTCGGCAGGCATGGCCGAGGATATTACGCCACTACCGCAATCGTCGAACATCACCGACGCCGCCGCTATGGCCGATCTCGCCGTGAATCTCGGCGCCGATCTCACCGTGATAGGACCGGAAGCGCCGTTGGTTGCGGGCGTCTCGGACGCACTCACCGCGCGCGGACCCAAGGTCGCGGGCGCGTCGCGCGCGGCAGCGCAACTGGAAGGCAGCAAGATTTTCGCCAAAGAGTTCATGCGACGCCACAAGATTCCCACAGCGCCGTTCACGATCGCCTCGAGTCCCAGCGACGCGCGCGGCGCGCTCGACCGGCCGTATCCCGCGGTGATTAAGGCCGATGGACTCGCCGCCGGCAAGGGCGTGGTGATCGCGCATGACCGGAGCGAAGCGACATCGGCTGTGGAAGCAATGATGGCCGGCAGTTTCGGCGACGCCGGACGCCGTGTAGTGATCGAAGATTTTGTGCCCGGCGAGGAAATGACGTTCATGGTGATCGCCGATGGAGAACGTTACGTGTCGCTGGCGCCGACGCAGGATCACAAGGCCGCGTTCGACGGCGATCAAGGCCCGAACACCGGAGGCATGGGCGCTTATTGCGACGACGGCATCATGTCGCGGCTGGGCGGCGACACGCTGCGGCGGCGCATCGAACGCGAGATCGTTGAGCCGACGCTCGCCGGCATGATCGCTGAAGGCACGCCGTATCGAGGCGTGTTGTATTTCGGCTTGATGGTTACCAGTGGGGGCTTGCCGCACTTGCTTGAATACAATGCCCGCTTCGGTGATCCGGAAACGCAGGCGCTGGTCTCTCGCATGCAAAGCGATATTGTTCCGTTGCTCCTCGGTGATTTTTCCGCGCGCGTCACGTGGCACTCGGGCGCTTCGGTGTGCGTGGTGCTAGCGTCGAGGGGATATCCCGGCGGCTTCATGCGCGGATTCCCAATTTCCGGCTTGGAAGACGCCGGTGCGCTGCCCAACGTGAAAGTTTTTCACGCGGGAACGGCCGTGGAGGGCGGGCGATTCGTTACCAACGGCGGGCGAGTGCTGGGAGTCACGGCAACGGGGCCAAATCTCAGCGAGGCGATCGCGCGCGCGTACGCGGGCGTCGAGCGAATCCACTTCGACGGCATGCATTTTCGCCGGGACATTGGCGCAAAAGGACTGCGCGGGCCCTCACTCGGCGCGTAGCGCTTCCATTGGATTGATCCGCGACGCCCGGCGCGCCGGAAGGTACGCAGCGACCAGCGCGACTGCGATCAATACGCTGGGCACGGCGATAAATGTGGCGGCATCGTGCGATCCCACGCCGAACAGCAAACTCCGCAGCAATCCGGTGAGCGCCAGCGCACCCGCGATTCCCGCCGCCGCGCCGAACACGACGGATCGCATACCGTTGCCGATCATCAACGCCAGAATTCGCGCGGGCTCCGCGCCCAGCGCGACGCGTACGCCGATTTCGCGGGTGCGTTCCGTCACCGAATACGCCATGACGCCGTAAATCCCCACAGCCGCCAGCAGCAACGACACCAGAGAAAACCCGCCCAGCAGCAACGCGCTGAATCGCTGGCGCGCAAAAGTCTCGCGCACCACCGAATCCATCGTGCGCATTTCCGCCACCGGCTGCGACGCGTCGATCGCACGGATCGCTTGACGCGTGGGCTCGGCCAGCGCCATCGGATCGCCGGCCGCGCGCACCACAAAGGTCATGCGGGTGTAATTCAGGTGCGCGTGAATGTAGTAAACGGTCGGCTCGGGATCTTTGTCGAGCGCGTCGCCCTTCACGTCGCCCACGACGCCGATGATTTCACCGTATGGATTTTTGTCGTCCATGTCGACGCTGATTTGCTTACTCAGCGGATTTTCTCCGTGCAGGTATTTTTCGACAAACGTTTCGTTCACCACGAATCGATACGGCGATTGCGCCGTGTTATCGGCGGCCGTGAAGACGCGGCCCGCCTTTAGCGGTATGGCCAGCGTCTCGAAATATCCCGGCATCACCGTGCGAATCGTGGCCGCGAGACCCTCGCCGGGTTTCGCGGGCGGACGGCCCGAGAACTTGAAGTCCGTTCCCGCCGACCCTCCGTTGAACGGGAGAAAGCTTACCGCGCTCGCCGATTCCACTCCCGGCAAGCGTTCGATTTGCTCCAGCGCGCGGCGGAAAAACTCCGTGCGCTTCATCGCGTCGCGATAGTTCGCGGACGGCAGCACCACACGAAACGTCAAGACGCGCGTTGGATTCAGTCCCGGGCGTACATCCTGCAATCCCGCGAGGCTGCGGAACAGGAGTCCGGCGCCGGCCAGCAGCATCACCGAGAGCGCCACTTCCGCGCCGACCAGCCACGCGCGCAAACGTCCCGCCCCGCCGATGCTGGAGCGATTGTCTTCCCGCAATCCCTTCGACGCATCCGCGCGCCACGCCGCAAAACTCGGTGCGAGGCCGAAGAAAACGCCCGTGAACACCGAGACGCCGATCGCGAAAAGTAGAATCCGGTAGTCGACTTGAACGGAAATGTTGCGCGACAAATCGAGCGGCGCAAGCGCCAGCAGGCCGAGCACAATCCATCGCGACGCGATCACGCCGAGCGTTCCGCCCGCGAGCGAAAGCGTGACACTCTCGGTGATCAGTTGGCGAATCAGCCGCGCGCGGCCCGCGCCGATCGCCGCGCGCACCGCCATTTCGCGCCGCCGCGAGGTGTAGCGCGCCACCAGCAAATTCGCCACGTTCGCGCAGGCCGCCGCGAGCAGCAATCCCACCGCGCCTAACAGAACGAGCAACGGGGCGCGCAGTTCGCTGACCAACGACTCCCGCAGCGGCTCCACGTTGACTCCCCAATCGGTGTTGAAGCCCGGATAAGCGGCCGCCAGCCGCTGAGCGATCGTGGTCATCTGCGCTTGCGCGGCGTCGTGCGTGACCCCCGGCCGCAGCCGCCCGACGCCCATGAGATATCGCCCGACGGTCTGGCGATAGTTGCGCGACGGATCGAGGTTCAGCGTCTCCCAAACGTCGGTGCTTCGCGTGCGGAAGTAGAAGCCGGGCGGCATCACGCCGATGATCGTCGCCGGTTGCGCGCGAAGTTGCACGCGGCGGCCAATTACGTTTTCATCGCCGCCGAACCAGTTTTGCCACAGGCGATAGCTAATCAAAATGACGTTGGCGGCGTTTGGCGCGTCTTCTTCGCGAGTGAAGAAACGCCCGCGCCACGGCTCGACGCCCAGCATCGGCAGCAAGTCGGCGCTCATGTATTGCGTTTGCAGTTCCTCAACGCGCTCGCCGTCGGCGAACGGCGCTTGCGCGTCGCCGAACGCGGCCATGCTCTCGAACGCGGTATTCTGCGCCTTCCAGTCGAGAAAATTCCCGGGCGAAATGGAATTGCGCGGCATGTGCCCCGTGTGGTGTTCCCAAACCATCATCAGACTTTCGGGATCGCGATACGGCAACGGCCGCAGCAGAAAACTGTCGGCAACGGAGAAAATCGCGACGCTCGCACCGATTCCCAGGGCCAGCGAGAGGATGGCGGCCGCAGCAAAGCCTGGATTGCGGCGCAGGCCGCGAATCGCATAGCGGAAATCGCGCCACGTTGTTTCGAGTGCGACGACGGTTGCGGCGTCGCGCATCGAGTCCTTGGCGGATTCGACGGCGCCGAACTTCAGGCGGGCGTGCCGGCGCGCGTCTTCTTCGGTCATGCCGCGCCGGATGTTGTCGGCGACGTGCATTTCGAAATGCGACTCAAATTCCGCGGCGATTTCGCGTTCACGCCGGCCGCGACCGAAGAGTCCGGTGAAGCGGAGCAAGAATCCGCGTAGCCGCCTCATGATGGCGAGCCTTCCGTTGCGAAGAATCGCGCGATCACATCGGTGGTGGCCGCCCACTGTCGCGCCTCGCGCTTCAGTTGCCCTTGGCCGGCGCGCGTAAGCTTGTAGAATTTCGCTTTGCGATTACTCTCGGAGACGCCCCACTCGGACGCGATGTAACCTTCTTGTTCCAATTTCAGCAGCGCCGGATAAAGCGTGCCGTAATTCACCATGAGCCGGTTGCCGCTGACCTGTTCGATCCGGCGGGCGATGCCGTAGCCGTGCATCTCGCCTTGCATTTCGAGGGTGCGGAGCACCATCAACGCCAGCGTCCCCTGCCAAACGTCTTGTTTCTTACTCATATATTGGTTCCCAATAGGAAGAATACGCCCATTCCTATGGGAATGCAATAGGATGCCGCGCGATGATACGATTTCTGCATGTCCACGCTCCACGCGCCCATCGCCGCTCCCGAATCGCAGGGTTTCGACGCCCGCCGGCTCGCCCGCATCAAGCCCCGGATGCAAGCCTACGTCGACTCCGGCCATTTCTCGGGAATCACGACGGCGCTTGCGCGGCGCGGCCACGTTGTCCATTTCGAGAATTGCGGCGTCCGCGACAAGGCCAGTCCGGCGCCTTTCGACTCCGCCACGATTTTCCGAATTTACTCAATGACCAAACCCGTGGTTTCCACGGCGCTGATGACGCTCTTCGAAGAAGCTCGCTTCCAACTAGTCGAGCCCGTTGCGAAGTACCTGCCCGCGTTCGCGAAAGTGAAAGTGTGGAGCGGCGACGGCCAGCCTCTCGCCAACCCCGTGCGCCCGATCCTGATCCGCGATCTTTTTACGCACACGGCGGGCTTGACCTACAACTTCCTGGAAGACACACCGGTGAGCAAGATGTACCTCGATTCCGGAATCCTTCGCGACAGCGGATCATCGCTCGAATCCGTGGTTGGAGAGATCGCGCGCCTGCCGCTCGCATATCAACCCGGCTCGCGGTGGCACTACAGCATGTCCATCGACGTGCTCGCCCATCTGATCGAAATTCTTTCCGGCCGCCCGTTACAGGACTTTCTCAAGGAACGCATTTTCTCGCCTCTGGGGATGTGCGACACGGGCTTCTCGGTGCCGGCTGAGAACCGGTCGCGCGTCGCCGCAATGTATGGACATGCCGACATCGCCACGCATCAATTCACCGAGATCGTCACTTCGCCGATCGGCGCCGTGGATGTCTCGAAGACCTATCCAACCGGCAATACCACGACATTTGCCCGTGGCGGCACCGGTCTCTTCTCAACAGCCGCGGACTATTTGCGCTTCGCGCAAACGCTTTTGAATCGCGGCCAACTCAACGGCGAGCGGATCATCAGTCCGGCGATTGCCGACCTCATGCACCGCAATCATCTGCCGCCGAATCTTCTGCCCATGAGCATCGCGACCATAGCGTTGCCTGGTTACGGATTCGGTCTCGGCTCGCGCGTGCTGTTAGATCCTGCCGCGTCGGCGATGCCCGGCTCCGAAGGCGAATTCGGCTGGGCCGGCGCTGCCAACACCTACTTCTGGGTGGACCCCAAGCGCGAGTTGGTGGGAGTCTTCATGACCCAGCACATGATTAGCCTGGAGCTCGCGCAGCGCGATTTTCAAGTACTGGCGTATCAGGCAATGACCGACTAGCGGCGGCTGATTTCGATCGCGATGTCCTTGCCCGACGCACGATCGTTCGCCGACACGCCGACGACCGCGACCGGCGCCGCGCTGCTGGAAGTGACGCGTCCCAACAGCAATCGGCCGCCCGCGGGAATGTCCAGGTTCGTGAGCCATGCCGCAGCGATGGTCGACGCGAGCGAGCTATCGACAACGTTGGGCGCGAGCTCCGCGGCGGTCCATGAGAGAATCGCGCCGTTATCTGTGCTGCCCAGGGAAATGGCTAAGCCGGCCAAGTGCAAAGCCTTCGCCGCGCGGAGATAAATATTTCCGGCTTCGATTTCGAGTGCCGCTTCGGCCGGCAATTCCCGCGAAATCTCCGCACGATGCGGCGCGGGCGCCGATTGCGCTTCCGCACCGCACAAGTTGCGCGACAACCGGTGCGGACGCGTGATGTCGAGATTCGTGGCTTTCTGCAAAATCACGATCAGGTCGAGCGTGTTGATCACGCCGTTGCCGCCGCGCGTGGTCGCGGTGTCGGCGGGCGACGCGTCTTTTGAATCGAAGCGATCGCTGCACGTCGGCGGGACAAATCCTTGGATGTTGGTGGCCACGCGCAGCGTGGTGATCAAATCGAGCGTGTTGATGGCGCCGTCGCCGAAGTTGCCGACGCTATCGCCCGTCGAGGGAAATGGATCGCCCACCAGATAATCGAGCGCCACCGTCACCGCCGCGGACGCTCCAGCCGCCAGCGGCACCGCGTTCGATTGGAACGTGCCCGACGCCGCGGTGATTTGCGCGGTGTACGTTTGCCCCGCCTGCGCGCCCGCGGGCAGCGCGACCAAAACGTCGCCGACATTGACCGATCCAGTGGAGGCCGGCGACAAACCGGTCCACGTCACGGTGATCGTGCCCACGCCGCCCGACGTACTCACCGATCCGGGCGCGGGTAGCGCGCCGTCCGCCGAAAAACTCAGGTTTGATGTGGGCGCGGGCGCGGAACTGTTCGGCGTCACTTGCAGCGTGAACGAAATTCCGTCGACACTCACGCCGTTATTCAGGGACACGGTCACGGGAACGTGCGCCATCACGTTCACCGATCCCTTCGCGGCTGTCGGCGCGACCGTTCCTTCGATCGCCGCCGCTTGCGTGATCGTGATTTGCTGTCCCGCGACGGTCAGCGTGCCCGATTTTCCGGCGCCCGAATTCTGCGCGACGGAAAAATTCACCGTGCCCGAACCGGAGCCGCTCGCGCCGCCGGTCACGGTGATGAACGACGCGCCGGACGAATCCAGCGAGGCGCTCCACGCGCAACCCGAAGGAGCGTTCACGGCAACGGTGCCGGTGGAGGCCGACGGCGGAAAACTGGTTTGCGACGGACTCAAGAGATACGTGCAGCCGGAGCTGATCGTGAAGACTTGGCTGTTCGAGAGGCCGCCGCCCGGCGCTGGATTCGAAACTTGCACGGTGGCCGTTCCCACGCCCGAAACGTCCGCCGCCAGAATCTGCGCCGTCAGCGTAGTGGCATTCACAAACGTCGTTGTGCGATTCCCGCTGTTCCACGTGACCGTCGAGCTGTTGATGAAGCCGGTGCCCGTGACGGTTATCGTGAAATCGCCCGATCCTGCGCCGACCACCGAGGGCGACAAGTTGCCGATCGCCGGCGTCGGGTTACTGGCGACGGTGAAGCCGGCGCCTCCAGAAGTGCCGCCCGCGGGCGATGGATTGAACACCGTGACGGTCTGCGTTCCCGACGTGTTGAGATCGCTCGACTGGATTGCGGCCGTGAGTTGCGACGAGCTTGAAAATGTCGTCGTGCGCGGCGCGCCATTCCATTGCACCACCGAACTCGGCGTAAATCCCGAGCCGTTCGCGGTGAGCGTGAAGTTGCCGCCGCCTTGTGGCAGCGTATTCGGCGAAATCGTGGTGATCGCGGGCACGGGATTGTTGATCGTGAACGTCAACGCGGGCGACGATAGTCCGCCGCCCGGCGAGGGAACGAACACTTGCACCGAAGCTGTGCCGCCGCTCGCAATGTCCGATGCGGTGATTTGGGTGGAGATGGAAGTGGAGCTTGCCACGTTGCTCGTGCGCGACGCGCCATTCCAGAAAATCGTGGAGCTGCTGACGAATCCCGTGCCGGTGACGGTGAGCGTAAAGCCCGCGCTGCCCGCCGTCGCCGCGTTCGGCGAAACGCTCGACGTGGTGGGGGGAGGATTTCCGTTGATGCTGAACGTCAGCGTGTTCGACGTGCCGCCGCCGGGCGATGGGCTACTGACGGTCACGTTGGCCGTTGAGATGCTGGATACATCGCTCGACGAAATCGCCGTGGTCAGTTGACCTGAATTGATGAAGTTTGTCGATCGCGCGACATCGTTCCACAACACTTGCGACGCCGATACGAATCCCGTGCCGTTGACCGTGAGCGTGAAACCGGAACCGCCCGCGATCGCCGAGCTTGGCGAGAGCGAAGTGAGTTGTGGCACCGAATTTCCGCTGACCGTGAACGTTTGCCCCGTGGACGTGCCGCCGCCCGGCGTGGGCGTCTGCACGGTGACGGTTACGGGTCCCGAGTTCATCAAGTCCGTCGCGAGAATCGCGGCGGTAAGCTGCGTCGTTGAGACAAACGACGTAGAACGAGGGCTGCCGCCCCACTGCACAACCGAGGAGCCGGTGAATCCCGTACCCGTGGCAGTCAGCGTGAACGCTGAGCTTCCCGCGACCTGAGTGTTCGGCGAGATCGAAGTGAGCAACGGCGCGGGATTGTTCACCGTATAAGACGCAGCGGAAGAAAGTCCGCCGCCCGGCGACGGCGCGAAGACTTGCACGGCCTCGACGCCGCCCGACGCGATATCGCCGGCGAGAATCTGCGCCGTCACTTGCGTGGCGCTCACAAAGTTGGTGGTGCGCGCCGAGCTATTCCAGTAAACGACGGCGCCGTTGGTGAATCCCGTGCCGTTGACGGTGAGCGTGAATGCGCCGGTGCCCGCCGTCGATGAGGCTGGCGAGAATCCGGTGATCGTGGGCGGCGTGGCCGTTACGGTGAACGCCGCGGTGTTCGAGGGACCGCCGCTCGTGTTCTGCACCGTGATCGTCAACGTCGCGGGCGACGCCAGATCGCTCGCCGTGAGAGTGCCGTCGACCTCCGTGGCGCTGACCAAGTTTGAGCTTCGCGCGCTGCCGCCGACCAACACCTGCGCGCCCGATTGAAATCCCGTACCGATGACGCGCAAATTCACACTCGACGTTCCCGCCACCGCCACCGACGGCGAAAGCATACCGATGTACGGCGCGCCGGGCGTCGCACCGATCTTGGCAATCGAAACTGTGGCCGCGGAATTGTTCGACGACTGCGGCGGATTGGTGGTGGTGTTGATGTTGCCGGTGCCGGCGATGTACACGTTTCCGCTGGAATCAAGCGCCAACGCTTGCGCGACGTCGGTGAGCGACTCACCGAGTTTGAAATCGTAGTCAAGGCCATTTCCCGCCGCATTCACGCGCAGCGCCACGCTGACGGCATTGGCGCCGGTATCGACGCCGCGTCCCGTCAGGTACGCGTTGCCGTAGGAATCGACGGCGACGCCCTTGCCGTTCGAATCGATGGTCGTGGCATACGCCGCCGACGCGCCGCCGGCATTGAGCTTCACCAGAAATCCACCCGAGCCGCCACTGGGCGGCGTCATGGGATTGAACGTGGGAAATGTGGTCACGGAATTGGTGAAGCCGGCCACGTAAACGTTGTTGCTGGAATCGAGCGCGACGGAGTAAGCGTCCGAGGTGCCCGATCCACCGTAATAAGTGGAGAAGACCAGCCCCGATCCAGCGGCGTTCATTTCAGCGATAAACGCATTGTCGCCGCCGCCGGTGTTGGCGTTGGCCGCTTGCAAGGGACTCGCGGTGGGAAAATTCTGCGAGGAAGTCCCGCCGACTACCGTGGCGCGAAAGCTCGAGTCGACCGTCACGGCGTACGCGGCGTCGGCGACCGTGCCGCCCAAGTACGTCGAATAAACGAGAGCCGTGCCCGCCGCGTTGATCTTGGTGAGAAACGCGTTCGTTGAGTTGTTGGTGTTGCGATTCACCGATTGAAACGGCGACGCCGTGGGAAAGTCCGACGAATACGTGTATCCCGCGATGTACGCGGCGCCCGTGCTATCGACGGCAATGCCATTCGACACGTCGATGAGGCTGCCGCCCAAATACGTGGAGTAAACGAGCGCCGATCCCGTGGAATTCAGTTTGGTGACAAACGCATTCACGAATCCGTTGAGCGCCGCCTGAATCGGCGCGTGGGTTGGGAACGACGTGGTGTTGTTCGATCCGCCGCTGTTGGTGTAGCCGGTGATGTACACGTTGTTGCTGGAATCGAGCGCCAAGCCGTACGCCACGTCCGATCCGCCGCCGCCCAGGTAGGTGGAGAACACCAGCGCCGTGCCCGCCGCATTGATCTTCGAGACAAAAACGTCCTTTTGTCCGCCGGGATTGGCCTGCTCCGGATTCTGAGTGGGAAAATTCGTGTCGGTTGTGGACCCCGCCACGTAGACGTTGCCCGAAGCATCGACCGCGGTGGCCAAGCACGGCTGGCACGGCTCGGTAATCGCAGTGTTGCCGAGCGTGGTCGCGTACATGATCACCGGATCGATCACCAAGGCGCGGGAATGATCGTAGCTGCCCAGCGCGAAACGCACCCGCCGGCGCCCCGAGACCATGTACCGGCCGGGAATCTCCCGTTCCACACCATTCACAATTTGATACACCCGCGGTCGAACGTTCCGCAATTGGGAATTCCCGATTTGCAACAGTAAATCACCGGCATCTTGATTAATAATTCCAGAATTGGTATTGGAGGAGCTAAAATCCATCAATATTTGATCCGGATCGGCGCCCGGCGCGACCACAAAGTCGTATTCCAGGCGTCCGCCCGATTGGTGGTCGCCGTGGTAGACCAAATCGATACCGCGATAGACGCCGCGGTAGCGGACTTCGCCGTATTGCGGAACGTCGGTGACCCAGTGCGACGGATCGTTCCCCAAAAAGTAATTGCTCCGCCCAGGCAGTGGCTGCGTGCCCTCCATCGGAAGCTGGGAAGACGCTCCAACCAGCTTTAAATGAATGGGTTGCGGCTCGTTGGCGAGCTTCAATACGGCCTCGTCGCGGGTTAAGAACAAGGCGTATCCGGCACCCCGCGACAGAAACTCCACGCGCGGGTCCGCCTGGCCGCGATTGGCCTCAAAAGACAGCGGCAATTTGAGATATGATAGGGGCGCGTTGGGCGGCTGGCCAAGCGCCTCCGGGGCCATGACTCCCGCGAGCATGGAGATCAACAACAGCGATTTGCGAAGCATCAAGCCTCCGAGCTTCGGGGGAAGTCTCAGAGAATTATAACAGTTTTATTGCCAAAATATCGTCCCATTCTGGGAGGAAAAGACCATGTCAAAAGCGTCTCAAAAAGCGGCAACTTACGACGACGTAAATCTGATCCTGAAGCTCTACGACATGCGCCGCGAGCCGCGGCTGCGCGAAGCGCGCGCGTGGTTTTCGTCGAACTTCAAGGCGACCACCTTCGACGAAATGATGAAACTGTGCCCGCCGGGATCGAACGACAATGCTTCGATGCGCATGGTGATCACCCATTGGGAAATGGTCGCGTCGTTCATCACCTCCGGCGTCCTGAATGCTGACCTGTTCTACCAGAGCGGCCGCGAACTGCTCTTTGTTTGGGAACGCGTGCGGGACATCCTGCCGGAGTGGCGCTCGCAGTACAGCGATCCCAACTGGTTGGGGAATTTCGAAAAAGTCGCCAACGAGTTTATTGCCTGCTGGAAGAAGCAATCGCCGATGGCGTACGACGCTTTTTCGAAACGCGTGCGCGGGCGCTAGAAATTTCTACCAACTCCAAGCCACGCCCGGATGGCGATGCCACGCGAATGCGTCGATAGTCACGCGGCGGCCGTCGGTCGACCACGTGACCGAGCCGTCAAGATCCGTGCGCATTACGTGAACGTTCTGCGCGGCCAAGCGCTCAAGGGCTTCTTCGTTGGGATGGCCGAACGGACTGTGAACCGCCACTGAAATCACGCCGAAGGCCGGATGCACGCGTCCCAAGAACGGCTGGTTCGACGACGTTTTCGAGCCGTGATGCGGGACCTTCAAGAACGTTGAAGCGAGCGGCAGATCCGTCGCCGCCATTTCGTTCTCCATTTTCCTTTCGGCATCGCCGGCCAACAATGCGCTTTGTGTGCCGTAGGAAATTCGCATTACCAGCGAATCGTTGTTGCCGGGCCTCGCGGCGGGGCGGTAATCCTCGGCGGGCGAGAGAAAATCGATGTGTGCGCCCCCACTCCCTCCCCAAGCCATTTGTTCGCCGCGATGATGCTCCACGATTTTCACGCCGCGAAATTCCGCGAGTCGCTTGAGCGCCTTCAACACGTCGCTTTCGGGATTCGGACCGATCCACAATTCGCCGACATCGAAATCGCGCAGAACGGCGAATAATCCGCCGATGTGATCCTGATGCGCGTGCGTAAGCGCGACGGCGTCGAGGCGGCGCAGGCCGCGCGTCCATAAATAGGGCGCGACGGCGTCTTCGCCGGCGTCGGTGCCGAAGTCGGCGTCCTTGAGTCCTCCGCCGTCGATGAGGAGCGTGCGGCCTCCTGGCGCCACCACGAGGATGGAATCGCCCTGGCCGACGTCGAGCGTGGTTACTTCCAAACGATCGTGCGGAATCTGGGGCGGCGTGTGGTGTTCGACGATCATCGCGGCGGCGACAATCACGGGGATCGCCGCGAGCGCTGGAAGAATCGCGCGGCGCCTGGCAAGCGCGAAAGCCAACGCCAGCAATCCAGCGAGAAATGCCGCCGCAAGCCACATCGGCGGCGGCGGAACGCGGCGCACCGCCAAACTGTATCCCGCGTGCCACCGCGCCACCGCCATCATCATCGCCACGCCCCAACCGAGCGGCACGGCGGGCAGCGCGGCGAGCGCAGGCGAAATCAGGGAGATCCCTAGCGTCACGGCGCCAAGCGGAACCACCACGCCGATCAACGGGACCATCAATAAATTCGCGGGCACCGCGACGCCGCCCGAGCGGAAGAAGTACGCGGCCATCGGCAGCGTGAATCCCAACTGGATCACGGCGCCGGTCACGACCAATTCGTAGATGCGCAAGAGCGCACGCACCACCGCCGCGAGGCGCGCGTGTTTGTCGCGCAGCCAAAGACGCAGGCGTAGCGGCGCGCCCGCATAGTGGGCGTCGAGGTCGGAATTATCGATCGCCGTCATCGCGCGGAGCAGGGGCGCGGAGGTCATTTCAATCAACGGCAGCGAAATCGCGCCGATCAAGAGCACCGCGAAGAACGACATTTGAAAACCGGCGTCCGCGAGATCGCCGGGACGCAGAACCAAAAGGATAAGCGCGGCGGCCGCCGCCGCATTCAGTAACGCTCGCTCGCGAAAGAGCAATCGCGCGATCAAGTAGAGCGAAAACATGAGCGCGGCGCGTTCGACCGGCACGCGCAGCCCGGAAATCACAGCGAAGGCCGCGACACCTGCGATCGCCACAACGGTCGCGGGGATCGGCGGAATGCGCAGCAAGCGCAGCGCGAGGAACAGGAATCCTCCGAACGCCGCGGTGTGCAGTCCGGCGATCACGAGGGCGTGAAATGTGCCGGTCTTCTCGAAATCCTCGCTGGTGCGGCGGTCGAGCCCTGAGCGATCGCCCAGCAACATAGCGCGCAAAATCGCGTTCGTGGGATCGGGCGGACCTTCCGGCGGATACAAGCGATCGAGTTGGGCCAGTAATTTGCGACGCAGGCCGAGCAGCCAAGTGCGAACACGCGATCCGCCATGACCAGCCTCGCGCTCCACCAACTCCGTGCTCTTCACCGTGCCCTGGAACTCGACGCCTTCGCGCTCGCCGCGCGCTTCCCGGTCATAATCGCCGTCGTTCCAGAATCCGCGAACGCGACGCAAGCGTACCAGCGCGGTGAGACGGTCGCCATAGGCGAGATTCAGCGGGACCTCGTCGCCGCGAATGTAGTGATAGAGGCGAACTTTGCCGGCGGCCGGCATTTTCCGCGCACGGCTCTCGATTTCCTCGAGCGTCAATTCAAATGCTTCCGCATTTTCGCGCGGCTCGGGAGGATTCGAAACCCAACCGGTCAAATGCATCGGCTCGGTCAAGTCGGCTTGCGACTCCACGAGGGTCTTGAACGCGCGCGGCGACCGATATTCGCGATCGTGACGCATGTATGAGGCGCCGGTGAGCATGAAGGCCGCCAGGGCCGCAGCCACGCACAGGCGGTTTCGCTCAAGCGCGAGCGCGACCGCGGCAACGATGGACGCTGCCGTGGCCGCGAGGAGGCATTCGAAATCGTGCAGAAAGAAATGCCCGCTTGCCGCCGCGAAGATGCCCGCGGCCAAGGCCGCAGCGACGGGGAGCAGCGGATGGTCCACCTGAAGATCAACCTAAACGCAGAATTACCACAGATTCAATATGAAATGTTTGCGGAAAAAGGTCAACCATAAATACCTTTTCCATCCGATATCCTTTGCCTCCGAGTACGGCCAGATCGCGCGCCAGCGTCGGCGGATCGCACGCCACGTAAACGACGGTGGCAGCGCCAATCTCGGCCAGTCTCTTGCCGGCGGCTTGTCCCAGGCCCGCGCGCGGCGGGTCGAGGACAATCGCATCAGGCTTGGGACCGTCATAGGCAGCGAGGAATTCGGCGGTGGCGGCCTTGTGGATTTTCACATTTTCTATTTTTTCGGCGGCGCAATTCGCCCGCAAATCCCGCACCGCGGCGGAATTTGTTTCCACCGCCTCGACCTTCGCAAAGCGGCGCGCCAACGGCAGCGTGAAGAATCCCGCTCCCGAGTAGAGATCCAGCGCCAACTCGCCGGAGAGATCGGCAACCGTCACGCGCGCCAGCTCGCCCGCCAGAAATCGGTTCACTTGAAAGAAGACGCCGTGACTGATGCGGTATTTGAACGCACCGGCTTCGCACACTACGCCGCCATCGCCCCACAGACGGAAGAATCCGCCGCTCGCGTCACTGCGTGCGATCGACACGAGCGCGGGCAGACGCTCGCGCAGCGCGGTCACGAGCGTGGCGGGAAAGCGTTCACCCGCACGAACCGTGACGAGCAGGCCGCTGCCGTCGACGATTTCGAACTCCGCGTCACCCGCGGGATAGTCCGGACGCTGGCCCAAGTCGCGCAACGCCGCAAGCGCTTCATTGATCGCCGGAGAAGAGATGGGGCACGCGTCGATATCCACCAAGCGGTTCGACGCCGCTTCCAAGTATCCGATGTGAAATTCGCGGCCGCGCTTCACGGCCTTGAACTGCACACGATTGCGATACGCCCATGGCTCCCCAGCTACGATTTCCGGTTCCGGCGCCTCCAGCTTCCCGATGCGCCGCAGCGTTTCTGAAAGAATCTCGGCCTTGAAGCGCGTCTGATCGGCGTACGGCGCATGCTGATAGTTGCAGCCGCCACAACGCGCGAAATACCGGCAGCCAGGTTCCACGCGATTCGCCGCGGCTTCCACGATCCTGCCCACGCGCCCGCGCAACAATCGCGGATCGCTTTTCACCGGCTGAATCTCCACCAGCTCGCCGGGCAATACGAACGGCGTGAGCAACACGCGCCCCTCGACGCGCGCCAGCCCTTCGCCGCCGTAGACCATTTTTTCGATGCGCGCTTCAATTGTTTTTTCGATCATAAGTAGAACAGACTCAAGCGCGGCAGTCCCGCGCGTTCCAGTAATTGTTTCTGCACAAATTGCTTTTCCACCATCGCCAAATGCGCCGCCGGCATCTTGCGCCGATAGGCCGCCAGTTGACGGTCCATGTCGGCGCGCACGTTGGCGAGATCGTCCTCGGACGCCGCGACCGTCAGTCCCGCGAAGACTTTTTCTTCCATCGCCGTGAGACGGCGCTCCAGATCTTCCAGATCACCGATCGCCCCGGCGCGGGCGGCTTCCGTCAAGGTTTCCAGGCTTCGCGCGGTCTCAGGAAAGCGCGCGCGATATTTCGCCGCGCACTGCGTGAAGTGCCGCGCCAATTCTTCGGCGGAAAACGGCTCGGCTCCGGCGGCCGGCCGGCGATCCTCCGCCGGCGTTTTCTCGGCGGAAGCCGCGACGACTTCCTGCGTGCAGTACGCCAGGCTGTTCACCTTGCGGGTCACCCGTTTTCTTTTGGCGTACTTCTCGAAACTGCGGTCGATGCCGCGCAGCACGGCGTCGAGCGGAATTTCCGCTTCCTTCCACGTTTCGATCAAGGCCCAATCGAGCGGCGAGAGCAGAAACATGCCGCTGCCGCGCGCGCGCTGGAAGTGCTCTTCGATTTCCGTGAAGTAGTTGAAATAGTTTTCCATTGCGGCGACTAGAGAGCGCGGTCGACGCGCAGGATCAGGCATTTCAAATACAGCGTCTCGGGGATGGTCAGCACAATCGGATGATCCGCCGACTGCGTCCGGCGCTCGAGCACCGTGATCCGGCGCCGGGCGTCAAGCGACGCCGCGGCTATCGCTTCCAGGAAATCGGGCTCGCCGATGTGGTGCGAACACGTACAAGTGACCAGCGTTCCGCCCGGCTCGAGCAATTTCATCGCGCGCAAGTTGATCTCTTTGTACCCGCGCAACGCGTCTTCCACCTGACGGCGTCCGCGGGCGAAGGCCGGCGGGTCGAGAACGATCGTATCGAACGCGCGGCGCTCGTCGTCGTAGCGCTTCAGCACGTCGAAGGCGCTGGCTTCGAGGAATCGCACGTTGCCGGCGCCGTTGAGCGCGGAGTTCGCTTGAGCCGCGGCGATGGCATCCACCGACGATTCGATTGCCTCAACCGACTCGCACGCGCGCGCCAGATGCAGCGCGAAACCGCCCGTGTAAGCGAAGCAATCGAGCGCGCGCCCGCGAGCATACTGCGCGGCAGCGCGATAGTTCTCGCGCTGATCGAGAAATAAGCCGGTCTTTTGTCCCGCCGCGAGGTCGACGGCGAAACGCAGGCCGTTCATCGTCACTTCTGTTTTCGTCTCAATGCTCGGAGGATCTCCGGCTTGTGGGGAAAGAACCTGCGCGCGCGCGGGCAATTTCTCGAGTCGTCGTACCGCCGCCTCGTTGCGTTCGTAAATGCCGCACTCCGGAAACATCTCGCGCAGAACGTCGACAATCAGCGATTGCGAGCGGTCCATGCCTTGATCGAGCGTTTGCAGCGCCAGCCAATTTGCGTAGCGATCGACGATGAGCGCGGGCAATCCGTCGGCCTCGCTGCTCACCAAGCGATACGCATCGGAATCCTTGACCACGTTCTGGCGATGCGTGCGGGCCTGCTCGAGCATTTCACGAAAAAATGCCCGATCGATCGAACGGTCGCGCGTCGCGAGCATCCGGACGGCGATCTCCGAAGCCGCGCTGTAGTGCGCTACGCCGAGGAATCGCGTGCGTTTGTCTTGCACGCGCACCACTTCTCCGCCCGCGGTTTCCGGCGCGTGGAAAACGTCCGAGCGGTAGACCCACGGGTGTCCGGCGGCGATGCGCTCGGCGCCGCGGCGCGAAATGGTGACGGTTGACATGACAGAATCGAAAGCCAGTGGTAGGTTGTAAGTGGCGTTCCATCAGTCTATCACTCTCATGCTGGTCTCCGAGTTCGACTACCACCTTCCGCCGGAACAAATCGCGACGCGTCCGGCCGAGCCGCGCGATTCCTCGCGAATGCTGGTGGTGGAACGCGCCACGGGCGCCCTGCACGATTGCGGATTCCGCGATCTTCCGGATTGGCTGCACGCCGGCGATCTTGTAGTGCTGAACAATACGCGCGTCTTTCGCGCGCGATTAATCGGCACACGCACGGGAGGCACAGGCCGCATCGAAGTATTACTGACAAAGCGGCTCACCGCCGATAGCTGGACCGCGCTGGTGCATCCGGGACGCAAGATTCGCACCGGCGAGCGATTGCTTTTCGGCGATGCGCTGGAAGCCGAAGTCATCGGCCGCGGCGAATTCGGCGAGCGGACGCTTCAGTTCTCGTTCAACGGCGATTTCTTTGCGGTCATCGAAAAAGTCGGCCATATTCCGCTGCCGCCTTACATGCATCGCGACGACGATTCTGCTGACTCCGCGTCGTATCAAACGGTCTACGCGCGATGCACCGGATCGGCCGCCGCGCCGACCGCGGGATTGCATTTCACCGCCGCCACACTCGCGCGATTGCAGGAGCGTGGCGTGGAAACCGCGGAGATCACTTTGCACGTGGGACTCGGTACGTTTCAGCCAATCCGGACGGACGTGGTGGAAGAGCACCGCATGCATTCGGAACATTACGAAGTGAGCGAAGCGGCGTCGGCCGCGATCACGCGGGCCGTGGACACGGGCCGCCGCATCGTCGCAGTGGGAACAACATGCGTGCGAACGCTCGAAGACTCGCTCGGTCGCGCCGGGTCGAACGAAAGCGCGCTATTCATTTATCCGGGATTTCAATTTCAGCGCGTCGGTGCGATTCTGACAAACTTCCATTTGCCGAAGTCGACGCTGCTGATGCTGGTGTGCGCGTTCGGCGGCAAGGAAGAGATTTTGAACGCGTATCAACATGCTGTCGCCACGGGATATCGCTTCTTCTCCTACGGCGACTGCATGTTGGTCGTGTAGGAGAGGCCTGCAAAAGATGTCCCACGGTGTCCGTGAACTTCATGAAGTGCGCCGTGCTTCCGGCTGGAAGCAGCGGTTGCGCCGCTGGCTCGAGCCACCGGTTCCGTTCGTTCGCAATCCCGCGGAACCTACGAGCACGCGCGATTTTCCAATGGGACGTTGGAACCTTTTTGTAGGAGGCGCAGGTTCGGAAACGCCGGGCTTCGTAAACGTCGATTTGTTCCTGTTGCCGGGCGTGGACGTCGCTGCGGACGCGCACGATCTTCCGTTCGCCGATGGCGTGTTCACGAGAATCGAATGCGACGCGGTCCTCGAACATACCAAAGACCCCGCGCGCGTGATGCGTGAGTTGGAACGCGTGCTAGCGCCCGGCGGACATTTGCATGTTGTGACGCCATTCTGCCATCCCTACCATGAGTATCCCGAGGACTACTGCCGCTTCACCATTGCGGCGCTGCGGGAAATGGCCGGAGGAATGCAGGTGATCGCCAGCGGCTGGCGCACCGGTCCGACGGCGACGTTCTTGATTGTGGTCTTGGAATACGCAAAGATGTTGCTGCCGTGGCGGGCTTGGCGGGTGATGGCGCACGGCGTTCTGGGATGGTTGCTATTTCCGCTGCGATACCTCGATCTGATTCTGTTGAAACGCCCGGAGTCGAGGCGTCTGGGAAATCATTGTTACGTGTGGTATCGAAAACCTTAGAAGGCGGCGCGGAAAGCCTGCACGATGCTCGCGTCGCGGCGTTGTTCGACAATCTCACCGACGGCGCGCCGCATGCGCTCGTCGTGCTTGTAGAGACGCAACGCGTCGATCACGTCGATGGCTGAGCGGGGATTTTCATCCGCCAGCAGTTTCAACAGAAAGTCGGTGGCCGGCTCGATGCGCGCGGTCGCGAGAGCCAGCAACAACGTTTTGCGAATCGGACCATGTACAGTTCGCTCCCATCGTTGCTTCAGCCACTCGACGGCCGCGGCTGTCCGGCTGGCGCCGATCGCGAGAATCGCGGCTTCCGCGATCTGCTCGTCGCCGGCATCGGCAAATCCAGCGACAAATTCCAAGGATCGTTCCGGATCCACGGCGAGCAATCCTGCAAAACATTCCGCGAGGACTTCGCTTTCCTCATCGCCGATCAGCGATTTGAAACGCAGCAGAAGCGGCGCAGCCGCGCCCGGAAGCGTCGCGATCGCTCGCGCCGCGCCGGCGCGCGCGCCCGGTTTCGGATCCGCCAACAGTTTCACCAACTCGATGGCCGTGTCGGGATGATTGGTTTGCGATAGACCCATCGCGCTATGCGCGCGCAACCGGACCGCGACATCCACCGGTCCATCAATCGAGGGTTCCATCTGCACATGACGAATCCCCGCGATGAGCACTTCGGAATCATGATGATCGATGGCATAGAGCGCCGCGGCGATTTCGGTGAGCGCGGCACATCTCTTGTCGAGTTTCTCGGGGTCGGCCATCAGCCGATGGAACGCCGCGACCAAGTCGGCAGCGAGCCCGGCGTCGCGCACTTCGCCCGCGATTTTGGCGGCCTTCGCGACCACCCAATTCGAGCGATTCGCCAGATTCTTGCGCAAAAGATCCCGGCGCGCCTCGGCGGGGAGATCATGCGCGCCCGTCAATGCGGCAAGCGCCTCCGCGGTGGGGTCGCGCTTGCCCATAGGCCGTTACTTGTCGGACGCAGGCGCCGTCAGCGCCTTGGTCGCTTCCTCCAAGTGATCCTTCATCTTGAGAAGCGGTACGCCTTCATCCAGCCACTTCGGCGCCGGCTGATCCTTCAGGTAATGATCGAAGAACGCCCGCATGCGCACGGTGTAGTCCTTCATGTTTTCCGGATGCGTCAGGCCGTGATTTTCGCCCTTGTACTCAAGCAGCACAACGGGCTTGCCCATGCGCTTCAGGGTATTGAAGTACTCGATGCCTTGCGTTTGATCCACCGCGCCGTCGCGATCGTTGTGCAGAATGATCAGCGGCGTTTTCACGTTCGACGCGTGAAACACCGGCGAGTTCCGCACGTAGGCGTCCATGTTTTCCCAATAGCCGCCCTTGAAGCGGCCTTGACTCGCTTCGAAGATCGCGCCGTTGCCGCCGCCGGTATTCTTGTAGATCAAGCTGTACATGCTGACCATGTCGGTGAGCGGCGCGCCCGCCACCGCGGCGTGGAAAATGTCGGTCTGCGTGACGAGGAACGCGGTTTGATAGCCGCCCCACGAGTGACCGTGAATGCCCACACGCGCCGCGTCGACCACGCCCGTGGCGATCGCCGCTTTCACCGCTGGGACAACGCACCACACCGCTGACATGCCGGGATCGTTCACCTTGTACACGATGTCCGGCTCGAAGAACGCGTATCCGTTGCTTGTGTAGTGCGCGATGTTCGATCCGTTGTAGGCGGGCTGCGGGAATTGATTCGTGGCCTGCGTCAGTTTTTCGTAGATGTAAACGATCGTGGGATACTTCTTGCCCGGCTCGTAGTTCGCCGGCAGCCACAACGCGCCTTGCAGTTTGTCGCCCTTGACGCTGACGTAATCGACAATCTTCACGCCGCTGGTCCACGACAAGTTTTTCTGCTGCGGATCGGCATCGGTGATCTTTGGCGACGCCGTGAGATTCGCGTCGGTCACGTGGAAATCCGGAAACTCCTTGTAGTTTTCACGCGTGTAGAGATAGACCGGCGCGTGCTTGGCTTTCATCACCGTTGAAAACTCCGCATCGTCCCATTGCAGCATTTTTACGCCGGCCGCGCCCGGCTCGATGCGGCCGACGCCGCCTTTTTTCGTGTATTCGGCGAAGGCTTGCAGATAAATCGGCTCTTTCAAATCGAGGCCTTTGTCGTTGCCGCCGCCGAATCCGCCGCGGCCGCCGCCCGCCCCTGGGCCGCCGGCCGATTCTTCATCAAAACGCAACGGACGGCGATAGCGAATCGAATCTTTCTTGCCGTTCACGGTGAGATTTACACCGGAACTTCCATCGGCCGCGACCTTCCAAATGTCCCAACCGTCGGAAAGCAGCACGGTCGACGAATCCTTCGACCATCCAAATGACTGGCGCGGCGGCTTCACCACGTTGTGATCGTCCTCGGTGTCGATGAACGACGTGGCGAGCTTCGACGTAAGGTCGGTGCTCTTGCCGCTCGCGAGATCGAGCGCGAAATACTGGCCGTCCTGGTAGTAAAGCAGCTTCGATCCGTCGGGAGATTCATTGAAGACATGCTCGGCGTGCTTCAGCGCCAGCGTGCGCTTGCCCGTGGCGGGGTCGATGGCGTACACGTCTTCCACGCGGCGGCCGTCGAGGTTCGTCATGCGCTCGTAGGCGCGAACGTCCACGCCGAAGCCCATTTTGTTTTCCGCGCCCAGCGTGACCGTGCGCACCGACTCGTCGCCGAGACGCAGGAATTTCTTTTCCGCGGGAATGTACTCGCAGAGATAGCTGAAATTCTTGTCGGCATTTTCCTGAATCTGTTGCTGCGACTGTAGACGGGAATCCTTGTAATGCCACAAGACGAGCGTCGGCTGATCGGGCGGCGGGTCTTGCTGGCGGCCGGCGGGCGGTCCGGTGGGCGCTTCGCCGCCTTCCGTCATCGCGTCACGCGCGCCGCCCGCGTTCTTCTTCGGCGCCACCTCGTGAATGCCGAACGTCACCGCCGCGAGACTCTCGCGCCACTGCGGCGCGCGACTCGGGCTGATGGTCATGCCGGCGGGGAAACTCGAATCGGACTTGGGATCGAACGTGACTTTCGTAACTTGGCCGGAACTCAGATCCTTGAACGCCACGAGCGAGTACAGCTTGTCCTCAAAGCCTTTGTCGTCGACGCCCTTGACGGCGGCGAGCGCGTCGCCCTTCTCGGTCCAAGTTAGCGATTTGTACGACGCGGCAGCGCTATCGAGCACCTGCACCGCGCCCGAGTTCATGTTGCGCAGTTCGATTCCGTTGCCCGCTTTGTCCTGCGCGTCGACAATCCACGCGAAGTAGTCGCCTTTTTTGTCGAACGCGAATTCCGAGACGTTGCCGATGGCCATTTCGCTTCCGCTTGCGAGATCGTACAACAGCAAGTCGCTACCTGAGGGACGCTCGGGTGGCGTCGCACCACCTGGACCAGCAGCCGCACCACCACCGGGCGCGCCGGCGGCGGGGCCCGCACCTGCGCCAGCGCCCGCCGCTCCCGCTTCGGTCGCCGGATAACGATGTAGCGCGATCGCCGCGGATTTCTCTCCAGAGAACGCGAACCGCCGTGTCTTTTCAAATTCCATTTTCTTGCCCGTGGCGAGTTCCACCAACAGGACCTTCGTCTGGATCGGCCGGCGAGCGGCGCGCATGCGCCGCGCATCGCGCGTCAACGGATACGCGGTGAACGCAACGAACTTGCCGTCGTCGGAAAATGTAGGACCGCTTCCCGCGGGGAACGTATTTCCACCGGGCTGCGGCGGCGTTCCCGCAGGCGGCAGCGGCGTGGACGCCGCGCGATCGCCGATCGGGTAGCGGTCTTCTTTGCCCGTTTTCAGGTTGCGAACCACAACGTCGGCGTTGCCTTCGGCCGGCGCGAGTCGATAAGCGAAGTACGCACCGTCATTGGTGATGGTCGGCGATTGAATGCGCTTCCACGCCAGGATGTCGGTGAGCGTCATGCCGTGCTGGGACTCGCCAGCGGCGAACGCGAGGGCAAAGCAGGCAATCAGTGAGAAGGCAAACAGGGCGCGCGTGTTGAGGTATCGCATGACTCGGGATTGTACCGCATCGCTCTACCGAGTCGAAGTGATAAAATCACAGGTATGGAGTTTGGAGTTTCCCACGACCGCGCGGAAGAGGATATTCTGGCAAAGGCCGCTTGGTTCCAGTCTTTATCGCTGGAAGAGCGGATGGACTTGTTGTGCGAGTACACAGACATGATCCTGGAGAATAATCCGGGCATTGTGAACCAGCCGAGACCAGATGATCCACCGCCTTCAGAGCGCGTTCGAATCGTTTCGCTCCCACGAAGTTAAGTACCTGGTGATCGGCGGCGTCGCCGCGATCCTCTATGGAGTGCCACGCGCCACTCTTGATCTCGACATTTTGATCGAAGGATCTGTCGAAAATGCCCGTCGCCTGCTTCAAGCGATGGAGGCGGCTGGGTTCGGCACGGCCGCGCTCGTAACACCGGAAGAAGTGGCCGCGACTGAAGTTACGATCTTTCGTGATCGTGCGCGAATCGACGTGCAAACATCCACGCCTGGCATCGACTTCGCCGCAGCTTGGGAACGGCGCGAAGAAATGACCTTTCAGGGTGTGCGATTCTATGTCGCTTCGAAGGAAGACTTGATCGCGTCGAAGGAAGCCGCCGGGCGCCCGCGCGATTTGGAAGACGTGCGAATCTTGCGTCTGCAGAAAGACTAAATCACTTGCCGCCCATCGTGTATTCGAAATCATAAAAGTGCTTGCCGTCCTCAATCTTGATCGTCATCGACCCCGAGATTCCCGCAAGGCGGCCGGTGCCGGAGTCCGGCACCACCGTGACCGAAAGCATCGGCGTACCGCGCGTCATCGTGCCGGAGTGCTGCAGGACGAACGTGCCGGTGCGCCCGTCGAGCGTTGCCAGCACGCGCTCGATCGCCACATAGGCGGCTGATCCCTTGGTCGCGGTGACGGCGGACAGCATTTCGACTTTGCTCGTGCCTTCGATGGCGCCGTGAAATTGCTTCTCGCCCGTCATGCGCGCGAGAGTGTTTCCGTCGTTCGCGTTTTCCGATTGCGAGATCATTTGTACTTCGAATGTTCCGGTGGCGTGTTTGGTCATTGTGGCGGTCCCTAAAAGGAAATAGATGAGTAATGCGTGCATCGCCACATCATGGGCGAAATAAAAGCAAATGTCAAGAGGGAGCCCTAATTCACGCTCACAATTTCTTCGGTGTCCCACGCGCGACGCCGCACCGCACGCACAACTTTCTGCAAGTTTTGCCGATTGGTCAGCCGCTTGGCCAGCGACAACAAGGACCGCGGCTTGGTGTAGAAGCGCCAATACGCATTACGCTGAATCTTGCGCAGCGCTTCCGGCGTGAGTTGCTCGCTGTGGACTGTGGGGAAAAGCTGGTCGAGTTCGGCGCGTCCTTGGTCGGTCATTTCGCCGAAGCGGCCGCTCTGCATGTCGGTGCGCATCACCGTGCCCTTGAACGGCGTGACGATGGAAATGAAGATGGAGTCGAGCGGTGCGTGCATCGCGAAGTCGATGGTCTCGCGAACTTCCTCGGGCGTCTCGCCGGGAAAGCCGATCATGAAGAATCCCGACACTTCGATGCCGTGGCGGCGGCCCCAGCGCACCGTTTCCATCGCGCGATCGACTTTCAGGTGCTTGCGGATCAGGTTTTGGAACTTGCCCGACACGGTTTCAATCGCGATGGCCATGAAGTGCGCGCCCGCGCGCGCCATTTCCGTGACCAGCTCCTCGTCGAAGCGGTCTCCTCTCACGCCATTGGGAAATTGCAGATGCACGCGCAGGCCGCGCTCGACGATTCCGCGGCAAATGGTCTTGGCACGTTCGAGGTCGAAATTGAAAATGTCGTCCACCACCATGAATTCCTCGACGCCGTAGCGGCGGACCAGATGCTCCATTTCGTCGAGCACCATTTCCGGCGGTGTGCCGCGGAATTTCTTGCCGTGGATCGTGTGACAGTACGAACAATGATACGGACAGCCGCGGCTGGTGACCATTTGCACGACGCGATTCGATTTCGGGAAATGCCAGGGCGAGTCGAGCAGGAAATATTTTTCGAGATTCAGCAGATCGTACGCCGGCAGCGGCAGTTCTTCCATCGCGGGGATCGGGGCTGATCCGTTGCGATGAACCACGCCGCCGTGCACGCTCCACAGCCCGGGAATGGCCGCGGTGTCCGCGCCTGTTTCGAGCGCGTCGAGCAGCGCGGTCAGCGGCATTTCGCCCTCACCGACGGCGACGTAGTCCACCGCGCCCGTCGCCAAACACTCTTCCGGATCCCCGGAAGGATGCGCACCGCCGAACACCACGATGATCCCGGGATGCGCTTGCTTCAGCCGCTTCGCTTCTTCGACGGCTTGCGGCAATTCGCAAGTCATGCAACCGATCCCGGCCACGCGGACTCCATTGTTGCGAATATGCGCGTCTACTACATCGTGCGTCACGTCGTCGAAGACGTGATCGAAGATGGCGGCGGAGTGTCCATGCTCGCGCAGCCACGCGGCGAGATGAACGTAGTTGATCGGTACGTTTTGGATGTAACGATTGGCGCGGGCCATCGGCCGGATGAATACGGTCTGCATAGGTGACGGTTCCGCTGGCGCTACTACCACTCTAACAGATTACGGCGTGCCTGGCGGGTGCTGCGACTCCGCGATCAGTTCCGGGGTGATCTTGAGGAAGTCGCGGCAATCCACAATCTGATGCATACGGATCGACTTGACGACGATGCGCGCGTCAATCGCCACATTCATTTTGCTCATGAGCCACGCACCGTCGTCCAGGCGGGTTTGCTCGAAGAAGATGTCGCCCTTGCGCATCGATGCCGCCAGGCCGCCGAGAATATTAGCGTCGCCGGTAAGATGCGCTTCAGCGCGCACGATTTCGAACTCCGCGGCGTCGAACCAGATTTTGCCGGCCACTTTATTGAGCACGTGATCGATCATGTGCGGCGTCGGCAGGTCTTTGCTTTTCGGCTCGAGCGAAAGGATGTATGCCGGCCGGCCTTGGATCGTCTCGGTGCCGGCGAGTTTCCAGTTGTAGCGGGCGACTAGCGCCGCGTTGAACGAAATGTCTTCTTCCTCTTGATTGTGCTTGCGCGGTTTCCTCTGATTCTGACGGCCTTCCGCCAACACCTTCTGCTCGCGATCCCACTGCGCTCTTCGCTCGGCGTCGGAAATGGGCTTGCCGTCCTTCTCTAGGAGGCGCCCTACGCGAATCTCGGGCGTGAGCGGCACGATTCGCACCAGGCGGTCGTTGTGCTTGGTCACTTTGCCCTTGGAATCGTACTCTTCGCCGATTTCGTGCGAGGTCCAAACATATTTGCGATCGAATTTCTGCGCGTCGGACCATGCGTATCGCTCGACGGCCTTGCGCAGGATTTCGTCAGTGGTCGGCGTGACTTGATCGGGCGCCGCGGCCGGCGGAGACATCGCCAACAAAAACACAAATGCCAACATGCCTCATGCCTCCTTGTTGGTAATCATACGGCCTGGGCCGTCGCGCGGTTTCAGAAAATCGCAGCGACATGCCGCCTAATGGCCGAACACGTGCTGCACGCGTTGACCAATGCCCCATCTCGCCGCAACAGGTGTAGGATAGACTTGATCGTGGATCGCTATGGACGACACGTTGGTGAGGATCAAGCGAGCCGTTCTCGCCCAGCAGTTCGGATTCAGCGAGAAGGCTCGTTGGGAGATGGCTGCCGATGGCATCAGTGAACTCGACGTAGCCGAATCCATTGTGAATGCTGTCGCGATTTATAAGAGGCTGCGGTCACGGAGTCCACTCAGGCCTGAACGAAGGGAGTATCTTTACGTGATCGTCAGCCCGAACCTCCTCGGCGTACCGATCTACTCCAAAGGCAAGCTGGTTGCTATTGGAGGACGCGATTATTTCTACTTCTTGATTTCTGCCAAGCACTCGACGTGACGGACGAACCATATGACGATTTTGAAGAGTTGCCCAAATTGTGGAAGCAAGCGTTTCAAGAAGGTCAAGCGGGACCTTCGGGAAGAATACGAGGGAGAGGCCTACGTCGTTCGAGCACTTGAGTTTCAGGAATGCCCAGTCTGCGGCGAACGGCTGTTCGGCCCCGACGCTATGCGGCGGATCGAGGAAGTCTCGCCTGCGTATTCCAAGCGCGGCGCCCGCCGAGTGGCTTAGCACGTTCGCGCGCAGGGCCGTTTACCCCGATTGTCACACCCACAAAAGCTTTACTTGCGCGGTTTTTTCCTCTGGCGTAGCATGGATCTATGGCAGCTTCGGTTTGGTCCGGTTACGTCACCTTCGGGCTGATTTCCATACCCGTAAAACTGTTTTCCGCGGCGCGTAGCGAGTCGATTGGCTTCAACCAATTGCATCGCGAATGCCTGTCGCGCCTCAAACAGCAGATGATCTGCCCCGTACACGACCGCCCCGTGACGCGCGACGAAATCGTCAAGGGCTACGAGTACGAAAAAGACCGCTACATCACCGTGGAGGCCGACGAAATCAAGAAAGTGGAGCCGAAGACCGCCAAGGCCATGGAGATTCTCGAGTTCGTCCCGGTGAATCAAGTGGACCCTGTGTACTTCGACGCCAGCTATCACCTCGTCCCCGACGAGCCGGGTAAGAAGGCGTATCAATTGCTCCGCGCCGCGCTCGAGAAGAGCGGATATCTGGGCATCGCGCACGTCTCCATGCACAATCGAGAGTACACCGTGGTGCTGCGGCCGAACGGCAAAGGGCTGATGGCGCATTCGATGTTCTATCAGAATGAAGTGCGCAAGCTCGAAGAGATCGGCGGCGTCGACGACGTGGAAGTGAAGGACAAGGAATTAGCGCTCGCCAACACCTTGATCGAAAGCCTCGCCGGAAATTTCGACCCGTCGAAATATCACGACGCGTTTGCCGATCAATTGCGTTTGCTGATCGAGGCCAAGGTCCAAGGGCAGCCAGTGGTGGAATCCGAAAAACCGGCGCACATGGCTCCGGTGGTCGATTTGATGGCGGCGTTGAAGCAGAGTCTCGAGCAGATGAAGAAAACTCCTGGGAAAGCCACGGCGCCTGTGGTAGAAATAAACGCGCCAAAGGCCCAGGCCGGCGCGAAAGCGCACGACGAAGAAACGGCATCCCCCAGCCGTTCGCGTCGCACGGCGTCGCGGCCCAAGCGTTAGACGACAAATATCGTGACCTCACCCGTTCAGATTCCGGGCGATCGTTTCTCGCGGCAAGATTTGTGCCGCATCCTGCGCGTCTCCGACAGGCAACTCGCCACGTGGCAGCGCAAGGGATTGGTTCCCGCTTCCGAAGCCTACAATTTTTCCGACTTGCTCACGCTGAAAACGATCCGCGAGCTGCGCAAGAATCACGTGCCGATCAAACGCATCCAGCGGTCGTTGGAAGCGATGCGCACCAAACTCGCCGAGACGGAACATCCGTTGAGCGAACTGAAAATCTCCATCGACGGCCGGCGGATTCTCGTGGATTATTCGGGCACCAAGCTCGAACCGGTGAGCGGACAATTCCGCTTTGACTTTGAAACGCGCCGCGCGGGAGCGTCGGTGCGCGTAATGAAACCGGGCGGCGCGGCGTCTTCTCCGGGTGCGCCGGGCGCCGTCCCGCAGGGTCCGGTAGGTGCGGCGCGTGCGTTGTCCGCGAAACAGGAAGCCGAAGGTTGGTTCGCGGAAGGATTGCGGCTTGAAGAAAAACCCGATTGCCTCGAGCAAGCGATTGCCGCGTATCGCCAGGCGATCGCGCTGAATCCGGAAGCCGCCGGCGCGTACATCAATCTGGGGACCATCTACTACAACCTGCACCGCCTCGGCGACGCGGAAGGTTGCTATCGCGCCGCCGCGGACATCGATCCGCAATACGCGCTGGCGTTTTTCAATCTTGGAAACGTGTTCGACGAGCGCGGGAATCTGGAAGAAGCGCGGCGCAATTACGAGGACGCGCTGAAGATCAATCCTCAATATGCCGACGCGCACTACAATCTCGCGCTGGTGTTGGAGAAACTGAACTTACGCGGAAAGGCGCTGCCGCATTGGCGGCGCTATCTGAAGCTCGATCCCGGCAGCCCTTGGGCGTCGTACGCGCGACAGCAGTTGGCGCGGTCGCCGTTCCAAGTGATCGCCGCACCCGGTGATAGTCCCAACGCGCTGCTGGAGCAATAGAGGCCCAATCGCCGCGTGGTATACTGGCTTATCCACATTGCGGTGGGCGTAGCTCAGCTGGTAGAGCTCCGGATTGTGGTTCCGGCTGTCGCGGGTTCAAATCCCGTCGCCCACCCCATACTTCAAGAATCGGGAGCGTCCGAACGGACGAATCAGCCCCCCAGGATCGATCCCCGTGACCCAGCTATTTGATAATCCATTGCGCGCCGCGTCCCCGGCCTTTCAGAGTTAGTTCGTCGGCATCCTTCATTTTCGCGAGCACTTTTTTGATGAGTTGGGAACTCACCGAAGGCAGTTGGGCCATGATATCCGCTAGCGTGAATGGCTCCGACTGACCGAGCACCGTGCGCCGAACCAGATCGCTCTTAGCAGGCCGCGGCCCTGCGGATTCGACTTGCTGCTCAAACTCCTTGTACGCGCGGCGCAAAGTACCGAGGAAATAATTCCACCATGGAACGATTTCATTCCGGCCTTCATGCCAACCGCTTGAACACAGATTGAGAACGTCGTAATACTCGGCCTTGCTTTCTTCAATCAACCGCTCCAGGCTGATGTAACGTACAACGTGAACCTCTTGCGCCTCAAGGAGCAATGTATTCACAAGTCGCGACACGCGCCCATTGCCGTCGCGAAATGGATGAATGCAGAGAAAGTCAAAAACAAAGGTCGCCACTGTCAACAGTGGCGGGATACGCTCTTCGCCAGCAACGGCCCGATAACTCCGGCATAACGTGTCGATCAGCTTGGGGGTATCTTTGGCCGTGGCAGGAACGAATCGGACCTTACGCTCACCGTCCGGCAAGATTTCGACGATCTCGTTGTTCCGTTGTTTCCACTCTCCGCTGTCCCCCGAAGATTGGGCCAGCGCGTGCAACCGTCGGATAACGTCAGGAGTAACGGCAAGCGGTTTCTTTCGCGACAAGATCCAATCGAGCGCCGCTCGGTATCCGGCCACTTCTTCCTCCGAGCGGTCACGCGGACGCGCTCTTCCAATCACCAACGGGCGCAGCCGATTGGCTTCCACCGTAACGCCCTCGATTCGGTTCGACGATTCGGCGCTCTGAATCGTTGTCTGTTCACGCAATGCCTCAAGAACTTCCGGCTTCTGGCGGATCCAGAGATCCTGTTTGCCGCGCGCTTCCATGCAGGCGCCCAGAAGCCAACCGGTGGCAATCGGAATTTCCAAGTTCGGCAGCTTATGCGGGTCGAGAGTCAGCATGGTGAAGTCCTAGTAGCCCAATAATAGCCGATTCTCTTGTGTCAATAGCCAATTCGTTGGCCGTGGAATTACGCGTGAGTCGTCGCGCCCTCGGCCGCCGATCCCACCGTCGCCGCGTACTTCGCGAAGACGCCGGTTTTGAACAACGGCTCGGGAGCCTTCCACGACGCCAGGCGCGATTTCATCTCCTCGTCCGAAATTTCCAACGACAATTTGCGCGCCGGAATGTCGAGCACAATGGTGTCGCCTTCGCGGACTGCGGCGATCGGACCGCGCGCGGCCGCTTCCGGCGCCACGTGACCCACCATCAGTCCGCGCGTCGCGCCGCTGAAGCGGCCGTCGGTCACGAGCAGCACCGTTTCACCCAAGCCCGCGCCCACTACCGCGCCCGTCACGCCAAGCATTTCGCGCATGCCGGGACCGCCCTTCGGTCCTTCGTAACGGATCACGATCACGTCGCCGTCCTTGATGCGGCCCTCGGTGACCGCGTGCATCGCGTCTTCCTCGCGTTCGAAAACGCGCGCGGGCCCGCGATGTGCCGTGCGTCCCGTGGCCGCGACTTTCACCACGCAGCCTTCCGGCGCCAGATTTCCGTGCAGGATCACCAGACCGCCCGTTTTCTTGATGGGATCGCCCAGCGCGCGAATCACTTGTTGTCCCGGCGTTTCCTTCGCGCCCGCCGCTTCTTCCGCCAGCGTGCGGCCCGTGGCCGTCATCGGCGATCCATCGATGTATCCACCGTCGAGCAGGCGTTTCACGATCACCGGAATCCCGCCGGCTTTGTGCACGTCGGTGGCGACGAATTGGCCGCCCGGCTTCAGGTCGACGTAGAGCGGCGTGCGCGAGCTGATTTCGTCAAACTCGTCGATGGTCAGCGGAATTTCCGCTTCGCGCGCCATCGCCAGCAAATGCAGCACGGCGTTCGTCGAGCCGCCGGTCGCCACAACGCTGACGATCGCGTTCACAAACGATTTCTTCGTCACGATATCGCGCGGACGGATGTTTTTCTCCATCAAGGTCATGATCAGTTTGCCGCAACGCACCGCGACAGCGTCCTTGCCGGGATCGACGGCGGGCACGGCGGCGGTTCCGAGCGGCGCGAGTCCGATGAATTCCATCACCGTGGCCATCGTGTTAGCGGTGAATTGGCCGCCGCACGCGCCGGCGCCGGGACACGCCGCGTTTTCTACTTCAAGCAACTGGGCATCCGAGATTTTTCCGGCGGCGTTCGCGCCCACCGCTTCGAAAACGTCCTGCAAAGTGATGTCGCGGCCTTGGTAGTGTCCGGCGGCAATCGTCCCACCGTAGAGAATCAACGAGGGAATATTCAGGCGCAGCAGCGCCATCGCGGCGGCGGGAATGGTTTTGTCGCAGCCGACCATCGCGACCATGCCGTCAAACAAATATCCGCGGCCGACAAGTTCGATGGAGTCGGCGATCAACTCGCGGCTGATCAGCGACGCCTTCATGCCTTGCGTCCCCATCGTCACGCCGTCGCTGACGGAAATGGTGTTGAACTCCATCGGCGTGCCGCCGGCGCTGCGAATGCCGGCTTTCACTTTTTCCGCCAGCGCGCGCAGGTGGAAATTGCACGGCATCGTTTCAATCCAGGTGTTGGCGACGCCCACGATGGGGCGCGCCAGATCCGCGTCGGTGAATCCAATCGCTTTCAGCATCGCGCGTGCCGGCGCGCGATCGCGTCCAGCGAGAAGAGTGCGTGAGTTCCATTCCATACGAATGCGATTGTATCGCGCAGCCCGCGGCCCGCGAGTTACAATTTTCGGATGAGAACACTTCTTGTGGCGAGTCTGTTGCTGATCGGCGTGTGCACCGTGAATGCCCAATCGCTCTACGACCGTTTCTTCGACGAATACTATTTTCCATTCAATCCCACGACCGCCACGGTCACGGGCATTCACAAATACGATTCGCAACTGGAAGATTATTCCACCGCCGGCAACGCCAAACGCCGCGACGCATTGAAAAAATGGGAAGCTGAGTTCGACAAGCAGCCGGCCTCACCCGATCGCGATTTAGTGCTGAACTCGATTCGCGCGGAACTCTTGGAACTCGATTCGATCCGCATGTGGGAACGCAATCCCGACCTCTATTCAAGCGGCATCACGAGCAGCGCGTACACGATCATGAGCCGGACATTTGCGCCGGCCGCCGCGCGCCTGAAGGTCCTGACGGCGCGCGAGAAACTGATGCCGAAAGTTCTCGCCGACGCGCGCGCCAACCTGAAAAACCCGCCGAAGGTTTACACCGAAGTGGCCATCGACCAGATCGGCGGCAACATTTCGTTTTTCGAAAACGACGTCCCGCTGGCGTTCAAGGACGTTCACGATGCCGCGTTGCAATCCGACTTCAAAACGGCGAACGCCGCGGTGATCACCGCGCTACAAAGCTACGAAAAGTGGATGAAGAGCGACTTGCTGCCGCGCTCGAACGGCGATTTCCGCCTGGGCGCCGAGAAGTTTGCCAAAAAACTGGCACTGGAAGAAATGGTCGACATCCCGCTCGACCACCTGCTGGAGATCGGTTACGCCAACTTGCACGAAAACCAAAAGCGCTTCGCCGAAACCGCCGCGCGCATCGACAAATCGAAGAAGCCCGCCGAGATCCTCGCGGAGCTGGAGAAAGATCATCCCGCACCCGACAAATTGCTCGAGGCATTTAGAGGCACATTGCAGGGTTTGAAGGACTTCATCGCGGCCAAGAAGATCATCACGATTCCCTCACCGGTGCTGCCGATTCTGCAAGAGACGCCGCCGTTCGAGCGCGCCCTGACGTTTGCGTCGATGGACACGCCGGGTCCCTACGAGACGGTCGCGAAGGAAGCGTACTTCAACGTGACGCTGCCCGAAAAGAACTGGCCGGCCGCGCGCATTGAGGATTTCATGCAGGGATTTCATCGCGGCGTGATTCTCTCGACCTCGATCCACGAGGCGTATCCCGGACACTACGTGCAATTTCTGTGGATGCAGCACGTCGATTCGCGCGTGCGCAAACTTCTCGGCGCCAATTCCAACGCCGAAGGATGGGCCCACTACTGCGAACAAATGATGCTCGACGAAGGCTACGCCAACAACGATCCGCGAATGCGCCTGGGACAGTTACAAGATGCGCTGCTGCGCAACGCGCGATACATCGTAGGAATCGAAATGCACACCGGCAAGCGCACCGTCGAACAAGGCATCGAGTTCTTCGAGAAGGAAGGCTATCAGACCCACCAAGTCGCGGAGACCGAGACGAAGCGCGGGACTTCAGACCCGACGTATCTCTACTACACGCTCGGCAAGTTGCAAATCCTGAAGCTGCGCGAGGATTACAAGAAAATGAAGGGCGACAAGTTCACGCTGGAGGAATTCCACGACAACTTCATGAAGCAAGGCTTCCCGCCGATCAAGATTGTGCGAAAGGCGATGCTGGGGAACGATTCTCCAACGTTATAGCGAGCCGGCGCAGAGGCTCAGCCGGGTTCTCCGAGAAATCGCTCTACGTGCGCTCGCAGAATCGGTAAGTCCCTTTCAACGGCGTTCCAAACTTGCTCAGGATCCACGCCGAAGTAGTCGTGTACGATGATGTTGCGCATTCCGGCAATCTCGTCCCAGGGAACCTCGGGATGTTTGCGGCGGAACTCGAGAGAGATCCTGCCGGCGGCTTCTCCGATGATCTGAATGTTGTGGATGATCCACGTTTGGATCAATTCGTCTTGCAAAAATGCATCGTGGCCGGCGGCGGCTTTCTGCTGAACACGAGCGATACCTTCCAAAATATCCGCCGGCCGTTCCGCGTCGCCTCTCATAGGGGCACAGCGTCGCGCATCACGGACTCGCGCACTCGAGGACGAAGGCCGCGCTCCGTGGCCACATCGACTCGGCGGCCCAGGATGCGCTGTAGATCAACGAGCAGGCCAGCGCGGTCCAAGAGACTCCGATCAGACCCCATCGACACGAGTACATCAATGTCGCTATCCGGTCCATCTTCACCACGCGCAACCGACCCAATGATTCGAACGTTGTCGGCGCCGCGGCGCGCGGCAGCTTCGAGGATCTGCTGACGATGCTCTCGAACCAATGCGAGTAGCTCCATATCGCGATTCTAACAAAGAACGATAGCCGCCCGTGGAAGAGTCTAGCGATTCAGTTTCTTGGGACCACTCACGCAGGGATTGCCGCGCTCGTAGAATCGCAGTTCGAGATGTGCGGCCTTCGTGATGCCGATCCTTACGCTTTTGCCGATCTCACCGACGAGACGTCGCGCGGTACCCAGCCACAGCTCGCCCGGCGCGCAGAAATCGAGTCCGTCGAGCGACGGATCGATGTGCATGGCGCGCGCCAGCCGTCCCGGACCGCTGGCCATTTGCGTCGCGCTGCCAGTGCCGCGCATCAACTCCAAGCCTTCCAGCGGTTCGATCGCGCGAATCAACACGCCCGCGCCGACGCCCGCGCGTTCCGCGCTCACGTTCAGCATGAAGTGCGCGCCATAGATAAAATAAACGTAGACGTGTCCGCGCTCGAGAAACAGCGCGCGATTCCGTTTCGTCTCGCCGCGATACGCGTGACACGCCGGATCGCCCACTAAATACGCTTCGGTTTCCACGATGCGCCCGGCGATGCGGCCGTCGGGAAGCTCCCGCACCAGCGTCTTGCCGATGAGGAAACGCGCCATCTCCGTGGGATCTTCAGGAAGTTCCGCGCGACGCAGGCGGCGAAATCGCGGCATCGCGTAACGCTATCAAGATTGTCGTGGAAATCAAAATGGGCGATGGGTCTGGGCTCCCATCGCCCTGGTTAATGAAGGGGTTCTGCTTTGCCTTGGATAAGAGCACGTGACATACCAGCCCGCAGCCACGCTAAGTGATTGACCCGGGAAAGTCAAACCGGGCGAGTTGCGCCAAATGACGCTGGCGTATGAACACAGTGCGGCTCCTCACCCAAATAATTGCCCGATTCCGCATAGGCGCGTGCCCGGCACCCTTCGCAAATATTGCGAAACTCGCAGCATCCGCATTTCCCTTCGAGGTGATCGGTCTCGCGCAAACTCGCAAAAAGATCCGAGTTCTCCCACACGTCCCGAAACGTCTGTTCCCTTAGATTGCCAGCCGATAACGGCAAGTATCCGCACGGCTGCACCTGACCCTTGTGCGACACGAAGCACACACCCGTTCCCGCCAGGCAGCCGCGCGTAACAGCGGAAAGGTCCGGGTGGCGCGAGTGCGGATGAGCGCCGATGGTCGCGGGAACGTCGATCCCGTTGCGCCGATCTTCCGCCATTCGCTGCCGGCGGACGCGATAATAGTGCGGTGAGCAGGTGGCTTTTAGTTCGATGCGCCCTTCCTTCTCGCGATCGTAAAACCAGTTGAGCATGGCCTCGTATTCGGTGGGCGAGATCATTTCGGCTTCCGCAATCTCCAACCCGCAGCCAACGGGCACCAGCAGAAACGTGTGCAGCGCGGCCGCCTTCAGGGCCAACGCCAAATCATAGATTCGCTGCAACTGATCGGCGTTGCGCTTGGTGAGCGTCGAATTAATCTGCACTCCGATTCCTTCGGCTTGCAGGCACTTCATTCCGTTGATGGCGCGGACGAACGATCCGGGAATCCCGCGGAATCCGTCGTGTGTCGCGGCGTCGGCGCCGTCGAGACTGATGGCCACGCGCACGATTCCCGCCGCTTTCGCGCGACGCGCCACTCCCTCGTCGACCAGCGTGCCGTTGGTGGCCAGCGCGACCTTGATGCCGCGCGACGTGGCGTGCGACGCAAGGCGGAATACGTCCTTGCGATACAGCGGCTCGCCGCCGCTCAGCACCAGGATCAACGGCGCGTATTCGGCGAATTGATCGATCAGCGCCAGCGACTCCTCGGTGGTCAGATCGTCGGGCGATGCTAGTTCAGTGGCCGAGGCGCGACAATGGAGGCAGCGCAGGTTGCAGCCGGTGGTCAACTCCCAGAAGATCAGGCGCGGTTTGTGCTCGAGCTTCATGGCTAGCGCTTCTTGTTGCACGAAGCGTGCCAAAGGCCCGAGCCACATCCCTCTGTGAATTCAGCAGTTAACTTGCGGGGGGAAACAGCCGCTGCGCAATACGGCGCATGCCCCATGCGATCGTGTCACTTTCGTGGCCACTTCGCGGTGATCGTTGACCGCATGCCGCCGCGCGCCGTGAACTCGCCGATCACGGTGGCCGTGAGTGGGTGGCACGCCGCCACCACGTCGTCGAGGATCCGGTTGATGGCGTTCTCGTAGAAGATCCCCAAATTGCGGTAGGCCAGCAGATACATCTTCAGCGACTTCAGTTCCACGCACGTTTTGTCGGGCACGTACTTGATCGTGACCGTGGCGCAATCGGGCAATCCGGTTTTCGGGCACACCGAAGTGTACTCAGGATAGACAATCACGATTTCGTAACCGGGATACTGATTCTCCCAAATCTCCAGCGCCGGCAGGGGCGATTGAATGCCCGCGCGAGCGTGCTCGTCGGTGTATCCGCTCATAGGAATTTCAGTATATGGCGAAACGGGCGGGGAGAAAAAAGCTGGGCTTTCCGGCAGGTCCCCCCAGATCCACCAGAAAGCCCAAGCTCTCGCTGTCTGACTGAGTAGAAGTGTGCCACTTGGGTTGGTTTAGGAAAATAGGTCGGGAGTCACATTTTTTTGCGCTCCAGCGGCCTGGGACCGGCGTACTGCTATTCGGATTGCCGCTCGATTCGCGCGCCCACGTCAGCGAGTTTCGTCTCGATACTCTCGTACCCGCGATCAATGTGATACACGCGCTCGACGATGGTTTCACCTTTGGCAACGAGTCCCGCGAGGACCAACGACGCCGAGGCGCGCAGATCGCTGGCCATCACCGCCGCGCCGGACAACGGAGCGTCGCCGCGCACGATCGCGCGACGCCCCTGCACTTGAATCTGCGCGCCCATGCGCGCGAGTTCCTGCACGTGCATGAAGCGATTCTCGAAAATATTCTCGGCGATCACGCTGATACCCGAAGCCTGCGTCATCAACGCCATGTACTGCGCCTGCATGTCGGTGGGAAATCCCGGATACTCCTCGGTCGACATATCCACTGCTTGCAGCGGCCCTTGCGACGCGCGCACGCGCAACGACGTGGGTTTCGGCGACGTGACCTCAACACCCGCGTCTTGCAGCTTGAACACAACGGCGGAAAGGTGGTCGGCGCGGCAGTTTTCCACCAGCAAATCGCCGCCGGTGATCGCACCGGCGACAAGAAACGTGCCGGCTTGAATGCGGTCCGCGATAATTTCGTGTTTCGCGCCGTGCAGTTTGCCGACGCCGCGAATGCGGATCACCGAAGTGCCCGCGCCTTGTACACGCGCGCCCATGTTGTTCAAGAGCAGCGCGAGGTCTTGCACCTCCGGCTCACGTGCGGCGTTCTCGATCACCGTTTCGCCCGACGCCAGCACGGCGGCCATCATCAGATCTTCGGTACCGGTCACGGTGATGCGGTCGAAGTGAACCGTGGCGCCTTTCAATCCTTGCGGCGCGCGCGCTTCGATGTAACCGTGTTCCTGCGAAATGATCGCGCCCAGTTTTTCGAACGCCTTCAGGTGCAAATCGATGGGCCGCGCGCCGATCGCGCAACCTCCGGGGATCGACACGCGCGCGCGTCCTGTGCGAGCGAGCAATGGCCCCAGCACCAGGCTCGATGCCCGCATCGTCTTCACGATCTCATACGGCGCTTCGTCGCTGGTGAGTTTCGCGGCGAAAAACGTGATCTTGCCGCCCTTGCGTTCAGATTCCACGCCGAGATGCCGCAGCAGCTTGAGCATCGTGGAAATGTCCCAAACATCGGGAACGCGGTCGAGCGTGACTTTCTTATCGGTCAGCAAAATCGCCGCGAGTTCCGGCAGCGCGGCGTTTTTCGATCCGCCGACTTGAATTTTTCCTTTAAGCGGCACACCGCCGCGAATGAGAAAGCGATCCATTTTGAGGGAGGATCGAGCGCGCGCCTACAAAACTTCCCGGCCCCGCACGTACACTTGCGCCACGCTCAAGTCCTGCGTCAACAATACCACGTCGGCGTCGGCCCCCGGCGCGAGGACGCCTTTGCGGTGCGTGATGTTCATCATCGACGCCGGATTCCACGTGGCCATGCGCACCAAATCGCGCAGTGGAAGCGCGGTGATGTCGCGCATGTTGCGGATCGCCCGATCGAGCGTCAGCACGCTGCCCGCGAGCGTGCCGTCGTTGTTGCGCGCCGCGCCGTCGCGCACGGTTACCTCCATTTCGCCCAGGCGATAGCGGTTGCCGTTCGCCATTCCCGTGGGACTCACGCCGTCGCTGATCAGCACGATTCCCACGGCGGTTTTCGCGCGCACCAGCAAGCGGATCGCCGCGGCGTCCACGTGGATTCCGTCGGCGATCAGCTCCGCCATCACGCGTTCGTCGAGCAGCGTAGCCGCGATCACACCGGGATCGCGATGATTGAACGGCCGCATCGCATTGAACGTGTGTACGGCGTGGCGCACGCCGCGATCGATGGCCGCCAGCGCCTGCGCGAAACTCGCGTCGGTGTGTCCCATGGCCACGCGCACACCGTTCTCCAGCGCCGCGTCGATCACGTCGTGCGCGCCCGCCACTTCCGGCGCCAGCGTCAGTATTCGCAACTGCTCGCCGGCCGCCGCCAAGAACTCGCGGAAAATTGTCGCGCTCGGCGGCAGCACTTCTTTGGCGGGATGCACGCCCAATCGCCGATGGCTGATGAACGGGCCTTCCATGTGAATGCCCATCGGCTGCGCCACGGGACCATTCTTCGAGAGAGATGCCGGCGCGCCGCCGATCCACGCGCCGAGCCTTTCGAGCGCGCGCGTGGTCACGGACGAAGAGGCTGTCACCGTGGTGGGATAAAACGATGTGGTGCCGTGGCGCGCCAGCGTTTTTCCGACCGTCGCGAGCGAATCGGGCTCGCCATCCATCAAGTCGGCCCCGCCCGCGCCGTGGACGTGCAGATCGATGAATCCGGGAACGCAGATTTTGTCGCGCGCATCCACGCGCCGCGCGCCTTTCGGGATGCGGATGTCGCGGCCGACGGCTTCAATCGTGTCGCCGTCGATGAGAACCGTGCCTTCGAGGATTTCGTCCGACGCCGCGGCGCCGAATTCCACCGGCGGACCCATGACCACGCCCGCGCGAATGGCGACTTTCGCGGACTTCTCGCTCATGTTGCGATTGGAACATGAAATCCCCTGCGAAATTCGGAAAAACAAACACAATTTAACGAATTTGTTTTGAGAGTTTCGTGTTAGCCCGCCAGTTCTAGTTTCGCATCCGGCGCTTTGGCGTTTCATGCTAGGCTGGCGATGTCCTTATGCACCTTCACACGATCGATTGGGTCATCGCCATCTTTTCCGTGGCAATTTGTTTCGTGCCGGCGCTGTTTATGGCCAAGCGATCCGGCAAAAGCACCGCGGAGTTTTTCGCCTCCGGGCGCGCCGTGCCGTGGTGGCTCGCGGGACTCTCCATGGTCGCGACGACGTTTTCGAGCGACACGCCGAATCTGGTGACCAACTTAGTGCGCACCAACGGTGTCGCGGGCAACTGGGTGTGGTGGGCCTTCACGCTCACCGGCGTCTCCACCGTTTTCTTCTACGCGCGCCTCTGGCGCCGGTCCGGTGTACTGACCGATCTCGAATTCTACGAATTGCGTTACTCCGGAAAAGCGGCCAGCGCGCTGCGCGGGTTCCGCGCCGTTTATCTCGGGCTGTTTTTCAACTGCATGATCATGGCCACGGTGAATCTGGCGGCCGTGAAGATCGGCGCCGTGCTGTTTGGATTCGATCGCTGGCAGACGCTGCTGGCCGTGGGAATACTGAACGTGGTCTTTGCGATGCACTCGGGACTGTGGGGCGTGCTGGTCATCGACATGATCCAGTTCTTCATCAAAATGTCGGCGGTGATCGCGGCGGCGTATTTTGCGGTGACGCTTCCGCAAGTCGGCGGGATGCACGGCTTGGTCGACAAGCTGAGCAAGACGCCCGGGCCGGGCGGCATCAACTACCTGAACATGCTTCCCGATTTCACCAACAACTGGGATCTCGCCGTCGCGGTCTTCATCATGCCGCTCGCCGTGCAATGGTGGTCGGTGTGGTATCCCGGCGCGGAACCAGGCGGCGGAAGTTACATCGCGCAGCGCATGCTGGCGTCGAAGACCGAGAAAGACGCGCTCGGCAGCACGCTGTTTTTCAATCTTGCGCATTACGTGCTGCGTCCGTGGCCATGGATTCTCACGGGACTCGCGTCGATCATCGTGTATCCGCACCTTTCCGACATCCAACAAGCGTTTCCGCACGTAAATCCCAAACTGATCGGCGACGACATGGGATTTCCGGCGATGCTGCGCTTCCTTCCAGCCGGATGGATCGGCCTGATGGTCGGCGGACTGGTCGCCGCCAATTCGTCGACGATCCTTACGCACTTGAATTGGGGCGCGTCATATTTGGTGCACGATTTCTATCGCCGCTTCGTTCGCCCGAAAGCCGACGAGCATCACTACGTAACGATGGGGCGTTTCGTGACGCTGGGGTTATTTCTGCTGTCGTCGGCGACAGTATATTTGCTGGAAAGCGCCAAGGATAGCTTCAACATCATTCTGCAAGTGGGCGCCGGCACGGGATTACTGTATTTGGTGCGCTGGTTCTGGTGGCGCGTCACGGCGTGGTGCGAAATTGTCGCGATGATCAGCTCCTTCGCGGTGTCGGTGCTGTTCCTGGTGCTGCACAAGTTCGACATGGCGCCGGGCACACATCAGCAACTGATTCTCACCGTGATTTTCACGACCATCTGCTGGCTGATCACCGCCTACGTGGGACCGCGGACCGACGACGCGACGCTCGACGACTTTTATCGCAAGATCCGCCCGGCGGGTGCTGGATGGACTCACGTGCGGGCGCGCGTCGGCGCCTTAGCGGAGAGCGACGACACGGCGCAAGACATTCCACGCTCGCTGCTCGGTTGGGCCGCGGCGTGCGCGATGATCTGGAGCGCGTTGTTTACGGTGGGCAACGTGCTGTACGATCGCTGGAACTACGCGGGAATGCTGTTCGTGGTGTTTGTGATTTCCAGCTTCATCGTGCTCAGCGTCGTGCGGAAGCTGTGGAAGTAGCCGATGCGCTATTCGCGCGGGATCTCGATGAGCGTAAAGCTTCCGGGTCGCGCGGCATTTACTTTGGACGCCACCAGGTCCGTGTACCGGCGCAAAACCGGCCACTGCGGATTGCCGAGGACGACGATTGCAATTTTGCGGCCGGTGAGATTTTGCTGATGTTGAATGTTTTGGTCCGTGGTTAGCAGCAAGTCAAAACCAGCGTCCTCGGCTCGCGTAAGTAGCTCGCCGTTTACCAGCGTCTGCCATCCGAGTTGTTTCGCGCGCTTGACAGTGTGACCTTCGAGAAACGGCGCCAGTGGGGCTGGCGTGCCGTGATCAAACAAGATGAGCATCGGCGGGTTGTTGGAGGCTGCGTGCCGCGAATTCCAGCACCGCCGCTACTTCTTCATGCGTTACGTCAAACCACTCTACGATCTGCTCGACGGTGGCGCCAGCCTCGAGGTTCTCAAAAACAGTGGCCACCGGCATGCGTGTGCCGCGAAAAACCCATGCGCCACTCACCTTGCCGGGAATGCTCTCCACGGCTGCACATTGCGACCAATCTAGGGCTGGCATCGCGAGGCTCCTCCTAAACCCAATATACCACCAGCGTTCCTCAGGCTTGACCCAACCGAACCGCGGCCTTCAAATCATTCCGCGACCGCTTCAACAATCGCGCGGCTTCGGCGCGATCGACGCCGAGTATCTCCTGCAAGATCGTGACGCCGCGCGCGCGCAGTTTTGCGTTGGTCATGCGCACGTTGACCATGTAGTTGCCGTGCACGTGACCCAGGCGGATCATCGCCGCCGTCGATAGCATGTTCAAAACCATTTTTTGTGCCGTGCCCGCCTTCATGCGAGTGGACCCGGCGACGACTTCCGGTCCGGTGGCGACGGCGATCGTCACATCGGCCGCGCGCGCGACCTCGGGATTCGCGTTGCACGCGAGGGCAATCGCGGCCGCACCGATTTTACGCGCGTACATGAGCGCGCCGATCGCATATGGCGTACGGCCGCTTGCGGTGATGGCGACCACCGCATCCCGCGATTTCAGTTTGTGTTTCGCGAGATCGCGACGCCCCAGCGCCGCTGAATCTTCCGCGCCTTCCGCCGCATGCGTGAGCGCGCGATTGCCACCCGCGATGATCCCGACAACCTTTCCGGATACATTGTAGGTCGGCGGAATCTCGGAAGCGTCAAGCACGCCGAGGCGTCCGGACGTTCCGGCGCCGATGTAGAACAATCGACCGCCATTTTTCAGCGCCGCGACGACTAAATCGACAGCTTCGGCGATACGCGGCAATTCCTTGGCGACGGCTGCGGCGACCGTCGCATCCTGGGCGTTGATGATGGCGCAGATCTCAGCCGTCGCGAACCGATCGATTCGCGCGGACGCGGGGTTGGCGCGCTCCGTGTCGAGGTTTCGGAGCTGCGACAGTTGCCGGTCCGTGCCTTCACTCTTGCCTTTTGCCTTTTGCCTTTTGCCTCTTGCCTTCACAATTCCAGCCGTCAAGGTTTCGCCAGCCCCAACGCTTCCACCACAGCATCCGCGACCGCCGGCCGCACCTGAATCATCGCATTCACTTCGCGCGTAGGATGCACGCGATTCGAAAGCAGGATGATGAAAAGTTCCTTGTCGGGATCGATCCAGATCGACGTGCCGGTGAATCCAGTGTGACCGAAAGCGTGCGGCGAGAGAAAATGTCCGGCGCTGGAATGACCGTCAGGATTTGGTGTATCCCACCCCAGAGCCCGCGTCGATCCCGGCGGCGTGTCTTGGCGCGACGTGATCATCTCCACCGTCGAGCGCCGCAAGTAGCGCGTCTGCGCGTAGATTCCGCCGTTCAGCAACATCTGCGCGAAGATCGCCAGGTCGTCGGCGCTGGCAAAAAGTCCCGCGTGACCGCTGACACCGCCCATCACCCATGCGTTTTCGTCGTGCACTTCGCCGCGGACCACTTTCTTGCGAAATTCCTTGTCGTTCTCCGTCGGCGCGATGCGCGGCAGCAATTTCGCCGGCGGATTGAACATCGCATCAACCATGCCCAACGGCTCGAAGATGCGGCTGGTCGCCATCACGTCGAGCGGATATCCGCCGAGCCGCTGCAAAATCTCGCCGAGCAGGATGAAACCGAAGTCGCTGTAGATAGATTTCGTACCCGGCGCATACTCGAGCGGCGTTTCATAGATTTTCTGCATGATCTCGGCGCGATTCTTGCTCGTCAGGAAGTATTGCTTGAACGCCGGCAAGCCGGAGTCGTGCAGCATCAACTGGCGCACCGTGATTTTGTTTTTCGGATCGGCGGGGTCTTTGGTCCCGAACTCCGGCAGATAGCTGCGCACCGTCATATCGAGGTTCAGCATCTTCTGCTCGATCATCATGGCGGCGAGGGTGGTTGTCACGACCACTTTCGTGCACGACGCCATGTCGAACATCGTGTCGAGTTTCACGATGGGCGAATCCGGCGAATAGTCCAAGGCGCCGAACGCTCGCATCGCCACGATTTTCCCTTTGTAGCCCACGGTGAGCACGGCGCCGGGGAATCCATGCGCCTCGTGGGCCTTTTCGATAATCGAAAACGCTTTCGCGAAGCGCTTGTCCTGATCGGCGTGCGCCATTTCCAGGCGCATCGGCAAATAGGGAATCGGTTCACTAAATCCGCGCGCGGCCAAAGGCGCATCGCTCGCCACAGCACTCGGAATCGTGATCGGAAGCTTGCCGGCCACCGCGGCGACCAAACGCGCGTTGGGCGCACGCGACGCCGGAATCTCCCCGAAGAGGGCGCGCGTGGCGGCGCGCTCACTCACTTCCGCTGCACTGAAAGCGCAGAGGTATCCGGGCGTCGAGGGAAAATCGCGCAGCAAGTATGGATTGCCGAAATTCAGAATCATCATCGGCTTGTTTCGCGCGGCGAGTTTCTCGATGAAGTCGATTAACGCGGGCGGCAATCCGGCGGTGCCTTTCCGCGCCGCGACGCTCGCGTAGACGCCGGCCACGATCAAATCGGCCTGCCCGGCTTTGTCCACCACCGGCGCCATTTGCTCCGGCGGCGTGCGCACACCCACGCCCGACACGTCGAGATCTCGCGCTTCGAGCCGCTTCTGAAATTCCGCGACCAAATTCGCGCCGACCGGTTGGTCGTTGCCATTCACAATCACCAGCGCGACGTGGCGGCGCTTGGTGACATCGAGCGGAAGAAAATTGCGCGTGTCGCGAACCAAAGTGATCGACGCGTTGGCGATGGTCTCGGCGGTTTGCTGCAAACTGGGTTGGCCGAACAGATTGCCGACCTTCGCCAGGTCGACGAAACGATTCTCGTGCAAACCCAAGCCGGCTTTTGCGCGCAAGATGCGTTCCACCGATTCGTCGATGCGGCTTTCGTCGATGCGGCCTTTCTTCACCGCGTCGCGAATCACGCGGATCGCCAGCATCGCGTCGGGCGGCATCAGCAAGATGTCCGCGCCTGCCTGAACCGCGCGCACGGCGATCTCGCCGTCCCAGTAGTGCGCCGTGAGCGCGCCCATGTCGAGCGCGTCGGTCACGATGAGTCCGCGAAACCCAAGCTGCTCGCGCAGCAATCCGGTGAGCACGTTTTTCGACATCGTCGCAGGCAGCGCCGTGTCCGGCTCGATCGCCGGCACGGCGAGATGCGCCGTCATGATCGCGCCCACGCCCGCCTGAATCGCGGCGCGAAACGGCGCCAGTTCCACGCGGTCGAGACGTTCGCGATCGCCCGTAACCACACCGAGGTCGATGTGCGAATCCGTCGCCGTGTCGCCGTGACCGGGAAAATGCTTCGCGGTGGCGATGAGTCCATTGGACCTCGCCGCGCTCACGTATGCCGCGACCATCTTCGATACGCTCTCGGGATCTTCTCCGAACGATCGCGTGTTGATGATGGGATTGTCGGGATTGTTGTTCACATCCGCCACGGGCGCGAACGTCATGTGATAGCCGACCGAGCGTGCCTCGGTCGCGGTGACCGTTCCCGCGAATGCCGCGAACGAGGGATTGCCCGTGGCGCCGATCCCGAGATTCGACGGCAGCGAGACGGCGTATCCGGGAAACTGGCTCGCCGCGCCGCGCTCCAAGTCGCCCGCGATCAGCAGCGGGACTCTTGCATTCTTTTGCAATTCGTTCAGCATCGCCGCCGTGTCGACGGGCGTGCCGCGCGACACAATGAATCCGCCGACGCCGAGCTGCTTCACGCGCGCCAGTTGATACAAAAATTCCTGCGAACCGAAGTTGGTAAACGCGCCTTCCATCTGCGGCATGATCATCTGGCCGATTTTCTCGTCCAGCGTCATGGATTTCAGCGTTGCCGCGACCCACTGATCGGGCGTCGGCTTGGCGGGCTTCGCAGGCTTGTGTTGTTGAGGAAGGGCCGCGGACGCAATTAGGAGAATTGCCGCGAGAAGAAAACAGCGCTTGAGCACAGGGCTATTGTAGCGCAAACGAAGAGACAGGAAATTTGCCACAGATGAACGCGGATAGAACGACCAACGGTTGGCATCGGCGCGTTCCCTATCGTGTTCGTCTGTGTTTATTTATGGCTACTTCACGCCGTATAATGCCGTTATGTCTCGGCTCCTTTTAAGTGCTCTGTTGGCGATCGCGCCCACTGTCATCGCGCAACCCGCGCAAGCCTCGCCCGATCCCCTCGATGCCGAACTGCATCGCATCGCCGCCGCGTTTCACGGCGATGTCGCCATGGCCGCGCGCCAAGTTTCCTCCGGATTCCCGCCGCACTACATCGCGATCAACGGCGATAAGCGCGTCAAAACGGCGTCGACGATCAAACTCGCGGTGCTGACCGAAGCGTTTTATCAAATCAAAGACAACAAGCTGCATCTCGACGATCCGATCACGCTCGCGGCCGGCGATCGCGTGCAAGGATCGGGCATTTTGCAGGATTTTCAGCCGGGCCTGCGCATGACCTTTGAAGACGCGCTCACGCTGATGATCGTGGAAAGCGACAATACGGCGACGAATCTCGTGCTGGATCGCGTGGGGATCGCGCCGGTGAACGAGCGTATGGCGTCGCTAGGTCTCGTCAACACGAAAGTCTTCAAGAAAGTTTTCGTTCCACTGAATCGCCCATTGACCGACGAGGAAAAGGAATTCGGCCTCGGCGTGACCACGCCGAACGAGATGATCAAGCTGCTCGAAATGATCCATCGCCGGCAGATTCTCGACCGCGATTCGTGCGACCGCATGATCGCGATCCTGCGCAAGCAGCGCGATCACGATTCGATGCAGCGTTATTTGATGGGCGAGAAGGGCGTGACGATCGCCAGCAAATCGGGCGCGCTCGACGACGTGCGAAACGACGTGGGACTGATCAACACGCCCAAAGGCACGATCGCTTTCGCGGGATTCGCGTTCAACTCAAAGGACCATAGCTGGTCGCCGGACAACGAAGCGCACATTACGCTGGCCAAACTCGCTCGCGCCGTTTACGACGAATGGGTCGTGAAGGAGACCGTTCAGCCGAAGGAAGCGGCCGCGGCCCAGAAGTGACGCTGTTGTCGAAATTGGGACCCAACAGCCCCCTAGTCCAAGGGGTCGATTGACAGCAAGGTAAACGGCGACACATAATTGCCAGTTGAAGCCTGTATGAGCGATTCCGCCCAATTCGAACAAGCTCTCGATCGCCTGGCGACTGCGCTGAAGGACGTGTTTCGCGAGTTGCACAATTCTGTTCCTTCGGCCACCGCTTTGGCGGCCGCGGCGGCTGCCGCCGCACCTGCTCCTGCTCCGCCGCCCGCTCCCGCTGCGCCTGCCGCGCCCCAGGGTCCCACCGCGGATCCGTTGTGCGAAGGATTCGATCGCATTTTGGCGGCTGGAAATCAGATGGACGTGATGCAGGCGCTGCTCGACGGCGCTACCGGATACGCGGCGCGCTGCGCGGTGCTGGTGGTAAAGGGCGACAAATTGTCGCCGTGGCGCTCCAGCGGTTTTGAAGAACCGCAAAAAGCTGGATGGCCCAGTATCAACATTCCCGCCGATGGGGACAACGGATGGCGTCAAGCCGTGGGTATGACCGGACCGCTTCCGCAATCGCTGTCGCGCACCTTTTTCGCATTTGTCGGAACGGCCAAGAACGGCCGCGCGTATCTGATCCCGCTGACCGTTCGCGAACGTCCCGTGGCGATGCTGTATAGCGACGGCGGCGCATCGGGATTGATGGAAGAAAGCCCGTTGCGCGTGCTGGCGCGCACGGCGGGCATTCGTTTGGAAACCATGTCGGGAGGCGCTGCAGCCAAACCTGCGACCCCGGCTCCGGCCGCCGCGACTCCGGCTCCCGCGCCTGCTGCTCCGGCGCCTGCCGTGCAAGCCGCACCGCCGCCGGCACCGGTTCCTGTACAAGCTGCGGCTCCAGTGTTGCCGGCTCCGGCCGCTGCTGAACCTCCGCCGCCGTTGCCCGCGCCCGCCGTCACGCCGGCCGCGCCGCCGCTGCGCAAACCTTCGGGGCCCGATCTCAGTTCGATTCCGCCCGAGGAGCAAGAGATCCACAAGAAGGCGTTCCGCTTCGCCAAACTTCTGGTCGACGAATTGATGCTCTACAACAAAGACAAAGTGGCGCAAGGCAAAAAGCAGCACGACGTCTACGCGCTGCTGCAAGAGGACATCGACAAGAGCCGCCTGGCGTACGAAAAGAAATTTGCCAACACGCCGGCCGCCAAGGTGGACTATTTCCATCAGCAGATGGTTGCGCAGATCGGCGAGGGCGATCCCGCCGGGATCGGGCCTGGCTATCCGGGTCCTTTGGTCTAGCGAGTTTCGCGCGTCGCCGGGGTGACGACGCGCATTTGAGGATGAAGGCAGTTCTGTTTTTCGTGCTGGGCGCCGTCTCGTTGAGCTACGTGGCGCCCGTTTCGTCGCAAGCCGTTCCCGATCGGCTCGCAACCCTGAGCCGCGCTTATCTAGACGATCGATCCACCAACAACGAAACGCAACTCCGTGAGTACGCCGGGCAAGCCGGAGGCGAATCCGCTGCGCTCGCCAACTTCGTGCTCGGCTACGTGCAGTGGCAGAATCACCATTTTTCCGACGCCGCGCAGTATCTGCAACACGCCCGCGCATCGGAATCGGCGCTCAGCGATTACGCCGATTTCGACCTTGTTTCTTCCTTGCAAAACTTGGGCGACAACGCCGGCGCGCTGCCGATCCTCGACGGTTTTGACACGCGACATCCTGGAAGCGTGCTGGTGGGACGCGCGCTAATGGCGCAAGCCACCGCGCTCGACGCCACAGGCGCCGCCGGCCCGGCCATCGCGTTCATCACGTCGCACCCGGACGCGCTCGCGCATCCCGCCGCGGATTTGCTGCTCGCTAAGGCGTATGCGGGCGAAGGAAAGTCCGCGGAAGCCGCGGCGGCGTACGCGCGCATCTACTATAACTATCCGGCGAGCTTCGAGGCAGAGGAAGCGGCCAAGCACAAAGCGACTTTTCCCAAAGCGTCTGGAGAAATGTTGGCGCGTCGTGCGGCTTTGCTCGCCGCCGCCGCGGCCACGCGTCCCGCGCTGCAACGCACGCGACTGTACGAGGAAGCCGAGGCCGACTACAAACTCGCGGCGTCGGCGGCGACGGGCGCGGACCACGAAGTCGATCGCGTGGCGGCTGCGGCGCTCATCTACAAGATTGGACACTATCCGCAAGCGCGCGCGGCGCTCGCGGAACTGGCGCTCTCTTCACCGGAAGCCGACGCCGAACGCTTGTACTGGCTGAGTCAGTGCGATTACCACCTGAAACGAGAGGCGGAACGCGCCGCCGATCTGGTGCGCCTGCGCGACAAATATCCGAAGTCGCAATGGCTCGAAGAAGCGCTCTATTCGTTCGGCAACGATGCGCTGGTTCACGGCAGCATCACGGCTGCCGCGCCGTTCTACGACGAGTTGGCTCGACGCTTTCCCGACGGCAAGTACGCTTCGCAGAGCCATTGGCGCGCGGCATGGTCGCGCTATCGCGCCGGCGACTACGAAGGCGCGCGGCTGGCGATGGACGAGCAGATTCGCCTGTACCCTGCGACTCCGCTAACTGTCGCGGCGATCTATTGGTCGGGGCGCATCCGCGAGACCAACGAAAAATCGGGCGCGCAGGCGTACTACAAAAAAGCCGTCGAGGGATTCCCGAGCAATTTCTACGGCATTCTGGCGCGCGGACGGCTCACCGAAAACGTTTCGCATTTAGGCGCGCCGTTTGTCGCTCCCACGGCGCCGGCGGATTCCGCCGTCCCGCGCCGGCAGTTCGCGGCAATGCGTGCGCTGGGTCTCGTGGATCTGGCCGCGCAAGAAATGCGGGCCATGACGCAACTCAAAGGCCGCGAGAAAGACAAGCCGTACTGGAATCTCGAGATCGCGGGACTGGAGCATGAACGCGGACACTATTTCGCGTCGCTCGAATCGGCGGTACGCGGCGTCGCGAACTACACGCAGCTTGACCCGGCGTCGATTCCCGCCGACGTGTGGGCAATGCTCTACCCATTGCCGTGGTGGCAAGAGATCCAGCAGGAAGCGGCGGCAGAAAACTTGGATCCGTACTTGATCGCGGGATTGATCCGCCAGGAATCGGCGTGGAACGATCATGCGCTGTCGCGGACGAACGCTTATGGTCTGATGCAAATCGAACCGCGCACCGGCCGCGAGCTGGCGCGCAAACTCGCGGTGGCGAACTACTCAACGAATTCGCTCTATCAACCGCGCATCAATATTCGTATGGGCGTCTATTACTTCAAGCGGCTGATCGAAGACAATGGCGGACGTCTGGAAGACGCGCTGGCCGCGTACAACGCGGGCCTCAGCCGCGTGAACAACTGGCGCCGTCCGGGATTCCAAGACGTCGACGAGTTTGTGGAGAGCATTCCCTTCTCCGAAACGCGCGAGTACGTGCAGATCGTGTTGCGCAACGCCGAAATTTATCGCCGCTTGTACGCGACGAATAAGCCGGCCGCGGCGGCGGGACAGTAAGCGCGTACGCACCTTTGGAGTAGCTCAATTTGAATTTGATCCCTGGTGAACTGTGAACCAATCGTCTGCGTAGCCGCTTTGTATCTCTTTTGTATCAGGTTTGTATCAGGGCACGGCTTCAGCCGTGCCGACCGAGACGTTTGGAAATCGTGGGCTTTAGCCCCCGGCAAACAACGGCTGATCCACAAGCTTGCCCAGTGGAAAGCCGCAGGGGCTAAAGCCCCAGGAAGAAGGC